>JAEEGH010000392.1_pt1 | contig 207513 bp, 163 predicted proteins | sample 9134181 | NCBI WGS metagenome assembly JAEEGH01 (sample SAMN16246544, study PRJNA631951) | gut metagenome | biome: gut microbiome; feature: rumen; material: DP-attached | host: Bos | place: Iran: Karaj | collected 2018-10 | reverse complement strand
ACTCTACCTCTCGGTCAGTTTGGTCTCCCCGACCACTTTCCCTTTTCGAAGCCAAAAGTCAATTGGCTTCTCCACATTAGTCTGATTTAGCCAAAGAAGATAGGCGCGATGGCGAAAGCGGTAATGGCTCCTGCCAGGTCCGCCAATAAGCAGCAAGCTACCGCGTGACGCGTGTCCTTGATATTGACTGATCCGAAATAGACAGCCAATACATAGAATGTGGTGTCTGTCGTTCCCTGCAAGATGCAACACAATCGCCCAACTAATGAGTCGGCTCCGTGAGTGGTCATGGCTTCTAACATCAGTCCTCGGGCTCCACCTCCGCTCAGCGGTTTCATCAGCGCAGTTGGTACGGCGGCCGAGAGATCAGGATTGATGCCGCATGCGGCGAAACACCAGGCCAGTCCTTTCTCCAACAGGTCCATTGCTCCACTGGCGCGGAACATACCAACTGCCACCAATATTGCGATGAGATAAGGAATAATGCCGATAGCCACTTGGAAACCGCCTTTTGCTCCATCGATGAAGGCATCGTAGACATTGATTTTCTTCGTTAGCGCCTGGATAACAAACCAACAAATGACGCCCAGTAACAGTATGGCGGCAATAGCAGCAGAGACTTTAGACAGCATGTCCGGCGAGAGACGTGTGGCACCCCAGATGATCAGGCCAACCAATACGGTCAAGCCAATGAGCGTGCCGAGAACGACTTTGTCGGTCAAACGAATCTTCTGGGCGATACATACGCAGAGTAGTCCGACCAAAGTGGCTACGTAGGTGGCAATCAGTATTGGCAGAAAGACATCGGCGGGATTGGCAGCGCCCAATTGCGCACGGTAAGCCATGATAGTTGTTGGAATCAGTGTCAAACCACTAGCTCCCAGAACAACGAACATAATCATCGCGTTGGAGGCCTTTGTCTTGTCTTTATTCAGCTCTTGTAGTTCGCTCATGGCCTTTAATCCCATTGGTGTGGCGGCATTGTCAAGGCCGAGCATATTGGCTGCAAAATTCATGATGATCGACCCGAACACCGGATGATTTTTCGGCACTTCAGGGAAAATACGTGTGAAAAACGGAGCTACGCCTCGTCCGAGCGAATTGACAGCTCCTGCTTGTTCGCCAATCTTCATGATACCCATCCACAACGCCAATACTCCTGTCAGTCCAAGAGAAAGTTCGAACCCCGTCTTGGCGGAAGAGAATGTGGAGTTGAGAATTTCAGAGAAAATATCGGTCTGTCCGAAGAAGACAGCCTGAACCAAGCCGAACAAAACGGCTAACAAAATGAGCGAAATCCAAATATAATTTAAAATCATGGCACAAAAGTACACTTTTTTTTGCATATAACAAAATTTTTTTGTACTTTTGTACCCGAAAATGAATTTCGGACAGGCAATATTTCGTATTTGTTCGTATCTGCGCCACATGCTAACGGCATGGAATACGACGGGCGAGGGAATCCATTCTCCCTATCTATTCTATCTGGTTCGTTTTTTGATGCGCGATGAGAATACGTACTATTGCTTTGCAGATATCGAGAGGAGACGTGATGGTCTATTGACTTGCCAGGATAGCCTGGATGTGGTGGATTATGGTTCGCAAGGTTCGCCGGAAGGACTGCAGGTGACCCGTAAAGTGAGTGATATAGCTCGGGGCCATTTGGAGAGTGCGCGCATAGGGCAACTTCTGTTTCGATTGTTGGTCTATATGGGGCGCGAGCAGAATCGTCCGTTGGAGATATTGGAATTGGGGACTTCGCTGGGTGTGACAACGGCTTATTTAGGCGCGGCTAATAGTCAGAACAAGGTGGTGACGTTAGAGGGAAGCGAGACAGTGGTTCAAGTGGCTCGAGAACAATGGCGCGCATTGGGGCTGGAGAATATACTATGTAAGGTGGGTAATATTGATACTATATTAAATACATGCGCGCGCGAGAAATTGGATATGGCGTATGTGGATGCCAATCATACGTACGAAGCAACGATGCGCTATGTGGACTATTTGTTGCCCCACATGACAGAAAAAGGGGTAATAGTGGTGGATGATATACACTATTCGCGTGAGATGGAACGAGCCTGGAAAGCACTACGGGCGGACGAGCGAGTGACGACCAGCATGGACTTGTACCATGCGGGATTGCTATTTGTGGACAAGCATTACCTGAAACGAAACTACAAGATACGGATATGATTTATACCAAGACAGGTGACAAAGGTGAAACGTCGCTGGCTAATGGTCAGCGTGTGTCAAAGGCGGATGTTCGGCTAGAGGCCTACGGCACAGCCGATGAGTTGAATAGTTGGATAGGGCTGCTGCGAGCCGGTATAGAGCAGATTGGTCTGCAGAATGGAGATATAGGCGGTCAGTTGCGTTTTGTGCAGAACAAACTATTTAATCTGGGCGCAGAACTGAGTGAGGCTCCGGGTGAATGGCTGACCGAAACCGATGTACATCAACTGGAGGTATGGATAGACGCTATGCAGGCGGTTGTGCCGAAGCAACATGCTTTTGTCCTTCCGGCAGGTGGAGAACTGGCTTCGAGGTGTCATGTGTGCCGTACATTGTGCCGTCGAACTGAGCGGAGAATGGTGGAAATGAACGCAAAAAGCGTGTCGCTGCAGTTCATCAACCGGCTGAGTGATTATATGTTTGTATTGTCTAGATATATAGTGTATTTGACTAGACAAAAGGAGGAAATCTGGCAAAAATAGCAAAAAAGGTAAGAGTGTAAAAGTGTGCGATTTTGGCGAAAAATTGCGGAAAAATGTGAAATAATGCAAAAAAAACTTGCACGTATCGAAACTTTTTACTACTTTTGCACGTTATTTTTGAAAAAATGAACCCAAATGGGGCCTTCCGTCGTGCATATACGGCGTTCTTGTTCGTCATAAATAGCTGAGGATTAGTGCGTTACGGAAGTTGGAACTAGAATAGGACAAATTGAGATATGTATTGGACATTGGAATTAGCCTCTAAATTAGAGGATGCACCTTGGCCTGCTACAAAGGATGAATTGTTGGATTATGCGAATCGTATAGGTGCTCCGTCGGAAGTAATAGAGAACTTGAGCGAGTTGGAGGACGAGGACGAGGAGGTGTATGAGAGTATCTTGGATATATGGCCGGACTATCCCACACAAGATGAGGATTTCTTCTTTAACGAAGAGGAGTATTAAGCCCAATAGCCGTATATACGTGAAGAGACATTTTGTACTTCTGCTGGCGTTAATAGCCATATCGACTGTGAGTGCACAGTTTGATCCGCAGATGGGACAATATATGTATTTGCCGATGGCCTACAATCCTGCAGCGGTAGGAGAGGGAGACCTGATGAAAGTTGCTGGTATGCATCGAATGCAATACGTAGACATTACGAATGCACCGATGAGTACATGGTTTTCGTTCAGTTCGCCCTTTGTGATAGCTAAGACGCATCACGGTGCAGGAATCCGTTTTTTGAACGACCGATACGGATTGTTTACGACACAATCGCTATATGTGCAGTATGCGTATCGTCAGAAGCTGGGGAAAGGTTATCTAAGTGTTGGTGTGGACTTGGGATTTGTAAATGTTGGATTCAAGGGAGATTCGGTCAATCTGAGTAAGATGGGAGATGATTACCATGAGTCAGGCGACCAAGCGATACCGCACGGCGATAAATCGGGAATGAAATTTGACATGGGAGTAGGTCTCTACTATAGTACTCCGACATGGTGGGTGGGCGCTAGTTATAGCCACTTGACTCGTCCGGCGATAGACTGGGATGACTATTCGGAAGTGAAACTGGTAGGCACAATGTATGTAGTAGGCGGATATCATTTCCGGCTGAAGAACTACAGAAACTGGGTGCTGACTCCGAGTGCGATGGTAATGACTGATTTTGCCAGTTGGGACGTGAACATGACGCTGATGTGCGACTATAAAGACAGGTACCGCTGGGGATTGGGTTACCGCATAGCAGGAAGTGTTAATATACTATTAGGTATAGATATAATATCCGGACTGCAGTTAGGTTATAGTTGCGAACTGCCGACCAACCGCTTGCTGCTGGAAAGTTACGGAAGTCACGAGATATATCTGGCCTACGGATTTGATATCCTAAAGCCCAAACGAACGAATAAATACAAATCAGTAAGATACTTATAATACTGGAAAAACAAACAATTACTAATATGAAAGTAACAAAGATTTTGCCATTGATGATCGTTTTGACGATTGGCTTGGCCAGTTGCAACAAACCGGCAGGTGAACTTGTAGGAGCTTACAAAAGTTCTAACTTTAAGGAGGCTAATCCTTATGGTATGTTGTTCATCAAGAAGGGAAGTTTCATGATGGGTGCTAACACTCAATCTGCTGTATTTGAGCAACCTGACAATGTTGTTATGGTAACTGTGGATGCGTTCTGGATGGATGAAACCGAGATTACCAACAATGAGTATCGTCAGTTTGTCAACTGGGTACGCGACTCAATTGCGTTGACCAACTTGGTAGCTGCAGGTATGACAGATTATGCTATTCAGCCTAAAGACGAAGATTTCGACGAGGAAAACTTCCGTCTGGACTGGCGTAAGAAAGTGCCTTGGGATAGTAAGGAGGAAGATATAGTTGATGCTTTGTCTTCGATGTTCTATTCGGATGGAACGCTGAAGACCAGCTATTTACACTATCGTTACAACTGGGTAAACATGGACGAGGCGCTACCACAACGCAATAAGTTTGATGTGGCTACCAGTTCGTATCCAAAGGGTGCCACCGCACGTGTGGATACTTTCTGGGTTGATGAGATTGGTGCTATTCACGATTCGACCATCTATCGTCCTCTGCGTGAGCCGAAAGACCTGCTGACAGAGAAGATTATCTGTATCTATCCAGATACATTGGTTTGGGCGCGTGACTTCCAGTTCTCGTACAATGATCCTCTGCTCCATATGTACTTCAAACACCCGGGTTACGCTGAGTATCCTGTAGTAGGTGTTACGTGGGAACAAGCTCATGCGTTCTGTAACTGGCGTACGAAACTGTTCAATCAGTATTCAACTACAGAGGTGAATGAGTATCGTCTGCCGACAGAGGCACAGTGGGAGTATGCTGCTCGTGGCGGCCGCAAGATGGCTATGTATCCTTGGGGTGGCAATTACGCTCGTGACGGCAAAGGCTGCTTCTTCGCTAACTTCAAGCCTTATCGTGGTGCTTACAACGACGATACCGGTACTACTACTATGAAGGTGGCTCAGTATCGTCCGAATGATTTCGGTCTGTTCGACATGGCAGGAAACGTATCAGAGTGGACCAATTCGGCTTATCAAAGCGCAGCTAATACGCATATTCACGATTTGAATCCGGATTACAGTTACATGGCCCGCAAGGCTGATCCGGACATCCTGAAACGTAAGATTGTGAAGGGTGGTAGCTGGAAGGATATCAGTTACTTTATGCAGTGCGGTGTTCGCACCTATGAGTATCAGTACGAGAGTCGTCCGTACATCGGTTTCCGTTGCGTACGCTCGTACATTGGTGAATAAAAAAAAGAAAAATCAATTAACTGAAATAATCAATTTTTTTAAGTTGTAAACAACTATGGCTACAGAAACTAAGAAAGGTTTAGGCGCACGATTCATGCATTGGTATGGATCTTATCAGGGCAAAGATGTCGTAAACATCGTTTATTCGGCAGGCGCATCTGTCGTTATTGTCGGTGCATTGTTTAAGATCCTACACTGGCCGGGTGCAAGCACGGTGCTGATGATTGGTATGTTTACCGAGGCATTCTTGTTCTTGATAGGAACATTGGAACATCCGCATCCAGAGTTCCACTGGGAGAATGTGTTCCCACAATTGTTAGAGTACGGAACTAAGCCAGAGTTGTTGGAGGAGAAATCGCATCAACCTCGTCCTACTTTGCTTGGTGCAGGTGTAGAAGATGGTGCTCCAATTGGTGCAGATGGCATCTCGGGTGGCAAAAAACGTGCAGATGTACCTGCTATCAAAGATGAAGACCTGCAAGCTCTGAAAGACGGTATAGCTGATTTGGCTAAGACAGCCGCTCAGTTCAGCGAATTGGGCAAAGTGGCTCAGACAGGCGTTAAACTAGGTGAGAAATTATCTGCTGCAGAGGCTGCTACTACGGAATATACAACCAAATTGTCGGCTGCTACATCTGCTACCGATTCGTTTGCACAAGTAACAACCGATTTGTCGGGAACTTATGCACAGGTAACCGAAGACATGAAGCACGTTGTCGCCGGCACCCAAGCATACAAGTCGGGCGTAGAGTTGGTAGATCAGAAATTGGCATCGCTGAATTCGGTATACGAACTGCAACTACAAGCATTGAACGAGCATGTTGAGGCTGTTAAGGCTCAGGTAAAAGCCGTTAATGCACAGGTAGAGGCTGTGAATACACAAGCTGCTGCTGTCAAGGAGCAAGTGGATGTACAGAAGTCGGTTACAGCTGCTACACGCGAGGCTGCAGAGGCACAAAATGAGTTTGTGGCAGAATCGAAGAAACTGAATAAGCAAGTGGCTGATTTGAACTCGATTTACGGCAATATGCTGAATGCACTTGCATAAGATTTATTAACAAAAGTAGCTTTAGAAACAAACACTAAAACACTTCAGAAATGGGTGGAGCTAAGAACTGTCCGGAAACCCCGAGACAAAAGATGATAGGTATGATGTACTTGGTGCTCACCGCCATGTTGGCGTTGAACGTAAGTACGGATATCTTGAATGGTTTTACGTTGGTAGATACCAGTCTGCGTTCAACGATTGAGGCTTCTCAAACGCGTAATGAGAAGTTGTATATGGACTTCAAACAAGCTAATGCAGACAATCCTGAGAAAACAAAAGAATGGTATGCAAAAGCTCAGGAGATCAAACTGCGTGCAGACTCGTTGTACAACTTTATTCAAGATTTTAAGGAACAGATAGCTATTTTGGCTGATGGTAAGTCAAAAGTAGAAGAGCGCAGAGCTAATGGCGAAGACCCTACACTACACATAGAGGGAAATTCCAACCTGGACGTAACGGCTCAATACGCCATCGTACAAAATAATGGAGCAAATGGTCGCAAATTGAAGGAAGTGGTAGCTTACTATCGTGACTATGCTGCCAGTTTGGCAGAGAACAACTTTGAGTTGCGTAACTCTATTACTAAGACACTGGCTACGGAGCGTGGTTATAACTCTCACGAGAAAGACTCTTGTGATTGGGAAATAGCTATTTTCGAAGGTATGCCTGTAGGCGCGTCCATTACCATCTTGACGAAGATGCAGAATGATGTTCGTTCGACCGAGAGTGAGATCATTCAATACCTGATGGATCAGACTGATGCAGGTGACTTGCGCGTAAATAAACTGAACGCGTACGTGATACCTAATTCGAACTATGTGATTCGTGGCGGTCGTTATACAGCGCAGATTATCTTGGCCGCTATTGACTCGACTCAACGTCCCGAGTATTATATCGAGGGTCAGCGTATTAATGATCATGGATTGTATGAGGTGCCTGCTGTTGGTGTAGGAGTTCGCAAATATTCCGGTTGGATTGCCTATCAAAATCCATCAACGGGTGAGATGGAGAATCTGCCATTCGCGAGTGAATATACTGTAGGAGAACCTTCTGTAACTATCTCGAACAACGACCTGAATATCATGTATCGTGGATATGACAACAAGTTCTCTATCTCGGTACCTGGGATATCGAATGATAAAGTACGCGTGTCGGTGAATGGTGCTTCTGCCCATCAAAGTGGTGGCTTCTGGATTATCAAACCGGGCGACGGCACACGTTCTGTAACGATCAGCGTGTCGGCAGAACTGGATGGCAGAATGCAATCGATGGGTAGTCGTGACTATCGCGTGAAAGCATTGCCGAAACCAGGAGCATACTTCAAATCGGGTGAAAATGAGTACTCGGATGGAAATATCTCGCGTGGAGCGTTGTTGAATCCGGATGCAAGAGTGATTGCTTCGTATGGTCCTGATGGTCTGCTTGATTTGCCGTTCCAAGTAACTAGTTTCAAAGTGAATATCAATGGTGTGCTGACAGAGGCCCGTGGTACAAAATTCACGCAAGATCAAAGAGATCGTTTGAGTAAACTGAAAATGGGTGCCATCGTCGTTATAACGGATATCCGTGCTCAAGGCCCGGATGGAAGACAAGTACGTTTGTCGCCAATTCCTCTATCGCTGAATTAATACCTTAAATAATATGTTAAAGAAAATCAGTATTATCGCATGCTTGGTGCTCGGCGTAGTAACAGCACAAGCTCAACACAAAGTTGTCTCGTTCTTCGACGAGGTAGGTAGTGCACGTATCCAGACGGCAGAGTTCTCGCAAGCGCATGATACCATCGTGATGGTAGATCATCGTATTGATGACGTTATTTGGGCACGCTATGTGTATCGTATAATCGATATGCGCTATAAGCAGAACTATCAACTGTATTTCCCAACAAAGTCGGATGATGCAGATTATCGTAACTTGTTCAAGGTGATTACGGATGCCGTAGTAGATGGTCTTCCTATCTATGAGAAAAACATGGAGACTATCAAACCAGACTTCAAACAGCAGCCTATTCCGCGTGAAGTGTTGCCGACGATGTTCATGGCAGATGACCCTCTAGCAGACTATTCGGACGATCCGACTCACTTCGATATCAGTTCGTCGGATGCTATGCTCGTTCACTATGATAGCGTGGCAGATGAGTTGTCCTTCCACTTCTATCCATTTGAGAAACTGGTTAAGAATCAGTTGAAATATTTGATTCAGGAAGTGGTGTTCTTCGACAAACACACATCTCGTTTGCATACCAAGATTATGGGTATTGCTCCGTTGCAGTCGGATAAGATTTCCACTCGTGACAGTACCAATATCATGGGGTCGTTGCGTGAGTCGATTATGTTCTGGGTACCATTTGATGCATTGCGTCCGTATTTGGCTATGCAGTATGCGATACCTAACCGCAATGAGGTAAAACGTGTTACGTTTGACGAGTTCTTCCAGAAACACCTCTACACCAGTTATATAGTAGGTGAAGGAAACATGTATAACCGTTGGATTCCTGATTATGCTAGGACAGAGGCTGATGTTAAGAAGGAGCAGGCTCGTATTGCCGAGGAACTGCTGAATTTCGAACAAGACCTCTGGGAGTATTAAATGCGGAAACATCGATTTCGTAACTCATATCTAACTTCCGCCGTTAGTGTCTCATTAGTATTGTGCCTAATAGGCTTGGAATGTGTGCTCCTGCTCTCTGCAGGAGCGCTTGTTACGCGCATGCGCGAGAACATTACCATTACGGCGGTATTGGCACAGGAGGCTGACAGCGCCCAATGTGCGCGTCTAGAGCAGATGTTGGATGCTAGCAGCAGTTGCAGTAGTTATAGATATGTGTCGCGTGAGCAGGCTCTAGAAGAACACATTAGTTCTTTAGGAGAAGATCCAAGCGCGTTCTTAGGCTACAATCCACTCTCTGCCAGTTATGAGATTCATCCAACGGATAGTTACAGCAATACTGACAGTCTGGATGTGCTGACTTCCAATCTGCAGAATCTGCCTTATGTAACAGATGTAATCTATCCGCGTGACTTAGCAGATCTAATGAGCAGCAATGTGCATGAGTTTTCACTTATTTTGTTGGTGGTGGCTCTTGTATTGCTCTTGGTGTCGCTAGCATTGATAGTAAATACTATTCGTTTGCAGATCTACTCAAAGCGCTTCATCATCAATACAATGACGCTAGTAGGGGCTACATCATGGGTAACGCGTCGTCCCTTCGTATGGCGCAATATGCTGATGGGATTCTTATCCGGTTTGGCCGCCTTGGCTATTCTAAGTGGAGTTGTTTATTATGTGGAAGTTCGTCTAGGCGTATTGCTATTCCCTCCCACATGGCAAAATATCACCTTTGTGTCGGTAGTAGTGCTGTGTTCGGGATTGTTTATAACTTGGTTGGCATCTATGATAGCCACGGGGCGTTATATTCGCATGGACAATAATACCCTGTACGAGGTATAATCGCGAAAAAGTACAGAATTATGAAACAGAGTCTTCCTAAACTGAATTTGATACTAATTGCCATTTCGGTTGTTATCATCGTTATCGGTTTCTTCCTAATGGCTGGTGAACCTTCCGGAGAAGTATATAATCCGGATATCTTCTCTTTTCGTCGTATCACCTTGGGCCCGATGATTTCATTGTTCGGGTTTGTGTGTATGATATTTGCCATTCTTTTTCGTGCTAAGAAGAAATGAATTGGTTACAGGCGTTGATATTAGGAATTGTGCAAGGACTGACTGAGTTCTTGCCTGTTTCTTCTTCTGGCCATCTTGAAATTGGACATGCTCTGCTTGGCACATCGGGTGAAGAGAACTTGACGTTTGCTATTCTTGTGCATGTTGCTACCGTTCTTTCTACGTTAGTGATATTATGGCGTGAGGTGGCTAAACTATTCCAAGGGACGTTTTCTACAATACGCTGGAATGCAGAGAAGGACTATGTGGCAAAGATATTGGTATCCATGATCCCAGTTTTCGTTGTAGGCATGTTCTTCAAGGATCAGGTCGAGGCCTTTTTCGGGAATGGACTATTGCTGGTAGGTGTTTGTCTGCTAATCACGGCATTGCTATTAGCTTTGAGTGAATGGCTTCAACGCAAGCGTCAAGGGGCAGGACATGAAGTAACTTACAAAGATGCCATCATTATCGGTATAGCGCAAGCATGCGCTGTGCTACCTGGCTTGAGTCGTTCGGGAAGTACGATAGCCACAGGTTTGCTGTGTGGTGTCAAAAAGGAGAATGTGGCTCAGTTCTCGTTCTTAATGGTATTGATCCCTATTCTAGGCGAAGCACTACTGGATACTATGAAACTGCTACAAGGCGAAATGACAAGCGAGTTGGGCGTAGTACCTGCGGTCGTTGGTTTTCTGGCAGCTTTTGCTACCGGTTGTTTTGCTTGCCGATTTATGATAGAGATAGTTCGCCGTCAGCGACTGATTTGGTTTGCAATCTATTGCGCTATCATTGGTTGTTTCGCTATCATAACTACTTTGTGCTGATCGGATGTGGGATTTTATAGAAGGGGAGATACTGGCATTTGACAAGCCTTTGCGTTGGACTTCGTTCGACTTGGTGGCTAAGGTGCGTCACCAGTTGTGCAAGAAGTTAGGTCGCAAAAAGTTGAAAGTAGGTCATTCTGGTACGTTGGATCCGCTAGCCACAGGTGTTGTGGTAGTTTGTACAGGAAAGAAAACCAAATTGATTGACAAACTGCAGTATGATGTGAAGGAGTATGTAGCTACGTTGCAACTAGGCGCAACCACTCCTTCGTACGATATGGAGCGACCCGTGGATGCTACCTATCCGACCAGTCACATCACGCGTCAACTGATAGACGAGACTATACCGCTTTTTAAGGGAGAACAATGGCAAATACCGCCTATCTTCTCCGCCATTCAAATCAATGGCAAGCGTGCTTATGAGTTTGCTCGCAAAGGCGAGGAAGTGGAACTAAAACCTCGACTGTTGGTGATAGATGAGATAGAGGCGCTGAATTTTGATGCAGAACAGATGCAACTGACAATTCGCGTGGTGTGCTCAAAGGGAACATACATACGCGCATTAGCTCGCGATATAGGCGAACGACTGAGAACAGGTGCCTATCTAACGGCATTACGCCGTACAAGGGTCGGAAATATTCACGTGGAAGACTGTATGACAGTTGACCAATTTTTAGAACAAATGAACAACTACGAATATGTACAAAGCGAATGATATGAAACTCAGCCAGTTTAAGTTTAAACTGCCTGAAGAGTTGATTGCCCAATTCCCTCTGCCTTATCGCGATGATTCGCGACTGTTGGTATTGCACCGCAAGACGGGTGAAATAGAGCATAAGATGGTAACGGATACCGTTCAATATTTCGAAGAGGGAGATTTGTTCGTATTCAATGATAGCAAGGTTTTCCCCGCTCGCCTTTATGGTCATAAAGAGAAAACCAACGCGCTAATTGAGGTATTCTTGCTTCGTGAGTTGAACCACCAGTCGCGTTATTGGGATGTGTTGGTGGATCCTGCTCGTAAGATACGTATTGGTAATAAGATTACATTCGACGAAGACTCGTCCATCGTGGCTGAGGTAATCGACAATACGACAAGTCGCGGTCGTACGTTTCGCTTCTTGACGGACTATGACAACGATGAGTTTGTTCCTCGTTTGTACGCGTTGGGCGAAGCTCCACTGCCCCGCTATATCCATCGTCCGATGGAACCGGATACATTGGAGAAATACCGTGAAACTTTCCATGATCTGCCTATAGAGAAACTGGATGAAGAACGTTATCAGACTATTTTCGCTAGCAAGATAGGTGCAGTAGCCGCTCCTGCATCAGGCTTACATTTCTCCAAACAACTTCTCAAGCGTATGGAGATTCGTGGCATTGAGACCGAGTTCCTAACAAGCCATGTCTCGTTGGGTGTATTCAAAGATATTGACGTCGAGGATCTGAGCAAGAACAAGATGGAATCGGAGCAGATTATTCTCTCCGAGCGCTTGGTCAATGCCGTTAATAACGCACATCTGCAGCAACGCCGAGTATGTGCGGTAGGCACAGAAGTGATGCGTGCGATGGAACATGTAGCCGGTGCAAGTGGACAACTGAAAGCTTACGACGGTTGGACCAATAGGTTCATCTTCCCGCCTTACACTTTCTCGGCTGCTAACACATTCTTCGTCAATCTCTATATGCCCCAATCGAGCCAACTGATGATGGTGGCTGCTTTCGCAGGATATGAAGAAACGATGCATGCCTATGAAGAGGCAGTAAACGAAGGTTATCGATTTGGTGATTACGGAGATGCAATGCTTGTGGTAGATTAATGCAAGTTCGAATAGATCCATCTTGGCAGCGCGTGTTACAACAGGAGTTTGACAAGCCTTATTTCGAACTCCTAACGCAGTATGTGCGCCAACAGTATCAGACCCGTAGGTGCTTTCCGCCTGCAGGTCTGATTTTTAATGCCTTTGATTCGTGCCCATTCGACCGAGTTAGGGTAGTTATCATCGGCCAAGATCCTTATCATGAGGATGGGCAAGCTATGGGACTGAGTTTTTCGGTGCCAGAAGGAGTGCAGATACCTCCTTCGCTGGTCAATATCTACAAGGAAATTCATCGTGATTTGGGCAAGCCTATTCCCGAGAGTGGCGATTTGCGTCGATGGGCGGAGCAGGGGGTGTTGCTACTGAATGCCACACTGACAGTGGAGGCACACAAGGCCGGAAGTCATCAGGGGAAAGGTTGGGAAGAACTGACCGATGCTGCCATTGCAGCATTGAATCGGGAGCGGGAACATCTGGTTTTCATGCTATGGGGATCGTATGCGCAGCGTAAGGGGCAGTTTATTGACCGCCATAAACATTTGGTGCTGCAAACATCGCATCCATCGCCCCTATCGGTATATCGCGGATTTGATGGATGTGGACATTTCAGCGCTGCTAACAATTATCTAATCAAATTTGGCCAACAACCTATAGACTGGTAATATATGAAAACACTCCTTCTGATAGATGCTTATGCGATGATTTATCGTGCCTACTACGCTTTTATTCGCGCTCCGCGAATGAATAGTCGTGGTGAGAATACATCTGCCATTTTCGGCTTTGTGGTGACGTTGGATGATTTGCTTCGCAAGGTTAATCCTACGCACGTAGGCGTTGCCTTCGACCCTCACGGGCCTACATTTCGTCATGAGGCTTTCGAGCAGTATAAGGCGCAGCGTGAGGAAACACCGGAAGATATTCGTCGCGCAGTGCCCATCATCAAACGTGTGCTTGAAGCAATGAATATTCCTGTACTGGAAGTGTCTGGATTTGAAGCGGATGATGTTATCGGTACACTCTCTCAGCAGGGAGAGAAAGCGGGATTTGAGGTCTATATGGCTACACCGGATAAGGATTATGGTCAACTTGTGACCGATCGTATTCGAATGTATCGTCCTCGTCATACAGGAGGATTCGAAATTCTCGGGCCTAAAGAGGTTTGTGAGAAATATGGACTGGAATCACAGTCTCAAGTGATTGATCTGTTGGGACTGATGGGCGACGCCAGTGACAATATACCCGGTTGCAAAGGCGTAGGAGAGAAAACCGCGGTGGCGTTGCTGCAGCAGTTCGGTTCAATAGAGAACATGCTAGAACATACGGACCAGATCAAAGGCGCTTTGCGCCAAAAAGTGGAGTCACAGGCGGAGGATATCCGTTTCTCCAAATTCCTGGCGACTATTCGCACGGATGTGCCGATAGCATTAGACGAGGCGCAACTGACCAAACAAGAGCCAAATATAGACGCACTGACGAGTATTTATCAGGAGTTGGAATTCAATACACTGTTGAAGAAACTGAGCCCGAATACACAGAGTGCCCCGATAACTGCACCAAAGAAGAAAGTGCAGGCAGACACGGGCATGTTGGATTTGTTTGCGGGTACGGAAGATGCCTCTGCCAATGACGTTCAACTACAACCGGAGGCTCCGAAACTGACTCCTCAAGAGGAAACTGAGGCGCGGCTTTGCCAATATCTGCTCAATCCTGAGGTAGCCTACAATCCTTATAAAGCGCCCGATTGGGACGCACTGAAAGCGGATACGGATTTATGGAATCTGTATCAAGATGTGGAATTGCCGTTGGTATCTGTCTTGCGTGAGATGGAAGCAGCGGGAGTGCGCATCAATGTCAGCAAACTGCATGAGGCAGAGAAACAACTGACTGCGGAGCTGGAACAATTGGAGCAAGAGATATATGAGTTAGCAGGCGAGACATTCAATATCAACAGTCCACGCCAGGTGGGTGAATTGCTGTTCGACAAACTGAAACTGGATCCGAAGGCCAAGAAATCGAAAACAGGTCAGTATTCTACCTCCGAAGAAGTGCTAGTCGCACTGAAGGATCGCCATGCTGTCATTGGAAAAATCCTAGACTATAGAGAGTTGAAGAAACTCGTCACGACTTATGTTTCCACGCTCCCTAGTTATATAGCAGAGGATGGAAAGATACATACGACCTACAATCAAACGGTAACGGCTACCGGTCGTTTGTCTAGCAGCAATCCTAATTTGCAGAATCTGCCCATCCGTAGTGAGCGAGGCAAATTGATACGTGAGGCAGTTATTCCAGACGAAGGCTGTTTGTTTCTCAGTGCCGATTATAGCCAGATTGAGTTGCGACTGATGGCCCATTTCAGTCAAGATGAGCATCTGTTGCGAGCTTTTCGAGAAGGACAGGATATCCACGCAGCAACGGCGTCGCGCATCTTTGGATTGCCGATTGAGCAAATCAGCAAGGACCAACGTCGTCGTGCCAAAACGGCCAATTTCGGTATTATCTATGGAATCTCGGCTTTTGGTTTAGCTCAACAACTGGATTGCAGCCGTGGTGAAGCCAAGCAACTGATAGACGACTATTTTGCGGCCTTCCCGCGCGTCATCAGTTATATCGAGCAGCAGAAGGAGATTGCCCGCCAAAAAGGCTATGCAGAGACACTCTTTGGTCGCAAGCGCTACTTGCCAGACATCAATTCGCACAATGCTACTGTTCGTTCGTTTGCAGAGAGAAACGCTGTGAATGCGCCTATACAAGGCACGGCGGCTGATATTATCAAGATGGCTATGGTAAGCATTCATCGTCGCCTGAAAGAGGAAAACCTGAAGACACAAATGATAATGCAAGTTCACGATGAATTGAATTTCAACGTGCCTAAAGCGGAGATAGAACGTGTTCGCGAGATTGTAGTTAGCGAAATGCAGAATGCGGTTCATCTGTCTGTGCCGCTGATAGCAGAATGTGGAGTAGGAGAGAACTGGCTTGAAGCTCATTAGTATCATATTGCTGATTCGCGTCCTCTGTATCGGTAACAGTTTCTCATGGGACGCAGTAGAACAAGAGTTAGTGCCACTGTGTGCTGAAAAGGGCATTGAGGTAGAAGTGCATAATCTCTATTATGGCGGTTGTTCGTTGGAGCAGCATGCGCAGTTTCTGCAGCAAGACCAAGCCGCTTATTCTCATCGCGTATGTACGAATGTTAAGCCGCGTCTAGTGAAAGATACTATCAGTCTGCGCCAAGCACTCAAGGATGGTAGATACGACTATATCTCGTTGCAGCAAGCTAGCCATGACAGTGGAATTAGAGGTACTTACGAACCATGGCTCACCATGTTGATAGATACTGTCCGCGCTTATCAACCTAATGCGCAAATATGTTGGATGCAAACGTGGGCCTATAGCCAAGATGCCACTCATCCTGCTTATCCGCGTTACCATAATGACCAACGGGAAATGTGGGATAGTATCTTGGTTTGTACGAAATCGCAGATTGCACCTCACTATTTGCCAATTATTCCTTGCGGAGCAGCCATCCAGAATGCCCGAAATACCAAACTCGGAGACACGCTTTGTCGCGATGGCTATCATCTGAATTATGTTTATGGCCGTTACACGGCTGCGTGCGTATGGTATGAGTTCCTAACGGGAAAGGACGTACGACGCAATAAGTATAAAAGTGCGGAGATGACGCGTGCTCAGCGACGTCTCACCCAGAAGGCTGCGCATCAAGCGGTCAAGGCGCAGAAGTGAAATAGAATAAGCTCTCTGCCAGAAAATCCTCTATAACCTAGGAAAATACGGGTCTGCCCCGTGCTGTTTTTAACTCAAATGCACTTTTTTGAAAAAAAGTTGCTCAAAAATTTGGTCATGTCAAAAAAAAGCAGTACTTTTGCACCCGCTTTTGAAAGGAACAACCACTGGTGCGGTAGTTCAGTTGGTTAGAATACCGGCCTGTCACGCCGTAGGTCGCGAGTTCGAGTCTCGTCCGCACCGCTTCTTTTCAATGGTCCATTAGCTCAACTGAATAGAGTACCACACTACGGATGTGGGGGTTGCAGGTTTGAATCCTGCATGGATCACAAGACAAAAACAAAACCTCATCTGAGAGCTTGCTTTCACGTGAGGTTTTTATTGTATAATATGCGAGTAGTTGTTCAGCGTTGTTCGCGCGCGGAAGTGCGCATTGAGAATCAAGTGACCGGAAAAATAGGTCGCGGGTTTATGATTTTGGTTGGTATTACCGAAGGTGATACCCAAACTGAAGCTGACCTGATGGCGAAAAAAGTGGCACAGATGCGTGTCTTCGAAGATTCGGAAGGCAAAATGAATCTAAGTCTGGCAGATGTGCAAGGCTCAATTTTGAGCATTTCGCAATTCACGCTCTATGCAGATTGCAGAAAAGGTAATCGCCCGAGTTTTATTCGTGCAGCGCGTCCGGAAACGGCAGAACCACTCTATGACTATTTCAATCAACAACTACGCGATGCATATGGCCTGCAAGTAGAGACCGGGCGTTTTGGAGCAGATATGAAGGTGGATTTTATCAACGATGGACCGGTAACTATTCTTCTGGATTCAGCAGAACTGAAATAAGTATGGATAGCGAACTGAAAGCATATATAGAAAGCGAGATTCTGCCGCGTTATGACCATTTTGATGCAGCTCATCAGCGTGATCATGCGGATTTGGTGATTCGTCAGTCGTTGGAGCTGGCACGCCAAAACAGCGCAGATGAGCAGATGGCATATGTTATTGCAGCCTATCACGATACTGGATTGTGCGAAGGACGCGATCAACACCACATCGTTTCCGGACGAATCATCCGTGAGGATAAAAATCTATTGCGTTGGTTTTCTCTCGAGCAGATAGAGACGATGGCTCAAGCCGCAGAAGACCACCGCGCGTCATCAGACCATGCGCCGAGGTCGCTTTATGGACGAATAGTAGCGGAAGCAGACAGATATATTGAGGCCGAATCCATCATTCGCCGAACCATACAATTTGGTTTTGACCATTATCCGCAATTGAGCCGCGAGGAACACTACCAGAGAATGGTTGCGCATCTAAAGGAGAAATACGGTTACGGAGGTTATTTGCACTTGTGGTTCGTCGATTCTTCAAACGCTCTACGACTGGAACAATTACGCAAAATCATTGCAGACGAGGCGCAACTGAGAGCATATTTCAACAAGTATGTTGAATAACCTGATAGGGAATGCCGAGTTGCTGAATTTCTTGCTCGTAACGATGATATAGTTCCCAACGAATTTGGTCCGAACCATTGGAGCGCGTAGGATCGGCAATCCAAGGAATATCCGGTTGGCACAAATAGTATTTGTCCATCGGATATTTTTTGATAGCCTCTTCTAACCAATCTGGCACGCGTCCGAAAGCATAGTCGAACCATACCTTGGTAATAATCAGTTCGGTGTCGAAGATAACCACTTTCGCTTCGGACGATTCTAGCGAAGTCATTTCCTGAATCTGCAGTTTAGCAATACGACACAACTCGTCCCATGTAACTTCCGGAGTCCCTTTCTTCGCCACATATTCTCGGGCATATTCGGGAATCAGTGTTCCGCCTAACTCTTGAGCCAAATGCTGGGCAAGCGTACTTTTGCCGGTCGATTCAGGTCCAATGATTCCTATTCTCATCGTGTCAACATGAGTTTGATATTCAAACCTACATTGTCCGCCTTGACCGGATAACTAGTCGAGATAAGCGGAGTAGTGCCTTGGTGGTCGTAGAACAATTGCAAGTTGATCTTCTGGCTCAGTACATAGTCTGCCGAAATCTTGATAGCAAATACTTTGTTGCCCGAAGAAGCCTGTGTGATGCCTTCTTCCACTTTGCGAAGCAACATCTTCACGTCTTTGTATGATACGTCCACTTGCAATTTGAGGTCGTTGCTTACTTTCTTCTGTCCACCATCTTTCTTCTTGGTGATGAAGTTCAGATTCTTGATGGTATAACCACCACCAATAACGAATTCGTCGGTGTGACCTTCAGTCAGTTGTACGCTAGTTACATTCAGCGCCAAGTTGCGTTGCTTGCGATATTCGGCCTTCAGATTGAGCGAATTCTTCATCGTCAGGTTGAGTCCGATCAGTGGTGAGAATGCTTCTGTAATCGTCACATTGCTGATATCGTATGCTGAACTTGGCATTGGGCTGTCGGTTGTTACGTCGCGTACAAATCCCAACATCTTGTTCGATCCATCTGCTCCCACCCAAGTGGAATAGCTGCCGTACGAACCAATAGCGTACTTACAAGTATAAGCGTGGGTCAGCGTGACAGATTTGAAGTGGTCGCGCATCCATGGCAAGCGACCCAAACCATCATAGGTAACACTCCAGTTAGGCAATATCTTCAATATCCCGAGGAATGGATTGAGATCCATCTTGCTTGCATCGCGACCTGTGTATGCGGCGAGGAAAGCGGGAACAAGCACATCTGCCGAATTGCTGCTAACACGGCCATGCTTGCTTGGGTTGTAAACCGTTCCCGCAGGAATATTGCTCATAAATCCGGTCGAAGGCAAAATCATTCCTTCGTATTGTTTCTGCACTCGTCCGGTCAATAGCTCGCGGTTAGCAAGGAACTGGTCGTATGTGGCATTTGCGAAGTTTTCTTCTTGCTTGCCAACGCGGCCAAACATAGTTCCGATAGCTACTTGCGTGATATTGAATGAACCAGTCATGTTCTCTTGCAAGTAGTCGTAGCTATAGATGATTGAACTAGATTGTGCCAAATAGCGTTTCCCATTCAACTGAATCTTGAAACCAGGTAGAGGTTCCAGAGTCAGTTTGATGTCCAAATCGGACGTATGCGCGCGAGTGGCGGGTTGTACAACACTCGTATCGCCGGATAACCAACCATGTTGTTTGGCTCGTTCTACCATATCATTTGGAATGAAACCGAAGGCAAAATCATAACCAGGAGCATAGACTCCATCCACTTTGCGTTGACCCATAAATCCGGCTTCCGGTTCAAAACCAGGCAAGGTCATGGAATTGGTCTCGCGATAGGTGACTTGCAGACGGCGAATCATCGTTCCCATGTACGCAAACATATCGCCCGCGACTTGTGCCGGTGTGCGATCGTCAGGATCACGCGTGGTGATGGTGAGGTTGACTTGCTCGCAATCGATCTTAGATGTCACTTTGGCCTTGGTGTTGCCGGATGGAGTAATAGTGACAGGCACATTTTTTCCATTAGCATCGGTCGCGGTGATAGAAAGCAATTCACTATTCAGGCGGTGGGTAATCTCAGTAGCTTCTCCCTTTTTAAGTGCTACGGTTTGAGTATATGTCTTCGCCTTGAAATTGCGTTTACCGCTACGTCCACTGTAACGCTGCGTCATCTGCTTCCAGTATTTGGACTTGTTGTACCAAGTCTCGAAATTGATACCTCCGTCCACTTGCCATGACTGCAAACTGCTAACAGTGTTACCGAGGTTTTGACCTGACGTTGTCGAGGCAGTACGATTCCAGTTATAAGTGGCGTTGTACGAAGCGTTGGCGGTCAATGGGTCGAGATACGGAATACGATTGAACGGTACATTCCAACTAGCAGTGAAGACTTGTTGGTAGGTGTATGGCGAACCAAATCGTGCCAACGAGCGCTGAATAGTATCTTTCCATGCTTCGTATTTGTCGTGGTTGAATTCCTCGTCGAAATAGCGGCCATTCAAAATCTCCGGTGTATATTTGCCTTCGTCAATAATCGCATTCATGGCCGACTGGAACGAGAACTTCATATTCTTCGTCAAGTTGTACTTGATATCCACGTTACGATCCCACGTGAAGTCCTTGCTGTAGGTTAGGTCCATCGCATCAACAGCCACACCCGCTAAGTCGCGCATCTTCATGTGACTGAAGGTACGGTGCATATTGGTGCTGAATGCCCATGATTGCGGCAAATAGTAGAAGTTCATCTCTTTCAAGAACTTCACTTTCTTGACCTTCTCCACTTTAGAGAACGGTTCCCATGGCTTCGGATTGAAGTTGTAGGAATACTGGAACGATCCCTTATGGTCGGTCGTATAATTGGTTTCCATCTCCGGAGAGCGTTCTTCCTGCTTGTTGTACGAAGCCGAAATAGAGAAGTTGGCAGGGTCGTAGAACATGTCTCGCTTCTTGGAGTGGATATTGACTTTCATGTTGGTCAGCGAGAACGAAGTAGATTCACGCACGGTATTCGACATCTGCTTGATGGAATCGCGTTGATGTTTATCATCGTATTCGTCCAAAGTCTCTGACAACTTAATATCCGTATCCAACGGGTCGTAATCGGGCGAAGTGGTTTCGTTGGTGTAAGATACGTAGAGTGGCATTTGTATCTTCGCTTTCTCCGGGAACAGGCGTCCGCCTTCCAAAGCTGCGCTGACCGACAACTGGTAGAAATTCTCCATGTTGCGATCCAACACATTTGATTCGATTGAACCATAACCAGCCGTCTCCATGCGGCCTGCGACATTGACTTGCGCAATATCGCTAATAGCCAGTGATGCATTGGCCATGGCCGCTATACCACCTTTCTCGTTGAACTGGCTCAGACGTAATTCGTTGACCCAAACCTCACCAGTAGCATCGTGTTGACCATTGTTGCGCACACCAATCATAATGGTTTCTACATCTTCCAAAGTCGGGTTACCCAGGACAGTAATCTTGTTCTGAGGTTTGCCCGAATCGTCATCGTAGATGACATATGGGATGGTGTTGCTGACGCCCTCGTTGCCCGCGCGTTTAGCGCGATTGCGCGCTGTCTTGGCCTTGGTCAGTACTTCCAACGGGAAATCAAACATATTCTCCTCAGGCCAAACTTTCATTCGGTCGGCCTCGGAATTGTTGTTATATTGCCCAGGTTCGGTCAGAACCAACGGAATCTCATACTCGTAGTAGTTGTTGCGGAGGTCAGCACCCAAGCGGATGAAACAGGTCAAGTCGCCGTTTTTCAGTTCGGGATCAATCTCGCTCATTTGCTCCGCGTGAACGAACATCTGCAGATTCTTGTATTGGCGCATGTCGTACGCAGTGTTCTTGTACATAGCTCGAGCATCGTGCGGACTAAGATTGAACACACGCATTACCATGGCTTGCTCGTTTTGCGCGATGAGTTGGGCTTGGCCCGGATCAGTCTGACGACTAACTCCCGGAGGCAAAACGTAGTTGATAGGCGTACGAGTGCTGTTCTCCTCAATATTGACAGTTTGCACATTGATATTAGCCCCGGTGTTGACAGCAACGCCAACCGGTGCTAGATCGCGCGTGTATTGTCTCCATTCGCCGCGAACCAAATCCAAAGTAGCCAAACGCAAATGGGTCTCATGTTCGCAACCGGTAAGATAGATACGCATGAATCGAATGGATTTCCAGTTGCGTACACTTCCCACTTTCTGCACAGACGAACTATCGCCGCGGAGAGGAATCTTGAACTGATACCATGTGACTTCTTGTGTCTCGCCGTTGAGCAGAGTAACTTTGCGCACTTTCTTTTCGGTAATGTTTTGGCGGCCTACTTCCATCATATCCGGTCGCAGGATAACCTTGTACTGATAGTACTTCTCATACTCGTTCAACGTGTTATCCATGTTGATATCTTCGATATCCGGAGATAGCGTGGCGGCTGTACCGTATGATTCGGTTTGCTGGTCGGTAGAAGGCGAGTTGCCTTCGGTACCATTGAAATGCTTGTAACGATTGAGGATGCTAACTTCCTCTTGGTCGAAATCGGAACCGCGGTAGTAATGGAAATTATCGCCGGCCGGGTCATTACGCGGTGAGAATCGGTCGGAAGCCCAAGCATTCCAAACGGAAGCATCTACGCGGCTTTGCAAATCAGTCAGGTATTGTTTGTATGCCGGCCAGTTCTTTTCTTGGTCGCTATTCAAACCATTGAGTCCGACATCTTGTCGTTCGCGAGCACCATTTTCGTTGCTAAAGGCCACCACCGTGGAAGTGGTACGAGGAACATAACCCCAAATAGTGGAATCCAATTTGCTACGGTCGGCCTCGGAAACAGGAAGTCCGTGCTCAAAAGCCTTCTTTCCATCACGAAGAATATCTTCGCTGATGTCACCCAAGTTGATGTACATCTCGCCTTCGTAACCATCGGGGTTGGTCAGGGCGGGATCCATCATCCAGAATTCGATATACTCGATGTTGGCTCGCTCGAAATCGGTATTATCCAGTCGGCGCATCATACCTCCCCAACGTTTTTTCGGGTCAGTCAATTTACCATCGGAACCAATTTCGCTAGCAGAGATATTGTATTGCCCGCGTTCCTCCGGATAGAAGGAGAGGTTCAGAATCGGCAATTTGGTATCCACGTTGCTAGCTTCCTCTCGGTTAGGATAGATCTCGTCCTGATAAACGATACGAGTGCGGTGATCGCTCAGAGCAGCCAAATCGTTTTTGATATGGGCAGGAGTGTTGGTTTGCGGATAACCGAAAATCGGGTCAACCGAATACCATGCCAGTTGCGCACGATTCTTGTTGTAATCGGCCTGGTTGACCAATTTGGATTCGTCCATTGTGGTTGGAGTAGAGGCAAGGAACCAATAACTCGGATAATGGACGTCAATATTGGTGGTGGTGCTTTCGAAATCGTCGATATAGGCTGTTCCTAAGGCCCCGACATCTCTGGTGTGGCCAGGAATCAAGTGGGCAAACTCTGCATTGATTTGGAAAGTAGAAGGTGCGGTGGCAGTGATCCAAGGAATCTTGTCGATAGCATTGGTCAGCCATTGCATTTCTGTTTTCCAACTTCCGTTAACACCCCAGATCGTGTTAGCCAATGGTTCGGAACCAGTGTTTACCTTGGTTGTAAGAGGTCGTTCGCGTAGGTGCATGATAGTTCCACCCAACACGAGGTCTTTGGTAAATTCGTATTCCAAGTGCGCTCCAAAGAGCGATTTGCGTTGCATCGAGAAAGTACTCTGGTTCTCGAGTTTGACATCTACGTTGGTACCGGATTCCAGAATCGACTGATTGAGAATAGTCACAGTTCCCATTGTGTAGTCAACGGTATAATCGACATTCTCTATCAGCGTAGCACCGCCCGCCGTGACAGTAACTGAACCACGCGGCACATTCATTGCGCCGAGGCGAATCTCGCTACCGTTGGTCCCCTTGTATTTACCAGTCAGATGGAATTTGTTCTTTTCGCTCAACTCTTGCGCCACGATGAGTGTTGAGTCGTAGAGTTCGGGGAAACAGTATTTGGCTGTCAGTTGTGGATCATTGCCGAGCGCTGAGGCTAAGTGGCTACCGAACGGTTCCAAAACAGGGAAGATAATCTTGCCCGAGGAAGTATAGATAGTCAGATTCTCAATAAAATCGAATCGTCCGTCCGGCGAAGCATTGTTCTTAGCATCCAAACGGTCGAGATTCATCACGCGCAAGAGTTGTTTTCCGCTAATCGGTCCTTCGTTCAAGTATTGGACATCGGTTCCGACAGAGTCGTTGCGATAGGTGACGTACAATTCGAATTTGTCGGCATTGATACTAGTTGCGCCCAAGGAATAGATATTCTTCATCATCAGGTCCCAGGTTCCTCGTCCTTTTTGTGCGGGCGAGTTGGCTGTAGATTTCAGCAACTTAAGCGCTAGCGCGTTAGGCGCGCGCAGTTCTTCGCTACCATCGGTGGAGAATTCACCGACCTGATAAACCTGGCCATTGTACGTATATTCGTAGGCTACGGCAAGAACTTCATCTTGATTCAATGCCGCCTTGAGCGAGATATAACCTAAAGCGCTATTGATGGTATATTCGCTACTATTCAACAGTCGCGCCGATTCTACCTTCTCGAAGTCCAAACCACCCTCGAATCCCGTTCCATTGAGATTTTCCAGTGCGGCACTGGTCTGTTGGATATTACGGAAATCGGTGGAGCGGATAGCATCGTAAAGGTCGTTTTGCTTGTTATCGGGTGCGCCGGTTGGCGTTCCACCCCACGCGGCGATTTGCAAGTGGCTACTATTTTCACCCAAGTCGGTAAAGGCGACGACATTTCGAGCTTGCTCATACATGCCACGTTTGTTGGTTACCCACACCTCGATTTTGTTGATCTGGATTCCACTAGCAATATACGGCACAGTGGCCATGGCTGCTTCATAGTGGTCGCGGAAGAAATGGCTAAGGAAGAAGTGGCGGTTCTCATCGTAACTATCGCCGCTGATATCGAATTTAGTCATTTGTGCGCCGCCCTGGCTGCTAACAGTCTGGGCTTCGCTGTTCTGCTGAGAAACAAGGGCCTGGATCTTGAGTTTGCCGAATTTGAGGTTGGTTTTGATACCAAACAGGGCCTTGCTACCACGAATGAGCGAACTAGGGAGGTCCATCGTCACATTACCCGCCTCGATACTTTGGATAATATCGTCTTCTTCGCCTTTGTAATTGAGTTTCAGGTTTTGCTGATCGAAGGAGAAGGAAGCCTCGGTGTTGTAACTGAGGTTGAAATTGAGTCGTGTACCTACTTTACCTTGAATGCTAGCCTGAATCTTCTCGTCGAAATCGAAGATATTGTTGTTTCGGGCTCGTTGTGTGAGCGAAGGATTGGCGATATACTGATGCTTGAAGCCGAAGAGCAATTCGGCCGAACCTTGCATCTTGAGTGAGACACCACCGGGACCAAACACTTTGTCGGCAGGTCCGATATTGAACTTCATATCGGTGATGTCGAATTTCTTCTCGTTGTTATGTTCTACTTCGCCAATCTTTTGCTGCCAGTATTTCTGCATCAGTTGGCGTTCGGCGTACTGATTGTATTCGTCTTGCGTCAACATGTATGGCGTAGTGACATCGGTATCGCCAATCTTGGTGCGAATGATATAGCATCCTGTTTCCGGCTGATACTCCACGGAAGTGGTTACATTGGCCGGATCACGCAAGTCGAGCGAGGAAGTAGGTTGAGTGAGTTCACCGTAGTTCTGCGCGCCGAGTTGTTTAACGCGCGTAGGCGCCCAAATGGCCGTGTCTGTTTCGGAGACATAGTCTGCGGCCTCTTCTGGAGTAGTTCCCTCTGCAGCAGTAGTGTTGTTCTTGGACCTATTGCGCTGCTCTTCACGAGCGGCTTTTTGCGCCTCGCGCTCGGCTTTCTCCTTCTCCTTTTGGGCTTTTTCTTCCGCAACGAGTTCCTTCAGCGTTTTTTGCGCGAAGACCTCTGTCACAGCCAAAGGCAGCAACAGAACGACAAACAATATGGAGAGTAGGCGTTTGATGTTTATTGTGTAATGTGTAATGTGTAATGTGTAATGTGGAAGGATTACAGCATTTTGAGGGCTTCGCGGATGACCGCTTCGACCTTGAGCGTAGGATCGTTTTTGAGGATTTTGTCCACTGCCTTTCCGCTCGCATTGGCAGCGAAGCCAAGCATGGTCAGGGCACTGACAGCCTCGGCCTTGATTCCACTTTCGACTTCAACGTCCAACATCGGGATTTCAGTCGGGTCTCCGCCCAAATCGAGTTTGATGGCTTTGTCTTTGAGATCGACGATGATGCGTTGGGCCGTTTTTGGTCCGAGGCCTTTGACTTTTGCCATACCCTTGGCGTTGCCAGTAGCAATGAGCATGCGCAGTTCTTCCGCCGTGAAAGCAGACATAATCATTCTGGCCGTGGCTGCGCCTACGCCGCTAACGGTCATCAACATATCGAAGAGCGCCCGTTCTCCGCGGTCGGTGAAACCGTAGAGTTCGTGTGTGTCCTCGCGGATAATTTCGGTGGTGTAGAGAACGACCTCTTGTTCCTCTTTGCCGATGAGGGCAGAGTAGGTAGGCAGAGTGATTGCAATCCAGTAGCCCACGCCCGCTGCTTCAACTACGGCCGCTGTCGGGTTCAGTTCGGCCAATTTTCCTTTGATATACTCAATCATAAAAATATTTATTTTCTGTTCGTGGTGCACGAAGGTGCACAATACTGCAAATTAAGCCTACAAAAGTACTGCTTTTTTCTGATATATGCAAATATTTAGTGTTTTTTCTTAGCAGAAGAAAAAAAATACACAAAAAATGAGCGGTCGAAGAGGTTCTTTTTGTTGAATGTGTAATGTTTATTTGATTTCTTGTCCCGTAGCGTTGTAGGTGTGGCCGTTGCGGATGATGAGGAGTTGGCCTGTAAACAGGTGTTGCACAGCAGATAGCAGCCACAAAAAGAAGTAGTTTTTTAGTCATGATCGTATAGAATTTGAGTTGTGATTGTCTCGATTATATCGCACTTATATCGCACTTATAACGCACTTATAACGCACTTATAACGCACTAAATTTGGTGTATTATTTTGTTAGTATTATATACATAGTATATAATACAGATAATGAGTGTGCTTTCTCTTACACATATTCGGTGCAAAGTTGTGGAAAAAAGTTGATATGTACAAACATTTGTACAATATTCCAAAAAAACATGTTCATACTTGCATATTCAAAAAAAATGTAGTATCTTTGCGCGTTAATTTGGAATAATATGGCTCGTACAGAAATTTCTACACTAGGAGAGTTCGGCTTGATCAAGCAATTGACGAAAGACCTGAAGCCTCAACAAGCCTCGACAAAAAAGGCCGTTGGCGACGATTGCGCAGTGATACAGGCCTACCCCCAACCCCTCCCTAAAGGGAAGGGCGAGTTGCCTCAGACCTTGGTAACGACCGATTTGCTATTGGAAGGTATTCATTTTAACTTGGAATATGTGCCCTTGAAATACTTAGGCTACAAGGCGGCGGTTGTCAATTTTTCGGACATCTATGCGATGAACGGAACACCGACGCAAATAACTGTTTCTCTGGGTATTAGCAAGCGTTTTTCGGTGGAAGATATTGAGGCGCTTTACTCGGGTATACGCCTGGCGTGCGAGAGATATAATGTAGATATAGTTGGTGGTGATACATGCGCTTCGATGACCGGTTTGACCATTTCGATCACTTGTCTGGGCGTGGCTGCCGCGAAGGATATCGTCTATCGCGATGGGGCAAAACTGAATGACCTGATTTGCGTGAGCGGCAACCTGGGCACGGCCTATATGGGTTTGCAACTACTGGAACGCGAGAAACTGGTGGCGCAAGCAGATGAGAAAGCAGAGCTGCAGTTCCAAGGCCGCGAATATCTACTGGAACGCCAACTGAAACCAGAGGCAAGGCGCGATATGATTGAGGCATTGCGGAAAGCCGGAATAAAGCCGACTGCGATGATGGATATTAGTGATGGTCTGTCCTCCGAACTGATGCATATTTGCTCGCAATCGGGAGTAGGTTGCTGCATCTACGAAGACAAGCTTCCGATAGATTATCAGGCGGCTTCGTTGGCAGAAGAGATGAACCTGAATATCGTCACTTGCGTGCTGAACGGCGGCGAAGATTATGAGCTGCTATTTACCTGTTCTCTAGACGATTACGAGAAGCTGATTCCGATTGAGGACCTATATATTATAGGTCATATCACGAAGCAGGAATACGGCTGCAATCTGATTGGCCGCAATGGCGAAGAGATTAGGCTGAAGGCGCAAGGGTGGAACTCATTCTCGCCTTCGGCACCCTCCGACGCAGAATAAAGAGAGAAATACAAAAGAAAAGATGAAAGAGATAAAATTATTTTTGACGGATGTGGATGGCTGTCTGACAGACGGCGGACTATACTATACGACCGAAGACCATGTGATGAAGCGGTTCTGCGTGTACGATGGTTTGGGAATGGTTCGTCTTCAACAGATAGGTATTCCTTGCGGAATACTGACATCCGAAACATCGGGGATAGTGAAAAAACGCGCGGAGATGCTGCATCTAGACTATCTGTATTTGGGTGTGGGCAGTCAGATAAACAAATCGGGCACGACCAAACGTCAGGCGGCACAGGAGATATGCGACAAAATAGGCATCAGTCTGGCAGAAGTATGCTACGTGGGCGACGATGTGAATGATATCGATTTGCTGGAAGCCGTTGGATTGCCTTGCTGTCCGCCTAATGCGCGCCCAGAAGTGAAAGCGGTGAAGAATATCCGCATACTGAATACACCCGGCGGACAAGGTGCTGTTCGCGAAATTTGTGACGAAATAAGAAAAGCAAAATTAGGAGAAAATGCGTAATATTGCATTCATATTGGCGGGCGGAATAGGTAGCCGCGTTGGCGGAGACACGCCAAAGCAACTGTTGCCACTGGCAGACGGGCGTTCGATTTTGGAACATTCGGTAGATGCCTTTGAGCAAGCGATTAGCATACATGAGATAGCCATCGTGATGCATCCAGATTGGATGGACGAGGCGCAGAAAATGATAGAGAGGAATTCGTGGCGCAAAGTGACGAACCTGATTCCCGGAGGCAAAGAGCGTTGGGAGAGTTCGTGGAACGCGATTAGTCTGTATCTGAAGAATGACAAACCTGATCCGGATACGTTCTTCTGGTTTCATGATGCGGCGCGTCCGTACGTTTCGCAAGAGATAATTCACAACGTGGGTGAGGCTGTAAAAAATCACCTGGCTGTGACAGTGGCGATACCTGTGACTGACACGCTTTATCATGTGCAAGACGGCAATGTGCAGTCGATAAAATCGAGGAAAGAATATATGCGTGCGCAGACTCCGCAAGCGTTTCACTACGCGGTGATTGGGCCCGCCTATATGCGTGCTATCGAGAAGAGAAATATTCAGGCGACCGACGATGTGGGCGTACTCTTGGCCTACAATCCCGATGTCCCTGTTTATATCGTGCGTGGCGATGATGCCAACCGCAAAATAACCTTCAAGGAAGACTTATGAAAATCATTCTGTTAGGCACATCTTGGCCGTACCGCGGTGGACTGGCGACGTTCAACGAACGTCTGGCTCGTCAGTTTGTGTCCGAAGGACATGAAGTGGAATTGTGGACTTTCACGCTGCAATATCCGTCTTTCCTGTTCCCTGGCACCACCCAGTATAGCAACGAATCTGCGCCTAACGGACTGACTATTCGCCGTGTCCTCAATTCGTGCAATCCTTTCTCCTGGATTCGCGTAGGTCGCGCAGTCAAACGGGCTAAACCCGATATGCTGATTTGCTGCTACTGGATGGCTTTCTTCTCACCCGCTTACACAACGGTCACGCGTATCGCCAAACGAAACGGCAAAACGCGCTGTATCGCGCTGGTACACAATATGTTGCCGCACGAGCCGTCGGTACTAGATAAACTATTTGCGCCGAGTTTTGTGCGGATAACTGATGGGTTTGTGGCGCTGAGCGAAAGTGTGATTCGCGACATTGAGCGTATGGATAGTCAAGACAAGCCCAAAGCGGCTTCTCCGCATCCAATTTATGATCATTATGGAGAACCGATGACTAAAGCCGAAGCATGCAAGGAGTTGGGGCTGCCGGCAGACAGAAAATATATGCTGTTCTTTGGATTGGTTCGGGCATACAAGGGATTGGATTTGTTGCTAGATGCTTTTGGCTTGATTAAAGATCAATTGACTGATTTGCAATTGATTATCGCGGGTGAATTTTACGAGCACGAAGAGAAATATCGCGAACAGATAGCGGCGAACGGACTGTGCGAGCGCGTCATTTTGCGCAACGAATTTATACCCGATGATGATTTGCGGAAGTATTTCGGCGCGGCCGATTTGATTGTTCAACCATACAAATCTGCTACGCAGAGCGGCGTAACGCAAGTGGCTTTTCATTTTGAAAAACCGATGTTGGTGACGAATGTCGGAGGATTAGGCGAAATAGTTCATGATCACAAAATGGGGTATGCATGCAATCCAGATGCACAATCCATAGCCGATAATTTGCTCGACTATTTCACCGAAAACAGACAAAAAGCGTACACGCAATACCTGAAAAAAGAGAAAACCAAATACGCTTGGTCGCGCTTGACCGAGACGTTTGAAAAGATTTAGAAAAGAAATTGTTTAAGAATATGCGCTTCCCGAATAAATATTTGCGAAATATTAAGCCTTACAAATTGGCTTCGCATGCCATCTGGTCGGTCACTCCGCAAGAACGCGAGAACGTGCTGAAACTAGATTGGAACGAGGCCACGATAGCTCCTTCGCCCTTAGTAAAACAGCGGATTGAGGAACTATTGACTCAGCCGGACTTTTTCCATTTGTACCCTGTTACGCACAATGAGCGTCTATTGCAATTGATAGCCGATTATGTTGGCTTGCCAATCGACAATGTGCAGTATTTTGCCAGTTCGGATGCCTTGCACGAATATATCTGCAAGGTGTTTATCAGTGTAGGTGATCCCGTTATGATTCTTGGCCCGTCGTACGATAATTTCCGTTTGACATGCCAGGCCAACGGGGCAGATGTGTTCTTCTCGGAGTATAATGCCGATTTCACGTTCGACGACAAGAAATTCGAGAAAGACATTACCGACAAGGAACCGGCTGTTGTATATATCTGCAATCCCAATAACCCAACGGGTTATCGCCATTCGGTGGAATATATCGAACACCTGTTGCAGAAGTTCCCTGATACTTTGTTTTTGGTGGACGAAGCCTACTACGAGTTCTCGGGCGTTACCGTCAAGGATTTGGTACTGACTTATAGCAATCTGCTCATTTCCAGAACGATGTCTAAGGCTTTTGCCTTAGCTAACTTCCGTTTCGGTTATCTGATTGCTTCGAAAGAGAATGTGCAGTTCGTCAACCGAATCCGCAATCCGAAGAATATCTCCACGATCGCTCAGACTGCTGCCATGGCAGCCCTGGAGGACACAGACTATATGTGGCGATATGTGCGAGAAATCGCAGAGGGCAAGCAGTCGTTTATCAAGGAAATGAGCAGTCTGCCACAACTGAAGATATACGAAGGGTACGGCAATTTTGCGCTGGTTCAACTGGAGTCGTATGAACAAAAATTGGCCTTGATTCAATATTTGGCCGAACACAATATCTTTGTTCGCGATACGATGCAAAGCCCGATAGTGCACAATTGTTTCCGCATAACATGCGGCACTAAACAGCAAATGGCGCAAGTAGCTAAGGTGATAAAGGATTTCTATGCCTAAGTCCAATTTGGTCATATTTGATTTTTGCGGAACGCTCATCGAATTTCAGACGGCTGACCGATACGTCCAGTTTTGCGTAAGACATTTGCCTTTCAATCGATTGGTGCAATGCCGTCATCGTCTCATCCGCCTGATGGATGCGCTGCGAATCTTCAAGATATACAATCGGCTCAGACCGTCTAACAATTGGCGCAAACGTATGGTTTTGTGGCAGTTGAGGGGACTGAGTCGTTCGCAATGTGACCAAATGGCTCGCGAATATTTTCAGCAGGAACTGCGCCCCGGTATGGTAAAACCGCTAGTGGACCGACTGCAAGAACATTTGGAGAACAAGGATAGGGTATGTATCTTGTCCGGAGGATACGACATCTACATTCGCTATTTTGCGGAGGCGTATGGCATTCAAGAAATCATTAGTTCGAAAATCGCTTTCTCGAATGATGTGTGCCTGGGCAAAATGGATGGACCTGACTGCATGCGCGAAAACAAGATTGCCTATTTCAATCAATTGCCGAGACAGAAGTCCGAACGAGTCATTTTTTATACCGACAGTCCGTCCGATCTTCCCTTGCTGGCGTTAGTGGACGAGCCTATTGTAGTTTCAAGACATGCGCCCCAACCATGGGCAACAGAACGCAATTATAACCAATTGGTATGGAACTAAGCGAAAAACTGAGAAATAACTATTGGAAGAGCGATTTGCACTATTATGCTTGTCGGCTCATCTATGAACTTTGGTTAACCAAGAATTACCGCCGTTTTTCTGCGGAGACGATTACTCGTCGCCGGTTCAAACAAATATTTGGACGCGAACTCAACCTGCAAGCGCCCACAACGCTGAATGAGAAAATCCAGTGGCTCAAACTGAACGAACGGCACGATTATTATCCGATTTGTGCGGATAAATACGGCATGAAACAATGGGTGACAGATTTGTTGGGTACGGACGAATATAATGTTCCTGTGATTTGCCATACAGCCAATTGGCGCGACATTTCGCCCAAAACGATTACGGAGTTTCCTTGTATAGTCAAACCGAATCATTCGTCGCACGATTTTATTATCTTGCGTTCGGCTGAAGAAGTGAACTGGCCGCAATTACGGCGTCGTTGCCGTTTCTGGTTGAAGCGAGACTATTATATGGAGTCGCAAGAGTGGCAATATAGGGATATTCCTCGTCAAATAGTGGTGGAGAAACTGTTGGTGACGAAGGATGGAAAGATACCTAACGACTACAAACTGAATTACCTGAACGGAAATCTGGAGTATATATATGTTTCGTACGACCGTGAGGGAGTGAATGCGCGTTGCGTCTTTGACAACGACTGGAAAGTTCTTCCGTTCTATTGGGGCAATTCGAAGCAAGAGGAGTATATTCCCTGTCCGGTGGAGATTCCTGCACCTAAGTCTTTGGCGAAGATGAAGGAAATAGGGCAGAAGATCGCCAAATATTTCAAGTACGTGCGCGTTGATTTTTACGATGTAGATGGCCGATTGTATATCGGCGAAATTACGTTGCACCATGGCGGTGGATTCGATCGCTTCCGTCCACAGGAGTTTGATGCTATCTATGGAGCAAAACTGGATTTGAATAAATGAAACATGAGCATATCATATCGTTCCGTTTGGCGCAAGTTGTAGCTTTGTGCAAACTGCTTATATCCTTGTTCGCTTCGTTCTTCTACCAACGCAAGCGCATATGGCTTATTTCCGAACGGGGCGTGGATGCGCGCGACAATGGTTTCTGGTTGTTCCGTTATTTGCGTGAACAACATCCGGGAATCAATGTTTATTACATTATCTCGGCAGATTCTCCTGACCGTGAACGATTGACTCCATTTCTTTCGAATGTAGTATGCTATAGGAGTTATGCCCATTGTTTGTTAATTTGGCGTGCTTCTGTACTAATTAGCACGCATGCTCAAGGCTACTTCCCATTTATCGGATTGGGTTTGTGGGTGAAAAAGCATTTTCCGTTCTACCAACGTAAATGTCATATCAATATCAAGCATGGAATAGTCAAAGACCATACTTCGTTCCTGGATTATTCGAATGTAAAACTGGATATGATTGTTGCAGGTGTGCACCAAGAGTATGACTATTTCCTAACTGCCTATGGTTATCCGAAGGAAGTAGTACAACTCACTGGTTTATGCCGCTTTGATGGATTGAAAGATACATCTAGGAGACAACAGATACTCGTTATGCCAACTTGGAGAGAATGGCTTTATAAAACGAGCGATTTTCTTCACTCGGAATATGTGCAAGTTTACGTTAGCTTGTTAAACAACAAATCTCTAAATCAATGGCTTGAAGAGCAACAGATTGATTTGGTATTCTATCCTCATCATGAAGTCCAAAAGCACATTGACTATTTTAAGCAAAAATGCAAAGGGGCGCGTATTATTATAGCGGATAAGCAGTCATACGATGTTCAACAACTGCTCAACCAATCAGCATTACTGGTGACGGATTACTCGAGTGTTTATTTTGATTTTGCCTATATGCGCAAACCGATTATCTATTATCATTTCGATTTGGAGCAATATAGAAGTGAGCATTATGCGGAAGGTTGGTATGATTATAACCATGGTTTGGGGGGTGTGACGAAAGATGAAAGTACATGCGTAGCAGCGATTTTAGAAAGCATAAAAAATCACTTTGTGATGCCGAAACAGTATGCTGACTATGCGGAATCGATGTTCCCTTATCGGGATAATAACAACTGCGAACGCGTCTATAAAGCGATATGTAGTGTAGAGAAAAAGAAGAAACTATGCTAAGTGTCATCATTTGCACATATAATCGAGAGAAATATATTGGCCCGTTGCTAGAAAGCATTGCAGCGAACGATTTACCCCAAAGTGAATATGAAATCATTTTAGTGGATAATAACTGCACAGACAATACACATCAGGTTTGTGATGCGTTTGTGTCGGCTCATCCGGACGTTCGTTTTCGCTATGTGAAGGAGAAAGAACAAGGTCTGTCGGCTGCGCGAAATAAAGGCATAAAAGAAGCCAAGGGTGATATTTTGGTTTATGTGGATGATGATGCCTTAGTGGATAGCCATTATCTGCGTGACTATGCCGAGTGGTTTGCTGCTCATCCGCAAACGATGGCATGCGGAGGCCCGATAATGCCGCTCTATGAGACACAAGAGCCAAAATGGATGACACCTTATACGAAAGCACTTTTGACCGCGTGGATGGATTATGGGGACAAGGTGCGGACCTATCCTAAAGGTCGTTATCCGGGAGGCGGGAATGCCGCGTATCGCAAAGAGGTGTTTGACAAAGTCGGACTATTCAATACCAATCTTGGGCGTAAGGGCGGAAATCTGATGGGATCGGAGGAAAAAGATATATTCGACAAGATGCGTGTTTTGGGCATGGAAATACTCTATTTGCCGACTCCGGTTTTGCATCATATTATTCCGCAAGCTAAGTTGGAGAACGATTATTTCAACCGCTTGACACGCCAAATAGGAATCAGCGAACGTCAACGCACAATGGCTATCAGTCGTAGCAAATACGTGCGTCGTTTGCTATCTGAATGCGTAAAATGGTGCGGGACGATTGTTCTGCTCTGTATCTATACAATCAGTTTCCACCCAGAGAAAGGATGGAAACTGGTACTCTTCCGTCGAAATGTGACGCGTGGCTTACTTGGTCTTGATCGGTAAGTAATTCTTCCACAAAGGCCACGAAACACTTCCTAAAGCCAGAAGAAGCAGGAGAATTGCGCATGCATAACTCCAATGGTCGGTTTGTAGGGCTTCCGGTCGGAATTCCATGCGAACGGAGTGTTGCCCTGCAGGAATGATAGCTGCGCGGAGTACATAATTCACACGTCCGATTTCTGATTCTTGGTCGTCAATATACAGATGCCATCCTTCGGGATAATAAATCTCGGAGAAGACTGCTACGCGATCGTTGGCCAGATTGGCGGTATAATCCAAACGATTGGGCGCATAAGCTGTCATCTCGATGGCATCATCTTCGGATGGTTTAGCTGCGCAACTAAGAATACCACGGAATTTCTCATCCGCAACGGCCGTTGTGCTTAGGTCCAGAGTTTTTAGTGCTGCGCTTTCATCATCGGGAGTAGGAACAAATAGCACGTTATCTACCAGCCATACATTGCCCATTGCATCCGGATTTTGCACCACGCCGCGTTGTGTGACGATATATTTGGTATTCAGCATATTCAACACATTCCAGTTCATCTGGCTGATATGTTGGTCAATCAGATCCTGATATCTGCGCAATTTGACAGCACTATAGCCGCCAATCGATTTGAGTCGATAACTGGTCCGTGCATCGTTGAAGGTGCTAGTATTCAGGTTCAAAACTCGGTAATCCAAGCTCTTGTCTTGCAAGATCTGCTCTTCCCACGGTTGCATTGCGAAATACGCATCGTTCTCCTTAGCCTTGACGAAATTGTCATTGTTGAAGAATCGTTTATCCACAGGAACCATATCGACTAGAATCAAAATGGCAGTGATGGCATAGAAAGCAATTCTCTGTTTCAAGTTTTCTCCTTTGGAGAACTGAGTTTTTGCGAACCAAAAAACCAGACCAAACTCCAGAATTATAAAGATTAGGCTGCGCCAAGCATCGCTGCGAAGCATATCTACTCGTTGATCGAGAATAGCGGTGTAGAGCCAATCGGGTATACGTGATTGCCATTGAGCATCGTATGTACTAGTCATGTCGAACGAACCCGCAAAGAGTGCGGCAAACAGGCACAACCCGGCAGTAACACCACCCGCAATAAACAAACTATTGCGTAGTTTTGGCCACTCTACTTTTCCTTCCACGATTTGTTGCAAGCCAAGGAATCCAAGCAAAGGCATCGTGATTTCCGCCACGATTAAGATGGATTCCACGGCGCGGAACTTATTGTACATCGGGAAATGGTAGAAGAAGAGTTCTGTCAACCACATCATGTTCTTTCCCCACGCGAGGAAAATGGATGCGAGCGTGGCAATGAGCAACGCCCATTTGTATGGTCCGGGAACAATCAGAAGCGCCAGTAAGAACAAGAAGCAAACGATAGCTCCTACATAAACGGGACCGCTAGTAAATGCTTTTTCTCCGTGGTAGGTGGGCGCACTTTGACAGAATTGCTCAGCATCGCGTTTGGGAACTCCCTGTTTGCGCATCGCTTTGCTCAGGTGCGAATCTTTGCCCAGATTGTAACCGCTAGCTCCGCCTTCCCAGTTAGGAATGAGCAGTGTCATAGTTTCGCCTTTGCCATAACTCCAGTCGGTAGCATATTGTATGTCCAAACCTTCCGTGGATTTGGCATCTTCCTTTTGTGTCAACTCGGAATGTCCGCCACGCATGGTCTCCTTGAGATACGATTGATTCATATCCCACCAACTGAATTTGGTGCCGAAAACAAGTACAAAACACAGCAATAAAACACCTAGAGAAATACCTAAATTTTTGTAGCTTTTCTCTCGAATATGAATGTAGATTTCTGCGCATCCCAGAATTCCCAAAAGCAAGAAGACATAGTAAGTCATCTGTGGGTGGAGATTGATGCCCAAGAAACCATAGAACATGACGAGGAATGCGCCTAACCAATATTTGCGGCGCATGATGGCATAGAATCCGCCTATAACGGGTGGAAGAAAACCTAGTCCGGAAGCCTTGGTGATATGTCCCGCGGGAATGATAAGGAAGAAGTAACTACTCATTCCCATTATCAATGCCCCAATCAAACTTAACCATGGATTGACTCCGAAGCAAATCAGCATAAGGAAGAATCCGCAGAAATAGGCAAACAGCAGACCTATCGGATTGTTGTCCGGCAAACCAAGATGGAGCACATCAACGATTTTGGCTCGTAGAGCGCTGGAAGGTAATGCCCCCGTGATTTGGTATGTCGGCATACCGCCAAACATCGAATTGGTCCACCACGGACAATATCCTTCTTCCTCCAGGAATGTGCGTGCCTCGTTAGAAGCGCCTTTCCAGGTGTTGACATCGCCTTGCAGCAACACTTTCCCTTGTAGAATCGGGCTGCAATAAGCTAAGGCAAAGCCAATAAATACAACTAATGCAACCAAATAAGGTGCCAGTTTTTTCCAATCTATCTTCATTGTTTAATCATTTTGCGTATTTCACACAATTCCTCCTTGATGCGCAAGAGAATATCTAATGCTGCTTGGCGTTCGTCGGAATGTTTGCTATTGTTTTTCAGCTCACGTCGGATAGCTTCGATTCGCGTGATATGCAGTTCGTCGCGAATATATTTGATGCGTTTGATGAGTTCCTGGTCCTCGCGCGTATAATAGCGATTGCCATGTCCATCTTTTCGCGGATTGAGTTCCTCAAACTGTTTTTCCCAATAGCGCAGAGTGGTATCTGGAACACCAGTCTCCAGTGCAGTCTCGCGCATCGAATAATATATCTTCTCGTCTGCCATTACTTGCAAATCTTTAGTTTCTTGCCTGCACGAATATTGTCATTTTTCAGTCCGTTCCATTGCTTAAGTTGCTTAACCGTACAATGGAATTTCTTGGCAATTCCTCCCAGTGTGTCGCCATTCTTGATGGTATAATACGTCACTCCGTTGACGCGATATGCGCCAGTGATGGAGGTGACTTTGGCCATGTCGATTTCTGCTCGGCGATTGTTGATCAGACTATCTGCCTTGTACGCCACAATGCTATCTTGCATATCGATGAACGCTCCCACTTTTTCGCTCGGAAGACACAATGTATATTCAGTTCCCCCAGGCAAGATATCACGTGAATATTGCGGATTCAGTCGACGCAATTCGTCCATGTTGATATCCAGTTTCTCGCTGACTTGCTGCAAGTGCATGCGTTGATTGGTTCGGATAGTATCGGTCAACATGGTCTTTTCGATAGGCGCTTTGCATATGCCGTGTTCCTCGCCATAGTTCATCGCGTAGTTAGCGGCAATGAAGATAGGCAAATAGTTGCGCGTCTCGCGTGGCAAATACGGATAGATGGACCAGAAATCACGTTTACCTCCTGCACGGTGAATGGCTTTGTTAACATTTCCTCCACCACAGTTATATGCCGCAATGACCAGATTCCAATCGTGGTAAATAGAGTAGAGCGCTTTCAGGAAACGGCATGCCGCTTCTGTGGAACGGATAGGGTCCATACGTTCGTCAACCAGCGAGTTGATTTCCAGGCCATACAATTTACCTGTAGCAGGCATGAACTGCCATAATCCTGCAGCTCCCGCATGCGAGCGAGCCATTGGATTAAGTGCTGATTCGATGATAGGAACGCATCTTAATTCGTATGGCAATTGGTATCGTCCCAGTGCTTCTTCGAAGATAGGGAAATAGTATTCGCTCATTCGCATCATGCGTGCCACTTGTTTCGGACTGCGTTTGACGTAACGCAGAATAAATGCTCGCACATGCTCGTTATACGGCAACTCGATAACGCACGGAAGCGCTTGCAAACGTGCTTTGTAGACAGAATCGGGTAGAGTAGTTGTGTCGCGTGTACTGGTACAATCGGTGGTATCCAACCAACTGAGCGACCATTCCATGAGACGAAAATCGACTTCGCTCAGCGTGCTATCACTCCATGTGCGGAAACCGTGTTGTTGGATGCTATCTGCCTGCATGATGCTGTCTGCCATTTGCTCCAACACTTCTTCAATCGAGTCCATTGGTTGCACATCTTCTTGCAGACTATCTCTCGATATTGTCTCGATACTGTCTCGGTAAAGTCTCGTTTCTTCCCCGTGCACACTAAGTATCGCACTTAGCACAAAAACCAATAAAAATATCTTTTTCAAAACTGTATTGCTAATTTTAATTCTGCACTCTGTTGGTGCTGTAAGTCATAATAAATCTGTGGCTCAACATTGATGGACAGGTCCGGTGAAATATCGTAATCGAACAGCTGGGCATCTACATACGCATCGACTAGCGACAAGGCATAGACAATAATGGTAGCCAAAATCGAGTAATCGCGATAACGACGGAAAGTACTCTGACGATTCTTGAGCACATTTTGCCAATTGGATGCCCCTCCAACTCCCTGCAAATCGTATCCTTCGGGCAAAACGGCAATATAACTCTTGCTCGGATCTTCGCTCACATTTCCCGCTTGCACATCATAATACAAATCGAGATAGGCCGTCTTGTAACTGTTGTACCGATTGCTGGTCCAACTGATAGCATATCCACAGCCCATAAATGCACCATAAACGATAGGCAGTTTCCAGTATGAGCCATTGTACATCTGTCCTGCTCCGGGGAAAATAGCACCTAACCAAACAGCCTTGATCGCATCCGGTTTTTTCGTAAGGTCGATTACGTACTTGTAATCTACTTCTTCCGTATGCGCGGTGTCTGGTGTAAAATGGATGCTATCCTGCTGCGCATTAGCGCACAACGGAAGCATTACGAGCAATATGAGTAGCCAGTGTTTCAACGAAGTTTGTTCACGATTCTCTCCAGTTCTTCGTCATTGGCAAAAGCAATAACGACTTTTCCGTCTTGCACTTTAACTTTGAGTCCGGTCGCTTGGCTCAGTTCTTTCTGCAATGCGGTATAAGCGGGCGATTGTTCGCCTTTGTCTGCTTTCTTTTTGCCATTTTCTGCCTTCGACTCCTGCGCTAACTCCTCCACTTTGCGGACGGACAATCCTTCGCGCAAAATGCGTTGGTACAATGCCAATTGACGCTCTGCAGAAGGTGTACCAAGAATAGCACGCGCATGGCCCATGTCGATTTTCTTCTCCTTGATGCCCACTTGAATCTCAGCAGGAAGTTTGAGCAAGCGCAAGTAGTTAGCCACCGTAGCGCGCTTCTTTCCTACGCGCTCGGACATACGCTCTTGGGTCAGATTGTAGTCATCCATCAGTCGTTGGTAGGCCAAAGCAATCTCAATGGCATCCAAATCTTCGCGTTGGATATTCTCAATCAACGCCCATTCCATGACTTGCTCGTCTTTGGCCGTACGGATATATGCGGGAATGCGCTCCAATCCCGCCAGTTTGCTGGCACGGAAACGACGCTCACCTGCAATAATCATGTATGTGCCATCTCCATTGTCACGCAACGTGATAGGAGAAATGACTCCGTGTTCGCGGATGGAATCGGCCAGTTCTTGCAACGCTTCCTCGTCGAACGTGCGGCGTGGTTGGTCCGGATTGGCAACTATCTGATCCAACTCGATCTCCGAAATCGAACTGCCGCCATTGGTATCAACATGACTGGTGTCAATTAGGGCGTCTAATCCACGCCCAAGTCCTGTAACTTTTTTCATTGTCTTTGTATTAATTCTTTAGCTAATGCTTTGTAATTTTGCGCGCCCTTGGAACTCGGATCATATTCCAGTACCGACATTCCATGCGAAGGTGCTTCGCTCAGGCGCACGTTGCGTGCGATAACGGTATTGAAAACCAAATCGCCGAAGTGACGTTTCACTTCTTCGTACACCTGATTGCTCAAACGCAGACGATTGTCGAACATCGTCAGCAAGAATCCCTCAATCTTGAGATTCGGGTTGAGTTTCGATTTGATAATCTTGATGGTATTCAACAATTTAGCGATACCTTCCAGAGCAAAGAACTCGCATTGAACCGGAATAATCACACTGTCGCTAGCGGTTAGCGCATTGACAGTAATTAAACCGAGCGAAGGACTGCAATCAATCAGAATGTAGTCGTATTCGTCACGGACGGTTTTCAGCAAATTCTTGAGCAGCAACTCACGATGCTCAAGATTCAACATCTCGATTTCTGCACCTACCAGGTCGATGTGACTCGGAATCAGACTCAGATTCGGCACTTTGGTAGGAACAATAGCTGCATGCGGCTCAACTCCATTGACCAGGCACTCGTAAATAGTGGTCTCCAATTCGCGAATTTCAACACCAAGACCGGACGAGGTGTTGGCTTGCGGATCTGCATCGATGAGCAGCACTTTCTTGCCGTATTCAGCCAGCGCTGCGGCCAGATTGATGGACGTAGTAGTTTTGCCTACGCCTCCTTTTTGGTTTGCTAATGAAATAATCTTGCTCATATATGTTGTATTATTGTTTTCGCTTCTATCTGTCGGCATGCATAGTTGCCGTACCGACAATGGTTAGTTCCGTGACATGCGCAAGGTCTGCAGCGTAAATCGGCTCTTTGCACGATATCTTTCGGATCTTGTTTCCATCCCATAAAACCGATAATGGGATGTGTGGCGCACCAGATACTCACGGCTCGTAATCCAACCAAACTGGCGAGATGCTGATTGGCACTATCCATACAAATCATTACGTCCAACAGTCGCATCAGTTCCAATTCTTCCTCCAGACGTAATGTCCCGGCTATACTCTCCGTGCGCGGAAAGACGCTAGCCCATTGACGCAACATCTCACACTCTACTTCTCCTGCTCCGAACAAGAAAACTCTAGTGTTCTCATCCTTGGTCAGATGTTGTATTACTTCTTTGGTCACGCTGTATGGCAGCATGTTTGACCGCGATTTTGCGAATGGTGCCAGGCCAACCCATTTGCCCGTTTTCTTGCCGAAGCGCTGCTTCACCACTTTGGCTGCGGCCTGATTGACAGGCAGTGCGACAAAACCGGTATCGGTTTCCAGCCCCGCGCGTCTGAAAGCATCACTGTAACGTTCAAATTCGCTTGGTAAGGGCTCGCTTTTCTTTCCAAATTGCGTGATCAGTTGTTTGCGCAATCGCCCGTAGTGAACTCGTGTGACTCGCTTTCCGCTCATCTGCATCAGTAGGTCTAACACTCGTGTCCGCCTAACATCTTGCAGATCAACCACCGCATCAACCCGATTGCGCAAATCGCGCCATATCTGTATTACTCCCGGCCAGTCCAGATGGTTATCCACCTCGTAGAACTCGACGTTAGGCATTGAGGCAAACATCGCGCCTAGTTCTTTCTTGCCCGCTACGACAAACTTGTCATCCGGATATCGCCTGCTTAGCGAAGCCACAACGGGAACCGTCATAGCCACATTGCCAAGCGTCGAAAAGCGGATAATCAAGTATGTCATAATTGTTTTGCTTCTTTCTCTATGGCTTCTATCCACGCTTTATCAGTCGGGAATAGATCGCCGTTATTGTATTCACTCCAACATGCGCCAAAATAGTACGTGAGAGTTTCTCCCAGTTCGTATTTCGCTACGCTGACCAGATTGTCTTCTTCTGTACCTATCATGTACGCACTCGGTGTGAGTACTGCTATATAGCTGCGGCCTTGGCTAGTGCTGCCATTGTATTCGAAATTCATTTGTGCAGCCGTCTTGTCGCTCAATGCTTCTTCGGCATAGACAACCGCATTGCAATCGTTTAGCAATTCGTAATGATCTACCGAGTCATGCATGTAGATTCCACCGCCGACCAACAAATCCAAATCCGGATTTTCGTCACAGGTTAATACCACTTCTGCTTTGTTTAGTATCTTGCCTGCCTCTGCGGTAATGGTAATCGTTTCCTTCAGGACATGTCCCGCCACCAACAGACTGTCATATTCCAAACGGAAAACCAATTTGTTCTTTGTCTGCTTTAGAATCTCCCACCGGTCGTAGGCGCCTCCTACATATGTCTCGCCGTTGGCTATAACAACCAAACCGCCTGCTCCGCACGTGTGCCCAACTTTGTAGCAATCCAGTCCTTTGCCATAATTGATATGATAGGGTTTGCCTAGGACATGCTCACGATAATAGAAGCTATCCACTACCAGTTCGGGAGACGCCTTGAGCCACAAATCAACTCCGTTGGACGGATTTTCCGGACGCAATGCGGGCCCGTACATGCGAAAGGCGGCATACTCGTTTTCCCATGCAAAATCATCTTTGCGCTCGGGAACAAATCGTCCGAATACTTTTTGCGTCTTAGGTTGGCAACCGACCAAACTAATCAGCGCAACCATTATGTACAGGAATTTTCTCATCTTACTTCGGTTGTTTGCCAATATATGCCAAAATACCACCATCTACGTACAGGATGTGTCCGTTGACCGCATCCGATGCATGACTGGCCAGGAATACGGCAGGGCCGCCCAGTTCATCCGGATCCAACCAACGTCCTGCAGGCGTTTTTGCGCAGATGAACGAGTCGAACGGATGCTTGCTGCCATCTGCTTGCGGCTCGCGCAGAGGCGCTGTTTGCGGCGTGGCAATATATCCCGGACCAATACCGTTACATTGGATATTGTATTCTCCGTACTCGGAGCAAATGTTTTTCGTCAGCATTTTCAGTCCGCCTTTGGCTGCTGCATAAGCGCTAACGGTCTCGCGACCTAGTTCTGACATCATAGAACAAACGTTGATTATCTTTCCTTCGCGGCGTTCCATCATTTCCGGAAGAACGGCTGCGCTGACAATGTATGGACCAACCAGGTCGATATCAATCACTTGCTGAAACTCCTCACGTTTCATCTCGTGCATCGGAATTCGTTTGATGATGCCTGCATTATTGACCAAAATGTCAATTTGGCCAACCTCTTTGTGAATGCGTTCCACTAGTTCTTTTACGGCCACTTCATCAGTCACATCGCATACGTAGCCTTTCACATTCTCAATGCCTTCTGCCTTGTAGTCAGCTATCGCCTTCGTAATTCCTTCTTCGCTGCGAGCATTGAAGATGATGGTTTTCGCGCCCGCGCGAGCAAAAGCTTTCGCGATGGCAAAACCGATTCCGTAGCACGCACCGGTTACCCAGGCGTTTTTGCCTTCCAAACTAAAAATGTTATCCATACTATTTCAGGTCGGTTATTTTGCTAAAATCTTGGTCTCCATAATCCAGGTTTTCTCCACCCATACCCCAGATGAAGGTATAATTGTGCGTCGCTGCGGCTGAGTGGATTGACCATTCCGGCGAAAGCACAGCCTGGTTGCCGCGCATCCATATGTGGCGAGTCTCTTCTACTTCGCCCATGAAGTGGCAAACGGCCTGATCTTCAGGCACTTCGAAATAGAAATATGCTTCCATACGGCGGCTATGCACGTGCGCGGGCATGGTGTTCCAAACGCTACCTGTAGCTAATTCGGTCATACCCATTTGCAGTTGGCATGTCGGCAACACTTGGTTAACCAACATCTTGTTGATGTCGCGTTCGTTGCTCATCTCCAGGCTGCCCATGTGCGCTACCACCGCATCCGCTTTCGTCACTTTCTTGTCCGGATAGGTGCAATGGGCGGTCGTCGAATTGAAATAGAATAGTGCCGGTTTTTTCGCATCAATGCTCTCAAAACGCACTTCTCTGTCTCCGCGGCCGAGGTATAGTGCCTCCTTGTAATCTAGTTCGAACACTTTGTCTCCTGCTATCACGCGTCCTTTGCCTCCTACGTTGAAGATGCCTATTTCGCGACGAGTCAGAAAATAGGGCGCTTTCAGCGGATCAATAGCTTCCAGTAGTAGACTTTCGCCAACAGGCATTGCTCCGCCTACTATCATTCTGTCGTACATGGAATAAACCATGTTGACTTCGTTCGCAGCAAATACGCGCTCAATCAGAAAATCTTTGCGCAGTCTGGTGGTGTCGTAGTTTTTTGCATCCGTAGGATTGGATGCATAGCGTACCTCGTAATTAGTTTTCATATGATTGTTGTTTATTTCTTTTTCTTGATTTCCCACATCCATGCCAGGTTGATGCTCAGGTCCATTGGACTGGCCATGCTGAAGTGGTCGGTCAGACTGGTTCCGTATATTCCTCCAAAACTGTAGCTGAATCGAGTCTCAAACTGGTACAGTCCCGCATTGCGCGAGCGGTAATAAAATCCCAGTCCTGCTGCCAAACCCCAGTCAAACGGATGGTCAATAGGCGCAGCATATTGAGTAGTGGTGGTGCCAATCTGCGTGCCACTGCCGCCTTCGTCCTTCACGCAATAACCTATCTGCGGTCCTAGATTGAAGAATCCTCTCCAACGCTCGCTACCGAAATAGATATTCATCAGCAATGGCAATTCCAGATAATGCAGTTCTCGGCTATACGTGCCCGCATCGCTATGTTCGCGCCATCCGCGGTGCTGATAGTTCAGTTCTACTTGCACGGCGCAGCATTTGTGGCCCGAATAGCGGAAAACCAAACCACCATTCCCGCCCAAGACACATGCTTGCGTGATGGGTGTCATATTTTCCACTGCGGGAGTGAACAGTATCGACGAAGCGCTCACGCCGCCATGTACACCGATGTATATTTCCGGTGTTTTTAGTCGCGGTTGAGCCAAGGCCGTTAGGCTGCTCAGCAGTAGAAGAAGCAATATGTACTTTTTATTTCTCAACAATTCTTACTTGTGTGTTTTGCCAACCATCATTGGCACCCAAACGAACCAACTCAACTTTTGCTTGCAGACCTTGATACGATGTTTTGCCGTCCAAGTACTGAACAAGCGCATTCAGCAGGTCGTAACCTAACAAGTCGTAGCGCGGTGCATCCGATGCATGCGTATTCCCGAAATACTGATTCCACAATGCTTCGTACGCTTCTGTGTCACCAATCTCGGTAAACATCGAGGTGTAAACTTGTGGCAGGTTGATAGACTCTTTTTGCCACGAGTATTGGCTGAGAATTCGTATGCGATAGCCCGCTGCTTTCAGCGCCTCCAGGTGAGGCAGGGCTAGACGTACTTGGTTGAATTTGTCGCTGTGCAGAATGATCAGGTTTTCCTTGTCTTTACTCAGTACACCGACCACTGAATCATTCATCAGGTCTCGCAAAGCCAATGCCGAGGTACTGATTCCCGCAGCTTTCATCTGTTTGCGAAGCGTTCGTACCGATGCCGCCAATTCGGCTTCACGTACCTCGATAGCCACGCAGTTCATGTCGCGTTGTTTGATCCAACGGCACAGACTGTCAGCTTCTTGCAGATCGCCCGCATTGAATTGCAGTAATTGCGAATGATTTGTCAAATCTATCTCGTCGCAGAACGGAACCAATAATGACACTTTGTGCAGATCGCACCATTCGGCCATACGCTCAATCTGAATCGGGTAAGCCAGGCCCAGAATAGCTTGAACGCTATCTAGTTCTGTGCTGTCGCATAGGGCAACCACTTTACGTTCGCTGCGCTCGGTATCATAGACGCGCAGACGATACTTGGTGCTATCGTTTTGCAGGTCATGCAATGCTAGCAGAACGCCTTGGTAAAATTCCATCATCTTGTCTGCATTATTGCTGCGTTTGGTCTGTTGCGATTCAAACGGAAGCATCAGTGCCAATTCGATAGTGCGTATTTGGCTAGCGGGGGTTACTTGCGTGCTGACAGTATCTTTTACTTCTGGTGTGGTCTGCGCGCTCACCGTAGTTTTTACTTCGGGTGCGATCGCCGGTTTAGCTATCGGAGCATCTGTTTTTATCTCCACCTTTTCTATTTCCTTCTCGGCTTTCTCTACCTTCTTTCCTGTCGGAATTAGAATGGTCTCGCCGTAATGCAATCCACGCTCTTTCAGTTGCGGATTCATGCGCACGATTTCGCTCTGCGACACATTGAAGTTGATTCCAATACGGTAGAGGCCAATGCTCTTGGGTACTTGGTATTTATATACTTCCTCACCATTTACAGTGTCTTTCGGGCAACTGTCGATGATTTCCTGTTGCTGTGCTTGAGCCATTGTAGCAACAAGCAGCAAAGCCATTATGTAGTATATTTTTTTCATACGCGTTGGTATTTTCGTTTTCTTATTATGACGACTATTCCTCCTATCAGTGCCAAGATGGCCACGGGGCTGATGGTGCTAACCAGTTGCACCTTCATGCGCTCGTCATGCGCACGTTTGTCGTTCAGCAGTCGTAGTGCTACGCTTTTTTCTCTCAGACTTATCAGTCCATCTGCATCAGTCAGCCATAGAACACAGTTGACCAGCATATCGCGATTGCTGAATTGCATGCCACTGTAGCGGTCGTAGCCCATTGGCAATGGTTGTCCTTGCTGCAATTCGTTGCCGGCTATATTACTTCCCGCTATAACTACCTGACGTGTTTTGACACCTTGTTTGCTGATGTTTTCGCAGTTGGTTATTCCCTCAGGTATCATTCGGTGCGCATAGGCGCTGCTGAAGCATCCTTCTAATGAAACGGCTACGGGCACATACTGATAGCGGAATTGTGACATATCCGGATTCATATCGCCAAGGTCCACTTCTCCCGGTGTACCGGTCAGCCTGGTGGCTGTGCTTGTGGCTAGCAGAACTCGTTTCTCTATGCCATCGTCTCCACCCACCGCATCTATCGGACTAACAAATGTGCTGCTCACTTGGCCCAGGTTTTTCGTGATCGGACTTCCTTGGCTCGTTAGCAGCAAGGGGGCGTAAGTCCACGGCATCGGTTGCAGATTCGGCTGCTGCGGGTCATTCGACACATTGACCGGGATAGGCAGACATTGTATGTCTTGCACTAGGGCAGGGTTGATACGAATGCCGTAGCGGAAAAGCAGTTCCGTCAGTCCCAGATCCAAGGCGATGATGGGTGTAAATCCTTCCTGTTGCAGCACTTGTTCGCTGAAACGTACGCCATCGATGGCCCAAAGCACCGCTCCTCCGCGCATGATATACTGGTCCAGAATAAATTTCTCTTGGTCGCTAAAAGCTGTCTGTGGTCCAATCACCAAAACGGCTTTGTAGTCATCCAGTATATGCGCATCGTTTCCTATCTGACCGCGGTCCACCTGATAATATCGGCTCAGCGCACTCATCAGGTCGTATGTATGTGCTTCGTCCGGTTCTCCGTGACCTTCCAGTATCGCCACACGCGGAGTCTCTGTCTGTTGCAGCAGATGGAGCGCTTCGGCAAAAGCAAACTCCAGATTCTCAATACTGGCATTCAGGTTCTCTTCACCACTCAGGCCGCGTGTATTTTTCAATAGCGCCACAGGCGCACGCTTGCCCTTATACCGCACGAGCGCGTACGGATAAACAGTCGTCTGAGCCGTTTTCCCGTCTTGCTGACGTTCGTGGATGATAATCGGATTGAGACCGAGAGAATCGAGGCTTTCGACTTTTGGCTTTCGACTTTCGACTATTATATCGGCGTACACATCCATCTCGTCGAGCGTCTCTTCGGTGGCTTTTTGCAGGCGGCGAAAACCGCTGTTCAAATCGCCCTGCAAGTATAGCGTTACCTCAATCGGTTCGTCTGTTTGCCGCAGTAGGCTCTTCGTCGCCTCGCTCAAACTGTAGCGCTTGTCATCTGTCATATCCCAACGAACGGGATACAGTTGCAGCTCTCCGTAGAGACAGAGAAGCAAACCTAAAACGAATATGTACGGCGCGTATTTCCGCATCAGTTTATTTCTTTATGCTTTCCCAAACTTCCTGGTCAATCACTACCGGATATTTAGCACGGAGTTCCTTGATCCACTCGGCCTCCAGGTAGTCCTGATAATCAGTCGTTACTTTGCCTTTCTCGTCGCTCCATGTTTCCGGTGCTTTCAGTTGCTTGCCTTGGCAAACTACTACTGGCAATTGCTCCGAAGGAGTGAATTCGGCTTTCTTGTTCTTAAATGCAAATTTGTCCACCGCAGCGTTCTTGCCTTGTTCCCACAGGCCGCGAGTTACTTTTACGTATTGAACGCTATCGTTGTTCAGACGATGAGCTATGTAGTTCTCAATGCTGTCTGCTTCTGCACTCTTGATGATGGCCTGAGCAGCTTTTGCGCTGTTTTTGTCTTTGCATTGCAGCAAATAACCTTTCCAGCGTGGCTTGTCCCAGGTGTATTTTTTCTTGTTGGCTTGGAAGAATTTCTCCAGACCTACGGTGTCTTTTGCAGCTTTGTCCCATACTTCGCGCAGCGAAACCTCAAATAGCAGAATACCGTCATGATATTCTTGTACCAGATTTTTCAGTTCCGGATATTTTTCCTCCAGATGTGCATCAGCATAAGCTTTCACATCCTCGTCGCTCATTTCTTCTGGCAGGTTGTATTCTGTGCGTGCTTTGCGAATGAAGCTTTTCTCTGCCTCTTTCATACGCTCATCGCGTTGCACTTGACGCAATACTTGTGGACGAATGCTGTCGAGCGGTAGAATACCACGTTGGCCTTCTTTCTGGATGATGTGCCAGCCATAGGCTGTCTGTATAGGTTGACTGATTTCGCCATCTTTCAGCGAGAAGCATGCGTCTTCAAATGGTTTTACCATCATTCCTTTGCCGAACCAACCCAGTTCGCCGCCACGCATGCTACTTCCGCGGTCATCCGATTCTGCTTTGGCTATTTCTTCAAAATTCTCGCTTGTCAAAATGCGGCGAATCGAATCAATCTCCGCACGTTTCGAAGCTGCTATGCTGTCGTATTGTTTTATTTGCTCCGGATCAGCCTCATTGGCACGAGGAACCATCTTCATGATGTGACGTGCTTTCACTTCTTCGTGCTCACGCTCTTCTTCTACTAATACGATATGCCAACCGTATTGGGTGCGGAAAGGTGCGCTCACTTCGCCGATTGCGGTCTCATAAACGGCTTTCTCTAGCGGATAAACATAGCGGAAAGGAGTGATCCAACCCAGTTCCCCGCCATTCTCATTCACACCTGGATCGGTGCTTATCTCGCGGGCTACAGTCTCAAAAGCCTCTTTCGGCATCTGTTTGATGGTTTTCTTCTTGCCTTTGCCGGTCTCTACTTTCTTGCCGACTGTCACGCGCTCATAGGCTTCTTGTATTTTAGCAAAAGCAGCCTGAGTGTCTTCTTCGCTTGCCGAAGCAGGACATTGTATCGCGATGTGAGCCGCACGGCGATCTTTGGCCATATGGCGCCAACTCATCTGAACCAGACTGTCGATCGCTTGCTCGTCCTGTAGGTATTTTGGCGTAGCTTGAGCGCGATAACCTTTCAGCTCTTTCTTGAAGGCCTCGGTCGTGTCTATGCCTTGTGCTTCGGCTTCGGCCACTTTCAGTTTGAAGTTGATGAACATGTCCAGATACTCGTCCATCGTCTTCGGATCCACTGCCCCCGCTTGGTTGTTTTTCTCATAGATGTAGAGAAACTCTTCTGCACTAACGGGCTTTCCGTTAATTGTCATCAGTGTTTCAGTCTGTGCTATGGCTGTCATGCTCATAGCAGCTGCAAAAATTAAAAAAATCTTTTTCATGTTGTTATTAGTGTTTTGAATTTTATATACTTTCTACTTTAACCTCTAGCCCCTCGCCTCTCGCCTTTCATCATCACACAATTCATGCCACACGCGCATAAATAGCGTGCAAAAGTACACTTTTTTTTCGATATACGCAAGCGCACGCGCGTTTTTCTTACTTTTTTCACGTTTTTCTTGCATATTCCAAAAATTATTACTAATTTTGCCGCAATTTATGGGGTCTTGTGTATGCCTGTTAAAAACTACACACTTATATATACTATGTATATATCGCCCATTTATTACCGAGACATAAACGAGACATTTACCTGACATTATCGTGAGCAAATCAGACTAATGTGGAGAAGCCAATTGACTTTTGGCTTCGAAAAGGGAAAGTGGTCGGGGAGACCAAACTGACCGAGAGGTGGAGTTAAGTCTGATGAGATGTATATCGAAATCAGACTAACGACAGACTAACGACAGACTATCGAGTCGAGACAATATCGTAAGATAAAACTGAATAACAACTAATTTATTAACTAAATTTTTGACTGTATGAAGAAATTTTTCCTTTCTGTAGTTATCTGCCTATTGGCAGTAACTAGCATGTCTGCGAAAACGATCGTCATTCCTACTGGTTCGCCTTGCAACATTGCGGTGACTTCTATCACACGCGATGTGGTATTGGCGAATGGTGACGATGTCTTCGTAGGAGAAAAACTACGCATCGAGTACACTCTTGTCGACCTTGATTACTACATCGATGGTGATGATGTGGTTGAAGTTACGCTCGCTGAGAGTGATTTTACGGCCGACAAGTACACTGTACCTGTGCCTACCAAGTATCTCCCTTATCCTGTGCTGACTATCACGTCAGAAGATGAGGAGACTATTCTCATCAAATGGTCCGATGCCCAGGTGTTCGACACCGCCTTTATCTGTGTGCAGAAAGGCACGATCATGAGTCCTGACCCCGCTGAGCAAAAGGGTTGGAAGAATGTCTCGGGTGATTCCGTTTATTGGGCATTGGGTGTGGAGCCAAACGCGATGTATGAGATCGCTATGGAATTCAGAAGAGGCAAAGGCCATCGTACTGTGATTGAGTCTTACGCCCACAGTGTGCTTTCTTCCAATTGCGCACTTATTGTCAATCTGCACGACTCCTACGGAGATGGATGGAATGACGCTTATCTGCTCTTCGAGGAAAATGGACAGACCGAGACATTTACTATCGAGAGCGGTAGGGAGGCAACCTTCAACTATGCTTCGCATGGTGGCGCGCTGCAAATCTATTGGAAAAAAGGTAACTATGATGACGAATGTAGCTTCGAAGTACTGGATGTCTTCGGTAATGCGTTTGCCCAAAAAGCAACGGGTGAATGCACTAGCCTTTCGAATGGAGAGTTGCTCCATACAGGACCTATCTGCCAGCCTAAATGTGCTCCGGCCTTCTACCTCACTTCGTTCAAGGATGATACACTCAGATGGTATGGAGAGGATGTCGCTAGCTTCGAGGTCGCTTTCTTGCGCAAATCGAATCCGACTGACGAGGAAATCGAGGCGGCTAGCATAGAAATTCCTGCTGCCGATGATGTCCTGAATTATGAGTACGTAACTCAATTGGATTCTTCGCTTTCGTGCAATGCTTTTGTACGTGCTAAGTGTAAGAATGGTTTCTATTCTGAATGGAGCCACATGAGTTTGCGTTATTCGTATAGCCCGTACCTTCCTGAGGATCAATTGGCTACACCAATTACCCTCAACCATTATGAGAAGGCCGACCTGATGGCTAATTCTATCCTTTGGGGAGCAACGCCTGCTACCGAACGTGTCTTCAATCTGACAGAACCGACCCTTGTTCGTTTCGAATTGAAGTCAGAGTACACTAGTACTGAGCAATGGTTGGCTGACGTGGCTACTGATACTTGGATTAACTTGGTCAATGATACTGTCCTGTCACTCAGTCCTGGAAGATACGTATACGAGGTACGTGGTAACCTGGGTGATTATGGAGTCTACGAGGTCTATGTTTCTCGTGCGGATACTACCGATTCCTACGATTTCGATCTTAACAAACTCGATTCGATTGCTGTGGGACAGACCAAAACCATTAATACGAAGGATATATACCGTATGGGGCCCAAAGATAATGGATACTATGCGAAAATCTATCGTCTCATTCTGACCGACACTCTCGATCTGCGTCTCACTTGTACTAACGGCGAGGATCGTAATGTGGGATTTAGTTTGGCTTATAAAGGATCATATGTCGCAGGAGGCGTTGAATATACAGGAATACTCCCTGCAGACACGTTCTATATCATGGCTGGATCTGATGTTCCCGAAACCGTCTTTACGCTCAAGGTAGAGAATATTAAGAGAAAGGCGCTGAATATCATTGATATCCAACCGGATGTTGTCAAGGAGGGTGTAACTGACGCAAGCGATTGGCGTGAACTGAACTACGGTGTTCCTTGCAAAGTATATCGATACACTCCGGCTGAAGATGGATTTGTGATGTTTGCCCTAGATACACTTCCGGGAGCTAAGTCTTTGGCAAGTGTATATGTGATTGTTAACCGTGATAGTGTGAATGGTTATGAACTGACAACGGGAGATTATTCGTATTCTGAATATAGTGTCTTGGAAGTAGAAAAGGATGTTCCGTACTACTTCCTCGTAGGTGGATATGCGAATACTCCGTGGAGATTTACACTCAAAAAAGACGTAGCGAAGAACTACGATAATCCGAAGATCACTGCTACTGTTCAGGTCGGCAAACGCTATACGGCTAACTTTACGGCTTCTGACCTGACAACGGTTGTCCCTGGTTCGGGTAATTATTTTATGACTAAGACTCAGTTCTTCAAGGTGCATCTGGAGAAAGATAAATACTATGCTCTTTCAGCAGAATCACCAACGGTGGTATATAGCAAGTGGTATCTCCTCCATCCGGATTCGGCAAATGGCTCTTTCGAGGGTAATATGGTACCGGGCATGTATTCTCAATGGATAAAAGGAGCTGCTCAATTGGCATTAGCGATTACGGTAGATTCCACGGCCGACTATATTGTGGCGGTAAGTACAGATGAGTACAAAGAGTTCACACCATGTGCTATCGCGTTCGAAATGGACGAACTTGTAGCGTTCGAAGAGACTTTAGACAAAGCGCAGGCTATCAACACGCCGTTGGTTGAGCATAGCACATTCGAAGGAAAGATTAAAACCGCTTACAGTGATTCCTATCAGTTCTTCCCGTATGCTGAAGAAGGTTGGCGTATTATGTACAATGCGGTAGCATACAATGTGATTATCAAGAAGTATGGCGGATTCTCCGTTCGCTTTGGTGGTAATCACGATGCAAGAATCTTCATCTACGATAGCGAGAATCCGTACAATCCAACGATTGTGGACAATTACTCTGACAATACGCCTGAGTACTTCTCCGTTCCATCTTCTTCTTATTCCACTATGCACATTTATACTATCGTATGTGCATTCCGTGGACTTATGCTGGAGAACCCATTCTACGATTTGGAGATTCTGCAGGGTGATGAAGAAATAGAGTTGATAGAAGTAACACCGGTGGCTGATCGCCGTTCGCTCAGTTGCAACGAGAATGATACATGGCGTGAGGTCAAGAACCGTCTCTCGCAGATCTACCTCTTTGCTGTTGATAGCAAGAAGAACTATCTCTTCTCGATCGCTAATGAGGAGCAAAACTGGGAAATTGACCTCGACGGTCAAATGGCACATTACGAAGTAAACAACAGCGATATGCACCCGGGTTACAAACTCGCTAATCCGGTTGAGTGGATTGACGTAGCACTCACCTTCGACAATGACATACCATTCGCAATCGATGAGGTGGAAGATGGCATGGCTCCTATCAAGGTGATTCGTGATGGTAAGTTGTATATTATCACCCAATACGGCACATTCGATATCATGGGCCGCAAGGTTAAATAATCTATGACCAACCTGATTGATTCACAATTAGTGGAAAAGGCTAACCACTTGCTGGGCGATGCTCAGCAAGTGGTTATCTTCACCCACATGGCTCCTGATGGCGATGCTATGGGGTCGTCTCTCGCCATGTATCATTATCTGAGAAATCTCAAATCACCCATCACAAATGGCAAATGTGTCACAGTAGTGACACCTAACGCTTTCCCGGATTTCTTGGCGTGGATTCCTGGCGCGGATCAAATCAAAGTGTACGAACAGCAGCCTGAGGTTTGCAACCAATTGCTCGAGAAGGCAGATCTGGCCGTTTGTCTTGATTTCAACGACCCTAAGCGCATCGGACCTATCGGAGACAAACTCTTGCAAGTCGCTTGTCCGAAAGTGCTAATCGACCATCATCTCGATCCGTCCGATTTTGCCACAGTCACTATATCTCATCCGGAGAGTAGTTCCACTTGCGAATTGGTTTATCGGCTGTTCTATCAGATTTCTGGTGGCCAATGCCAATTGACCAACGAGATTGCTACGGCTCTCTACACAGGTCTAATGACTGACACAGGCAATTTTGCGTACAATAGCAACAATCCAGATTTGTACGAGATAGTGGCCGATTTAATGCGTGCGGGAATTGTCAAGGATGCTATCTACGACCATGTTTTCAATCAGTATTCGGCCGACCGTATGCGATTGGTAGGATATTGCCTTTATCGAAAAATGCGTGTCTTCCCCGAGCATCATTTGGCCCTGATTACGCTTTCGATAGACGAACTCAAACAGTTCAATTACAAGCAGGGCGATACCGAAGGTATCGTTAATATGCCTTTGCAGATGGGCGATATTTTCTATTCGGTTTTTATGCGCGAGCAAGAACCCAAACCGGGAACGACCAGAAATGTAGTTAAGGTTTCGTTCCGCAGTCAGGGAAATAGGCCCGTCAATATCATGGCAGCCGAAGTATTTCGCGGAGGCGGACACATGAATGCCGCCGGAGGAGAATTCTACGGTCCAATCCAGTCTGCAGTACGCTTGTTCTTGAGCCAATATGCAAAGTACTTGAAATAAAATATTTTGCATTTTTTTGCAAAAATATTTGGCAGTTTCAAAAAAAAGCAGTACTTTTGCACCCGCTTTTGAAAAACAAAGTATCCCAAACTCGGGTGAATTGCTCAATGGTGTAATGGTAGCACTACAGATTCTGGTTCTGTCTGTCTGGGTTCGAGTCCTGGTTGAGCAACAAAAAAAATGACTTCCTTCACGGAGGTCATTTTTTTTATCTATCGTCTATCGACTTTTAACTTTCGACTTTTTTACCAGATAGCTTGGATCAATTGAACGGTCATCAATCCGCAACAAATCAGTTTGAGAATCGTGCCACAAAGCAATCCGATAAAACTTCCCCAACCGGCTTTCAGCGCTTCGCGTACTTCTTTCCCTCCAATCAGTTCGCCCAAAATAGCTCCGATCAGCGGACCCGCAATCACTCCTATTGCGCCGAAGAACAGACCTACAAAAACGCCAATCGTACTTCCCCAAACGCCATATTTGGTTCCACCAAATTTCTTCGTGCCCCACGCGGGAACAACATAATCCAGTACAGAAACCACAATGGTTACAATGCCCCAAATTAGCAGCATTTTCCATCCGAAATCGATGCGATCGGTGGCTTGAGCAATCCACAGACCCGCATAAGCAACAGGCACGCCCGGTAAACCGGGAATGATACAACCGATTATGCCGACTAGCATACAAATGCCCGCTAAAATCAAAAGGGTAATTTCCATCTTCTTCTTATTTGTTTAGTTTCTCTTTACATTGCCCGATATACATATCGTTCGCTTCTCTCACCCAGCAATAGCGATAGGCCGAAGGCTTACTATCAAAGTTCTTTTTCGCCTGTTCGAACCAACGGAGCGCTTCCTGTTTGCTGCCAAATGGTCTGGGCGCATAGAAAAGACAGGTGCCGTAATAACTCAAAACCAATGGGTCTTTAGGCGCTTTTTCTACCGCCTCTTTGGCTAAGTTCATCGCCTTGATTGGATGAATCGATTCTTTTAGCCGCAACTCATAGACATAGACCGCCGACATATACATTTCGTAGTGTCCTACTGGCAAACGATTCTTGGCTGCCTCAACGTGCGTCCTTAGCCGTCTGACATAGGGTAACGCATGTTTTTTGTCGCGGTCCACAATATATCCGCAATAACCGTATTCATAGAGTAGGTCAGGTTGTGCTTTTTCTACGTATTCTTTCCATACGGACATATCTTCTCGCAGATAAGCACCGAACAACACGCTATCCGCAGAGAGTGTCTCCGCGGATAGCGTGGTGCTAATCAGTAATGCAGCGATTATTTGCCACGCTCGAGCAATAATGTGCGGGTAGGTTGGTCGCATACTTCTGTCGGACCATAGTATTGGATTGGTCCCGGATAGATATAGCTTGTGTTGGCGTCTGCCCATTCTGCGCGATGAGATTCGAGATACTTGAACGGAGCACCATTCAACTCGACAAGCGCTTTCTGGATAACGGGTTTCATCTTTCCGTTACGCTTCTCCATATTCATCATCATCGTGATAGGCACACCGCCGGCAATCCATTCAGCAGCCGGTTTGGTCAGATTGCGAACGAGCGACATATAACCTGTCTTGCCTGCCGCGATGAGGTGAGTAGCCGTTACACCGATTGAGTAGCAATAGTCTGCGTCGAAATTGGACGGCATAGCGCAACGTCCTTCGTAGCCGAAGAAATGGTTGAGGGCGGAGAACTTACCCTTGTATTCTCCGTTAGCTTTCAATACTGCCAGGCGTTTTTGAACCATCTCAATCAGCAGTTTCTCGGTCTCAATCTGGCTAACCATTACGTTGCCGTGAGGATCACGATCGAGCGTCAACTGACGGGCAATACCCTTTGGCAGCGAACGATAGAGATCGCAACTGGCCGGAGTCAGTTTGCTCTTGACATATTCACGTTTTGCATCATCGCCGTCAAGGCTGGTAAATTCTTCGTTAGCAGCCAACATATCGTTGAGTTCTTGAATCAGAACGCGCATAGCTGGAATAAACTCAATCAGTCCTTCCGGAATCAGAATGGTACCGAAATTGAGGCCTGCATTAGCACGGGCTACGATTACCTTAACGATGTCTTCTACGATCTCGTTGAGTGTCATCTTCTTGGCTTCTACTTCTTCCGAAATCAAGCAGATATTCGGTTGGCTCTGCAGAGCACATTCTAGCGCGATATGGCTAGCAGAACGGCCCATCAAACGAATGAAGTGCCAGTATTTCTTAGCCGAATTAGCATCACGCTGAATATTACCAATCAGTTCGGCATAGGTCTTACAAGCGGTGTCAAAACCAAATGAGGTCTCAATCATCTCATTCTTCAAGTCACCATCGATGGTCTTTGGGCAACCGATAACCTGAATACCGCATTTCTTCTGCAGATAATATTCGGCCAATACACAAGCATTGGTGTTGCTGTCGTCGCCGCCGATAATGACTACGGCCTTGATTCCCAACTGTTTGCAAACTTCAATACCATTGTCAAACTGCCAAGTCTCCTCCAATTTGGTACGACCGGAACCGATGATATCGAAACCACCTGTGTTGCGGTATTCGTCAATGATATCGCCTGTCAGTTCCTGATATTTACCATCAATCAAACCACTTGGGCCACCCAGAAAACCGTAGAGTTTGTTCTTCGGATTGAGTGCCTTTAGTCCATCGTAAAGACCGGAAATGACGTTGTGACCACCAGGAGCTTGTCCACCCGAGAGAATCACACCCACGTTGAGTGGTTCGCTCTCGTTCTTACCATTGGTTGGCTCCATAGTGATAATTGGCAGACCATAGGTGTTCGGGAACAATTGCTTGATTTCCTCTTGGTCAGCCACCGAATGAGTCTTCTCGCCTTCCACGAGACGTACTGCGCCCTGCAATGCTTTTGGCATTTTCGGCTGATAAGCCTGACGGGCAATTTGTAATGGAGATTTTTGCATAATTGTGTAGTATTTATTGGTTGTTTTTGTCTTGTTCAATGAGTTCCAATAATCGTTGAACCGCTTCTTCTTGCGGAATATTCTTCAGCACCAGTTCTTTGCCGCGATAGAGTGAAATTCGGTCGCGCCCCGCTCCAACATAGCCATAGTCGGCATCTGCCATCTCACCAGGACCATTGACGATGCAACCCATCACAGCTATCTTGAGACCGGTCAGATGACTGGTAGCCGATTTAACGCGGCGGATAGTTTCTTCCAGGTCAAATAGGGTACGTCCGCAACCGGGGCAAGAGATATACTCTGTCTTGTAAATCTTCACGCGTGCGGCTTGTAGAATATCTTTGCTTAGGAAATTCAATTTGTTTTCTGAGAAATTAGGGTTAACCAGTGTCAACTCGGTAGCCTTGAATTCCCATAGCAGACGTCCGCATTCGGCTGCTGCTTGCAACTGAAACAACGCCCAGTCTTCTTCCAACGACGAATAGCGAATCTCAGCATTCCCGCCTATATTGTCCAGTACTTCGGCAGTAACACTGCCATCGTAGCGAATGGAGTCTTCGTCAGCAAAATAATCGACCAAATCGCGTGCGACCGGAATCTCGTTCTCCGGAGGTTCACTTAGGCTGACTCTAACAGTATCTCCAATGCCATCAGCTAGCAGCGCACCAATTCCCACGGCCGATTTGATACGTCCGTCTTCACCTTCGCCTGCTTCGGTCACACCCAAATGGAGCGGAAAAGCCATGTGCTCATGATTCATCTGCTTAACCAGCAAACGAACGGTATCAACCATCACACGCGTGTTGCTAGCCTTGATGGAGATAACAATATTGAAGAAATCGTGGCGTATGGCAACGCGGAGAAATTCCATAACCGATTCTACCATTCCCTCCGGAGTATCACCATAGCGCGACATGATACGGTCGCTCAGCGAACCATGATTGACACCCAAGCGAATCGCTGTTTCGTGTTCTCGGCATATATCAAGCAGGCGCACAAAGCGTTCTTCCAGTCGCTTCAACTCGTCGCGATATTCGCTGTCGGAATAGTCAATATGTTTGAATTTGCGCGCCGGGTCAACGTAGTTGCCCGGATTGATTCGCACTGCTTCTACCACTTGCGCTGCCGAATCAGCCACATCGGCTTGGAAATGGACATCAGCTACCAATGGAACGGCTGTCAGCACTTGCGAATGAATTTCACGCAGAGATTCCACTTCTCGCTGTCCTTGCGTAGTAAATCGCAGCAGTTCTGTGCCCGCCTCGATGCATCGCCGCGCTTGTTCGACAGAGGCATCAATATCATTGGTTGAGGTATTGGCCATCGTCTGAATGCGGATAGGGTAGTCGGAACCTAAAAAGATGTTTCCGACTTGCACTTGCGAGGTCTTTCGACGGTTATATGTTAGTTTAAGTTGCATAAAAATGCACTTTTCTTACAAAAATATTCAAATTTATTTGCGTATGTCAAAAAAAAGCAGTAATTTTGCACGCTTTTTTCGGAAAGCAGGTTAGAATCAGTAGCTCAGCAGGTAGAGCACATCCCTTTTAAGGATGGGGTCCTGGGTTCGAGCCCCAGCTGGTTCACAAGGGAGGCGAGGCAACTCGCCTCCCTTTGTTTTTCCTACATTACGATGTTAACAATACGCCCTGGAACAACGATGATTTTCTTCACCGTATTACCAGCTAGGTATTTAGCGGTTTCTTCGTGCGCGAGGACGAGTTTTTCTACTTCCTCTTTCGGTGTGTCCTTCGGACACTCAAGCGTGAAACGTACTTTTCCGTTGAATTGTACGGGGTATTTCTGAGTATCTTCTACCAAATATGCTTCGTTACATTCTGGCCACTCGGCATCAATCACAAACGAATTGTTGCCACAACGATGCCATGCTTCCTCAGCAATATGCGGGGCATACGGAGCCAGCAGAACGGCAAGAGTCTCCAATACGGCACGTTTGTTGCAGCGGAGAGTAGTCAACTCATTCTGCGCAATCATGAAGGCAGGGATAGATGTATTGAATGAGAAATTCTCGATATCCCATGTGATTTTCTTGATCAGTTTGTGCAGACTGCGCAACTCCTCTTTGGTAGGTGCTTCGTTGCTAATGTTCTCGTACATATTCCACAGACGACGAAGGAAACGATGAACACCATCAATACCATTGGTATCCCATGGTTTGGACATCTCCAACGGACCAAGGAACATCTCATACAAACGCAGTGTGTCGGCACCAAACTTGGCAATCACATCATCCGGATTCACTACGTTGAACATTGATTTTGACATCTTCTCTACTGCCCAGCCGCAGATATACTGTTTCGGACCAGCTAGATAAGGATTGTCCTCGATGGATGATCCATCGGCAAAGACAAACTGTGCATTGCGGAACTCAGGCATCCAGTTGCGGAAAGCGTTGATATCCAATACATCGTTGTTCACCAGATTGACATTGACGTGAATCGGTTGTACCTTGTCTTTGTATTCCGGATTATCGATGAGGTTGTAACTGATGTAGAGATTGCCTGTTGCTCCTTCGCCTATATAACGATAGACGAAATTGGAACGGCCCTGAATCATACCTTGGTTGATCAGTTTCTTGAACGGTTCATCCTCGCAAACATAACCAAGATCATAGAGGAACTTGTTCCAGAAACGCGAGTAGATGAGGTGACCGGTAGCATGTTCACTGCCGCCCAAATACAAATCTACTTGGCGCCAATACTCGTTTACCTTTTTATCAACTAACGCATTGTCGTTTTGTGGATCCATATAACGGAGATAATATGCTGAGGATCCGGCAAAACCAGGCATTGTACACAGTTCAAGCGGATAGCCTTCGTAGGTCCAATTCTCGGCATTTCCTAGAGGAGGACGTCCATCTGCCGTTGGCTTGAAGTCTTTGACTTCAGGCAATTCAAGCGGTAACTTGTCTTCCGGCAAGGTATAAGGCATGCCATCCTTGTAATAGATAGGGAATGGTTCGCCCCAATAGCGTTGGCGCGAGAAAATAGCATCGCGCAGACGATAGTTGACCTTAACGCGGCCGATACCTGTGTTGGTGATATATTCCTTCATCGCCTGGATAGCCTCTTTCACTTCCATGCCATTGAGGAAACCGGAGTTGATCATCTTGCCCTCTTTGGCATCGAATGATTCTTCGCTAACATCTGCTCCCTCAATCAACGGGATGATAGGCAGGTTGAAATGCTTAGCAAAAGCATAGTCGCGACTATCGTGTGCGGGAACAGCCATGATGGCTCCTGTGCCATAACCGGCAAGCACATAATCGGAAATATAGATAGGTATTTCGCCTTGCGTCAACGGATTGATGGCATACGAACCAGTGAAGACACCGGTAACACGTCTGTCAGCTATACGTTCGCGCTCCGTACGATTTTTGCAGCGAGCCAGATAAGCATCTACTTCCTCTCGATGCTCGGGCGTAACCACGCGCTCTACGTATTCGCTCTCAGGCGCCAATACCATAAACGTAACACCAAACACGGTATCCGCACGAGTGGTGAAGATGGTAAACGGTGCGTCTTGCCCCTTCACGGCGAATTGCATCTCTGCTCCTTCGCTGCGACCAATCCAGTTACGTTGTGTCTCCTTGAGACTATCGGTCCAATCGATGCGGTCCAATCCCTCCAACAGACGTCCTGCGTAGGCGCTCACGCGCAAGCACCACTGGCGCATCACGCGTTGCTCTACCGGATATCCGCCACGAACAGACAGACCTTCGGATACTTCATCGTTAGCCAATACTGTACCTAATTTAGGACACCAGTTGACTTTGGTATCGGCCAAGTAAGCGATGCGGTAGTTCATCAGCCGTTCTTGCTGTTCCTTCTCGCTTAGTGTGTTCCATTTAGGATCTGTCGCTTCCCATTCGGCAATCAGTTTGGAGATAGGCTGTGCTTTTTGAGTTTTAGGGTCAAAATAGGAATTGAACATTTGGACAAAAGCCCACTGAGTCCAATGGTAATATTTTGGATCACATGTGCGAATCTCGCGACTCCAATCGTAGCAGAAACCAATCTTCTTGAGTTGGGAAATATAGCGATCGATATTCTCGAAAGTCGTTTTCTCCGGGTGTTGGCCTGTCTGAATAGCGTATTGCTCGGCAGGCAGACCATAGCTATCAAAGCCCATTGGATGCAACACATTGAATCCTTTCAGGCGTTTGTAACGACTGTAGATATCAGACGCAATATAACCTAACGGGTGCCCCACATGTAAACCTGCTCCCGAAGGGTAGGGAAACATATCCAACACATAGAAGTGCGGCTTGTTGCTCTCGTTCGGGACTTTGTATGCTTGGGCTTCATCCCAGGCTTTTTGCCACTTTTGCTCTATTTCACTAAAGTTATATTCCATTATAAGAGTTTTTTTACTTGCTCGTAAACATTCTGTGCAGTGAAACCAAGTTTCTCGTCCAGCACTTTGTATGGCGCGGAAAATCCGAAACTGGTCAATCCCCAGATAGCGCCATTCTCACCAACGAGACCTTCGAGCGTGCAAGGCAGGCCGGCAGTCATACCGAAGCGCTTGATGCCCTTTGGCAATACTTCGTTTTGATATTTCTTATCTTGCTCGCGGAATAATCCCTCGCTAGGCACGCTGACAACCTGTAGACGAATACCTTCTGCGCGCAGCAATTCTGCTCCGGCCAACAACGTGGAAACTTCTGAACCGGAAGCCAGGAGAACAATCTGAGGATTCTCGTCTTTGCTGACAATATATGCACCTTTGCGGAAACCATCGAGATTGACATTAGGCACAGGAGCGATGTCCTGGCGGCTGAGAATAAGGGCCGTAGGTGTAGCGGTGTTCTCCATTGCCAAACGCCATGCGAGTGTGGTCTCTTCTGCATCGGCGGGACGCAATACCAACATAGATGGTGCGCCATGATGGTTGTGCAACTTCTCCATGAGACGAATCTGTGCCTCTTGCTCAACAGGCTCGTGTGTCGGGCCATCTTCTCCAACGCGGAAGGCATCGTGACTCCAGATGAATTTAACCGGCAGTTCCATCAAAGCGGCCATACGAACAGCAGGCTTCATGTAATCGCTGAAGACGAAGAATGTACCGCAAGCAGGGATAATACCTCCGTGGAGCGCCATACCAATCATGACGCAAGCCATAGTAAGTTCGGAAACACCCGCTTGGAGGAACTGGCCTGTGAAATCGCCTTTCTGCAAAGCGTGCGTTTTCTTGAGGAATCCGTCGGTTTTGTCAGAATTGCTCAGGTCAGCAGAGCTGACAATCATATTGCCTACGTTTTCGGCCAAGAAACCAAGCACTTTTCCACTGGCGTTACGCGTAGCATCGCCGGCTTTTTGCTCGATGAGACTCCAGTCGATACAAGGTGTTTCGCCCGACATGAAAGTCTCGTATTCGTTAGCAGCCAATGGGTTGGCTTTTTTCCATTCATGATAAGTGGCGTAGCGCTGATTTGCTATCTCGCGCAACTCAATAGCGCGGTCTTCGTACAATTTTTGTACTTCCGGGAATATCTGGAATGGGTTTTGCGGATCACCGCCAAGGTTCTCGATCGTCTTTTCGAACGAAGCTCCGGCCTTGCTGAGCGGAGCACCGTGAGTAGAACATTTGCCTTCCCAGTTTTGTCCTTCGGCCGTTACGCAGCCTTTGCCCATCGTGGTGTGGCCAATGATGATAGAAGGACGCTCTTTCTCGGCTTTCGCCTTGATGATAGCTTCGCGGATTGCATCCGGATCGTTGCCAGGAATCTCCTGAACAAACCAGTTCCATGCTTTGTATTTGGCAGCCACATCTTCGCTAGTTACTTCGCCGCAACCGGTAGAAAGTTGGATAGAATTGCTATCGTAGAACATCACGAGGTTGTTCAATCCCAGGTGGCCGGCCAAACGACCAGCGCCTTGTGAGATCTCTTCCTGCACACCGCCATCGGAAATGAAAGCGTAGATAGTAGGATTGTGAATCTCTCCGTAACGGGCATTGAACCATTTGGCAGCGATAGCCGCACCTACTGCGAAAGTATGTCCTTGTCCGAGCGGTCCACTAGTATTCTCAATCATTCGCTCAATTTCGCGTTCCGGGTGTCCGGGAGTAACCGAACCCCATTGGCGCAAGTTTTGCAAATCTTCCAGCGTGAATTTGCCAGCGAGACAGAGTTGACCGTACAACATCGGAGCCATGTGACCAGGATCGAGGAAGAAACGATCACGCGCTTCCCAACCCGGATTCTCGGGATCATACTCAAGGAACTCGGAAAAGAGTACGTTGATGAAATCTGCGCCACCCATTGCTCCGCCAGGGTGACCACTCTTAGCTTTTTCTACTGCTGCCGCTGCCAGAATACGGATGTTGTCTGCTGCGCGATTCAAAAGTTGTGTTCTGTTCATAATATGATTTGTTTTTCTATTGTTTGCTTTGTTTAGAAATGATATCCAATGTGGTAGCTAATATTCCAGGCGATGATATCGCGATTGCCGTAACCGGGAATATAAATAGGCCGCATTTCTTCTGCCGTGATTCCGTCTTTGCGCGTGAAGAGACACCGAAACCGTGCCATCCAACCCATATAGAGTCCCGCAATCAGATTGACTTGGCATCCACCAACAATCTCGCCCCAACAATCGGCTGCTATCTGGTTCTGTTGGCTCATGACCGACGAAGTACCAGGCATAACCGTTGTACCCACTACGCGCTGATCGTAGGCTTGTACAGCAGTGCCGAGGCGCAAACCGATCAACATGGCGTGAGGTGATTCAGGATGTTTTTTCAGCGGGTTGATATCGCATCCTACGCGAAAGAAACCTCCTTGCCCGTTATAGGCCAGCGAATCGCCCTGTGCTCTTCTTCCTCCCGCATAACCGGCTTCGAAAGTAGGATACCACTTGTTCTTCAATCGCCAGTTCATGGCGAGTTCGTAATGTTGTATCTTGCCTTTGCTTTTGCCCAATTCGAGCGCCGTAGATCCCAAGTCAAGCTTAATCGTCATACCCTGATAGATAGACGGCTTCGCTGTTTTAGAGGAATCCGTCTGCGCCCATATTGCCACACTGAGGAATAAGAGAGCTACAAGCCATATGGTTCGTTGTTCGCTCACTCCATCAGTTTTTTTGCTTCCTCCTTGAGTTCTGCCAACGCTTTGTCGGTTGGCGTAGTGCCGTTGGAGGCATATGCTGTCAGCATAATCTTAGCATAGGTCATGGCATCTGCCTTAGGCGGCAGTTGTGCAACGATACCCACTACGAAAGCAGCCATCTGGTCGCGCGCGTTGATGACCAACGCCCACACTTCTTCGCTGACATAAACCTGCTGACTCATGTTGTGCTCAAACTCTTGACGGATGGTCTGGAGCAAATATTGCTGAAGTTGCGGGACGGTCATGTTAGTTAGATCAACGCCCATGAGCATGTGTTCGGGCGTGGTGCGCTCGAGCAGAAGCGCGAGGCGCTCATACGCACGCAGGCGTATGGGAGAAATGGTCTTTTGCGACTCGCGTTTCAGTTCCCACTGACGCTTCTTCTCTTCATTGCGATACATGGAATGTTGTATCATCCAAAAACCGAAAATGATGATGGCCACAACGGCTATGATCAGGAGTATCCATTCAGTTGTCATAATGTTCACACAAATTTGCGTGCAAATTTACTACTTTTTTTTGATATGTGCAAATTTTGCAGAAAGATAATTTTCAAAATCACGCGATAATATACTTTTTTGAGGTTTTATGTTAATGCCTTTCTAGGCGGAGGCCGCTCTTTCCGGTTAACGGAAAGACGCTCCGGGGTAGGATACGTGATTGTCAGGTGATTGTCTCGTTCACTCCAGGAAACAAAAAAGAGTGACTCGGGAGCCACTCTTTTTAATGTTCAGAAATTCGATTAGCGAATCATATCATCGCCGAAATACGGTTGCAGTGCTTTTGGGATGCGGATGCCTTCTTCACACTGGTTGTTTTCGAGCAATGCAGCGACGATGCGCGGCAAAGCCAGAGCAGAACCATTGAGGGTGTGGCAAAGTACCACTTTCTTATCCTCTGCGCGGCGATAACGACACTTGAGGCGGTTAGCCTGATAGGTGTCGAAATTGCTAGTTGAACTAACTTCGAGCCAACGATGTTGTGCCTCGCTATATACCTCGAAATCGTAGCAGAGAGCAGCGGTGAAACTCATATCACCTCCGCTAAGGCGGAGAATACGATAAGGCAGTTCCAATTTCTGCAGCAATCCTTCAACGTGCTCGAGCATTTCGCGATGCGAAGCATCGGAGTGTTCAGGCGTGTCAATACGGACAATCTCGATCTTGGAGAACTCGTGCAGACGATTCAGACCGCGCACGTCCTTGCCATAACTGCCCGCTTCGCGGCGGAAACACTCGGTGTAAGCGCAGTTCTTGATAGGTAATTTGTCCTCGTCGATGATCACATCGCGATAGAGATTGGTAACAGGAACTTCAGCTGTAGGAATCAGATAGAGGTCATCCACTTCGCAGTGGTACATTTGACCTTCCTTATCCGGCAATTGTCCTGTGCCGTAACCCGAAGCTGCATTGACTACGGTAGGAGGCATAATCTCGGTATAACCGGCCTTGTTAGCTTCAGCGAGGAAGAAATTGATGAGTGCGCGTTGGAGACGTGCGCCCTGGCCGATATAGACAGGAAAACCTGCACCGGAGATTTTGACACCAAGGTCGAAATCAATGAGGTTGTATTTCTTGGCTAATTCCCAGTGGGGAAGTTTGGCTTCGTCATTGTTGACTTCGCCAACCCAAGTACCTACGGTGTCTCCACCATGATGCGGCACATTGGATTTAACCACCAGGTTATCTTCTGCAGCGGCTCCTTCGGGCACGATGTCGTAAGGCACATTAGGAATAGTGAGCAAGAGTTTTGTCTGTGCCTCTTCGGCAGCGGCCATCAACTTGTCATACTCGGCGATAGCAGCCTTGAGTTCGCCAGTCTGTGCCTTGGCTTGCTCGGCCTCATCGCGTTTGCCTTGCGCCATCAGCATTCCGATGGATTTGCTGATTTGATTCATTTGAGATGCGGCTGCATCTTTCTTCTGCTGCGCAGCTTTGCGCTCCCCATCCAGACGAAGCACTTCGTCAATAGCCTCATTGGCTTGATCGAAGTGCTTCTTTTGTAAACCGGCAATAACTTTTGCCTTGTCGTCGTAAATTTGTTTTAGAGTAAGCATATTTACGCCTCAGCTACCGGTTGGATGGAAACGTACGATTTGTTGTCGCGTTTCTTGCGGAAAGTAACGATACCATCGCAGAGCGCGTACAACGTGTGGTCGCTACCCATACCCATGTTCTCGCCAGGGTTGTGGACGGTACCACGTTGACGTACGATAATGTTACCTGCCTTTGCGAACTGACCACCAAAGATCTTCACGCCCAGGCGTTTGCTTTCTGATTCACGGCCGTTCTTAGAACTACCGACACCTTTCTTGTGAGCCATACTAGTTGTCCTTTCTTTTAAGCAATAACAATTTCTTTAACTACTACGTTGGTCAAATCTTGACGATGACCATTGAGTTTGCGGAAACCTTTGCGACGTTTCTTGTGGAAAACAAGAATTTTGTCACCGCGGCACTCGTTGTCGAGTACTTCGCAAACCACTTTAGCGCCCTTGATATAAGGAGCACCAACTTTAACTTTACCCTCGTTGTCCAGGAGCAATACGTTTTCAAATTCAACGGTTGCGCCCTTCTCGAGCTCGTTCATACGATTGATGAACAGTTTCTTGCCAGCTTCTACACGAAATTGCTGGCCCTTCATTTCTACAATTGCGTACATTGATACGTTTGTTATAATGGTTGTTGCGGTGCGGCGACCTCGCGTTCGGCAACTTCAGACATTGACTGACGACGGCGTCGTCATTAGGGTCTTCAGTGCCTCCGCTCTCCCCAAAAACTAAAATTTTCGGGGGCCCCAATTCAATGGGAAGAAGTACTTATACGAGCCTAGTCCGCGAAAAAAGCGTGCAAAATTACTACAAATATTTGGATTGACCAAATTTTAATGCATTTTTTTGCATTTTTTTGTTACCAAACCATGTATTTGTTTCCGTTTTGGATAACGATACCGTGGTAACCTTTGCCAACAGGACGACCCAAGAGATCGTACATCGGAGCCTCTAGATCAAGCGGCATGAAAACATTCTCAATGCTTGCCGGATCAGGCAGTTCGCCATTATAATCAAGCGTTAGGCTCTTCAACTTAGGTTGGCCCCATTTGGTAATATTCATTACGCGGAGCGTATAAACACCCTTTGCTACACCACTCAAATCCCAATTTAAAGTATCTAAGAGAACACCTTCATCCCAGTATGCCGGGGTTTGATGTGAAGAAACTACTTGATTGGAAGCATCCAATAGTTGCAGTTCCCATTGATGGCCAATGATACCCCAATCCGCATGAACGGATAGCATATCCTCCGTAATAATGTATTCTCCCGGATACTTTAGATATACGTTCCATTGTGCCCATCGGTCAAGATTATGTGCGCTTTCCGGGCCAAAGTCGAAGTAATTGGAGTTGTACCAAGTCATATCGTCGCTGTAGGAGTCTACATTAGCCTTGTTGAGCGTAGCCGGCAGTTGGATAGCATCGCTCGGATCAATCGGGTCAACCGTTCCGCTACCTTCGGTTACCGTAACCGATGCGTTCAGTTTGTTCATACCCGTGGACGAATCCCACAGACTGCCCGTGTTTGCAAAACGAATCGAATAGTCCGAATTCGACTCCAGCGAGCTGTAAGCGTCAGGCAGGAACAGATAGAGCTGATAGGTACCGGTTGCTACGTTTGACGGCACTTTGACTTGCTCGTTGATAGTGGTCGTTACACCATTTGGCAACCATGTGCGCGGGTCACTAGCCAGACGGAGTTTGTAAGTATGGCTACCATTTTTCAGCACGATATAGGCAGGACGCTCGTTGTAGAGTGGGGCATAACCGACATTCTTAATCTGCAGACTGACAGACAGTTTGGATCCTTGTTCTACTTGGTCTCCATAGGTGCCTTTCACCAATTGGAAACGATAGCCCATGTCGCGGTTCAGTTCGTCGAAGGTGCCGTTTCTGCGCCACATGCCCGTGGTTGCCTCGGCATAGCCCTTGTTGATATAGCTCCAGTGCAGACGACTCATGTCGGCCACGGTTTTCTCGCGTGTGCAGAACACTTCAGCCAACTCATCTTCATAGACGTCGCACTCGCCGCCAATAGGCACATAGAGCGTCTCTTGTGCCAGATAGGGTTTCTGCGTAGCCGTATCTTCGTAGGTGCCCATGTTGTCGTAGTCGTAGAGGAACGCATCGTTGTGATGGCCGATACGCGCCTTCGGCGTATTCTGGTAGGCCTCGCTAGCCGTCAACGGATTGGCGTTGCCGATATATTCGGTCTTGAAAAGCGGCGTGCGCAGTTGGATGTAACGGTTCGCCGGCACCACCTTCAACAGACTGTCTACCAGCGCTTTGCGGTTGGCGTTCATATGGCTGGTCTGGTTGCCAAAATGGGAAGAATAGTACCATTCGCCCCACGCACCGACGATACCCGCCTGCACCACGTAAATAACGTCTGCATTAGCCTCCAGGTGACTCTTGTATTGCGACAAGTGCTTCAGTACGATAGGTAGCGCAGCATCATTACCGGTCTCGTTTGCTCCTTTGCCGGATGTGCTCTGCACATACGCAAAACGCAGCACGCATTTCATGCCGTTGTCACGCAGCGCCTTCATATCTTTGTCAAAACCCGTCAGGATTTCGCTAGGCAGCGTCTCAGTGGTCTTGTAGTTGTCCAGATAGTACAATACCAGCACCAATGAACCCTTATCGCCACTTTTGTGCGACTGCAGTTTGCTTTCCTGCCCCTTGACACAGTAGGGCTCACTCTTGGTGACGTGTGCTTCCATGTGATAATAGAAACCACGCTCCGGATTGGTAAAGATGGTCGAGTTGTCGGCCGTATAATTAACGGTAGATGCCATTGCGGAAAGCGCAACGAGACATAGCGACAAAAGGAGAACTTTCGTTTTCATAGGACTAATACTTTGATGGTTAGTAAACTAAAAATCGTGTGCAAAGGTATGAAGAAATTGTTTCGAAACCAAAAAACGGATGCCATATTTTTCGTTTGAAATAGATGTTGTAGAACATATATTTTCTTATTTAGTTGAATTTCAGCGGATTGTGATTTGTGAGATACGTTTCATTTCGAAACCTTTCGGAAAGGTTGCGCTGGATGAATATATTGAATTTTATGGTAAAATTTGCGTATGTGGGAAAAATGTAGTACTTTTGCACCCACTATTGAGAAACCGAAAGAAAAATGAGTAAACAGAAACGATTTTTACTAGATGAGAGCGAACTGCCTCGTCAGTGGTACAATATCTTGGCAGAGATGCCCAATAAGCCTCTTCCTCCGCTAAATCCAGCTACAAAAGAACCCTTGACCGCTGAAGATCTGTCGCATATCTTTGCCGGAGAGTGCGCGCGTCAGGAACTAGATGACAAGCACGCGTGGATAGATATTCCGGAACCGGTTTTGGAGCGATACAAATACTACCGTTCTACGCCGTTGGTACGCGCTTATGCGCTAGAAGAAGCATTGGGAACGCCTGCACACATTTATTTTAAGAACGAGAGCGTCAATCCACTGGGATCACACAAGGTGAATTCGGCTATTCCACAATGCTACTACTGCAAGGAAGAAGGGACGACCAATGTGACGACCGAGACAGGAGCCGGTCAATGGGGCGCTGCGCTGAGTTATGCGGCTAAGACCTTTGGGTTGGAGTGTGCAGTATATCAGGTGAAGATATCGATGCAGCAGAAACCGTATCGTAGTAGCATCATGCGTACGTTTGGTGCGGCAGTGACCGGTTCACCATCGATGTCCACTCGCGCCGGAAAAGATATCATTACCGCTGATCCAAATCACCCGGGATCGCTAGGTACGGCTATCAGCGAGGCCGTGGAACTGGCCACGACTACTCCTAACTGCAAATATACACTGGGCTCGGTTCTGAATCACGTGGCGCTTCACCAGACCATTATTGGTCTTGAGGCAGAGAAACAGATGGCAAAAGCCGGCGAATATCCGGACGTGGTGATTGCATGCTTCGGTGGAGGTAGTAATTTTGGCGGAATAGCGTTCCCGTTTATGCGTCACACCATATTAGAAGGCAAGAAAACCGAGTATATCGCCGCAGAACCAAGTAGTTGTCCGAAACTGACGAAGGGCGAATTCCGTTATGATTTTGGTGATACGGCCGGTTATACACCGTTGCTGCCGATGTATACGCTAGGTCATGATTTCAAACCGGCGAATATCCATGCAGGTGGTTTGCGTTATCACGGAGCGGGTATGATAGTTAGTCAATTGGTGAAAGATGGCTATATGCACGGCGTAGATATTCCTCAGTTGGAGTCGTTTGAGGCGGGAATGCTGTTTGCTCGCACCGAGGGTATTATTCCTGCACCGGAGAGTTGCCACGCCATTGCCGCTACTATTCGCGAGGCGAACAAATGCAAGGAAACAGGCGAAGAGAAAGTGATTCTCTTCAATCTGAGTGGTCACGGACTGATTGATATGACGGCGTATGACAGTTTCCTGAATGGCGACCTAAGGGATTATACACCTGATTTGTAAGAGCGGGGAGTGATATTGGGAGGTAATAGCCTCGATTATATCGCACTTATAACGCACTTATAACGCACTTATATCGCACTTATAACGCACTTATAACGCACTAATTTCGGTGCGTTATTTTGTTAGTATTATATACTATGTATATAATACAGAGAAAGGACTGCTTTTTGTACGAACAAATGACGTCAGGCATCATTTAGCTAGGCGTATGACCTCTTCGGCAATGCGTCGCGCGGAATCGGTTTGGGCCAGTTGAAGCACATTGGTATGAAGCGACTCCAGTTGCGCCTTGTCCCGAATAAGCGTAAGAGCCGTAGGAATCAGTTGGTCGGCCGCTTCTGCATCGCGAACCAAAACGGCCGCCTGGCGATTGACCAGAGCCATTGCATTGTGCGTTTGGTGGTCTTCTGCCACATTGGGCGAAGGCACCAGAATAGCGGGTTTTCCCAGCAAGCAGAGTTCGCTGATAGAGCTTGCTCCCGCACGCGAGATAACTAAATCGGCTTGTGCGTAACGGTCGGGCATGTCGGAAAGGAAATCCAGACATTCGATTTGCTTCGGACTACCAGCCTCTTCCCAAGCTTTGCGGCAATCGGCGAAATAGGTTTTGCCTGTTTGCCAAACCACATGAATACCCGCGTCAATGAGTTGCGGCAGGCCGGCCGCCACGGCACGATTGATAGTGCGTGCGCCCAGACTACCACCGATAATCAGCAGAGAAGGATGGCCGGTCTTTTTGCTCTTGCCGCTAGTTAGATTCTGACGAACAGGATTGCCGGTAAGAATGATCTTGTCGGCGGGGAAGAAACGTTCCATGCCCTCGTACGCCACACAAATCTTAGCAGCTTTGTCCTTGAGAATCTTGTTGGTCACGCCGGCAAAGCCATTCTGCTCTTGCAGAAGAATAGGAATACCCATTTTTGCCGCAGCCCACATAGCCGCTCCGGAGGCATAGCCGCCCACGCCCACGCCTACATTAGGTCGGAAATCGCGGATGACTTTGCGGACTTGGCGAATAGATTTGACCAAGTCAATCAGGACCGAGACATTCTTCCAAGGTTGGGTGCGATTGAAACCACGGACAGGCAAGCCGATAATCTTGTATCCCGCTTGCGGGACACGCTCCATCTCCATGCGTCCTAAGGCGCCGATAAACAGAATCTCAGCCTCGGGATCTAATTCGCGCAAGGCATTGGCAATACTGACAGCGGGGAAAATATGACCACCGGTTCCCCCTCCGGAAATCAGATATTTCATGTTACTCTAAAGGTAGATTTGGCACTTCTTCTTCACTCTCCTTGATGGTCTCTTGGACGCGTTCGTTCAACTCGAGTTGTTCACGACTTACGCCCATCATGATACCGAAATAGATAGAGGTGATCAGCACACTGGTTCCTCCGCGCGAAATGAGTGGTAGCGGCTGTCCGGTAACCGGTCCAAGGCCTACGGCGACAAGCATAGAGATAAGCGCTTGACAAGTAATCATCAGCGCCAGGCCCATCGTCATCAGCATGGCCGGCATATCGGAATAACGACTAGATACATTGCACGCTCGGAAGAGGATAGCTAGGTAAAGAAAAATCAGGAATGCAGCTCCGAGGATACCTGACTCCTCGACGATGATGGCAAAAATATAGTCGGCAAAAGCTTGCGGCAAATAGTCGCGCTCCTTACTATTGCCCGGCAACACGCCCATAGGCGTCTTTCCACCACGCGCAATGGCTACGGAAGAATACACTTCCTGTATATTTTCTTGGTTCGGCAGCAGAACAAACTTGTCCGCCGCATCTTTCTTATCAAAATGGCGATCGATTCGTAATACCCATGTTTTTGCTCGTTTGAGCGGGCCGTGCATGTCTCGTTCGGGGCGCACATAGGCAAATTCGACGATACAATAGCCCATTATGAGTGCCGCGAGGGCGATGCCTACCACCGAGAGCGTGTATTTCCACGGGATCCGCGCCAAAATCCAGAGGCACATGATGATTCCTCCAATCAGCAAAACCGTAGATAGATTGGAGAAGAAAATAGGCAGGCAAGTGGCTCCAGTCAGGCCGAGCGTCCAATAGAAATACTTGCGTTTGTCATCCTCAGTCTGCGCGCGCCCCAAGAGGTCGGAAACGACAATCAACAGGGATAGTTTTGCTAACTCAGAAGGCTGGAATTCGATGCCCGCAATCTGCATCCATCGGGCTGCATCGTTGCGCGTGACGACCAACGGGTTGCCAGGAATAAGCATCGAATAGAGTAGTAGCAGACTGACAGCCAAAAGGATATAGCCGCAGAAGCGCACCCAATAAGATGGGATGAACTGAATAATAAACGCGGCCGTTACGCCAAGCACGATAAAGAACATCTGACGCCCGATAGGGCCAAGCGCCGAATGATTCATGTACACAAGCGTAGCAGACGCCGAAAACAAGGCGATGATAGCCACAACAATCAGGAGTCCGAACAGGATCCAAAAGGTGCGATCAATGTTTTGTAGTTTTAGTTTCATAGTGGTTGTTAAAGTTTAGGTTATAATTTATAATGCTCGCACGGCAGCCATAAACTGATTGCCGCGGTCTTCGTATGAATTGAAGAGGTCGAAACTAGCGCAACAAGGGCTGAGCAGGACAGTATCTCCCTCGTGGGCCGCATTGTAGGCGCCCGTGATAGCGTCGTGGAGATTATCGGTGTCGATAATATTCAGTCCGAAATTGTCGAAATGTTCGTGTAGCTTCTCGTTGTGCAAGCCCATGAAAATCAAGGTGTGGCATTTCTCTCGGACGAGTTCGTCGATTTCGCTATAATCGTTTCCTTTGTCCTTGCCGCCCAAGATGAGCACTGTTGGGGTGGTCATGGCCTCGAGCGCATACCAACAGGAATTGACGTTCGTCGCCTTGCTATCGTTGATATAACGCACGCCACGGACAGTGGCTACGTATTGCAGACGATGTTCTACGCCTTGGAAGGTTTTGAGACTCTCGCGAATGATATCTTTCTTGATTCCCACTACGTTAGCTGCAATAGTCGCAGCCATCGAATTCAACACGTTATGACGCCCTTTCAGCGCCAACTCATCTTCGCCAATAGGCAGTGGATTAGGTTGATTGAAGCCGTAAGGATAGAGCGTTGCTCCCAGTTGGAGACGTTTCATCTCACGGTCAATAACCGGATCTTCGGCCCAGTAGATGAACGCGTCATCGGCTGTTTGGTTTCGCGTGATGCGAAATTTGGCATCTACGTAGTTCTGGAATTTGAAGTCGTAGCGATCCAAATGGTCGGGCGTGATATTGAGCAAAATGGCGATGTCGGCTTTGAAATCGTACATATTGTCCAACTGGAACGAACTCAGTTCGATTACATAGTAATCGTGATGCTCGTGTGCTACTTGTAGCGCGAGCGAATTGCCTATATTTCCTGCCAGGCCAACATTCAATCCCGCTTGACGCAAGATATAGAAAATCAGCGAGGTAGTAGTCGTTTTTCCGTTCGAACCCGTGATGCAAATCATCTTGGCTTTGGTGTAGCGAGCGGCAAACTCAATCTCGGATATAATAGGCGTGCCTTGGGCTTGCAATTTCTGAATCAGTGGCGCAGTCAACGGGATACCTGGTGACTTAACGACTTCATCGGCATTCAGAATTTTCGCTTCTGTATGGCCACCATCTTCCCATGCAATGCCGTTTTGATCAAGCAGAGCTCGATAGGGCTCTTTGATAGTGCCAAAATCGCTAACGAAAACATCGTATCCTTTTTCCTTGGCGAGGATAGCAGCTCCGCTACCACTTTCGCCCGCACCTAAAACAACAATTCTTTTCATCATTAACGAATCTTAAGGGTTAGGATAGTGATAGCAGCCAAAATAAGCGTGACGATACAGAATCGCAGCACAATCTTGGTTTCGTGATGCAGGTTGGCACCGCCTTTGAACTTGATAACGCAAGTTGGGTCAATCTTGAGCACTTGATCGACTGATGTGCGGAAATGATCGTGTAGCGGCGTACGTTTCCAAACGCGTACATGCTGGCCGCGTTTCTTATAGAATTTGTATACTTGAGTCTGGATGATAACGCTGAGGCTCTCCATCAAGAATACTCCGCAAAGCACAGGAATCATTAACTCTTTGTGAATAATCATGGCGCAAACACCAATGATACCACCAACGGTCAGACTGCCTGTATCGCCCATGAATACTTGTGCAGGGAAGCCATTGAACCACAAGTATCCGACCAATGCGCCGACAAATGCGGCCAAGAAAACTACCAATTCTTCACTGCCAGGTATGTACATCACATCGAAATACTCTGCCCAAATCACGCTACCGCTCGTGTATGCAAGAATGAGCAGGGCAATGGCAATGATGGCGGAATTGCCCGCACACATACCATCCATTCCATCATTCAGATTGGCTCCGTTGCTGACAGCTGCAACCACAAAAATGGTTAGCAGAACAAAGAAAATCCACCCAAAACGGTATTTGTTGTTCTCTCCTGTCCACGAGAAAAGGTCTGCGTAGTTGAAGTTGTGGTGCTTGACAAAAGGAATAGTAGTTTGCGTGGATTTGATTTCCGGACTTTTCTCGAACACCTCGATATTATTCTCGATGCGATGAGTAACAGTCTCGTTCATCGATACGGCAGGGCAGAAACGAAGAGTCAGACCTACAATCAAACCAAGCGTCACTTGGCCGGCAATTTTGACCCAACCGTTCATGCCTTCCTTGTTCTTTTTGAAGGTTTTAATATAGTCGTCCGCAAAGCCGAGTGCGCCGAGAATAAGCGTTGTGACGAGCATCAGAATCATATACACGTTGCCTAGTTTGCCCAATAACAAGCAGGGCACCAGGATAGCGGCAATGACAATGAGTCCGCCCATCGTTGGTACGCCTTTCTTGGCTACATTGAATGGGTCGATTGTGGCATCGCGCTGAGTTTCACTGATGTTGTGGCGCTTCATGTAATCGATGAACCAATTGCCGAACCAGATGCTGATGAGCAGGCCGATAACTCCCGCTAAGATGGCGCGGAAAGAAATGTAGGAGAACAGTCGCGCGCCAGGCAATGTGTTGAAAAATGAGAATAGATAATATATCATGTTGCAGAATGTTTTGTCGTAGGGTTGAATCGATTAAATGTATTTTCGAACCACTTCGTGGTCATCAAAATGATGCTTCACACCTTTTATAATCTGATAATCCTCGTGCCCCTTGCCGGCTACCAGAATGACATCTCCACTTTGGGCGATAGTGCAAGCGGTCTGGATGGCAGCGGCGCGATCTTCGATGACCAAAGTAGAACGGAGCTCGTCTTCGTTGAGTCCATCGGTCATGTCCTTCAGAATATCTTGCGGCTCTTCGTCACGAGGATTGTCGCTTGTTAGGATTAATTGCTCGCTGCCTCGTTTTGCAATCTGCGCCATCATTGGCCGTTTCCCTTTGTCGCGGTTGCCTCCGCAACCGACAACAGTAATCAATCGCGCGCCTTCTTTCTTTATCTCGCGAATGGTCTGGATGACATTATCTACGGCATCCGGAGTGTGGGCATAGTCAACAATCGCGGTCCAACCTTTAGGACTACGGATGGTCTCGAAACGTCCGTTCACGGGTTTAAGGGTACTGAGCACACGCAGCACATCCAGTTCATCGAAACCAAGGTTGAGCGCTGCTCCATAGATACACAACAGATTGCTGACATTGAATCGTCCTACGAGCGGCACAAACACCTCTTTTCCGTTGATACTCAGCATCATACCATCGAAACCCTCTTCCAGAATTTGCGCCTTGTAATCTGCCAGCGAGCGAGTGGAGTAGGTGTGTACAGATGCCTTGCAGTTTTGAGTCATAACAAGTCCGTTCTTGTCGTCCTTGTTGGTTACCGCAAAAGCTTCTGTTTTGAGTCCATCAAATAGACGTTTCTTTGTATCACGGTAGTTGTCGAATGTTTTGTGATAATCGATGTGATCGCGAGTGAGGTTAGTGAATAGTGCGCCGTTGAAATCCAAGCCGGCAATGCGCTCTTGAGCTATAGCGTGACTGCTGACTTCCATAAATGCATACTCGCAGCCGGCATCCACCATTCGGCGCAATAAACCATTCAGTTCAAGCGCATCGGGCGTAGTGTGTGTGGCGGCCACTTCCTCGTCTTCGATATAATTGATAACGGTGGAGAGTAATCCTGCCTTATGTCCTAGCGCGCGCACGAGTTTATATAATAAGGTGGCAATCGTTGTTTTGCCGTTTGTGCCGGTTACGCCAACCAGAGTCAATTGTTTTGAAGGTTCGCCGAACCATTTGCTTGCCATCAAACCTAATGCACGATCTGTGTTTTCAACGAGAATATATGTCACGTCGTTGCTCGCGGATGGCAAATAAGTGCGATTGCTTAGCACTACGGCTGCAGCGCCGTTTGCGACACAACCATCAATGAACGTGTGTCCATCTACTGCTGTGCCGACTTGCGCTACAAATAAGTCGCCTTTGCCCACTTTGCGGCTGTCAAAGTGGATGTTGTTAATCTCAATGTCCGTGCGTCCAAACACTTCAATCGGCTGGATAGCCGATAATAATTCGTTGAGTATCATAGGCTTTTATCTTTTTTCCAAAATGCGTTGGCCTTCCTTGTCATAGATATAACATCCGGTGTAGGCCATTGTTTTCTCGGCAATCACGCGGACGGTAGAACCGCAGTCCATTCCGGCATCGTAAGGAGCTTGCGGATCTTCTATCATGCAGATGCATGTATATCGTGGATTTTCTTCCGGAAAATAGCCGACGAAGGTCATGCGGTGTCTTCTGCTTGAATAGCCATGCCCCGGAATATAAAGCTGGGCGGTGCCGGTTTTGCCGGCTATAGCAACCAGATTCGATTGAGCTTTGCTACTCCATGGCTTTCTAGAGGCGGTCCCCAAATGATTGTCCCATACGACATCATGCAGCGCGCCGCGGATATCTTGTAGTGTACGATTGTTGCAGATAGATGATTTGATGACCTCGGTCTTGAAACTCTTAATTCGTTCGCCGTCCTTGCTAATGCTTGTTACCAACATGGGACGTATCATCTTACCGTCGTTGGCAATAGCGTTGTAGAACATCATAATTTGCATCGGACTCAATTCTACAGAGTAACCATAGGACATTTTACTGAGTGTCACGGTGTCTTTAGGAACATCGATGCGAGCCTTCTCTGCGCCAGGTATTTCGCAGTAAACACTATCGCAAATACCCATCTTCTCGATTTTGCGTACGAATTTACGTGCAGAGCCTTCATAGCTGCGAGTGATAAGCTTTGCTAACGCAATATTACTCGAGGCAGCTAATGCGTTGCGTACGTTTAGAGTGGTGTCCATCTTGTGTGCATCCGTATGGGTGGATTTGCGCATGTATACCCATGGTTTGGAGGTAATGCTCACTGTGTCGTCAATGTCTATTTTGCCATCATCTAGAGCGGCAACTAATGAGATGGTTTTGAATGTCGAACCCGGTTCAACGCGTTGCACAGCGTGGTTTTGCATTTCGTAGTATTCCTCGTCGTCCGCACGGTCCAGGTTGGCAATCGCACGAATATAGCCCGTTTGCGTCTCCATTAGGATGCAACATCCCCATTTGGCATTTCTTTCTTCCAGTTTATCGAGTAGTGCGTTTTCTACTATATCTTGCAGCACGGCATCAATCGTAGTCTCGACGTCTAGCCCGTCTTCGGCTTCCGTGATAGTCACTTGCTCATTTCGGCCGCCTATACGTTGAATGCTGCTCATGCCGTCTTGACCGCGTAGTTCTTTGTCGAATCCTTTCTCCAGTCCCGAATTACCCACGCCATCTTCGCCGTAGATACTACCTATCGTTCGGCTGGCTAGTATTCCGAAAGGTTTGATTCGCCTGTGCTGATCTTCGAAGAAGATTCCGCTTTTGTATTTCCCCTTCTTAATTAATGCATTCTGTTCCAGGTCTCGTTTCTGCAGATAGTTGATCCGCTGGTCGCATACTTTCAGTCGCTTCTCGCCGCGATTGTATGCGCTTGTGATTCGTTGCTTGTATTCTTGTGCACTTCGCTCACCGGCTATGCGAGCCAAATCGATGCTCAGCGTGTCGATGTATTTTTTGAACAGCGAATCTTTCTTTACGTGCAGCGCTTCCACGCGCGTGTCCATATAAATATTGTACTGAGGCATACTGCTGGCAAGTAGTTTGCCATGGCAGTCTAGAATATTTCCGCGCGTGGCTTTGATGGGCTTGTGAGTAGGCACTTGCTTGTCTGCTACTTCCATCCAGCGTTCGCGCTCAACGGTTTGAATAGTGATGATCTTTCCCAGAACGGCAACGAAGCCGAGGGTGATGAAAATGAAGATGATGGCGAATCGCCATACAGTGTTTCTTTGTTCGTCTGACATAGTTAGTTTAGGATTTTGGTTGGTGGTTTAGTGTTTTCTTGCAGCGTACTGCCGTACGTGCGTAGTGTCTCTGTCACTTGTGACTGCCGCGTGTGGTCGGTCAACCGAGCGCTGATGGTCATGTACTGGAATTTTGCATCCAGCATTTCTTTCTTGGTGTCCGTTAGTCGGTGCTGCTGTTTGACAGATTGATAGCCGGTTAGGATGTAGATGAAGACAAGTCCCACAATTAGGCCGATCAATGGATATTGCGCCCTTAGACGCTTGCTTCGGAGCAAGTCGCCGTTCAGCCAGGATTGTATGTTGTGGGTATCTGCCATCTTATTTCTTTTCAGCCACGCGCAGTTTTGCGCTTCTGCTTCGTGGGTTGCGTTCTATTTCTTCGTCGCTTGCCACAAGGCCTTTCTCTATCAGAGTGAATGGTGTTAGTATGTTTCCGTAGAAATCTTTCTCAATGTTGCCTTCCAAGTTCCCGCTCCTTAGGAAATTCTTAACCAATCGGTCTTCCAGCGAATGGTAGGTTAAGATAGCGATTCGTCCACCTGGTTTCAGCAGGTCTTTGGCGGCAACCAGCATCTCGCGCAACGCGCCCAACTCATCGTTCACTTCGATTCGCAATGCTTGAAATATCTTCGCCATCTCTTTTTTCCGTTGCGGCAGAATCTCTATTTCACCATCCGTTACTGTGAGCGTGGGAACGATGCTCTTTGCCAATTCTTCGGTCCGTTCTATGGCCTTCTCCGCACGCGCTTTGCAGATGGCTTTGGCTATCTGCCGCCCGTTTTTCAATTCTCCGTACAGCCAGAATATCTGCGCCAATTCTTCTTCGCTATAGTTGTTTACAATATCGGCCGCCGTACACTTGCTAGTTTGATTCATTCGCATATCCAGCGGTGCAGAGTAGCGAAAACTGAATCCGCGTTCAGGGCAATCGAAGTGATGAAAACTAACACCCAAATCCGCCAGCAATCCATCTATCTCCTTCACACCGTAGTAGTCCATCCAATTTCGCAAATAGCGGAAATTGCTATGCACGAACTCCCAATGTGTGTCGCCGTATAGTATCGTTCCCTCGCCTTCCTTAGCACGTTTTTCTTCCGCTTGATATGCGTCAATGTCCTGATCGAACGAATAGAGCCGGCCGCCATCATTTCCCAACTCACGCATCTTTTCTACAATCGCCCGGCTGTGACCTCCGCCGCCGAATGTGACATCCACATACACGCCGTTCGCCTTGATGGCTAAACCATCAATCGTCTCTTTCAACATCGCCGGTATGTGGTACACGTTTGTCATAAACTTGAGATCAGCCTATTTCTCCTCACTTTTGCGTTTCATTTTCTGACGTAAACGAGCTGCTAATTCACTCTGACTGAGGCGTTTGGAAGCAAAGGTCTCCGGTGCCCATAGCGCAAAGCGATTTAGCATGCCTACAAACAGCACATCTTGCTGTGCGCCGATGGTCTCCAAATTCTTCTTTTGCAACAAGATACGTCCCTGACCATCCATTTCCATGTATTCGGCATCGGCCATGAACTGCATCAGTATCAACTGATCTTCCGGATCCCATTCATCAAGTGCAGAACGCAGTTGTTCTACTTTCTCGTTCCATATCTGTTCCGGATAAAACATCAGGCACTCATTGTCTGTGTCGCGGCGCATCACAATGCGCTTGCTCTCTGCTTCTGCCAAAATCCTGCGATAACCTGCCGGAACAAAGATGCGCCCCTTTTCGTCTAAACGACCTTCAATATTGCCTACAAAAGTTTGCATAATATGCTTTCTGTAAAAATTCGCTGCAAAGATACAAAAAATATTTTATATACACCACATTTCCCCACAAAAAAAGTTATTAATTGTTTTATTAACATCTTTTCGACAAGCATACAATATATTTAATCCGCTAAAATACAGATAAATAAACAAGTTTTTAACATTTTTGCAAAAAGTGGGGTAAAATGGGGTAGGCGATAAATAAGAGGTCGTAATAACCGTAAATTTAGCAAAAAAAATAGCAGGCCGACATAACGTAGCCTGCTAAAATAGTTGAATCTATGTGCAAAAAATGCTATTCCACTACATGCACAACACTATTGACCATTCCTGAGTAAATGAGCGTGGCGAGTCGTTTGCGGTAAATCTCTTGCAAACTGTCTTGACGCAATCGCTCCTTCAGAAAATCTTGCTTGGTATATTGCCAATCGCCCTTTTTGTCAATCACATCGGGAATATTCTGCGTGGAATAATAACGGCTTAAATACACTGGGGCCAAATGGTCGGTCGATATTCCTCCGGAAGTGCGTCCCCATGAACCTGCTTCTGTAGCAACAGGTGCGGGTTCAATATGTAGATAGTGGTCTATCTCACTTCGCTTAACAATGCCATACTTGTCAATAATCCCGCTTGCAGCGATTTCAAAATCCGAACGGACATATGAATTGTCAGGATTGGTTACATCATACCAACGCATAGGAAGTATCGCATGATTGTAACTTAATAGTACGCCCCATTTCCAGTCGGCCAAATACCAGTTTTGTACGGTGTCTACTAGTGTGAATGGTGTTTTGCCGATGATGAACTCTTTGCACGTGCCGCCATTCTGCAGGCTGCGCATGCGATAGTTGCCCTTGCTGTCAGCAACCAACATCACGTTGGGGATGTACGCGGCTGCCAGTGGATTAAATTTGACCACATAGAACATGGCCTCGTTGTATTGCTCTGTCCATTCGGGATTGCTTTTGTTGTCGCAAGCGCATAACCCGATCAGCAATATAAACAAATATAGATAAGAGCGTTTCATCGTCGAGTCAGTTTTATCTCAGCAGTATCTTAATCCATGGGCTCTTGCGCTTCATGCGGTCGTTTGGCAAGTATTTGATGAGATATACCTCGCCGCGGCGCAGTTCTGTGTCGGGTAGAGGCACAATATTTGTCGTAGCTCCAACAGGTATAATCTTGACCAGTTCGCCTTCTGCGCTGTAAATACATAGACTTCCGTTTGTGAGCGATTGCGGCAGATAGATAACATGAGTCGCTGGGTCGTAAGAGATAGAGTCGAAGTCTAATGTTAGATGCTTCGAGTCAAATGCCTCGCCTTCTTTAGTGCGTATCAAAATAGGCGCGCTTAGGTCAGACAAATGCTCGTGGCAACCTTTCTCTTCCGAGCATTGCAGTTGTACGAAATAATTGGTCTCTGGCTTCAAATCATAGGCGTATACAATCGCGTACTTTTCTGCCAGTTCTCCTTCTTGCGCATCGATAGTGCGTTCGCGACCTTTGTAGGTATATACTGTTCGCTGATTGAAGGTGGTGGTAAAAGCATCTAGGCAAACACCTTCTCCGCCAAAGGCAGCATAATCGATTTGGAATTGAGTGTAATGATCAGTCTCACTGAATGAACGTGAGTAAGTGTATTTCTTCGTATTCTTGCCTATCTTAATAGTGTCCAACACGATCTTTCCGGCTGTGTCATTAATGGCACTCAAGATGATCCAACCAACTTCGGTATCTGTTGTGGCAGGCGCACTGAGCCACATTGAAAGCTTGGTGACAGATAGGTTGTATCTCGGACTGAGCATGTTCTCTCCATCTTGCTTGAACCACATGGACATCAGGCCTTCTTCCTTGGCTCTGGTCGTAGTACGGAAGAAACTGGAGTGCCAACCGGCCTCGTGAACTACGTTCTCATCGTCAAAGTTCTCAAAACTCTCAACAGTTGATTCGGTGCCTTCTTCCATATGATACATAGTCACATAGTAATACTCGGCATCTGTCTCGGGATTCCAACGAACCTTGAAGCTGGTTGGGGTTACTTCCTCGATGGCCGATACCTCCGGGGTTTTGATCAATGTCGGCCGTGGGCTCGTTCCGTGAACAGTATAGGTGCCTACTGTGCCACCGCCAATACGAACGGAAATACGTCCTAACTGGATGTCGCATACCTGTTTGCGTGGTGCATAACGAACATAGAGATATTTCTCCAGGGTGGAGTCCTCACCGATGGTCATCTCGGTCGATGTGCTCCAGGTGAGACTATCGGTTGAGATAGTAAATCCACTTCCCGAAATACTAGCAATAGCAGTGCCTGGTTCTAGACTTGATCCGGCCAACTTGACTTTGCTGGCGGGCGTATAGGCTTGCCTGTTGTCGGGATTGTATGTGCTCTCGATGACAGGAAGAGCAGTCGGAAGAAACATGAAGTTTTCTCCGTTAGCCGATTTGAATGTAAAGACTATATCTAGCCCTTCTTCTGCAATGTCCAGTATAGGCTGTTCTACAATCGTTTTGTTGTGCAGGATGGGTGTGAACTGTGTCACTTTTGCCGTTCCAGGGAATGGGTCGCTTGGAGTCGAATAACCTTTTGCACCGTACGCTTCCTCTATGTCATATCGCAGTGGCAGATAGCAGTTCGGCGTGTTGGCTCCCCACGAGCCTGCATTATACGTAATGTGGAAAATCAGCATTCCTGTTCCTGGCAGAGCAGTCGATGGCGCATCCCACCCCACGTTCTGGCGGTTTTCCAATAGCCAGTACTCATTCGGATCGGCGCTGTTAAAACTCAGGTTGTGCTCGGTCTCGGCAATCAGGTACGCTTTGTTGCTGGTCTCCAGTGGTTCCAATGTGTATGGACCGGCATCTTTCAACTGAATAGGAGTCAGCCAACCTAGTTGAAAACGCTCGCCTGCAGTGTAGCTCGGTGGCGTTTTGCCGTTGCCGTTATAACTACCTGAACACATGATGTCCCATGTGCCGACAGTATAGTATTTATAGCCCGTGTCATAGTAGTCCGGCAAACCAAGCACGTGACCAAACTCGTGGCAGAATGTGCCGATTCCGCACATCGATTTGCCACTGGCACCACGCAATTCCGAGGTACAAGCGTAATCGTATATTAGTTTGCCTTGTACGCGTTCTGAACCGCCTACTGCACTACGGTGCGGCCAGATTGTATTCTCTCCGCCATGTTCGGCCTCGTTGTGCCCCGCAAAATATACAAATACATTGTCCAGTCGTCCGTCGTTGTTGGTGTCGTATTGCGCCATGTCAACGCCCATATCAGCCACCAGATTACATGCTTCCACTACCATCTGACTAGCGTGAATACTACTGCTGCTACCACTGTTGCCGCCATAGTACGCGTAACCTTTGCTTACGGTCACAGGACCATAGCAATCAAACACTGGAGAGAAAACGCTGTCTGAACTGGCAATGAAATAATCGCGTGCCGAACCAACACCACCATTCTGGCTATAGCCCGATTCGTTGAGCATCCGCTCGAAATCCGCTAGCGTATATTGAAATTTCAGGTCGGTGAAGTTCACAAGAATCACCAGACTCTTTGGCGAACCTTCCAGTGGATACGAACTGCTTAGTTGGCGTTCCTGAGCCACGCGGCGTGCCTTTCTGGCGGATGTCGGCTCTTGTGCTACCGATTCGTCTGCAACCCACATACCTTTCGCCGTACGCCGCATAGGTGTGCCATCCAGAGTGGAGTAGTAATGATGAAACTCATCTCCGGTTATCTTCAGCGTCAGTGTACTTCCATCTGGTTGTGTAACTGATATCGGTTCCGGCGATGCTATTACTGCATACGCTCCGATACTCAGCCAACATGCACTCAATATACTTATTATCTTTCTCATATGCGCACAATATTCCAAATTACGCTGCAAAGTTACTACAAAAATTGCACATACGCAAATCTTTTAGGATTTTTTTTTGCTGCGCAAGCTCTGCTTGCGATTATTGGTAGTCTCCGTATTCTGTGGATAGAGTAGTGCTAATCCATCAGAAACGGAGGCTGCCAATAATTGAGGCGGCATGGCCGTGGCAAAGGAAAGTCCTAAATCTTCGTATGTACCGCAAGACGCGAACGGAATTTCGGGGGAAGATTGTAGTCGAGAATCGTGCGTTGATTCAGAGTGCCTACAATCAGGCGGAGTCCGAAATTACTACAAAAATTGCAAATATGCAAATCTTTTAGGACTTTTTTTCTGCTTGTCAAAAACTGCACATTTATATATACTATGTATATATCACCAATTTACTACCGAGACAATCACGAGACATTACCGAGACAATCACAAGAGCGCTATTGAGAAACAAAGCAGGCGACCATTGGCCGCCCGCTTTTGTAAATATACACCTAACTATTATTTTCTTTTAAGAACTTTGGTGTCACTTGCTTTGTAACGCAGTTTCGGCATCGTGATAGGTCTTGTCTTGTCAACAGGACGAATTGTGTAGCCTTTGTTAGCGCGGCTAGCAGACTCAGGAAGCAGAGTGTAGTGACGTGTGAAGGTGTCAGCCCATTCGAATGGGGATACGATATCCCAATAGTTTTGCTCGGTCTCTTCGTCCAGAGCAACAAAAGCCTTCAAGCCACGGAAACTGAATGTGTCGCCACCTTCTCCCAAGCAGTCGAACCAGTTTACATCAAAGTCAAATTCTGTAGCAGGATATTGAATGGTGTTATCCTCATTCATACCACCATCAACAAAGCGACCTTCGCCCAAGAAAGCAGCCAATGGTTCACCGTACTCAGTGATTCCGCTGTAAGTCAGCGAGTCAGCATTCAGCCACATGATTTCTGCACCATACCAAGGTTGTGGGAATTCGACAGAGTCTGGACCGAACCAGTAGTTGAAGAGAGCTTCAGCGTCCAGGTCTTTTACACCTGCAGGAGCACAGTATGCATACTTAGCTTGTGTGGCATCATATTCGTCTGCCGATACTACGCGGAATTCATCGCGACCTACATAGTAGAAGTTTGGACCTTTGGCGTCGAGGGAGTCGGTGATTAACAATGCGCTACCATTGAACATGGCGAGAAATCCTTCGCCTGCGAGGTAAAGTTTTCCACCGGCTTCGTCTTCTGCGTCAAAAGTAAGACCGGAGCTCCAAACACGGAATTGTGCCATAATAGGTACACAGTGTACGACCTCCCCGCTCTTAAGTGTTACCTCAACGGTATCATCGCTCAACGGAGTCTTGTTGATACCCCAAATACATGCAACGTCCCATTCTACCAAGGAATAGGCGTCTTTTACGCTTACATGACATACTGCACTCAGTTTGTCAAGAGTAGCGGTGATGTTTGCTTCACCAAAAGCGACACCGGTAACGTTACCGTTTTGATCTACAGTAGCTACGTCTGTGTTGCTAGAAGCCCATGTTACCTTCGGAGCCTCCAGAGTGGTTGGCTCGTACAGAAGATTCAGTTTAGCGCTCTCGCCAACACCGATAGAAACCTCTGCTTGTTTAATTTTGATGGAGGAGTAGGAACCCTCTTTCTCTTTACAGCCTGCCAAAGCTACTAAGGCAACGGCCAATACAATCAGATACTTTTTCATAATGATGATTGTTTTAGTTAATAAAGTGAATTGTTATTGTTTGTTCTTAAAGACTTTTCTTCTGAATAGTCGATAGATTATTAATTCTTGTTGGTCAAATTTCTGTTGTTCAGATACGGGTTGTAACGAGTCTCGCTCGAAGGAATCTCGCATTGGAACTGAATCTTATCGCTCGCAATATTGATTTCTTGGTTAGCACGACTCAAGTGGTTCGAACCCAATTTAACAGTCTTGCTCAAACGACGCAGTGTCTGTAGTCCGTAACCTTCACCCCACATCTCAACACGCCAGTTGTAAATCAGGGCGGCCTTCAGTGCATCGCCGGTCAGAGAGCTTTTCCATGCAGCGTACTCAGTCTCTTTACCTTCCAATACACGTTCGTCGCAAAGTTGAGTCAAGTAGTTAACAGCCGTAGCCTCGTCTCCGTTTGCCCATGCTGCTTCAGCAGCAATCAAGTAAGCCACTTCCACGCGCATGAAGATATTGTCGCACAACCAGTCGCGGTCAACCTTATCCAATGCCGTTTCGTCTTTGGTCTTTGGATTGTAGAACTTGCCTTCTGGGCAGTATGGGTGTGAACCGGTTCCGTCGTTGAACCACTGAATACGTGCATCCCAACCGAGAGAGTCAATCTCATGATAGAGTCGGCTATCAATACCCTTGGTGTCACCTGCAGCAGCGTAACTGTAGGTGTGGATGTCCACTTGACCGAAGAAGGATGCCAGTGCAGTCGTATTCTCTACGGTTACGTTCTCTGCCCACATCCAGTTTTTGGCATTCGAATCCATGAAACCGGTCGTTGTCAACTCGGCGCACTTCATCATCGGATACTTACCGCCTGCAATAACAGCCTCTGCTTGCTCAATGGCAATCTCGTAAGCGTTCTTACCTCCGGCTATCTTGGCGGACTTATCTCCGTGATTCAACATCGCATAAGCCAGGATGACACGAGCTACATCTGCATCAACCTCCAGTTTCGAGCCACGTGTATTAAGTGGGCCGTAGAAATCAAGCAGGTCAATAGCCAAGGACAAGTCGTCGTAGATGCGATTATACACTTCTTCTACCGTGGCACGCGGAGCACCCATTTGGCCGCTCTTTACCTCTGTCTCGGTGTAAACAGGAATAGATAATTCCTGATTCATCGGATTGGTAAGCATATCCATTGGGTCGCAGTAGTATTGCAGCAAACCGGCATATGCCCAACCACGCAAGGCAAGGATTTGACCGTAGTAATAACCCCACAGCTTGATGGACTCAGTCAGTTCCCCACCACTCATAGCAGCGGTAATTGCAGGAACGTTCTCTTCTACTGCAATTGCACTAATGTTAATCAGGTTTAACATGTCGTAATAGTACGACCAGATATAACCTCGTGCGTAAGAGTAAAAATAACCACGCTCGTAATTCTCAAACCATCCGTAGTCGGAGCTGGACATTGCCATATCACCGGACTGGATATCACCGTACATATCAATGGCGCGCTGACCAAAGGCATCATGATCCCCTCCATATTCGTACATCTTGGAGTAGATTCCCATAATGGAACCCTGTAGGTTGTCTGACAATTTTGAAAATTGATCTTGCAGCAGTACGCCACCTTCTGGGTATTTGGTTAAGAAACTGTCACCGCAAGAGGTGAGAACCAAACCCAACGCAATAGTTGCAAATAAATATTTTACGTTTTTCATAATTGTAATCTCCTCTTTTGGTTAGAACTGAATTTTAATACCACCCATTACTGTTGACTGTGGGCTATAATCTGCGTAAGCATTGGTTCCCGCGAAGGACATCATCGGGTTGTAACCCTTACGTGCAGAAGCGATTGCCAGGTTGTCAGCAGCTACCCACAATTGCAGGTTGTTCAATTTGATTTTCTCAATCAACTTCTTCGGGAATTTGTAACCGAGGTTGATGTTGTTCAGACTTAAGAACGAGTTGCTGGTCAAGAAACGATCGCTGGATGCATTCGCGTAATCATCTGCGCCATTAGACAGACGTGGGATATTGCTACCTTTGTTGTTTTCGTTCCATGCCTGGAGCATATCCTTGTGCCAGTTACGAGAACCAACTACATCGTTGTGCATCAATAGTGCGTAGTTGTTATCGTAGCCGTAACCACCGATACGGTAACTGCAGCTAACGCTCAGCGTTACACCGTATGCCTCGAAATCGATTCCGAAACCACCGTCCAGGTCTGGCATGTAGCTCTTACCAACGTAATTGCTACCTGCATATGTGGTCTGCTTGCCAAATACACTAGTCTCGCGGATATCTGCATTCGGGTGCTTCAGTTTGTATTCATATACAGAACTGATGTAGTTGTCACCGGTTGCACCGTCGTCAATCAAATCAGCCGAAGTGGTACCAAATCCACCCTTGGTCGCATCGTAGTATGCAGTATAGGTGGCAACACCATCCTCGTTCACACCTTCGTAGTGCATCATGTACCAGTCTGCGGTCGAGTGTCCAACCGACATACCACCGGACATAACCATACGAACAGGGTCGCCATTCTCATCATAACCATCGATAGGCATTTGCAACATCTTGTTGCGATACAGACCACCATTCCAGCGAATATCCAACTTGATATTACGCATATCCAGTGCATGAGCTTTCAATTCGAACTCAAATCCTTGGTTCTCCATCGCAGCATCATTCACGTAGTAACCTCCGTAACCCAGAGAAGGAGCGACATAGCGCGGGAAGAGCATGTTGTCGGTTTTCTTGTAGAAGTAGTCCAACTCGATGTTCAAGTACTTGCTGATACCGAATTCCAAACCAAGGTCGATGGTGCTGGTACGCTCCCATGTCAAATCAGGATTACCTTTATAGCTCCATACATATGCCTTTGCTCCATCCACATTCTCGACGTTATATTTATCGGTAAATAGCATGTCACCAATATCTTGGTTACCCAGTACACCCCAGCTTAAACGGAGTTTACCATCTTTAATCCACTCGGCAGCAGTGGTACCTTCCATGAAGTGTTCGTTTGTGAAGGACCATGAAGCACCGACAGAACCGAAGTGACCCCAACGGTGGCCTTTTGCGAACTTGCTACTACCATCAGCACGATAATTGGCTGTGATATGATAGCGTTCATCATATCCATATGAAACAGTTGCTAGGGCAGACTCCAGAGTGCTCGTGCGTGCGTAACCTTCTACACCATCCATGCTGACACCATTACTCAACTCAATTACGTTATCCTCAACAATGTTCTTCTTGTAGCCATACTGCATGTTGTAGTTGTAATATGTGGTCTCGTGACCTGCCATCACGCGGATGTTGTGCTCGTTGAATGTCTTGCTGTATTCCAACAATTGATTGCTGGTGAATGCAAAGTAGTTGTATTGCGTATTGGCAACACGACCGATACCGGCAGCATCACCGTAGAACTTGTTCGTCAACGCATTGATACGGTTGTTCATGTATTGCAAACCGGCATTGATGGTAAATTTCAAACCCTCATAGAGCTTGAACTCCAAGAATGCGTTGGCCACAGTCTGATGACGAACTGTCTGTTGCTTATCCCAGGCCAATGCACCGGCTGGGTTGATGCCATAGCTGTAAGGACGGCCCTTTTCTCCGGCTACCAGAGGCTCGCCATAATCGTACATCTTACCTCCGGTTTTGGGATCATTTACAATATTGCCCTCTGCATCACGACGATATACAGGGTAAATCGACGGAATCTGTTGAACGAAGAGGAAACCATTGTTAGCAGCCTCATCGTCCTGGACAGGGTTGCTGATGCGTGCATAAGCGTATTGGATGTTCAAACCACCCTTCAACCATTTCTTTGGCTGATAGTTGATGTTAGCACGAGTGTTGAAACGTTGGAAATCAGAAGCGGTATAGTAACCTTCATCTTTCAAGTAACCAAAACTGGTGTAGTAGTTCAGTTTCTCGTTGCCACCGCTGATCTTAGCAGTTGCTTCTAGTTTCAAACCATTGTGGAATAGGGTGTTGTACCAACTTTCCATGTCATTATATGAGCCGCGGCGATGTGCACCTGCGTAGTCAAACGTAGGATTTACATTACCTGCTGCATCAAATGCATTGATCAGCACGCTACCTGCTTGATCCCAAATGTTGTATGTTGCAGGAAGACCAACACCTTTCTTTACAAACAAGTGTTCGTTAGCGTATTTAACAGACTTGGTCTCGTTCTGACTCTTAGCATAACGATATTCGCCATACAAACTCTGCCATGCCATCAGCACATAATCTTCCGGCGTGTCAATCACATCGTACATCGGCAGCAAACGCATGTTAGCACCGGCCTTCACGTCAATCTCAATCTTACCTTCGTCGCCGTTCGAACTACCTTTCTTGGTGGTAATCAACACAACGCCGTTGGCACCACGGCTACCATACAACGAAGTTGCGGTTGCGTCTTTCAGAATCGTAGTGCTGGCAATATCGCCCGGGTCAATCGAACTGATAGAACCGGCATCCAATGGAATACCATCCACCACGTACAGAGGACTGCTGCTAGCCGAGATAGAACCAATACCACGGATACGGATGCTTCCGATGGTTCCAGGCTGACCGCTCGAAGTAACAACTTGCACACCGGCAACCTCACCGGCCAATGCTTTCGTTACATCCGAAGGATTCTTCTTCTCAATGTCCTCGGCCTTTACGGCTTGAGCAGAACCATCAAAAGTGCCTTTCAGAACATCACCATAACCGGTAACCACAATTTCTTGGATCACCTCGGTGTTCTCTGCCAACACAACGCGGATGTTCTTACCGGCGGCTACTTCCTGAGTGGCCATACCAACGAAACTAACGACCAGCGTCTTCACAGACTCTGGAACGCTCATCTCAAACTTACCATCGTAGTCCGAGATCGTTCCCTGTGTGGTGCCTTTTGCCTGAATGCTGGCACCAGGTATTGGGTCACCATTCGAGTCGACTACCACACCGCTTACCTGCTGTTGAGCAAACACACATACGCTCAACGCAAGAAACATTAGTGTTAAAATCTTCTTCATTGTTTGTTATAATTTGTTATGGATATTTGTCGTAATAAACAAAAATTCGCGCAAAGGTACTGCTTTTTTCTGATATGGCCAAATATTTACCTTAAAAAATGCAGTTTTTTGCGTAAAAATCTGTATTTTGTTGCATTTAGTTAGCAAAAATGGCCAAAAAATAGCAAAAATACATCATCTTTTGCATTTTTTATTGCCAAATGCAATTCATTCGTAAGTCAGAGTGAAAATTTGGTCTGGTTGCAAAACCTCCCTACTGATCTCCTGTAATTGGGCTGAAGTTGTTTGCTCAATTTTGCGGAATGTCTCTTCCCAAACAGGCGCATGACCAAAATATAACATCGATTTTGCCATTGCTAGCGCGCTGTTCTCTTGATTCTGAGCCGAAATAGCCATCTGGCCGCGCAGTTGTTGCAAAGCGCGCCGAACGGCGTTTTCACTTAATGGGGTAGTGCAGAGTTTCTCTAGTTCGTCGCGTACCAGACCTAGACTTTGCATATAATGCTCAGGTTCGCATGCCCAGTAAATGCACCAATAACCCGTGTCGCTCAGCGGAGTATAATTCGACTCAACGGTATAAACCAGTCCTTTCGCTTCGCGCAAACTCAGATTCAGCCGGCTGTTCAAACTGCCTCCGCCTAGAATATTGTTTAGCAGAAACATCGCCAACTGATTCTTATGTCCTAACGGATAGGCATGATTTCCCACCATCGCATGTATCTGGTGCGTGTGTTTTTTGTAGGCGGCAACGCGATTTGTGGTCGAGACTTTACCGAGACAATCACGAGACAAACACGAGACTTTCTTCTCCATCAGCCCGAATTCTTTCTCTGCCAGGTGGAAAATCTTCTCCGGTTTCACGTCTCCCTGACAGAAAACAACCATTCTCTCCGGAGAATAATGCTCCGCCATCCATTGTTTCGCGTACGATGGCTTCGATGAAATGTGTCTCAGCGTTTTACGTGTACCTAATATAGGACGCGCGAGCGACGTGCCCGCGAAGAGCAGATTCTCAAAGTCATCATATATCAATTCGCTAGGACTGTCGTTGTAACTTTCTATCTCATCCAGAATCACCATCCGCTCTTTGTCTGTTTCTTCTTTCTTGAACGCAGGCTCTTGCAGCATTTCCGCTATCAGATGGAGTGTCAACTGAATATGTTCGGTTGTTATGGCTGCATAGAATGTTGTTTCTTCTTTGGTTGTGTAGGCATTTATTTCACCGCCAATTCCTTCCACCGCGCGAATTATCTGACGAGCCGAATGGTGCGCGGTGCCTTTGAATAGGCAATGTTCGATGTAGTGCGCCATTCCATTTTCTTCTGGATTCTCATCGCGCGTCCCCGCGCCAACCATCACGCCTATATATGCCACCGGAGAAGGAGTCCATCGATGCACGATTTTGACACCATTTGATAAAATATGATAAAAAGTTTGGGTATTTTCTTGCATATGTCAAAAAAATGTAGTACTTTTGCACCCGTTTTTGTTGAGCACTTGCTACGCTCGTGCCGCGGCATTGGCGGAATTGGTAGACGCGCCAGACTTAGGATCTGGTTCCGAGAGGAGTGAAAGTTCGAGTCTTTTATGCCGCACAACGGACTTTGAGTCCGTTTGTTTTATACATTAAAATTTGTTACTGTTATGTTACGCCGTATTTTCTTTCCTGTAGTTTGTTTTGTGCTCATGTGCACTATGATTTCGTGTGAGGAAAAAACTGCATCTACACCTATCTTGGAAATCTCACGTTCGCTCTATCGCACTTCGGCTGCAGGAGTTTTGGATACTATTTCTGTTCTCGATACGCTCCAAGTGGGCGATACGGTCAGAATGGGAGTAATGTTGTGTGGCTACTATAATTATCTCACCGCATTCAATGTACAGGCTGATCCCGCTTGTGTGGAAGTGTCGTTGGAGTGGGATCCTGCCAATGACCAGTTCATTACTTCTGGTTCCGATCCCGAGAATGGTAAGTTGGAGTTTGTTGCCGAGAAAGTGTATCTATGCACCACTACGTTGCGTTATATTCCGTTGGCTGCAGGAAAGCACCGCGTCAATATGGTTGTTTCTTCCGATGCCGGTGATCCTTACTCTCCGCGTACTTTCTATTTCGACGCTGTCGTGAAGTAGTCTTTGGCTTCGTTCCACAGAGCATCCATTTCGCCTAAAGTCATATCTTTCAGCGCTTTGCCTTGCTCTTTGGCGCGTTGCTCCACATAATTGAAGCGCTTAATAAACTTCAGGTTTGTTTGCTCTAATGCGTTGTCCGGCTTTATCTTATAGAGTCGGGCTGCGTTTATCATAGCGAAAAGCAAATCGCCCATTTCCGCTTCTTTGTTACCGCCGTCCGGTTTGGCTAGTTCGGCACGCAGCTCGTCTAGTTCTTCTTGCACTTTGGCCCACACATCTTCTTTCTTCTCCCAGTCAAAACCTACGTTCGCCACTTTGTCTTGGATCCGATAGGCCTTTACTAGACTTGGCAAACTGTCCGGTATTCCGCCCAAAACGGTTTTATTTCCGTCTTTTTCCTTCAGTTTGACTTGTTCCCACAAATGACTCACATCTTCGGCACTTTTTGCCGCTTCGTCGCCATAAACATGCGGATGACGAAATATCAGTTTGTCCGAAATCTGATTGCATACATCGGCTATGTCAAACTGGTCGTGCGGTTCCTCGCTCGATGAATCGGAGAAATTCCATTTGTCCTCACTACCCATCTTAGCGTAGAAAATCACGTGCAACAGTACATCGCCAAGTTCTTTGCTGATTTCGTGCATGTCATGCCTACTGATAGCGGTTGCTAGTTCGTAAGTCTCCTCTATCGTATTTTGCCGGATACTGTCGAATGTCTGCTTTCTGTCCCACGGACATTTCTCACGCAGCGTATCCATTATGTCTAGCAGTCGTCCGAAGGCGGCCAGTTTTTCTTCTCTTGTATGCATCGCTATTCTTCAAAATTATGCATCGTTAGATTGCCGTGGTGATCCAGTTTTGCATAGGTCCAATGACGAAAACAGTCGCCTAGTACCAATACGCGGCTATCGGGCGTAATCTGCAGATCCAATTCGATGTGCCGATGGCCGAACAAATAGTAATCACGATGATTGTGCATTTTTTCTTGCTCTTTGGCAAATAGTACCAGTTCTTCCTGATCTTCGCCTTTGTATGGACACGGATGCTCAAATTCTTTCAGGCGGCTTCGTTTGGCCCAGTTGTAACCGAATTTGTTGCCCCAACTAGGTGGCAAACATCGGAAACAGAACTGCAGGAATGGACTACGGAAGATCTCGCGCAAACGGATAAATCGCTTGATTTTCTTCACTATTGGCTTGGGATACAGTGTCTTCCAGTTGCTTGGCAGTACACCATCTCCGTGACTCAAATATAGCGATTTGCCGTAACGAATGATGGTACATGGCTCGTAATGAATCTCCGCACCACTCAAACTCTCTAAGCCGCCGAAAGTCCACAAATCATGATTTCCGGTAAAATAATGTATATGGATTCCGAGTTTAGTCAGTTTCCTCAGTTCTTTGAAGAATGGCGAGAACTCGCGTTTACGATGGTCGTGCACAAAATATTCCATCCAGAAATCAAACATATCGCCGAGCATATAAATCGACACGGCGTCCTTGCTCATCATTTCGAGCATGTCAATCAATTTCTTCTGATGTGCCCAACCTCTATCGATGGCCAGACTTCCTAAATGGGCATCACTCAAAAAGTATATCATAAATCACAAATCAAAAATCACAAATTAGAGGAAGCCCAACTCGAGTTTAGCTTCTTCCGACATCATATCTTTGTTCCACTCGGGCTCAAAGACAATCGTCACATTCACATCTTTCACACCTTCCACGCTACCGACTTTCTGACGAATATCTTCCACAATGAAATCACCCGCGGGACAAGATGGCGCAGTCAGCGTCATCGTTATCTCGCATACTCCGTCTTCCTTCAGTTCAATTCCGTAAATCAATCCCAGATCATACACATTGACTGGTATCTCCGGATCAAATACGGTTTTCAGCATCCGTAGTATGGCTTCTTCTTTTTCTAGAAACTCGTTCATCCTTCTGCGCGAAAAATCGCGCAAAGGTACAACTTTTTTTTTATATATGCAAATTATTCGGCTATAAACTGCCATTTTGGCAGAAAAAGATGGTTGGCACAAGATTTGAACGATACTAATCGGAGTTCGGAAAATGGGAACTCATGCTATTGACTAACTAAAAAATACAAACAATATGAGCAAAGGTAACATTGGAGTGACGTCGGATAATATATTCCCCGTCATCAAAAAATTCCTCTATTCTGATCACGAGATTTTTCTTCGTGAATTGATTAGTAATGCAGTAGATGCCACGCAGAAACTCAAAACACTCTCGTCTGTAGGCGAAGTGAAAGGTGATCTGGGGGACACTCGCGTGCGTGTCACTATTGACAAAAAGAAAAAAACGCTGACCGTCAGCGACCATGGTATTGGAATGACGGCAGACGAGGTTGACCGTTTTATTAACCAAATAGCCTTCTCCGGAGCAGAAGAGTTTGTCAACAAGTACAAGGACAAAACAGAAGCCATTATTGGCCATTTCGGCTTGGGCTTCTATTCTGCTTTCATGGTGAGCAAGAAGGTGGAGATTTTCTCGCAATCTTACCAGGAGGACGCTAAGGCGGTACATTGGTCGTGCGAAGGATCGCCTGAATTTGAGATGGAAGATACCATTAAGGCCGACCGCGGAACAGATATCGTTTTGCACATTGATGATGAGTTCAAACAGTATCTGGAGGAAGCTACTATTGAAGGCTTGCTGAAGAAATATTGTAAGTTCTTGCCGGTTGAGATTGCTTTCGGCAAGAAGAAAGAGTGGAAAGATGGCAAACAGGTCGAGACCGACGAAGAGAATATCATCAACGATACTACTCCCGCTTGGACGCGCAAACCGGCCGACTTGAAAGACGAGGACTACGACAAGTTCTATCACGAGTTGTATCCTACTCAGATGGACGAACCGTTGTTTCACATTCATCTGAACGTAGATTATCCGTTCCACTTGACAGGAATCCTCTATTTCCCGAAGATTAAGACCAATCTGGATGTCCATCGCAACAAAATTCAGCTTTATTGCAATCAAGTGTACGTCACCGACGAAGTCGAAAATATCGTGCCTGAGTATCTCACTCTATTACACGGCGTTATCGATAGTCCCGATATTCCGCTGAATGTCAGCCGTTCGTATCTGCAGAGCGACAACAATGTCAAGAAGATAAGCGGTTATATCACCAAGAAAGTCGCCGACAAACTGGCAGAGATGTTCAAGAATGACCGAGAGAATTTCGAGAAGAAATGGGATGATATCAAACTCTTTATCCAGTTTGGTATGCTCACCGATGAGAAGTTCTACGAGAAAGCCATCGGCTTCGCGTTGTTGAAGAATCTCGACGGCAAATATTTCACTTTGGAGGAATACAAGGACCGTGTGCGCGAAGCGCAAGTGGACAAAGATGGCACGATGGTCATACTCTATACACAGGATCCGGACGCCAATTACACGTACATCGAGCGTGCGAAAGCTAAAGGCTACGACGTCTTGCTGCAAGATGGCGAATTGGACGTGCATTCGATGTCGCAAGCCGAGCAAAAGAACGAGAAACTGCGTTTTGTTCGCATTGATAGCGATACCATCGAAAATCTGATTAAGAAGGAAGATGCGGCCAAAGACAACTATTCTGACGAGCAAAAAGAGGGGCTGCGCAAAGCCGTAGAAGCACTTCTGCCCGAGAGCGAAAAACTCAAATACTATGTCAGCTGTGAAGCAGCTTCGCAAGATGCATTACCTGTTTTCTTGACGCAAAACGAGTTCATGCGCCGAATGAAAGAGATGTCGGCTCACCAACAAGGAATGTCATTCTACGGACAGATTCCAGATTCATACAATCTCGTTCTCAATACTGCTCACCCGCTCATCCAAGAGTTGGTTACAAAAGAAACGAGCGAGGAAGTACAAGAAGAACAGGAAAAAGACGGCAAAAAAGAAACTGTCACCAAGACTGTTTACAAGTTGGATGGCGAAGACGAGCGACTCAAACAACTCATCGACATCGCGCTGCTTGCTAGCGGACAACTCAAAGGCGAAGCGCTCGCTAAGTTTGTCAACCGCTCGGTAGAATTGCTCTAAAACCTAAAAGTTTCTAATGGAGAATGGCATACGACCTTACGTGTGCCATTTTCTTTTGCAAAAACCACTACATTCTCTGTATTATATACTACGTATATAATACTAACAAAAAAGCACCCCAAATTTAGTGCGTTATAAGTGCGTTATTAGTGCGTTATTAGTGCGATATAAGTGCGTTATAAGTGCGATATAATCGAGACAAACACCGGTCGCCCACACCTCGATTTATGTCCAATTTGGCATAATAATTGTAACAAATATTTGTGTATGTGAAATTTAATTACTATCTTTGCACCGTAAATCATTTTTTATTTATGAAAAAAATTTTCTTTACGCTGCTCTGTGCAGCCATGACGCTTGCCGTGCAGGCAAAGCAAGAAGGAGCCCTGCCGGGCGTGTTCTCCATTGGAGAAGGACGATTTGTTGTCTTCTCGCAGGGTAATCTCCAGTATCAAGCTTTTGGCGACTATTGGCGTTTCGCTGAGAATCAGTATGACTTTGTCGGCAATGCCAAACTAGGCAATGTGTCGTATGCGTTCGAGAAATCAAACAATGCACGCATCGATCGCTATTATGACGGATGGATTGATCTTTTCGGATGGGGAACGGCTAAGCAACCGGTTCTCGCTACTGAAGAATTACGAGACTATTCCAATTTCGACGAATGGGGCACACGTACCATTCTCAATGGTGGAATCTTGAATCCCGGATGGCGTACGCTGAATTGGGAAGAGTGGTTCTATTTGTTCGTAACGCGTCCTAACGCAGAAAATCTGCGTGGACAGGCCACTGTGGACGATGTGCGTGGTTATATTCTTCTTCCCGACAACTGGCAGCTACCTAAGAAAATGACCTTCACGCCTGATCCTAACAACTGGACAACCAATGTCTATAGTTCCAAGCAATGGAAACAGATGGAGAAAGCGGGTGCCGTATTCTTGCCGGCCGGTGGTTTCCGTAGTGGAGCAGAAACGAGCATGGTTGGCTTGTTCGGTTTCTACTGGTCGTCCGATATCTTCAATGACTGGGAGAGCGGAGACGCACGCGATATCTTCTTCAGCGAGAAACGCATTGGCCCGAAGGATCACGAGAAACGCTTCTATGGTCTCTCTGTACGTCTCGTATTGGATGTCGTTCCTGTTCAATGAGAAAAGCATTTCTAGCTATATTGTGCCTGGCGGCCTCCTCCTTGTATGCTTTGCAAGAAGGTGCGCTGCCGGGCTTATTTTCGGTTAGCCCTACCAAACAAGTGTATTTCTCGCGAGGAAATGCTCAATACAACGACTATCCGCGCTTTGCTCAGTTTGCCGAACATCAATGGGATTTCGTCGGTGATGATACACAAGGAACGGTTTACTACGAAGGGATCAAATCGGACAATAATAAATGTGCCAGACTGTACAAAGGATGGCTCGATTTGTTTGAGTGGGGGGGAGATATGACCCAGAACTCAGCCAAGTATGTCTACGACACGTTCTATGGTTACAAAGAGTGGGGCAACTGGAGTTATCAGAATGGCGGTTATCCCAAGGGCGAACTGTGGCGTACGCTGACGGGCGACGAGTGGATCTATCTCTTCGACAAACGTCCTAATGCGCGCAACCTGCGCGGACAGGCCACCGTGAATAATATGCACGGTTATATTCTGTTGCCTGATGCTTGGCAATTGCCGCAAGGACTCTCTTTCCGTCCGCAACCTAACAACTGGACCGCCAATACCTATTCTGCGGCCCAATGGGCCAAAATGGAAACCAATGGAGCCGTTTTCCTGCCTGCGGCAGGAGTGAGAAACGGCAGGCAGATACAGGGGATCGGTGTCGTGGGCGCTTATTGGTCATCCACTCTGTACCAACAGAAAGGCAAAGGAGATGTAGATGCCAGAAATATCTATTTCACGGCCGATAATGCGAATGCCAACATGTACGACACTTGGCACCGAGGAATGTCGGTGCGCCTCGTGCATGATGCCGATTACGTAGAGCCGGTTAAGAAAAGCGCGTGGGACGAAGAGATGGAGCGACAGATTGCCCTTCGTCAGGCAAAACCACAGGCCGAACAATCGGCTGCGAATGTCAATGCGCCTAACGGCGTTTTGCCCGGTTGGTTCTCTATCGGCCCGGGTATTCAAGCGCGTTTTGCACAAGGCAACGTGCAATACAAACCTTCCACCAATACTTGGCGCTTTGCGGAACATCAGTATGATTTTGTGGGCGAAGAAGAGGTAGGAAACGTCTATATCGGTTCTGTCAAATGCGACAATACCCAGATTGCGAACAATGTGTACGATGGTTGGATAGATGCCTTCAACTGGGGCAATGCCACCACTCCTACAGATTACAAGAGTACGCCCGCGCTGCGCCAGGGAGGCAAGTTCGAGGATTGGGGACGCAATCCGTTTGTCAACGGAGGCAATGCGAACGATATATGGCGCACTTTGTCACGCGAAGAGTGGACTTATCTCTACGACCAACGTGCCAACGCCAAACAGTTACGCGGACAAGCCATGGTCAATGGAGTCCAAGGTTATATCTTCTTGCCCGACAATTGGCGTTTGCCTTCCGGACTATCCTTCAAGCCCGAGCCGAAAAATATGCAAACCAATGTCTATTCTGTCGCTCAATGGGATAGAATGGAAAAGGCGGGCGCAGTATTCCTGCCCGCGGGAGGTGAACGAACTCTCCAATATATGGTAACGCCTTCCTACAATGGTAGCTATTGGTCATCTTCTTGGGCTAACCGCGAGGATGACGAAGCTTCCTGCGCCTGGTTCATAAAGGATGCTTCTGGTCCGCATTTCGGCCAGCGAGTCATGACCGGTTTGTCCGTGCGACTCGTCCAAGACCGAGCACTGGCTGAGGCTGCCAAACGCAATAACAAACCCGCGGTAGCAGTTAGCGAACAGCAAGTATCCAAATTGCTGAACTTGCCTGATGTGGAACCGGAGCAAGAGTGGAAACTCTACGAAGATATTCACGTCATCGGCGATATCAATCCGCGCGAAGGTTTCCGACGCATCAAAGTGCCTAAAGGCTCGTTTGCCGAGTTCCTACGCAACTACAAACTGAAAGACGACTGGAATCTGTATTACTACAATGGTTCTCCGGTCAAGAATCAGTTTGGCGGATACGCGGTCTTGGATATCGATATTGGCACCAGAGACTTGCTGCAATGTGCTGATGCGGTCATGTTGCTACGCGCTGAATGGTTGTATCGCCAGAAACGCTACAAAGACATTCATTTCAATGCGCTCAGCGGCAAACGACTTAACTACACCGACTATGTGGGCAACGATTATTCGTACGCCAAGTTCCGTAAGTATATGGACTATGTGTTTGCGTATGCTAACACCGCTTCGTTGGAAAAGGAACTGAAAACACGCAAGATAGAGGATATCCAAATTGGCGATGTGTTTATTACCAGTGGAAATCCGGGCCACGCGATGATAGTGGTCGATATGGCTATCAATGCCAAGGGCGAACGAGCGTTACTCTTCGCACAAGGTATGATGCCCGCCCAGAGCGTGCACGTGGTTACAAATCTGGAGCACGGCGAAGATACTCCATGGTACCTGATTGACAAATACCTGGAGTGGAGTTCTCTGTTTGTCTTCCCGAACTACGTGTTCAGCACTCAAACAGATCTTAAATGTTTCGAGTAATCGGTTTGCACTTACGTGCCAGATAATCAGCCTCGTCTGCTTTGAGCAGCGGGGCTGTTTCTTTGTAAACCCGCTGATGATAAGCATTGATCCACGCTATCTCTTCGTCGGTCATCAGACTCATATCGATGAGCGAGGTGTCGTAGAAACAGAGAGTCAGTGTCTCAAATGCTAGCCATTCATCTTCTGTGGTCGTCACGGCCGTCTGCGAAGCAGGAATCACGGTAATCAGATTCTCTGTGCGGATGCCCCATTCGTTCGTACGATAGATACCCGGTTCATCAGAGATGATGTGGCCCACTTCTAGCGCAGTAGGATTATTGTCGGTGCGAACATTCTGCGGTCCTTCGTGACAACCCAAGAAATGGCCTACGCCATGACCTGTGCCATGGCCGAAAGTGATGCCCGCAGCCCACATATATTGTTTTGCTAGAGCATCTAGTTGGTTGCCGCGTGTGCCTTTCGGGAAACGAATGGTAGCTAAGGCGATATGTCCTTTCAGTACGTAGGTATAATCGCGTTTGGCTTGCTCAGGAATCGCACCGCCGAGCCAAACAGTACGTGTGATATCGGTTGTTCCGTCCAGATATTGTCCACCACTATCCAGCAGAAGCATTCCTTCTGGGCAAACGGTTGCGCAATTGTCCTTAGTGGCTGCGTAGTGCACAATGGCTCCATTGCCTTTGTAGCCGGCAATCGTTCCAAACGATTCTTCTACAAAATTCTCGCCCATCAATCTAAACTCATGCAGTTTCTCCATCAATTCCCATTCGGTTTGTGTCTTGCCGTTGGCAAATGCTGATTCTTCCAGCCATTTGAAGAAGCGTGTGAGAGCCACACTATCTTGGCGCATAGCAATGCGTTCGCCTTCTAGTTCGACTGCATTCTTATGCGCTTTGTCGATCAATATTGGCGATTTGGCATTCAGTTTCTTGCAGTTAGCCGGAATCGCCTCAAACAGAGCTTCGTTGACACGTGCACCATCATAGAGTACGGTTCCTTTCTGCCCACGAATGAACTCGAAAACAGCCTCGTAAGGTTTGGTGTCGATATTGTTAAAGTCCAGGTAGTTTTGTGCTACGGTATCAATCTTGTTAGTATCAACAAACAGCGTGCATTTGTTGGCTTCCAAAACCACGTAGCTGATCACTACGGGATTGTATTCTACATCATTTCCGCGAATATTCAGCAGCCAGGCTATTTCGTCCAGGGCACTGATAATCATTGCGTCAGCACCCTTCTTTGCCATCTGTTCGCGCATTCGCGCCAATTTGCTTTCTACAGTTTCGCCTGCAAAGTCGGCAGAGTAGGGATAGAGTTTGTCTTGCGGAATAGCAGGACGACCTTCCTTCCAGATAGGTTTAATCAAATCTACCGATTTGAGTTGCGCTTTGGTTTGCCAGTCGGCGAAATCGTTGACACTAAACATCTCCGGATTAACGCCTACCGGACCTTGAATGTTCTCTGCTAGCCAATCGATAACCGACGGACAATCGATGTCCGATTCACGCATCAGTTCGATGGTGGAATCTTTCAATTCAATTCCTGCTTGCAGATAATAACGGCTATCGGTCCAAAGAAACGCGCGGTCGAGCGTTACTACCACAGTTCCACTCTCACCATTAAAACCGGACAGCCACTGCATCTCACACCAGTGAGACGCCATATATTCACTAGCATGCGGGTCATTGCCGGGCACAACATATGCCGACAGACCATTCTTACGCATCTCTTCCCGCAATAATGCCAGTTTTTCTATTGTCTTCATTCTCTATTAGTATTGTGCCGTATCGTACACTTTGTCAGCCACATCCGAACCTGCCAGATGTTCGATGATACAGAAAGCAAAATCAGCGCTAAGACCGGGGCCCTTGGCTGTAATGATATTCTTGCTCTCTACTACCAATCCACCCACATAACTTTCGCCGAGCGGCTCTTGGCAACCCGGGTAACAAGTGGCTTGTTTGCCTTTCAGAATACCCAATTTGCCGAGTACCATCGGCGCTGCGCAGATGGCTGCAATTGGTTTGTTGGCTTTGTTGTGTTCAATCAGCAATTCGCAAAGCGCGGAACAATCACCCAGTTTGGTTTGTCCACCCGGCAGAATAAGCATCTCAGCGTCTTCGAAATCGATGTTACCAATCAGTCCATCTGCTTCTACGGCAATGTTATGTGCCCCGAGAACCATGGGGTTTCCGGTAATAGAAACTGTCGTCAGCGCAATGTTGGCACGGCGCAATAAGTCGATAGTCGTGATTGCCTCGATTTCTTCGAAACCATTGTCAAGAAATAGATAGTTCATACTTAATTAATTGAGTTTGAAATATATAGGTAATTGTTTCGATCTATTGGTCTATTTGTTTAAATTTGTACGTTATTGTACCTTCGGCATCTCCAGTTCCAGTTGTCCATTTTGTATGTCTTAACATTTCCTCTATACAATGAACGAACTCAGGATCTCCCATATTTGTACCCACGGCATTGGAAGAACTGGCTGTTTTTACATTGCCATCTTTATCTATACGTATTTTTACTGCAACCGTACCAGGCTGACTTGGTTTGCATTCCGGAGTTGGTAATTTCCCATCTCTTAGATTACGTCCATCTAATCCTTGTATTCGATTATCGCGGCCACTGCCACCAGGACCAGTAACTGGATTATTGCTATTTCCTCCTCCTCCATTGCCTCCGCCGGAAAGGGAAGAACCACTACCTGCGGCATTTAGAATTTTGGCCATCTCATCGGCCTTTCTCTTTGCGTCGTCCTCTTTTTCCTTTCGAGCGCGCTCCTCTGCCTCACGTTGCTCTTTTTCTTTCTTCGCTTTCTCTGCAGCAGCCAAACTCTCTTCATTAGAAGTTATTAGTTCTTCAGCATGAGTCGGCTCTGAGATAGAAGGAGTAGGCTCGGATGATACACCAGGATCACCCGCCTCTGCAGGCGCGGGATTTACTTCTTCCCACGTATCTCCATTGCCAAACATTTCCTCCTCACTAAAAGCCAATTCAATGCCTTCTTCGTCAATATCTTTTGGCGCAGAAATATAGACGAACCAAAGCAATAGGAATAGTAGCACAAGGAACAAGATTGTTCCTATTGTGGCGTATGTATTTGCTTTTTGCTTATTTGTCATTAAGCATCTCCTACTGTTGTTTGGTTGCTACGACCAGTTTCATCTTGTGTTGGTTTGCGATGTCCAAAACACGTACTACCTCTTTGTAGGCGATGTCTTCGTCTGCGTGAAGCGCGATGTACATCGTTGTGTCGGCCGCTTGTATTTGGCAAAGATAACCTTCCAAATCATCGGGATTGATGGCCGTTGGTTTCTGTTTGCCGATAGCCACGAAATAATTGCCGAGGTTGTCAATCGACACTTTGGCTACTTGTGGTTTGGTGGCTTTCTGAGCGCGCGACTGAGGCAGATTGATCTTGATGTCGTTAGGCGAAGACATTGTACTTGCCATCACAAAGAAAAGCAATAGCAAGAACACCAAGTCTGTCATTGACGACATGGCAAATGTCGCTTCCACCCTATTTCGTTTCTTCAGAGACATTATGCGGGTTCATTTAGTAGGTCCATAAACTCCATTGTCCGCGATTCGAGTAGACGAACCACGCGGTCGATGCGTGCTACCAACATATTGTAGGCGAACATAGCCAGAATACCTACAATCAAACCACCGATGGTAGTTACCATCGCTTGGTACATACCTGTTGAAAGCGCTGACATTTCGATAACTCCGCCGGATGTCTGAGCCATATTGAAGAATGTCTGAACCATACCCAGAACAGTTCCAAGGAAACCGAGCATAGGAGCTCCCGCAGCGATGGTTGCCATCAGCACAAGGCCTTTTTCCAGTTTGCTAACTTCCAGGTTGCCGACATTCTCTACCGCTACTTGCACATCTTGCATCGGGCGACCGATACGGCTGATACCCTTTTCGATCATGTGTGCCGAAGGAGTGTTGGTCTGCTTGCAGAGATTGACTGCAGAGTCGATTTTGCCATCGTGGATATAGTCGCGAATGCGATCCATGAACGATTTGTCTTCCTGGGTGGCTTTTTTCAGAATAACCAGACGCTCGATGAAGATATAGCAAGCGCCCGCCAACAGAATAGCCAGGATGATCATGATCCATCCGCCATACTGCGCCATCTCAAACAAGTTAATAGACTCTTGCACAGGTTCTTGTGCCTGTTGTGCCAACTCTTCTACGAGAGCAGCCGTAGTGTCAATTTGAAGTAACATATCTTATTTTTTTAGTAGTTCCAAATACTCTTGTATTGTTTCCTGAATACCTAGGTAGAGTGAATCGCATATGATAGCATGTCCGATGCTAACTTCTGCTGTCCATGGGAAAGCCTTGATGAACGGCCGCAGATTTTTGAGATTCAGATCGTGGCCCGCGTTCATACCCAGTCCCAGTTCATGCGCTTTCATCGCCGCAGGGCGATACATATCGATCGCACGTTTCGGATCGGTTTCAAACAGTTCTGCGTATGGACCGGTGTATAGTTCCACGCGATCGGCACCTGTGCGTAGCGCATAATCGACCATCACCGGATCCGGATCGACGAAGATGCTAACTCGCATTCTGGATGCATGTAACTGGTTGACCACTCCCTTTAGAAAATCCAAGTGCCGCTTGGTGTTCCAACCATGGTTGGAAGTCAGTTGACTAGGATCGTCCGGAACAAGCGTGACCTGTGTGGGGCGTACGTCTTCCACTAGCGCCAAGAACTCATCGGTAGGATTTCCTTCAACGTTAAGTTCGGTAGTTACCATCGATTTGAGTTGGTACACATCTTCTTTGCGGATATGTCGCTCGTCGGGCCGTGGATGAACGGTAATACCTTGTGCACCAAACAACTCGCAGTCTACGGCAAAACGCAACACGTCAGGCATATTGCCTCCGCGTGCGTTTCGCAGCGTAGCTACTTTGTTGATATTTACACTCAGTTTAGTCATTATAGTTGAGCGCCTTGAGCGTTATATTCCTTACCGTCACGGATAATGATGAGTTGTCCGTTGCGAAGAACCTTGGTTGCATTCTCGCCGGACTCAACATTGTCGATAGCGTGCGGGGTATCGCTAGTAGTGAAATAGCGGATTATACCAATTGTGCCATCGTCCCACGATCTAGCTTCATCAGCAGCCGTACCATTGATGAGAGTAGTTACTTGTTCTGTGTCTGGCTTATTGGTAGTAGCCCATGGGAATGCAGCGCGTGCGAAATTCGGTTGGAGAATAACGCGGAAATGATATTCGGTGTTAGGTTGCAATGTCTCAACGCCTGTGATGTAGTTGCCTTCAGAGTTGAAAAGCGTGGCACTCTTAACGGAGTACAAAGCACCTTCCGGAAGAATGATTTCGGCGGTTGAGGCATCAATTGGATCGCCTACTTGCGGCAGACCAACCTGAACATTAACTTCCTTAATCAGTTTCGGCATGAATACCGGAGTAATCTTCTTGGTAGCATCGCTAGCCAAAGGAACAGTAGCTAAGTGGTTGTTGTCAGGATAGTATTTGTTTCCATTGTACTCGATGTGCGAGAGATAGAAGCATTGGATAGTATCGTTGGCTTCGTCTAGCGCATAATAGCGTGCGCTAGGAGTGAATTCGTATATGAAATTCTCTTGTCCACATACGGGCTCGCGCTGAATGACTCCTCTGAAGTATCCCGATTGTGAATAGCTTGTTGCTGCAGTAGCATTTTCAATTTTGTAACTCTCAAATACAGGCGATTGTCTCGTACCTTTCTGCAGCAAACGTCCTTCCTTATAAGGAGTCCAGAGGTTCTCGTTTTCGTCTTCCATCATGTATAGTTCGGCCAGTTCATCGTCGCAAGTAGTAGTATTGATAATGAAGAGCGTAAATCCATCGGACATAGCGCCAAATACATTTTTCCCCATGCCCGGAACACCTGCCGGCAGATATACTTTCGGAGATTCGATACCTACAAATGCGGAGTCGCCGATAGTGATGGCATTGTCAAGATAGAGACTGAACTCGGAGAGCTTCTTGCAGTTCTCCATACAGTGCTTGCCGTATGTTCTGGCCCATCCCCATCCATCGATCTCAGTATTTTCCATTCCCCAGAAGAGGTAATCGCCTAGTCCGGTAACCGAACCACCGGTCATATCGATATACTGAATTTGCTTGCGTATGCTATAGAAAGGCGACTCAGTTGCTTTAGAAGCAGAGGTCTCGAGAGTTGCACCATCGAGCTCAAACTGAAGATCTGTCAGATAAGAACCTCGTGTGCCTTGCAGAATATCCGCACCCAGTTTCTGTACATTATTCAAAGCGAGGAAATTGTTCTCAGGAGTAGAACCGGTAGCGGTGTTTTTGAAAGCGTGGCTCCATATTTGTCGCACACCATTCAAATTGACAGTGCATAGGTCAAGCGAAGTACAACCTTCGAAGCAGCTAGCAAAGAGGTTAATGCCTTCATCGGGCGTAGGGAATTTAACTGTGGTCAGGCTAGTACAGCCGGCAAAGCTAGAACCCAGTAGTTCGATCTTTTTACGTTTGCTAAAATTAACACTCTTCAATGCAGTACATTCGCTGAAAGCTAGTCCCTGGATAACAAAGTTCTCATTTGCTCCAGGACCAAAGGAGACTGTCGTTAGGTTAGCATGTTGGTAATAGGCTTTATACTTGACACCTTCTACTACAATTCTCTGGGTCTTGCTTCCGGAAGTGCTTTCTTGTACACCGGGGATGGCCAGTTCAGTAGCATTTTTCCACGCGTTTTTGAATTTAGGGCGGAGCGTGTCAGCAAAGTGAGTGTTTTCGTTCAAACCAACCACCATTAGGCGGAGTTCTGCCAAGGAAGAAGTGTTGGTGAAACCGGTAACCTCCACAATGATGTTGTTTGAAGCCAGATACAATGAGTCACCTACGGCGGGAAGTGCGGCGTTCATGTTTGTTGTGATGAAAAGCGCTGCGATAGCGAGCAGCAAAGAATAAAGTTTTTTCATACGGTTAGTATTTTGAGTTAGTAACTAAATGTTGATTTCCACATTTTGCGCTGCAAAATTACAACAATTTTTTGATATATGCAAGAGTTTAATAAATTTTTATTAAAAATAGTCACAAAAAACATAATATCCGGTTGCTTCATATCACAAAAATCCTAGACTCTACACCTGGAGAAATGCTTGTATTTTTTGCCTGTCAAAAACTGCACATTTATATATACGCAGTATATATCCACGATTTACTAACGAGACAATCACGAGACAATCACGAGAGATAAATCTCCTTTTTTTACGCAAAAAATTTGCATATATGCAATTTTTGTAGTAATTTTGCAGCGTTTTTTAGATTACCGTATTGTGGCCTTATGACAATAGCAGTATTTGGAAACGCGATGAAGAGCGAGACGTTGCAAGAGGTGCAACATATCTTGCAATTTATGACAGAGAAAGGCGTGAACGTGCTTCTTTCTCAAGAGTTGCGACAGGAAATGAACCTGCGTGAGTATCCGGGGTTCCCCGAGAACTGGGATGGCGATAAGCAACCCGAGAACGTCTATGGCGAACCGATTGATTTTGCCCTGTCGATAGGTGGTGATGGTACTTTCTTGACTAGCGCCGCGACCATTGGAGACAAGAATATACCTATTCTTGGTATCAACTACGGTCACCTGGGATTTCTGGCAGAAGTGCAATCGCAGGACGTGGATGACATTCTGCACAAACTGATTGCAGGCGAATATACGATAGAGCAACGCAGTCTGCTCCAGTTGACTATTTTGGACAAGGATGGCCAGAAACGTGAAGGACTGATTTTGGCGCCGAACGCGCTCAACGAGATAGCTATTCTCAAACAAGGTTTGAGTAGTATGCTTTCGATAGAACTGGAAGTAAACGGGGAGCGTCTGCACACTTATCATTCGGATGGTCTGGTTCTCGCTACGCCGACCGGCAGTACGGCCTACAACTTGTCAATTGGTGGTCCGCTGATGGTCCCGCAGAGCCGAGGAATAATCATCACTCCTATAGCTCCGCACAGCCTGACAGTCAAGCCGTTGGTAGTGCCTGACGACTGGAAATTTGACATCCGCGTAGAGAGCCGCTATGATGCGTACATGGTTTCTGTGGACGGTCGTAGCCAAACGCTCACTCCGGATATGAGTCTGCACATCGAACGTGCGCCATACACCGTGAAAGTGGTGCAAATAGGTAATAACAGTTTCTTGAAATCGCTACAAGCGAAATTGAATTGGGGACGATAATGATATTAGATTTTATTACATGGGATGTTGACCCGATATTAATTCATTTCGGGGACGGAGGAATTCGTTGGTACGGCCTGTTTTGGGCCATCGGACTCTATGCATGTTGGGCCATCAACGAAAAGATGTACAAGCATGAGAACTGTCCGAAAGAGTGGGCGGATTATCTGTTCTTCTGGATGGCTGCGGGCGTGATTATTGGCGCGCGTCTAGGCCATTGTTGGTTCTACGAGTGGCATGATTGTACCGACCCGATGTTGGCGGGGTATTGCCGCTATATGAATATTTCTACCGAGCCATGGCATTTGTTCGGTTGGGCATTCAATTATCGAAATCCGTACATAGAACATCCGTTGATGCTCCTGAAAATCTGGGAAGGTGGACTCAGTAGTCACGGGGGTGGAATAGGCTTGATTATTGCGGCTATTCTGCTCAACAAATACAAGTTCAGCAAGTATCCACAGTTCCAAACCAGTTGGATTTGGATACTCGACCGACTCTGTGTCGGCGTTTGTGTGACGGCTGTGCTGATTCGTCTGGGCAACCTGATGAATAGTGAGATTTACGGCGGCCCGACCGATCTGCCATGGGGATTTATCTTTGTTCGCGATGGTCAGACAGTGCCATGCCATCCTACGCAACTCTACGAAGTAGCTTATTGTCTGGTGGCCTTTGCTGTTACGTTGCCGCTCTACCTGAAGACCGATGCGCGTCGCCGCGAAGGATTGCTGATAGGAATATTTTTTGAGATAGTATTTGTGACGCGTTTCTTGCTCGAGTTTATCAAGAACGATCAGGAAGCTTTCGAGGCGGGCCATGTGCTGAATATGGGGCAATGGCTCAGTATTCCGTTCATCGCATCGGGAATCTTCTTGATTATCCGCGCGTTCAAACGTCCGCTTCTGCCTGTCGTGGAGCAACAACCGGAAAGTATCGACCCTAAATATCGCAAGAAATGACCAAACAGGATTTGCGCATCATATACATGGGAACGCCCGAGTTTGCGGTTGCTAGCTTGCAGGCTTTGGTAGAGGGCGGCTATAATGTGGTGGCGGTTGTTACTATGCCCGACAAACCTGCAGGGCGTGGTCATCAGGTCCAGTTTTCCGATGTGAAGAAATATGCGCTATCGGTTGGCCTGCCGGTTTTGCAACCGGAGAAACTGAAGGATGAGACATTTCTGGAGACTCTACGTTCGTATCGCGCTGATCTACAGATAGTTGTGGCCTTTAGAATGTTGCCTGAAGTAGTTTGGTCGATGCCTCGCCTGGGCACATTCAATCTGCATGCATCGCTTCTGCCGCAATATCGCGGTGCTGCGCCTATCAATTGGGCAGTGATTAATGGCGATAAAGAGACCGGAGCCACGACCTTCATGCTGAAGCATGAGATAGACACGGGCAATCTGATTCTGCAAGAACGCATCTCAATCGGCGACGATGAGAATGTGGGCTCGGTTCATGACCGACTGATGGAAATGGGTAGGGGATTGGTAACTCGTACAGTGGACCTGATAATCGATTGCGAGACGCGTGGTGTGGAGTTACCCACTACGCCTCAACCCGAACTAGCTGAGTTGCGCCCTGCTCCGAAAATCTTCAAAGAAGATTGCGAGATTCGCTTTGCGGAGAAATCGGCTATCGAAGTGAAGAATTTTGTACGCGGACTGAGTCCGTATCCTTGCGCTTGGGCAAATCTAACGATTGCGGGACAAGCGTTGGAGAACGTGAAGATATACGCCGTGGAAGTACTTGACGGCCCAAATCCGAGTGCGAAAGATATAGTTGTTCCATGCCGCGAAGGTGCCGTGCGTATTCTGGAACTGCAAGTGCCTGGTAAGAAACGGATGGACGCAAAAGCTTTTCTCAATGGATTACATAGCTCTCATTGATAAGTACTACGCTTCTTCGCCGGAATTGCGAAATGTGCTCTTGACGCATAGTCGTCAAGTGGCTGACCGTGCGCTGCAGATTCTGGATAGGCATCCGGAGTGGCAAGTGAATCGTACGTTTGTCGAAGAAGCGGCTATGTTGCACGATATTGGAATCATCTATTGCGATGCACCGAAAATCTACTGTTTCGGGCCGCATAAATATATCGAGCATGGCTATCTGGGCGCGGAATTGCTACGCAAAGAGGGATTTCCGCAACACGCTTTGGTGGCAGAACGCCACACGGGCACAGGAATCACGATTGAGCAAGTGGAACGCGAGGAACTGCCAATTCCTGAGCGCGACTATTGTCCTCAATCACTGGAAGAGAAACTGATCTGCTATGCAGATAAATTCTATAGCAAAAGCCACCTCGGAGAAGAAGTGGCTTTAGAAAAACTCAAGGCCAATATCTGGAAATACGGCCACGATGCTATCGTTCGTTGGAACGAACTGGAGGCGTTGTTCGGCTGATTAGAGGTGCACGCCAATTCCGCCCTTAAAGAAGGCATCGGCACCGATATTCACTTCTGCCAATCCATATACTCGTTCATTGCCGAAGCAAACGCCGATAGGCGTTACGTTGAAGTCGGGTAAGAACGTATAACTTAAGTTATATGTTTTGCCGTCGCTATCGGTGTAGCCGTTGATGTAGCGATTTTCGCGCAGCATAACACCCGGTCCGACATCAATGCCCGAATAGAGTTGTACGTGGCGCTTGTTGAGATAGGTGAATTGCGCACTAGCCATCAGCGCTACTGTGTGACCGAATGATTTTCCCTTCTGCGTAGTTTTCTCTTTGTCGGTATACATGTCATGCGAATCGCCTTCCCACGATCCCTTGAATCCCACACGCAGCCAACGCAATACCTGGTAGTGATATTGCATGCTATAAGAGCCGTAGTACATGGCATTGTCAGCATGGTCTAGGGCGGAAACCCAAATGTCAACAAAAAGTCCGCGGAAGGCATAGTATCCGCTCGGAGCACCTACGCTGATACTCAGCGAGTTGCGATATTCACTCCAATCATACTCTTCTGCTTGCACCGCCATTGATCCCATCAACGCGAGTGCTGTGATACACACACAAATAATTCGTTTCATATACTTGATGTTTTTGTGGCTGATTATCTAAATTTATGTGCGAAACCGATGGACAACAGTTCGCGGAATTGAATCTTAGCATGGTCGTCTCCCTCCATAATGACCGACGTGTCGTAGCGGGGGTGTAGCATGAGTCGTGCCGACATAAATCGATTGATGATAAAATCGCAATTGACCTCCAAATCCAGTTCTACGTACTTGTAGTTGGTGTACATGTAGAATCTTGATTCTAGCGACACTTCACGCACGGGTTTCCACGTATATTCCACACGCAAACTGCTACCGATGTTATGTTGCGTTTGTTCTCCAACCTTTAGTCCGTACTCGGTCACAGTAACACGTGCAGTGTCCATCACATGTATCATCTTGTACGACACAGGCGAAACAGAGATACTCAGTCCCTTGACAGGTTTGTAATCGAGACCTAAGGCGGTGGTGAAACGTACGGGAGAGAACGGACCGGACTTCAAATCGTGTGAATTGGACTTGTAGGTAGGTAGCAATCGCGTCTCAAACTCTGCGGAAACAGAACCGAACAATTTGGGTACAATCTGCAGGTTGGCTTTGCTGTAGAGGCGCAAAATGTCGTCTGTGGTATTCACTTTGTGAATAGAGTCGGCGGAAATAGTGGAACCACCTATGCGCCATTCGCCTGTATTCTCCCACGTAAAACGCTCGCCGTAGTAACCTATTTGCCCCTTAAAAATACCTAGTCCCGCAAAACTGCTTGAACCGCCCTGATACCAGTTAGGCGTTACGTATGTTTGTGTCACTTGCAGCATGATGGTAGCCTCTTTGCGCCAACGAGTATGCATGTCGCGTATGGCACGCAGCACATCATTTCGGTCTTCTTCCTCATCTTTGATCCACGATTTCTCAATCGGGATATACGGCATATCTGTAACTACTTGTCTCACCAATTGTGCATTGACGGCGCGTAGCGAGTCAATCTCAGCGATCTCTCGTTTGAGCGAATCCAGTCGGATGATTTCGGCCAATGTCAGCGTGTCCAGTGTGTCGTTTGCGTGGATTTGTTCTCCCTGCTGCGCAACCAATTGCAGCAACAACATGTCGATATCGGAGGCCTTAGGCTGATCTTGCAATTTGAACGTGTCCGGATAGAGTTGAACACTATCCGAAACTACGCTTTGTGCCGCCAAATGACTGACGGCACAAAGAATCATAGATAATATGGTTATCCTAATTCTCAAATTTGCATTCTTCTGTTTTGGGTCTTATACACCTTGCGCACCTAAGCGACCGTGACATTGTTTGTATTTCTTTCCACTGCCGCAAGGACACGGATCGTTTGGACGTGGTTTCTTATCCACGCGCAATGGTTCTGGGCGTTGTTGCTCGCGTGTGTCGCGACCGGCTGCTTGCGCCATACCGGAAGCTTGAGCGGCTTGTTGAACGGCATCTTTCTGAGTGCGATAACGGCTGTAATCTTGGCGGCGTTGCTGTTGGGCTTGTTGAACGCGGTCCGGCTCTTGTGCATAAATCTGGCCACGCAATAAGATAGCAATAGCACGGCGATTCAGTCGGTCGAGCATATCCTGGAAAATATGGAACGATTCGAGTTTATAAATCAATAACGGGTCTTTCTGCTCGTAACTGGCATTGCCTACATCACGTTTCAGTTCATCCAACTGACGAAGATGCTCTTTCCATTCGTCATCGATAACCAGAAGCAACATACGTTTCTCGAATTCGCGTACTACCTCTTTTCCGTGAGTCTCTGCCGCATTCTTCAGGTTAACGGAGATGTTGTACACATGCTTGCCATCGGTGATAGGAACGAGAATGTTCTCGTACATCTGGCCTTTAGTAGCATATACCTGTTGCAGAACAGGATCGGCTACCTGAATCAGTTTGTCCATACGACGCTTGAAACTGTCGAGCGCAGCCTCGGCGAGTTGTTCGCTCAGCACATCACGTCTGCCGTGATTGAAGGTGTCTTCGTCGAATGGCAATTCGATAGCGAAAGTCTGCATCACATCGAATTTCAGTCCCTCGTAGTCGTTGGCCTGACGTGCATCTTCGAATATACTCTCAGCCGTGTCGTAAATCATGTTGGTGATATCTACGCCGATGCGCTCGCCCATTAAGGCGTGGCGACGTTTTGCGTAAACCAGATTACGTTGTTTGTTCATCACATCGTCGTACTCGATGAGTCGCTTACGGATACCGAAGTTGTTCTCTTCGACTTTCTTCTGCGCACGTTCGATACTGCTGGAAATCATCGAATGCTCAATCATCTCACCTTCCTGGAATCCCATGCGGTCCATCACTCCCGCAATACGCTCAGAGCCGAACATACGCATCAGGTCATCCTCTAGCGAGACATAGAAGACCGAACTGCCCGGATCGCCCTGACGTCCTGCACGACCACGCAACTGGCGGTCTACACGACGACTCTCGTGGCGCTCTGTACCGATGATGGCCAAACCACCAGCCTCTTTCACTTCAGGCGTCAATTTGATATCCGTACCACGACCGGCCATGTTGGTTGCGATAGTCACAACTCCCGCACGACCTGCCTCGGCAACAACTTGTGCCTCTTGTTGGTGAAGTTTGGCGTTCAATACGTTGTGCTTGATCTTGCGCAAGGTAAGCATACGGCTGAGCAATTCGGAAATCTCAACACTGGTAGTACCTACTAGGGCAGGACGTCCCTGGTTAACCATTTCCACGATCTCGTCGATAACGGCATTGTATTTCTCGCGTTTGGTGCGATAGATACGGTCATTCATATCGTTACGCGCAATCGGCTTGTTGGTAGGGATAACCACCACATCGAGTTTGTAGATATTCCAGAACTCGCCCGCTTCTGTCTCGGCAGTACCGGTCATACCGGACAACTTGTTGTACATGCGGAAATAGTTCTGCAGGGTGATGGTAGCAAATGTCTGGTTAGCACCTTCTACCTCCACATTCTCCTTGGCTTCAACCGCCTGGTGCAAGCCATCCGACCAACGACGACCTTCCATGATACGGCCGGTCTGTTCGTCCACAATCTTTACTTCGCCGCCATCAATCACGTAGTCCACATCTTTCTCGAACAGTGTGTATGCTTTCAGCAGTTGGTGAACCGTGTGCAGACGTTCGGATTTGATGCTGAAGTTGGTGTAGATATCGTCCTTCTTCTGCTGTTTTTCCGTAGCAGACAAGTTGCTGTTCTCTACATCTGCAATCTCGCTTCCTACATCGGGCATGACGAAGAAGTTCGGGTCATCGGTTGAACCGGTCAGCGCATCAATACCCTTGTCGGTCAACTCGATGGATTTGTTCTTTTCGTCTATGACGAAGTAGAGCTCATCGGTGGCAACGTGCATGTTTTTCTCGTTCTCTTGCATGTAGAACTCTTCGGTCTTCTGCATGCGCACTTTGACGCCCGGTTCGCTCAAATATTTGATCAGGGCCTTGTTTTTCGGCATACCTTTGAACGAACGGAACAGAGCCAATTCGCCTGCTTCGCGCTCTTTTGCATCAGCCGAACCCATTTTGGCTTTAGCTTCCGCTAGGAGTTTGGTAGTCAACGTATTCTGCTGACGAACCAATGAAGCCACACGGTCCTTGTACTCGTTGAACATCTGGTCCTCTCCACGTGGCACAGGTCCGCTGATAATCAACGGAGTACGTGCATCGTCAATCAAGACAGAGTCCACCTCATCGACAATGGCGAAATTGTGTCCGCGTTGTACCAAGTCGAGCGGCGAATGAGCCATATTGTCACGCAGATAGTCGAAACCGAACTCGTTGTTGGTGCCGAACGTGATATCGCAAGCATAGGCTTGGCGACGTTCGTCGCTATTGGGTTTGTGCTTGTCGATGCAATCGACAGTCAGGCCAAGGAACATGTATATTGGTCCGTTCCACTCGCTATCACGCTTAGCCAGATAGTCGTTGACAGTAACTACGTGCACGCCTTCGTGCGTCAAAGCGTTCAGATAAACGGGCAGGGTAGCGACGAGCGTTTTACCTTCACCGGTTGCCATCTCAGCAATACTACCGCGTTGGTCTTTGCTGTTCTTCAGCGCGCCATGGAGAACGACACCACCGAACAACTGCACATCGTAGTGCACCATATCCCATGTGATCTCGTTACCACCGGCCATCCAATGATTCTTGTAGAGGGCTTTGTCGCCTTGAATCTCGACAAAGTCGAATCGGCTATCCGCAGCCAGATCCTTATCCATCTCAGTGGCCGTTACTTCTACTATCTCGTTCTGTGCAAAGCGTCGAGCGGTAGATTTGACGATAGCAAATGCCTCAGGTAGAATCTCGTTGAGCGTTTTTTCGTATTGCTCCTTGATTTCCTTCTCCAGTTTATCAATCTCGTCGTAGATTTTCTCACGTTTCTCAATCTCCGTTGCTTCAATCGAGGCTTTCAGTTCAGCGATACGTGCTTTGCGGTCGGCGACATCGGCTTGGATGCGCTCCATCAACGCCTGTGAACGGGCACGCAACTCATCGTTATTGAGTTTGTCAATCTGCTCGTAAGCATCCTTGATCTGATCGACGATGGGCTGGATGGCGCGCATGTCCTTTTGCGCCTTGTTGCCAAACAGTTTGGTAATAAGTTCTAAAAATGTCATATCTTTGTTTTTGTTATTTACATAAAATGCGCTGCAAAATTACAATTTTTTTTTGAAATAGCCAAATATTTCCATGTTTTTCTGTACAAAATGCGTACCACGCACCCGTTTCTGCCATTTTGACAGCATGGGGACCTTGTTTTCGGTTCCTACATCAATAACAGGGAAGTAAGAACTAAGCAATAACTAAGTGTTTTAGGTAAAAACAGGTTAAAAATCAAGGTGATTTTAGAGTGGAGAAAATGGCGGAAATTGGAAAAAAAGAATAAAAAATCGGAGAAAATTTGTGTATGTAAAAACTTATTTTTATCTTTGCAGCGTATTTAACAACTAAAACTATTTCAATTATGGAGAACACCGCAAACCGTCCTGCATTCCAACTTCGCACAGAACGTGGATTGGCAAAAATGTTTTTTCTTGGTCTCATCACGTTCGGCATCTATCCGTTGGTAGTAGAGTCGCACATCTCTGAGGAACTGAATCTGGTGGTAAGCCCCCACGATGGCCGTAGAACCATGCATTACTGCCTAATCTATTTCATCTTCTCATGGCTGACAATGGGTATTGCTCCCCTAGTATGGTATCACCGTACCTCTGACCGTATGGGGGGTGAGTTGCGTCGTCGCCAACTGGATTATGACTTCGGAGCAACTGATTTCTGGCTTTGGTGCATTTTGGGTTCGCTGATTATTGTTGGACCGTATGTGTACATTCACAAACGTATGAAAGCAATGAACCTGATCAATGCCGATTATAACGAGAAAGGCTGATTGATTTAGGAGTCTAAAGAGAAAAAGAGCGACCGTTTGGTCGCTCTTTTTCGTTAGTAGAGATAAGTTTGGGTTAGAAATAATAGTAATCATCGGTAATGCATCGACAGGGCTCTTTGCTTCGCGAAGCCAGATGCATTCTTACACCGATTTCCAGTCCCACGCTGACTGGGCAGAACGAGCCTTCGGGCAGATTCGTTGTTAGGACAGACGATGCGGGTTGCATGAAATCGTGCATGTCGTCGTTCTCTCCTCGGAAGCCCAGTTCGTGCGTTTCTGCCGATTGGCTGATGGCACTACGAAAACCGTACGTGCCAAAAACATGCGCGAAGAGCGAGATACGGTTGCTGAGCGGAACCAAGACTCCCACTTTGGCAAACGCAATAATCTGATGCTCTGCGCCAAAATGGTCTCCACCGTTCAGTTTTTCGGTCGTAAAGCCATGATTAGGCATGTCCGTTAGCGTTACACCCCACATCGGATATTGCCCCGAATGGGTCACTTCGCCACTATAAGACGTGTTGCGAATAAACGGGTACGCATATTTGACGCCTAGTTCCGCGGATACACTTACCGCCGAAGGCGTAGGGATTGAGAAATAGAGTGTCAGTGGCACTTCTACGTAGTACAATTCTTGTCGATCGTTCCAATGGCCGATAGACGTGCAGTGGTTGTATTTCTCGCCATCAGTATCAGTCACATCATTCCACCACATCTGGCCATTCATGCCCGCTTTGGCCCCGTAGCGGCTCATATCCACGCCAATTCCCAAGCCGACATACGAATTGAACATCATTCCATAACCGACGTGAAATGTCATATTGTAACTGCCCAACTGCTTGGCTGTCAGCCCCTCCGGTGCACCTCGGAGCGAGTAAGTCAGCGTGCTCCAACCCGCTCCCGCCGAGAAATCGAAGAACGAAGTGACGCGTCCTTGCACTCCCAACGGCATCAGTAGAGTCAGCAGGCAAATGATAAGATTTCTGCGCATAGGTTTTTCGATTTGGTTATTGGACGATTAGTGTTTGGCAGTATGGCTCGTTCTCGCTATCGGTAGCGTACAGTAAGTAGCAGCCTGCCGGCAGATTTGGAACAAATGTGTCGCCCGAATACTCTGCCACACGTTGGCCCGTAGCACTGTAAACCATCAAAGATGGTTGTTCGCCCATGCCGATAATGCGAACGGGCATATTACGCTGAACAGGATTTGGGTAAACTTGCACGTTTCGTCTTTCTCCCGGATTCTGGTCCGCACTGCGTGTGAATGCGCTAAACGCCTTGGCGCAAGCCTCGACAGACGAGCCGTCGGCCTTGAATGCATAAGCCGAATACTCATGCCCATCGCCCGACATCGACTCTCCGTGAGTGTAGTAGAACTGACGTGTCTCGCCTTCCAGTTTCTGTCCGTCACGATACCATTGGTAAGCAACGAAAATGCTGTCTGCGTTGTTGATGAACAGCACATCATTCCACTTGCAGTAAATCAGTTCCTGACATGGTTCTGGCGTAGGAGGCGTACAATCCTTAAATTTGACGGTATAATTGTCAATCTGTGTGGCCGTGGTACAGGTATATGTTTTCGTTTCTACCGCCGTCCCGGTGACTGTTATGCTACTTGTGATCTCTCCTGAGCTCCAGGACCATGGGCCGGTAGCGCCACCAGTCAGCGTAACTGACTCGCCTACACAGACTTCTATTTGCGGGTGATTGATAACAGTCGGCGTAGGTGTCGTACCTGGAGTCACCGTGACGCAAATAGTGTTCGATTGTTTGGTACAATGAGAACCATCCTGTACTTTGCAATAGTAGCATCCTGCATCGCTCAGAGCGCACGGATTGATAACCAGTTTAGAGTTGTTGTGAATACTGTCCGTAGGCAGACCTTGCGTAGCAATCAGCGTTCCATCCTTGTACCAATAGACGGTTTTCAAACCGCCATTCGATTCTGGATAGTTCATCGTCAGTGTCAAACTGTTGCCTTCTGTTACTGTCGAAGGAGCAGACATGTTGATAGTCGACAATGTGCAATCGACGATATCCACGGTTGCCATATCTGAGTAGATGGTTCCGCAGTCATTCCAAATCTTGCAATAGTAGAACACACGTGGGCCGATGACATCTGTAGCAGGCTTGCAGGAAGGTGTGTTATAACCAGGACCGGTGTAAGGTGTGTCGGAAGGATCAATCACACCAGTAGTGTTGGTGTACCACTGGTAGTGCAGATTGGTTCCTGTACATGGGGAACCAAACTCAATGTTCCACGGTGTGGCGCCTTGGCTGTAAATCAAATTCGGCCATTCTATCCATCCTCCGCTTGGCGCCTCGCATGGCTCGGCACTCCCACATGTTCCCCAGATGATACCGGTTGGTTGTGCAAATTGTACTTCTCCGGGCATCAACACGTAGAGAGGAGTATAGAAATCCGGGTCTGTGGTGGAAGGGATATCGCATGTTATTTTCTTGCCGTCACCGCTCAGCGTGAAATGTCCGCTTGCGTTCAATTGATAAGCTTCTGAGCCATTCACATGGCAGAAACTACCGCCCAAACCCGACATCGCTTCGTCACTTTCAACGGTCCGACGATACGCATTAGCAGCGGTCTTCTCGCACGATACATAAATGGTGTGTCCGCTCACCGTCATAGGTTGCCGACAGAAATTGGCGGAAGGAGCGTTCGACGTGCTGCAGGTTACCGTAACAGAATTGTCCGATATATTACCCGCATAATCTTTCGCCCAGATGGTGAACGTATATTCTTTGTTCGCGTCCAGACCATAAACCGTCAGCACACCATTTTCGGCCAAAATATCTGTAGCCGAAGCCAAAGAACTGTTTTGTGAAACCATATAATGGTTTACAGGGTTAGAGATGTTGTCCGAAGCAGTCACATTGAGCGAAATGCTGCCTGCCGAAGAAGTGCCGCAAGTAGCCGTACCCATCACCGGTTTCTCCAGATCCTTGATGAACTTAATATCGTCAATGTAAACGGTTGAACTGCCTTCGCGGTCGGGCATAATATAGATGAAGCTGATACCGCTATTGTGGCAATGCGTGATGTTAAATCCGTATTCCTGCCATTCGCCCGTTTTAATTTTATTGTTGGCAGCATAGTTCTCGTCCCATTGTACCGCGTGAGGCTTCAGATCCAGATACGTAACATCTGTGTGCCCGTCGTCATCCACATCCACCGTCTTTAGTTGCGCTACATGAGTGTTGTCTACGCGATAAATGTTCATCGTTACATAGTCGTACCCGATAACTTTGTTGTTGCTGATACCGTACAACGTGTTCATGAATGTTTCGCCCAGACTTATCTCGTTGAAGATGCACCCGCCCCAGTTTTCTCCTGAAGGAGTAACCACTTTCAGGCAATGGTTTAGCGCATTCACCGGGTCTGCCACAATTTCAACTGTTCCGCCACCGCTTGGTGCGTGGAACTGCGAAGCAGGCAGGTCTGCCGCTGATTCAAAATCACAGAAGATGTGTTGCTGCTCTGTGGGATTGGCAGCATAAACCGCCGCGCATCCCATCAGGATAGCCGTTAATACTAGATAAATGGTCTTTTTCATATCTTTGGTATTTTATTAATCGTTAACAGGGATGATTTCTACACGTCTATCCAGCGAAATCTCGTGTTCGCCTTCCACGTACGATTTGTCCACACCAAAACCTTGCGCCGTCATTTGCTCGGCTTTCACACCTTTCTCCAGAAGCATGTTGTAGATAATTTTCGCACGGTTCTCCGACAGACGTTTGTTGTGCAGAGCCGTACCTTCTTTGCTCGCGTGACCGTTGATGAGAATATGTTGTTTCGGATTTTCAATCAGGATGGCAGCAATCTTGTCCAAAATATCTGCAGGTTTCAGTTTTGGTTCAGTAGAATCTAGATCATACCAGATGACGGATGTCTCCATCAATCGTACAATCTGTTTTACAACCTCCGGTTTCGGCTTGTGAACCGTATCTACGCGTTGTTGCAGCGTAATAGTTGTATCGCATATCTGTATACGCTCATACTCTGGTTGCGGAGCTTTCTCTTTTGGCTTGTGCCGCCAGTCTATACCTATCTTCAGTCCTACTTCCCACGGACGAACAGCCTTGACATATTCAGACGCAATCATTCCCGAGTAACTATTCATGAAATCGTGATTTCGATAGGCCAGTTCGCCGGAATAGCCATCCGCGCGCCAACCCATCTCTATCGTTTCGTCCGTGCGAACATTATTACATGTGTAGTTGAAGAACGCGCCAACCATCAAATTGAGTTGCTCGTTTAGTTTAATCGTCATACCCAAATCGGCCATCAGGCCAATCGCCGGTAACTGAAGATGGATCAGGTAGGGCAGTTTGCTGCCATCGGCGTAATATATGTTTTTGTATGACTCGGTAAAGAAATCGTGTCCGTCCACTTCTGACAAAGTCAGTCCCCATGCAGGATATTCGCCCTGATGCTCCACCGTACCACTTTTGACACCCCACGTGCTGCGCATAATCAGTCCGGCCTTAACACCCAAACCTGCATAAATGCCCAGATTCGGTTGCAAAGGATAATGGAACAGCACTTCTACCGGAATATCAACCAGATAGGCCGCCTGACGCTCTTTCCAGTCATGCGTCACGGCCAAGTGATTGTATGCCTCGCCGTCCGTATCTGTCTGACCGGGAAAACGCTTGGTGGTATTCAGTATACCGTAACTCGTGTAGTGGCTAAATCCGACTCCTGCGCCAATTCCCCAATTCTCATGGAAGAAATAGGCGTATTGCAGTTGTGCCACGCCGCCAAAACTGCCATGCACTTTGCCTGCACGACTGTTGTCCGCTTCGCGAAGCGAATAACCCAAATCGGCATATCCGCCACCAACGCCAAACCAGATGTGATGGCCTTTGTACGGCAATTCTTCTTCTTCCGACTGCTTCGACGATTTTTTCTTACCTTTTCCTTTCGACGAAGAGGTTTTCTTCGGCGCAGTTTTCTGCGCGCCCGACGTCACTTCTTTCGTTACGGTTTTGCAGGTTACGGAATAGATCGTATCGTTCCAAATGGTCAGTTTTAGCGTGTCGTTTTCTTCTATAGAAGAAGGAGTCTGTGCGGTAGAGGTAAAAACGGTAGGAGGCAGAGGTTTTTTGTTGATGTATATCTTGCCTTTCTTAATCTTGTAGGTCAGGTCTTTGTCCAAACATCTTTTCAGAACCGAACCTGCAGACACTTGTTTGAACGAATAAGTTATCCGCTTGTCCATATCGATATCGTTCGGATCGACAACCAACTGATAATCAAAACGTTTGCATAAGTCGTTCAGCACGACTTCCAAACGCGCGTTCTTGTAGTTTTTGCTGAATTTCTTTGTCGGAGCAGCACACAGAGCAAGGGGCAAGAACAGCAAGAGTAATAACAGAAATAAATGTTTTTTCATGGTCATCATCTGCATATTTTCCATAGTACAAGCAGTAATTCGTTGCAAAAATACAAAATTATTCCAAAATATTGTTCTAATCTTACCCTGTTTTTGAAACAATCTGTCATTGTGCTATGCACAAGCCTATATATTACAGCTACTTACGAAACATTCGGAACGAAAAATATAGTTTCGAATAGTTTCGAAAAGTCATCCCGATACTTTCATTCATTGTGGTCAAAAAGCTCACGAGACAATCACGAGACAATCACGTATTCTACCTATACCTATAATATACTTTGTATATTATCTCGTGATTTTGATTTTTTTATTTGCATATGTCAAAAAAAAGCAGTAATTTTGCGCCGCAAAATTGTTGAATATGCTACTACGAGAGATAATTGAAGTGTTACAACCGATTCGTGTAATCGGTCAAGTCGGCCAGGAAACGGACGTGCGCCATCTGTTGACTGATAGCCGTTCGGAGGAATCCTATCAGCCGGAAGAAACTCTGTTTTTTGGATTGCTTACGTCCCGCAACGATGGCGCTAAGTATATCCCCGATTTGTACGACAAAGGTCTGCGAGCTTTCGTACTTACCAATGGCCAATGGCTGACTGCTAACAGCCAGTGGATTATGGCGCACAACGATGCTGTTTTTATCGCTGTCAGCGATGTGATCGCTGCTTTGCAGCGTCTGGCGGCTCATGTGCGTGCTAGTTTCGCGGGCAAAGTGATTGGTATCACCGGTTCTAACGGCAAAACGGTGGTCAAAGAGTGGCTCTACCAGTTGCTCAAAGACGATTTTTCTGTCGTTCGTTCGCCTAAGTCTTACAATTCGCAGATTGGTGTGCCATTGTCTGTTTGGGAACTCACGGAGATGACCAACGAAGGCAAGCCGCAACTGGCCATTTTCGAAGCGGGAATCAGCCAACCGGGCGAGATGGAGAAACTCGAGCAAATCATTCGTCCGACGATAGGTGTTATCACTTATATCGGCCACGAGCATGACGAGAATTTCAGCTCGTTGGACCAAAAGCGCGCAGAGAAGATGAAGTTGTTTGTTCATAGCGAACAAGTCATAGAAGATCCCACGCACCAAAATGTGCGCACGTGTGCCGCTGTGATGCGTGCGTTGGGCTACGACGAAGAGACTATCGCTGAGCGCATCTTGCATCAGACACACGAAACAGTGTTGGAGGTTAATCTATCTGCGCTGATTGATAATGTGCGTTATTTCCGCAGTCTTCTCAAACCTACAACCAAACTGACTTGCATGGTCAAGGCCTTCGCTTACGGCGCAGGTAGTGTGGAAGTGAGCAAAGCGCTGCAAAAGAGCGAAATGGTTGATTATCTGGCTGTCGCTGTAGCTGATGAAGGTGTGGAACTGCGTCGTGCGGGCATCACGTTGCCTATCATTATTATGGATCCGGAAGTGGCTTCGATGGACTTGATTTTGGAGAATAATCTCGAACCGAATGTCTATTCCCACCAGTCGCTCAAGACAGTGATGGCGGCTTGCGAGGCCAAAGGCCTGGAGAATTATCCGATTCACATCAAGATAGACAGCGGCATGCATCGTCTCGGTTTCTACAAGGAAGATATGCCGTGGTTGCTCAATAAACTCACCAACCAGAAAGCAGTCCGTGTTCAGTCTGTTTTCTCGCACTTAGCAGGTAGCGACGAGGCGCAATTCGATGATTTCACGCTTCAGCAAATCAGCTATTTCGATGCGTGTGCAGAACAGTTGAAGAAAGGCCTCAATCATCCTATTCTCAAGCATATTCTCAATAGCGCGGGCATCGAACGTTTCAGCCGGTATCAGTTTGATATGTGCCGACTTGGCATCGGTCTCTATGGCCAGTCGTTTGCGGGAGCCAAACTGCGTAATGTTTGCACGTTGCGTACCACGATTCTGTCAGTCAAACAAGTCGCTGCAGGCGAGACAATCGGTTATGGTCGCCATACCACACTGACTCAACCGCGTACCATCGCTGTTATACCTATCGGCTATGCCGATGGTTTCGATCGCCGATTCTCCAACTATGGCGGCGAAGTCTGGGTGCGTGGCAAACGCTGTCCGGTGGTGGGCAATGTCTGCATGGATCAGGCCATGATCGATGTCACAGAGGCAGATGCCAGACCTGGAGATATAGCCGAAGTCTTTGGCGACAAAATGCCGCTCCAGGAATTGGCCGACAAATTAGGAACTATCACATACGAAATACTCACATCTGTTAGTCGTCGTGTCCAAAGAGTCTATTATAGCGAATAAATTGACCATCGGCTATCGGCCCAACGCCGTAGTTCAGTCTTCTCTGTCTTTCTCGCTTCGCGAGGGAGAGATGGTGTGTATGCTTGGTCCAAACGGTTGTGGCAAATCTACGCTGCTCCGCACGTTGGCTGGTTTGTTGCCTCCGTTTGATGGCGAGTACCAAGTAGCCAATGCCGTAAAAAACGAAACCTCCAAATCTATCGCATTGGTCTTGACCGAACGACTCTCGATGGATAATACCACGGTGCACGATGTGATTGCTCTGGGACGCTATCCGTATTCCTCTTTTCTGGACGGACTCAGCGCAAACGACGAAGTTATCATCCGCGAAGCCACCGAGCAGGTTGGTTTCAATGGTTTGTCGGTCCTTTCTACATCGTTCAATGCTCATTCGGATGGCGAGAAACAGCGAATCCTGATTGCCAAGGCCTTGGCGCAGCAAACGCCTATCATCCTTCTCGATGAGCCTACGGCTCACTTGGACTTGCCGCATCGTATTCTTATCCTTCGCCTGTTGCGCCGTTTAGCGCACGAGCAGCATAAGACAGTTCTCATCTCGACCCACGAACTGGATTTGGCTTTGGCGCTGAGCGACCGCATTCTGCTGATGACTCCCGGCCATGGTGTGCAACTCGATACACCCGAAGCATTGAAAAAGCAGAATGCTTTCACAGCGGCTTTTGGTATGGATATTTTTAATCCGCTAGGTTAAATTGGATAAAAAATTGAGAAAAAAGGCATACGCTCTTGCGTATGTCATTTTTTTTTAGTACTTTTGCGGCCGATTTATTAAAATGGCGGAAAATGGACTAATATTTAGGTGCTTTGCCAGCGGTAGTAGCGGCAATTGCTATTATTTCGGTACGTACAGACAGGGCGTACTGATTGATGCAGGCGTGTCCACCCGCTATATTCAGAAGTGTCTGCAAGAGATGCAACTGGATTTCCATAACATAATGGGAGTCCTCATTACGCATGACCACGCAGACCATATTCGCGCCGTGGGTACATTGGGCGAGAAGGTTAAGTTGCCTATCTTCACCACCGATATCATTCACGATGGTATCGACCGAAACTATGGCGTACATCTCAAGTTGCGTACCAGTCGTCGCTATTTCGAGAAAGGCAAAGAGTGGGAACTCGGTGGCATGAAAATCAATACTTTCGGCATCGAACACGACTCGTCCGATTGTCTGGGCTACGCCATTGATTATCTAGGCAAAAGATTCGTCATAATGACCGACTGCGGTAGTGTGAACGACGAGATGGAATCCTATATCCGCACCGCCAATTATCTGGTCATCGAAGCCAACCACGACGAACATATGTTGCTCAACGGACCTTATCCGACTTATCTGAAGCAACGTATCCTGAGTCCTTCGGGCCATCAGAGCAATCTGACTTGCGGCGAACTTCTAGCACGCAATTACCACGAGGGATTGCGCAATATTTGGCTCTGCCACTTGTCGCAAGAGAACAATGACCCGCAATTGGCTTATGATACGGTTGCCGAGTGTTTGGAGAATGTGGGAGTAAAACCGGGCGTGGATGTCCAACTCAAAGCATTAGAAAGACTTACGCCGGGCGAAATCTGGGAATTAGATTAAGAAACTATGGAAAGACTTGTAATCATACCTACTTACAACGAGCGAGAGAACATCGAGGCGATCATTACTGCCGTGATGGAACTTCCGCTTGAGTTTAATGTGTTGGTGATTGATGATGGTTCGCCTGATGGCACTGCCGCTATTGTCAAGCATCTGATGAATGGTGCGTTTAAGGGACGTGTCCATCTGGTGGAACGCTCGGGCAAATTGGGACTGGGCACAGCCTATATCACCGGTTTCCGTTGGGCTATCGAGCATCAGGCTAACTATATCTTCGAGATGGATGCAGACTTCAGTCATAATCCGCAAGATCTGCTCAAACTTTACGATGCGTGTGCCAACGAGGGGGCCGATTTGGCTATCGGTAGCCGCTATGTGACAGGCGTGAATGTAGTGAATTGGCCGATGGGACGTGTCCTGATGAGTTATTTCGCTAGCAAGTACGTGCGCTTCGTGTTGGGGGTCAATATCCACGATACCACTGCCGGATTCGTTTGCTACAAGCGTCATACGCTAGAGACAATAGAATTAGACAAAATTCGCTTCAAAGGCTATGCCTTCCAGATAGAAATGAAGTTCACCGCCAATCGTTGCGGTGCGCAGATTAAGGAAGTTCCTATTATCTTCGTCAATCGCGTGTTGGGTACCAGTAAGATGAGTGGCGGCATATTTTCCGAAGCCCTCTTGGGCGTTATTTGGCTTAAGATCAATAGTTGGTTCCGCAAGTATCCTAAACTATGATTTCTCAGCGGTCGTTTCTTGGTCTGTTTATCTGCGCACTATGTGCGTTGGGTTTGTTGGTGTCGTGCCATCGCTCGTCCGGAGAACAAGAATCGGAAGAGGCTCAGCCTGTCCGTTACGAATTCGGCTTGCCTGTCGATTCATTTCGCATTGATACGTGTGTGGTGGCCGAAGGACAAACCTTGGGCGGTATTCTCAGTACACTCGGTGCTACGGCTCTGCAGATTAGCCGTGTGAGCGTTCTTCCGCGTGAGGAATTGGACGTACGAACTATCCGCGCGGGCAAAACCTACTATGCACTTTATCGAGACACTTGCGAGACAGATAGCATCCATCAGGAGGTGCTGCTCTACTGGATTTATTTGCCTGACAGACGTCGCGCAGTCATCTTGCATCTGACTGATACTCCTCATGTGGAATATACCGAAAAGCCGCTGATTATCGAAGAGCGTTGCGCTGAGGCGGTCATCGAATCCAGTCTGTGGAATGCGATGGTCAGCCGCGATCTACCTGTAGAATTGGCGCTTGAACTGAGCGAAATATATGCTTGGACAATCGATTTCTTTGCGTTGCAGCAAGGCGATTCTATTCGCGTTTGCTACGACGAGCAATTTGTTGATTCGACGCGAGTAGGTATTGGTCGCATCTATGCCAGCCATTTCTATCACGGAGGTCGTTGGCAACAAGCCTATTGGTTCGATTTGGCCGATTCTGTCAGTGGCGAAGTATTGTGCCGAGGCTATTTTGACGAGAAGGGACAGAGTCTGCGCAAAGCGTTCCTCAAGGCTCCGCTCAACTACAAACGTATCTCGTCCCATTTCTCGTATGCTCGCAAGCATCCTGTCTTCAAGATTGTTCGCCCGCATACAGGTGTCGATTATGCCGCGCCGACTGGAACGCCAGTTGTTTCTATTGGCGATGGTACGGTTGTCGAAAAAGGCTACAAAGGCCAAGCGGGCAATATGGTCAAGATTCGTCACAACAGCACATATACAACGGCTTATCTCCATTTGAGCAAGTTTGCCAATATTGCTGTCGGCCAACATGTTAGCCAGGGCGAATTGATAGGCTACGTGGGTGCCACAGGCGCAGCTACTGGCCCACACCTCGATTTCCGCGTGTGGAAGAATGGTTCGCCTATCGATCCTCTCAAGATGGAGAGTCCGCCTGTCGACCCTGTGCCGGACAAATACAGACCACAATTCGATAGTGTTGTGGCGCTATATAACACTAGATTATGACATTAGAACAACAAATATCTACACTGGCCAAAGAGGCTGTTAAGGCACTCTATGGCATAGAGGCCGCGGACGCACAGATTCAATTGCAGAAAACGCGTCCTGAGTTTGAGGGCAACATCACGTTGGTTGTCTTTCCGTTTGTCAAAGCGGCGCGTAAGGCGCCTGCACAAGTGGCTGCGGAGATTGGCGAGAAACTGATGGCTGATGGCTCAGGGCTGATTGCTCGTTTCAATGCGGTCCAGGGCTTCCTGAACTTGGTCATTGACGATGGTTTCTGGGTAAAACAGTTGCAGGCTATCGATGCAGACGCTAACTACGGTCGTCTGCCCAATCGTGACCAACTGATGATGGTCGAGTATTCTTCGCCTAACACCAACAAACCTCTCCATCTGGGCCACGTGCGCAACAATCTGTTGGGTTTCTCTATCGCTCAGATCCAAGAGGCTAACGGATGGCAAGTCGTTAAGACCAATATCGTCAACGACCGCGGTATTCATATCTGCAAGTCGATGTTGGCTTGGCTCAAGTTTGGCAATGGCGAGACACCCGAATCATCGGGCAAAAAGGGCGACCATCTCATCGGTGATTACTACGTTCGCTTCGACAAAGAGTATAAGAAGCAAATTGCTGAACTGATGGCGGATGGCAAGGATGAAGAGACCGCCAAACGCGAAGCGCCGCTGATGCTTGAGGCGCAAGAGATGCTTCGCCGTTGGGAAGCCAACGATCCTGAAGTACGCGACCTTTGGACCAAAATGAACAATTGGGTATATGCGGGCTTTGATGAGACTTACCGCCGAATGGGAGTTTCGTTCGATAAGATTTATTACGAATCCAATACCTATCTCGAGGGAAAATCTGAGGTAGAGAAGGGACTCGCTTCTGGCCAGTTCTATCGCCGCGAAGATGGCTCTGTCTGGGCCGATCTCACCAAGGATGGCTTGGACGAAAAATTGCTGCTCCGCTCGGATGGTACGTCTGTCTATATGACCCAAGATATCGGCACTGCCAAACTGCGTTTCCAGGATTATCCGATCGATAAGATGGTTTATGTCGTGGGCAACGAACAGGAATACCATTTTAAGGTCCTGTCTATCTTGCTCGATCGCCTCGGATTCCCGTTTGGTAAGGAACTGGTCCATTTCTCTTATGGCATGGTTGAGTTGCCTAATGGCAAGATGAAGAGCCGCGAAGGAACGGTCGTCGATGCAGACGATTTGATGGACAAGATGGTTGCCGATGCGCGCGAGATCAGCAAGGACAAAGTCAACACCCTCCAAGGCATTACGCCGCAAGAGGCGGACGAGATTGCTCGCAAGGTGGGCCTTGGTGCATTGAAATATTTCATCCTCAAGGTCGATCCACGCAAGAATATGCTGTTCAATCCCGCCGAGTCAATCGACTTCAATGGCAACACCGGACCTTTTATACAGTATACATACGCGCGTATACAAAGCGTTCTCCGCAAGGCCGATACCGCTAACCTCTCGCCTCTCGCCTCTAGCCTTGATCCGAAAGAACTGGCGCTCATCCAACGCCTCTGCGAATATCCTTCTGTTGTTCGCACGGCCGGCGATGATTTCTCGCCCGCGGTTATATGCAACTATGCGTATTCGCTCGCGTGCGATTTCAACTCGTTCTACCACGATCTGAGTATCCTCAACGAGCCTGACGCTCAGAAGAAAGCGCTTCGTCTGTTGCTCTCGGCTAATGTGGCCAAAGTGCTGAAGAGTGCCTTTGCACTCCTTGGTATAGAGATGCCGGAGAGAATGTAATTGCAATATAAAGTAAAAAAATAGCGGGCCAAATGGTCCGCTATTTCTTTTGAAAGTCCCGATCTAACGGGTTAGGATTTATTCAGCATCCTCTTTCTTTTCTGCTTTCTTGGTGGCAGCTTTCTTGGCTGGCGCTTTCTTTGCAGGCTTCTCTTCTGCTTCCATCGAAGCTTTCAGTTCTGCCAACGCACTCAGGTCACCCAGAGTGGTCTTCTCAACCTTAGGCATCTCTACTTGTGGCTCCTCTGCCTTAGCGGCTTTCTTGGTAGCCTTTGCAGGTGCTTCTTTGCGCTCCTCCCATGTGCGGAGGTGGCTTACGAGAATACGTTTCGCGTCGCGGTTGAACTCAATTACCTTGAACGGCAGTACGTCGCCAACTGCAACAGCGCTCTTGTCCTCTTTCTGGAGGTGACGAGTGGTGCAGAAGCCTTCTACGCCATCTTCTAGCGAGATAACGGCGCCCTTGTCATTCAGTTCAACTACCTTACCATCTACGATGGTATCTACGCCAAATTTAGCTTCCAATTCTTCCCAAGGATTCTCCTCGAGTTGTTTGTGACCAAGGCTCAAGCGGCGGTTGGCAACATCGATGTCAAGAACAACAACCTCGATCTGAGCACCAATCTGGGTGAACTCATTCGGGTGTTTGATTTTCTTGGTCCAACTGAGGTCGCTGATGTGAATCAGACCGTCTACGCCCTCTTCGATCTCAACAAATACACCGAAGTTGGTGAAGTTGCGAACTTTTGCAAAGTGGCGAGTACCAACTGCATACTTGGTCTCTACGTTTGCCCAAGGATCGTCTTTCAGTTGCTTGATACCAAGCGACATCTTGCGCTCTGCGCGGTCCAGAGTCAGAATAACGGCATCTACCTCGTCGCCAACTTTCAGGAAGTCGTTTGCGCTGCGGAGGTGTTGACTCCAACTCATTTCGCTGACGTGAACAAGACCCTCTACGCCTTCTGCTATTTCAACAAATGCGCCGTAGTCTGCCATTACAACTACTTTACCGTGAACTTTGTCACCTACTTTCAGGTTTGGATCCAGTGCATCCCATGGATGAGGTGCCAACTGCTTCAAACCGAGAGCAATACGTTTCTTTTCGTCGTCGAAATCCAGGATAACGACATTGATCTTTTGGTCGAGTTGAACGATCTCGTGAGGATCGTTTACGCGGCCCCAACTCAGGTCGGTGATGTGGATCAAACCGTCTACGCCGCCCAGGTCGATAAATACACCATAGTTTGTGATGTTCTTAACGGTTCCTTCGAGTACCTGACCTTTTTCGAGTTTCGAAACAATCTCTTGCTTCTGTGCCTCAAGCTCAGCCTCAATCAGGGCTTTGTGGCTTACCACTACATTGCGGAACTCAGGATTCAGTTTAACAATCTTGAATTCCATGGTCTTCTCCAGGAATACGTCGTAGTCGCGAACAGGTTTCACGTCAATTTGGCTGCCCGGCAGGAAGGCTTCCATGCCCAGGACGTCAACAATCATACCACCTTTCGAGCGATACTTGATGTAACCCGTTACGATTTCACCATTGTTGTAAGCCTCATTTACGCGGTCCCAAGCGCGAGCGGTGCGTGCTTCTTTGTGCGAGAGAACCAACTGACCTTTTTTGTCTTCCTGACTTTGAATGAAAACTTCTACTTTGTCGCCTACTTTCAGGTCAGGATTGTAACGAAACTCAGCGGCAGGAACGATACCGTCCGATTTGTAACCTACGTTGACAACTACTTCACGTTTGTTGATGCTGATTACAGTACCCTCAACGACTTCATTGTCCTTGATGGCGCTCAGACTTTCGTTATACTTTTGGGTTTCTACTTCGTTTTTTGTGCCTTGCTTTTGGGCTTCATAGGCATCCCAGTCGAAGTTCTGGAGAGAAAGATTTTCTGCCATAATTGGTAGATAATGGGGTGGGAATCAGTATGCTCTATATCCCAGATTGGATATCAAGTTATACCAAAATCCCGTTAAAGGGTTAAACAATAAGTTAGCCTTTTTCCTCTTTTTCGCGGAAAAAGCGTGCAAAGGTACTACAAAAATTTGGAATACACAAGTCTTTGAACCAAAAAATCAAATTTATTTGAGTTTTTCTGTAAAAATGGCTTGTTATTGGCGCAAAAGAAAACCTCCACGCGGTGGGGATTATTCTTTGCGTTCAAACCTGACTTGCATCTCACAGAATCCGTCGTCTTTCATACTGCGCTCGATGACTTCTACTTTACGGGGAACACCCTGATTGATGAAATAGAAAGAAGCCATACTACGATTGTTTTGCTTTTTGTTTACAACTGAAATGCTCTGCTCGAAAGAAACTTCTTTTGCGCCATTCCAGAAACCTTCGTATATTTTGCCGTCGTCAGCGGCTTTTTTGCAAAGGTCATACAAGTGTTTTGCGTAACTACGGAAAACATCATGTCTGTAAGTGGCTCCATCCTTCAGTACGAATTCGAACATAAATCCGTCAGTAACAGAAGAAAACTCACCTTGCCCTGTAAACGAATGTGCAGTCTGGATATCCGAGCCTTTGAGACGGCCGAATCCGTCAATGCCATAGATGTTTTTCATCTCATCCAAGATGTTCGGATTGATATCGTAACCTTGAGTGGTATACTCCTCTTCGCTCAGAAAAAGTGGCTCAATGACATCCTTGGTGTCAATCGCTCTGGCTGCTTGTTCTTGAGCGGGTTGCTCATCCGTTGTTTGGGAATTGTTACTTGAATTACCGCAAGATGCAAACACCGTTACACTTGCAAAGCACATAAGTGCCAAGAAGATTTTCTTCATAATTTGATATTTTTTGAGTTAATAAAAAACAAGCGATGACGGACATAAAAATCCGGCATCGCTTATGGCGTTGCGAATATGGCTTCTGCTGTGATTATGAGCCCTTCGTATATGGGGGGGGTGGCAAATAGAACATTTTGTTTCTTATTCTGCTAACTTTCTCTTTGTGTGGCAAAAGTACTACAAAAATTTTACATACGCAAATTTTCTCGCACTTTTTGTGTGACAAAATGCAATTTTGTCTTATTTGATAGCTTCTATGACCCGCATTTTATGCGGATTTTCCTTTCATTTTCGCCTAACTACACTAACTCAACAGTATTATATACTACGTATATAATACCAACAAAAAAGCATGCCAAATTTAGTGCGTTATAAGTGCGTTATAAGTGCGTTATAAGTGCGTTATTAGTGCGATATAATCGAGACAGAAGTCTAGTCTCTTGCCTACTGCAGACTTATCCCTTGCGCATTGATGCGTGTGCCGTCGGGCAGAATGATATAGAAAAATCCATTCGCATCTATGCATTTACGCGCCTTGATAGTTGTTTGCGGTGCATCAATCGCTGCCAGATCATACACCGTTATCGCGCAAACGGCCGTCTTCTCTCCGGTCTCGCTGTCCGATGCCGTGGCAGTGATGTGGGCATTTCCCGTTCCCACCGCGGTCACAATACCATTCTCAACGGTCGCAACCGACTCATCGTCTGAGCTCCATACCACTTGGTTAAAAGTGGCATCCTCGGGCGCTACAACTACTCTAAGCGTATCCGAGTCACCGATGTTGATGCTCAGCGAGTCTTTGTCCAACGAGATGGTGGACAGGGCGACATAATCTTGCACCAGTCTCACGGAGAAACCCAAATATCGGTCACCGCTCCCGCTATACGCGGCATCAACAACCCCGTTGTTGGTCAGAAAGCGGAAAGAGTACCTCTCGTTGTAATGCGTTGAGGTCCAATAGTTGCAGTCCTGACCTTTCCTGGTAGCACCGCGCCAACCCTCGGCAGGCAAGAAAACAGCACCTTGCGCTTCCATGGCTTCCCATTGCGCCAAGGTGTAAATATTATCCGCGAAATAATCTTTTTTCCACGAGCGCGGATGTACCCAACTCACGCTGCCATCCGAATTGTACTGAGACGTAGTCGAGTCAGAAATGATGGGCACAAAAGGTATCGTGTCAATAGCTGTCCAGTCGTCCGGGAAGATAATGAAACCGTTTGTTCCGTCCACATTCGCTAGAGTAAAAAGCGTCTTCGCATTTGCGCGGCTACCGAGCAGATATTCCCACTCGGCCTTTGACATCAGTCGCCACAAACCCGGTTGGTCGCCACCGTTCGAGATGGCATTGTAAACGCCCCAATCGTAATAAGCGCTCGTGCCCACCAGGTCCGCATCTGGCCTGTGGGTGGAAGGGCCGTACCCGTAGGCGTTGTAAGTATCATTAATCGTTCCTTTGTCTATTACCCAGGGCATATAGCACACGGCATAGGGGTCTGTTGCAGTGTTTTTAAATCCGCTTGTGCCCCATCCGAAGAAACTGATCCAATCGTCATTGCTCAGGTTCTGGATATTGTATTCTCCAATCACGTCATACTGATGCTCGGCAAACCGCCAGATGCCAACCAGACTGTCCTGTGCCGTAGCGTGTTTTCCTTGCTTCTTATATTGCAAGTTGCCCTGCGAGAATGCAATTCTGCCGCCCTCGGCATTGATTGTGAAGAGTCCTTTTAGCGCGCCTTCCGAGGCATCTGCCGCCATTACGCACGCCGCGCACATCAAAGTGAGTAGAAGTTTTTTCATATAGCAAAGTTTTATTGGCTCGTTCATAAATTCGCGGCAAAGGTAGTACAAAAAAACGACATCTCCAAATTTTAGGCTTTTTTCGTACTTTTTGAACAAAAAAATGCGCATTTTCTTGCATATGTCGCAAAAAAGTTGTACTTTTGCACCGCAAAAGTTTGCTCACTAACTAAAAACACAAATACTATGAGTAAGTACAACTGGACGTTCGCCAATATCGGCGGAGTAACACGTATCAAAATTCACTCGGGCGAAGACATTCGTCACCTTGGCGAGTTGGACAAAAAGAAATGGACCGTTCTTTCCTGTCCGGTAGCGGGATTGGAAATCAGCGAAGAGTCGCTCAAACTGATGGACATCGATGGAGATGGCAAACTTCGTTTGAAAGAGGTCGTTGCCACTGCCGATTGGCTCTGCGCTACACTGGCTAAACCCGACAGTCTGCTCAAGCAGTCGGATGTTATCGCGCTCGCCAATATCAAGGATGCTGATATCCTCGCCGTAGCTAAGAAGGTGCTGAAAGCACAGAAGTCCAAAGCTGAGCAAATCGCTTTGGCTGACGTGGATGCCGCTCTTGCCGCTATCACTATCGACGAGCAACCTATTCCTGCTGCGCCGTTCGAGGCCGATGTTATCGCTGCTTACAAGGAGCGCAACCCCGAATATACTGCATATTACGAGTTGGAGAAACTCCACAAACTGGGTCTCGCTGTTATCCCTGAGGAAGCAGTTAAACCGGGCATGACCGAGAAGAAATTCCTCGAGATGGGCAAGCAAATTGCTGACTGGGAGGCTGCTAAGGCTGCCGCCGAAGGCGCTAACGCCGATGCACTCGCTGCGGCTCAGGCTGAATATATGCCGTTGCGCAAACTCTTGCTCCTACACCGCGATTTCTATCGTTTGCTACGCAATTTCGTTTCCTTCGAAGATTTCTATGATAATGACAAGAAGACCATCGCTTCTTTTGAAGCGGGTACGCTCGTTATCGACCAGCGCGCTTGCCATCTCTGTATGCGCGTCAACGAATTGCCTAAGCACGATGCACAGGCTCCGCTTTCGGGCATCTATTTGCTCTACTGCGATTGCGAGTCTAAGAAACTCGGCAAGAAAATGCAGATCGTTGCCGCTATGACCCAGGGCGAAATCAAGAACCTGATGGTTGGCAAGAATGCCATTTTCTATGATAACCAAGGAAACGATTACGACGCAGTCGTAACCAAGATCATCGACAACCCGATTTCTATTCGCCAGGCCTTCTGGACTCCTTACCGCAAGTTCGGCAATTGGATCCAAGAGAAAATCAACAAATCGGCTGCAGAAAAAGACGCTAAAGCATTCGACAACATGACTGCTAAAGCTGATTCGGCCGCAGATCCGAATGCAGAAAAGAAAGCAGCCTTCGACATCGCTAAATTTGCAGGTATCTTCGCTGCCATCGGCATGGCTTTAGGCATGATTGGCGCAGCTCTGGTGTCTGTTGCAAAAGGTTTGCAAGGTTTCGCTTGGTGGCAATATATCCTGATTATCGTTTGTATCTTACTGGTTATCAGTGGACCGAGCATGATTATGGCATGGCTCAAACTGCGCCGTCGTAATCTGGCTCCGGTTCTCAATGCCAATGGTTGGGCAGTCAACGCAGACGCTATCATCTCTGTGCCATTTGGACGTACCCTGACCGAGCAAGCTGCTTTCCCGCTCGTGAAAGCACCACAACTCAAACCGGGTTTGGCTGCTTGGAAAAAATGGCTCATCGCCATTAGTGTTATTTTAGTTGTATTATGTATTACATGCGCTATATTACGTCTCTGTGGATTCTGCTTCTGCTGCTTCTGCTTCCATTAAATTCGTACGCTCAGGAAGCTGCGCTGCAGGAGGATACTACTTATTTGGCTGGCGAAGGTGATGAACTGACCTCGATGGACGATATCGATGTCAAGGCTATCGGTATCCCCGAATGGCTGACCAGTCACTTTGTCAACGATACTTTGTATATCAACTGCGATTCCGAGGCATTGCCTCGCAAACTGGTCGTCAAAACCAACGATACCGATGTGGTCTATCGTCTGGTGCCGCAGTTTATGATGGGCGATACTACGTTGCTCCATCACCATCCTGCCGATAGCCTCTACAAGTGCATCTGGACCGACAATCACATCAATCCTTATGGCACGATGTTCGACTCGCTTAAGGACGACGTACATATTCCGCTGACGGGATTCCATATTCCTGCTTCGGGCTATATTACCAGTCACTACGGATGGCGTCGCTATCGCATGCACAAAGGGACTGATATCAAAGTGCAAATCGGCGATTCGGTGCGTGCCGCATGGAGCGGTCAAGTGCGTATAGTCGGCTGGGATCCAAGGGGTTACGGCTATTTTGTGGTACTTCGTCACGACAATGGTTTCGAGACTATCTATGGCCACCTCAGTCGCCCCTTGGTAGAAGAGTACGAGAAGATTTTCCCGGGCGATGTCATCGGTCTTGGCGGCAATACCGGTCGTTCCACGGGCAGCCATTTGCACTGGGAAATTCGTTTCTTGGGCAATGCGTTGAATCCGGAAGAAATCATCGATTTCACTACTGGCCAACCCAAGAAAGACGAGTATGTTATTGGCATCAAGGCTATTCAGCAAGCCAAAGCCGAGCAAGCCGCCATGCGTTTCCACACTGTCAAACAGGGCGATACGCTGTCCGGTATAGCCAAACGCTATCACACTACGGTGAAGCGACTCTGCCAATTGAATAAAATTAAAGAAACCAGTATTCTTCGCCTCGGACAAAAAATCCGTGTCAACTAAGCCTCATCACTCATGATGATATGGCTCTCCGCGAAGGATAGTCATTCCACGATACGCCTGTTCCACAAAGAGCAGGCGTATCATTTGATGGCTAAAGGTCATCTGACTCAGCGAAATCTTGCCATCCGCACGCTCATATACGGCGGGACTGAAACCGTAAGCTCCGCCTATCACGAACATCAGGTCACGCCCTCCGCTCATCTTCTTCTGAAGCCAGTCTGCCCATTCTATCGAACGCATTTCGCGGCCATGTTCATCCAGTAGAATCATCTCAACGGCCGACGATGCCATCCGCAAGATTTCTTGCCCCTCACGCTCTTTTATCTGCGCCTCGCTCAGTGATTTGGCGTTGCGTAATTCGGGGATTACCTGTATCTGAAAAGGCACATAATGAGTCAATCGCTGACAATAATCATCTATCAGCGAAGCCAATCGACTGTCTGTCGTTTTGCCTACTACCAGAAGGGTGATACGCATTACCACACTCCTTTCTTCAAGATATTGGTGGAATCTGTATCGGTGAAATAATACTCGCAGAAATAGCCGTTCCAAACAAATTTATAAACGACACTACTGCTGATATCTCCGTCTAGGCCGGTGATGGCGGTATAATAGGTGTGACCCTCTTGAAATACCGCATGATCGTCTAGTCCATCGTTTTCTACTGCTTTCACGCCGAAAAAGGCATTCTCCTGATAAGGATACTCGCGTTTCAACTCTAACCAACTCTCAAAAACCTCTTTGGGGGTTATTCCGCTTTCTGCCAGTTCTGCGCTATCGTGTGTCAAACCGGTATAGGGATAGTGTGTGTTGATTCGTCCTGTGCTGTCTAACGGATAGCAATAGTCCCAATAGCCCTTGACGCGATAGTCAAATTTTATTTTGACTGTACTGGTTGGAGCCGTGTGAATGCGTTCCAGATATAACCGCCCGCATGGAGTCAGCGTCTCCGGATTAACCACAAACGCATATACCCAATAATCGGTGTTCTGTTTCAGACCCGTGAAGAAATGGTCGGTACTACCATATTGCAGAGCATGGCTGGCAAAGGGCGCAATATTAAATTCTCCCTGTTGTAGTAGAGCATTGCGCCATGCTATATATTCCATGTTGGCCGAATCGATAGCCAGTGTCATAAATTGCTTCTGATTGCCGGGATCCAGTGGATCGTAATTATTGCGAGCCTCGGTAATGGAAATCAGAAAATACGCATCTTTATTGGTCTCAAATTTGCATTCTACGAAACATGCAGAAAGGGTGTTTATATCAATGAAGATATCCACATCTTTAGTCTTCCACTTAGCCTCTGGCTTGCAACTCCAGACAGTGAAAATCAGCAACAAGCACCATATGTATCCCCAACGCTTATTCATACTGTGCCCTTTCTTTTTCTTCCTCTTTCAGCAGAGTCTGTACCGAGTAAATAAAGCGCAAGCAGGTCTTTACGTGGCCTCCGTAGTGACCGAAATTGTACGTGATATTGGCGTTCGACCATTTCACTTTGGCTTGCGTTGCATTCGTATATGGCACGGTCTCATCATCCATCGAGTGAAGCATATAGACCGAAGCTTCTGGTTCCCAGTTGTAACTGATAATCGAGTTGGCGGTCATGGCCTTGTAGAGTTCTGCCACTTTGACTGATGTCTGATCCATGCCTGCTTCTGTCAACAGTTCGTGCGTCACTCTCGTACCAATCATCTTGTTGATTTGTGCGGTGGTGAAGCATTTGCTATTTACCCAGTCGTTCATCTTCTCGTACAACCACGGTTGCATCAGGTCGCGGGTCTCTATATCCAGAAAATTACCCTTAATCATGCCTTGCAGCACCAATGGTACGGCTACGGGATAACTGGCCGTATCTGTCGTGACGAAACGTTCGTATGTAGCTTTGACATCATACGGACCGCCACCTGCAAACACACGGTGAATATCGATGCGAATAGAGTCGCTCGGATCGTTGTATTCGGTTTCAATCAGATGTTCTACGGCCATCGTTGTTGCGCCGCCTTGACTATAACCCATCAGGTAGATATCGTCATGCTCAGGAGCCATACCCACTGCGTCCAGCCAAGGGCGAACTGCCAGATACATATCTACTACGTTGCGTGCAGTCAGGTCCATTACCAGGTACGGGTGCAGTTGCGAGACGGTAACACCGTAGCCCAGATAATCAGGAATAATCAGTCCGTAACCCAGTTTTACCAATACACCTTCCAGCGAGAAACAGTTGCTCGGAGCCTCTGTGTTGCTGCCTATCGTGTAGTGGCTGACCAGAATCAGTCGTTTCGGCTTCTTCCCTTTGGGAAGCATTACCTTGCCGGACAGACGGGTTTCGTCGCCGTTCAAATCAAAACTGGTGTATGTGCCTACTATTTCGGTTACTTTGTTTTGGTTGCCGTATCTCAGCAGTTCCTGTATCATGCCTGCGGCAGAGATGCTACTGGTCTTGTGCGGACCGTCCATCTCATCTCCTGCGCTGTTCACCTCACGTCTTTCTTCTTCTACATAAGCGTTTATCGGTGTTCCGTCTGGCATAAAGCAGTTGAATGGCAGACCTTGACTCAAGTCCGTCTCGCGTTGGCCTATTACCTTGAAATCCATGCCTTTAGCTGCATCGATGTCGGTGAAATCGACCCATTCTTCTTTGCCGAACTGACAACTGACTACTGACAACTGACAACCGACAACTGCGAACAATATGTAAAGATATTTTTTCAAATCTTAAATCTCAAATTTTCAATTTTCAATTTTCAATTTTCAATTAGAATCGTACTCCTATACTTGCTCTGATTATTTTGGACGAAGCTAGGAATATAGTGTTGCTGTCTTTCAGCGAATAGAGTCCTCCCAGATCAACGGCCATGAACCACTGTTTGTAGTTGGCGCTCATTCCCAGCACAATGATATCGAATGCTGCACCTACATCAGTTTTCTTGCCGCGAATGTCTAGTTCTGTACCACCGTTGATACCCAGACCAAGTCCCAAACCTGAATAGAGGTTGACATAGTCGTGGTGGAAATAGGTGAAGCGTGCCGTAGGCATGATAATGGCGTTGTAGAAGTAGTGTCCTGGATCGCGCATCACTTCCGCACCCGTTCCATCGCGAAAAACATTGTCCCAGTGTACTTCGCTCAGATCGACCATCCCGCCGAACGAGAACCAGTCGTTGTGGCGGAACTGATATTCTATCCAGAGGTGCTGGTCGTAATGGAAATTCTCGTGATAACCCTGCGTGTACATTCCATCCAGCGTCGTTGCAACGGTAGCGCGTTGATGCCAGATCAGGGTCTCAAACAACTGGTCGCCCCAACCGACGCGTAGTTCATGTTTCCAGAACGTACGATCAAGCAGTGTCTCGGCACCCAGAGGTGTTGTACACAAACTGAATAGAGCTAATATGACGACTAACTTTTTCAAATCGGCTGCAAAGATACTGCTTTTTTTTTATATATGCAAGCGTGTGCGGCGAAAAATATGCCTTTTATTGTATTTCTACGCCTTGCGCGGTGTAGGTTTTTCCTTTGCGCAGAATGAGTAATTGTCCATCACGAAGTACCTTCTCTGCGGCTTCGCCGGCAGGAATATCTTGCCATCCTTCGGTCTCGCGAACCAGCCTTCCGTAGATAATCAAATCGCTAGTTACAGACTCATAGTCTGTGCTGTTCCATTCCCATCGAAGACCTTCCGGAGCCTCAGGAGGCGTGGCAGCCTCTTCGCAGCTCACAGTTTGCGTGGATACCACCTCTTCGGATTTATGGGCTCGGAATTCTACTGTGTACTCGCCTTCTCCTTTGATCGTATATTCTTTCCATCCTTCTGCTGCGCGGTAAACGGGCAGGGCTTCGCATGGCACGTGCAGCGTGATATCGGTTTGCGGTTCTGCGGCAGTCATCTGTTTGGGCCAGTTGGGCAACGAATCTTCCCAAGATGCATAGATATCCATTAGGTTGCTACACTTCGCAAATGCTGAATCAGCCAATAGGCTGAGACTGTCGCCCAAAACAATCGTCCGAACCAAATCACTCTTCTCAGCCCAAGGTATCCCAAGGCTGTCAAAAATCATCGCTCCGTAGCCGGTCAGAGTCAGCACACTGTCGCAATCCAGCAGCCAGGCTATGCTATCGCCCTCAGTTCCGCAAACGCCGCTGTACGGGCCTCCATCAATGGTGAACTTGGTTGTCCAATTTCTGCTGTACAGGTCTTTGGTTCCGCACGGTATATGCACCTTGATATTAGCTGCAGTCATGCCGCTTCCGGAGTAGATATCCGTGCGAATCTGCGGTACTGTTTCTGTCCACTGTGTATATATATCGCGTAGCGATTTGCATCCTGTGAACATATCGCTAGAATTCATATTGTTCACGCTTTTTGGAATCGTCAGTTCCTTCATTGACGAGCAGCCGCGGAATGCCCCGTAGATACGCTCCAATGTGCTAGGCAGAAGTACGGTGTCCAGGCGGGTACAATTATAGAAAACCCCTGTTCTTAGAGCTGTCACGCCTTCGGGAACACGTATGCTCTTTAGTTGGTTGCAGTAGCGGAAAACGTTGGTACCGAGCGCACCAAGGCTGTCGGGCATGACTGCGCGCGTCAGCCTTATGCAGTTGTCGAATGCTGAGCCGCCTATCTCCTCCATTTTTCTTGGTAACTCTATGCTGACAAGTGTACTGCAATTGCTGAAAGCGAAGCCACCTATCTCACGCACACTCTCAGCTATGCTGACTGTTTTTAGTTGGGTGAGCTCGTCAAAGGCCCGCGAACTTATTCGGGTGATGCCTTCGCCTATGGTCACACTCTTGATTGAACTGATTTTCGGATACCAAGGCTGCAGATACGCATCACTACTGTAGTTTATCATCGACCCTTCGCCTGTGATGCTCAGATTACCATCGCAATCCAGCATCCAGCGCATCTCAGTGGTGTCACTGCAGAAGCCCATGAGATTTTCTACTATCGCGTAGTTTTTCCATCCGTTGGCCGCACTATACAAGGCTGTGGAGCCGCATGGTACATGTAGCGTAATGCCGCTGGCAGTAGTCATTTGGGTGGGCCAAGTAGGGATTTCGCCTGTTATCCACGAAACCGTTATGTCGCTCAGCGCAAGGCAGTCCTTGAACGCACCTGCACCGATACTCGTCAGACCGGCACTTCCAAAATAGACAGAACGCAGGCCGGTGCAACCGCCAAAGGCGTAGTTGCCTATTGTTTGCACAAAGGGTGCATTTAGTGCTCGCAGCGAAGTGCAACCAACGAACGCTGAATCCTGGATGGTTAGTACCGAAGTGAGGTATAGTTCGCGCAGCGAAGTACAACCACGGAAAGCATTTTTCTCCACTGTGCCGGTGCGTCCGTACATAACCATTTTTTCCAGCGAAGTGCAGCCCTCGAAAGCACTTTCCGGGATACACCCTTTTGAGGCGTTGTAGTCGTTCAGCGAAGCTGTTTTAGCGTTGTAGCAACCGTAGAAAGCGTACTTGCCTGCGCCATCGAAGAAGAGCGATACACCTATGCTGGTTATCAGGTCGCGATAGGGGTACCAAGGCGCGCCTCCTGGCGTATAATCAGGCAATCGCCCATCTACCGTTCCTCGCGAAGATATGATGCCTAGATTGCCTTCGCAATCGATGCGCCAATCGAGTATCGTACCTTGTCCTTGCCCGCATTCACCATGCACGTATATCTCGTTCTTGTAAATGTTTTTCCAACCATCCATCGCCCCATACAGATCTTTTGTCCCACAAGGGATGTAGAGCGAGAGGTTTGAGTCTTTTTTGCCGAAAACTATGTCGTTCCAGGTGGGAATGGTGGCTTCAGTGTCCCATTCTAGGTAGAGCATCTCCATGTTCTCGCAGTTGTAGAACGCCTGGTCCAGTTTGGTCACTGCTTTCGGAATCGTGATGCGGTAGAGCATAATGCAGTTGCTAAACGCATAATGACCGAGGCTGGTCACGGTATTGGCTATATCCACCCAAATGATGTTTTGTTGGTAGGCAGACCAAGGACTGGGCGACTCTTGCGTATAATCGGCCATCGCACCCGAACCGCTGATAGTCAGTCGGTTCTTGTCGATATCGAGCGACCAAGTCAAATTGTTACCGTTCTTGCCGCAGTTGCCGCTATAGGTAGCAGCCTGCACAATAGTGCAGAATAGAAGGGAAATTATTAGTAGAAATGGGGAACGTGACATAGCCGTGAGTGAGTTGGTGGTGAATGCATATAGATTTTCGGTGCAAAGATACAAATAAAATTTGACATATGCAAATTTCATAGAAATTGAAGGTGTTTTAGGGACTCAATTAGGCCGAAACCTTTCGAAATGTTAATTTTTTACTAAAAAATGTGAAAAAAATTTGTGTATGTGAAAAAAATATAGTACTTTTGCGGCGCAGAATATGGGGTACACCCATTTGCAAATACCTTGAATACTAACTCACATTACTGAAATTAGATACCATGAAGCATTTATCCTTCATTTCGCGTTTGTTTTCCAATAATGGAATGAATCGTGCCTTGTCGCTAATTTTCTTACTTAGCGTGTCTTTGTTTCTTACGGCGAGAACGATTTATTTTGTTAATACAAAAGGATGGACAACCCCCTATTGCTACGCTTGGAACAATAGTACGAATGCCAATAATGGTTGGCCGGGAGTTGCCATGACAAAAACTGCAAATAAAGTTGCGGGGTTTGATGTGTGGCAATGTACAATAGATAATTCGTATGATAGGTGCCTATTTGATATCGGTAGTAATTCAGACCAAACGCCAGATGCTACAATTAATACTTCAAGACTATACTACTGTGATGGGACGTGGTATGCATCTCGCGCAGCAATTCCGACTACTACAATCTACTTTTTGAATTCTGCTAACTGGTCTACTCCTTACGCATATATAGCAGATGGATCGTGGAATAATTATAAGCCGTGGCCGGGAGAGGCTATGACGAGGGAATCAAGATGCGGCTGTAATCTTTATTCTTACACATTCCTAAGCGCTTCAAAATACTATTGTATCTTTAATAATAATAGCGGTGCGCAGACAGGTAACTTGGACCATGTAAATGATCATAATGGAGAATGTTTTACATATTCAGACAACAACTGGGGAGTAACACCTTCTAGTACATGTGTGACAGTATATTTTGTAAATTCCAAGAACTGGAGCAACCCCAAATTGTACGCATGGGAAGGAGGAACAATAAATGTTGGTTGGCCCGGTATAGCAATGACGAATACAGGAAATACTGTCTGCGGATCTACCATCTATAGTGCTTCAGTTCCAAACAATTTAACTAACTGTATTTTTTCAGATGATGGTGCAACTCAAACGGGCGATTTGACCGTTTATGCAAACAAATACTATCACCCGACCTACGATGTTTGGTTTGATGATACGGATGATATCGAAGCAGAGTGTGTAGTTTCTACTGGCAACCCTGTTATGACTTACGGTAAGGCGGAAGTCATCTACAATCGTTCGGCGGATATCCAGGTTCGTGCGGTGGATGACGACACACCATTCTTGGAAATTCTTTATTACTGCGAATTTGAAACTCCGATGGGTGAAACCTATACTTGGTACCAAGTCGATTTCAAGAATAACAAGACCGGTTATTTTGAGCTCATCAATTTGATTCCATGTAGCGAATATACATTAACCGTTTGGGCTATTGATAACGATGGTAATTTCTCGGAAAACAAAAAAGTGATCAAATTCACAACCGTCTGCGATGATACCAATTTGTATTTGAGCAGCGATGCAAATGGTTGGTCAACTAATAATGCCGATTGGAAATTCCAGTATCATGACTATGAGCACCATCGCTATATCTTGATTAAGGACAATATAGCTGAGGGTATGGAATACAAGTATACGCAAAACGGTAACTGGTCGCCGGGCGGGGATAGCTGTAATCTCTATGCTACGCACGATGCGGATGTGGCTGTCTTTACTGCTACGCGTCTCAAAAACCATATTTCTACGTTTGATGAACTGTATCTGGTGGGAACGGTTAATGGTTCTGACTGGAATGTGACCGATGCGCGCCGCTTGACTTGGGAGAATTCAATCAAGGCCGTTTGGGAAGGTGCGGTTACCAAAGGCGGACAGTATAAGATTTTGGTTCGTCACCACTACAAATGCGATGGCGGTGCTACTGGTTACTACGATGAGTGGAATTATATTACTCCTGACAACGTAACTTTCAACGAAGACTATACCAACGGTATTTTGACCTTCGATTTGCTGACTTGGACTTACCAATGGAAAAATGCGGACGATAACCTCTGCGAGAAGTCGGGTGCTCCGCGCTCGGGATTGAAGCCATCGGAGTTTGGAGGCACTACGATTTTCCATATGGGTTATGAAGTCAGCATCTATACACCGAGTGCGACTCAATTGGTTATTCGGGCTAAATCGAACGACTGGTTTACTCGTACGGGGTCTGCTGCGCCTATCTTTATGCTGTTTGCCGAAGAAGACATAACGCACAAGACCTTGGAGAAAACGATGATAGACACCGGCGAGGATGATGTGAACCACTGTAGATGGTTTACCTTGACCATCAACCTGGGCGACAAGGCGCAGAACTATGGAACGGATGACTTGGTAGCTGATTTCACAATGGGTGCTTGTATTCGTTTCAGTATCAAGTTCCCATTTGCGGGAAGCTTCTCCATTACAGACCCGATGTACTATTATATCCGTCAAGGTTGTGCGCCTTACTACTTTGAAATTTACCATCATGACGATGTACCGAATGCGAAAGCCATTACTCAGTTTGAGGGAGGAGATGTGCTGCAGCCGATAATTTATTATCGCAAGTTTACACCGGGTGCATGGGAGACGCTCTGTCTGCCGTTTACTTGCTCCGCCGTGCGCGTGTATGATCCGGACGATGACAAGGAGTACGATTTGCTGCCACAACACAACTCAGAGAATGCCGAATACTGGTTGCGTACGTTTGGACCGGCCACCTATACCGAGCGCGATGGATTCCAACCTAACTGGCAGAATGTGCCTGTGGGCGTAAATCTGCCGGAGAAGGATGTTCCGTATATCATGCAAGTGCCAAGCGGCAACTACTACACGGACAAATACGTGATGTTCTACGGCAAGGGTTATCAGACTATTGCTAACAAAACGCCTTGGACTAAAGGCAGTTCGGCCGATGGCTTCCGTTACTTCGGAAATACGACTATGTGGCCGCAGGATCTGGGTCAGGCCTATATGATTAGCGCCGATGGACTATGGTTCGAGAAGAGTGGTGGTAACACGCTCTATCCGTTCGAGTGCTACGTAGTAGCAGACCCGACCAATACTGCTAAATATGTTCGCTTCGGCGGAGTAGGTGAGCAAGCGCCTGAAGTGGCTACAGGTGTTCCGAATGTGAACGACGACCAAAGTCTGAGTTACTCTTACGATGGCGCACAACTCTATCTGCGCTCCACGGCTGATACGCCGGTTAGCATCTATTCTGTAGATGGGCGACTGATTCTCTCGTCCGACCTATCGGCACACATCGAATCGGCTTACACGCTTGTGCCGGGTATATATGTTGTTTCCACCAAATTGGGTATCTATAAACTCGCATTGTAATCACAGACCATGAAAATCCGTTATCCACATATATTGCGAGTTTTGGTAGCCCTTTGGGCTATGATGGTCCCGTTGGTATCGTTTAGTACTACCGGTGCGGCTAATTTCCACGCTCCGAAGCGCCAGGCTGATTTGCCGCAATTCTTGCAGGCCATAGAGCAGGAGAATCAGCATAGCAACTATGTCCAGCCTAAGAAAATGAAGATTAGGCCGACTCAGCAGCCTTCTGCACCACGTTCGTCATCGTTGGTGGCGCCTACTATTACCGTGCAAAATTCGTTGCTGAATAGGCAGATTTCAACAAATATCCAATCGGGCAATAACCAATCGTTTGCTCAGCAAACGCCAATGTACTCAGTGGCAGCGCGTCTGCGCGAAACCCATCGTAACAATAGTAGCACATCGGTTCAGGGCCCTGCTTTTGCTGTGAACGATTGCATGCAAACCACCACTTATAGTGGTGCTGCTATCACGGCCGTAGGGGCTACCGAAGCCGCTGCTATGTATGGTACGGTAACGCCGCCTACTATCCGTCGCGGCCCTCCGGGGACTGGTGGTGGCGATCCTGTCAACCCCGATATACCTGTTCCGGTGGGCTCGGGAGTATGGATTTTGCTGATGGCCGGAGCAGCGTACGCCGGTTACAAGAAACGCCAATCTACACATATATAGAGTTTTAACTCTATCGATTGAAAAAAATGCACACAACTCTTGCGTATGTGCATTTTTTTTTGTATCTTTGCAGCGAAAAATTTGGGACTTATGATTTTAATAGCCGACAGTGGTAGTACTAAGGTGCATTGGTGTTTGTTGACAGCCAGTGGCCAGTCGTCCGATTTCCGCACGGACGGAATCAATCCGCTCTTCCAGACCTGCGATGCCATGCGCAACAGTATCAGCAATCAGTTGCTGCCTCAGATGGCTCCGCTATTATGGGCGGGCACGCTCACGCACGTTTTTTTCTATGGTGCAGGATGTACGCCGGAGAAGAAAGTGTTTGTCAAGCGTGCGTTGGAATCGGTGTTTAAGAAGGCCGAAGTGACTGTGGAGTCCGATATGCTGGGTGCTGCGCGTGGATTGCTGGGCCATGAGGCGGGCGTAGCATGTATCCTGGGCACGGGTAGCGGCAGTTGCAGCTACAATGGCGAGACTATCGAGTGGTGCGTTCCTTCGCTGGGTTATATCCTGGGCGACGAAGGTAGTGCCGCGGTGCTGGGCAAGCGCCTGGTGGGCGACCTGCTGAAGAATCAATTGGGCGACGATCTGAAGGAAGCGTTCTTTAGCGAATACGAGACTTCGATGGCCGATATTATCGAGCACGTCTATCGTCAGCCGTTCCCCAATCGGTTCCTGGCTAAGTTGTCGCGCTTCTGTGCTGACCATCTGGACGACAAACGGATTCATGACCTGGTGTATGACCATTTTGTGCAGTTCATTCGCCGCAACTTGGTGCAGTATTTCCAAACGGCAAATGACAAATGTCAAATCACAAATGCCAACGGCGTTGGCTTCGTGGGGTCGATAGCGTATTACTACCGCCCGATACTGGAAGAAGCCATGGCGGCAGAGGGGCTACCCATAGGACGAATATTGCAAGATCCGATACCGGGCCTCTGCGAGTACCACAAAGACGCACTGGTTCCTACTACGGAATAAGATAGTGCGCTCGTAATTGTCTCGTGATTGTCTCGATAGTAAATTGAATATATATACATAGTATATATAAAAATGCAGTTTTTAACAGGCAGAAAAATAACAAATAGGCGGTCGCTCCTACCCTGTACATCGCTACCCTAGAGCCTGGCGGCTGCGTGACCGCAAGGGTCGCGCCATTCTATGTTTTCGCGTAATCCGCTACTGCGGCGCTCAAACTCGAAATGCCATCCGAGGCATTTCTTCACGGTAGTAAATCGTGAGAAAAACGTGGTTAAGACCTGGTAAATACGGGGTTAAGACGGGTTCGAAAAAATAATGATTTTAACAACCAAATACAATAATGCCAACAACAAAGAAAAATAAACCGTTCTATTTCACGATTCAGTCATGGATGCTGGATGAGATGGAGTTGCCGCTGGGCGATGCGGCTGTGTATGCTTATATTCATGGCCTGACACGCATAGAGGACATAGACAGACGAGGCTGGCGCGGCTCTATACGCAGGCTGGCTAAGATACTGCACACCAGTCCTTCGACCATGAATGGAATAGTTAACCGTTTGGAACAGAAAGGTTTTCTGCATATGTATAATGGCGTGATTACCAGCACAATAAATCGTGAATTGGCGCCCGGAACACCCAAAGTAAAGGAGAGTGTCCAGAATCCGGACAAAAAATCGGTGCCTGAAGGCAGCGATATACCGTTTTGAGAGGACAAAATGTACAGATTTCGCACAGCCTGTCCAATAAATGAGCATCGGTGAACGGATTTCGTACAATAATGTACAGATCTCGTACACATATATAATATAAAATAAAAAAATATATAGTCCAAGCTCTATTATAGAGGACGGGGCATGGGCAGGGCCGGACTGAATTTTTTGAAGAAAGAGAATTTATTTGACATTTAACAACACTTAACAACAATTACTTATGAGAAAGATTTACTTAGTTATTGCAGCGCTCGTTTGCGCAGCCATGGTAAATGCAGAGACCATCTATGGCGACTGCGGAACAAACATGGAATGGGAATTCAACACCGGTAGCGGTGCGCTCTACCTTATCGGCACAGGCGCGATGGATAATTATTTCTACGCCGAAACACCTTGGAAAGCCTACGAAGGCCAGATTGTATCGATCCTAAAAGACTCGCGCAGCCAGTACACCAGGATAGGAGGCTATGCTTTTAATAACTGTACATCGCTGGAGACCGTAGAACTGCCAAACACCGTGGACACGATAAATATCGGTGCTTTTTCGTATTGTACTCAGCTCTCCAATCTTACACTCCCCAATACCATTCGACTTATTGGCGCTAGCGCCTTTGCCGGTGATATTTCACTGACTTCTATCGCACTGCCGACAAATCTAAAGGGTATAGGAACACAGGCTTTTTGGAATTGTGCCGGACTGAATACGGTAACTATTCCTGCTTACGTTGAACAGATAGGGGCAGGTGCTTTTTCTAATTGCCAGAATCTGAAGATGATCAACGTCGAGCCCGGTAATCAGAATTACTGCTCGTTGAGTGGTGTGCTGTTTACCAAAGATCAGGCAAGGCTCTGTGGCGCTCCCGGTAGGCTGGAAGGAGAATATACTATTCCCTCTACTGTTACGGAAATCGAAAAACATGCGTTTTCCCATTGTCAAAAACTGACGAAAATCATCTTCCCCACTTCTGTTAAATGGATATACGAAAATGCTTTTCGGTCTTGTAAAATGCAGAGCATGGAGCTAAACGAAGGACTGCTTTCTTTGGGGATGAATGTCTTTACCTATTGTAGCGAACTAACTACTCTCACGTTGCCGAGCACTTTGGAAGAGATTAAAGGTTATTGTTTTAGCAATTGCACAAAGCTGACCTCCATAACCTGCAAAGCTACTACACCCCCAACTTGTGAAGCTGGGACATTTGAAAACTTTGACCAATCCGCTTGCACGCTCTATGTGCCGCAAAGCGCTCTCTCGGCTTATCAGGCTGCAGACGGTTGGAAAGCGTTCGGTCGCATTGTGGCTATAGAGGAAGGTGTGGAGCAAGTAGATAGTCAAAAGTCGAAACTGGAAAGTAGAAAGATTTTGCGTGATGGTCAGGTGCTGATTGAGAAGAACGGTAATACCTACAATGCACAAGGCGCACAAGTGAAATAAAGTAAATTAAACACATGGATATTTCTATTTTTTTCTTGCCCGGACGAGTATGCAGTACCGCTGCTATCCGCGAAATCGCCGCTAAGGCGCAGACACCTTACACGCTGATTTGCCTCAAGCCCAATATCGAATGGGTTTATCTGGGATTGGAGCGTATGCAGCAAGTGCTGGAGATGACCGGCGCTACCATGGCTTATGCCGACCGATTCCAGAAAATAATCGAAGGCGGAGAGGCCCGAATAGTGGAAGCCCCCGTGATCGACTATCAGCAGGGCGCACTGCGCGATGATTTCGATTTTGGCGCAGTCCTGCTTTGGCGCACAGACCGACTGCAATCGCTCGTTGCGCAGATGGATACCGACTATGAGTTTGCCGGACTCTATGACCTGCGTCTGCGAGCTAGTCAAATGGGCAATGGCTCCCTCACCCATATTCCGGAATACCTGTATTACGAAGTAGAGGAAGACACGCGCAAATCCGGTGAGAAATTGTTCGACTATGTCGATCCACGCAATCGCCAGGTGCAAGTAGAAATGGAAGCCTGTGTTACGGCCCACCTGAAACGCATAGGCGCTTATCTGAAGCCCGGACAATATCTGCCACTGCCTACGGCAGACGAATTTCCGGTAACCGCTTCAGTTATCATTCCTTGCCGCAATCGTGCCCGTACCATCGCTGACGCTGTGCGTAGCGCCTTGGCACAAAAAGTGCGTGCGCCGTATTCGTTCAACGTGATTGTGGTGGACGACAACTCCACCGATGGTACGGCCGAGATTATTCGCGAAATTCAATCCTCCCTTCCTTCTAGGGAAGGGGCGGGGGGAGGCCAATTGGTCTTCATCCAACAAGACAAGACCTGGCACGCCATTGGCGGCAACTGGAATGTGGCTATTCATGACCCGCGTTGCGGCAAGTATGCTATCCAACTGGATTCGGACGATACCTATTTTGACGAAAACACTGTTCAGAAGTTTGTTGATACATTCGAAGGTCCCTCACCCCTCACCCCTAACCACTCACCGTTATTCGGCATGGTTATCGGCACCTATCAACTGACCAATATGGCAGGCGAAACTTTGCCTCCGGGTGTGATTGACCACCGCGAGTGGACTGACGATAACGGACGCAACAATGCCCTGCGTATCAATGGTCTTGGCGCGCCGCGTGGATTCTATGTGCCGTTGCTGCGGACCATCAACTATCCGACTACCAAGTATGGCGAGGATTATGCCGTCGGCCTGCGTATCAGTCGCGATTGGCCGATTGGACGTATCTACGATGTGCTGTACAACTGCCGCCGCTGGGAAGACAATTCAGATGCCAACTGCGATATTGTGGCCATGAACCGCAACAATTGGTACAAAGATCGTCTCCGCACCTTTGAACTCGTAGCCCGTCTGAAAAACTGATTACTGATTGCTGAATGCTCATTCGAATAGGCATACTAACTGCTCCGAAGATTGAGTTCGAACAACGCGAACACACATTCATTCTGAAGAATGTGCGCATCGGTATTGGTTTTCATTGGGATCGACTCGAAGATCAGGAATTTGCCGGAAAGTTAGAAATAGTCGAAAGTCGAAAGTCGAAAGACGAAAGACTGTTCACCGCTGTCAATACCATTGACCTGGAAGATTATATCTGTTCGGTTATTTCGTCTGAGATGAATGCCAATAGTCCGATGGAACTGCTCAAAGCGCACGCTGTTATCAGTCGCAGTTGGGCGCTTCGCGCGATAGCACAAAAGCCCCATGAACAAATGGTAAATGGTCAATTGGTAAATGATTATGATGTCTGCGCCGATGACCATTGCCAGCGTTACGAAGGTCTGCGCCGCATGAACCGGAGAGCCATAGAAGCAGTGCGAGCCACCGCGCATCAGGTGTTGACCTACGAGGGCCAAATTTGCGACTGCCGTTACTACAAATGCTGCGGCGGACGAACGGAGATTTGGCGCACGTGTTGGGAAGATATAGATGTGCCGTATATTCGTTCGGTGACCTGCGACTGGTGCAAGCAACCTTCGCCTAAAATTCTTCGACTGGTATTGAACGATTACGACCAAGAAACCAGAGATTTTCGAGACTGGAACGTGACATACACGGACGATGAACTAGATGCTATCGTTCACGAAAAATCGGGTATCGACTTCGGGCACATCGAGTCACTTGAACCCCTTCATCGCGGAGCTAGCGGACGAATCGACAGTCTGCACATCGTGGGCACTAAACGCACCGAGATTATAGGCAAAGAACTGAAAATACGTCTCTGGTTAAGTCGTTCGTGCCTCTACAGCAGTTGGTTTGATATCCATCATGCCAATGGTGTATGGACGCTCAGCGGTCACGGTTGGGGCCACGGAGCAGGATTATGCCAGATAGGCGCCGCTGTGATGGCCAACGAGGGAAAAACATACCAGCAGATACTGTCGTACTACTACCCAAATACGCAACTAAGCATTGAGAATTGAGGAATTAGCGCTTCAGCGGAGTAAATACAAACATCTGTCGGACGACGAATGGCGATGGATGTTGCAGCAAACAGAAGGCCGTGAGCGCACTGCTGACAAACTGCCTACTTTTGCTCAGATAGACGACTGGTGGTATCCCGTGCGTCTCAGTTGTGAGCAGTGTTCTTCAGAACTGACCGCCAGATACAAGGCGGAAATAGTCGAAAGTGGAAAGTCGAAAGCGGAAAGTCGCATGGTGGACTTGACTGGCGGTTACGGAGTAGATACGTATTTTCTGAGCGAACAATTCGCGCAAACCGACTATGTCGAGCAAAACGAAGAACTGTGCCGAATAGCTACGCACAATTTCTCCCTTCCCTTTAGGGAGGGGGCGGGGGTAGGCTCCATTTCCGTTCACAACTCCACGGCCGAAAATTTTCTTCAGACAGCAGGTCTGTATGACCTGATTTTCCTGGATCCGGCAAGACGTGACAGTCACGGAGGAAAGGTTTTTCGCCTGGAAGACTGCACACCCAATGTGGTAGAATTACTGCCTACGCTCTTGGCTCATCTTACGCCCAAAGGGCGTATTATGCTGAAATTATCGCCAATGCTGGACCTCACGCAAGCTCTCTCTCGCCTTTCGCCTCTCGCCTCTCTCTTTTCCTGGAATATCCATGTAGTGGCTGTCAAGAACGAAGTTAAAGAGGTGCTATTGGTTAGTCAAGAGTCGAAAGTCGGAAGTCAAAAGGCTGTTATTACGGCTATCGATTTAGCAAAAAAGGACCAGGCTTTCTTATTTACCCGAGAGGAAGAAAGAGATTGTAGATTGATGAATGAAGGGAATGATGAGAATGATGGATTTTTGTATGAGCCTAATGCCGCGATATTGAAGGCCGGAGCATATAAACTCATCGCTCAGCGGTTTGGACTAAAGAAAGCAGATACCAACACCCATCTCTATTTTTCGGACACACTTATTCCCGATTTTCCCGGTAAGGCATATAAAGTCCTTCCCTCTAGAGAGAGAATGAGGGTAGGCCCAACTGCTAACGTTCTCGTTCGCAATTATCCACTAACTCCGGAGCAACTAAAGAAAAAGTTGCACCTCCGCGATGGAGGCACAACCTATATCATCGGTTGCCGCGTAAACGGCAAACCTGTGTTGCTGGAGTGTGAGCGGATTATTTAACCGCCTTGAAACTCATGTCCAGACTCTTGTAAGAGTGCGTCAATGCTCCTACAGAGACGAAATCTACGCCACAAAGCGCATAGTCGCGCAGTGTATCAATGGTGATACCTCCGGATGACTCAATCTCCATGTGACGAGCCTTACCCGAATGGCTATCTGTCTCGGTCACTGACCGCTCCCAAGCACGTATCAGATCGACCGCCTCTTTTGTCTTAGCAGGCGTGAAATTGTCGAGCATGATGCGGTCAGGAATATTGGTAGCCAGTGCTTCGTTGATTTCATCAAAATTGCGCACCTCAATCTCTATACGCAGATTCTTGCCTTTGGCCTTGCAGTAGTCGCGAGCACGCTCCAGCGCAGCCGTGATACCTCCTGCAAAATCCACATGATTGTCCTTCAGCAGTATCATGTCGAAGAGTCCGATGCGATGGTTCATCCCACCGCCGATAACTACTGCCTCTTTCTCTAGATAACGCAGTCCCGGAGTCGTCTTGCGCGTATCCAACACATGGCAACCCGTGTCAGCAATCAGGCTCTGGTAACGATGAGCCGTAGTAGCTACACCCGACATACGTTGCATGATATTGAGCATCGTGCGCTCAATCTGCAGCAGGCTCAGTTCCTTGCCATAGACGCGGAAAGCTATGTCGCCCGGCTTAACCAGTGCGCCATCCTGCAGTATTTGCTCAAAGCGGCACTCGGGATCGAAATAGTTGATAATTTCTTTAGCCACTTCTACGCCAGCCAAAACACCTGTATCTTTGATAATCAGCTGCTGGCAGCCCATCTGAGTAGGAGGAATACAACTGAGTGAAGTATGATCACCATCGCGAATGTCTTCGTCAAACCAAATAGCAATCAGTTTGCGTAATTCTTGTTTGTCCATATAGTTTCACAATTTGCGGTGCAAAAGTACAAATAATTTTTGATATAAGCAAGATTTAGTACGATTTTTGCGATAAAATTTGCATATATGCAAAATTAGCAGTATCTTTGCGCGCTAATTTGGATTATTGTGCACGTTTGTGCACAGCTATATATGGATTATCAATATATCAATCACATAGATTCACCAGCCGACCTGAAGAAGCTGCAGGTGAGTGAATTGCCGGCCGTTTGTGCGGAGTTGCGCCAATTCATCATCGAGGCCCTCAGCAAGAATCCAGGCCACTTGGCTTCTTCGCTCGGAACAATAGAATTGACCGTAGCGCTACACTACGTATTTGATACGCCTACCGACAAACTGGTATGGGATGTGGGCCATCAGGCTTATGCGCACAAGATCTTGACCGGTCGTCGCGACCGATTCCATACCAACCGACAGTTCAAGGGACTCAGCCCGTTCACCAATCCTATGGAGAGCGAGCATGATGCGTTCATAGCCGGCCATGCCAGCAACAGTATTTCTGCTGCGCTGGGGCTGGATATAGCCATCGGGGGTAAAGCGAATGTGGTAGCCATCATCGGCGATGGAGCTATGACCGGTGGATTGGCCTTCGAGGGACTGAACAACACGTCGATGGATAAGAACAATTTGCTGATTATCCTGAATGATAACCACATGGCCATTGATCCGCTGAAAGGTGGTATTACCCAGTATCTGGTGGATTTGACTACCAGTGCCGGTTACAACCGCTTGCGCTGGAATCTGTATCAGTTGGCCCTGAAACTGCATCTGGTGGATGAGCATACCAAGGCACGTATCCTGCGTCGCAACAACAATATCAAGGCGGCCCTGAGCCATCAGAAGAGTAATATCTTCACCGGACTAAATATTCGTTATTTTGGTCCGACCGATGGTCACGATGTAGAAGGACTGGTGCGTATCATGAGCGAGATCAAGAACCACCGTGGACCTAAGGTACTGCATATTATCACTAAGAAAGGCAAAGGTTACGCACCTGCGGAGAACGACCAAACTGTTTGGCATGCGCCGGGTGAGTTCAATGTAAGTAACGGCGAGCGATTGACAGTGAGTGGAGCTGAAACGCCACTGTGGCAAGAGGTATTTGGTCAAACGCTGCTGGAACTGGCACGCAAGAACGACAAGATAGTAGGTATCACGCCTGCCATGCCTAGCGGATGCTCGATGAGCATTATGCAGAAGGAGTTGCCCGACCGCGTCTATGATGTGGGTATAGCCGAAGGCCATGCTGTGACATTCAGCGCTGGTCTGGCTAAGGCGGGTATGCTACCTTACTGCAACGAATATTCGACCTTCCTGCAACGTGCGTACGACAATATCGTTCATGATGTGGCTTTGCAGAATCTGCACGTCGTACTCTGTATCGACCGTGCGGGAATCGTGGGCAACGACGGCGCTACGCATCATGGATTGCTCGACCTGGCTTATCTGCGTTCGATACCTAATATGCAGATTGCTGCTCCGCGTACGGCATCTGATTTGAGAAATATGCTTCGCTTGGCCGAGACGCTCGATGGGCCTGTGGCTATTCGCTATCCGCGAGGCAGAACACCGATAGAGCACGGAGAAAGCCAACCGGTAGAATTGGGCAAAGGTATTTGCCTGCGCGAAGGAAAAGATATAGCCGTACTGACAATAGGTGCCATCGGCAATACCATGGCTGAGGCTATCGACGAAATAGCCAATCAGCAGCCAAAGGCTCCGAGCTTTGCGCATTACGACCTACGCTGGCTCAAACCATTAGATGAGGCGCTATTGCACGAAATCGGCAAACGATTTAAGACGATTGTCACGGCCGAAGATGGTATGCTGGCCGGTGGAGCCGGTAGCGCAGTGCTGGAGTGGATGGCCGATCATGGTTATTCGCCGCGCATCATTCGCCTGGGCGTGAATGACCAGTTTGTGGAACACGGCAGCACCAAAGAATTGTATCACTTGTTGAAACTAGATAAAGAAGGATTATGCGAATCGTTATTGCAGGTGCCGGTGAAGTAGGCACACACTTGGCCAAACTGTTGAGCCGAGAGGACATGGAAATTAGTCTGCTGGACGAGCAACCGGAGCGCTTGGGTGACCTGAGCGCCAACTATGACTTGCTCACTAAAGTAGGCAACCCTACCTCGATACATGACCTACGTGACATCGGCGTTAAAGATTGCGACCTGTTCATTTCGGTTACTCCGCATGAGACGGAGAATATGACAGCCTGCCTGATAGCCAATCAGTTGGGCGCCAAACGTACATTGGCCCGTATCGACAACTACGAATATCTGTTGCCGGAGAATCGTAAATTCTTCGAAGGAATGGGTCTTAACCACCTGATCTATCCGGAGGTGCTGGCTGCCAACGAGATTGAAGAAAGCCTTCGCACCAACTGGATGCGCTATCACTTGCATCTCAGCCAGGGAGCACTGGAACTATGCGTAGTGAAAGTGCGTGAGGGAGCCAAAGTGATAGGTCAGACTTTCGCATCGGGTGTATATAATCACGGCCGTTACCGCATCGTGGCTATCAAGCGCGACCAGGAGACACTGATTCCGCGTGGAAACGATATGGTGGAAGCAGGCGATATGGTCTATTGCGTTTGTACCAAAGAGGATATGGAATTCTTGCGCGAGGAGTTAGGCAAATCGAGACGCGAGATAAAGAATGTCATCTTCTTCGGCGGCGGGCGTATAGCCAGAAAAGCGGCTACCGAACTAAATGGCGAGATGAATATCAAGATCATTGAACGCGACCGCGACCTTTGCCGACTGCTGAGCGAGAAAGTGCCGGAAGTGCTGATTATCAATGCCGATGGTAGCGATATGGATGTGCTGAAAGAAGAGGGTATACTGGATGCTGATGCTTTCGTAGCAGTGACAGAAAATAGCGAGGCCAATATCTTTGCTTGTCTGGCTGCCAAGCGTTTCGGAGTACACAAGACGATAGCCGAGATAGAGAATCTGGACTATATACCGATGGCCGAAGGACTGGATATAGGTACTGTGCTCAACAAGAAAACCATAGCCGCCAGCTATATCTACCAGATGCTGCTGGATGCCAGCGTACGCGGCGTACACAACCTGACCAGTGCAGATGCAGAGATAGTGGAATTCTACGCCAAAGAGGGAAGTCCAATCACTCGTCGCAAAGTGCGTGAACTGGATTTGCCCGAAGAGGCTAATATAGGCGGCATTGTACGTGCAGGAGAAGGAATATTGGTAAACGGTGATACGCAGATTGTAGCAGGCGACCTAGTGGTAGTCTTCTGCAAGAGCCATGTAATACGTAACTTAGAGCGTTTCTTCAAATGACAAGGACATTCAATTGGCGACTGGTCTTCAAGACGATGGGCGTGCTGACAACTCTGGAAGCACTGTTCATGCTTGTGCCTACCTTCACCGCCTGGTGGTATCACGAGGCCGATTTGGGCGCATGGATTGTGTCATCGGCCATCACATGGGTGACCAGTATATGGATTCTGTTAGCCGGCCGCAATGCTGAGAAGCGGGTAGGTGAACGCGAAGGATATGTGATTGTGGCCGCAGTATGGGTAGTCTATTCGTTGTTTGGTATGCTGCCTTTCTGGTTGAGCGGTGCGCTGCCATCCATCACCGATGCATGGTATGAGACCATGGCCGGTTTCACCACCACAGGCGCAACGGTTATTCGCGATGTGACAGTGATGACACATTCTATCCTCCTCTGGCGGGCATTGATGCAGTGGATCGGTGGTATGGGTATTATTGTACTGAGTGTGGCAATTCTGCCTATGTTCGGCTTGGGTGGAATGCAGCTCTATAGCGCGGAAGTGACAGGTGTAAGCTACGAAAAACTCAGTCCGCGTATTGCTGATACAGCCAAACATATGTGGCTAACATATATCCTGCTGACTGTAATACAAACTGGTCTGCTGAATCTGGAGGGAATGACATTGTTCGATTCTATTTGCCACTCGATGAGTACCATATCTACCGGTGGCTTTTCTACGCGTAACGATAGCATGATTGGGGATAACGCTGCCATCCAATGGACAACGGCCATCTTTATGTTCCTTTCTGGATTGAATTTCACTCAATTGATTTTATTGTTTAGAGGAAAACCGCAGCGTCTCTTCAAAGAGGAAGAAACACAGTGGTACACCATCGCTGTAGGCATAGCTACATTGGTGCTTTCTATAGGTTTGTTCGTTCATTATGGCATTGAGCACGATATCAGCAAGATAGTGGAATTGGAGAATGTCTTTGCAACAGTAGAAAGGGCACTTAGAAAAGGATTCTTTATGGTTTGCTCCGCCATGACCAGTACCGGTTTTGCCGCCAGCGACTATATGACATGGCCGAAACTGTTATGGGTGTTTGTATTCTTCATGATGTTTACTGGTGCCTCTTCGGGTTCTACAGCTGGAGGTATCAAATGGGTGCGTATTGCTATTTTTGCCAAATCAGCTCATGCTGAGATCAAACGTCGTATCCATCCGAATGCAGTGATACCTGTTCGATTCAATGGCCGCACGCTCAGCGAACAAACTACGAGTAATGTGATGGCATTTATGTTCTTCTATATAGTTATTATCGTGTTGGCGGTACTCGTCTTCTGTGCATCGGGAGTAGCGTTTGATGAAGCTATCGGTACGGCTGTCTCGGCGATAGGCAATGTAGGTGTGTCAATCGGCCAGTTTGGCCCTTTAGGAACCTACGCTGACTATCCGATAGTAGCTAAATGGACAGCAACATTAGTTATGTTAATCGGACGTTTAGAGATATTCACTGTTCTATTGTTGTTCAGCCGTGCGCTGTGGAGGAAATAGTCTATGCGTCCACGCTCTGTCTTACTTTTTATCGCTTGCTGTTTGCTCGGATTAGGTGTGCTATGTCTGGTGTTGCCGCATAGCATTGTAGTAGGTACGCGTACGCTACATTGGCCCAGTTTGGCCGAGGTGTTTGGCGTGGAGCAAACAGATACTGTAGATTATGCTGAGGCAGAGGACGAATTAGTTGAGTTTCCTGAATATGTGGTGACCGATACTGTGGCGACCGTAGATACTGTTGCTGCGCAGCCAAAACCTGCACCAGTAGTTGTACCTACGGTACATGTCGATTCGGTGGTAGATAGCCGCACCTATCTTGCCAAATTCTATGCTTCGCTGGCTGAAGCCGGCAGTCGTCAGGTGCGCGTGATGCATTATGGCGATAGTCAGATAGAGGAAGACCGCATGACGGCGCAGATTCGTCAGAAACTGCAAGATCGTTATGGTGGTTCTGGTGTGGGACTGATGCCACTGGCGCAGACGATTCCAAGTCTTAGTGTTGCCCAACGTCTCATGATGAACGGCCGCATTGTCACACCTCAACAGGGGCCTAGACGATACATGGTATACGGCTTAAAGAGCAGTCAGCGCGGAGACGGACTATACGGACCGATGGGACAGATGGCTGTGATGGCCGATAGCCTGGTCAAAGGCAGCGAAGAGATAATTACTTACTGTACGCCTATTGATGGTCGTCCGCGTTATAACCGATGGCGTGTGCTGGCTGATACCAGTATTCATTATACGCATCACGGCGATACTGTCTTTCTGAGTGGTAGGGGCAATGTGTATGGTCTGTCGCAAGAATCGTCAACGGGTGTGATAGTGGATAATATCCCGATGCGCGGTTGTCTCGGTTTGGTTTTCACTAAGATTAGTTCTGCTCAGTTGAGCCGTTTCTACAGCGATGCGAATGTATCGTTGATTATTATGCAGTTTGGCGGCAATGCAATACCTTCGAATCAGAATCCTGGTACAATAGCTGCCATCGTGAAAGGTCTGCGCGAACAAGTGCAATACCTGAAACGCTGTGCGCCTAATGCATCCATCCTCTTTATTGGTCCGAGCGATATGTTGACCACGATTGATGGCGAAATGACTACGTATCCTCTGGTGCCGTATATGGACCGATTGTTGCGCAAGATGGCGTTGGAGGAAGAGATAGCCTATTTCAGTCTCTATCGCTGGATGGGCGGAGCAGGCAGTATGGCGCGCTGGCAGGAGATTGGACTGGCAGGAAGCGATGGCGTGCATTTCCATCGTAGCGGAGCACGCAAAGCGGGCAATGCAGTAGCCGATTGGATATTAGAAGGAATGGAATAGGGAAGTAGAGTTGGATTTCTTACACCACATATTGGCTTTTGATGCAGATTCACCACTGCTGTTCACTCAGTTCTATTTCTGGGCGTTTTTTGCATTGGTCTATGCGCTGTTTGCATTGATTATGGAGGTGGTGCCTAATCGACTGGGCAATAAGAAACTGCATCTGCGCAATGTATATCTGCTGTTTGTCAGTTGGTTCTTTTACTACAAGACCAGTGGGCTGTTTCTGTTGATACTGGCCTTTGTCACACTTAGCGACTGGCTGATAGCTCAGCGAATCAAAGCGAATGAGGGGAAACGGATGGCCAAAGCATGGCTGTGCCTATCGGTAGTGATAGATCTGGGATTGCTAGCCTATTTCAAGTATGCCTATTTCTTTACGAATATGCTGAATGACCTGTTTGGTACAGGATTTCGCGTATTTGATATATTTGCTTATGTCGGGAACGGATTCAGTACATCCGGTCGTTTTATGGTGGACCAAATCATTCTGCCGGTCGGGATCTCGTTCTACATGTTCCAAGTGATATCTTATACGGCAGATGTGTTGCATGGCCGTATTCAGCCGGTTAAGAATATACTGGATTTCGGATTCTATGTGTCCTTCTTCCCGCAACTGGTGGCCGGTCCTATAGTTCGTGCTGAGGAATTTATTCCGCAACTATACAAACCATTCCATCTGAGTCGCCGATACTTTGGTTTGGCTGTCTTTTGGATACTGAATGGTTTGGCCAAAAAGATTATCTTGTCCGACTATTTGGCAGTGAATCTAATTGACCGCGTGTTTGACCATCCACTGCTGTTCTCCGGTTTTGAAAATTTATTTGCACTATTTGCTTATTCTCTGCAGGTATATGCCGATTTCTCGGGCTATACCGATATAGCGATAGGCGTGGCGTTGCTGATGGGATTCTATCTGCCACGCAACTTCGATTCTCCATACAAATCGCAGAATCCGCAAGAGTTCTGGCGTCGTTGGCATCAGTCGTTAGGTCGTTGGCTGAAAACCTATCTGTATATTCCTTTGGGCGGAAATCGCCGCATCGGTTTTGGTACGTATTTCTGGCTAACATTGATTGCAGTTGTTTCGTCTGCACTGACCGGTTGGTGGCTGTGGATAATGATTCCGTTTGCGGTGCTGATATTGGGTGTGGCTATCGCCGACCGAATCATGCAACGAGGAAAACTAACATCGAAGCAGAAATTGCTCTATTCGAATCTTAACTCGTTCATCACGCAAGTGTTAGGCGGTTTGTGGCACGGAGCCAGTTGGAACTTCATCATCTGGGGTGGTATTAATGGCATTGGAATGATAGTCAACAAGATTTGGCGTGAGATGAATTGGCATCTGCGCATGGCGTTGATGACTCTGACAACAGTCGGACTCTGTGTAGCAGACTATCTGACAAATCTTCCTGCTGTGCGCTTGTTCGCTGTATGGGCAGCTATTATCTGGGTAGGCACAGCTATTCGCTATATCTATTGGCTAATTCGACGCGATAAGAGTCAACCGCGGTTTGTTAGCAGCATGGGCACAGCATGGGCCATACTACAAACATTCGTGTTTATCACGTTTACTCGTTTGTTCTTCCGCTCGAGTAGTAATCTGGATCCGGAAACGGCCAATAAAGTAGCGTGGGAAACAGCCCAAAACATGGTGAACCAGATAGGTGGCGCGTGGAGTAATGCTATCATTCCAGACTTCTTGTGGGAATATCGCTGGGTGGTTGCTATGTTTGTGATGGGAATGATTATTCACTGGTTGCCGACCAACTGGAAACGTCGTTACCGTATGTGGTTTGCCGCTATGCCTCTGTGGTTGATTGTAGTGGCAGTTTGTGCATCTATTCTCGTTATCTATCAGTTCGTTACCGCAGATATGCAACCGTTCATCTATTTCCAATTCTAAGTTATGCGGATTATCGGTATCACAGGTGGAATAGGAAGTGGGAAATCCACTGTTGCTCGCGAGTTAGCCAATCGCGGGTACGCGGTGTATGATTGTGACCGAGAAGCGAAGCGGATCATCACGGAAGACGAACGTGTTCGTCAGCAGATAATCAGCCTATTGGGTGCTGAGGCTTTTGCGGATGGGAAATACAATACGGATTATGTCAGTCGCCGAGTGTTTGCTGCGCCTGAGTTGCTAGATGCTCTCAACGGGATCGTTCATCCTGCGGTAGTGCAAGATATTTTGCGTCAAACAGCGCTTGTTTTGTTTGTGGAAAGTGCTATTCTCTTTGAGTCGGAGATAGACCGATTGTGTGAACAGATTATCATCGTAGATGCTCCGGAAAAGGTGCGCCTGGAACGCACGATAGCGCGTGACTATCACGGCAAGGCTAGTGAGGAAAATATAAATAATGTACGAGCACGCATGCGCGCGCAAGCACAATCATTCGGAGTAAAAAGAGAAACGCCGGTCATCCGTATTGAGAATGATGGCCGGGCGTCTATTTCGGAGCTAGCAGAGCAGATAATAGCTCGTCTCTAGCGAATTCCTACAATCTTATGCAATTGTACGCTCAATCGCCAGAAGGGATGAGCGAGAATATATCGAACGGTATCGTCCAAATTGTCATTTCGGTCGTCTTGCCATTCGTCCACACCGCCATTCATCAGCCATTCGCCATTGTAACGAAGTGGTTGTAACATCCAGTGTTCTGCTTCCAGTTGCGTGCGCCAGATCTCAGGATCGTAATCACCGGTAAAGACCACTTTGACTTCATCCACTTTGCGTAAAGCCAGTTGGCTGCCTTTCTTGGGCGAACAAGTAATCCAGTCGATGCCATCAGGAATAGCACGCGTGCCGTTGGTTTCAATACAGATATAAAACCCGGCAGCATGCAGGGCGTTGATGAGATCGGCATCTACTTGCAACGAAGGTTCTCCGCCAGTCAGCACACACATTTTTCTGCGTTCGTTAGGCACATCGTAGAGCGAGAGCGCTTCCTGGACGATGGCTTCGGCAGTCATCTCATGCGAATCAGCAAAATCGGTGTCGCACCAGAGACAATGGAGATTGCATCCGCTGAAACGGATGAATACGGCAGGAATCCCGCTATGCGCACCTTCGCCCTGCAAAGTATAGAATATCTCGTTGACGCGATACATCAATCTTTCTCGTAGGTAGCCACGTTACCTTCTGATTCTTGAACGCTGACCTTGTAGCAATTCTCTACATGGTCGCAAATCCAGCGAGCGATATTCTCGGCAGAAGGATTGACATCGAGTACTTCGTTGATATACTTGTGATCGAACGTATCTTTGACGATACGCTTGATGTGGGTAAAATCAGTAACCATGCCATCGCGATTGAGTTCTTTCGCGCGGCAATAGACCACAATAATCCAGTTGTGGCCGTGAAGTGCTTCACAGCGACTCTCGTACGACAGCGACAAATTGTGCGCTGCGGAAATCTCTATAGTTTTTTGAACGTAATACATAAAGTCATTTACTATTTGGTCATTTACCATTTAGTTGTCATAAATGGTTTTGTCTTCGATGCCCGCCATCAGCAGTGCTTCTTTTCGTTCGCGGCAAGTGCCACAGACGCCACAATGATGTTCACCACCCTTGTAGCAACTCCATGTTTCGGTATAATCGATGTTGAGTTCTTTGCCTTTGGCGGCTATCTCGGCTTTGGTCAAGAAAGTGTAGGGAGTGAGCAATTGTACGCCATTCCACGTGCCAAAATGGATAGCATTGTTCATGGCCTCTACAAACTCAGGGCGACAGTCGGGATAGATAGTGTGGTCGCCCGCATGATTGGCCAACATGACATACTGAAACTTGTTGTTCTCAGCAATGCCCGCAGCAATGGAAAGCATAATACCATTGCGGAAAGGAACCACAGTGGAACGCATGTTCGCGTCATTGTAGTTGCCTTCGGGGATAGCGTCCGCTCCTTCGAGCAAGGAAGAACGGAAAAACTGCTTGATGAATGGCAGTCGAACAATCATATGCGGAATATTCAATCGCTTGCAATGTAGTTTGGCAAACTCGATCTCGTTGTCATTATGATTGCTGCCATAATGGAACGAGACTGCCATTCCAATGCGATACTGATACTCATAGAGCATCGTGGTGGAATCTAATCCACCGGAAAGCACAATCAGGGAATCCTTCATGTTCGGTTTTTATCGTTTAGTGTTTAGCGAAAATTGCTCGCGGAGTCGTTGCTCCTTGAGCGCCTGATGATTTTCGTCCGCCCAGTTGGCAAACGGATAAATGCTAATACCTCCTCGAGGCATGAAATAACCCGTTACCTCGATGTACTTGGGATCCATCAGCTGGCGCAAATCATTCATGATGATATTGACACAATCCTCATGAAAATCGCCGTGATTGCGGAAGGAGAAAAGGTAGAGTTTGAGCGATTTGCTCTCAACCATTCGTTCGCGAGGGATGTAACTGATGTAGATGTGTCCGAAATCGGGTTGACCGGTTTTCGGGCAAAGCGTAGTAAACTCGGGACAATCGAATGTGACGAGATACTCGTTCTCCGGATGTTTGTTTGGGAATGTTTCCAGCACGCCAGGATTGTAATTGTCTGAGTATCTTACGTGCTGATTGCCCAGCAGGGTTACTCCCTGCAGTTCTTCATTAGTTCGCATGTCTGTTTTCAGTTTTGTTGTTTTAACGAGAGTGGAAAAACAATAGCACTCTCCGAAATCGGGTGCAAAATTACTACTTTTTTTTGAATTGTGCAAATATAAAATTCAAAATCACGGGATAATATACTAAGTATATTATGAGGTGGGGTAGGATACGTGATTGTCTCGATGCGCCCTCGATATTGTCTCGTGAATAAAAAGAAGAAGGCGGCATCTCGCCGCCCGCTTCCGCAAAAAAGGTATTATTGATTAAAAATCAAAGTTCGGTTAGAAGTCAGAGTCGTCCAAATCGTCTTCTGCGTCTTCGAATTCTTCATGCACTTCTTGGGAAGCTTTTTCCAAGTCCTTGGATACTTCTTGGAATGCTTTTTCCAATTCGTCGTCAGTTTTTTCCAACTCGTTTTTCAACTCTTCTCCAGATTCTTCGAGAGCCGTTTTATAGAAGACATCCGCATTTTCGAAGGAAATCTTCAGCAAACGAGTTTTCTGGGAGAAAGACAGGTCTTCTTCCTCGAGTTCGTCAGCAATCTTCAGCGCTTTTTCTACGTCGCCATTTTTGAGTGCTTTCTCATAGTCGTCGATTCTAGAATCAACGCTTTTGTGGCAAGCCACCAAAGCCAAGCAGCATAGTGCTGAGATGGCAAAGAATTTGATGTGTTTCATAATTATCGTAAGATTTTGATGGTTTGTCCATTAGCGGTAACAACCATATAAACACCACGCGGCAAGGACATTGTGTAGATATTCTCGTTGGTGGTGGTCAGTTTGCGTCCGTAGATGTCGTAGATATTTACCCATTCGCCAACCGTATAGACTTCGTCTATAGACTGTGGATTGAAGGTGTGAACCGTAACATCGTATGTGCGGCGATTGATATAGTCACTAACCTCGAATACAACAGGCGAGAAGGAACTCTTGCTGAGATCGACTGCTTCGCCCTGCAACGGAGTGACGTGAGTGAGCGGACTAGCCACTGTAACCTCCGGAACAACAGCCGTGAGATCGAGCGAAGGATATTTGGTAATATCAATGCTGATATCGATAGTATTCAAATCCTGGTCGATTGCTCCCGCAATGCCATTTACCTTGAAACTAGTGATCTTGAGTTCAGGAATAGCAACGGTAGCTTGGTTGGAGAGCAAGTAGTTGACAACCGCTTTGACGAAGCGCTTGCCATCCGCAGTCAGATGCTGGCTACTAGCTTTGCCGATTGGCATGCAGATGTATTTCTTGCCATTATGCATAGAGGCAGGAACTTCGTGCAAGAATGTCTCTTGTATGCCATCGCCGTGATAATCTTCAATATCGCGCGTCCAAGCGGTAGCCAGACAGAGCGTACCCTCGTAATCCACAGCAGCAGGCATGAGTCCGCGCAGAATGATAGTATCGAGGATTTGGATTCGGTCGCCTTGCTTCTTGTTGAGCCCCTGGAAAATCGGGTGGTCTCCGCGTAGCACGGTGATGAAACGTCCATTGTCCTTGGTCAAACTACCATTGTCCGGCTCTCCCCAATCGAGTCTGTCAGGCGAATAGGAGAAGGACTTCATATTGAGAACAGGCAGACCTGTTTCTCCACGTGCGGCCGCCAGCACTTCCGGATTATCTGCATCGACATCCTCGGAGATGAGAATCCATTTGTACTTAGCATATTGGTCTGCGGAGCGCAGAGCGTCTTTGGCTTTGCGGGCAATCAGATTTCGTGAATCCGAATTTTTGAGATAGTCGTAAACGCCATCTTGCTCGTAGGCCAGATTATTCTTGTAGAGATAGAGCACAGGATTAGCGCCATAGTCAATCGTGCTTACGCGGATAGTACAGCTAACACAATTGCCGTCGTTTACACAGACAGACGCGGTATATTCGCCCTCGGCGGTAGGTGTTCCTGAGATGGTAATGATGTTATTTGCAGCATTGCGTGTAATACCATTAGGCCATGTATCAGAAGTTACTTGCCATCCATCTGGATTTACATTGTAAAAGCGGAACTTAATCTCGTCCATTTCTTCGCCGATATACGCATCAACGACAGTGTCTGTGATGGCTTTGATGGAGTTAATTACCTCGATTTTGCCGGCAACTTCGGTTGTCTTATTTCCGTTGTAGTAACTAGCCACCTTATAGTTATAAACTCCCGCGGGGCAGTTGGCAATTCCGCCGAGCATCAGTGTGTCGCCCAGATCACCGGAGGATTGCTTGGTCAGAGAAAGACCTGTAGCTTCGTTACCGACCCATTCCAGCCGAGTCTCTGCGCCTGAGATATTGCCGTATTTGGTGAAATAGTAAATAGGTCTCGGGGCAGTAGTGGCAAGAACTGTTTGGGTTGAGTCATTGCCTTTTAGCCATTTGGCGCGCGGCTCTTGTGCAACACGGAGTGAGAAAGCGTATATAGAACTAGCATCACCACCGATATGTCTAATACGAATCACTTTTTCGGAGGTTGATATGTTATATCGGCGGATAGAAGGGTCCGTGTTGAACTGTTGCGGTTGAAGTTCATCATTGATATACACCTCTAAATACTTATTGTCGTCAGGTTTTGTTTGACCAGAAGAAGTGTCTTTCTTTTTGTCTCTGGCAACGATAGCAAATTGGTCAAATCCTTGAATGTGCAGAATGAACTCGCCGTTTTTGTCAATGTCTAAACGTCGTACCATTGTTCCAAATTCTTCTCCCACAGCATCACTAGAGCTGCTCCATCCCTTTCCTAAGAATGCAAACCAGCCATCTTTTGGTTTACAACCATAGTCGGAAGTGCGAGTAGTTATGCCTGTTGTTTGGTCGGTGTTTGTTGTTGCAATGCAGAACTTGCTATCTCCATCACGGGTCATGTAGTATAATTCAAATTCTCGTCCTCCGATGGCTTTAAGTGTTCCACCATATCCGCCAGCAATCGTCTTTTCTTCATAAATTTCAGGTACGTGGATGGTGAGGTCTGTGGACGGAACAGGAGGACCGGCGGTTACAGTTACGTTGCATGTTGCTTCCTTACCACCATCTGCCGTTTTAACAGTAATAACGGCAGTTCCTTCTCCAATACCGGTTACTACACCATTATTAACAGTAGCGATGTTCGTTTTGTCGCTACTCCATGTGATGCTTTTGTTCGTGGCATTCGATGGCGTGATGGTGGCAATGAGTGTTTCTGTTCCGCTGATCTGAATATTGAGAGAAGACTTATTAAGCGAAATGCCGGTTACTGCCACCGCTTGTACAGTGACGGTACAAGATGCGGTAATGGCAGGGTTTGTGGTAGATGTGACAGTGATAATGGCAGTGCCTGCCGCTATACCGGTTACGTTGCCGTTTGCGTTCACAGTAGCCACAGACTCGTTGCCAGACGACCAGGTTACTCCTTTTCCTGTGTTGGCATCAGCTGGACTATAAGTTATGGACAAAGTCTCAGAATCCCCGATTGCTATTGTTGTGGTTTGTTTTATGGAGATACCTGTTACTTCTACCGGCGTAGGCGGTGCGGTCACCGTTACCTGACAAGTTGCCTCTTTGCCACCATCTGCAGTGGTGACGGTTATTATGGCATTTCCGGGGGCTATAGCAGAAACATTACCTTGTTGGTCTACTTGCGCGACATCTGGATTGCTTGTTGACCATGTAACGGCTTTGTTGTCGGCATTGCTTGGTAGTACTGTGGCCGTTAATTGCTCCGATTGTCCTGCTTCGATAGAAGTAGTTGATTTGTTAAGCGTAACACCTGTTACAGCCACCGGGCCTGCGTCGGCGAAGGTCAAAGACTTAAAATAGGTATCTGATGCTGTTCCTGTGCAAACCAAAAAATAATAACCTACAGGAAGAGCACTAAAGGTTTCTTGAAACTCTCCTTTTGCATTAATAACAATGGTTTTAGTCTCATATTCTGTTTTTGCGAATGTAACTACTGTGTTATTATTGGTTCCGGTGAAGAACTTGTCGTAATCTGCTGCAGAAATGGTGTACAATATGGCATTGACATTTGCAAAATTCTTGGAGGCGTTATATAAAACAGTAGGAGTAACGTCAAAACTCTCTGCCAAATAAAACACCAAACCCGATTGAGAGTTCTGCGTTTTTATTCCATTGCTTGTACTAAAAGAATGATTAGAAGAAGCACGCCATAGATATACTCCGTCAGTGTATTTGTAAAATTTACTACTAGCGCCTGGATTGCTAGCAGAGTATACATTTATTGTCCCCGCTGCGACGCCAACGTGATTGTAGGTTTGTCCATATACCATGCTAGCCATGAAACAAACCATAACGATGAAGATACTTTTCTTGATGTTTTTCTTAACCGCAAGGGTACGATTAACAATGTTTTTCATATCTTTTTGTGTTTTTATTTCGAAATAGTGCTCTTGTGAATGTCTCGTGATTGTCAGGTGATTGTCTCGGTAGTAAATCAGGGATATATACATAGTATATATAAAAAGTTATTTTTTTTGTCTCATACAAATAGGCGGTCGCTCCTACCCTGTACGTCGCTATCCTAGAGCCTATTGGCTGCGTGACCGCAAGGGTCGCGCCATTCTATGTTTTCGCTTCATCCGCTGCCCGCGGCGCTCAAACTCGAAATGCCATCCGAGGCATTTCTTCACGTGTTTGTCTCGTTCACACCTCGTTTATGTCTCGGTAGGTAAACGACCACAATACGGGATATTAATTCACGGTACAAAATTACTGCTTTTTTCGGACATATGCGTGCATATATTTTGGAAAAATGTAGAAAAAATGATATTTTGTTCGAAAAAATTCGCGCGTGTGTGCGTTTTCGCTTGCGTATATAAAAAAAAAGTTGTATCTTTGCACGCAAATTGGGGAATCTGGGCTCCTCAAGTCAAAAAACAACAAACAATCGATTACTAAAATTGAAATAAGATTATGCAACGTAAGATTTTTTCTCTCTCCTTGTGCGTATTGACCGCACTAACACTGAGTGCCCAAGATGTAGATAAGGCGACAGTGACTGGAACCGCAGATGCCGCTCAGGCAGCGGGCGATGGATTGAAGGCCGCAGATGCCGGTGAGAAAGCATGGAAATTTGATGGAACAGTAGGTTTGAACGCCGCTGCAACAGGTTTGGTAAACTGGGCAGCCGGTGGTAAAAATAACGTGAACGGTATAGCTTATGCGAAATTGCACCTGTTGTATCATAAGGATGCCATCGCTTGGGAAACCAATTTCGACACCGATTTCGGTGTAACCTGGATTGACCAAGAGGAAGATGCTTTCCAGAAATCGAGTGACAATATCAAATTGGCCACCAAATTTGGTTGGGAGTTCCATCCAACATGGTATCTGACCGTTTTAGGTTCGTTCCAGAGCCAATATGCCATTGGTCGTGACTACGTAGCCGGTTACAATCCTGCTATTTCGAAATGGTTGGCTCCTTCGTACACCGATATTTCTGTCGGTATTGACTGGAAGAAGAGCGTTAATGGTGCAGACTTCTCGATTTATCTGTCTCCGATTGCCGGACGTATTGCAACGGCGTATGTAGGTGATGCATGGAATAGAAAATATACTCAAGAGGCTTATATTGGCGCGCTGGACAACCAATTGGCAGCCGGTGATATCGACCAAGCTGCTTATGACGCAGCAGTAGCTGCTTATGATTTTTCGGCCGTTCCGACAGATTTCCGTTCGACGCTGCAGAGCAAATACGGAACGTATAAGTATGCTGATGTTGAGCAAGACTTGAATGGAAAACATTATTTGGCCGGTGATAAGATTTATCGTGATTTCCGTGCTGAGTTCGGTTTGAGTTTTAAGGGAAGTATTGCTTATACCTATAATGATTTTAAACTGAGTACCACGCTGGCTCTGTTCTCTCCGTATCAGGGCAAAGGTTTCAGCCTGAAAGATATCTACGAGGCCACCAATGGCGCAGGATCATGGGAAACACGTGACGTGAATGCTAACTTCTTCGAGTATTCGAACAATAACCGTTACTTCGGTCATTTTGACGTTGATTGGGATGTCAATCTGAGCTACCAGTTCTTGAAATGTCTGCAAGTGACGCTGAGTACCAGTCTGAAGTACTACAACGGAACGCTGATTGCGGATAAAGACGGTAATCTGAGCGAGCGCGTACAATTCAAAGGTGTACTCGGTTTAGGTGTTGGATATAGTTTCTAAAACGGTTAGCGCTTAGCGATTATGCAGACGTTGACTGAACTTACGCAGAATGTGCAAGAACTGCTACAGCGCTACGAGGCGTTGCAGGCGGAGAATGCGCAGCTACGCGAGGATAGTGAGCGTCAACGCGAAGAACTGATACGTACTCACACTGAACTTTCGGCTCTGCAACAACAGAATAGGCGCCTGGCGACAGCCAATGCGTTGAGTTCCGCTGAGGGAACAGAAGAGGCTACGAAACGGCTGAATGCGCTGATTGCGCAAGTGGATAGAGCCATAGCAGCACTGAAGAGATGAGCGTAGATAAGCAACATATAACGCTGAAACTGGATGCTCATTCAGTGGGACTGGATGTTCCGCGTGAGGCAGAGCAGAACTACCGTGAAGCGGCTGCACTGCTGAATCGCCGCTATCAGTACTACCTGAAACTGCTGCCTAATGCTTCGGCAGAGCAGCTGTGGATGTACACGGCGCTGGAAGTGGCAGTGTCGCTTGAATCGGATGCCAGAGAGAAAAGTTTGGTGCCCGTAGAGAAACAATTGAAAGAACTCAATGAGTTAATAATAAATAAGTTAAAAAAGTAAGATTATGTTAATTGCAATCATTTGTGCAGTAGTTGGACTGCTGGTTGGAGCAGGAGGCTACTACCTCATTGCCCGCATCGTCGGACTCAGCTTGGTTAAGAAGGCTGAAGAAGAGGCGGAGGTAATGAAGAAAAACAAGATGGTTGAAGCTAAAGAGAGATTTATCGCCCTGAAGTTGGAGCACGACAATGCTATTCGTGAGCAAGATAAGCGTATTCAGCAGACCGAACAACGTCTGCAACAACGCGAGCAACAGCTCAACCAGCGTCAAGGTGACATCCAACGCAGCTTCAACGAGGTACAACAAAAGGCTCAGCAAGTAGAACAACGCCAACAAGCCTTGGACTACAAGCAACAGGAGGTGGAAAAACTGCATCAGCAGGCCGAGCGTCAGTTGGAACAACTGAGTGGCATGAGCGCAGAGGAAGCCAAGAAACAACTGGTAGAGGCCCTGAAAGATGAAGCCAAGACGGCTGCGATGAGTTATGTCAATGAAATCATGGATAACGCGCGTCTGGAGGCCAACAAAGAAGCGAAGAAAATCATTATTCAGACTATTCAGCGCGTGGCATCGGAGACGGCTGCGGAGAATACCGTAAGTGTTTTCCATATTGAGAATGACGAAGTCAAAGGTCGTATCATCGGCCGCGAGGGACGTAATATCCGTGCGTTGGAAGCTGCTACCGGCGTTGAGATCGTCGTAGACGATACGCCTGAGGCAATTACCCTGTCGGCATTCGATCCTGTTCGTCGCGAGATAGCTCGTCTAAGTCTGCACCAATTGGTACAAGACGGACGTATTCACCCTGCTCGTATTGAGGAGGTGGTGGCTAAAGTGACCAAACAAGTAGAAGAGGAGATTGTCGAAGTAGGTAAACGCACGACGATTGACCTGGGTGTGCATGGCTTGCATCCGGAGTTGGTTCGTCTGGTAGGAAAGATGAAATACCGTTCTTCGTATGGTCAGAACCTGCTGCAACATGCTCGCGAGACAGCCAATCTATGTGCTGCGATGGCGGGTGAACTAGGACTGAATGTGAAGGCTGCGCGCCGCGCAGGTTTGTTGCATGATATCGGCAAAGTGGCTGACGAAGATGTCGAGTTGCCGCACGCAGAACTGGGTATGAAACTCTGCGAGAAATATGGTGAAAAACCAGATATCTGCAATGCTGTTGGTGCTCACCATGATGAATGTGAGATGAAAACACTGATTGCGCCTATCGTACAAGCTTGCGACGCTATTTCCGGCGCTCGCCCGGGCGCAAGACGCGAGATTGTGGAAAGTTATGTGAAACGTCTGAACGACCTGGAAAATATGGCGATGAGCTTCCCTGGTGTAGTCAAGACTTACGCGCTGCAAGCTGGCCGCGAACTGCGTGTCATCGTTGGTGCGGATAAGATTAGCGACAAGGATACTGAGTTGCTCTCGTTCGACCTGGCTAAACGTATCCAAGACGAAATGACTTATCCGGGACAAGTCAAAGTAACGGTAATCCGTGAAGTTAGAGCGGTGAACGTTGCTAAATAGCGGATTAAAGATAAAAATCTTTACATAATTCTTGGTAAGGGCGACTTCGGTCGCCTTTATCATTTTCCAGAACCAGTGAATCTGCTACTAGCGGACTCTCTGTCTTTGCAAAGCAAAGCAGAATGCGCCGCGCAGGTTTCGTTGCTTTTGAGAAAACACGCGTGATATGCGTGGGGTGCAGACCTTGAGAAGTCGCTAGGGCTAGCACCTCTTTCTCTGTCTCTGCGGGTAGAATCAGCGCCAAGCGGCCATTGGACGTTAGAAGGCGAACACTGTGAGCAATCAGTTCGTCGAACGAAAGAGTGTCGGTGTGACGAGCCGTTTTACGGCCTTCGTCCGGATTTTTCAAACTATTCTGAAAATAGGGTGGATTGCTGACAATCAAGTCGTACGGCCCACCGTTCCAGGCCTGCAGAGAACTCTCGACTGCTGTTAACTGACCACGAAAAACCGACTGGTTGAAGTTCTCTTGAGCTTGCTCCACGGCCGCTGAATCGAGATCGATAGCATCAATCTGCGCCTCCGGGCAACGCTGGGCAAGCATCAAGGCCACTAATCCGCTGCCCGTTCCTATGTCTAGAATGCGAGCCGGCTGATCTAGTGGACACCACGCGCCGAGCAGAACACCATCGGTGCCCACTTTCATTGCGCAGCGGTCGTGCCGCACATAGAATTGCCGAAACTGAAAACCTTCGTTAGAAGCCACGGTTACTCGTGTTGAAAGAGTTCGATATGATGGTGTTCGTGGCAGCAACTACCATGTTCGCGGTACTCAAGCACGCAATGGATCGTCAGGTAAACGCCCAAAACAAGGAATAGCACGGCACATACGTGACGGAACCATTTCTCGAAAGTCTGCATGCGACTGGTGAGACGTCCGATACTAACGGCGCTGTAACTTACCAGCCACGCAATCAGCATAATAGGCAGACCGGTGCCTAGACCGAAAATAACCGGCATAACCCAGTTCCAGGTGCTCGGAAGTGTCAGCGTAATGTCTATCATCGTCAGGAAATAAACCAAACGATGCGGACAGAAAGCAATTGCAAAGAATATACCCAGGATGAACGACCACAGCCAACTAGCATTGCTGTCAGCGCTCTTCAGAAACTTACTTATTCCGTGGTCATGCTCGTGATGGTGATGCCCGCTAAAGAGCAGTACAATGCCGCAAATCAGCATAAATCCGGCTAGGATCGGTTCCCCCCAATGGGCCAACAGATGTTGGATGCCTTCGGTCTGTGCGCCAAACAAAAAAGGAATACTCAGCAGTACATACGTTGCCAGTTTGCCGAGAACGAACATTAGGCCGTTTGTCAGCACTTTGCGCCGATTGTTGATCTCCTTGTCTATGTAGCCGATGGCCGTGATGCTAGTGACCAGCGTGCAAGGGTCGAGTATGGTCAGAAGGCCCAGTAGCAGAGCCGTGAAAACCTGTATCATCAATTATTCTTTTCGAAAAACGGCTGCAAAATTACTACAAATTACTCAAATATACAAGTTTTTTAGCAAAAAATGGAGATTAAGCTTGCTTGGGCACGTTTTTTGCTGCAAAGATTGTTGTTTGCATGGTAGTGCGAACGTAAATTCGGAGTGGACCCGCCCCGCAGGGGAAGGGGCGTGCCGAAGTTACTACTTTTGTGTATTAGTTCTGGCTAAATAATTGTGTAAAAATGGTATAATTCTTGCACAATCCAAAAAAAAGTTGTAAATTTGCAGCGTAAACTGAAAATACTTGGCGTCAGATAGAATGTTGCGGAGTAAAATTTTCATAGTATTAGGACTGGTAGCATGCCTCACTGCGTGCCATTCGTTCAGTGCCGATGGCCGTCGTCTACAGCGTCAGGTAACCGAGCGGGAAACGTATGCAGAGGAACAAATCTCGCTACTTTCTCATGCCCTGCAGCGCCACGCTCCAATGGATACTATCCGCGCTATCGCCGAGGCTGATCCTAATCTGCTGTTCTATGTCTTCGATGCCACGCGTCTCCTCTATTGGTCCGACAACTGGCTCTCTTCGGGAGAGGTGCTCCTGACGGGCTACGACAAGTGGCGCTATGGACGTTTCCGCAATGCTCATGCCCTGATTCGGTGGACGCGGACAGATGATTACAATATCATGACGGTTGTGCCTCTGCGTTATGAATATCCGCTGCAGACAAGGCTTATGCGCAACACGTTTGTACCGCCGTTCAACGTGTCCGCCAAGCGTGGCATAACGCGCTACAGACGCGATGACTATCGACAGATTCTTTCGTCCGATGGCGATTACCTCTTCTCTCTGATGCCCGAGGCTGAACCGACCGACAATACCGAAGGTTTTGCCATTGCCTCCCAGTCGTTCTCTTTCCGCACCTTGCTCGAGCCGGAGGAAATCAAGGGGCAGGGACGTATCTATTTCATCCTTTGTATTGCCCTCTTTGCTATCCTATTGGCGGTGGGTATCTATGTGCTGATTCGCAATCGAGGCATACGCAATATGCGCCTCTCTACGCGCATCATGTACGTCATTCTTATCTGCGTGCTGTCGGTCTTTATCTATATCTTCGTCATGTCCGTGCGTTATGTGCGAACCACATACGAAGAGCGGCAACGCGAACAACTTCTCACCCGGTCGGAATATATTCAGTCCTATCTCCGCTCGCTCTATTATTGGGATGTCACGTTGACGCCCAACCAGTCGCAAGGACTGTCTATCGATCTCCATGATTTGGGTATCGACCTCAACCAGGATATCCATGTCTATTCGCTGGGCGGCGAACTGCTGGCTACCTCGTCGGCTGCGCTCTTCCAGAATGGTGTCCTCTCACTACGCATGGCCCCTGAGGCTTTGTTTGGCACCGAGCATTCGGTCATCTGTTACGAGCAACTGGCCACCCATCCTTATCTGGTTTCCTATGTGCCGTTCTACAATGGCTCGTTTGTGCCGATAGGCTATATAGCTATGCCTTCTTTCCTGAGCGAACAGACACGCAATCAGGAGGTTGACCGCCTTTTGGCACGACTGTTGCCACCCTATATCATCGTCCTCCTGCTCGCACTCGTGTTCTCTTTCGCTGCTGCACGTAGTATGACGGCACCTATCAAACTCCTCACCGACAAAATGCGCCGATTCCGTATTGGTGCCAAAGATAATCACCTCTCTTATCCTTATCGCGATGAGGTAGGTGAACTCGTCGAACGCTATAATATGCTGGTTGACAGGGTCGAAACATCCGCCGAACAACTTGCCAAGGCCGAACGGGAGGGGGCATGGCAAACCATGGCGCGACAGATTGCACACGAGATCAATAACCCACTCACACCAATGAAATTGTCGGTGCAGAAACTCCAACTCAAACGTGGCACTGACCAGTTTGACGATTATTTCGACCAAACCACGCGCATGCTGATCTCCGAGATAGATACGCTCGCGCATATCGCCAATTCGTTCTCCACTTTCGCCAAGCAGCCTGAGGTGGTCACTACGTCTGTCGATATAGCGCAGAAGCTATCCGATACTATCACGCTCCAACGGGCTAATGATGCTGAGATTCCTATTCGATATGTCGGACCCGATAGCGGAGTTATGGTCTTTGCCGATCGCGAACAGATCGCCCAGGTCTTCGTCAATATTATCAAAAACGCTATCCAAGCACTGGAGAACGAAATGGTAAATGGTAAATGGCCAAATGGTAAATCACCTGATATCATCGTCTCGCTCAATGCACTCTATTCCGATGAAGAGGTCGAGATAGCCTTCTCTGACAACGGACCGGGTATTCCTCTCGAGGCTAGGGAACGAATCTTCCGCCCGTCGTTCACTACCAAGACCAACGGAAATGGACTCGGACTTGCTATATCCAAACGAATTGTCGAGGGATCGGCTGGACGCATCACTTTCGATACGTCCGAACGAGGTACAACTTTCTTTGTCTATCTCAAAAAAGCTAAAATCTAAAATGAAAACTCACAAAACACAAATTCTCAATGTCCTGGGACTGGTCTTAGGCTTTCTGCTGTTCGTCTGCTTAGTGCCTGTTGTTATGTGGTTGGTGTCGGGTATGCCTGCCCTGTGGCCCGTCAGCCCTTTCCGACTATTCGTCGTCTGCCTCATAGCTATCGTCGGATTGGCACTCAGTGTGTGGACTATCGTCTATATGAAACAACGCGGGAAAGGCAATCCCATGGATGCTTTCGGACATGAACTGGCGCCACGAACGCAACATCTCATGGTCGATGGGCCATATAGCATCAACCGCAACCCAATGCTAACGGGAACACTCATCTATCTTATCGCACCTATCGTGTGGATATTCACCTGGCAGGCCATTGTAGTATGGGCGGTCTTCTTTGTCATCATGTTCATCCAGGTTCTCTCCGAAGAGAAACGGCTCTTACGCGATTTCGGAGACGACTATCGCAACTATTGCCGACATACACGCCGCTTCTGAGCATAATCTTTTCCTATCGTCCATAGCCATGCTATGCCGAGAGGTAAAACTAGGCCAATAGCGGTATACGCCACCCACCAGCCTTGCTGCGCGTAACTCAGTAGGACAGGAAAATCCGATAGACGATCTATCGGCAAGTCGTAAATGGCAATAATCAAGAGTGAGACGGTCTTGAATGCAAGAAAATGTAGCGCCATAACCGCTAGCGTGTGACTGCCTACGAAAAGCAGCAAACGGCTCTCATAGCGATTATTCAACCACACGGCCGCCTCATACACTATTAGTGTACCGGCTATCGCAGGCAACAGATAGGTCAACATGGACCATGGCGTTAGATCGTAGTTGAAGCCTATTTGGTCTACCAGGATCACTTCTAGCGCTATCAACGCCACTCCAATGCCGATCTTCCACCAACGGTCCGGACGAAATGAGTGAACGCGAATCAGGTAGCCTGCACAAATCAGCACACTGGCATATATACTTCTGGAATCAAAGCCGAACCATGGTACTTGTAGTCCCAGTATGCAGAATAGTTCGGCCAACGCAAACAGACATGCAAACGCCAACCAACCTTTACCGCGGCTAAGGCGCAGCATGCAGTAAAAAACGATATTGCCGAAGAAGAGGTCCTTTAGAAACCAAAAAGTGCCTAGCAGCGGACCCGCTGAATGATTCATCTTGGTGGTGATGCCGATCAGTCCCAACCGAAAATCGTTCCAACTGTAGATCTCGTCCGGAGAGTACAGATGCCAACGGCAAAAGAGGTTGTGCAGCGATAGGAAAAGCAAACTGTATGCCACCAATGGCAGATAGAGACCGCGTACCTTACGCCAAACGAAACGGACACCGTCGTCTAGATACGCCTCTTTGAAGCAATAACCGCTCATAATAAAGAACAATGGCATATGAAACGTGTAGATCACTTTCCATACCACGGTGTCTGGTACCAACGTGTGACCTAGCACCATCAGCATGATGCCTATCGCTTTCACTATCGTCACATGGTTATTCATCTGGCTTTTCTTCTCCCTTTTCTTTTGCAAAAATACTACTTTTCTGCTATATACGCAAATTTTTTTCATTTTTTTTCTGTAGTTTTTAGTAGGTCATTTGCGTCTAATAGGTAAAAACAACACCGAATGAAGACAGATTTTTCACAAAAATCGACGCAGAGTCGTGAGCAGGATTTTGCCACCCTCGTGCGAGAACACAAACAGACTATCTACACGGTCTGCTATATGTTTTCGCAGGATGAGGACGAAGTGGCAGATCTCTTCCAGGACACGCTCGTCAACCTATGGCAGGGCTTCGAGGCCTTCCGCCAGGAAGCTAAACCGGAGACTTGGATCTACCGTGTGGCACTCAATACGTGCTTATCGGCAGATCGTAAGAAGAAGGCTGCTATCCGGCACGCAGAATTATCCATGCAGCAGAACCTCTATCGCGACAATTCGCATTCTGCGGCTCAGATTCGTCAACTCCACGACCGAATCCAGCAACTCGATGTCATCGACCGGGCTATCATCCTTTTGTGGCTCGAAGACCTCAGTTATGAGGAAATTGCTGCCATTGTCGGCATATCTGTGAAAAATCTCTCCGTCAAATTGGTGCGTATTAAGGAACAACTGAAACAAAGCAAATGAGACTTATGGAAACGAACGAATTGCAAGAAATGCGCGAGCAAATGACTCTACTCAAAGAGACGCTTCGCCACGAACAGATAGTTAACGACCGCTTGCTGCGCGATGCTATGCGTAGCAAGGTAAACCGCATTCATCGCAGAGCCTGGATTTCCGCTGCGTGTGCACTGTATGTACTGACTTTTGGCGTTTGGGCATTCCATCAGTGCGGCTTCTCATGGTGGCTTATCGGCGGTGTCGTACTGATTATGATCTACTGCATGATTGAGACCTACCGCATCCACCGTCGTATGGCTGTCAGCCGCGTATTGACCGACGATTTGCGCACGGTGGCTCATGCCGCTAAACGGCTCAAACAGGATTATATCCATTGGCTGTGGAAGGGCATCGCACTGAGTATCCTGATGATTCTAGGCTTCGCCTTGGAAATCTTGTTCGGCCATACTGTCTTTAGCCTCTCGCCTTTAGCCTCTCGCCTCGTGCTTATGTCGGTTCTGCTGGTTTCCAGCGCGATAGGCTTTGCCATCGGTTATTCCATGCACCTCCGTGTGCTCAACCTTTGCGATGATATCATTCGTCAGGTGGAGGAATAAAAAATCGCTGGGTCTTGTAACCTTTTCCTTTTTTGTGTATCATATAGGTAGATGAAGGACCTGTCAACCGACATTGAGCTGATTCGCCGAGTACTGGACGAGAACGATTCTCGTGCATTTGGAGAGTTGATGCAACGCTACACGTCGCAGGTCTATGGTACTGTACTTCGATTGTTGCATGACGAAGATGACGCGGCCGAAATCACTCAGACAGCATTTATCCAGGCTTACAAACAACTCGATAGCTGGCGGGGCGGTAGTTTCGGAGCATGGGTGACCATCATCGCTAACCATTTGGCACTTCGCTTTTTGGAGAAGCAGAAGCGACGAGGAGAAGTCCCGCTGGACGAAAATGTCGATACCCATGACGAGGGCTATGACGAGGAACGCGAACAACAACTGCAGAGTTTGGAAAAAGCAGTCAGTCAATTGCCCGAACAAGATCGACAAATAGTCCGGTGGCATTATTACGAAGGCCTTCCGCTGCAAACAATAGCCAATAGAGTAGGGCAAACAGAAAACAATATGAAGGTGCGGCTGTTCCGCATACGTGAAAAACTCAAAAAAATGATGCAATCATGAACGATAAAGAACTAGACATACTATTTGACCAGTCAGCTCAACGCAAAAAAACTGTTGAGCAGATCAATGCCCAGGTTATGCAGACGGTGCGCCGCGATATGCGAAAGAAAGCGGTTCGCCGATGGACGCGCCTGGTAGCTGCATGTTTCGGCTTGCCTATTTTGACTGTCCTATATATCTACGCGCTATATACACACATGCCTGATATGCAGTTGTGGCAGACCATCATTTGCTATGCATTGCCTGTGGGAACCATGGTGGTATTCTTTGGCAAGTCCTTGCACGATTTTTCGCCATCTAATATGTAACCTTTTGGGGTTTTGCGTATCATATAAGTAGAAAACAATTAAAACAATACAATTATGGAATTCTTCGAATCATTAGTAGGTTTGGTAGCCGTTGTGCTCATCTTTGGTTTACCGGTTATCGGTGTAGTGATGGCTATTGTTGCTAAAATGCACAAGCAGAAACAGCAGCGTGAATTGCGCCAGATGATCATCGAAAATCATACGGATGCTGAAACGGCCAAAGTCCTGGTGGACGAACCTAAAAAACAACCGCGTAAACTGGGTGGAATCAACTTGGATACCCTTCGCGGAGCATGTGTTTTGCTCGGCCTCGGTCTAGGTGCATTGATCAACTGGCTTCTCGAGCAGTGTGGCCAACAGGTCAGCAACATCTATTTCTGGCTCATCCTCGCTTTTGGTATTGGCGTTGGTCTGCTAGTCTCGTTCTTGGTAGAAATGCGTTTGTACAAGAAGTACGGCAACGACAAGCCTGCTGACCAAACCAAGTCGGAAGAGGACAAATAACCCTTACTCGTGATGAAAAATATTAGTCTGTTTGTTATAATTTGTTTATCCGCCGTCTCGGTTTCGGCCGAGACGGTTAAGGGTAAGGTCCTTGACAGTCGTGGCCAGGAGATGCCGTTTGTCACTATCTCGGTCTTGGCGCAAGATTCTACTCTGCTGACTGGAACCATCACGGATGAGAAAGGCGACTATGCTGTTGATGTGACAGCTGAGAATTATATTCTCCAGGCATCCTATGTCGGTTTCCTGACTGTTTGTGGAGGACCTGATTTCGTGCTGCGCGAAGAGGCGGAGAAACTGGAAGAAGTCGAGGTGAAAGCCAAACGACCGCTCATCGAACGCCAGATGGACAAACTGGTCCTTAATGTCAGTCAGTCGCCCTTGGCTGCTGGTTCTAACGGCAACGACATCTTGCGTCGTGCACCTGGAGTCCGCATCGATAAGGATGGCAATATCACGGTCAATGGCAAGTCTGTCGAGATCTGGATTGACGGTAAACCTTCATACCTTTCGGGCCAGCAACTCAAGGCTATGCTCGATGGAACAGATGGCAACACCATCGAGAAGATTGAGATCATCTCCAATCCTTCGGCCAAATACGATGCTAGTGGCCAGGGAGGAATCATCAATATCAAGACCAAACGCAATATGATGCGCGGTCTGAATGGCATGCTTTCTGCGGCCTATGGAGGAATGTATTTTGGTGATGTCAAACGCTGGTTGAATACCGAATATCTGTCGCTCAACCTCAATTATCGCGGAGAGAAAACATATACATTCGGCCAGTTTACCCAGGTCTTTGCGCAGAACGATGTAGATTTTGAAACTTATCGTAAGACGCCGACCATGGAGACCTATTCCAATTCTGGTTATGGCATTGATTTTCAGTACTATATGCTCAAGGTGGGCAACGACTGGTATATCGACTCAGCCAACACGTTTGGTTTCATTCTTCAGGTGCCGTACATGGACGTCACCCAGCGCATTATTCCCGGTCGCAACTACGCCTATACCTATAGTCCGACCGACACCATCAATAGTGAGACCAATTCGAGCAATCGTTTGAAGGCACCGCAGCATACGGCTAACCTCAACTATACGCATACGTTCAATGAGGCACTCGAACGCGAACTGACCGTCAATGTCGATTACAACCGTTACAACAATACGGGTATCAATTATCAGGAAACGCGTTACGACAAGCCCTATCTGGGCAATACTTCGCTCGGACTTGGTATCAACAGTCGTCAGATAGTGGATATCTATAGCGCCAAGTTGGATTTCCAGACCAAGTTCTGGCAAACGGGTATGATTGAGTGTGGCGTTAAGTACGGTCTGTCTAGTACCAACAACCAAATGCAGACCGATTCTACGGCAAACGGCGTGGCCTTGCCTGCAGATACCAGCGCTTTCCGCTACGACGAGCATGTGGCTGCTCTCTATATCTCGGTTGGCAAACAGTTCGGCGAACACTGGTCGGTCAAACTCGGCTTGCGTGGCGAATATACCTTCTCTCACGGCGATTGGCTGACTGCTGATTCGGTCACACGTAAGTCCTATTTCGACCCGTTCCCGACAGCATATATCGGATATACTTCTTCGCCGCTCGGCAAGTTGCAGCAACCGATATCGGTCAGCGCTAGTTATACGCGGCGGATCAAGCGACCTAGTTATTATATGCTCAACCCGTTCCGAACCTATGTGGATGCCTATAGTTACCAGGCCGGTAATACCGAGCTGACACCGGAATTCAACAACGATGTCGAGATCAATTTCTCTTGGACTCAATACCTAAATATGACTTTCATTTTTGCGCATACACAAGATATGTTCTCGCAGAAAGTAACGGTTTTGCCGAACGGTATGGGGTCTATCCAATGGAGCAATTTCGGTACCTGTACCACGCATGGTGCTAATCTCTCGCTCACCGAACTGCCTCTCGTGCCCAAGTATATGACAATGGAGGATGGAAGCAAATCGATGCAGGGAGCATGGCTTGCTCTCACGGTCAATGCTGGTTGGCTGCATTTCATCAACCGTTCGTACGATAAGCAGGCAGATGGCACACCGGTTTACGAGAACCGCAATCATTATGGTTTTGTCAACGCTACGCTTTCTTCCTATCTTCCTAAGGATTGGACCTTGACCTTGGATGGCAACTGGTCGTCGCCTATGACCACTGGTTATGATCGACAGGGCAGCACGTATTATTTGGGTTTTGGTATCCGGAAGATGTATATGCAGAAGGGCCTTATTTTCAATCTTAACGTACAGGATTTGGCGCGTTCGATGTACTTCGAGAATACCGATATGGCTCAGCAGCCTGGCTATGCCAGCTGGTATAAAAATACCGTCCGTTCTCAGCGTGTCATGTTCTCGCTCACATGGATGTTCGGTCAGTACCAGCAACATAAGCAACGTAAGGTGGGTGATATGGACGAACTCAACCGACTCGGTAGTGGCGGAGGTGTCTCGACCGGAAAATAAGAATTATTTTCAAAAAAAAGTGGCATACTCTTGTGTGTGTCATTTTTTTTTTGTAATTTTGCAGTCGAAAATGTACTCTCGTTAAGATTTTGTCCGATTTCTCCACCGCACGAGAAAAGACGAGACTTTATCGAGACGATCACGAGACAGTCACCTGACAAAAAAGTATAAGATTTTTAAGATTTTATAATATAACACAATTAACACAATTTAATCCATACAATGAACACACAAACAATCATGCAGCAACTTGCTGCTAAGCATCCGGGCGAAGCAGAGTATCTGCAAGCCGTACAAGAGGTTCTCGAATCTATCGAGGAGGTTTACAACCAACATCCTGAGTTCGAACAGGCTCGTATTATCGAGCGTATGGTCGAGCCCGACCGTATCTTCACTTTCCGTGTTACATGGATCGACGATGAAGGACAGGTGCAAACCAACCTCGGCTATCGCGTTCAATTCAATAGCGCTATCGGTCCGTACAAAGGCGGTCTGCGTTTCCACCGTGCGGTTACTCCTTCTATGCTTAAGTTCCTCGGATTCGAGCAGACTTTCAAGAATGCACTCACCACGCTCCCGATGGGTGGCGCTAAGGGTGGTTCTGATTTCGACCCGGTCGGCAAATCCGATGCAGAGATCATGCGTTTCTGCCAGGCCTTTATGTTGGAACTCTGGCGTTGCATTGGCCCTGACCAGGATATTCCTGCAGGCGATGTAGGTGTTGGCGGCCGCGAGATAGGTTTCCTCAATGGTATGTACCAGAAGCTCGCACGCGAATATCACACGGGCGTGCTTACCGGCAAGGGCATGACGTGGGGTGGTTCTATTCTGCGTCCTGAGGCAACTGGCTTCGGCGCTCTCTATTTCACGCAACACCTCCTCCACGAGGCAGGCAAAGATATCAAGGGCAAGACGGTGGCTATCTCCGGTTTCGGTAACGTAGCTTGGGGCGCTGCTACCAAGGCTATCGAACTTGGAGCAAAAGTAGTGGCTATCTCTGGTCCGGATGGCGTAGTAGCTATTCCTAACGGCATTACCAAAGAGATGATTGACTATATGCTCGTTATGCGTGCTTCTAACCGCAACAAGGTACAAGATATGGCCGATAAGTTCCCAAAGGAGTGCCAATTCACGGCTGATAAGAAAGCATGGTCTGTCAAGTGCGATATCGCTCTTCCGTGCGCATTCCAGAATGAGCTCTCCGAATACGATGCTAAGCAACTCAAGGCTAATGGTTGTTGGTGCTGCTGTGAGGTTTCTAACATGGGCTGCCAACCGGGCGCTATCCATTTCTTCCAGTCCAACGGCGTTCTCTTTGCTCCGGGCAAAGCAGTCAACGCAGGCGGCGTAGCTACCTCGGGCCTCGAGATGACCCAAAACGCTGAGCACCTCAGCTGGAAAGCCGAAGAAGTAGACGACCGTCTCCACCATATTATGCAGTCTATCCACGAGCAGTGCGTTAAGTTCGGCCGCCAAGCAGACGGACATATCGACTATGTCAAAGGTGCTAACATCGCCGGATTCATGAAAGTGGCAACTGCCATGCTTGAACAGGGTATCATTTAAAACAAAATCCTTCTCCCCTCCTTTTAGGGAGGGGTGGGGGTAGGCTAATTATGTACACCGATTTTCAAAAACACCTGCAATCTACCTTGGCGGAGATCAAGGAGGCAGGACTATACAAGAACGAGCGTATCATCATTACGCCGCAATCATCGGCTATTCAGGTCGAGGGAGGCAAAGATGTCATCAACTTCTGCGCCAACAACTATCTTGGCCTCGCCGATAACAAAGAACTGATTCAGGCAGCCAAAGATCGCATGGATGCCCGCGGCTATGGCATGGCTTCCGTACGTTTCATCTGTGGCACGCAGGATACGCACAAAGAGTTGGAACGCGTTATCTCCGATTTCTTCGGAACCGAAGATACGATCCTCTATGCCGCTTGTTTTGATGCGAATGGCGGTCTCTTCGAACCATTGTTGACCGAAGAAGATGCTATCATCTCCGACGCGCTCAACCATGCTTCGATCATCGATGGCGTACGTCTGTGCAAGGCCGTTCGTTATCGTTATGCCAATGGCGACATGGCTGATCTCGAGGCAAAACTCAAAGAGGCACAGGCGCAGCGTTTCCGCATCATTGCTACCGATGGAGTATTCTCCATGGACGGAAATGTGTGCCCACTCGATAAAATATACGAACTCGCCCAGAAATACAATGCCCTCGTCATGGTGGATGAGAGCCATTCTGCCGGAGTGGTAGGCAAGACAGGTCATGGCGTAACCGAACTCTATAACCTCCGCGGCAAAGTGGAGATTATTACCGGCACCCTAGGAAAAGCCTTTGGCGGTTCTGTCGGTGGATTCACTACGGGTCGCAAAGAGATTATCGACCTTCTGCGCCAACGCAGTCGCCCGTACCTATTCTCGAATTCCATTCCGCCAATGATCGCTGCGGCTGGCATCAAGACCTTTGAGATCCTTACTCGTTCCAACGAACTGCAGGACCGCTTGCACGAAAATACCGCTTATTTCATCGAACGCATGCAGGCCGCAGGTTTCGATATCAAACCGACGCAGTCCGCTATCTGTGCAGTCATGCTCTACGACGCACGTCTCTCGCAAGAGTTTGCTGCTGCGCTTCAGGAAGAAGGAATCTACGTGACAGGTTTCTATTATCCTGTGGTACCGAAAGGCCAAGCGCGTATCCGCGTACAGGTTTCTGCGGCGCATACACGAGAGCAACTTGACCGAGGCATAGCCGCCTTTACCAAGATTGGCAAAAAACTAGGCGTATTAAAATAAACAATAAACATTATACAGTATACAATGAAGGCATTAGTTAAGCGTTACGCCAAACCTGGTATCTGGATGGAAGATGTTCCAATGCCAGAAGTGGGAGTCAACGACGTTCTGATTCGTGTCAAGAAGGCCGCTATCTGTGGCACCGATCTCCATATGTATCGTTGGGACGCATGGTCGCAAGCCCATTGTCGTCCGCCTTATACTATGGGACATGAGTTCGTGGGCGTGGTTGCTGACGTGGGACCGGGTGTACGAAATATCAAGGTGGGTGAACGCGTCACGGCCGAAGGACACATCGTTTGTGGTCATTGCCGTAATTGTCGCCGAGGTATGGGACACGTGTGCGAAAACACCATTTCCGTAGGTATAATGGGCAAGGACGGCTGTTTTGCCGAATATGTTACTATTCCTGAGTCCAACGTGGTCAAACTGCGTCCGGAGATCCCCGATGATTTTGCGGCTATCATGGACCCGTTTGGCAATGCCACCCACACGGCGCTCGCTTTCCCGTTGCTTGGCGAAGATGTGCTTATCACGGGTGCAGGACTTATCGGAACTATGGCCGCAGGTATATGTCGCTATGCGGGAGCTAAGCATATTGTGGTAACCGATATTAATCCTCTCCGCCTAGAGATAGCCAAGAAAATGGGTGCCACGCTGACCGTAGATGGCTCCAAAGGCGAGACTATCGAAGGGGCAATGCGTCAACTCGGCATACGTGGCTTTGACGTAGGTCTGGAAATGTCTGGTGCTCCTTCCGCCTTCAACGATATGATCGAACATATGTACAAAGGTGCCAATATTGCCCAACTGGGTATTCTGCCTTCCGACACACAGGTCAACTGGTCCGACGTTATCTTCAATGCCCTGACTATCAAGGGGATAACGGGCCGCCGTATGTGGGAAACTTGGTACCAGATGGAGCAGATGTTGCTGGGCGGACTCGACCTTTCGCCGGTTATTACCCATCGCTTTGCGTTCGACGATTTCCAGCAGGGATTCGATATCATGGACCGCGGACAGTGCGGCAAAGTGCTCCTCGAACTCTAAAATGGCACTATTTTTGTAGTGAAACTGAAGTAAATTTGTGGTGAACAAATTATGTATAGAAGATTACTTAATATTGAAACATTTATCTGCTGCATGTTCGTGTGCTGTTTCGTGTCATGTAGTAACGACATCGCGGATGATCTAGAGACAAATAGGACATCAAGACAACAGATACATGAATTGTACATGGATGATAATGATGGCCAAGCTGCTTTATTTCATATGCCACTCGCTTCAATATGGGAGTTAGATGGTTTTGCAACAATATTAGATAATGATGAGGGTATCATTCCTTATCGGTTGGCTAGACAGTATGCATTCATTGAATTTATGGCAAGCGCTCAAACCTTCCTGCCAGACTATGCCAGGCAGGCTTTGGACTTATCGATGGCAGCAGGTACCCCTATCCCAATAGCATTGACAAATCGTCCGGCCATTGTTTATAATTACGATGATACTCCTTATTATTATGAATTCGGTGTAATTATGGGGGACCAATTGTTGAACACGATTACAGTATATGCTCATAAGATGACGGATCAATTAATAGCATTCGTTGGCGCAGCAAGTTATGAGGAATATGATTTCCGATACAAGCGTTACGTAGGAATGTATCCTTCGGTGTATTATGCGGACTGGGATATGTCGTATAGTATTCCTGTCTATAATGAAGATTATAATCGTTTTGAAATGCAAGGAGTGGATGACTTCTGTTCCCCTCTTTCTACAAATCCTCTTGATATTTTGGCAGACAAACTATCTAATATCCCTCAAGCAGATAAAGATTTAATGAATGAGGACTTATTATATGCAGAACCTATTGAGACAAATGACGGGGAGATAATGCCTCCTATCATGTCCTTGCAAGGCTATGAGGCTCTTTGTGCTATCAAATATGACTCTTCTATGGTGAAATTAAATAGCCGTCTTGCTTGGTTAGCGGAGGATACTATCGGAGATGGATTTTATTTGTCTCGCGAACAAAAAGATACGATTGCGGCTGTACTGAGCAATGTACAAACATATACGTACTATTTGCCGGAATACGAAGATTGTCAGTTACGTTTTACGCGTTGGAAAGGATATTGCGGACCTGCAGCAATGGCATGGTTGTACAGAGGGAAATGGGATTCATTTGGGGGAGCATATCTGCCTCTGTATGGTAATGGTTGGTATGAATCAGAAAATGTAAAACTTTATGACTATCTGGGATCCTATGCTTATTACAGTACATCTTCTGCGGTATGTGAAAGATACGGAGAAATTTGTAATACTGCTTCTTGGGTTATGATGAGTATGGAGTATGATAATGGTTTATGTGGAGTGTGGTATGAACATTGTCATTATTTGTTTGAAGGGCAAGCCCTATTTGAGGAAGGAATGAGAGAAGGATTAGAATCTGCAACATATAATAGGGATAACCATTATACAATTAATTTTACAATTGTACCAAGATTGTGGATATACAATAGTCACGAACCTGTCGTGATAGAAGGTAGTCCTCAGGGGGAACCGCATTATTGGGCGGCAATAGGCGTGACATTTAATACAGGGTTGTTAGGCGTACCTAAAAATAGGTTCTTTTTGGTGACAGACAATGGTTCTCTAACTCAATATCATGGGTATTATCCGTTCTGGAAAGCCTATAATTTTTGGAATTTGCATTATGGTTGGAAACAACAAAATATCTAATAATTTTTATACATATCATATGAAACCTATAAAAAGTATAGTGTTCTCCTTGATGGTTTTACTGTTAATATCATGTCGTGGTACAACAATATTGGAAGAGAATGTCATAGGTGTGTACGCTCCTAATAATTCTGTGGAAGTAAGAAGCATAACTCAAACTCATGAAAAGAAAACGATACCGATAGTGGAAAATATTTCGGGCGAAGAAATACATTGTGTAGAATGTAAAATTCTGAATACGGAACCAGGGGCTATTTATTATCCGGACATGGATTATAATTTTTATTTGACAGCTTCTGATGCAAATGAGTATTATGTATTTCCTTATGTATTGGTAATAAGAATAAACGATAGTGTTAGAATTCCGTTATCAAGAGCATGTGAACTATATGGCACAGATGTTGTTGTTGCAGCATTGAAAGAGCAGGCGCCACAAAGCTTGATTACGGTTTCAACGACTCAAACACAAACTATACAGGGGTGTTTTTTTCAACCGCAATATAACGTAGATTTGCTAATTCATTAATTATTTTACATTACAGACAACACAAATAGTTATAAACCAAATTTAAGTACAAAAATGAGAAAAATTCTACTTAGCGCATTGCTGCTTATGTGTGGCATGACGCTTGTCTCCGCTCAATCCCGTGAAGGGCTCTCGGAGTACAAATTAGACAATGGACTCACTGTTATCCTGTGGGAAGATCATGACCAACCGGATATCGAGGGCTACGTAGTAGTTCGCGCCGGTGCTGTGGATGAACCTGCTGAATACACAGGTTTGGCCCACTACCTCGAGCACATGCTCTTCAAGGGTACCCAACGTATCGGTGCTCTCGATTGGGAGGCTGAGAAGCCTATCTACGATTCCATCATCGCGCTTTACGACAAGTATAGCGAGAGCACGGACGAAAAGGTACGTGCCGAATTGGCTAAGCAAATCAACGAATGTTCCATGCGCGAGGCGAAGATCTCTTCCACCGAGGATTTCTTCAATCTGCTTGACCTCATCGGTGCTGAAGGTGTTAACGCATACACATCTTATGATGTGACGTGCTACCACAACACCTTCCCAGAGGCAGAAATGTATCGTTGGCTGACTATCTTCTCCGATCGTCTTATCAACCCTGTCTTCCGTACGTTCCAGGCTGAGTTGGAGAATGTGTTCGAGGAGTACAATATGTATGCTAACGAACCGTCGTCTCAAGTGTCCAAACAGCTCTTCGAGGATATCTACAAAGGATGTCCGTACGAGCGTGACGTAATCGGTAAACCTGAGCACCTCAAGAACCCGCGTCTGTCGAAACTGATCGAGTTCTACGAGACTTGGTATGTGCCTAACAATATGGCGCTTGTCCTTGTCGGCGATTTCGATACGCAGAAGGCCAAACCAATGATTGCCGAGACTTTCTCGCGTCTCCAACCTAAGGAGTTGCCTATCCGTCCTACCTATCCTGAGGTAAAACTGACGGGCAAGAAACACTACAACTTAGGCTACAACCCAATGGTTACCTGGATCTATCCGGGCGTTAAGTCTGGCGATCCTGACGAGGATGTTCTCGACTTTGTTTGTATGTTGCTCTCCAATGGCCAGACGGGTCTTCTCGACCAAGTCAACACCAAGGGTGACGTGCAGTTTGCAGGCGTTTCTGTTGATTCACGCCGTAACACCGGTCGTATCATCATCGAGGCCGTGCCTTACTACGATGCTAACCAACAGATGTTCGAGGACGACAAGACTACCGAGAAGATCATCATGAAGGAGGTTAACCGCCTTAAGAATGGTGATATTCCTGACGAAATCATCGCTTCGGTTAAGCGCATGTACGCTCAGTCGTTCAAGGTGGCTGAAGAGTCGGCTTCTACTAAGATGAACTGGCTCGTCAATGCCTTTACCTACAATCAGCCTCTCGACGATATCTTCACGCTCAACGAGAAGATTCAGAACCTCTCTAAGGACGAGATTATTCGCGTAGCGAAGAAGTATTTCGGTGCTGACTGCATGACTATCTCTTTCGACGAGGCTACCAAGTCCATGAAGGGCAAAACGCTGCCGAAACCGGATATCAAACCGTTGGATCCGGTCAAGGATGCTCATACTCCTTATGCTGAGGCCTTCAAACAACTGCCGAAGGGTGAACTCAAGCAGACTTTCAACGATTTCAACGATGTTGAGATTAGCTCGCTGGGCGAAAACGTAACGCTGCGCTACACCAAGAATACCAAGAATGATATCTTCACTCTTAATCTTCGTTATGGTGTGGGTGAGCATGAGATGCCGTTGCTGCCTTATGCTGCTACCCTCATGAACGATGCGGGTATCATGGGTAACCCTGCTACCGAAGGTAAGGACTTCAACCAGCAGATGGCCGCTCTTGGCGCTTCTGTTTCCTATGGTTGCGACGATTCCTACTTCTACATCTCTATTTCTGGTGAAGATGGCAATATGAAGGAGATTATGAATCTTGTCAATCGTCAACTCCTTATGCCGTACCTCGAGCAGAAGCAGTTGGATGGTGTCAAGGGTTCTGAGTTCTTCAATCGTCTGACCCGTCAGAAACGTACGGCTGTGCAGAAATCTGCGCTTCTCCAGTATGCTATGTATGGCAAGAAATCGTCTTACTTGGACGAGGTGCCGTTTGCTGATATCTGGGGCCTTGGCCTGCCACGCGTTCAGTCGCTTATCGCTCAAGCGCGTACCTATGCTTTGGATGTATTCTACTGCGGTACGCTGCCTAAGGAGAAACTCGTTCCTGAGCTTCCTCTGACCGAGGGTATGCAACCTTCCAAGTCTCCGTACGTTCAGGATCGTCAGAACTACGAGAAACCGACTATTCTTTTCTTGCCGAATAGCGAGGTACAACAGGCTGACCTCTACTTCTATATCAAGGGTAAACCGTACGATATCGCTATTGACGTAGCTTCCGATGCGTTCAACCAGTATATGTCTGGTGGCTTCACGGGTATCGTTATGAACGAGATTCGTGTAAAACGCTCAATGGCTTATAGCGCTTACGGTGTCAATGCTACTCCTATTCTGCCGGGTAAGGATTGCTTCTTCTACGGCTATGTTGGTACGCAGAGCGACAAGGTCGTTGACGCTATCAATGTGTACATGGATATTCTCAACGATATGCCGAAAGACTCGACCCAGATCGACGCTCTACGCGCTGCGCTCAAGCAGGCGGCTCAAACGGCTAAACCATCTATGCGTGCCAAGGCTGCTACCTTCGAGCGTTGGCAACGTCTCGGCTACACCGACGACCCGTCTAAGGTCAATGCGGCAGCTATCGACGCTGTTTCGTTCAACGATATCGAGCGCTTCTACGAGGAGAATGTCAAGGGCAAACCGGTGGTTATTATCCTCATGGGCGATCCTAAGAAAATCAATCTGAAGGATATCGAGAAGAAGTGTGGCTGCAAGGTTACCAAACTCTCGCCGGCTAAACTCTTCAACTCTGTTGACGAGCTCTACGACGCAGTTATGTAACCGCTTCGGCAACGATTATTTTTAATGTTTTTGCCGACATAGCTATTACCTCGTAAGAGGTGTTGTTTAGACTGATAAGGCGCGCTGCAAGTTTGCTTGTGAGCGTGTCTTATCGGACTAAAGAACTTGAGTTCGCAAGAGCGAATAGGTATGGAGGTGTTTTTTATGTTTTTTTTCTTTTTATAATGGATCATCGTAGCGGATTTGTGAATATTGTCGGCAATCCTAACGTCGGCAAATCGACACTCATGAATGCCTTGGTGGGCGAGCGCCTTTCTATCATTACGTCTAAGGCACAAACCACCCGTCATCGCATTCTGGGTATTGTCAATGGTGAGGATTTCCAAATGGTCTATTCCGATACTCCGGGAGTCCTGTCGCCTAACTATCGCCTGCAGGAAAAGATGCTTGAGTTCTCGCGCTCAGCCCTGGTGGATGCTGATGTGCTGCTCTATGTTACCGATGTCAATGACACACCCGACCGTAACGCTGACTTCCTCGAGAAGGTTAAGCGTATTTCCTCCATTCCTTCAGGAAGGGGTGGGGTAGGCTCCCCTCGTGTCTTCCTTATTATCAACAAGATCGATCTTACTACTCAGGATACCTTAGAGCGCCTGGTCGATTTCTGGCACACCCAATTGCCCGAGGCTACTATTTTTCCTATCTCCGCGCAAGAACGTTTCGGCGTAGCGCAACTCTTCGACGCTATACGCGATGCCTTGCCTGTCGGACCGCCGTTCTTCCCCAAGGACCAACTGACCGACAAATCCGAACGCTTCTTTGTCAACGAGATTATCCGCGAGAAGATTCTCCTCAACTATGACAAGGAGATTCCTTATTCCGTAGAAGTCGAAGTCGAATCCTTCAAAGAAATTCCGCCCACGACAAACTCCCTTCCCTCTAGGGAGGGGCAGGGGGTAGGCCGCTCAACACTGCACATTAGTGCAGTCATCTACTGTGAACGTGAGTCGCAAAAGGGTATTATTATCGGCAAGGCCGGTTCTGCGTTGAAGCGAGTAGGGGCTATGGCACGCAAGGATATTGAGGAGTTCTTCCAGCGCCCGGTCTATCTCCAACTTTTCGTCAAGGTGGATAAGGACTGGCGATCCAATTCTGGCCGTCTCCGCCACTATGGCTACGACCTAACCTGACATTCGCCAATAACCAATAACCAATAACCTATAAAAGTCTGCCAAACATGACAAATTGGCAGATTTTTTTGTGCAAAAACCTCCAAAATTCCCTTTGGCATAACCTTTGTCCTATTCTTTGTGACGTCGCTCTCGCTGGGCGACCGACAATCCAAAACGTGAAATATTAATTTAAAAATCATACAACTATGTCTAAGATTATTGGAATTGACCTCGGTACCACCAATTCGTGTGTAGCCGTTATGGAGGGTAACGAACCTATCGTCATTGCTAACGCTGAAGGTAAGCGTACTACTCCTTCTGTTGTTGGATTTATCGATGGCGGCGAACGTAAAGTAGGTGACCCTGCTAAGCGTCAAGCTATTACAAACCCAACCAAAACTATCTATTCTATCAAGCGTTTCATGGGTGAAACCTACGATCGCTTGCAATCTGAAATCGCGCGTGTTCCTTATAAGGTAACCAAGGGCGACAACAACACTCCGCGTGTAGATATTGACGGACGTCTCTATACGCCGCAAGAGATCTCGGCTATCATCCTTCAGAAGATGAAGAAGACTGCTGAGGACTACCTCGGACAAGAGGTTACGGAGGCTGTCATCACCGTTCCGGCTTACTTCAACGATAGCCAACGTCAGGCTACTAAAGAGGCAGGCGAGATCGCAGGTCTCAACGTACGCCGTATTGTCAACGAGCCTACTGCAGCGGCCCTGGCTTATGGTCTTGATAAGTCCAACAAGGATATGAAGATCGTTGTATTCGACTGCGGTGGCGGTACACACGATGTATCTGTCCTCGAACTCGGCGACGGTGTCTTCGAAGTAAAAGCTACCGATGGTGATACCCACCTCGGCGGTGATGATTTCGACCATCGTATTATCGACTGGCTCGTTCAGGAGTTCAAGTCCGATAACGGCGGCGCTGACCTCAGCAAGGACCCAATGGCTATGCAACGTCTGAAAGAGGCTGCTGAGAAGGCTAAAATCGAGCTTTCGTCCGGTACTTCTACCGAAATCAACCTGCCGTATATCATGCCTGTCAATGGCGTTCCGGCTCACTTGGTTAAGACCCTGACACGTGCTAAATTCGAGCAACTCATCGACGATCTCATCCAACGTACTATCGCGCCGTGTAAGACTGCTCTGCAGAACGCAGGACTCTCTACTTCCGATATCGACGAAATCATCCTGGTAGGTGGTTCTACACGTATCCCGGCTATCCAGGCTGCCGTTGAGAAATTCTTCGGCAAAGCTCCGTCCAAAGGCGTTAACCCGGACGAGGTTGTCGCAGTCGGTGCTGCTATCCAGGGTGGCGTACTCACAGGCGATGTCAAGGATGTCCTCTTGCTCGATGTAACCCCGCTGAGCCTTGGTATCGAGACCATGGGTGGCGTCATGACTAAGATGATTGAGGCTAATACGACTATCCCGACCAAGAAAACCGAGATCTTCACCACCGCTGTGGATAATCAGCCATCTGTGGAGATTAAGGTGCTTCAGGGCGAGCGTCCTATGGCCGCGCAAAATAAGCAAATCGGTATCTTCCACCTTGATGGAATCATGCCTGCACGTCGTGGCGAACCGCAAATCGAAGTCACCTTCGATATCGATGCCAATGGTATCCTCAATGTTACTGCGAAGGACAAGGCAACCGGCAAGGAACAGAAGATTCGCATCGAGGCTTCCAGTGGTCTGTCTGACGAAGAGATCAAGCGTATGAAGGCGGAGGCGGAAGCTAACGCTGAGGCTGATAAAAAGGCCAAAGAGCAGGCTGACAAACTCAACAAAGCCGACGCTACTATCTTCCAGACAGAGAAGCAGTTAGCCGAACTCGGCGATAAGATTCCTGCTGACAAAAAGGCACCTATCGAGGAAGCGCTCAAGAAACTCAAAGAGGCTTACGAGAAACGCGATGCAGATGCCTGCGAAGCGGCTAACAACGAACTCATGACCGCATTCCAAGCTGCATCGGCTGAGATGTATGCTGCCCAACAGCAAGCGCAACAATCTCAACCTAACGGCGGAGCTACTGCCGGCGATGCTTCTTCTGACGCCAACAATGGTTCCAATACCGCAGAAGACGTTGATTTCGAGGAAGTGAAATAATGCCTTGAATGCATTATGCGGAGCGTCCTTCCAGAGTAGTGGAAGGAGCGGCCTCCGCCTAGAAAGGCAATTAGAACGGCGCGACCCTTGCGGTCGCGCTGCTTGTTTACAAGCAATAGGGTAAGCGGCGTACAGGGTGGAGGAGTGCCTTGACTTGGCACTCCGAATGGCCATAGCAGCGGGGAGCGTAGCTATGGCATAGAGGGCGACCGCCTTTCTGTATTAGCGTCGAGTCGGGCGGGCTTTTTCTTTGTAGATTTTGAGAACAAAATCGTTGTTTTCGCTGGCGGAGTTATAAGTGATTTACCTCCTGTTTTTATTGTTTTAACTCTAAGAGAGAGAATGGGAAGCGAAAACGAACTGTTTTTATTGTTTTTGCCCGAGCGGTGTGATACATGGGCTTTAAGCAGCTTAAGCTGCGCGGAATTGGATATTAAGTTGTGTGTTGAGCTCGCTCAAAAACGCGAATTAGTAGACAAATACGCTAAGGCCGCGTAGGCCGAAAGACCAAGTAGCACAGCGGCAGGGTGTTTTCGTGAGCGATAAGCGTGTTTTTGTTTATAATTATTATTTTCTCCGCGAAGCGGTATTTTTATTATTTTTTTTCTTAGATTTATTATTGTCTCTTTTCTAAAATTTTGGTATCATTTTTCATCAAAAAACACATTGATTTTATATAAAAATATAAAAAAAAATCACAAAATACTTGCATATGTCAAATATTTTTTGTACTTTTGCGGCGTTTTTGATACAAAACGGTCTAAAATGCTGTAAATGTGTCAAAAAGAGGTTTTCGACCCAAACCGAAAAACCGTGAGATGCCTTTAGCAGAGGCGTCCCTATTTGTTATGAAATCACGCGCGCAACGCACGCACATACGCAAAATTAAGCACGCATATACACACGACTAAATACTCGCGATTATGAAAACGAAATTTCAGTTGTTACTCCTAGCTCTCATTGCCTCCACGCTTTCCGCGCTGGCAGTGCAAGTAAATATTACTTTCCATGCTGACGGAAGTGAGACTACAGTGAAAAGAGAAGCAGGGACAGCATATAGGATTAATACGCTTATCAGTGATCCTGTTGGTTGTCGTGGGTATAACTTTGTAGGGTGGAAGATAGATGGACCGGTAGAGGGAGATGGAACTCCTGCGTACCAGGCTTCAAATACTAACATTACTCCATCGGCAAATATGAATCTGTACGCAGTTTATCGACGTACAGGTGCTGCGGCTGACCGCTACACACGTATTACCTCAACCTCTGATTTGCATGCAGGTAGCCAATATCTCATTGTGTGCTATTATGACCATGATGGCGACACTTATTACGGCCCATCCTATTATGCAATGGGAAATACGCAAAGTGTTGGGGAGCGCGAGGCAACATCATACACTTATACTCCATACAATACAACATATGATGTGTATGCAACATGCTATCGAATTTCGGCTACACAAGTGACCCCCAATGCGGGTGTAATAGAGAATCCTGCCAATGCTGTTGTATGGAATCTGACGGGCAGTGAAAATGCTTGGTATTGGACAAATTCGGCAAATAATAAGCAACTATATTTGCGTCGTGGTTGGCAAACTGCTTACTATCTTAGAAATGGTACTTGGAATACAATAGGTACTTATAATGAAGAAATCTTGGCTAATTCGGGAGCTTCTTGTTCTGTAACAGCGGCCAATGGCGCTTTTAATTTTGAATCGGGAGGGTACTATTTGACATATAGCGAAGATGAAGAAGATTATTTCCGTATGGGCACAAGCAATGATTGGACATTCTATATTTACAAAAAAGAGGCCGAGTATACGTCCTTTCCAAATTGTTCTCAGTGGACAGTTCATCTTGATGCCTTAGATGGAACTATATCTGGTACTTCGCCCGCTGCATCCACAACGGATGTTCTTGAGACCGCAAGTGGGAGCCAAATAGTAAACTTGCCCACAGCATCTATAGTTGACGATGCTTGTTCCGCTTGGTCTTTTGCAGGTTGGTATCCGGAAACGCCTATTCAGGGAACTACGGAAACATTAACCCTCTATAACGGGACATATTCTCCTACATACGATGGTACGACCCTTTATGCCGTCTATCAAGCGGGTGAAGATGCAACGTATTATGAGTTAATAACGAATAAAGACCAAATAATTCAGGGAGAAGTGTATGTTCTGGTTTGTAACAATAGGGCAGTGACCTATAGTGACAGAAATGATCGCTGGAATGGTACACCTGTTAATGTAGCAAATAATAGAATTACTACCGACGTCACGGCTGCTATGGAGTGGACATATAGCGGTACTTATTTTTTCAATGGTACTGATAATAATACATATCGTTTAGCCAATGGTGGAGGTGCCGCTTCGGCAGGTTCGGTAACGAACAATAACTCTCCCTTTAAGTTACGATATGTAGAATCAGGTTGGTTTAGTGATACATATTATTATTTGAGGTGGCGTGGAAATCAAAATCGTTTCGAATATCAAAATGATGATTCCAATAATACTTTTTATATTTACAAAAAAGTTACAACTTATGCCACGCGTTCTTCTTTCCCGCACTGTACTCCATTTAGTGTGACATTAAATCCTGCAGGAGGAAAATTTACAGATACTCAAAGTCGTGAACTAAGACCGGGAAAAGAAACTGCAGCAGGTAGTGGTATTCCTCTTCCGGAAGTCGAACCTCTTTGTCCGGAAGATGGATGGGAGTTCGCCGGTTGGCAAGAGGGAAGTGAAGTCGGTTCTGTGAAAGAACTTGATTATACAGGCTTGCATAAAGATTCATATGCGCCATCCAGAAATGGCGTGACGCTTTATGCTGTGTTTAAACGAAATATTCCCAAATTCCAGATACTCTATCAGCCAACAGAAATGGTGGCGGGTGATAAATATATTATTACCGGATACGATGGAACATACGATTGGGAGATAACATCCACTCAGTATAGTAATAACTATTTGTTGGGTACGCGTGCAGCTGCACCGATGGGCGAAGAAGGTTATTTCATTGAGGAAGATGAGGAAAATGCTATGTGGGTAATGAACGGAACACACGATAATTGTACTTTCCAAAATGTGGCAACTGCGAAATATCTGGCATCGGATAATACTAATCCTAATGGACATACTACTACAGCCAATACAGGAACGGCATATAATTTTGCAAGGCCTACTACAGCGTTCTATTTTACAATGCGAGATAGGACAACCTCAAAATATATGCGCTATGAAGGAACAAATCACTATTTTTATACAAATAATAGTTCAAATGAGAGATTCTATGTCTATCGCCAAATGAGTGAATTTACCTCTTGGCCGCACTGTGATCCGTTCACGGTTAACTTTGATGGTTGCGGTGGTAATGCAGGTGCGGCTTCGTTGACAGAAGAAGCCGCATATGCGGGAATTACTCTTCCGGATGCATATGCCAACTCCGATTGTAGTAAAGAAGGCTGGGAGTTTGTTGGTTGGGCTACCGAACCGATTTCTGAAGAATCAAGCAGTCTACCTCTCGATGTTTTGCCGGCAGGTACTACATATAATCCTCCTGTAAATAATGGAACCCTCTACGCTGTTTATCAGCAGAAGACAAATACTTACAAGCGAATTTCTTCTTTGGCTGACTTACGTATAGGTCTCAATTATATCATCGCTACTTCCGGTAACCGTGCGATGAGCAATACTGCACAAAATACTAATTATGTTGCATCTAAAACCGTAACACCGGCATCCAATGTTATTACTTCTGATGATGTTGCTCTTGAGTGGCGCGTACAAGGAACTCGTGGAGCTTTTGAGTTCTATAATGCAGACCGCAACGTATATTTGGATTTGAGTACTGCTGGCTATGCGTTGCTTACATCAGGCAGTGCAAATGACCAATTTGTGATTATTGTTCAAAGTGGAGTGTTCTATGTCCGCTCAATACAAGCATTGACCAATACGAAATATTTAGGATTCACATCTAACTATTTCAATACGGTTGATGATGAAAACTTGCCGACTCTCTATTTTTACCAACAGCAAGCGACCTACCATTCTTATCCTATGTGTGCGGAAAGTGTAGATGCACTTCGTTGGGACAAAGAGGGTGATGATTACTATGTTTATGTGGAATCCTATGTTCTCTCGGGCACACCGAATATGACTGGTGCTATGGGTGACCCGACACCACAGGATGATGGAACATACAAGTTCTTGTATAATACAACCGCTGCTCCTGCTGGTTCCAAGAAACCTCTTACATGGGCAGGTACTACTTCGCGTCTGAACATCCCATTCGTGGTGGCTGCTAACGCGAATATCAATGCCATCGGTTTGCCTGCGAAAAGTGAAGAATGTGATGTGGTTGTTTTGTCTGGCAAGACGTTAACTGTTAATGCTAATAAGACAATACACAACCTCACGCTCTATGATAATGCTTCGTTGGTTGTGAACACGGGTGTTACGCTTACAGTAAACTCGCTTATCCTCTTTACGGAAGGAGATGTGTTCACAAATACTAATAGCGGACAGAATATCACTTTCAATGGCACGGGTAATATTGTGCTAAAGAATGGAGAAATGTATCATGACCGCCGTATTGATGAGAACCGTTACTATTGGATGACACTTCCGTTCGATGCACAAGTACAGCAAGTTTCATATTCTAACTTGGAAGCAAATGGTAAATCACCTGTATATCGTACTGATTTCTGGGTAAAATACTACAACGGTGCTCTCCGTGCTGCAGATGTGAACGGTAGTTCTTTGGCTACTACATATTGGTCACACGTCGCTGCTAAGGGCGGAGACTATACAATCCAAGCAGGTCAAGGATATAATGTTGGTATTGCGGATCAAGCCAATACAACACAAGCAGACGGTCGTATGCACACTAAACGTGTTCTTCGTTTCACAATGAAACCGGGCGACTCTTGGGCTGCGGCAGAGAAAAACTCTACAAAGGTTGTTAATGTAGAACCTTCTTCCGCAAACGATGACAAAAATGCAGCACACGTAGGATGGAACCTTGTGGGTAATCCTTATCTCCATGCTTATGCACCCGGAGATGCTAATGATATTGTAACCGGAGTGTGGGAGAAAGATGATGATGGCTACTATGTCATTACCGAAGGCGCAACAGCTACGGTTCCGTATTTCACATTGTACAATCCGTCTGCTGAAAAAGGAAAGCGCTACTCTCAAGTACGTACAAGTACTCACACGTTGCGTCCGTATGAAGCAGTATTTGTGCAAATCAACTCGGGCAACCAGATGTACTTCAAGTCTACAGGTATCAACCGTAATAGCGCACCTGCATACATGCGTGCTGCTGATCCGGATGTACCCTTCTATACCGGTATTGAACTGCGTGGAAATAACATCATGGACCGTACAGGTGTAGTTCTCTGTGACGAATACACGCCTGCGTATGAGATTGGTGCGGACCTTATTAAGATATCCAACGAAGGTGCGTTGAATCTCTATACCATCAATCAGTATGAGCAACCATTGGCGTTCAATGGTCTCTCTGACGACGATGCTATCGCGCCGATACCTGTAGGTGTTACATTCCCGGCTACAGGAGAATATACCTTCGCATTCGACTTTGATCACTATGATATCTATGGCCTCGAGGTTCTCGAACTTATTGATAAGGCACAAGGAACAACGACTGATTTGTTGTTGAATGATTATAGCTTCGTTGCCAACCAAACTGGCGCTGTTAATGATCGTTTCCAGATCATCGTTCGCCGTGCGCAAGCTCCGCAGACGCCTACTGGAATAGACGAGATTTACGATGCCGCTAAACCTCGCAAGATTATCCACAATGGTCAGTTATTTATAATCTATGACGATAAAGTATACAATGCCGTTGGTGTAGAGATTAAATGAGATAGAACTTTACTCCCTTTCTTTCAGACGGAGAAAGTCCGGTGGACATTCGAATCGAGTGGGGTGGGGCTAGGCTAAGAAATTGAAAATAAATAGAATCTTCATATTATTACTGCTTGTCTGCGCGATGTGCGTGCAGACGGTGTACGCATCTCCTGCACTTACGTCTTCCTCGCTTGCAAGGTACAATGCGGCAGTGTTTCCGGAGGCTAATATGCAGTCCACGTCTGCATTCCTCAATTCGTCTGCGCCGCAGATGAGTTATAAACCGGTTTCTGCACGACGCAATATGCCTTCTACCCAAGTCTCTATGCGAGCGCTGCGCACTACATCTGCCGCGCAAGTACAGACTATAGGCGCACAGGGTGGAGTATCCGCAGGTTCTCTCTCTTCTGGATCAAGCACTGGACGTACTTATTCGGCTAGTTCTTCCGGTACAGCGGGAATGGCTACTATCGCCTTGCCGGCTCTTTCTATTACGGACAAGAATCTGGCATCTGCTGCACGTTCTCTGGCAGACGAAGAAGCCTATAGCACGACTTCTCGTCCGCGCCGAGTAAACGGAGAGGATGAGGGTGGTAACTCGGATGATCCTTTCATTGATGGTAATCACACTCCCGTAGGTTCTACTCCTTGGTTGCTCTTTGTTCTGCTTGCGGGAGTCTATGTGGCTTTCCGTCTCCGTTCCCGCAAACAGCAATCAACCAAATCTCTCTAAACGCAACCTTTGGTTGCACTAAACGGAGCGCAGTCCCTCTAAACGCCGTAGGCTCTAAACGCAGCTCTGCTGCTCTACACGCGCCATAGGCGCATCAAACACCCTTTCGCCTTTAACCTTTCGTCCTCTCACCTTTCATCTAGATTTTGATAACAAAATCGTTGTTTTTGCTGACTCCAAGTTGTTTGCCTCCTATGTGGAGGTGTAGGCGCGCAATATGGTGACGCGTTAAGCTTGCTTATAAGCGGCGCTATAGAGCGTGGATACGTAAACTCGTAGAGTTACAACTTGGAGACAGTGTTTTTATTGTTTTTGTTTGTTTTCGTAAGCGAAGCGCGTTTTTGTTTATAATTATTATTTTTGGCGCGCAGCGCTATTTTTATTATTTTCTTCTTATTTTTTATTATTTTCCTTTGTTTCTCAGCTTGGTCCTTTTTTGAAAACCTCTAAAAAATCGCATGAGACAGTTGAGATTCTTGAGAAACTTTCCTTCCTACTGTCTCAACTATCTCAAGAATCTTATGTAAATTTTTGCATGGCACTTTTGGCACAATTGACACTTTCTACCCTAGAACCAACAATGCTGCCACTACATTTTTCCTCCCAAAGTGCCAAAAGTGTCAATAGTGCCAGTACATTTTTTCTGACCGTCTTTGCCAAGCGCAATCGTTATGGATTCCTTAGATATTCCTTACATATTCCTTGTTCATTCCCCGGATAATCAGACTACCATTTGTTGTTCATGTTAGTTAGAGAGGAATAAAAATGTTTTTGCTGCGTGATGAGATCGTTAGAAATTTGAGCAATGCATCCTTCTGTTCCTATCGGATAGCGAGAATAAAATTGTTCTTGCAGGATGAAAAAAAATGTTTTTATTGTTTTTGACCCGACGGTGTGACAAGTGCTTTACACCCTTAGGGTGTGAGGTGTAGCCGCAAGGGCTACCGAAAAGCTCGCTTTTAAGGTGGCACT
>JAEEGH010000390.1_pt1 | contig 210071 bp, 190 predicted proteins | sample 9134181 | NCBI WGS metagenome assembly JAEEGH01 (sample SAMN16246544, study PRJNA631951) | gut metagenome | biome: gut microbiome; feature: rumen; material: DP-attached | host: Bos | place: Iran: Karaj | collected 2018-10 | reverse complement strand
CGTGAAGCCCCCCTCAAGATGAGATATCCATATCAGACCCCTTGAAGACGACGAGGAGATAGGGCAGAGGTGGAAGCACAGTAATGTGTTAAGCTGACTGTTACTAATAGGTCGAAAGCTTGATCTATGGTTTAAGCGCGAAGTAAGGAATGTCCAATAATCTATATGCAGTTTTGAAGGTGTAAGTACCACATGTGTTACACCAAGCAGTTCTTGCTTACTTGTTAGAGCGGAACTGCCGTTGTGGTATCATGGCCCAGTGGCTCAGTTGGTTAGAGCGCCGCCCTGTCACGGCGGAGGTCACGAGTTCGAATCTCGTCTGGGTCGTTGTGCAAGTATCGCGAAGCGATCTTGCACGTGAGAAACTGTCCTCTAAACGAGGTGCGGTAGCATCCGAGGTTAGAACAGTTTCGAGCATAGGTGGTTTGCGTAGCAAACCTACCTTGTATTATATGGGGTCTTAGCTCAGCTGGGAGAGCATCTGCCTTACAAGCAGAGGGTCATAGGTTCGAGCCCTATAGGCCCCATACCTTTATGGATGGGTTCCCGAGTGGCCAAAGGGGGCAGACTGTAAATCTGTTGCGTTAGCTTCAGTGGTTCGAATCCACTCCCATCCATTTCCTTGGTTTCAAGGATGATTGGCGCGGGGTGGAGCAGTCTGGAAGCTCGTTGGGCTCATAACCCAAAGGTCGCAGGTTCAAATCCTGCTCCCGCAACTAGGTGGACTCTCGAGGTTCACCGGGAGAGAGTTTCAAGCGAGGGTAGATGCTTAATTTGGAAGCCACGTTGTTCGCTCGAAGCTGCAACCGTCAAGCGCGTAGCGCTCGCCGGTTGACCGTTTGCTCATAGATGAGCAAACTCAAGGCTGCATTTCTTTAGCCTTACGAAAGCAAGCTTTCGACGGCGTAAAGAAACGCATCCCAAGCTTCTCGCCTTTTCTCCATTCGCCCAGATAGCTCAGTTGGTAGAGCAATGGACTGAAAATCCATGTGTCACTGGTTCGATTCCGGTTCTGGGCACGATTTTTTGTTGATAAACTCGATGAAATGTGGATATCGCCACGTTTCATCGTTTTTTGTTGTTTATAAATCTTGTAAAATGTGGGTTTATGGGCCCTTTTTCGGTTTTGGTGTTCAAAAAGACCTTGGTTTATGATATAATAATCTATCATCGGTTAGTATGCTCTGGTATACGTTTCGATGAGGATTTGATAGATTTTAAGGGGTCGCAGACGATGGATCGATGGGTTCCGCTTTATGAAAAATTAGAGGATTTGAAGTCCGATCGGGTCTATCCGTTTCACATGCCGGGTCATAAGAGGCGTGGCTTGGAGGAGTTTCTGCGGTCGTTCTGTCTGGAGGATGCGATTAGGTTTAAAAGTGCATTTGACGATATTCTTCGGATGGACATCACCGAGGTGGATCCTTTTGATGATTTGAACCATCCGACGGGGGAACTGAGGGCTGCGATGGAGCGTTGCGCGAGAGTTTACGGTGCGCAGGAAACTCTCTTTCTGGTCAATGGTTCCACGAGCGGCATCTGTGCTGCGATCGATGCGGTGTGCGCTCCGGGAGATGAGATCCTGATGGCGCGGAATTCGCATATCAGCGTTTATCGTCAGGTGATGCATGGAAAGCTTACTCCTGCTTACGCATATCCGCAGGAGATCCGATGCGGAGAAGCATCGTTTTACGGCGCGATCACTGCACAGGAACTCGAGCGGGGACTTTCGGCGCATCCAAATGCGAAGGCGGCCTTAGTCGTTTCTCCTACTTATGATGGCATCCTTTCGGATATTTCCGCTTTGGCGCGGGTAGCGCACGCGCATAACGTCGTCCTGATCGTCGACGAGGCGCACGGAGCGCACCTTAACTATATCCGTCCGGAGCTTTCGGCGGTTTTAGCCGGCGCAGATCTGGTGATCCAAAGTGTACACAAAACATTGCCCGCAATGACACAGACGGCGCTTTTGCATCGGTGTTCAGCCCGGGTCGACGCGCAGCGGTTGCGTGATTCGGCCGCATATTTTACCAGCACGAGTCCCTCGTATATATTGGTGGCATCCTTGCTTCGTTGTATGGACTTCATGGAGAAGCATGGAAAGGCGGCCATGCAGGCGTTCTACGCGCGTTTAGAGGTGTTTTACAATAAGTGTGAGGATTTATCCGGTCTGAAGCTTTTCGGCCCGTTTTGGGGCAATGCTTCGCGGGAAGACCTCTTTTCGAATGGCTGGTGCAAGGATCCCTCGAAGATCGTGATCCTCTGTCCGAAGCGGGGATACGCAGTCGCACAGAATTTGCGCGAGAGGCAGATCGAGACGGAGGCAGCCTCCCCGGATATGGTATTGGCCCTGGCGAGCTTGTTTGACAGCGACGAAGGTTTCGACCGCTTATACGAAGCAATGGCCGCGATCCCTGAAGACGGGGCGGTTACGGCCGATATCGTGACCGCAGAAGCAGAGCATGCCGAGCAGGTGATGATACCGTTTGAGGCCTATCATCGAAAGAGTTCGGGAATGATAAGCGAGGGAGCGACGGGCAGCGAGACAGTCGAGCTAAAAGGCGCTGCAGGATGTGTGAGCGCAGACACCGTGTATGTATATCCGCCGGGGATCCCGCAGATCGTATGCGGCGAACGTATTTCGCAGGGAATGATCGATCGTTTGATGAAAATGCAGGAGGCAGGGGCCACCTTACGCGGCTCTGCCGATGAGGACCGGATCACGGTCCTGAAGATATAACCAAAGGGTCGCTACAGGACCCGAAATCGGAGACGACAATGGGAAAGATATTTTATCTGATGGGAAAAAGCGCAACGGGTAAGGATACGATGTTTCAGCATCTGGAAGAGAATCCCGAACTCGACCTGAGGACGGTCGTACTGTACACGACGCGGCCGATCCGCGAGGGTGAGAGCGAAGGCGTGGAGTACCATTTCATCGATGATGAAACGATGGAACGCTTCCTGCGATCCGGAAAGGTGATCGAAAAGCGTACCTACCACACAGTCTGCGGGGATTGGAGTTACATGACGATCGATGACGGGCAGTTCGACCTCGCGGCGCATAATTACCTTGCGATCGGGACGCTAGAGTCCTACGCGAAGATCCGGGAGTATTTCGGTCCGGAGGTTTTGGTGCCGATCTACATCTGGGTGGAGGACGGCGACCGACTGGCGCGGGCACTGAAGCGGGAGCGTAAACAGGCGAACCCGCGGATCAGTGAAGTGTGCCGCCGCTACCTGGCCGATGAAGCCGATTTCTCCGAGGAGAACCTGGCTGCAGCCGGTATTGAGAAACGATTTGAGAATGATGACCGCGAGGCGACGATGGCTGCGATCGAGGAGTATATTCGCGAGCAGATCACCGCGCAGGATCGGGAAAATGCATAAAGACGGTTAGGGTTTACGTAGCCTGGCCGGCGGATAAACTCCGACGGCATAGGCAGGATGCAGGGGTGAATTAGATGGCAGATAACGAGAATAAAAAAACGAATAAACGTGAGTCCATCGGAATCGAGACCGGTCTGGAAACCAATGTGATCACGAACGAGAGCGCGAAGCGTTATAAGTGGATCTTCGTTGCTTTTTGCGGTGTGCTGGCGATCGCTCTGGCACTGAATGCATTGGGCGTTTTTTCGATCGCGCCGCGAAACGAAGACGATCCGGATAAATGGTATGATTACGACGACCGACGTGCCGATTCGAGGACGACTGAGGCGGAGCTCTCCGGAACGACGGCAGATTCGGACATTCCGACGATCGACGTAAATGTCAGACCTGGTGAAACGGTTGCGGACGTAACGAAGCCGAACGGCACGCCGGAAGAGACAGCCGATGTTTCCGAACCGGATGAGTCGAAGGCAGATCCGACGAAGGCGGAGGAATCCGCGCCGGATGCTTCGGTGGCGGACGAGACGAAAGCAGACGAGTCAAAACCGGATGAAACAAAGCCGGAGCCGACGAACCCAAAGCCTACGGATCCCGAACCTACAAAACCGGAGCCTACGAAGCCCGAGCCGACGAAGGCAGAGCCTGCTGGCCCTTCGGGTCCGGTTAAGATCCCGGCAAATGCGACGAAGGGCACGACCTTTACTGCGACCGATGCGGCAGGACAGCTGAGCGTAGTCGTTACATTGGCCGACCGATGGGGCGACGGGAACGCATTTACCAAGTACGACATCAAACTGAACAATGCTTCAAAAAAGGATCTGTCCAACTGGGCCATCGAACTCACGTTTGCAAAGGCGCCGGTTCTGGATCAGTCCTGGAGCGGCACGTTTTCGCCGAACGGAAATAAGCTGGTGATCACGCCGGTGGATTATAATACGACCATTATGGCGGGACAGAGCCCCGATGTCGGGTTCATCGTAAAAGGGACGACGCTCACCGAGATCACGAGCGTGACCGTCGGAAAAGCGGTCGCTTCTGTAAACCAGAACCCGCAGAACCAAAATCAAAATCAGAACCAAAACCAGAATCAGAACAACCAGAACCAGCCGGCGGCAAACCCCGGAAAGAAAGAAGTTCCGGCGCTGTCGCAGGACGACTGGCTCCACGTTTCCGGAAACCGGATCGTGGACGCGGCGGGAAAAGAGGTTTGGCTCACAGGCTGCAACTGGTTCGGCTACAACACCGGAACGAACACCTTCGACGGTTTGTGGAACTGCGACCTGAACAGTTCGCTCGCCGCGATCGCGGATCACGGTTTTAACCTCCTGCGTGTGCCGATCAGTGCCGAGCTGATCCTCCAATGGAAGGCCGGTAAGGCTCCGTCCGCGAACTTCAATAACGCGACGAATTCCTATCTGGTGGGCATGGATTCCCTGCAGATCTGGGACTACGTGGTCGGTCAATGTCACGCCTACGGCATAAAGATCATGATCGATATCCACAGCGCGAAAACGGACGCGATGGGCCACATGAAGCCGCTCTGGGTGGACGGAAACATCACGGAGAAGGATTACCTGGATGCGCTGGCATGGATGGCCGATCGTTATAAGAACGATGACACGATCATCGCTTACGATCTGAAGAACGAGCCGCATGGTAAGCCGAACGAGACGCCGAAGGCGATCTGGAATAACAGCACGGACGCCAACAACTGGAAGTACATCGCCGAGAAGGCGGCAAATGCGGTCCTGTCGAAGAACCCGAACGTCCTCGTTATGGTCGAAGGCATCGAGATCTATCCGATCGACATCAAGAAGAACGGAAACTTCGCTTCGACGAATGAGAAGGATTACTATTACAACTGGTGGGGCGGAAACCTCCGCGGTGTTGCGGACGCTCCGGTAAACCTCGGAAAATACCAGAATAAGCTGGTCTACTCACCGCACGATTACGGTCCGACCGTATATAAGCAGCCTTGGTTCGACAAGGCGTATACCTTCGATTCACTGATGAAGGATTGCTGGGAGGAAAACTGGTTCTACATCCATAAGCAGGGCATTGCCCCGCTCTTGATCGGTGAATGGGGTGGGTTCATGACGGAGCCGAACCTCACATGGATGACGTACCTGCGGAAGCTGATCAAGGATAACAAACTGCACCACACCTTCTGGTGCTTCAACTCGAACTCGGGTGACACCGGCGGCCTGGTTTTGGGCGACTTCGTTACCTGGGATACGGAGAAATACAACTTCGTGAAGGAAGTTCTGTGGCAGAAGAACGGCAAGTTCGTCGGGCTGGATCATCAGATCCCGCTGGGTAAGAACGGCATCACTTTAACACAGGGAGTTAAGTAAACGACCGAAACGGGCGTTTCGGAAAATGGAGAGCATATGGCGGGATTTGAGAAGGTGGTCGGCCATCCTGCGGTCATCACCCATCTGAACAATTCCATACAGAGCAGGCGCGTCGCGCACTGCTACCTCTTCGTCGGCGAGGACGGCATCGGCAAGCGCATGGTCGCTACCGAGTTTGCGAAGAAACTGCTGTGCGAAACGCCGGACTGGCCGGAGGCCCGCCCGTGCGGTACCTGCCCGGCCTGCGTCGCGGTGGATCGCGGATCGCACCCGGACCTTAAGTACATTCGCCACGAAAAACCTGCGACGATCAGCGTGGATGACGTGCGGGAGCAGCTTAACGGCGACATCGTGATCCGCCCGTACCGGGCAGAACGGAAGATCTACATCATCGACGAGGCAGAACTTCTGAATGTGCAGGCGCAGAATGCGATCTTAAAGACCATTGAGGAGCCGCCGTCCTACGCGGTGATCCTCCTGCTTTCCAACAACCGCGATATTTTCCTGGAAACGATCCGTTCACGAAGCGTTCTGGTGGAGTTTCAGCCGCTGCGGCGTGAGGACGTCGCGAGATATGTCGAGGCGCATTTTCCGCCGTCCGATGCACGAGAGTTCGCGCTGGACCACTGCCGCGGAAATATCGGCCGGGCCCTGCATCTGATGGAGGATGAGAACGCGCGTGATTTCGTCACGACGGTGTGCGGTATTCTGGCGAAGCTTCCGAAACTGTCCGTGATCGAGCGGATGGATGCGGTGAGCGAGCTGTCGCAGGATCGCGAGGATGTGAAAGAGGCGATGGAACTGTTTATAGCCTGGTATCGCGACGTGGCTGTTTTGAAGGCGACCGGCGATGTCCATAAGCTCCAGTTCGGAAGCCAAAATATAAAGAAGATCGAGATGGCTGCGCAGGCATATTCATTTGCCGCGCTCGGACGGATCTTCGAGAAGGTCAGGGAGACGAAAGAGCTCCTTCTGGCCAATGTAAACCCCGAATCGGCATTCGAGAATTTGCTGCTCGAGTGCGGAGTCGCGGGCTAAATCGCCGATGGCGGCGCGGGGTGACCCGGCCGGACCACGGAAGAAAGATGAGGATAGATAGAAATGCAAAGCAATGAAAACATCGACAACCAGGTGAGCCCTGAGATCGACGAGACCTCGAAGAGCATGGAAACCACGGAAGTCAAAGAGACAAAAGATGTAACCGAAGCGACGGACGTTAAGGAAAACCGGGAACCCCGAGAGAATCGCGGCGGTCGCGACAACCGGGATAATAAAGAGTCGAAAGACAACAAAGAGGCGAACCGTGAGCCCATCTCCCCGGACGAGCAGGTCATCGGAGTAAAGGTAGACAACAACCGCAAGATGTACCTGTACCTGACCGGTAAGAAGCAGGTTTCACGCGGACAGCGCGTGATCGTGGAGACCGCGCGCGGCGTCGAGATCGCGACGGTCGTTATGAGCCCGCGGCGCTACGAGAAGCGTGACCGCGACCTGAAGAGGATCCTGCGCGTAGCGACGGAAGCTGATATTAAGAGAGACGAGAAAAACCGTGAAAAAGAGGCGCATGCGTTTGAGATCGGCCTGGAGAAGATCGCCCAGTACGGTCTGGAAATGAAACTCGTGCGCACGGAATATACATTTGATAATAACAAGTTATTATTTTATTTCACAGCGGATGGCCGCGTGGATTTCCGTGAGCTGGTAAAAGGCCTGGCTTCGGTCTTCCACACCCGTATCGAACTGCGCCAGATCGGCGTGCGTGACGAGTGCCGCATGCTGGGCGGTCTGGGCGTCTGCGGCCGTGAGCTCTGCTGCAAGAGCTACCTGCCCGACTTCGCTCCGGTATCCATTAAGATGGCGAAGGACCAGGGCATCCCGCTTAATCCGCTGAAGATCTCCGGCGTTTGCGGCCGCCTGATGTGCTGCTTAAAGAACGAGCAGGAGACCTACAACTACCTGAACAGCCGCCTGCCGAACCCGGGCGACGAAGTGACGACGCCGGAGGGACTGAAGGGTAAGGTCCACAGCGTGAGCACCCTGCGTCAGCAAGTGCGCGTTATCGTCGAGACGGATAAGGACGAAAAGGAGATCCGCGAGTATGAGGCGACAGACCTGAAGTTCGCGAAGCCGAAGCAGCGTCGCAGAGATAAGAGATTGGATATCTCCGAGGAAGAGGCAAATAAGCTCGAAGAGATCGAGAAGTTGGAGCGGAAGACGCTATACGAGGAAAGAGACGACTAAATGGAGCGAGTGGATAAACTGACGGCCAATGGATATAAGATCCTGCAGGACACGGACGGCTTCTGTTTCGGAATGGACGCGGTGCTTCTGTCGCGGTTCGCGAAGGTAGCTCCCGGAGAGACCGTGCTGGATCTGTGTACGGGAACGGGCGTGGTGCCGCTACTACTCGCTGCACACACCGAAGGGAAGCATTTCACCGGCCTGGAGATCCAGGAGCGGGTGGCCGACATGGCGGGACGGAGCGTTGCCCTTAACGGCGTGGAGGATCGCGTGTCTATCGTCTGCGGGGACTTAAAGGAGGCAGCGAAGTATTTTCCGAAGGCTTCCTTTGACGTGGTCACCTGCAACCCGCCGTACATGAGTCCGCAGGGCGGACTGGTGAATCCCTCCGACGGGAAGGCTATATCCCGCCATGAGATCAAGTGCACGCTGGCCGATGTGATCGAGGCGGCGACGCAGATGATGAAGAGCGGAGGGCGGTTCTACATGGTGCACCGGCCGCGTAGGCTGCCGGAGATCTTCGCACTCTGCGCGGAAAACAATCTGCATATACGGACGCTGCGAACGGTGCAGCCGAGGCTTGGCGAGCCGGCGAACATGGTGCTGATCGAGGCGATCCGCGGCGGAAACGCCCAGTGCAGCATTGCCCCGACATGCGTGATCTACGAGGGTCGGGACGCGGAAGGTAAGGACATCTATACCGACGAGATCCGCCGGTATTTTGAGGAATAGAGTATGAGCGGTACACTTTATGTATGCGCGACCCCGATCGGTAATCTGGAAGATATCACCTACCGGGTGGTGCGGACGCTGCGGGAGGTCGACCTGATCGCGGCCGAGGACACGCGCAACAGTATCAAACTGTTGAATTATTTCGACATCAAGACGCCGATGACGAGTTACCATGAGTACAACCGTTTCGACAAGGCGAAGTATCTGGTCGGCGAGCTGCTGGCCGGGAAGAATATAGCCCTGATCACAGACGCCGGAACGCCCGGCATCTCCGATCCGGGCGAGGTACTGGTCGCCATGTGCGTGGAAGCAGGCGTCACGGTAACGGCGCTTCCCGGGGCCATGGCGGGCATCAACGCCCTGATCATGTCCGGCCTGCCTACGCGGCGGTTTTGTTTCGAAGCCTTTCTCACGAATGAGAAGAAGGAGCGCACCCAGGTGCTGTCGGAACTGGCACATGAGCATCGCACGATCGTGATGTACGAAGCGCCGCACCGGCTGACGAAAACGTTGGAGGCTCTAGAGGAACTTTTCGGGGCGGACCGGCGCATCGCGGTGTGCCGGGAGCTGACGAAGAAGCACGAAGAGGCCGTCCGCGGGACATTGGCCCAGGTGCGAGAGCATTTTGAGCAGACCGAGCCGAAAGGGGAATTCGTGCTCGTGATCGAAGGCGCATCCTACGAAAAGGAGCGCGACGAGAAGGAAAAAGAGTGGGCCGAGATGGACCTTTCGGCGCACATGGACCTGTATCTGGCACGCGGCATGGACCGCAAGGAGGCCATGAAGCAGGTGGCGGCGGACCGCGGGATCTCGAAGCGGGACGTGTATAAAGAATTACTGGAGGAGAGCGGAGAATGAAAGATGCCCAGAAGATGAAGGACGAAGATATCCGTCCGATCCTGTTTGATTATTTGGATGAGCAGGGACTGCGCGGACGTTTCTTTGAGGAATTTGTGATGGGACGCCGGACGCGGGCCGACGCGCTTCTGGTGCGCGAGGACCTGATCGGTTTCGAGATCAAAAGCGACCGGGACACATTGGCCAGACTGAAACGCCAGATCAAGGGCTACCACCAGTTTTGCGACCGCAATTACATCGTGGTCGGCGCGAAATATCTGGAAAAAGTGCAGGAGGAGGTCCCGGAAAACTGGGGCGTGATCCTGATCAAAAAGGGCGAAAACGAAGAGGAGCAGCCCACCCTCGAGATCCTGCGGAAGGCAACGGCCGGACCGCGCGAACATTTGCGCTCGCAATTACACTTATTGTGGAGATCCGAGCTGATCGAGATCATTCGCAGGCATGACCTGGGCGGTGTTTCCGGAAAGAATAAGCAGCGCCTGCGGGAGATGATCTACCACGGACTGCCGCGGGAGACCGTGCGCGCAGAACTTTGCGAAGCATTGATCCAGAGAGACTACTCGCTGTACGAAGGCGAAGACGAAGAATAGAAGAGCAATGTGTCAGTGGGAAAGGTGACAAAAAGAACCGTCCCCATTGACACATTTTTTCAAATAGGGGCCTAACCATTTTCCGGAAAGTGCTACTATATAGGTGAAAGCTTTCAAATGCAACTGAGGTACACACTATGACGAAAGAACAGATGGAACAGATCGTTTCGGAAAATATGAAGAAGATCTATCTGTACTGCGTGCGCAGATTGGGAAATGCGTCGGACGCGGAGGATGTGGCGTCGGACATCATGCTGGAACTGCTGCGTTCGTACTCCGAGGTGAGGGACGACGCGGCGGTACATAGTTACATGTGGTCCGTGGCCGGAAACCTGTGTAAAAGCTTCTGGCGTAAGGCCGGGAAAACGGCAACGATGGAGATCCCCGAAGACTATGCGGGAACCTATATGATCACACCCGAGGAGCAGCTGATCCACGAAGAGGAATTGCTTACGCTTCGGCGGGAGCTCTCCTTGCTCAGCGAAAAGTACCGCAAGGTCATGATCGCGCACTACATTCAGCAGAAAACCTGCGAAGAGATCGCGGGCGAGACGGGATTGACCGTGACGAATGTAAAGCAGTATCTGTTCGAAGGACGGAAAAAAGTCCGGAAAGGAATGGACATGCAAAGAGAATATGGAGTATATAGTTACGCACCGGAGAAGTTCACAATGGATTTCTGGGGCGATTCGGGAGAGGGTTACTGGTCGTTGTTCGACCGCAAACTGCCGGGAAGCATCATGCTTTCGGTCTATGACGCGCCGAAGACGCTGGAGGAACTCAGCATGGAGGTCGGTGTTTCGATGCCGTACCTCGAGGAGGAGGTGGCCCGCCTTTTGGAGTATGAGCTCCTGGTGAAGCAGGGCAATAAGTACCGCAGCGGTATCGTGATCTACGACAATGCTTTTTTAGACGCCGTAAAGCGTGCGGCCCGCGAAGCATTGACCGAGAATATCGAAGCGATTCGAGCCATGGTGAAACGGGGAACCGAGTTACTGAAAGAGACGGACTTCACTTGTTATAAGGACGATGAAAACGTCCGCGGCTGGTTCGTCCTGATGTTGATCCTGTGGGAGGCAGTGCAACAGTCGGAAAGCAAACTGAAGACGCCGCTGACATTTCCCCTTCTGACCAATGGTTCCAGGGGCTACGTGATGGGCCAGCGCGGCGAGCATGAGAGAGAGGTCTCCGGCTTTTACGGGATGTATACCCTGAACCACGGCTACCTGCGGTCTTTGAATTTCAACCGCCTGACGGACCGGGTGGTGAACCCTTTTGAGATGGGCGTTCGCGATGTGCTTCTCGCCTGTGAAGAGCGCCGCGGCGAGACGTCGGAATGGGAGAACCTGTCCGACATGATCGAGAAGAAGATCGTTCACATTGAGGACGGAAAGATCTGCCCGAACTACTGCGAGATATCCGAAACCTGCTACAAGGAGATCATGGATAAAATGGCCGGCGAGATCGACTTTATGGCAGATCTGTCGGCACGACTTCGCGAGCATGCGGCGAAGACCCTGGCAGCATCGACCCCGAAGGATATATTGCATGCGGAGGAGATCGGCAGCATCCTCTCCATGTGGAAGATTTTGGAGAACATGGTTCCGATCGCTCTTGAGAGCGGACTGCTCACAAAGGGAACCGAGGAGCAAAACCTCACCGTCTTTTATATTCACTGGTAAAGAATGTGAGTTCGAAATACAGGCGCGGGTCTGTCGAATAAGACAGCCCCGCGCCCGTTTTCTTTTTGGCGGAAGGATGATATAATGGGGACAGTTACCGGGAGATGAAAGGAATACTGGGCGGTCCGGAAGCTGCAAATGGACATTGACCGGACGTATGAGCACTGCAGAGCCTGCACCGATCCGGTGTGCCAAAAGGAGTGTGGCCGCGGGTTGAATATCCCGGAGCAGATCGAGCGGATCCACAAATTGGTGCACGCATGGTCGGAGGTGTAAATAGAAAGGATACTTGACAAACGGACAGAATCGTGACATAATTCCGTTGTCGGGGCCCGTAGCTCAGTTGGGAGAGCGCTGCGTTCGCAACGCAGAGGTCATGGGTTCGAATCCCACCGGGTCCACGTCGTCACGGGCTTCATATCGCTCGTGGCGACTTTTTTATGCTTCGCAACAAAAGCGCCCCTCGTTCATTCCGCCGTTCCTCCTTTCCGCAAAAGGGCACGCTCGGCTCGCCTGCTCGGTTGTAAACGCCCTCGCGACGGCTCACAGTCGCTACCACCCTTTTGCGGGTCTAGCTTCATCAAAGAGACTTCATATCGCCTGCGGCGACTTTTTTATGCTTCGCATTTAAAGCGCCCCTCGTTCATTCCGCCGTTCCTCCTTTCCGCAAAAGGGCACGCTCGGCTCGCATTCGTTCGTAAGAAAACCGTAAGGAAAAATACCTTGACTCGATGGTTTCGAAATGATATCATAGTGATATCAGCCGAGGACATAAGTCTTTCGGTGGAAAAACAAACAGTATCGAAGTAGGAGTTCGAGAAAAGAGGTAAAGGATATGACAGAGAAGATTATCGGAAAGAAAGGAAGCGGAGCGATCATGCTCTTGCTGTATTTTGCGCTGACGGCACTGTCGGTGGTTGCTTTGATCTGGTCGCTTCCGGCCAGAGAGGGCGCCGAGTTTAACAGTATGCCGGTATTTATCATTGCCATTATCTGGCTGTCCATCGGCTGGCTCATGTTGTTGGGACTGAAGATCATCAAGCCTTCGGAGGCATTGGTTCTGACGCTGTTCGGCCGCTATGTCGGAACGCTGAAGAATGACGGTTTCTACTGGGTAAACCCGTTCTGCGTGGGCGTGAACCCTGCAGCAGCAACGAAGCTGAACCAGAGCCGCGACGTGGCTCCGGCATCGAGCCAGGTATTGAGCGCAGCAACCGCGCAGGCTCTGATGAGCAAAAAGATGTCCCTGAAGATCATGACACTGAACAACAACGTGCAGAAGATCAACGATTGCCTCGGTAATCCGGTGGAGATCGGTATCGCGGTAACCTGGAGAGTCGTTGACACCGCAAAGGCGGCATTCAACGTTGATAACTACAAAGAGTATCTGTCTCTGCAGTGTGACGCGGCTTTGCGTAACATTGTCCGCATCTATCCGTACGATGTAGCGGCCAATGTTGACACCACCGGCGACGGTATCGCAGACGAGGGCAGCTTACGTGGTTCGAGTGAGCTGGTAGCGCGCCAGATTCGCGACGAGATCGCGGCAAAGGTAGTCGATGCAGGTATCGAGATCATGGAGTCTCGCATCACCTACCTTGCATACGCTCCCGAAATCGCAGCAGTTATGTTGCAGCGTCAGCAGGCATCGGCGATCATTGACGCGAGAAAGATGATCGTGGATGGTGCGGTAGGCATGGTAGAAATGGCATTGGAGCGTCTGAGCCAGAACCAGACAGTAGTTTTGGATGAGGAACGTAAGGCGGCAATGGTTTCGAATCTGTTGGTAGTCCTTTGCGGCAATCATGACGCACAGCCCGTCGTTAATTCGGGCACGCTCTACTAGTGAACGAAGATAAGAAAAAACAAATTCCGCTCAGACTTTCGCCCAAGCTGTATGAGGATCTCGCAGCTTGGGCAGAGTCCGATTTCCGTTCCGTCAACGGTCAGATCGAGTTTTTGCTCACGGAATGCGTAAAAGAACATAAGAAAAGCGGCAGATATGTGCCGAAGTTTAAAGAAAATGATGAAAACGAGTCCCCGGAGGGTTAACACCCCCTGGGGGCCGTTTGAACTGGGCGAGTCTGAAAAAACGGCACCGCTCACCGCCGGCGTGATCGGAAAGCATGCCGTATACTTCGAATTTGTATCGGAGGAAGAGGGCGCGATCGCAGCGTTTGACCGGTTTACATTTGATTGAAGATGAAAACCTGATTTCGCTGATTGAAGAATAAGGATCAGGAGGATCCGTGAATGCAGGGGGCAGAGAATTTAGTGCTTGACAGGAAGAATAGTAAGAAGTATAATAGGGTCGGTTAGCATATGCTAACCGCTGCAGAAATAATACCGCCACCACTCGTGGCGGTATATAAATGGACACAAGTTAGCATATGCTAACCAGTATACAGGAGGAACTGTTTATGAGCAGAGTTGCTGTTGTTTTTTGGAGTGGCACCGGTAATACGGCTGCCATGGCTGAGGCTGTGGCGGAGGGTGCCAGAACAGCCGGGGCGGACGTATCTATTTTGGGCCCCGCTGAGTTTACACCGGAAAAAGCGGAGGGCTTTGACGGGATCGCCTTCGGTTGTCCGGCCATGGGAGCCGAGGTGCTGGAGGAGTATGAGTTTGAGCCGATGTTTTCGGACGTGGAAGGCTCTCTTTCAGGAAAAAAGATCGCATTGTTCGGTTCATACGGATGGGGTGACGGACAGTGGATGCGTGACTGGGAAGACCGGTGCTTCGATGCCGGCATCCGATTAACTGCGACATCGGTCATGGCAAATTATGCGCCGTCCGAGGCAGATCTGGAATCGTGTAGAGCGCTCGGAAGGGCGTTGGTATAAACCGTAAGGAGGCATTTTTATGAGTGAAATTTTCAAAAACGTTCCCGTGATCAAATATGAAGGACCCGGGAGCAAAAATCCGTTTGCGTTCAAGTATTATGACGCTGAGAGGACCGTGCTCGGTAAGAAGATGAAGGACTATCTTCCGTTTGCCATGGCATGGTGGCATAACCTCGGTGCGAACGGTGTGGACATGTTCGGTCGCGGAACGGCGGACAAAAGATTCGGAGCAGCTTACGAAGGAACCATGGAGCACGCGAAAGCGAAGGTGGATGCCGGCATTGAGTTCATGAAGAAACTGGGCATCAAGTATTACTGTTTCCATGATGTAGATCTGGTCCCCGAGGCAGATGATATCAATGAGACCAACGCCAGACTGGATGAAATTACCGATTATATCCTGGAGAAAACAAAGGGGACCGATATCAAGTGCCTGTGGGGCACGGCCAATATGTTCTCCAACCCCAGATTTATGAACGGCGCAGGAAGCACCAACGATGTAGATGTTTACTGCTTCGCAGCCGCGCAGGTTAAGAAGGCCATTGAAATGACCGTAAAACTCGGTGGTAAGGGTTACGTTTTCTGGGGCGGCAGAGAAGGCTATGAGACGCTGCTGAATACCGAAGTGAAGCTGGAGCAGGAGAATATCGCGAACCTGATGCGGATGGCGCGCGACTACGGCCGCAGCATCGGCTTTAAGGGAACCTTCCTGATCGAGCCGAAGCCGAAGGAGCCGATGAAGCATCAGTATGACTATGACGCTGCGACCGCGATCGGTTTCCTGCGTCAGTATGGCCTGGATAAGGATTTCATGATGAATATCGAGGCGAACCATGCAACGCTCGCCGGACATACATTCCAGCACGAGTTGCGGATCAGCCGCATCAACGGAATGCTGGGTTCGATCGACGCAAACCAGGGCGACGTGATGTTGGGTTGGGATACCGACTGCTTCCCGAGCAATGTCTATGACACGACGCTCGCCATGTACGAGATCGTTAAGAACGGGGGACTGCCGGTCGGAATCAACTTCGATTCCAAGAACCGCAGACCGAGCAACACATATGAGGATATGTTCTATGCATTTATCCTCGGCATGGATTCGTTTGCGTTCGGCCTGCTGAAGGCGGCGGAGATCATCGAAGACGGCCGCATGGAAGGTTTCGTTAAGGAAAAGTACAGCAGTTTCGATTCGGAGCTGGGCAGAAAGATCCGCAGCGGCGAAGCGACCCTTTCGGAACTCGCCGAAAGAGCATGTCGCATGAAGAGTGTGGCAACACCTATGTCAGGAAGACAGGAGTATCTTGAAGGAGTGCTAAATAATCTGATCCTTTCATAAGTTTGCATATAAGAGTTTAATTTTGGGAACAGGAAAGCGGTGCTGATGAAGAGTCAGCGCCGCTTTTCTGCTTTCGTAGAACCCGGCGGAGAGGATCTGACGGAGCGGATCTATTTGGAAATTGACCGTAAGAGGGTTCTTTGGTATACTGGCGCTAGAGAGAATGAAGATGCAAGCGTAAGATTTGCCAAAAGGTTTCTGGGAACGGACGTCGGTGCGGAGTTTAAGGCAGCGCCTACGGACAGTATGACGATCTTGCTTACGGTGGGCTTCGCTGCGGTCACGACCGGCGTTTACAAATATCTGGATGTTCGCCATGACCGAAACGTAGAGTCCTGCAAATGCCCGTACTGCCTGCAAGTCTACAAGCAGACCGGTGTCATCATCAACGACGACCTGGACCAGAAGGAATGTGTATACGTTGGCTCATACTCCACGATGTACTGATCAGGCGCCCATAATTCTGACGGAACCTTTACGCTTTGTTTACAAATCCTTTCGGGAACTTCCCTTTTTGAACTTCTCTTGGTATTATTCTCCTACAGGCCAATGATACCGGATCGGCGGACATTGCCCCTGTAGTTTAGGTGACGAAGGAGGATATTAAAATGTTTGTTACCTGCCCGAGCTGCAAAGAACTGATCAAAAAGAATGTAGGCCCTTGCCCTATGTGCAAGAACATGGTTACGGCTGAGTATATACTGAAATACGAGAAAGAGGAAAGAAGACAAGCCGACGAGTATAACAGAGAGAAGATGGCGATCTTCAGCAAAAGAAGAGGGGTTGCCACTCTGGTGACGGTCATTCTCATCGTGGTGGTTATCGTGACGATGATCGTATGCGGCTCGATGAAGAACGAACCTTTGGGGATCGGTCTCGTGCTCGCTGAGATAGTGATCGCTGTTGTTGTCGGACATTTCACAAAGTGCTTCAACTGCCCGTATTGCGGAAAGTACTACAAATCGTATGCATCCCGTGGAATCAGTTTCCAGACGGACTGCTGCCCGCACTGCGGGGGAAGACTTCGCTGATCGTAGTTTAGGTGACGAAGGAGGATATTGAAGTGTTTGTTACCTGCCCGAATTGTAAAGAACTGGTTGGAAATCATGTAGGTCCCTGCCCTATGTGCAAAAATATGATCACCGCGGAATATATTTCCAAATGTGAGCAAGAGCTGATGCGGGAAAGCGCGGAGGATACCAGAGAGAAGATGACGGTATTCCATAACAGGAAGATGTTCCAAGGTGTGCTTACGTTCGTTTTGTTCATTGCAATGATCACTACGACGATCGTATGCTACCTGGTGGGCCGGTTAGACTTGGAGAAGTACCTTATTCCTGCAGAGCTCGTGCTTTGGCTTATCATCAATCATTTTGCCAAGGGTTTTCGCTGCCCGTATTGCAATAAGTATTACATGGGCTTCCCGCTTCGTTGGAACCGTGAAACAGACCACTGTGTGAACTGTGGGGGAAGACTTCGCTGATCGATCTACAGAGGATCTGTAAAACATAATAGTAGTTAAAGGGGCGGACATAGTCCGCCCCTTTTTTGGTGAATTAAGTGCCCGTGTGTATTGCGAAAACGTACGATTTGTGGTACATTTTCTGTAGGTAAAAATGTGGGGAGTAGTGACACGATAACGATCGAATGATATCACGGGATATCGGAATGGGAGGCTAATATGATGATCATTTGCCCGGTGTGCGGGAAAGAGACCGAAGGCGGATATAAGTTTTGTATGAATTGCCGAAGTGAGATCGGCGGGGACAATGCTTCGCAGGCTGCAGAAACCGTGCAGGCAACGGCGGCCGATCCGGGCAGCATCGCCCAGGCGGCTGCGGCGGGTGTTTCAGCTGCGACGGCAACGGCTGCACCGAAGATCATGGCGGCACCCGGAGCGCAGATCGGAGCCGATTTGGGCGCGCAGGTAGGCGCGACGCCCGGAGCATCCCAGGCGATGCCGCCGCAGAACTACGAGTCCTATGAACCGTATATCAAGCAGGGAACGATCCCAGATCATACGAACTATCCGAACATGTATGCCGCTCCCGACCCGAATGTGGTGAGGGCGCAGACGAAAAAGAAGGGCCCCGGTGCCGGACGTAAGGTCGCGGCCTTCTTCCTGGGCATCTTCCTGTTTTTCTCGGGACTGGTGACATTATCCCTGTACTGTGTGAAGGAGACCGTATCCGTAGAGAATCTGACGGAGGCGCTTACTGATGCTTCTGCGATCACATCCATTGAGGTCGGCGACCTGACCGGACGCGAAGAGGATAAGGGAAAGACGATCTCCGGCTATATCCTGGAGCAGATCCCTGAAGATCAGAAGGAGAAGTTCCCCGAACTGACGGAGGACAGCATCAATCAGTTTTTGAGTGACGAAGCGGCACAGGAAGTGATCGCAGTACCGCTCGGCGACCTGATTGACTATCTGGCGGGCGAAAAGGACGAGTTCTCCATCGATTCCGCGCAGATCATTCAGGCGCTCGAAGAAAACTCCGATGCCATAGAAAAGTATACAGGTAAGAAGCTGGATACGGAAGACCTGAACTCCATACGCGACTCGATCAATGAATTTAATGAGAAGGAGCTTACGGAACAGCCGGGCGCTAAAAATGCAGGCATTACAGCCGGTATGAAGGTCCTGAAGTTCTTCATGTCCGACGGAATGTTTCACGTAGCTGCCGGCATCACCGCATTCTTCGCACTGATGATCATCGTGGTATTCGGCCGCTATTTCGACAGCGCGCTGATCCGCATTGGCCTGACCGGCACCTTCGTGGGCGGCCTCGTTTACTTCGGCATCAAAGTCGGCCGTTTCGCGATCGATAAGACCATGGCGGGAAAAGTCGGAAAAGGTGTGGTGGACATGCTGGATAAGGCGGTGTTCGATCAGTTTAGATCGACCGGCTTCGTGGTGCTCTGCGCGAGCCTCGGAACGATCGCGGTCGGCGTGGTCGTAAAGGTCATTCGCAACGCAGTGACAAAATAAAGCAGACTTGAAACATATCGGAATATGTGCTATCATAGCGTGTGGGATATAGTCCCAAGGTATGATAGGAGGTATAGATTATGATTATGAAGAAGAGAATCTCTCGCTTTATGGCGAGCGCTCTGGCTGCGGGTCTGGTTCTTTCGGCACCGCTTACGGCATTTGCCGATGACGAACCTACAACGGCTGTTGCGGAGACTTTTGAGGCATCTGAGGCTTCTGAGGCATCTGAGGCTTCATCGGCCGGCGCTGAAGAGCAGGGATCTGCTGAAGACACGACCCAGAATAAGGACGACGCGGATCAGGTAGGCGCACCGGCTCCCGCAGCAGGCGAAGGCGATGGCGCTGATGTAGCTACGACCGACCTTACCGCACATGTTCGTATCGAGGGTATCGATAAGATGCTGTACAACAGCGATGTAACGGTTAAGGTTAAGGAAGGCGAGAAGGCTACCGCGAAGTCCGTTCTTATGGCGGCAGATGAGCAGTCGGATGCTCTCACCATCGTCGGTGCTGACACGAACTATATTACCGAGGTCAATGGCGTGAAGGCTGCTACTTACGGCGGCTGGGACGGCTGGATGTATCAGGTAAACGGAACCGCAGCTCCGGTAGGCATCGAAGCATATGAGATCGCAGCAGGCGACAGCATCGTTCTGTACTACTCGGATGAGTTCGGCATCGGCATGGATTACCCGGTTCTGAATGTAGATAAGATCGCGGAGAAGAAGATTTCCTTTACATCCGTGAAGACAACCTATGATGCAGAAGGTAAGGCTTCTACAGCTGAGGTCAAGGTTACCGATATGGACGTTACCATCGGCGGCGAGACTTATAAGACCGACGCAAACGGCGAGATCGCTCTCTCCGATGCAGTTATGGCGAAGCTTCCCGCAGAGATCGCGATCAGCAAATATGCAGAGAACGGTTGCCCGCTCGTACTTCGTTACGCGCCCGGAACTACTATTGCCGCTCCGGCATCCGCAACACCGACCGGAGACGCTACCCCGGTAGCATGGCTGTTTGTGATCGCAGCAGGCGCTGCAGTTGTTACTGTTGCAGCTCGCAAGAAAAATCAGGCTTAATGATCCCTTTGCGCGGTAAATGCTCGCGCGTAGTTTGAAAGAAAGGAAGTCGGAATGCAGAACAAAATGCGTAGGCGTCGACACAATTTGATTTTGTGGTCGCTGGCAGTTGTTTTGCTTCTGACTTCTTTTTTTGATGCTTTCAGTAGCGTAGGCCTGAGCCGGCACGTGTTTGCGGACACGGCCGCGGAGCGTGCGGGGGCGGCGGAGCAGCTGCTCACGAAGTGCCGCGAGGCGCTTAACTGGAAAATGAAGGCTTCCGGCGCGAAGTCGGAGCAGGCGCTGCTGGATACGATGGCGGCGCACGCAGGCCGCAGCCCGGAGGACTGGTATGTCCTCGCGATGGCGAAGATGGGCCTGAAACTCGATTACACGAAGTATGCGAATGCCCTGTTCGAGGTGTGCAAAGATCCCGAGCCGACGGATGTGGAGCAGTATCGCCGGTATCTGGTGGCTCGCGCCATGGGTTTCGAGGACATTCCCGGAACGGCTCCGGAGAAACTGAAGGATAAGGGCATCATGAGCGCGATCTACCGCGGCTACGCCGTGGCGGCAGGCCGCGCATCGAGTTCGTTTGTCTACGGGGAGACACAGAGTGCCCTGATCGATTTGAAACTGGCAGACGGCGGGTACGCCCTGATGGGTGAGACCTCCGATGTCGACGTGACGGCCTTCGCATTGCAGGCCTACGGTGCCCTTCTCGGCGCGCAGGGGAAGACGGCGGCAGGTGCGGAACTGGCTTCGGCGGTCCGCGATGGTTTTGCGGTGCTCGGTAAGCGGCAGTCGGCGGACGGCGGCTACGCTTCCTTCGGCACGGCAAATGCCGAGAGCGGAGCCATGGTTCTGCTGGCACTCGCAGCATTTTCCGATAAGGACATAACGGCAGAAGTACGTAACTCGGTCCGTGCGAATGCCCTGATCGAAGCAACGAACCGCTTCCAGACGGCCGGAGGCGGCTTCGCACATGCGCTGTCGGACGGAGTTGCTTCCATGGAAAATGACCTGGCCACGGCGCAGGTCATGTGCGCTTACGCGGCTTATGCGTCCTACCTGAAGGGAGCGTCCGGAAGACTCTACCCGGTGAAGGCAGCGGCAGGGCCTGTGGTTCCGACGACGGAGAAGCCGACCGAAATACCGACCGAGGCCTCCACGGAAGAGACGACACAGAAGCAGACCGAAGCGTCTGCAGAAGAGACAACACAAAAGCAGACCGAAGCGTCTGCGGAAGAAACGACGAAGAAGGAAACCGAAGCCTCCACAGAGGAGACTACAGCGAAGGGGACGGAGGTTTCTACAGAAGAAACGACTGAGGAAACCGCAGAGGAGTCGACCGAAGAGACCGCAGAGGTATCGACGGAGGCTGCGACTGAGGAATCGACCGACGTTTCTGAAGAAACCACTTCGGATGCGGAAACAACAGAAAACAGTTCTAAGGAAACCACAATCGAAGAAAAAACAAATGATAATTCAACTTCTGTACCCACACAAGGCTCTGATATAGAAAAGCCGGAGGAGGGTTCTTCCACTTCGGCACGAACGATACGATGGATCATGACGGCGGTCGTGGCCGGCCTGATCCTGCTCGCTTTACTGGCGAACACGTTCTCCAGACGCAAATCGAAACTGACCTACATCCTGATCGTTATCTTCGGCGTGGCCGCGCTGGCGTTCATCTGGTTTTCGAAGATCACGCTGCCGGAACAGGCGACGCAGAAACAGCAGCAGAACTATCTGGAGCGGTTGCCCGCACAGGGAGAGTTCCGCGTTACGATCAGCATTGACCAGAGGATCGAAGGTGAGGAGCCGTTGCTGACGCCGCGCCTCGTGACGGTCAGCGGGGACGACACGGCATTTGACGTCCTGCAACGCGTGACCACGGCGTACGGGATCAGTATCGATTATTCAAAGAGCATGGTCGGAACGGTGTATGTGCGCGCGATCGGCGGGCATTCGGAGTTCGACCGCGGTGCCGGCTCGGGCTGGGTCTTCCTGGTCAATGGCGCGCTGGCGACGACGGACGCGGGTAGCGTGAAACTTTCGGACGGCGATGAACTTCGCTGGGCCTACACGCTGGATCTGGGAAAGGATGTGAGCCCATGAGAGTTTACCTTCATTCCCGAACCTGGTTCATCTATTTTGTGATGGTCATCGTCATTCTGATGACCTTCTGGCACCCGGTGGTGCTTCTGATCAGCCTGGAGAGCGGGCTCATCTGGTGGAAGATCCTAAAACGCCGGCTCACTATGGGACATATTCTGGGAGCCGCCGCTTTACTCGGTTTTCTGACCGTGATCAACCCGATCATATCCGCCAACGGCGCGACGATCCTGTTTTACTTAAACGGACGAGCCTATACCGCGGAGGCGCTGGTCTACGGTTTCTTGTTTGCTTCGGTCATGGTCTGCGCCCTGCTGTGGAGCGTGATCCTGAGCGAAGTCATGACGACGGACCGCTGGCTCTGCGTCTGCGGGCGGCGTTTCTCCCGAACCGGCCTGGTTCTGACCATGGTGTTCCGCTTCTTCCCGCTGTTTTCCAAGCAGTGGCGCAAGATCCGCGAGGGGCAGGAAGCGCTGGCCGGAGGGGCTCCGGTCGGCTGGAAGGAGACCTTCCTCCTGACGAAGCGGGAGCTTTTATGCATGCTGACCTGGTCGCTGGAGCACGGGTTCGTAACGGCCGATGCCATGCTGGCGCGCGGCTATGGCTCCGCGCGGCGGACCTATTTCAATCGTGAAAAATACGGCGCGGGAAGCGCCCTGATCGCACTGGCGGTCATCGGGGCATTTGCCGCAGTCATAACCGCCGCCGTACTCGGCGGCATGGAGTCGCAGATCTATCCCTACGTCCGGATTCACATGGACGGAGCCGTGGATATCCTGGGCTTTACAGCCTATTTTATGTTGTGTCATCTGCCGATGATCTCGTATAAAGTACTGAGGGAAGAAAGGAGGATGCGGTCATGATACAAGTGGAAAACGTAAGTTTTACCTACACCGGAGCGGCCCGTCCGAGCCTTTCCGACATATCTCTGCAGGTGGCGCCGGGTGAATTCATCCTGCTCTGCGGCCCGACCGGCTGCGGTAAATCCACTCTGCTTCGGATGCTGAAGCCGGAACTGATGCCGGCGGGGGCGAAAAGTGGGCGCGTCCTGTATCGCGGCCGGGAGATCGGCGCGGACGACCGTCTGCCCGAGATCGGTTTTGTCATGCAGATGCCGGAACAGCAGGTCGTCACCGACCGCGTTTGGCACGAGCTAGCGTTCGGCCTGGAAAACCTCGGCGTGCCTTCGGAAGTGATCCGGCGGCGCAGCGCGGAGATCGCGGCCTACTTCGATCTGGAGAAAAGTTTTGAAAAGGATACGAACGCCCTGTCCGGCGGCGAAAAACAGCAGCTGGTCGTGGCATCGACCATGATTATGGGCTGCAAGGTCCTGCTTCTGGATGAGCCGACTTCGCAGCTGGACCCGATCGCGGCGAACCGCTTCTTCCTGTGGCTGGAGCAGCTGCGGCGGGAGTTTGGTATTACGATCATTCTGGCGGAGCACCACCTCGAGGAGATCTTCGGAGAGGCGGACCGCGTGATCTTTATGGAAAACGGGCGCATCCTGGCGCAGGGGAAGCCGGCGCTGGTGGCACAGACACTGCTTTCGGGCGGGAACGCATTTTCCGCGGCACTTCCGACGGTGACCCGGCTGTTCTACGATTCGAAGTCCATCCGGGACCCCTTCGTTTCGCTGCGTGAGGCAAAGGCGGCGCCGGACTATGAGTCCCTGGCGGAGATTGCAAAGAAAGCGGCGGCCGTAAATTCGGCAGCGGAGGCGGCGCCGCCCGCCCGCGAGCCAGAGACCGCCGTCACGTTGAAGAACATTTCATTCGGCTACGATTCGTATTCGCCGATCGTATTAAATAAACTGTCGCTGGAGATCACGGCAGGCGCCTGCACGGCGATCGTCGGGGGCAATGGCAGCGGAAAATCCACGCTGTTAAAGGTGATTGCGGGCCTGATTCCGGAGAAAAAGTGTTCCGGTGGAAAGGTGAAGTTCGCCGAGGGGGCTCGCAAGACCTCCTTCCTGATGCAGGATGTCACGACCCTGTTTACCGAAGAGACGGTAGCTGAGGAGATCGTGGCCGGCGTCCGTGAGCGCGTCGAAGCCGGCGGCGAAGGCTTTGTTGAAGCCTTCCTGAAAGAGAACGGGCTGTCCGCGCTGATCGGGCACATGAAGCAGCACCCGTACGACTTAAGCGGCGGCGAACAGCAGATGCTGGGCATCGCGAAGCTTCTGCTGCGTGACCCGAAGATCCTGCTGCTGGACGAACCGACGAAGGGCATGGACGCCGTGGCGAAAGAGCAGTTCGCACAGCTGATCCGAAGGAAAAAAGAGAGCGGCGCCACCGTCGTTCTGGTCACGCACGACCTGGATTTCGCGGAAATGTGCGCCGATTACGCGGCCATGCTGTTTCGCGGCGAGATCCTGTCGAAAGAGCGGGCCGACCGCTTTTTCGCGGACAATGTATTCTATACGACACACAAAAACCGCGCGTTGAACGCGTAAGATAAAGATCGTAAGACAGAAAGGAGACCAAAGGGAAATGCAGATGACCGCTGAGTTATATAAAATGGATCGATCCGTTACGAGAAGATCCTCCCGTTTGCAGGCGCGAAAACTCTGTATGGTCGCGGTCATGACGACGCTCGCCGTCATGGGACGCGTCCTGTTTGCCGCGCTCCCGGGTTTTAAACCTGTCACGGCCATCGTCATCCTGTCCGGCATGTACTTCGGTCCGGGCAGCGGCCTGACGACCGGCGCGCTGGCGGCCCTGGTCTCCAACATCTACTTTACGCAGGGGCCGTGGACGCCCTTTCAGATGCTGGCCTGGGGCATTATTGGTCTGATCTCGGGCCTGCTTTCGCGCCCGCTGATACGCCATCCGCTCCTGCTGTATATCTGGGGCGCATTGTCCGGCGTATGCTACTACCTTTTCATGGATTCGTGGATGATCCTGTGGTACAACAAGACGCCGACGCTGCAGCTGTGGCTGGCCGCGTTTGCCACCGGCGCGTTCAGCCTGGTCACCTACGTGATCTCAAACGTGGTCTTTCTCGCGGCGCTGTCGCCCGCGATGGGCCGCCGCCTGCTGCGCATTTCCCGAAAATGCGGTTTCAGGACCGGACGGCAGAGCGATTCCGTTTAGGTGAAACAAAATGTAAATCTTTTGTTAACATAGCTCGATTTGATGCAATCTAGGTTGACTTTTTCGGTTAAAAAACGTATACTTTTTATGGTGTGACTTGTAGAGAAAAGGGAGTGGAAATACAACAGGCTGATATTAGGAGGTTTGCTGTGGAAACGACGATCGACGATAACATTCGGTTTCTGGAACAAGCTAAGTCTGCCCTGTCTTCCCTGGAACAGATCCGCAGCCAAAAGATCGATCTGGCGGCAAATGAAAAACGGATCGAGAAACTGATCGCGGCTGAGCAGCGGTCGATCGAGGATGAGATCAACCGCACCGTGAAGAAACGCCGTGATGAGGTCGGCGCCGGATACGACAAAGAGATCGTCGGCATCCAGGACCGGCTTAAGAAGCTGAAATCCAAGAAAGAACAGGCCCGAAGCGCCGGAATGAAAGAGCGCATAAAGGAAGAAACGGCCGATCTGGCTTCGAAAAACACAGAGCTGAAAACGCACATTCACACATTGGTAAAACAAAACGGGCTGCCGGCTTTCTGCGAGTCCGGTTGGTTTTATGTGTTCTTTTTGACGCGCACGGCGTTGCAGTGGGTCATCCTCTCGGCGGCATGCGTAGTTTGGATGTTTGTCATCCCTTATATGATCTACATCTTCAGCGGCAGTGAGACCCCGCTCTTGCTGACGCTTCTGCATCTGATCTTTTTTGCCGTGACGATGACGGGCTACTTCCTGATCAACGTTAAGGTAAAGTATCGTTATTATGACACACTGAAACTGATCCAGGTGGATCGCGCGCAGATCGCCCGAAACAAAAAGGAGATCCGCATGATCACGAAGGACATCAAGAAGGACGATGATGACGACCGCTACGATCTGGCTGATTTCAACTATGAGATCGCGAAGACCGAGGCAGAGGTCGAGGACGTCGTCCAGCGGAAGAAAGAAGCATTGTCCACGTTCGAAGCGGTAACGCGCCAGGTGATCTGCGACGAGATCACGGAGACCGGCCGGGAACGTTTGAACGAACTGCGCGCAGAACAGGCGGCAAATGCGAGTGCCCTCGCGCAGACGGAGGAGACTTATAAGAGCACATCCATCCGGTTCACGGACCGGTACGGCGGATACCTGCCGCGGGAGTGCATGGACCAGGCGCATATCGACCAGCTGATCGAACTGATGCGCAGTGGGCAGGCGTCGAGCATTACGGAGGCGGTGGCCGTCTTCCAGACGAAGAAAGCCTGATCTAGGAAATATACGGAGGAGAGAGCGACATGGCGGATGAGAGAGATCGCTTTTCGGATGACGAAAAAGTCATTTCGCTCGATGAAGTACGACAGACGCGAGGGAAGCGACTGGCAACAAAAGAAGAAAACCGTAAGATGGGGCACGGCGACGAGTACCTGGACGAACGGCTGCGTGACGATATCAAAGCGCACGCGTCGTTTCGGCGGACACTGGCGTTGTGCTTGGTTGCGATTCTTATCGTTGCTGTCGGTGTGTACTTCGGCATCCGCCTGACATTGAAATATAACGACATAATCTCGGTCTGGGAGAAACCGGCATCCGAGATGTCCTTATTTACGTCCCTGCCGTATGCGGACGGAATTTTGAAGTATAACAATGACGGCATGAACTACTACAACGCGGATGGCGAGTTGAAGTGGCCGGTGACCTACGAGATGCGAAATCCGAAGCCTTCCGTTTGCGGTGAATACATCGTAATGGCGGACATCGGATACAACACGCTGGTGATTTGTAACCGTGATGGCTTACAGGGCACTGCCTACAGCACTTTGCCGATCAGTTCGGTCAGCATTTCCCGCGAGGGCCGCGTAGCGGCAGTGGTAGAGGACGACATGTCGAACCGCGTCCTGTTTTTCGATAAGACGGGAGCGCGAAACGACTCCAACTTCCAGACGCTGATGAATAAATCCGGATATCCGATGTCGGCGGCGCTTTCGCCGGACGGCAAGATGCTCATGGTATCGTACGTTTATCTGGAGCAGGGCATCATGAATAACAAACTGACATTCTACGATTACCACGACAGCCAGGTCGGAGCGAACCAGACCGTCGGAAGCTTCCAGAAGTACGGAGACACCTTATTTGCACGTGCGGTATTCCTGAGCGATAAGCGTGCGGTGGCCTTCGGCGACGGACGTATCGTCTTCTTTTCGCTGAAGAACCGTGTGAAGCCCGAGGAAACGGCGGACGTCAAATTCTCCGATACGATCTCGCGTGTTTTCTATGACGAGGAAGGCGTTTATGTCGTGACGGAGCAGCCCGAGAACCAGTCCTGGCTCGTGACCTGCTTTGGTACCGATGGCTCGACACGGTACGCGTACCGCTCGTCGTTCCTGCCGGACTATGTGGGCATGAAGAACGGTTGCCTGTACTTCCATGACAGCAGCTCGCTTGTAGTCTACGGAAAAGTCCTGGGTAAGATGAAGCTGCGCTTCCAAGGCAACTTTAAGGTCAATGTGCGTTCGATCGTCAACCTGGGTAAGGATAACGCATTCATGATCTTAAGCGACACCAAACTGATGCGCGTAAAACTGAAGAACTAAGGAATATGAAACAGGCCGAGGCAGTTCGGCCCCGGAGGAGGAAATATGAAGATATTGGTTACCGGCGGCGCCGGTTTTATCGGATCCCATACCTGCGTGGAACTTCTGAACGCAGGTTATGATGTGGTCGTTGTAGACAACCTGTGTAATTCCAGCGAGAAAAGCCTGGACAGAGTTGAGCAGATCACCGGAAAGAAAGTGGCGTTTTACAATGCGGACATTCAGGATGAGGCAGCATTGACCGCGATCTTTGAAAAAGAGAAGATCTACGCAGTCATCCATTTTGCCGGTCTGAAGGCAGTCGGCGAGTCCGTGCAGAAACCTATCGAATACTACACAAACAACATCGGCGGCACGTTGACGCTGCTGAGAGTATGCCGTGCATTCGGCGTGAAGAACATCATCTTCAGTTCGTCTGCGACGGTTTACGGAGACCCGGCGACCGTTCCGATCGATGAGAGTTTTCCGAAACAGAATCCGACGAACCCCTATGGACAGACGAAGAGTATGCTCGAGCAGATCCTGATGGATGTTGCGGTTTCGGATCCCGAGTGGAGTGTGATCCTGCTTCGTTACTTCAATCCGATCGGCGCACATGAGAGCGGTCTGATCGGCGAGGATCCGCAGGGCATACCGAATAATCTGGTGCCCTATATCGCACAGGTGGCAGTCGGCCGCAGAGAGTACCTTTCGGTATTCGGTGATGATTACGATACGCCGGACGGAACGGGCGTGCGCGATTACATTCACGTTGTAGATTTGGCGCGCGGCCATGTGATGGCGCTGAAGAAATTCGAAGAAGAGCCGAAGGTGCGCATCTACAATCTCGGAACCGGCCGCGGCTACAGCGTGCTCGACGTTTTGCATGCATACGAGAGGGCCTGCGGAAAGACATTGCCCTATCAGATAAAGGCACGCCGGCCCGGAGACGTAGCAACGAACTACGCGGACGCGTCTCTGGCGAAGAAAGAACTCGGCTGGGAAGCGACCATGGATCTGGACGAAATGTGTCGCGATTCCTGGAACTGGCAGAGTAAAAACCCGAACGGGTATAATGACTAGGAGGGACTTATGAACTATTGCTTCGGTATTGATGTCGGAGGCACGAGCGTGAAGTTGGGCCTGTTTGACACGGAAGGAAACCTCCTCGATAAATGGGAGATCCCGACGCGTAAGGAAAACGGCGGAGAACGTATCCTGCCGGATATCGCGGCGTCGGTAAAGGATAAGATCGCTGAGCGGAAGATCGACGCGGCGCAGGTTTGCGGCGTGGGCATCGGAGTTCCCGGACCGGTCACCCCGGACGGCTACGTTCCGGTCTGTGTAAATCTGGGCTGGAAGGATATCTATCCCGGCCGCGAGCTTTCCGCGCTTCTGGACGGCGCATCCGTTCGCGTGGGCAATGATGCGAACGTGGCGGCGCTGGGTGAGTTCTGGCGCGGCGGCGCACAAGGTTGTCGCAACGTCGTACTTCTGACACTGGGCACCGGCGTCGGCGGCGGTGTGATCCTGGACGGAAATGTAGTGGACGGCGTTCACGGAGCCGGCGGTGAGCTAGGCCATGTGATCGTAAATCCCGATGAGCCTTTAGCATGCAACTGCGGCAGCCATGGCTGTCTGGAGCAGTATGCATCCGCGACCGGCGTGGTTCGCGTGGCGGGGCGGATCCTGGCTGCGAAGCCGGAGACCGCGAGCGTACTTCGTGAAAACGGGGATTTCTCCGCGAAGGATGTATTTGACGCAGCGAAGGCGGGCGATGCGATCGCTAACGAGGCGGTGGATACCTTATGCCGTTACCTCGGACTGGCGACGGCAAACTGTGCACTCACGATCGACCCCGAGGTGTTCGTGATCGGCGGCGGTGTTTCGCGCGCAGGAGCGATCCTCACCGATCGAATCGAAAAATATTTCGAAAAATACACACCTTTGCTCAAAATCAAGGCAAAATTTGCACTGGCTACTTTGGGAAATGATGCAGGAATCTATGGAGCAGCACGGTTGGTGTTGTAATTCCGCATAAAAACGCACGATTGCGAAATTGTTAAGTTGCATTTGCACGGATTTTTGCACGATAATGCACGCACTCGACAGAAGGAAGCCCAAAAATAAAAAAAAGATAAAAAATTCAAATTTAATGTACTAATTTATGAGATATTATGCTATAATGTAGTTGTGTCAGAGCCACTTCGAGAAGAGAACGTCGAAAATCGATTTCTTTACTAAGATGGGCGTGACCGGAAAGGGATAGTATGAGTCAGGCGAAAGTTGACAAGTACAAAGAATACAAGAAGAACCGTAAGAAGAACATTGCGAAGGAGAAACGTCAGGAGAAGCTTGCAGGATTTTGCGTTTTTGGTATTTTTCTGATCGTTGTTCTGGCAGTGGTTCTGTCTGTAGGGAAATCTATAAGTAATCAAATCGAGAAATCTAAGGGACCGTTACCGAGCTATAACTATGTTGCAGAAAAGTTCGTCCTTAAGGACTACGCAAATATTATGGCAGAGGAATAGCACGAAGGTAACGATCAAAAAATAGGTCATCGCCGTCCGAAGATCGGAAACGAACTTATGACGAGATGAGGAAAATGGAGGAATATCGTGGACGAGCAGAAAATGAATCAGCAGGAACAAATTCAAGAGGCGGTATCACAGGCAGTTCGTGACGCAATGCGCGAATTTGTCTCCAAGATGCCCGAAGGCGGACAGAACTCCGGCGTTAAGGAACAGGTAGATAAGATCTACGCTGAGGTTGCAGACCAGATCGAGAAGCAGAAGGAAATGATGGAGAAGATGAACGATGTTCAGAGTCGTCTCGATCAGCAGGCAGAGACCAGCCTTCGCCTCGCAGGCGCTGAATCCACAGCATTGGATCCTACGGCTTTCCAGCAGAACGTTTCGGAATTCAAGCAGTCGATCGAACTCTGCAGCCAGACGATGGATCAGCTTCGTAAACAGCTCAACCGTGAGCGCAGCAACAACGACCGTACGATCACCGAGCTTTATCGTTCCATGAAGTATTCGGAAGAGCGTATCGAGGAACTGCACGCAAACTACGATGAGTTTACGACAGTAATTCAGAGCCATAAGAGCGTTATGGGACTTTTGGTATGGTTGAATATCGTTACCATCATCGCCCTTGTTGTTCTGAGCATCATGCAACTCTTTAAGTAATTGAGAGAACGGCTACGTGTGCTTCAGTATTTGATACATATGAGAAGCAGGCAAATGTTGCAAGAGATATGCGCATTTGTCTGCTTTGTTTGCATTAAGGAGGGTTTATACCATGGGAGACTTCGGTAAACGCCAAAACTGGCCCGGAGGGAATATGCTCTATCCCCTGCCGGTGATCATGGCTTCGGTTCGCGATCCCCACACCGGTAAGGATAACATCATCACGCTCGCCTGGGCAGGGACCATTTGCTCGGATCCTGCGATGGTATCGATCTCGGTTCGTAAGGAACGCTTCAGTCATCCGATGCTGATGGCGGCACGGGAGTTTGTCATCAACCTTACGACGAAGGAGCTCGCATTTGCCACGGATCTGTGTGGAGTGAAGTCCGGACGCGACGTGGATAAGTTCGAACTGGCGCATCTGACGAAGGGTGAAGCGGTGAAGGTCAATGCTCCGCTCATCATGGAGTCGCCGGTGAACCTGGAGTGTAAGGTCGAGCAGGTGCTCGAACTGGGCAGCCACGATATGTTTATCGCGAAGGTGGTCGGCGTTGATGTCGACGAGAGATATTTAGATGAAAAAGGCAAGTTCTGCCTGAACGACTCCGACCTCCTGGTCTACTCTCACGGCGAGTATTTTGATCTGGGCGAAAAGCTCGGAACCTTCGGTTACAGTGTGAGAAAGAAAAAATAGGCAAAAACATATAGGGTGATCATATGAATATTACTTTGATCGGGATGCCGGGGTCCGGAAAGAGCACCATCGGCGTCCTTTTAGCGAAACGGCTGGGGATGGAGTTCGTGGACACGGATCTGCTGATCCAGAAGCGGGAGAAACGTCGGCTGCCGGAGATCATTGCCCGGGAAGGCATGGACCGCTTCCTGGAGATCGAGAACGAGGTCAATGCTTCTCTGGAAGTCGAAAACACCATCATCGCGCCGGGCGGAAGCGCCGTGTATGGGCGCGAAGCCATGGAACATTTTCGGAAGATATCCACAGTGGTCTATCTGAAGCTGAGCCTACGGGAGCTGAAGAAGCGGCTGGGGGATCTGAAATCACGCGGCGTCGTATGCAAAGAGGGAGAGACGCTGGCGGATGTGATGCGCGAGAGGGCGCCGCTGTACGAACAGTACGCCGACCTGATCGTGGTGGAAAAACAGTATGATGTCGGCCCGACAGTGGATGAACTGCGGGCGCATTTTGAACCGATCCTGAAGAAATTGCGCACGGAAGATGCGCCGGAGAACTCGTGATGTCCGCGCGAGCGATGCTTATCTGTTCCGGGATGTTCAGTAAAAAGAAAAAATGATGAAAAAACGACGGAATACCGGGTCGAAACTACGGAAAACCTTAAAAGCCCTTTACAAATCGTGTTTTTGTGCTATAATGTGCCTAAGTAGGTGTAAAAACTGAAACAATGAGGTGTTATATGGATCAATACATCATGAAGGGTCAGGTTCCTCTGTCCGGCGAGGTGTTTATCGCCGGAGCTAAAAACGCTGCTCTCGGTATCGTTGCGGCTGCCATTATGGCGGACGAACCGGTACATGTAGATAATATTCCCGCGATCGGCGATATCCAAGCTTTGATCGCAGGCGTGAAGGAAACCGGAGCCTCCGTAGTTGAAGAAAATAAACATCGTTGGATGATCAACGGCAGCACGCTTCACTCCGTTACTGTCGAGTCCGGCGAATTACAAAAGATCCGCGGTGGGTACTATCTGATCGGTGCTCTCCTCGGTAAATGTCATAAAGCACAGGTCGTTATGCCGGGAGGGTGTAATCTCGGCGCCAGACCGATCGACCAGCATCTGAAGGGCTTTCGGGCACTCGGAGCGAAGGTTGAGATTCGCAACGGCATGGTATATGCCGAGTGCGATCGCTTAGTAGGAAGCCACATCTATTTTGATGTTTCATCGGTCGGAGCGACCATCAACGTGATGCTCGCCGCTTCCCTCGCAGAAGGTAAGACCATTTTGGACAATGCAGCAAAAGAACCGCACGTCGTTGACGTTGCGAACTTCTTAAACAGCATGGGCGCGAAGATCAAGGGCGCAGGTACGGACCTGATCCGTATCGAAGGCGTTCCGAAGCTTCACGGAACCGATTATTCGATCATTCCCGACCAGATCGAGGCCGGCACCTTCATGGTGGCTGCGGCTGCGACACGTGGGGACGTAGTGGTTCGAAATGTCATTCCGAAGCACTTAGAGTCCATCAGTTCCAAACTTCGTGAGATCGGTTGCGAGGTTCTGGAAGGTGAAGAAGAGGTCCGCGTGCTCGGCACCAACAGCATTCGGGCTACCAATATCAAGACACTGCCTTATCCCGGTTTCCCGACCGACATGCAGCCGCAGATCGCGGCTACGCTCGCGCTCGCGACCGGTACCAGCATTATTTCCGAAACCGTTTTTGATGCTCGTTTTCGTTATGTGAACGAGTTAAATCGCATGGGTGCATGTATTTCCGTTGAACGCGATAATGCGATCATCGTCGGACCGCAGCGTCTTACCGGTGCCACCGTAAATGCATCGGATCTCCGCGCCGGAGCAGCTCTGGTGATCGCGGGTCTGTGTGCCGAAGGTTATACAACGGTATGTGATATAGAGCATATTGAGCGTGGATATGAGGATTTCCTCGAGAAGCTCCAGTCGCTCGGTGCTGTGATCGAACGTGTCGCAGAGGATGATACACGCGCAAAAACCAAGTTTCGTATGCGGGTGAGCTGATCATATCCGAGCGGCAGCATAAGCCGCGCGTATGTGGATAGAGGTTCCCTAAGTGGAACGATCTACGGGCAGGATTCGTACCGAACGGACCCTGCCCGTAATTTGACTTATTGAGGAAGGGGCATAAGCACCCCGAAACAGAAAGGCGTAAAGCAATGGAACGTTATTTATTTACTTCGGAGTCGGTAACGGAAGGACATCCCGATAAGATGTGCGACCAGATCTCCGATGCGATCCTGGATGCGATCCTCACGCAGGATCCTATGGGCCGCGTAGCATGTGAGACATGTTGTACGACCGGCCTGGTCATGGTCATGGGTGAGATCACGACATCCGCTTATGTAGATATTCAGAAGATCGTGCGCGACACGGTTACCGAGATCGGTTACACCCGCGCGAAGTTCGGTTTTGATGCAGAGACCTGCGGTGTTCTCACCGCGATCGATGAGCAGTCCGGCGATATCGCGATGGGAGTTGATCAGGCACTCGAGGCGAGAAACCACGAGATGAGCGACGACGAGATCGAGGCGATCGGAGCCGGCGACCAGGGCCTGATGTTCGGTTATGCGACCGACGAGACCGAGACCTACATGCCGTACCCGATCTACCTGGCTCATAAACTGGCGCGTCGTCTGACTTACGTTCGTAAGGAGGGCATTCTCCCCTACCTGCGTCCGGACGGTAAGACCCAGGTGACAGTCGAATATGACGAGAATAACCATCCGGTTCGTCTGGATGCGATCGTCCTTTCGACCCAGCACGACGAGAACATCGAGCAGGAGCAGATCCACGAGGACATCAAGCGTGAAGTCTTCGACGTGGTGCTTCCGCAGAACATGGTAGATGCGAACACGAAGTTCTTCATCAACCCGACGGGCCGTTTCGTTATCGGCGGACCGCACGGCGACAGCGGCCTGACCGGTCGTAAGATCATCGTAGATACCTACGGTGGATACGCTCGTCACGGCGGCGGCGCATTTTCCGGAAAGGACCCGACGAAGGTGGACCGTTCCGCAGCGTATGCAGCACGTTATGTAGCGAAGAACATCGTAGCGGCAGGCCTCGCGAAGCGTTGCGAGATCCAGTTGTCCTACGCGATCGGTGTGGCACGACCCACGTCCATTACGGTCAATACATTCGAGACCGGCGTGATCTCCGATGAGAAGCTCGTCGAGATCATCCGCAAGCATTTCGACCTGCGTCCGGCCGGCATCATCAAGATGCTGGATCTGCGCCGTCCGATCTATAAGCAGACGGCGGCCTACGGGCACTTCGGCAGAGACGATCTGGATCTGCCTTGGGAGCGCCTAGACATGGTGGAGACACTGGCAGCGTATAAGTAAGGCATTGACCGGGCATTAAGCCCGTTCCGAAATAGTAATGACACAGCAAGGTGAGTAGAGGTTGGGACCTTTATTCACCTTGCGTTTAATTTTGACTCTTTCCGAATAAGGGGAGAGGACCGATCCGTAACGAACCGATCCGAGCCAATACGGTCGCTTACGGAGAGGCATGGCAGAGCGATGGCGCCGTGCTAAAAAAATCAGAAACAGCAGAAGGAACACAACATGAAACGAAACAGAAATTCTCTCCGTAAGATGACGGGGATAGTGGCATTGACAGGAATTATGACGCTCTCCGGATGCGCCGAGATCCATCCGATGGATCCGGTGACACAGGAAGCACAGAGCACGGAAAATGCTTCGGCCGAAGTTACCGATGCGATTAAAGACAGTACCGCAGACAGTGCGCAGAGTACGGAGGTAGCGACCGAAGCCGCTCCGACGACCGTCGAACCCACCACCGAGCCGAAGAAGCAGGCATCTAAATCCTTCCTGGATACGTGGCTTACGCTGCTGGGGAAGACCGACCTGTCCTGCTACGAAAACCGGGAGATCATTGCCCCTCTGATCGCGGAAGCGAAGGAGATCTTTGCGGATCCGGATGCGACGCAGGAGGATGTCGACCGTGTGGCCTACGGCCTGCGCGACACGTTCAAACTCCTGAACGACGGCAGCCACCTGCCGCGCCCGCTAGACGTGGTATCCTGCGAGGGCATGCCCGATCCGTACGTATTTGCGGACGGGACGGCCATGACGGGCTTAGAGCAGTGGCCGGAGCGTCAGCAGCAGATCGCAACTATGTATCAGTACTATATGTACGGCTATTGGCGCGATGGTTCGGATGAGAAACTGACCTATGATTACGATGCGGCGAGCGGAAAGCTGACGATCCATGTGGAGCGCATCAGCACCGGTGCGAAGGCATCCTTTACCGCGACCGTGAAAAAGCCCGATGCTTCGAAGGCGGCGCCGGAGGGCGGCTATCCCGTGATCGTCGGGATGCACGCCTACATCAGTGAGAATACGGCGTGGGAAGGCGGCTATGCGACCATCACGCTGGATATGGCAAATGCGATCGCGTCGGACGACACGGCGCATAAGGGCGCATTCTACGACCTGTACCCCTACGGCGGCAACTGGAAGGAGCAGACCGGCGTGCTGATGGCCTGGAGCTGGGGATGTTCGAAGATCCTGGATGCCCTGGAAGCAGGCCTCGCGCAGGAGACCGGTATCAGTCCGGTGAACACGATCGTGACCGGCGTGTCCCGCTATGGTAAGGCGGCCGCAGTCTGCGGAGCGTTCGAGAAGCGCTTTAAGATGGTGGCGCCGTCCTGCTCGGGTGCGGGCGGCCTGGCGCTGTACCGTTACACCTCGCAGGGAAAGACTTACGACTTCTCGGCGAAGGGCGCACCCGCGGCCTACACCTACGGTGCCAACGAGCCCATCAGCAGCCTGCAGTCCGCAGCGGAACGCGGCTGGTTCAACGACGCATTTTCCAATTTCGGAACGCCCGAGAAGATGCCCGTGGAGCAGTACATGCTGCCCGCGGTGGCGGCGGATCCGGACCGCTACTACTTCATCATCGGCTCCTGCATCAGCGAGGACTGGGTCAATGCTCCTTCGATGTGGACCTGCTACCTGGGCGCGAAGAGCATCTACGACACGCTGGGGCTGTCCGACCATCTGGCCATCAACATCCATAAGGAAGGCCATGCGGTCATCGCCGAGGATGTCGAGTACATGATGCAGTATTTCAACTACCATGTGTACGGGATCGAACCGACCATGGACCTGAAGCTGCTGCAGACCTCGGTGTTTGCAGAATCGGCCAATGTAGACCCGGCCTGGGATGAAATGTTCACCGGCTGGACGAAGCTGAAGTAAGGCGACAAGCGCGAAGTTCACCGAGCTGAAAATACAGGGAGGTTCCATAGTGGTATCCCCCGGAAAACTGAAGGAAAAGACATGGGAAAACAAAAAGAAGTAAAGACCAACGCGATGCGGATCCTGGAGCGGATGAAGATCCCGTACACCGAGCTCTCCTACGAGCCCGAAGGAGAGTTTGAGGACGGCATCCACACCGCGGACCAGCTGGGATTGCCCCATGAAAAAGTATATAAAACGTTGGTATGCCGAAGCAGCGCGAAGGATTTCTTCGTGTTCGTGATCCCGATCGAGGCGGAGCTGGACTTAAAGGCCGCGGCCGCCTGCGTGGGTGTGAAGAGTGTAGAGATGATCCACGTAAAAGAGATCAAGGACATCACCGGCTACGTGCGCGGCGGATGCACTTCGATCGGCATGAAGAAAAACTATCCGACCGTGATCGACGAGAGCGCGCAGGCGCTCAGCGACATGTACGTGAGCGCGGGTCGCATCGGCGCCCAGATCAACATCAAACCGGACGACCTGGCGAAAGCCGCCGGAGCGAAGTTCGCGAAGATCATCAGGTCATAGGCGAAAGGCCGGATTTAAACGAAGTTCGAAAAACCAAAAAACAATCGCATAACCTGTAGAAAACATTCAGTCCTACCGATTTCATCCCAAGGGGGTAAAAGATATGGCAGCAGAACTAGAATTTGATGTAACCGAAAACTTACGGCAGGCGATGGATATCGTGGTGCCGAAGGACATGCCTGTATTGAAGGATGCAGTCACGCCTCAGGCGGTGGCTCAGACGGCCGTGCAGACAGCCGTGCAGGCGGTCGTTGCGAACCCTTCGGTCGCGGCGATCCGTGGACCGTTTGCGACGCTCCTGAATGGCGTAAAGAGCTATCTGGGCGGTTTTGTCGGCATGTTTAAGAGTAAGAAGGCCTTCATCGCAGCGGTGTTGCTCATGGTCAACTGGATCGTGCTTTCGATCCTCGAGAGTAAGGGAATCGACCCTGCCCCGATAAAGGCTCTGTCCTGGGCGACCTTCGGCGGAAGTGTTGCCGATCGCACTGCGCTCGGAATTCTGGGCAATATCGCCGGCCGTAGCGTGGTAGCGACGATGATCATTTCCCTGTTTTCGGGTGGACCGAAGCAGTTCGGGCGCGGCCTGAAGCAGATGTTTTCGAAGAAGATCTCGGAGACGGCTGCCGGGTTTATCCCGCAGGAACTGAAGGATGGGGCGCAGTCTGTCCGCACGGCTTCCATGCAGGCGCAGCAGACGGTGAATACTATGCAGCAGACCGCTAAGCAGACGGTCGAGAAAGCGCAGAACAAATTAAATAACGCAAAACAGATGGCGAAGAGCGGAAACCTCACGTGGTTCATTATGGGCGTGGGGCTTTCGCTCATGCTTTATGCATTTTTTACCGGCACGCCATCCCTGGCGAAAACCATGGCAGGCGTCTCAGGCGCCTTCGTATCCGTGGCGGCCCTCGGTAAAAACAACGGTTGGATCCGCGCCATGGCACAGGCATTGACCGCGAAAAAAGCCGGCGCGACCCGACTCTTAAACGAAGCCGGCACGCGGCGTCTCATGGGAGGCATGACCGCCGGCTTTGCGGCTGCGGTCCCGCTTTCGGCCCTGCCTCTTTCGGACCATGTCTTCCTCACGCACCTGCACACGATCGTGGGTGCAGCCCTGGTACTGATCGGCCTGATCCTGGCGATCGCTGCAAAGGTGAACTTCGGCACGCTGTTCTTTATCTTCCTCGCAGCCGCAGGCATCGGCGTGTTCAGTTTCTTCGGTTCCCGTTTTGTGGAGCCTGTGGAGCAGGGCGCGCAGTCCGCGAAGGCAGGCAGCAAGCCGGTGGAGCCGAAGGGCGCTTCCTACGGAAACAACAACGAGTCCGACCTTTATGTTGCAGAGGATGGATCGGTCGCGTTCTATGATCTGAATAAACAGTTCGTATGTATGGTCCGGGCCATGAATGGGTTCGAACTGGACCGTGACAGTTCCTGGCCGACCCACGTGACCTATATCCTGAAGGCAGACGAAGATATCGAATACACCGTGTGGAACATCGGTGATCATACGAAGGATATCTTCAGCGGAAAGTTCGCCGAGGAACATCCGGACCTGGTTTTTGAAAGCACACCGCTGGGTAAGGTGGCCGGCGGAACGCGTGAGGTATTCAAAGGACACGAGAAATACACGGTCGACTATCGGGGCACGACCGAGGACCGGGAATTGTACTACCTGTACATTCCGTATGAGCATACAGACTCCAAATCGGGTAAGGTATCCCAGAATGCATTGACCGTGCAATTTGAAGATGAACTGTTTACGACGGTAAGCGGATGGACCGATGAGCAGTGGAAGCAAGCGGCCCGGATGATCTTCGGAGAATAGGAAGGAGGCGGCTTATGAAGAGACATCGTAGAATTCACAGAATGCTCCGTCTTTGGACGGCGCTCATGATCAGCATAGCATTTGCCGCATCGCCGCTGTTGCTCCTTTCGGCGAGTATCTCCGCCGAGGAGGAGACGAAGGCGGAAGATCCCCGCGAGGGTAAGGCGGTCCAGGTCGTAGACGGCAGAAGAAAGACGGATTCGCCATTTTTCATCAAGTATAACGTGGCCGGAGGTCGCGAATTCCACTGTGAATATAACACCAGTTCGTGGACCGGGAACTCCTGGAGGTCGACGATTTTGGCGTCGGCAGGGGAGAATGTGACCCTGAATTATGAGGTTTCCATGCCGACGGTCGACATGGTCGTAGCGACCTGCTGGAGCTGGATGTATGACGACGTGGACCCGACGAAGGGACCGTTCAGTGAAGCGAACATGGATGTCGGGACCTATGAGTTCAGCGCGACATACAACAAGTCAGTTCGCTACTATGACGGCGATGGAAATGTCATCGACGAGAATAAGGAAACCAAAGAACTGGCGAGTTTTGGCGCAGTCGATTATGGCTCGTTCAGCATCAATCCCAAAGCGGGAACGAAGAGTGTCACGATCAGTCTGGACGCGTATTACCATGTAAAAAACCGCAAAAACCCGGACTCCGGCCTGCAGTATGATAATTTCGCATCGTATGTCGGATACAGTTTGTATATCGATATAAAGCAGGATCCTGCCGGAATCACGGACATCATTTTCTCCGACGCGGATGAAAATCCGGGCGAGGTCGATGGAGGCACGATCGATGACGAGATCGTCGCTCCGACCGGCGAGCATAAGACGGAGGAGAAGGATGATAAAGAAGCTAAGAAGAACCCGACGATACCTTGGGTTCCCACGGTGATCTCCGTCGGAGGAGCAGCAGTCGCGGGAGCGGCAGCCGTGACCGCAGGTGGCGGCGGTGGCGGCGGCGGGGGAACTCCCGGGCCTGAAACAGCAGGAGCAGGGCCGGCAGGACCTGGTGGAAACGGACCTATAGGAGCACCCGGAAGTGCAGGAACTCCCGGCAGTTCTTCCGGCGGCTCAGGCGCAGAAGGACAGAGTAAACCGGACCGCAACGAGACCGACGACGAGAAGAAGAAAACCTACAAGCTGAAGATCTATAAGGATTTCGGAAACATCATTGTCCCGGGAGCATCGCCCGTGATCGTGTATGCACGCGTAGTCGAAGTGGTAGGCGGCGTGGAGAAAGACCGACCGGATCTGTCGAAGAATATTAGGATATTCTCTCCGGATAACATTTTGGGCATCCAGGAGCAGGAGGAACTCGCAGGAACATATAAAGCCGCGCGCGCCTGGGTCCAGGATCCGAAGACGGAAGAGTCCGAGGCAGAGATCTCCTTCCAGTTCCGTGGTAAGGGCGGTTCCTTTACCAACCGGATGAAGTTCAGGATCGCGGTTCCGGAGATCGTTTTCGACCAGCCGAACCTCACGATCCCGCTAGGCTTTAAGGAAGAGGTACGCCCGTATTTCATCGTATTGGGTATGAACCAGAACCAGAAGGTATCTGCGAAGATCAAACCCGACGATGCATACGACGTGAGCATCGAGTCGATCGAGGCAGATCTCGGAAACGAACTGGCGCATGCATACTATGCGGTGATCAAAGAAAAAGAGAAGGCGGATCCGATGGATGACCGCCCGGCCGCAGCCATCGACAACTACACGATGACCATTCACGTGGAGCAGACGGACGGCCGTTATATTGAGCAGGATTTCTACATTGCCCGTCTGAAGGAAGGTATCTCGATCGCAGTGGATAAGATCAACTGCTGTCTGATCCCGACCGAAGAAGGAAAGGCGAAGCCTTTCACCCAGCGCGCAAAGACCGACTACAAGCTGGCGAAGACGAAGACGACAGTCCGCGTGCTCGAGTGTGATAAAGAGAACGAGAAGGTGCATGTCTACGCGCCGCTGATCACGGGATTTTCTGTGCACGCGGTACGCGAGGATGACGAGGAGATCGTTAAGGCGCTGGGCATCGCACTTGACGCCGGCGAGACCGATCCCGAGATCCTCGACGACGGCTCCCTGCTCGTTACTCTGCAGTGTTCGAAGGCCATCCTGGACGTGCCGCGCCGCATTCAGGCGGTGGTCACGGTGCGGGGTAAGGTCGAAGACCGCGAGTACGAGTGCTCGAAGGAAGTTCTGTTGCTGAGCCAGCCCAGCCGTTACGATGAGTTCGGCATGCTGAGCGCGGAAGACCGCGAGAAGGACGAACGCATTCGCCAGGGCCTTGAGACCTTGCGGGAAAATGTATGGAACAACTATCTGGAGCAAATAGGACCGGTCTATCGGCTCGCGTGCGACCAGCTCTACGGCTTTAACGAGGAGTATGGTTACGATGAGGAGATGGCATTCTACCTCATGGAGGTCTACAACGGCTTCCTGCGTGGTGAGATCGTCGGCGCGAATGCGAAACCTTCCGGTGACATGAGCATAGGCGAGTATGTCTGGTGCTTCTACGCGGAGATGGCGAAATCGGCCAATGAGATCGAGGCGAGAGCCGGACTCTCAGGGCGTCTGCTTCTCGGATTTGCCACCGTCGGACTTTCCGAGGTCGCATTCTGGACCATGGATTTCATCCGGGTGCCGTACAATATGCATGAGGCACTCGAGAAGGACGACGCAACCGTCGCCAGCGTGCTGTGGGCGGGCGCAAAACCGTTTGTTTTAGCCTATGCCGGCGAGAAAGTCTTAGGCTGGGCGCTCGGAAAAGCATGGCCGAAGGCAACGGCGAGGTTCCCGCTCCTGAAGAGTGTCGAGAAACTGTATTTAAGCTACGCGAAGAATGTTCAGGGCTTCAACCAGAAGTTCTCGCTGGGTAAGGGACCGAAGGCAGGAGTCGGCGCGGACGGCCGCGGAAAGGTAGAAAACGCGAACCATGCGAACGACGGCTACAGCAACTCGAAGAGCGTGAAGGCGGCCCAGAATGCATCGTCCAATATGAAAGACATGCGCGCGAAGGCCGAGAACAACGTAGACCGGCTGCTTCGTAAGACCCGCCAGAATGGTCAGGCATCGCAACTGACCGATGAATTCGTCAAGGCCAGCCGTGAAGGCCTCGAGATGGTAAAAGAGCTGGAACGCGCGTACATCCAGCAGAAGCTGTACCCCAGCCCGGAAAATGCCGCGAAACTGAAATCGATGTATATGGAGGTCCGCGCGAACTATTACGCGAAGCAGCAGCTGAAGAACCTGACGGATTTCCATGCGGTCGAGGTGCGTATGAAATACAACGAGTTCTGGGGAGCGAAGGATTCTGCGATCAAAGCAGGTGCCGCCAGACGCATTTCCCAAAAGACCGGCATTTCCGAGAATGATATCTATTTCAAGAGCGTGTCGAGTAACGCTGAGATGAAACTGAAGGCCGGCCGGACCAGCGCCGTGGATACGGACCTGACCGGCTACCAGAAGCGTGGCGCGAAGGGCGACATCGAGATACGGGATACGGTCCAGGCAGACGAGGTGGCGTTTGAGGTGCATGAGCAGATCACCGGCCAGAAGACGACCGACCTGAAAACTGCGCTGGAAACCTGCAAAAAATACGATTATACCGTCGTAGCAGGAGCGAACCAGCACGCCGCCGAGAAATATCTGCAGGTAGACCGAATGCTCACTCCTGAGGGCCACAAGCTCAAATTGGAGTATGCGGAGTGGAACGCGCAGGTAACGACGCATAAGGTGCAGATGCACATCGACGAGGCGAAGGCGCTCTTAAAAGAGGCGATGAATCATCCGAAGGGAAGCGCAGAGCAGGCGGCCCTGATCAAGAAGGCCTGCAACGAGTACTTCGAAGGCTTCCGAAACGGTATGAAACAGAGCCGCAGAACCTCCCTGCCGCGAAATGAGCAGCTCATGGCAGACGGCAATGCGAACGCCATCACCGATGACGAGATGACCATGCAGGCCCTGATCGAGCGTGCGATCGACGGCCCGAAGGACGGCCACATCGGCTGCGACATGGGCGACGTCATGAACGTCCTGGACGACATGGGCTACGGAGCGGACGGCTACGCAAAAGCCACCGGCGATATGGTCTTGAAGACCTCCGGCGGACATTAAAAGATTGAAGACAACGAAAAACACCCCGGGCCTTGGGATATCCATCCCAAGGCCCGGGGTTCAATGTTATATATATCAGGAATGTCGAATTTACTCTTCGATCGGGAAGTATACCTGGTAGCGCTCGTAGCCGATCTGGTACAGAGGCACGAAACGGATGCCTGGGTCCTGCCCGCGGGTCTTGAAGGTCATCTTCCAGGAGCCCCACTCACGCTCGCAGTCGTGGACCAGCAGGGTCTCGGGCGCGGCTCCCTTCGTGTGGAGCAGACGCTCCGCGCTGCACAGTCCGGCGAGGACGATCGGGCCGTAGGAGAAAGCCACCATATCGTCGGTGCCGGGCAGGAGCGTGGCGCGGATCCGAAGCGGCAGAGCCAGGCGGACCACGTCACCGTCCTTCCAGGTACGGTCAATGGTCATAAAACTGCCGGGGATCAGCGCGGCATTGAGGGGGATGCCGTTGATGCTGACGGAGGCGCCGGACACGCCCTCGATCCATGCGGGGATGCGCAGGTGCAGCGCAAACTGCACGTCAGCGGTCGTTTCTATGCGGAAGCACTCCGTCAGGCAGTCCGGTTGATGCTGATAGATATGTGCTTCCTCGCGAACGGTCTGCGCGCTGCTGTCAGTGGAGGAAAAATGATAACTGCCGTTCAGCGCGTCCCGCCATTGATGAAGTATGATCTGTGCTCCGTTTTCCAAGGTAAAGGAAGCCCGGGAAGCGAAGTACAGTCCGGTGTAGATATCGTTGCCGTCCTGATAGTACAGAAAACGGTTGTGCGCGGCATTGGCCTGGACCAGAGTGCCGTGGCAGCAGAAGAAATCCTGCGTCTTAGTGCCCCAGCCCTTGCGTCCGCCGCCGTAGAGCGGCAGGAAGTAGGTGATCAGACCTTCCTCCGGGAACTCCGGCGTCTGCCCGTTGGAGTGTCCGCCGCGGAAGTGTCCCTGCGCCATGATGCCGTTGTAGAGGTTCTTTTCGATGTAGTCCAGGTACTGCACATCGCCCGTGAGCTTGAAGAGCCCGTCGGCCAGCCGCATCATATTGTAGACTGTGCAGTGCTCCTGGTTCTTTTCACCCAGACGCGCCGCCATGGACAACATGGGCGTCCAGATCTCGCCCAGGGTCTGCCCGCCGGTCACGAAACTGCCGCGGTCGGTGACCGCACACTTCCAGTATGCAAACGCAATGTCACGATACCGTTCATTGCCCGTGACCTCGTAGACACGCAGGGCGCCGATGGCCTCCGGAATGGTCGTGTTCGCGTGCATGTTCGTCAGCACGTCGACGCCCATCAGAAGCGGGTCGAAGAGGCGGTGCCGGTCGTAGCGGTCGATCAGCGTCAGGTACATCTCATCTTTGGTAAATTCATATAGGTCCGCCCAGATCTCCAGCATGCCGCCGGTCTCGAAGTCCAGGAGGTCGTCGAGCTGCTTGCGGCTCATACCGTCCGTGAAATCGTAGAACCACTTGGCAAATGCTTCAGCGACCTCCAGAGCCTGTGCATTGCCCGCGTAGCGGTACATATCCATCAGGCCCATAAAAAGCTTGTGTACGTTGTAATGCGGCGCCCAGACGGCCTTTCCGCGTGCGATCCAGTGGAAATATTTCTCCGGGATGGCTGCGACCCAGCCCGCACCGTTTTCTGTCTGGCAGTGCGCCAGCTCGTTAACGATGAAGTTCGCCTTCGCCAGGAGCTCCTCATCGCCCGACTCTGCGTAGTGCATCGCGGCGGCACTTAAGAAGTGCCCCAGGAAATGTCCGCGCAGCTGGCAGGACGGATCCTCCCAGCCGCCGTGCGCCATGGCCTTGCTGCCGAAATTCTGGTGCAGGCCGGCTTCCTGATAGTAGTTCTGAAGCAGTGCCGCATTCGTCAGTTCCTTCAGATATTCGGTATTGCATCTCTCTTTTGAGAGCAGTTCGCCGTCGAACAGTACGACATCTCTTCCCTTCCGTTCTTCCATAGGATATATCCTCGCTTTCCCGCGGAAGCAGTCCGCGGATTCCATATTTTCCCTAATTTTTTAGCCGTTGCCGTCGCCGTTCCGGAAAATGTCTGCCTCCGGCTTCCAACGGGGTTGCAACAGCCTCTTACCTATAGTATAATCGGAAATATAGAAATAAAAATGCAAAATCCGAGGAAATACCTATAAGATATTCCGATTTTGAAGGAGGCGGCAAACTTATGGCCGACACATTGATACATTTGCCCATTGACCGACTTCCGCTAGTCAGTCTGTGTGACGATCTCTGGACGGAGGACGGCTTCGTGCATCCGGACCGTGTCATGGATGTCAATGTCCTGCTCTATGTCCGGGAAGGGGAGTTCGAGATCTATGAGGAGGGCGAACGCTACGTCGTCCCTGCAGGCTCCGTGTTCTTTTTGAAACAGGAGCTGCACCACTGGGGGCGGAAGCATTGCCCACGCGGGACGCGGTGGTTTTTTGTGCATTTTCATCTGCCGGAGCAGGTGGCGGATCCGGCGGATGAACTTCGGGCCGAAGATTTTGCCTATGTGGAGGGCTCTGAACCGACGCAGACTTCGGCCGTGTATGTCCCGATCCCCAAACTGGTTCATCTGCCACCGAAAAGCATGTTGGTAGCCCGTTTTGAGTCTCTGCTGTCGATGTATCGGAGCAACGAGCCGCAGGAGCGTGCATATATGAATGCTTTTTTGTACCGACTGTTGCTGGACATCCGTTACGAGGCGGAGGCGTCCCGGCCGGTGGCTCCGCAGACCCTGCGGACGCGGCAACTGAAGCAGCTCATGGAGAACCTGGTGTCGTCTCCGTTTTCCGCGCGGGAGGTGGAGGAACGCATGGGCCTGTCCTACAAACACCTTTCCTTCTGCTTTAAGGAGGAGACCGGGATGACGCTGCAGGAATATCATACGAAGCTGCGCATGGAGCGCGCGGCCCTGCTGCTGCGCCGGGGAGGCCTGTCCATTCGCCAGATCAGCGAACAGCTCGGATTTGCGGAACCCTTTTATTTTACTACGGTTTTCAAAAAGCAGATGGGGTGTAGCCCGAGTGAATATCGCAAGGGAGCGATCCGTATCTAGCGGACGTGCCGGGATCGACCGCAATTATAGGGGATTGCGGCCAGTGCCGCAGAGGAATGTAAGGAATAAGACATAAATAATGAATAGAAACAGAAAGTTGTAATAATTCGGGGGATTTCAAAGCAAAAATGGATTTGCTATAATGGAAGCGTGTAAGAATAAGGGGGCCTGCCGTTCTGACATTGGCCGGGTCGAAAAAGAAAAACAGGGAGGGAGTATTTATGATTTGTCCTACATGCGGAGCGGACGTTCCGAATGGAATGAGCGTATGCCTGGAGTGCGGCGCGATCGTTGGGGGCGCACAGAAAACGAACGATTCCATCTATCTCAAGGGGCAGGCAAATTGGGAGAAAGAAGCCCAAAAGAACATGCTGAGAGGCATGGCCGGGTCCGTAAAATGGCTTTCAAGAGTGTTTTTGATTCAGGTGATCCTAACCGCGATCGGGCTGGTGGCGGCGTTCTGGATGTTCACTTTATACAGTGATCCGTACAAACTGTTTACAACATCCGGGTATAATACGCTTGAATTTTTAACCAAACTGGCGGAATACATGGTGTGGGGCCAGATCGCCGTTACCGCCGCCACGGTGGTGATTCTGTATTTATTGAGCAGATACGGACGGAACTTTTTACTCGCGGCGCTTTTCGTACTCATCGGTGTGATAATGGATATTCTGTCAGAACGGGCGGAAGAAAGGTCGGTTCGGTTGGCGATGGATATCGTTGGCATTGTCAGTCAGATCGCCTATGCAGTATTTTTGTTTCTGCAAATGGCGAAAGTCTCCGAGCCGTTCAACAAATTGGTAGCGGCAGGCTGGAGAGGATTGATCTTCTGGTATATTTTGGTAAACGTCGCAATATTAGTACTGGGTTTTATCATACTCTATTATATCGAAACAATGAAAGGCGTAGAGTTATCTCTGGCGATCGTGGGCGCATTGACCCTGTTCATAGAAACAGTCACATATTTGCACACGAAAAAGACTTACGAAATACTGTAAAGCACACAGGTCCGGCGGAAAACCGCCGGGCTTATTTTTTTTTCGTGAAGAAGCAGGTTGTTTCGGTTTCTTTGATTTACAAATTCCGAATTTTGTGGAATAATAGAAAGAGGCGGGTCTCCAAAGGAGACAGAACGACTGAAAAAGAATATTGGAGGAGTTTATGGGTAGATTTGAACACAGAAAAGCAACAGTGAAGGTGCAGCTTAAGGACGCGGCGGGCCAGCCGCTGGCAAACACGACGGTACGCGCAGAGCAGAAGACACATAAGTTTCTGTTCGGATGCGGCGCGTTTGACACGATGGGCGTCGTGATGCCCGATGACATGCCTGCATTTCCCGGGGCGGATCCCGAGCGGATGAAGCAGATGAAGAAAAGCTCGATCGAGCGTATGGAGAAATTCATCAAACTATTTAACTACGGGACCATACCGTTTTACTGGGGCGGCTACGAGCGCCGGGAAGGCGAGCCGAACCAGAAGATGACCATGGCGCAGGCGCAGTGGCTGAAGGACCACGGGATCACCGTGAAGGGACACCCGCTGTGCTGGCATACCGTGTGTGCGGACTGGCTCATGCAGTATCCGAATGATCAGATTCTGGAGAAGCAGCTGGCGCGCATTCACCGCGAAGTGAGCACCTACAAGGGCGTAGTGGACATGTGGGACGTGATCAATGAAGTGGTCATCATGCCTGTTTTTGACAAGTATGATAACGCGATCACCCGGATCTGCAAGGAGTACGGGCGCTTCAAACTGGTAAAGGAAGTATTCGAGGCGGCGCGGGCGGAGAACCCGGGAGCGACGCTTCTGATCAATGATTTCAATACCTCGCAGTCCTACGAGATCCTCGTAGAGGGCTTGTTGGAGATGGGTGTTCCGATCTCCGCGATCGGTATTCAGAGCCACCAGCACCAGGGCTACTGGGGTCTGGAGAAGCTCCACACCGTGCTCGAGCGTTTCGAGCATTTCGGCTTGCCCATCCATTTTACCGAGAACACGCTCATTTCCGGCGAGATCATGCCGGCTTACATCGAGGACCTGAACGACTGGCAGGTGGACGAATGGCCGTCGACCCCGGAGGGCCTGGAGCGCCAGGCACGCGAGGCCTCCGAAATGTACACCGAGCTCTTCGCGCATCCGCTGGTGGAAGCGATCACGACGTGGGATCTCACCGACGGCAAATGGTTGAAGGCTCCTTCGGGTGTTCTGACCGTGGACAATAAAGAAAAGCCGGTCTACGATGCGCTCATGGGCCTGATCCACGGTGATTGGGAGACGAAGGCAGACCTTAAGACCGATGAAAACGGTGTGGTGACCATCACCGGTTTCAAGGGTGAGTACGAACTCACCGTAAACGGAAAGACCGTAAAGGTCAGCGTTTTGGAAGACTCTGACGCGATCGTAGAAAAAACTATTTAAATATCGGTCTGGAATAAAACGGGCCGGGAGGAACGATGCATAAAGAATTTTTGATGGGAAATGCGGCGATTGCCCTCGGGGCCATCGCTGCGGGAGTGAATGTAGTCTCGGGTTACCCGGGAACGCCTTCCACGGAAGTACTGGAAACGGTGGCGGCGCACCGCCCCGAGCAGGTCTACGTGGAATGGTCGGTAAATGAAAAGGCCGGCATGGAACTGGCGGCCGGCGCCGCCTACACGGGCGCGAACGCGCTGGTGACCATGAAGCAGGTCGGCTTAAACGTGGCTTCGGATCCGCTGATGAGCCTGGCATACGTCGGCATCGAGGGCGGCATGGTCGTGATGGTGGCGGATGATCCCGGCCCCATTTCGTCACAGACGGAGCAGGACACCCGCCGCTTCGCGGCATTTTCCAAACTCCCCTGTTTCGACCCGACTTCCGTGCAAGAAGCGTACGAGATGATCCAGGAAGCATTTGCCTGCTCATGCAAGTATAAGACGCCGGTATTCTTCCGGCCGACGACCCGCATCTGCCACGCCTACGCGTCCATCGACGTGAAGGATCCGTCGGAGTACCTGGAAAATCAGCCCGCCGGCTTCGTGAAAGACAGCGGCCGCTGGGTCATTTTCCCCAGGCTTTCCCTGGCGAACCATAAGAAGATCGAGGAGCGCAACGAGATGCTCACCGACGAGTTCTCCGACAGCGCGGCCAATGCGACCCTGCGCGGCGCGTTCGGTAGCAGCCTCGGCATCGCAGCCGGCGGCATCGGTTTCGCATATGCCTGTGAGGCGTTGGAGACGTTGAATAAAGAAGTCCGTCCGTCGGTACTGAAAGTCGGCACGCCCTTTCCGTTCCCGGAAAAACGCGCTGTGGAATTCTTAAGATCCGTGGACCGCGTTCTGGTGGTGGAGGAGCTGGATCCCGTGATCGAGGATGCGCTTACCTTCCTCTGCGGAAAATACCATCTGGAGACGAAGATCTTAGGAAAACGGTCCCATCACATGCCTTATGCGGGCGAATATACGGTCGACCTGGTGAAGGTCGCGGTCGATGCGTTCGTCGGCATCGAGACAGCGCTGAAGGCTGAGGCCCTGCCTGAGTCGCCCGCCCTTCCGGTTCGCCCGCCCGTGCTATGCGCAGGCTGCCCGCACCGCGCGTCCTTTTACGCGGTAAAGCAGGCCATGAAAGGCAAGAAAACCATCTTCTGCGGCGATATCGGATGCTACACGCTCGGCAATGCCATGCCTCTGGATATGTGTGATACCTGCCTCTGCATGGGCGCCGGGATATCCATTGCCCAGGGCGTATGGCACGTGGAACCGGACACTTCCTGCTTCGCGTTCGTGGGAGACTCGACGTTCTTCGCGTCGGCCATTACGGGCATCGTGAATGCAGTATACAATCAGGCGGAATTGACCGTCGTTATCTTAGATAATTCAACCACCGCCATGACGGGTCACCAGCCGCATCCCGGCACCGGAAAGACCATGATGGGCGAGGTGGTTTCGAAAGTCAGCATCGAAGGCATCCTGCGAGGGATCGGGATCTCCTTTGTGGAGACGGTGGATCCCCTCGACCAGACGGCGGCCGTGGATGTGATCCGCAGGGCGTCGCAGGAACCCGGCGTGAAGGCGGTGATCTTCCGCTCGCCTTGCATAGCGATCGTGAAGGGTAAGAACACCCTCTTTGGCGGTCCGGCGATGATCGATCAGGAGAAATGCATCGGCTGCAAGCGGTGCATCCGCGAGATCGGCTGTCCGGCGATCGTGACGCAGGACGGTCGTGTGACGATCGACGCTTCCCTGTGTAACGGATGCGGACTCTGTGTGGGCCTGTGTCCCGTGCATGCGATTGCTCCGGGAAATGGAGGTGCCGAATGATGGATGCTATTCAGAAAAATCTGGTTTTGTGCGGCGTGGGCGGTCAGGGTACCGTGCTCGCGTCGAAGTTGCTCGCGGCGGCTGCCATGGAAAAAGGTCTCACGGTCATGAGCGCGGAGACCATCGGAATGGCTCAGCGCGGGGGCAATGTTTTCAGTAATATCCGCATCGGACAGGGGCTGCACGCGCCGATGATCCGCAAAGGTGAGGCGGACCTGATCCTGGGCTTCGAGCCGGGTGAAACGGTCCGTATGCTGCCGTTTTTGAAGAAGGGCGGCGCGGTGGTCACGAACCTGAAGGCGGTGATGCCGACGACGGCGACGCTGTCCGGCTCGAACTACAGCGGGGAGCAGATGGTGGAATACTTAATGCAGGTCATCCCGCAGGACCGCCTGTTTTTAGTGGACGGCGAAAGCATTTGCCGCGAACTCGGTTCGACGAAGTGTCTCAACGTGGTGCTCTTAGGCGCTGCGGTGGCGACCGGTGAGGTTGGGCTGACACAGGACGATGTGCTGGCGGCAATCCGTAAGGTAGTGCCGGCCCGCTTCCTGGAACTGAATGAAAAAGCATTTGCCGCGGGAACCCGCGTCGGCGGAAACGAAGGCAAATAGGAAATATACGAACGAAAATATTCGCGATAAGGAGAACGAGATCATGAAGATCAGTGAGGAGCAGCTCGCTCTGGTGAACAGCCGGATCGATGCGATGGTAAAGGCGGGGAGCTTTTACGGAAAGAAACTGAAGGAAGCGGGGATCACCCGCGTGGAGACGGCGGAGGATTTTGAGAAGCTGCCGTTTTCCGAGAAAAATGATTTGCGTGACGCGTATCCGCTGGGCCTGATGACGGCGCCGGAAGAGGAGATCGTGCGCATCCACTCTTCGTCGGGTACGACGGGTGTACCGGTCATCATCCCCTACACCGCAAAGGACGTGGACGACTGGGCCATCATGTTCGCCCGCTGCTACGAAATGGCGGGCATCACGAAGAAGGATCGCATCCAGATTACGCCCGGCTACGGCCTGTGGACCGCGGGCATCGGCTTCCAGCTCGGCGCGGAGAAGCTCGGCGCCATGGTCATCCCGATGGGCCCCGGCAACACCGAGAAGCAGTTGAAGATGATGCAGGACCTGGAGAGCACCGTCATCTGCGCGACTTCTTCCTACGCGCTTCTGCTCGGTGAGGAGATCGAGAAGCGTGGCATTAAGGACAATGTTAAGCTCAAGAAGGGTGTTATCGGTTCCGAGCGCTGGGGTAAGACCATGCGTGAGAAGATCCATGACATGCTCGGCATCGAGCTTTACGATATTTATGGATTGACCGAGATCTATGGTCCCGGTATCGGCATTAATTGCCCCGGTAGTGATTACATGCACTACTGGGATGACTATCTCTACCTGGAGATCGTGGATCCGAAGACCGGTGAGGTTCTGCCCGACGGTGAGTGGGGCGAGATCGTCATCACCACGCTGGTGAAGGAGGGCGCGCCGCTCATCCGTTACCGCACGCACGACCTGTCCCGCATTATCCCCGGCAAGTGCTCCTGCGGAAGCTGCTTCCCGAGGATCGACGTGATCCGCGGCCGTACCGACGACATGATGAAGATCCACGGGGTCAATGTATTCCCGGCGCAGATCGAGGAAGCGCTTCGCGAATTCCCGGAACTCTCCAGCGAGTACCAGATCCGTCTGTCGCACCTCGACGGCAAGGACACCATGCGTATCTACGTGGAGACGAACGGACATGTCGACTTCGAGGATATCAGCCGTCGCATCGCTGCATCCGTGAAGAGTAAGATCGGTTTCACGCCGCTCGTGAAGGTCGTGGAGGAAGGTGTCCTCCCGCGCAGCGAAAAGAAAACGAAGCGCGTCATCGACGAACGCTACGAAGAGTAAACTTGGCACGTGACACCGGGGACGGTTCTTTCTGTCACATATTTGCGGGGCGCCGCGCTCCTATGGATTCTGCGTGATGTCCGCCCGTTCCCGGTCAGGTCACTTTGCGGTGAAAAACCCAGCCGCGACCATCGCATCCGAATTTGATGGTACCGCTTCGACAGAGGCCGTTTTCTTGATGAAAACGGCCTCTGCTAGCTCAAAATCGGCCTCGGAGACCGATTTTGCCCATCATTCGGCTGCTCTGTCGCGGCGTTTTTCATCCGCTTGCTCCAATGCCCGGTCGTGGGCGGACATCACGCCGCCCCTGGGACCGCGGCTTGCCCAAATCTGGGGATGTGACAGAAAGAACCGTCCCCGGTGTCACATTGAGAGCGTTCTCGATGACGCTAGGGCGGGGAGAGATTTGAGTTTGAGGAAATGGCAAGAGGAATTGTCCATAGAGTAACACAATGCCCAGTCGCGGGCGGACATCACGCCGCCCCTGGGACCGCGGCTGCCCCAATCTGAGGATGTGACAGAAAGAACCGTCCCCACTGTCACATTCAGGGAGAACCGTCCCCGGTGTCACATTTTTTAAAATATTTAAAAAAAGTGGTTGACATTCTGAGACAATAGGAGTAGTATTAACCCAATAACCCAAAAAACGGGAGTCGGTTACGGGCTCCATCACACCGGGATGTGCCCGGAACATTTTTACGAAAGGACAGCGTCATGAGAACATTCGAAACCAAGCGTTATTACGTGAATTACGAAACCATGCATGAATATTGCGTGTATGGTATTGACGCTGTGCGCTTAAAAATCTGTTGCGGAGAATGATAGATCAAAAAAGCATTTGTTTTGTTGTGCTTTCCACCTATCGTTTCCGGTAGGTGGTATTTTTTTACTCTTTTTCCAAAAACAGACAGAAAAACGGAGGAGGAAAACATGGATCTGATACTGATCGTAGGCAGCGGCGCCGTCGGGAAGATGACGGTGGGGCAGGAGCTGATGAAGATCACGGATTTTCGGCTGTTTCATAATCACATGATGATCGAGCCGGTGATCGAGATCTTCGGAAAGTTTGAAGGCGCGGTGGTCAATAAACTCCGCGACGACATCTTTGACGCGTTCTTGAAAACGGAGTATTCCGGCATGATCTTCACGTATATGTGGGCGTTTGATCTGCAATCGGACTGGGACTACGTCAAAGCATTGACCGATAAATTCGAAGCGACCGGAGGCACGGTCTACTGCGTCGAGCTGGTGGCGGACCGGGCGGTCCGGATCGAGCGGAATAAGACGGAAAACCGGCTCAGGAATAAGGCTTCGAAGCGGGACATCGTGATCTCGCAGGATCGCATGATCCGTGAGGAGACGAAATACCGTCTGGAAAGCCGCGACGGCGAGCTGCCGTTTGCGAATTACATCAAGATCGACAACACGAGCTTAGAGCCTGCAGAGGTAGCGGCCATGATAAAGGAGCGCTTTCATCTGCCGGGTGTGAGCAGTGCGGCCATGATGAACCGCGTCAAACTGGAGGAGGTTCGCGAGGACGAGATCCCGCAGCTCTATGAGATGCAGATCGCGAGCTTTATGCCCCTGTATGAGAAGTACCACGATGAGGGTTCGCCGGCGATCGAGTCGATCGACCGCGTGCGTGGCAGGGCGGCACGTCCGAACCGGAAGTACTACTTTATCGTGATGGACGGAGCGCGTGTCGGCGCCATCAATGTCGGGCACAACGATCCGGAGGAGAAGAAGGTCTCCTTCATCAGCCCGCTCTTCATCCTGCCGAAGTACCAGAACCGGGGCATCGGTTACATCGCCATTCAGAAGGCATTTGCGATGTATCCGGAGGTCACGATTTGGAAGCTGGATACCATCCTGCAGGAGCCGGCGAACTGTCATCTGTACGAAAAGTGCGGCTTCGTGAGAGTCGGGGAGGAAAAACCGGTCAATGATAAAATGACATTGATCGATTACGAACTGAGGAAGTAGTTCGATCACAGGCTGGGGGGCTTCGATCGAAGAAAGACTTTGAGGTTGAGAAAGTGGAAAACGAAAAAGAAAAAGAATCACAGAATCAAAAGAAAAAAGGAATTAAGAAGACGCGGGCACTGAAGAACAATCTGTTCGCCTGCGGACTGCTGTGCCGGATCTGCCCGTCGCTGGTGGCCCACAAAGGCATCAGCCGGGCGCTGGGCTACTTCGAGTGGCTGTTCTACAGCGCGTTCTTCATGCGCTACGTGATCAACGCGCTGGAGACCGGCGAGAGCTTCAGCCGGATCATGATCTTCATCGGGATCGTGGCCGCCGTCTTCTGCAGCATGTCGTTGTACAACAGCATTTTAAACGGCAGGGTCTATCCCATCGCGCAGGCCGTCGTAAACAAGGGCCTGTACCGCAAACTCTTCCGTAAATCCCGGAACGTCGAATTGGAATGCTTTGAGAACAGCGATTTTTACGATAAGTATACATTGGCCATGGAAAAGGCTGACGACCGGCTGATACAAACGGTCGATGTCGTATTCGGCGCGGCCTTCGGCGCCATCGCCAGCATCTGCGCCTTTGTCTTCATGTATCAGGTGGATAAGATCTCGGTTCTGTTCATATTGTTCCCGGTGATCGGAAACTTTGTGTTTAACCGCAAGAACAGCCACCTGGACTACCAAAGAAACAAAGATATGGCGCCGTACAACCGGCGGATCGCCTACATCAACCGTGTTATGTACCTGCCGGAATACGCGAAGGAGATGCGTCTGACGGACGTTTTCTCTCTGATGAAGGAGCATTACCGCGAGGCCATCACGGGCGTGGCGGACGTGACGAAGAAGTACACGAAGCGAGCCATGCTCCTGCACTGGCTCTACGTTATGTTCACCTTTACCTTCATCTTTGAGGGCCTGCTGATCTACGGCGCATACCGCACGCTGGTGAGCCAGACCATGACGCTGCCGCAGCTCGCAGTCATCACGAGCATGATGGTTTCGACGACCTGGATCCTGATCGGGTTCACCGAGTCGCTGACCGAACTGTTTAAGAACGGTCTATTCATCGAGTATCTGCGGACCTTCCTGGAGTACAAGGAGAAGATCCCAGAGGATACGACCGGTGACGATCCGGGCACGGAGATCCGCTCCATCGAGTTTCGCGACGTGTCTTTCTCCTATAAGGACGAGGAGGTGCTGTCGCACCTGAACATGGAGTTTCGCGGTGGCAAGACCTACGCCCTCGTCGGCCACAACGGCGCCGGCAAGACGACGCTGATCAAACTGCTCCTGCGTTTTTACGACCCGACGGAGGGAACCATCCTCTTAAACGGCCGCGACATCCGCGAGTTCGACCTGAAGAAATACCGCGCGCTGTTCGCGACGGCGTTCCAGGATCACCGGATGTTCTCCATGTCCGTTCTGGACAATGTCGTGATGGGCGAAAACATCCCGGAGCAGGAGAAAGAGGCGAAGGTCGTGGAGGCCCTGAAGCTTTCGGGCGCCTACGATAAGGTGATGTCCCTGCCGAAGGGACTTAAGACGACCCTGACCCATGAATTTGACGATCAGGGCGCGGTGCTTTCGGGCGGCGAATTCCAGAAGATCGTCGTGGCCCGGGCATTCGTGAAGGATTGCCCGTTTAAGGTCTTCGACGAGCCCAGCAGTGCGTTAGACCCGATCGCGGAGGCAAAACTTTTCGATAATATCTACGAGTCCTGTCGGGAAAACACCTTGGTGTTCATCTCGCACAGACTGTCCTCCGTACAAAATGCGGACTGGGTATACCTTTTGTCGGACGGAACCGTGAAGGAATGCGGAAATCATAAGATGCTCATGGAGCAGAACGGTCTCTACGCGGACATGTACACGAAGCAGGCGAAGAACTACCTGGCGGTCTCGGAGTATAAAACGCCCGCCGCTAATCCGGAAGGGGGTGTTTTGGCATGAAGCACGTACTGAAGAACCAACTCTTCCTGTGGAGGCTGTGCTTTAAGACCTGCCCGGGGTACATGATCTACTTCCTGTATGACGGCTTCCGTTACCAGGGCATCATTTTCCTGGAGCACGTGCTGGGCATCCGCTATGTGCTGCACTGCGCGGAGTACCAGGAGCCGTTCTGGAAAGCCTTTCTGTTCATCGGCATCATCCTGCTGATCAACCTGATTCAGATCATTCCCGACGGTTACTTCATCCACGGATGGTCGTTTCGGGCGAAGCCGAAACTCTACCGCGCGCTGAAGGAACAGATGTTTGAAAAAGCGTCGCAGATCGACCTGTCCTGCTACGATGACCCGGACTATTACAACGATTTCGTGCTCGCCGTTGCCGAGGCGGAAGGGTCCATTGACCGTTTCCTCGCGATGTGCAACATGATGATGCAGGGCCTGACGATCATCTTTACGACCGGTATCTTCTACCTGATGACCGACGCAATGGGCATCCTGTTCGTGCTGGCATCGTTCGTGCTGCGGTTTGTGTTCGCGCGGATCCTGAATAAACTGAATTATAAGGTGCGCCTGAAGGTGAACCCGTTAGAGCGTAAGCGCAACTACGTCAGCCGCGTGTTCTACCTGAACGACTACTCGAAGGAGCTGCGTCTGCATCCGCAGGTGGGCGATGCGCTCGAGAAGGAGTTCTGCGAGGCGGATGACGCGATCATCGAGGAGCAGAAGAAGGTCGGAAAGAAGCGTTCCCTGCTCGGTTTTGTGAACGGCTATCTGGTCGGCGACTTCATCATGGACGGCCTGTATATCACCTATCTGGTGTTCCAGGCGGCGGTCCTGCATACCATCGATTACAGCAACGCCGTGATCCTGTTCAACCGTACGGGTAGCCTGCGCCGCGGTATGACGAATATCGCGGAACTGTTCCCGAAAGCACAGGAAAACAGCCTGTACGTGGATAAGATCCGCGCCTTCCTGGCCTACGAACCGAAGATCAAACGTTCGGAAGGGGCAGAGGTTCCCGAGGGCAATGCGCCTCTCATCCTGGATCATGTAAGCTTCCGTTACAAAGAAGAGATGGAAGACACTCTGAAGGATATTTCCCTGAAGGTTCAGCCCGGCGAGCACATTGCGATCGTAGGCTACAACGGTGCCGGAAAGACGACGCTGATCAAACTTCTGATGCGTCTCTACGACCCGACCGGGGGAAAGATCACCTACCATGGCGAGGACATCAGGGAATTCAGCCCGGATGAATATCGACATCGTTTCGGCGTAGTCTTCCAGGACTTCCAGATGTACGGGGCGACGCTTCGGGAAAATGTAGTCATGAACCGGATCCCCGAGCCCGGCAGCGATCCCGCTCAGGCTTCGGACCTCGATGCGAGCGTCATTTCCGCGCTCGAGCGGGCCGGTTTCGGCGAGCGCCTTAGGAGCCTCCCGAACGGATTGGATACCCAGGTGACGACCGAATTTGACAAAAAGGGCGTGAATTTCTCCGGAGGTGAGAGTCAGAAGGTGGCCATTTCCCGTGCGTTTTACGCGAATGCCGACATCCTGATCATGGACGAACCCAGCAGCGCGCTGGATCCGATCGCCGAGTACGAACTGAATAAAGCGATGGAGACGGCGGCGAAAGGGAAGACCGTGTTTTACATTTCCCACCGTCTGTCCACAACGCGCGATGCAGACCGCATCATCCTCTTAGCGGACGGACGCATCGCGGAGGAAGGCACGCACGCCGAACTCCTGGCGAAAGACGGCAAGTACGCCGAAATGTGGAACGTACAGGCCGGCCGATATAAATAGAGAATGTGACAAAGGGGACGGTTCCATTTGACACATTTTACCTTTAGACACGACGGCGACGTGACTTCCGAGTGATACGATCACTCCCGGGACAGGTCGCTTCGCAGTGAAAAACAATGCCGCAAGAGTCCAGCAGGATTTGAGGGGGCCCGCGTCGAGAGAGACGAGTTTTCTTGATGAAAACTCGCTCTCCTAGCGCGAAAAGCGATCTCGGAGATCGCTTTTCTCCCCTCATCCTGCTTGCCGCTTGCGGCGTTTTTCATGTGCTCGCTCCAATGCCCGGTCGTAATCGATCACCGGAAGCCCCCTCACCGTCGATTCACACTGTGAATGTGTCAAATGGAACCGTCCCCATTGACACATTCTGAGATTGCCGTATAATGAATGCATAGTCTTTGGTTACGTTTATCAGGAGGGAGAGGTTTCATGAATTTTGATGGTTTTATCCGGGATATCGTTGAGAACAAGTGGAATGTATTTGGCGTAGAGGTGTACGAGCAGGGAAAGCTTTCGCATGCGTGGGGGGATACGGACACGAACCTGCATGAGATCTACTCGGCGACGAAGGGGGTGCTTTCGTGTGCGGTCGGGATCGCGTGGGATGAGGGGCGGTTCGACCTGACGAGGTCGATCTTGTATTACCTGCCGGAGGAGAAGGTGTTGAAGCTGACGTCGGATCAGCGGGTGGTTTTCGAGAAGATCACGATCCAGAGGCTTCTGACGATGTCGGTCGCGGATTTTCCGTTTCGTGCGGAGGGCGACAGTTACATCGATTTCGCCTTGCAAAACGGGCCGCAGGATCCGGAGAATTGCGGCTTCCATTACACCAACATCTCGGCTTACCTGGTCGGGGTGGCCCTGGCCAATGCACTTGGCCGGGACGTCGGTTCGTTCATCGAGGAACGCCTCTTCCGGCCCCTCGGCATTGACAATTACGCGTACGAACGCTGCCCGGAGGGGTACTTCTACGGAGCCTCGGGCCTGAAACTTACGGTGCATGAACTGAGCCGATTTGGTTTGCTGCTCTACAACCGGGGCGTTTACGATGGACAGCGCATCCTGTCGGAGGAGTACGTGAAGACCGCGACATCGCCACAGACGATGAACCGCGAGGGCGGCTACGGCTACTTCATCTGGAAGTACCGCGACGGATTTTCCATCAACGGAAAATGGGGGCAGAAGTGCTACATTCTCCCGAAGGAGGGCATCATCGTGGCCAGCCTTTCGCACCGCGAAGAAGGCTGGGACGACGTCCTGGTCAGCATGGAGAAGAACATCTTAGGATTATAAGATTGACCGAAAACGAGAATAAATCAAACGCGCCCGGCGGGTCTCCGCCAGGCGCGTTCGTTATATCATTTATGATTTGGTTCGTTACGAAAGATCGATCAGGATCTCTTCCACTTCCAGTTAGCAACTTCCGGCAGATCCAGACCAACTTCGTGGATGTACTGCTTGTGCTCAACGAGCTTATCGCTCATCTTCTGGTAGAGGTAAGCGCCGCGGTTGCCGAGCTGAGGCAGGAACTTGATCGCATCCATTACCAGGTGGAAACGGTCGATGTCGTTCTGTACGCGTACGTCGAACGGAGTGGTGATGGTACCTTCCTCCTTGTAGCCGCGAACGTGCATCAGACGGTTGTTGTGACGACGATAGGTAAGCTCATGGATCAGAGAAGCATATCCATGGAAGTTGAAGAGTACAGGCTTGTTCTGGGTGAACAGGATGTCGTACTCGGCGTCGGTCAGACCGTGCGGGTGCTCGGTGTTCGGCTGCAGTTTGAACAGGTCGACAACGTTGATGAAGCGGATCTTAACTTCCGGCAGTTCCTCGTTGAGGATCGATACAGCGGCCAATGCTTCGAGGGTCGGAGTCTCACCTGCGCATGCGAAGATGATATCGGGCTCCTGTCCCTGATCGTTCGATGCCCAATCCCAGATGCTGATACCCTGTGTGCAGTGCTTTACTGCCTCAGGCATGGTCAGCCACTGCGGACGAGGGTGCTTCGAAGCTACGATCACGTTCACGTAGTTGCGGCTGCGGATACAGTGGTCGAAGCAGGAGAGCAGGCAGTTCGAATCCGGCGGCAGATAGAGGCGGACTACGTCTGCCTTCTTATTTGCGATGTGATCCATGAAACCGGGATCCTGGTGTGTGAAGCCGTTGTGATCCTGCTGCCATACGGTGGAAGCCATGATCAGGTTGAGGGAAGCGATCTCCTCTCTCCAAGGCAGCTGGTTGCAGACCTTCATCCACTTCGCGTGCTGAGCAGCCATGGAGTCGATGATACGGGCAAATGCCTCGTAGGTCGCGAAGAAACCGTGACGTCCGGTGAGCAGGTAACCTTCCAGCCAGCCTTCGCACATGTGCTCGGAAAGCATGGAGTCCATAACACGGCCGTCTACAGCCAAATGATCATCATTGTCATAGATCTCGGAGTTCCAGTCGCGGTTCTCGGTCTCGAATACAGCGTTCAGACGGTTGGAGTTCGTCTCATCCGGTCCGAAGATACGGAAGTTCTTGCTGGCTGCATTGAGCTTGAAGATATCGCGAACGAATTTACCGAGTTCGGTCATATCCTGACCGTCCTGGCCGCCGTGCTCCTTCACTTCGACTGCGTAGTCGCGGAAGTCAGGCAGACGCAGGTCGCGCAACAGCTTACCGCCGTTTGCGTGCGGGTTCGCGCCGATACGTGCATCGCCCACGGGAGCGAGAGCTTTCAGTTCGGGGATCAGGGCGCCCTTCTCGTCGAAGAGTTCCTCTGCGTGGTAGCTGTGTAGCCACTCCTTCAGGATCTCCAGATGCTCCTCGGGCTTCTCGAAGCTGATCGGAACCTGGTGAGCCAGGAAGTAACCCTCGATGGGCTTGCCGTCAACTACCTTCGGGCCTGTCCAACCCTTCGGTGTACGAAGTACGATCATGGGCCAGATAGGACGGGAAGGATCGTTGTTATCCCGCGCGTTCTTCTGGATCGCTTTGATCTCCTCGATTACGGTGTTGAGTGTCTCAGCCATCTTCTTATGCATGGTCATCGGATCGTCGCCTTCTACGAAGTAAGGCTTCCAGCCGCATCCCTTGAAGAAGCATTCGATCTCTTCGTGGGACATACGTGCAAAGATGGTCGGGTTAGCGATCTTGTAACCGTTCAGGTGCAGGATCGGAAGAACCGCACCGTCATTGATCGGGTTCAGGAATTTATTGGACTGCCAGGAGGTAGCAAGAGGGCCGGTCTCTGCCTCGCCATCGCCGACGGTAACCGCTGCGATCAGGTCGGGGTTATCGAAAACCGCACCAAATGCATGGGCAATGCCGTATCCGAGCTCGCCGCCTTCGTTGATGGAACCGGGGGTCTCGGGAGCGCAGTGGCTGGGCATGCCGCCCGGGAAGGAGAAGCGCTTAAACATCTTCGCCATACCCGCCTCATCTTCGCTGATGTCCGGGTAGATCTCGCTGTAGCTGCCTTCCAGATAGCTGTTTGCGATGAAGAAGTTCCCGCCGTGTCCGGGACCGGAAAGAAGGATCAGATCCAGATCGTAACGCTTGATCACACGGTTCAAATGAACATATACGAAGTTCTGGCCGGGAACGGTTCCCCAGTGTCCTACGATCTTCTTCTTGATGCTGTTTAAAGTCAGCGGTTTGCGAAGCAGCGGATTATCCAGCAAGTATAACTGTCCTGCGGAAAGATAGTTCGTCGCGCGCCAGTAGGCGTCCATTTTCCGAAGATATTCCTCGGTAAGTTCGCCCTTTTCTACACAATAAATATTATTATCCTGCATAAGGCCTCCTTAATGATTTATGCTTGAAACGTATAGTTACAGGGGATTTTACCCCGGCCATATCTTAGCAAAGATGCGGGGGGATGTCAACGAAAACGAAAAGATTTGATATTAAAACCGGAAGGGTTTTTGTTTTTTGCAAGGCCGGATGCTTCTTGCAATCAAAAACCCGGTTGAATTGTTGTAATTCGTACTGCAAAACGCACAATTCAGAGCGCCCCGTCGCCGCTTCACGAGTTCATTCTAAATGTAAAAAAATCGACAAATAGTGGAAGAAAAACCGGATGTTCACGGCTTGCATGGTTTACATACCGCGTAGGGTTTGGTAGAATTGTAGGTGGAGCCGTCCCAAACGGCTCACGGGGTTTACGATATAGAAAGGCAATGACCATGAAGGCAAATTATCACAGTCACACGACCCGCTGCCACCACGCAACGGGCACACAAAGAGAATATGTAGAGAAGGCGATCGAAGCGGGCTTCCAAGTGTTCGGATTTTCCGACCACACGCCCTATCCGTACAACAATGGCTTTGTTTCGTCGATCCGGATGCTTCCGAACGAGCTCGAGGATTACGTGAAGGAAACGCTGGATCTAAAGGAAGAGTATAAGAAGGACATCGACATCAAACTCGGGCTGGAGGTCGAATATTTCCCGAAGCATTTCGAGGATCTTTTGCGGCTCTGCGAGCCTTACCCGATCGAGTATTTCCTGCTGGCACAGCATCACACGGACAATGAATACGACGGCACCTATGTCGGCTTTCCGACGCAGGACGAGGTCGTGCTTCAGAAATACTGCAACCAGATCTACGAGGCATTGGCCACCGGAAAGTTTCTGTACCTGGCGCACCCGGACCTGGTGAATTTTAAGGGCGAGGAGGCCGTTTACGAGCGTTACATGCGCGAATTGTGCCGGAAGGTGAAATCCTACGGCTTGCCGCTGGAGATCAATTTCCTGGGCATCTGGGACCACCGGAACTACCCGGACCGCCGCTTCTGGAAGATCGCCGGCGAGGAGCAGGTCGACGTGATCTTCGGTGCCGATGCGCACCATGTCAGCAAGATCTGGCTGCCCGAGTGCGAGAAGATCGCGATGCAGATCGTGGAAGAAAACGGGCTGAAGCTGGTGGAGAGACTGGACGTGTGACAACGGGGACGGTTCTTCCTGTCACGGTGACAATGGGGACGGTTCTTTTTGTCACATTTAGAGAGAGGGGGATTTCCCCGGTTGATACAGGAGTTCGATGGAAAATGAGAAAAACAACGATGAAAGATGGCGCTAAAAGAGACGGGGACACGTGGATCTTAGTGGCCGGAGGTACGGTGAGCCCGGCGTTTATTCGCCGCGTTTTCGATGAAGCAAAACCGCCGGTGATCCTGATCGGAGTAGATCGGGGCACCATTAAAATATTGGACGCGGGGCTGATCCCTTCGCGCGCCATCGGAGATTTCGACTCGGTGAGCGAGGAAGAGTGGGAGCGCATCCGTTCGATGGAGATCCACGTGGAGAAACTGATTCCGGAGAAGGACGACACTGACACGGAGCATGCGCTTCGGTATGCGCTGAATGAACGGCCGCGCCGGATCCTGTGCCTGGGCTGCACCGGGACGCGCCTGGACCAGACGCTGAGCAGCATTGGCCTTTTGAAACAGGCGGCCGATGAAGGCATCGAGGCGTTTATCCTCGACGAAAACAACCGCGTGCGCGTGGTGCGCGGCAGTTGCACCTTGCATAAAAAGGAAGCGTTTGGCAAATATGTGTCCGTGCTCCCGTACGGCGACCGCCTGGAGCATCTGTATATGAAGGGCTTTAAATATCCCGCGGAGGATGTGAGCACGGATTTCAGCGTCAGCCTCACGGTCAGCAACGAATTGACCGCGAAGGAAGGCGAGATCCGCTGCGACGGATACTGCATCGTGATCGAAAGCAGAGACTAGAAATAAGCTAAGAGGAGAGAGAAAATGCAGTTTGGAATGCCGACACTGATCGAAAACAAGACCCTACAGGATAATGTCGACCTTTGTAAAAGCCTGGGCCTTAAGTTTATTGAGCTGAATATGAATTTCCCGGAGTATCAGGCGGATCGTCTGGAGCAGGTCGATGAGCTGATCAAAACAGCGGAGAATGCAGGGATCTATTATACGATCCATCTCGATGAAAACCTGAATATTGCCGACTTTAATTCTCTGGTTACCGGGGCGTATCTGGAGACGGTGCGGCGGACGGTTGAGGTGGCGAAAAAACTGCTGCCGCTCCGTGACCGCTTCGGGGACAGGACGCAGCCGCTGATCCTGAATATGCACATGAACCACGGGATCTTTATCACATTGCCCGATCGAAAAGTTCAAATGTATGACAGGGATTTCGATACTTATATAGCCGCTTTTGCCAGATTCCGCTCGTTATGCGAGGAGTGGATCGCGGGAAATGACATTCGGATCGCCGTGGAGAACACGGATGGGTTCCGTGAATATGAGAAAAAGGCCATCGACCTGCTTCTAGAAAGTCCGGCCTTCGGCCTGACCTGGGATATCGGGCATTCAAAGGCCACAGGAGAAAAGGACGTTCCGTTTATTATGGAGCGTGAGGAGAGGTTGATTCATTTTCATATCCATGACGGCCGCGAGAAGCCGCCGAAGAACCATCTGGCTCTGGGCGACGGCGAGATCGACCTCAAAGCGCGGTTGGATTTGGCCGGACGGAGAAACGCGCGGTGTGTGTTGGAAACGAAGACGATCGAAGCCCTGAAAAAATCCGTAGAATGGCTGAAGGCCAGGTGACAGTGGGGACGGTTCTTTTTGCATGTGACAGTGGGGACGGTTCTTTTTGTCACATTTCGGTGACTCGATGTAGCACACCATCAAAAGCGAAACGGAGGCATATACATGAAGTATAAGAAGATAGAAAAGATACATCAGGGGCGGTTCATTACCCGCTATGATGTGACATATGAGACGGAGGCCGGGAACGAGAAGGTCTATGAGATGATCAGCCGCGACCCGAATATAAACTCAGAGGAGGCGCTGAAGCGCGGGAAAATCGATGCCGTTGTGATGGCGATCTTCGACGAGACCGGCGAGAAGATCTTGCTGGACTGTGAGTACCGTCTGGCGGTCGATGCGTGGGTGTACAACTTCCCGGCGGGACTCATTGACCCAGGTGAAACGCCCGAGGTAGCCGCGAAGCGCGAGCTGCGCGAGGAGACCGGCCTGGAGCTCTACGCCATCGATGACGTGATCGGCGAGAGTTATTCGGCTGTCGGGTTCTCAAATGAGAAGAATATCATGATCGTCGGGCGCGCCCGGGGAACATTTGCCGAAAGTACATCGGAATACGAAGAGATCCGCTCCGGCTGGTACACCAAAGAAGAAGTTCGCAAACTACTCGCCGAAGCCATCTTCGCCGGAAGAACACAGGCGTATTGCTACATGTGGAGCAAACAGTGAGCCATGCGTGACAGTGGGGACGGTTCTTTCTGTCACCTTTTTCGCGTACGAAACCTAGGGAAAATGGGGCTTTCATGGGGGCGACTATGTGACAGTAAGAACCGTCCCCACTGTCACCGTGACAAAAAGAACCGTCCCCGGTGTCACATGAGCCGCTTACCCTTCATTTGTGTACCGCTTGCGGCGCCCCCTCTTGTTTTTTCTCACAGGTTGCTTTATTGTAGACTCAGGTTTGAAACACAAGCCGCCCCGACGGGGGACTCAGGAGAACATGTTAGACTGAAATGAAAGTATTTGTAAACACGACAGGCAAAGATGATGAGATGCGCGTAGAGATCCTGTGCCGGCAGATTACCGGTGAGGTCCGCGATCTCGAACGGTACATCCGGAATTACGACGGAAAACTGATCGCACACGCCGGAGAGGACGTGGCCCGCGTATCCGTGCGGGACATCCTGTACATCGAAGCGGTGGACAGCAACGTCTTCCTCTATACGCAGTCCGGTGTGTACGAGACGGAGAAAAAACTATACGAACTGGAGACGCTGCTGAGCGCCCGCGATTTCATCCGGTGCGGCAAGTCGCTGATCGTGAACATCTATCACATCCGCGCGCTGCGGCCGGAGATCACCCGGAACATTCGGGTGACCATGGACAATGATGAGATCCTGTATATCTCGCGGCGGTACGCGAAGGCGTTTAAGGAGCGGATCGCAGGAGGGGCGGAGCATGAGTGAAGCGAGAGATAAGCAAAAGAAAGAAATGGGACGGGCCAATGTAAAGAGCGCATTGCTGATGTTCCGAATGGTATTTACGATCGCGTTCACGTGGCTGATGCTTCTGGCCCTGCTGATCGCGGCGGCCTGCGGAAAAGAGATGATCTCGGTGGGCTTTTCCCTGAAGCTCCTGGCATTTAGCGCCGGCGCATCCGCGATCTTCTGCGGAGTATTTTCCGAACTGTTCCTGAAAGGGAAATCGTTCATTTTCCGCATGACGATCTTCATGGTGGCATTCCTCCCGCTCGAAGTAGCCTGCTTCTATTGGATGGGCATTTTCTCCGGCTCGGGCGACTGGGCACTCTGGTTGTTATTCGTCGGAACGTTCATCGCATTCTATCTGATCTCGGTAGTTCTGGATCGTGTTGTGTTTGCAAAACGAGGTGAAGTTTACACACAGCAATTAAAAGCATACCAGAATGAAAGGAAACAAGATTATGAGAGCGATTACGAAGGAATATCATGAGAAATCATTGGATGAGATGAGAATAGACTGCGCGATCACGCAGAAGAAGGGCGTGCCGTTCATTATGGCGGCGGTGCTCATATGGGCAGGCATCGGCATCCTGCATTTGACGGGACTGAAGATCGAAACGAAGAACCTGATCACGTTCTGCTTCTCGGCATTGTTCATGCCGCTGGCGCTGATCTTCGCCCACTTCCTGAAGGTGAAGATCACGGACCGTGTGAACCCGCTGAGTAAGGTAGGCTTCCTCTTTACGCTGAACCAGTTCCTCTACATCCTCATCGTGATGTGGGTGTACTCGGAGCGTCCGGAGGGCATGGTCATGGCCTATGCAGTCGTAGTAGCTGCACACTTACTTCCGTTTAGCTGGCTGTACCGCTCACTGAGCTACCGCTTCGCAGCCATCATCGGCTCGATCGTGGCACTCGTGCTGGGTTGCCTGACCACCCCCGCTGTAGTTGCATTTACCATGTCCGGCATCCTCGCCGTTTTGGTCACAGCTCTGATCAGCGAACTTCGGAAAATGAATCAATAAGGACGGTTCCTTTTGAAACATTTTCAGTGGAAATGATATATGGATCCGACAGGCCGGTTGGTTATGAGATAACCAACCGGCCTTGGTTTTTGGGGGGGGCATAGGTTGGTGACTGGAGGCCGTGGCCACCAAAATACGCTGAAGTGAGCTTTCTGGTTGCTTATGAGGAGTTTCCGGGGGTGCAACCTCGGGATGGTGGCCACCAAACCCCGTCGAAAGAAGGCATTTGGTTGTTTTTTAAAAGCTTCTGGGGGCGTAAGACTGGGCCGGTGGCCACCAAACCCCGTCGAAACAAGCTTTTTGGTTGTTTTTAGAAAGCTTCCGGGGACATAGCCTTAGGTCGGCGGCCACCAACCTTCGTCAAAACAAGGCATTTGGTTGTTTTTTAAAAGCTTCTGGGGCCGTAACCTTAGGTCGGCGGCCACCAACCTCCGCTGAACCAGTCCTTCTGGTTGCTTTTAGTAGGCTTCCGGGGTCGTAATCTTAGGTCAGCGGCCACCAGCCCATGCTAAACCAGCCCTTCTGGTTGCTTTTAGAACGCCTCCGAAGCCGTAACCCTAGCTCAGCGGCCACCAACCCATGCTAAACCAGCGTGTTTGGTGGCCGCAGGCCCTGTAAAACCTTCCCCACAACAAAGCCCCCGGGACATTCGGTTTCGAATGTCCCGGGGGGCTTCGCATATAACTATAAACTGACGTTTATCACGCAGTCTCAAACTGGCTGTTGTACAGGTCTGCATAAGCGCCGCCGAGAGCCATGAGGCTGTCGTGGGTGCCTTGCTCGACGATGTCGCCTTTCTGCATTACGAGGATCAGGTCCGCGTTGCGGATCGTCGAAAGACGGTGCGCGATGACGAACGAGGTACGGGACGCCATCAGGTTATCCATGGCACGCTGTACCAGCATCTCGGTACGTGTATCGATGGAGCTGGTCGCCTCATCGAGGATCAGCATCGGGTTGTTCTGGATCATCGCACGGGCGATGGTGAGTAGCTGCTTCTGACCGACGGAAATGTCGGAGTTTGCAGTGAGAACGGTGTCAAACTTCTGCGGCAGGGTTTCTACGAAGTGGTAGAGGCCGCAGGCCTTGCAGACCTTTTCGAGGTCTCCGTCGGTGACGCCTTCCATGTTGTAGACCAGGTTTTCGCGAACCGTGCCTTCAAACATCCAGGTGTCCTGAAGCACCATGCCGAACTGGCGGTGGATCTCCTCACGGGAAACTTCCGTGATCGGAATGCCGTCAATGCGGATCTGGCCGCCCGTGACTTCATGGAAGCGCATGAGCAGGTTGACGATCGTGGTCTTGCCGGCGCCGGTGGGACCGACGATGGCGATCTTCTGGCCGGCTTTTACGGTAGCGGAGAAATCATGGATGACTTCCTTCTCCGGCTTATCCGGATATGCGAACTTCACGTGGTCGAATTCAACAGCGCCGACGCCCGGAAGGGTATCGTGCTTTTCGCTTTCATTCGTGAGCTCTTCTTCGTCCAGGAAAGCGAATACACGCTCGGACGCAGCGGCTGCGGACTGCAGGTTGGTAACATTCTGGGAGATCTGACGCAGCGGACCTTCGAACAGACGAACATAGATCAGGAAGGACGTGATGACGCCGATATCGATCCAGCCGTTGTAGAAAAGGAGTGCGCCTACTACATATACGACAACGTGGCCCAGGTTCCCCACGAAGTTCATAACGGGCGGCATCAGACCGGACAGGAACTGCGACTTGAAGTTCGCGGTGCGGACAGCGTCGTTGAGCTTTACAAAACGCTCTTTTACGGACTGTTCGGCGTTGGAGATGCGGATCACGTCATGACCGTTGTACATCTCTTCGATGTAACCGTTGAGCTGGCCTAAGGATACCTGACGCATCTTGAAGTAGCGCTGGGAGCGCTTTACGACCAGGACCATGAACAGCAGGCCCAACATGGTTGATACTACGGTGGTGCCCGCCAGGATCCAGTTGGTGATGATCATCATGAGGAGACATCCGAAGAACTGGGCGGCGGCGGAGACGATGGAAGTGAGCGAGTTCGCCAGGGAACTGCTGACCAGGTCTACGTCGTTGGTAGCGCGGGAGAGCACATCGCCGTATGAATGGGTTGCGAAATACTTCAGCGGCAGGCGGGCGATCTTCGCGTTGATCTTACTACGCAGCGTCTTTGCGATGTTCTGCGTCATGTTGGCCATGATCAGGCCCTGGATCAGACCGGCGATCGCACTGAAAACATAAAAACTTCCGATGAGGAAGACGACTGAGAGGACAGCGTCCATATCCACGCCGGACTCGGAATGGATACCTTCATGAATCAGGTTGGCGATCCGTCCGAGCTGGTTGGGTCCCACGATCATAAAGACGGTGGAACAAATAGCTAAACCTAATACGACAATAAAGGGAACCGGGGATTTCGATGCGTAAGAAAGGGTTTCGCGAACGGCCTTTTTGAAATTCTTCGGCTTCTCGGGAATTCGATCCATCATAGGTGGCATACGATCACCTCCTTACGCTTCCAGCTCGGCTTCGGTGAGCTGAGACTGGGCGATTTCTCGATAAACACTGCAGGACTGCAAAAGTTCGCGGTGTGTTCCGTTTCCTACGATCTCGCCGTCCGCAAGCACGAGGATGCGGTCGGCATTTTTAATAGTACCGATACGGCTGGCTACGATCAGACATGTCGTATCCTTCAGCTTATCGGCGATCTCCTTACGGAGCAGACGGTCGGTCTTGAAGTCCAAAGCGGAAAATGAATCGTCGAAGAGCAGGATCTCCGGCTTCTTCGCGATAGCGCGGGCGATAGCCAGACGCTGCTTCTGTCCGCCGGAAATATTGCTTCCTCCCTGGGACACTGCAAAATCCAGACCGCCGTCCTTCTTCATGACGAAGTCGGTCGCCTGGGCGATGTCCAGCGCCTGGAGCACGTCGTCCTCGGAGACCTGTGCGTCCCGGTCGCCGAAGGTGATATTGTCCCGGATGCTGTCCGCGAAGAGCGTAGCCTTCTGCGGGATCAGACCGATCTTTTTATACAGGGCGCTGAAGGGGTATTCTTTAACATTGTGTCCGTCGATCAGAACCTCGCCCTCGGTGGCGTCATAGAGACGGGTCGCCAGGTTTAACAGCGTACTCTTACCGGAACCGGTAGAGCCGATGATGGCCAGGGTCTGTCCCTGTGTGACTTTGAAATTCAGGTTCTTCATGAAGTTCTCGTCGCTGCCCGGGAAGTGGAACGACACGTTCTTAAATTCCAGCGTTCCCTTGGGATCTGTAGGGTTCTCGACGTATCCGTGACCCTCGGTGACCGAGATGGGTTCTTCCAGAACTTCACTGATACGCTTTGCGGAAACCTGGGCACGGGGCAGGATCATGAAGATCATGGTGAGCATCATGAAGCTCATTACGACCATCATTGCGTAGCTGCCGAAGACCGTGAGGTCGCCGAAGAAATCGCTGCGGGAGCGCATCAGGTCGACGGCGTTGTCAATGATATGACCATCCGCTGCGGCGCCGCCGATGTGGAAGCCGTTGATGATGATCGCACCCACAAACTGAAGAACCAACTGGATGCTGCTCATGACCAGGCCGATGATCGGGCCCATGAAAGCCATGGCGCGCATGGTGAACAGGTTCGTCGCCGTGAGGTTTAAGTTGACGCGTTCGAATTTGTTCTGCTGATATTCATCCGCATTGAAGGCACGTACGACCTTCAGACCGTTCAGGCTTTCGTCGATGACACGGTTGACATCGTCCACCTGACGCTGGATGATCCGGAATTTCGGAATAACGAAGCGCATGACCGTTGTGATGGTGATGGCTAAGACGGCTACCGCACAGGCAACCACGATGGAAAGGGATGTGCTCTTACCCAGGATACGGACGACTGCCCATACCGCTGTAATGGGAGCTTTGATCATGACCTGCAGCCCCATGGATATCACCATCTGGATCTGGGTGATGTCGTTGGTCGTACGGGTAATGAGGCTGGCGGGCGAAAAATGCTTCATTTCCGTGGTGCCGAAGTCCGAGATCTTGTTGAAGAGGGACGCGCGCACCGTGTAACTGAAGTTCGCTGCGATCCGGGCTGCCAGATAGCCTACGGTGATGGACAGCGCCACACTGCCGGCAGCACAAGCCAGCATCTTGAGGCCGGAAACCAGGATCTCTCCCGTCAGATTTTTGTCGCTGGCCGCAAGTTTGGATACGACATCGCCCATGAAGTCGGGCATTTCGATGTCCAACCACACCTGACCCGCTACAAATATCAGGCACACGAGCGAGATCAGCCTGTCCCTGGGGGACAATTGTTTTAGAATTTTAAACATACTACCTCCGAAACGCCCCCGAAGCGATGGAGACGTCTTCCGTTTTCGATGAATGTATACAGGGGAAATTATAGTCTCGTTTTCGAAAAATGTCAAGGAGGCGCAGGGTTTTGATCACTTTTCCGTGGGCTTCGGTTCGCCGCAGTTCGGACAGAATTTGCCGGAAGTAAAGTAGCCACACTTGCACTGCCAGATCTCTTTCGGGCGGGGCGTGCCGCAGGTCGCGCAGAATTTGCCGTGATTCCCCTCGTTGCATCTGCAGTTCGGGCAGGTCCATCCGCCTGCATCCGGGACGCGGTTCTCCGGTTCGGGCTTCTGTGAGCCGGGGCCGTCGACCATGTGCAGCGTCGGATCCGCCGACTGCTGCTGCATCATTTGTTGCATCATAAGGTTCATCATGGGCCCACCCTGTCCCATCATGCCGATCGATCCGTTCATCGGCGCCTGGTTTATAGGCCGGTCCGTCATATCCACATAATGATATCCGCTGCCGTCCGTATTCGGCTGAAGCTGGCCGGCATTGACGGCAAAACGCTCCGCCTCTTCATGTTTATGCTTCTCGCGGACCTTCGTCACGGTATCGATATCGATCTCCTGAAGCAGAAGATCGAGCGCATACTGCTTGATGCCCGCAAGGCTCTTATATTTTTCATCGGTCAGCATATCCAAAAGGAATGCGTAGTCGTCGTCATCGAGTTTGTCGGACTTGCGCAGGAATTCCGAAATACAGTAGAGGAAATAAGCGAGTTTGCTGTTATCGGTAGCCTTCGGCTCGAGAGGAATGATCTCGGAGACCTCTTCGGATACGTCGCTGAGCGGGGCTTTGAAGCGCACGCTCACAGTTCCGAGCTCCTCGTAGTCGTTCGGCATCATCCGCTGGTATTTCAGCGTTTCCGCGGGCTCCTCCACCGCATTGCCCATGGTGAGCTCGTAGAGCGCCACGCCGTGGCCGCCGCTGCCGTAAGGCTCGGAGATGACGGCATCATTCCGGAAGTCCTCATGGTTCAGGGTTCGGTTCTCATAGCCCAGGAGGCGGTACTTCTGCACGTATTTCGGGTTGAACTCGACCTGCGCCTTCACATCTTTTGCCACGATGTTCGTGAGGCTTACGAACCTGCGGTCAATGCTTTCCTTCACGTCTTCGACGTCATTGACCACGCAGTAGGTTCCGTTGCCGTGCTTACTCAAAACCTCGAGTTTGTCGTCTTTATAGTTATACAGGCCCGTGCCGATCACCGACAGGAACATGCCCGTTTTCTTCTTTTCTTCGATCAGGTTTTTGAGCCCGTCCTTCGAGTTGATGCCGAAGTTCAGGTCGCCGTCCGTGATCAGGATGACCTGGTTGTTCCAGCCGTCCTTGTAGGTCTTTTCACCGATGGAGTAGGCGGTCTCGATGCCCGCGGAGCCGTTGGTGCAGCCTTCGATCCAGATGGTCATGATGTCGCCCATGATGTCTTCCAGGTCACCGTGTCCCAGGACCACATGGTTCGAGAAAATGGTGTGGTCCTCGGTGCTGTATGTGATCAGACTCAGGACATCGCCTTCCTTCAGCTTCGAAACGATCGTGGCCAGGGACTCGATCGTGACCGTCTTCTGAGAGGACATGCTGCCCGAGGTGTCCAGCAGGAGGACAATGTTTTGGTGTTCCTTCGGCGTGTCATCCGCTTCTACGTTGATATACAGAAGCTTCTTTTTGTCACCTTTATCCATAAGCTCCGTGTAGATCTTGAACGGAGCCTTCTTTCCAGCGTTTTCTGTCGCATGGTCATAATCGAAGTAGTTCAAAAGCTCTTCGATGCGGACCTGGGAAATGCCGATCCCCCGCCCGTTCCGGTACTGGTTGAGCATGATGCCGACCGAGGCCGTGCTCGTGGTCATCCGGAAGGTAGAGGTGGGCGATGTGAGAACGGACTTGGCGTCCTTTTCCTCGATCAGTTCGTAGGAATCCGTGGCAGTTTGTTCCGGATCGACGATCTTAGCCAGGGTCGGCACGGCGAAACCGTTCGCCATGGATGCGGCTGCCATCATACCGCCGCCAGCCATCATGGCACCACCTGTCATCATTGCCCCGCTTGCCATCATCGCCATCGGGTTGCCACCAAAGACAGCGCCTCCGGCACCGGCTTGAACATAACCCATCTGGGGATTTCTATCCGGAAACAGGAGGGGCTCGGCTTCCTTCCTAATACGCTCGGGAAGATCCGAAAAATGCTCTTTTATGTATTTGCGGGAATCTGAGTACGTGAATACCGGCAGTTCCACCAGCCAGTCATAGATCCTGTCCAAACGGTTTTCACGAGGAAAGATGGCAGCCAGACAGGCGGTATCCATTTCTCCGTAATCGAAAAAAGCCATGACACAGGCGGCCTTTTCGCCGTAGCCCAGGGACAGAAGATACTCATATTTTTCCTTTTTCAGGATGTGATCGTTGATCTCGAATTTGATATCCATATATACATTCCTCCTACGTTCTTAGGATAAGATAATAATATTTTATCATACGGGGGATAAGGCTTCAATAGACAAATCCCTCGGAGCGGTTTTTTGCTTGCATTTTCCGCCCGATTTTTATATACTGTTATGTGGAAAGGTGTGCGCTGCGAAAGAAAGGTCAGGGGGACATAGACCGTCTTGCGGCGAGGTCAATGCGGGTCGGTTCCGATAATAGGGAAGAGGGCCGAAACCGTCGTATCTAAAAGGGGGATGTTATGAAGCTTCGATACCGCCTCATGCTCAGTTGTCTGATCATGGTTATATTGCCGGTTTGTCTGATCGCAACACTGGGTATATTTTTCTTCAACACACAGCGCGCACGCTTTGAGGTCGCTTATAGTGTAGGGTTCGGAGGCGATGTAAGCGCTGCTGCGGTCTCCAGTATTTGCGAGATGGCCGGAAAGGTCGTTTCCCGGGAGATCGAAGTGGAGCCGACACGCTTTCGGGGAACTTCGAGTTGTCCAGCATATAACGATTACCTGATGAAGACTATGAACTGTTTCCTGATCGTTTTTGATGGAGAGCGTTACTATTGCGGCGACTCGGTTTCAAGCGAATTCATCAATAAACTGCGGATGATCACGAAGATGGACGGTGTCCAGTATTCTCCGGACGAGGATATCTTTTACATGCTCGTTAATTCCGATTCCGCCAGTCAGGTGGAGAGCGGAAGGGTATTCGTTGCGACGTTTGCAGATCATGATATTCCGGCGTTTCGGAATTTCATCATATTGTTTATCTCGTGTGCGATCCTGGTCCTGTTCCTGACGGCGGCCCTGATCATCACAGGCTTCACCAAATCGATCCTCAACCCGATCCGTGCGGTGCAGAAAGCGTCACGAAAGGTTCGGGACGGTGACTACGATTATGAACTTAGCATAAAGGATCGGGAGTTTGAACCGTTGTGCGATGACTTCAACCAGATGCGCCTGCGCCTGAAAGAGTCGGAGAAGATAAAGGCGGAGGCGGACCGCGAGAACCAGGAACTGATCAGCAACATCGGTCATGATCTGAAGACGCCGCTGACGGCGATCAAAGGATATGTGGAGGGCTTGCTGGATAACATCGCCGACACGCCGAAGCAGAGGGAGCGGTACCTGAACACGATCTTGAATAAGACGAACGACATGCAGCGTCTGATCGATGAATTGTGTTTCTACTCACGGATCGACTCCAACCGCGTGATCTACCATTTCCTGCCGATACCGGTCGCAGATTTCTTCCGTGATTTCGCGGACGAGACGGAATTAGATCTTACCTCGAGGGGCATGAAACTGGAGTTTTCCTGCGAGGTCGATGACGACATTTTGGTGAAGGCGGATCCGGAGCAGCTGCGCCGGGTGGTGGACAATATCATCGGAAACAGTGTAAAATATATGGATAAGCCGGAGGGCGAGGGCGCCATCGGTATCCGCCTCTGGGCAGACGAAAAGACAGTCTATGTGGAGTTGCGGGACAATGGCCCCGGTATCAGTGAAGATGCATTGCCCTACATTTTCGATCGGTTCTACCGGGCGGATGCGGCACGAAACCAAAACCAGGCAGGAAGCGGGATCGGTCTTTCGATCGTTCAGAAGATCGTAGAAGATCACGGCGGCACGGTCTATGCGACCAGCACGCTGGGTGAAGGAACGACGATAACGATCGAACTGGCCATTTACGAAGAGGAAGAGGATAGTGAAGATGAAAAAGATATTGATCGTTGAAGATGAGCTAAGCATTGCCCAGCTGGAGCGCGATTATCTCCAGGTCAGCGGCTATGAAGTTGAGGTGGCTACGGAAGGCGACAAAGGCCTGCAACTCGTCATGCACGAGTCCTACGATCTGGTGATCCTGGATCTGATGCTCCCGGGCGTGGACGGATACGAGATCTGCCGTCGCCTGCGCAGCGTTTCGGAGGTCCCGGTCATCGTGGTCTCTGCGAAGAAGGAAGACTCGGATAAGATCCGCGTCTTCGGTCTCGGTGCGGATGATTTCATGACAAAACCGTTCTCTCCGAGTGAACTGGTGGCCCGGGTCAATGCGCACATGAGCCGTTACGACCGTCTGGTCAATGCGGCGAAAGATCGTAGAAACGAGGACATTCTGGAGATCCGCGATCTGTCGTTCGACCGCGCGGCACGCCGCGTGATGCTCTACGGAAAAGAGATCACGCTGACGCAGAAGGAGTATGACCTCTTGCTGTTTTTAGCCGAGCATCCGAATACGGTATTTACGAAAGAAGATCTGTTCCGGAATATCTGGGGCTTCGAAGTGGTCGGCGACACGGCGACCGTAACGGTGCACGTGAAGAAGATCCGCGAGAAGATCGAGATCGACCCCACGAAGCCGAAGTACATCGAGACGATCTGGGGGGTTGGCTATCGTTTCCATCGGTAGAGTAAGTTTTAAGGAGTTACAAGCAACATGGAAGAGCAGAAGAAAAGTCTGTTTGAGGAGGAACGCTGGTTGATTCCCGTGACGGGTATCCTGACGGTGGTATTCGGCGTTCTGGTTTACCTGGTCGTATATCTGGGTGGTTATTCCGACGCGGCGATCGCTAAGATCATCGGCACGGACCGGATGAAGCCGAAGTATGAGGAGCTCGCGGATTATCAGGAGTTTACGGATTTCGTTACCTACCAGCGTGCACTCGGCGAGGAGGCGGACCTGGAGAATACTACGCAGGTAGTCGATTTTGCGGACAATGTTTTCGTCGGCGTGGTAGAACGTTACGTCCGGACGAACGTCGGAGACTATCCCGAGACGATCTACGCGGTGCGCGTGGTCGAAAACCTGAAGGGGGAACTGGAGAAGGACAGTGTAGTCGAGGTCACGAAGGTCGGCGGTTTGAACCGAAGCAACCGGCGCTACGTGCTGTTCGAGAACGATATCCTTCCGAGCGTAGGGGCTACCTATATCTTCTCGTCGCGGATCAGTGTCGATAAAAACGAGAAGCAGCAGCTGCGGTGTGCGCTTCCGAACATGACCGTCCGCCTGCCCGGCAAGGATTATCAGGATGATCCGACCTATGTCGAGTACAGCGACGCGTGCAAAGCATTGGCCACGGAATAAAACCTTACGGCTTCTTACAAAACCTTTAAGAAAGCATCAACTGCATTGAATTCATTACGGGTCGATGATAAAATGATCCGCAGAGGGGGCTTTGTGTGCATTGCCCCGGATTTTGATGCATTGCGGTTTATAAATTTGGAGGAGGACAAGGAAGTGATTCTTACCTATAAGTGTCCCGGATGCGCCGGTGCGATGGCGTTTAACGAAGCAACCGGGAAGATGGAATGTCCGTTCTGCGGGCGCTCGGAAACCGTCGAGACCATGCAGCAGATCTATCTCGAAGAGGAAGCGAAGGCAGAGGCGGCTGCGGCCGGCCAGCCGGAGAGCATCCACATCGATACGGTCGACCTGGGCATGGATATGATGGACTCTGCGTCGGCGGCTGTGGATTCTGCGTCTGCAGCGGTTTCGATCGAGCATACGGATGACCGCGAGCAGGGAGAGGAGGAGCAGATCCGCCTGCGGACCTACACCTGTTCCAGCTGCGGCGGTGAGATATTGACCGATGATGTAACGGCGGCGACGTTCTGCAGTTACTGCGGTAACCCGACACTGATCGCGGAGCAGCTGACCGGACAGAAACGCCCGGCGCGTCTGATCCCGTTCGTGATCCAGAAAGAAAAGGCGATCGACGGCTTCCGTGCATGGACGCACAAAGGCATCCTGACTCCGAACACGTTCCGTTCGAAGGCGAACCTCGAGAAAGCGGTAGGCCTCTACGTTCCGTTCTGGCTCTTCGATTACGGCGTGTTGGTGAATTATCAGGCCGATGGCCAGATCATTACTCATGAGATCCGCGGAGAGTACCGTTTGACGCACACCGATCACTACGATGTGCATCGTAAGATCCACGCGGAGTACGACATGGTGCCGGCGGATGCATCGAAAGCCATGGACGATAATATGATGGACTGCCTGGAGCCGTTCAACTATACGGCGATGAAGGCGTTCGAGATGCCGTATCTGTCCGGTTTCTATGCCGAGAAGAACAGCTATACGGATGATGAAATGGCACCGCGTGTTAAGTCACGTGTTGCTTCCTTCGGTGAACAGCACGCGCGCGGAACGATAAAGGGCTACGCGAATGTGATCACGAAGGGTAAGGATATCCGGATGAGCCTGAAGAAGACGGAGTATGTACTCCTTCCGGTCTGGGTCATCAACTACGAATATAAAGGCCAACATTATACATTTGCCATGAACGGACAGACCGGTAAGATGGTCGGTGTTCTGCCTGTCAGCAAGGCGAAGGCCGGTATCATGTTCGGGTCGATCATGGCCGTGATCTGGGGCTTATTAACAGTGTTCGGAGGTGTGTTCTGATGAAGAAGAAAATACTATCCGTGATCTGCGCAGCGTTGGTCCTGATGTTTACGCTGCAACTTCCCGCAGGGAAGACATTTGCCGATTCCACCCGCTCGAATGTATACGATGAAAGCGGTTACCTTTCCTATTCAGAGGCGGAAGAGGTAGACGACCTGTATGACTCACTGCTGGCCGATGTCGGCACGCAGTTTGTATTCCTGACGACCGATAAGGATCTTCCGACGGATGATACTATCCCGACGGATTTCCCTTATCTGAGTGAATATCTCGATAGTTCCACACCATGTGTTATCTTGATGATCAGCCATCTGTCGAACACCGCGACGATCCGTGTGACCGATCCGAATCTGACAGAGGAACAGCTGAACAGCATGCTGTCCACCATGATCGGTTATCTCAACCAGGGTGAAGTTATGAAAGCCGCGTGCGAGCCGGCGCTCGAAGCTTCGGAGTACCTGGTGCCGGAGTTTGATCCGGTCGCGTACAGAAACTGGATCCTGGGGTCGGATACAACGCCCGAGAACAACACCCCGAACACCTCCGAAAATGCTTACACAGGACGCCATATCGATGACCGGATGGGCCTTCTGAGTGAGGCGGATGCCGAGAGGTTGGAGAAGCTTTTTGCAGAGAAGTCCGAGGAGATCGGTGTTGATATCATCTTCCTGTCTGAGAATTATTTCTCCGATAACGGCGACTCTGCGGCGACACATCTGGGTGGGGTGTGCAGGGATAAAGGCTACGGCTATGGCGCGGAGCGCTATGTCATTATGTTCGCGATCAGTGTAAGCAATCGTTATGCCATGGCTTACGAGTGGTCGACGAATATCAAAGAGTACCATCGCTATCTTCAGGTAGAGTTGGATGACATCTTTGATGCGGTAAAACCGAAGCTGTCGTCGGGTATGAACAGCAGAGAAGCGCATTCGATGGACAGCTCACACAATGCATTTGCAGAGGTTGCGGAGACCTTTGTGGATTATGCAATCCGCCATGCGGATATCGATGATGCTCCGTATGAGGCATTTTATTACTCGGATAATTATGAACGTTACGACCTGGATGGTCATCGTGCCCCTCTTTGGGGAAGATTTGCAATTTTTGCACTGATCGGAGCGGCCATCGGCGGCATCGTGACCGGTTTCAGCGCAACGAAGCACAAACCGAAGACGGTTACTGACCCCGAAGTTTACAACAACCGAAAAGAGTTCCAGATATTAGAGAGCAGCGATCAATTCCGCGTTCGTACCACGACTCGCGTGCGCATGTCCAGCAGCAGCGGCGGAGGCGGCGGCCACAGCCACGGCGGCGGTGGCGGCGGAGGCGGCCATGGAAGTGGTGGACATTTTTAACAACAGGTCATACGTGGCGGAGGCGTGTTTCACACGCAAGGCCCTTGCAAGCTCGCTTGCATAAGGGCGCGACGTGTGAAACGTGGTCCTCTCCACGAGAGGACCGCCCCCAAATGAGCCGGACAGAAGCCCGAAGGGCGATTCTGCGTTAGCAGAAGGGACGGCGAATTGGGGGGAGACGACACGTAGACACAGAAAGGAAATCCTATGTTAGCTGGTTGGAATACCGGATATACGATAGCGACCGTTTTTATGGTCGTCTTGATCATAAGCCTTCTGGTAGCTTCTGACCGGGGGGACATAGAGATCCATCGGCGCAGGCCGAAGGACGGACGGCGTGTCACGTGGAGAGAAGCCGCGGCGGCATGGCGCGAGGAGAAACAACAAGAGCGTGAGGAACGACGCGAGGAAAGGCGCCAGGAGCATGAGCGAAAGGCGGAGGAAAAACGTCGCGAGCGCGAAGAGAAAAAAGAAATCGATATTGAATGAAAGAAGGAGGGGGGCGAAGAGGCTTCGCCCCGAAAAGACGAACATGGAGAAACAGAATCCGATCGTAACATTCCAAATGAATAGCGGTAAGGTCATCAAGGCGGAGCTTTATCCGGACATTGCCCCGAACACGGTCAATAATTTCATCAGCCTGATCCAGAAGGGCTTCTATGACGGCGTGTGCTTTCACCGCGTCATCAACGGCTTTATGATCCAAGGCGGTGACCCGCAGGGCACCGGCATGGGCGGCCCCGGCTATAAGATCGCCGGTGAGTTCTCCCATAACGGCTTCAATAACCCGCTGAAGCATACCCCGGGCGTTCTGTCCATGGCTCGTTCCATGATGCCGAACTCCGCAGGTTCGCAGTTCTTCATCATGCATAAGACCTCCCCGCACCTCGACGGTGAGTATGCCGCGTTCGGCAAGGTCATCGAAGGCATGGATGTGGTCGACGAGATCGCGACGGTCCGCACGGATCGCAACGACCGTCCGCTCGAGCCCGTGATCATGGATAAGGTTACGGTTGACACTTTCGGCATTACCTACCCGGAGGTAGTAAAATACTAAAATATGGCCAGAGTATTTAACATGGAGGATGGCGGCCGCGTGTTGGTCCTGTCCCCGGAGGAAGGCATGATCGCGCACATGGCGCGTGGCGAATGTGTGATCGGCGTGCGTTCCGGAAATGATATGCCGCCGCTTCCCGGCGGTTGTTATCTGGTAGATGAAGAAGAGAGCGTAGATGCGGCCTTTGCGGATCGTGTCTACGCCCGCTTTCGTCATAAACCATGGAAGATCGGGGAAAATGATACGTTTCTGCTGCGGGAGTTTTCGGCTGACGATATCGAAAGATTGTATCTTCTGGAACAGGAGATGCAGGCCTATCCTGCTGTATCAGGCATTCTCGGGGAGCTTACGGACACGCCGTGGGCGGAACTGCCCCGGGATCGAAGGGAAGCATTGACCGGAACGCTCTCTTCCTACATTGAACATCAATATGCGTTTTATGAATACGGTCTGTGGGGGATCTGCCTGATATCGGAAGATCGTCTGATCGGCATGTGCGGTTTTTCCGTGACGGAGGAGGGCGAGCCTTCGCTGGGATACTATATCAGCCCGTCGTACCGAGGGCGCGGCATTGCGACGCAGTGCTGCCGGATGGCGCTCGATTTTGTCGAGACGTGGGTACAGGCGGAGGAGGTAAGCGCGCAGATCGACCGCGAGAATTTTGCGTCCCTTTGCATCGTTCGCTCGCTTGGATTTGTTGAGATGAAGGGCGACGGGCAATGCCTGGAGTTTCGGAAGACATTGGCCGGAGACAAGACGGACCCGGAGAGTCCGGAAGCGGGGGCGCTTTGGGAGAAGATCCTGTCGGCAGCCGGAAAACAGTTTAGGAGATAATGAAACCATGAATGACACGTTCCGCCGCTTTTGCGGACATTTCACCACCATTACGAAACATCACCATCAGGTGTTCATCCACTGCGTGAAGGCGGGCATCCCGCTGCAGGGGTTGATGCATGATCTGTCGAAATATACCCCTGAGGAGTTCATCCCCGGAGTGCGCTATTACACGGGCGTGAAGAGCCCGAACGAGGGAGAACGGATCGAAATGGGCTACTCCCGGGCGTGGATGCATCACAAAGGGCGGAACAAACATCATTTTGAATACTGGTCGGACATCGACCCGGTGACCCAGCGGTACGAACCGGTGCCCATGCCCATGCGCTACGTGATCGAGATGTTCTGCGACCGTGTGGCGGCGAGTAAGGTTTACGCCCGCGGCAACTATAACGACACCATGCCGTTGGAATACTACCTGAAGAATAAGAAGCACTACGTCGGTTACCTGCATCCGAAGTCGGCGAAGATCCTGGAGAAGCTCTTCCGCATGCTTGCGTCAGCCGGTGAGGAGAAGACATTTGCCTATATACGTTCATTGCGGATCTGAAAGATATGAAAACGATCGAGCTATTGGGCGATAATCGCCATGAAACTTACACAAAAATACGAGAAGGCAGCCGTGGAGTGATCGAGCGGGACGGGAAGCTTCTGCTCACGTACGAGACGATTTCCGGCTGGTGGCTCATTCCGGGCGGTGGCCTGGAGGCGGGGGAAACGCCGGCGATGTGCTGCGTACGCGAAGTAGAAGAAGAGACCGGTTACATCGTCCGTCCGCTCCGTAAGTTCCTGACCATAAATGAATACTATGAGGAGTACCGCTACATTAGTCATTATTTCATCTGTGAAGTGGTCGGCACCGGGAACATGCACCTGACCGAACAGGAGGTCCGCCGCGGCGTAGAGCCCGCGTGGATTCCGCTTCCCGAGGCGCTCGACGAGTTCTCCAAGCATGCAGCCTATGCAGCGGTCAATGAAGAGAAACGCGGTTCTTACCAGCGGGAATATACTGCACTTTGCGAGTATTCGGCGCTGGTGGAGAATGAGGCCAGCGAGGACACATCCGTGACGGAGCGGCCGGAGTCGCCCTATGGCTATCTCGAATATACGACCGCGGATGGGTCGGTCATGTATTACAACTACAAGGATCGCAGGTATACATTGACCTCGCAACCTTATGAACCGCTCATCTATGTTAAGGATGGGGAGACGCTGACTTGTATATTGCACATGGCGTTTAATACGGAGGAACTTGTGGACGCATTTTCCGAAGGTAAGACCGTGAGGGCGGTCGACTGGGTGGATTACGACGAGAAGACGTTCTGCAAGATATTGGCCACGGCGCTCGACAGCAAACGCAGCGAGTTGGATTACACATACGCCGCAAAACTCGCGGGAGAGGGAAAGGCAAAGAAATGGCAAAACGAGAAGTGATCAATGGACGCCTCTGCGTCGGAGACTGGATCTATGACGCGTCGGCAACCGAACCCGACGCCGAAGGAAAGACCTTTCTGGCCGGCATGAAGAATACGTCCGATGGTGAGTTTTACGAGCTGAGCCTGGATGAAGAAGGCTTCCCCTACGAGCGGAAATTTTGGAAAAATGATAAGCCGGTCGCGGTCATGTGGAAGCGAATGTCCCTGGATGCATTTATCGAGAAACTCGAAGAATTTCGGTACGCAGTCATGGGTACCGCTTTGGAAACGTGGATCGCGACTTACGACGAAGCGGTCAAAAAAGCGTCCCTGGCCTACGCGCGCCTGCTGTCTGGCACCTATTACGGTAATCCCGCCATCACGAAGTTCGTTGTTTACGACCTGTCTGCGGAAGACACGCCCATGCGCTTCCTGCCCGGAAAGGGCAGCGATCCCGTCCGCCTGGAGAAATACATCTTCAAGAAAATGAAAGATGGAACGGTCGAACTCGAAGTCCAGATCGGCTGGCCCGCCGGCTCCCACTGGGACGGCTCTGGCTTCAGTCGCACCCTCCCCACCGAATGGTTCACCCTCCCCTGGGACGACTTCCTCGACGCCCTTACCGAAAAATACCCCCCAGAACGCTACTCCTACACCAAACCCGAACTCAAATACACCCAAGGCCTCCGCGAATACCTAGGCCTGTCGGAATAACGTTTCAACGGAATATACCCTTCCTCAAATTTCAAGGCCGTATCTCATGGCATCCATGAGATACGGCCTTGCCTTTATTCGACCCAGGTTCCAAATGACACATTTTTCTATGCATTTGGTAAAGGCCCGGTGTTGTCGTGATATCCGACCGAACACTGGCATTTTATCGCTGGGTGTGTCAATGGGGACGGTTCTGTTTGACACATTCTCACTTTGTAGAGCGGCCACGGAACAGCGCTTCCGCCCCATGCAATTGCGACCGAGCATGAGAGCGAACTGTAGAAAAACACCACGAGAGAAAAGGCGAATGAAGGGCAAAATCGGACTCCGAGGCCGATTTTGAGCTAGCTGAGGTCGTTTTCATCAAGAAAACGGCCGAAGTCGAAGCGGTACCTTCAAATTCGACTTTGATACGAGTGGTATGTTTTTCACAGTGCAGTGAACTGATCGGGAGCGATTGCATGGGGCGGAAGGAGTAGACTAATCCGTGGCCCTGGTAAACCTAAAACGTGTCAAATAGAACCGTCCCCATTGACACATCGAAAAATGACCTGCCAGGGAACGGTCGGATAGCGAGACAGTGCCGGGCAGGTCATATATTGTTGGGAAATGTGTTAATTGGAACCGTCTCCATTGACACATTTTCCGAGAGAACGGATGTACTCAAAGAGTTTTATTACGTTTTCCTCGTGGGGAGGGAATAGGTAGGAGCCGATGTAGAGCGAAGATACATCATCATAGCCGACCAGTTCCAGGACCTTCGAAATCTGGTAGTCGTTGATGCGAAGGAGCGTCTGCTCTTTTGCTACGGACTCGCCGGTGTCCTCATCCGTTTTGGTGAAGGTGCGGATGATGATGTCGTCCTTAAAGTATTCGTAGAGGTCAGCGGGCAGAAGCTCGCGAAGATCTTTCCAGAAGTGCTGATTACCAAAGTGGGTCAAGCCGGCCTCGTCGGTGATCACATAGTCGAGCTGGTGTGCGACGATGTACATGACGAGCTTCTGTTCGACCTCGTTGCTATACTGCCCCATGAAGAGGCCTTTTTCCATGAAGGTCCTTTCCTTCGCGCCGACTCCGATGAACTCGTCGAGATTTGTACTGAATGAATCTACGTTATCGCAGGACAGATTCAGAACGACTCCGAAGAGAACGTCGTCCTTACGGTTTTTGTAGTGAAGGATGAGCGATACGATGACAACGATCGTGACGACGATGAATATGATGTGGGCGGTATAGTAGTCGAAAATGTAGCCGACTTTCGCCGAAAAGCCTTTCAACTCCTTTATCTTTTTTATCTCGCCTTTGAAGGTCTTGTGGACACTTTGGCGCTCTTTTTCCTGTTCAGTCATAAGAAACAACTCCGAATTCTTGAAAGTTTGCGATGGGCTGCCCCTCCAAAACGGGAGAATGCACTGCAAAATCGCGTCAATGATTATCATACCATAAACGACAATGATTGTGTAGGGGAAAATGATAATAAAAGGTTTGCATTTTCTTCTGCGGTTTGGTATAATAAAGTAGTATATCATTTCCTGTTAGAAACAGAGGTAGGTTCATGGGTGGATTGTTCAACGTTGAAAACCCGTTTTGGACGTTTGTGGGGAAATTGTCAGATGCCATGCTCCTCGGCGCGCTATGGTTGGTGCTTTCGATCACGGTGATCGGCTATGGCCCTGCGACTACGGCGTTGTACTATGTCACGTTTAAGATGGTGCGCAACGAAGAGAACTACGTTTTTAAAATGTTCTTCAAATCCTTTAAGGAAAACTTCCGGCAGGGTGCCATCATCGGAGTGATAAATCTCGTGTTGGCTTTCCTGATCGTTTTTGATCTTTGGGTATACTATAATCAGGATACGAAGGCCAGCGGTTATCTGTTCGTGCTGTTTTTGGCGTTTGCGTTTATTTGGATCATCGGCAGCATTTACATTTTCGCGATTCTTTCGAAGTTTTCGAACAGCGTGAAAGTAATGTATGTGATGGCGTTTGCGTTGTCCATTAAACACTTTATGACGACGCTCATTTGCCTCGCGATCCTGGTAGCATGTATTGCGGCGGTGATCTTTATTCCGCCTTTGATTGCGTTCATCGGCGGCGCGTGCATATTCTTCATGGCTTTCCCGTTGCGAAAGGTCATGGACATATACACACAGAAGATCCTGGACCAGCAGGCGGCGAATGCATACCCGTCCGACGATAAAAAGCGTTCGGAAGAGCATCCGGAAGATCCCTCGGGCGATGAAGCCCCGGATGCAGAGAAAGATGGTGAAACTTCGGAACCTTGGGATGATGCACTCGAAGAGGACGCACCGGCCGGGGACGAGGAAAATAATTAAAGATAATTAAGCGGATCGATGCCGAAAGTAGGGTCGGTGTTGATGCGATTTACATTAAGGGAGGAAAGGAGGTGCCAGACATGCGGTATTCATGTGAAAAATGCAAGAAGAAGTTTGAGTTCCGCGATATTATTTATTTTTGTCCGTATTGCGGAAACGGTTTGGCACAGTCTGATAAGGCGGAAGAGGAAAAAGCAAAACGCGAAGCTGAGGAGGCGGCGAAGCGCGAGGCTGAAGAAGCGGCGAAGCGTGAAGCAGCTGAGAAGGCTAAACGCGAGGCTGCTGAGAAGGCATCGAGGGAAAGCGAGTCACGCAAGGCGGCCAGAAAGGACGGCGCTTCGGATGACCCGCTCGCTAAGATAGCAGAGCAGTTGACCGCGAAGCTGGCGCAGGAAGTCCAGACTGAACTGAAAAACGCAGAAAAAGAATCTAAGGCAGAGAAGGCTGCGGAGAAGACAGCAGAAGCTAAAGAACCGGCACAGAAACCCGAACCCGAGCGTAAGAGACCGCCGCGTGCAGCAGGCGGAGCGATCCCGGGACGCGAACTGAAACTGAAGAAGAAGTATTCCGCGATGGTTTCCGGATGTATCGATACCATCAACGATATAGCCTGTGCGAAGGTGAACGCCATTATGCCGGGCGGCAGTCTGTCCCAGTACGTCGGGAACGTAGAACTGATCCGCCAGAGCGTGAGCAGCCGAACCGCATTGTCCAGAATCGAAGGCTTTTTGGATACGATCGATAACGTTATCCTGACCATGAAGGAGAATACGAAGGAAAATGCAGAATCCCGCTTAAAGGCAGCGGTGAACGATATCGACGAGCTGGTTCGCGAACTGCATTCGCTTACAGGACGCCCCTATGAAAGCGGTAAGCTGATGCATACGGCAGAGAGCGCTCAGATCGAACAGACTTGTACGAAGAAAGATATCCAGATCCTGTATAAGCAGGTGATCGGTGCTTACCAGAAGTATAAGAGATGCGTTAACCAGAACGGTATGGATGCGGTGTTCCCTTCCAACCTGCATGGTAGCAATGTGCTTTCATTCTCCGATGAGTACGATGACGATATGGCGCAGACTGAGCTGGACCGCGTTGAGTTCCTGAACATCAACGACGCCATCGAGTACATGAAGGAAAATAACGAACGTAAGTACTGGGGTATGATGAATGAGGATTATGTTCCTCATGTCGACGTATTCTGGCGTGGCCTCGAGGAACTGTGCAGCTGCATTGACCACCAGGTTGCTGTGAAGTTCGATGAGTTCCTCCTGTGTATCGATACCGAGACCGCGACGGCTCTGGAGAACGACATCATGAGCCCGAAGTTCGTTGTGGACGACGCGAAGATGGCGAAGGCGAGCGAGTTCCAGAAGAAGCTTTCCGAGGAATATCAGAAGGTCATCAACCGTAAGAAGAACGGAGACGATTTCTATCGTTAAACATAATCCGCAGATCGTCAGATCCGGGAAAATTTATAAGACCGCCGATGGTTTTTCAGACTGTCGGCGGTTGATTTTTTATGTATTTAGATGTATACTGTATACACATGAAAGAGTGAGCCTTTCGCGCCGCCACGGACCACAGGCACCGGGGCGCGACGGAGGGAAATAATCGTAAGAGGATCCGAATGATCAATGAAATGAGAACGCGGGCCAGGGCGAAGATCAATCTGGCATTGGATATCACGGGAACGCGGGCGGACGGCTATCATGACGTCCGTATGATCATGCAGTCTTTAAGCCTGTATGATGACATCTATCTGCGGAGGATACCGGAGCCGGAGATCCGGCTGACATCGAATTTCCGCTTTATCCCGACGAACCAGATGAATCTGGCGTATCAGGCGGCGGAACTTTTGTTTAAGGAGTATCATCTTCCGGGAGGCATCGCCATCGACCTGAATAAGAGGATACCTGCAGCCGCGGGCCTGGCCGGCGGCAGTTCGGATGCGGCTTCGGTGCTGTTTGCGATCTCGCGGATGTTCAACCTTCCGCTGTCGCGCGGGATGCTGATGAAACGGGGCCTCACGATCGGGGCGGACGTGCCGTTCTGCCTGATGCGCGGGACTGCATTGGCCGAAGGAATCGGCGAGGAACTGACCCGACTTCCGGCCGCGCCGCACTATTACGTGCTGTTGGTGACGCCGCCGTTCGGAGTATCGACGCGTAAGGTCTACACCGAACTCGATTCGATCACCGAGTCACTCAAACATCCGGATGTGGATGCCATGATCCGCGAGATCGAGCAGCCGAAGGGAGACCTTCCGAAACTTTTGGGGAACTGCCTGGAGCAGGTGACCATTCCCATGCATCCGGTGATCGCGGATATCAAAAGAGACATGATCTCGCTGGGCGCGGTGGCTTCGCTCATGAGCGGGAGCGGCCCGACGGTGTTCGGTCTGTTTGAAGATGCTGATACGATGAAAGCGGCCTATAATACACTACGCGCGCATCATTACCCCGGACGTATCAATTACACAGAGTTTTACGATCCCGCCGCGGAATATTCTCAGAAGTATGTTCAGCGTAACGAGGAGTAAGGAGCGAAACGATGCAAAACGACAAAATGGATGAGTATATCAAACTGAATATGAACGAGTACCTGCCCCTGCGCGACGTTGTGTTTAATACCTTGCGCCAGCTGATCCTAAAGGGGGAGCTCGCCCCGGGTGAGCGCCTTATGGAGGTTGCGCTCGCGACGCGTCTGGGCGTCAGCCGTACGCCGGTGCGCGAGGCGATCCGTAAGCTCGAACTCGAGGGCCTCGTGGTCAATATCCCCCGCCGCGGCGCCGAGGTTGCGCGGATCTCAGAGAAGAACCTGCGCGACGTCCTGGAGGTGCGCCGGACGCTGGAGGACCTGGCGGTGAGCCTGGCCTGCCGCCGTATCACTGAGGAGAAACTGCTGGAACTTAAGCGGGCGAACTCCTATTTTGAGCTTTCATTGTCTACGGACGATGCGACGACGATCGCGGAGGCGGACGAGAAGTTCCACGATCTGATCTATCTGGCGACGCAGAATGATAAACTCCTGCAGCTGATGAACAACATCCGCGAGCAGATGTACCGCTACCGCCTGGAGTACATTAAGGATGCGAATAAGCGGCGCGCCCTGGTCGCGGAGCATAAGGTGATCGTTTCCGCGTTGGAGAAGGGGGACGAGGAGGCCGCTCGCAAGGCGATGTGGAAGCACATCGAAAACCAGGAAGCGACGGTCGCGCAAAACCTTTCATTTCGCTAGAGGTAGTGCCCATGTATGAGAATAAACGATCGGCCGTGATCGATTTTCGGATCATGACGCGCGTGGACGGAGCCGAGGAGGTCACGGAGTATTCCGGGGATGCGACCTGCGCATCCACTGCGGGTGGCTTCTATGCTTCCTTCGAAGAGAAGATCCCGGGCGTCGAGGAGGTCGTCACGACGCTTATGAAGGCGGAGACGTACATTTCCGATACCGGGAGCGAGGCGTGCCGGATCACGCTGACGCGGCGCGGACCGATCCAGACGAAGATGGTATTTGTGACCGGGGAGGTCACGCATTGCCCGTACCGGACACCGGTCGGAGTGCTGCTGTTTGACATCGAGACGACTGAACTGGCGTTTTCGCAGGACTACGACGGGGCGGCGGCGAGCGCGGCATACCGCGTGCTGCAGGGCGGCGAGGAGATCTCGCAGGCAGAGTTTTCGCTGCAGATCACCTATGTGGCCCAAGCCTGAGGAGCGTGGCACCAGATGTAATAATACGTTCGAATGATGTCATTTTCCTGTTTTTTATGGGGTGGAAACTTGCAATTCCGAACGGATGAACTATAATGAAACTAACAGTAATTTACTACAATGTGAGGAGGATTGACATGAGTAAAGTTACATTTGATTATTCAAAGACAGCAGGCGTGATTTCCGCGAAAGAGATCGAGAACATGAAGCCGATCATTGAGACCGCAAAGGCTACACTGGTAAATAAGACCGGTGCGGGCAATGATTTCCTGGGCTGGATCGATCTGCCTGTCAACTACGATAAAGAGGAGTTTGCGCGCATTCAGGCGGCGGCAGCGAAGATCGCTTCCGACTCCGACGTACTCATCGTCATCGGTATCGGCGGCTCCTACCTCGGCGCACGCGCTGCGATCGAGTTTTTGAGCAACAGCTTCTACAACAACCAGCCGAAGAGCGAGCGCAAGACACCCGAGATCTACTATGCGGGTAATTCCATTTCCGGTACCTACCTGAAGCACCTGTGCAAACTGGTAGAAGGCCGCGATTTCTCGGTCAATGTCATCTCCAAATCCGGTACGACGACTGAGCCCGCTATCGCTTTCCGCGTATTCAAGAAGATGCTCGAGGAGCGCTATGGTAAGGAAGGCGCTGCAAAGCGTATCTACGCTACGACCGATAAGAGCCGCGGCGCGCTGAAAAAGCTTGCGACCGAGGAAGGCTACGAGACCTTCGTAGTTCCGGACGATGTCGGCGGACGTTTCTCCGTTCTGACCGCAGTCGGCCTGCTTCCGATCGCCGTTTCCGGCGCTGATATCACGAAGCTGATGGAGGGTGCTGCTTCCGGACGCGAGGCTGCCCTGAACCTGCCGTACGAGCAGAACGACGCACTGATGTATGCGGCAGTCCGCAACATCCTGCTTCGTAAGGGTAAGAGCGTGGAGATCACCTGCAACTACGAGCCGAGCCTGCACTACATCGCAGAGTGGTGGAAGCAGCTGTTCGGTGAGAGCGAAGGTAAGGATCAGCGCGGTCTGTTCCCGGCTTCCGTCGATCTGACGACCGACCTGCACTCCATGGGCCAGTTCATCCAGGACGGCGCGCGCATCATGTTCGAGACCGTTCTCTGCGTGGACACTCCGAAGGAAGACATCACGATCGAGGCTGAGCCTGTCGATCTGGACGGCCTGAACTATCTGGCAGGAAAGACCATGGATTTCGTCAACAAGTCCGCGATGAATGGTACCGTTTTGGCACACACCGACGGAAATGTTCCGAACCTGATGATCCACATCCCCGAGGAAAATGAATTCTTCCTGGGCCAGCTTTTCTATATGTACGAGTTCGCCTGCGGTGTCAGCGGTTACACCCTGGGTGTAAATCCGTTCGACCAGCCCGGCGTTGAGAGCTACAAGAGGAACATGTTCGCCCTTCTCGGCAAGCCCGGCTACGAGGCAGAGCGTGAAGTTCTGATGAAGAGATTATAATTGAATGATCTGAAGAAAGATATAAGAATCCCGGCGGGTGTCATAGTATGACACCCGCCGGGATTTCTTATGTTTGGACCGTCGGCTTTTGCTTGCCGTTGCAACTGTCGGATAGCATAGCGTTCCGGCCTGTGGACAGACTTAACAAGATGTATAATTCTGCCATGTAGCGGTGGCATTTTCCGTATGATTTTGGTATAATAGCAGTATATAGATGACTGTCGTCCGGGACGGAAATAATCCGGGCGGACAGGGGAAGGAAAATTATGAAACTTACATTTATAGGAGCGGATCACGAGGTCACCGGCTCCCAGCATCTTTTGGAAGCTTGCGGAAAGACGATTCTGGTGGACTGCGGTATGGAGCAGGGTCAGAACATCTACGAGAACGCACCGCTTCCGGTGAAATATTCGGACGTCGACTACATCCTGCTGACACACGCCCACATTGACCACGCAGGAATGATCCCGTACGCGTACAAATTCGGCTTCCACGGGGAGGTCATCTGCACGGACGCGACGAAGGATCTGTCGAATATCATGCTGCGTGACAGCGCGCACATTCAGGAGAGCGAGGCGGAGCAGAAGAACCGTAAGGGGCGCCGCGCCGGGAAGGCGGAGGTCGTTCCGATCTATGATCTGAATGATGCGGCGGGCGTGCTGGAGCATTTTGTCGGGGTGAAGTATAACGAGATGATCACGCTGGCGGACGGCCTGCGCGTGCGGTTCATCGATGCCGGGCACCTGCTGGGATCTTCGAGCATCGAGGTTTTCATCACCGAGGGCGACGTCTCGAAGAAGATCGTGTTCTCCGGCGACATCGGCAACGATGAGAAGCCGCTGATCCGCAACCCGCACTACATTGACGAGGCGGATTATGTCGTGATGGAATCCACCTACGGAAATCGTCTGCATGGCGAGGTTTACGACCATGTGTCCGACCTGGCACGCATTATCCAGGAGACGCTGGACCGTCGGGGCAATGTCGTTCTGCCGGCGTTTGCGGTGGGACGTACGCAGGAACTGCTCTACCTGATCCGTCATATCAAGCAGGACGGGCTGGTGAAGGGGCACGACGGCTTCCCGGTCTATGTGGACAGCCCGCTCGCTGTCGAGGCGACCGCGGTCTTCCATGAAAATCTGAAGGATTGTTTTGATGACGAGACGCGGGCGCTGGTGGAGCAGGGCATCAACCCGATCACATTTCCGAACCTGCACCTGTCGGTCACGGCCGACGAGTCGAAGGCGATCAATTTCGATAATGAGCCGAAGATCATCATTTCGGCTGCCGGCATGTGTGACGCCGGACGTATTCGCCACCATCTGAAGCACAATCTGTGGCGGTCGGAGTGCACGGTTGTATTTGCCGGATATCAGGCAGTCGGAACGCTGGGACGCCTGCTTCTGGATGGCGAGGAGACGGTGAAACTCTTCGGCGAAGAGATCAAGGTCCGTGCGCATATCGAGATGATGAAGGACATGTCGTCCCACGCAGACCAGACCGGACTGCTGAACTGGATCGACCATTTCAAGCCGAGGCCGGCACGCATTTTCCTGACACATGGCACCGACGAGTCGATGACGGTGCTGGCGGATCTGATCCAGGAGCGCATCGGACGCGCCGCGGAAGCTCCATATTCGGGCTCGTCGTTTGACTTGGCGACGAATTCATGGATCAAACTGGAGGCGCCGATCCCGATCGTCGGCACGGCCGAGCCGAAAGAGAAAAAGAAGAAAGATAAGGAGAGTCGCCGCAAGGACAGCGCCTACGACGGACTGCTGGCGGCTTATGAAAAACTCCGCGTCGCCGTGGAAGCGAATAAAAACGGCACAAATAAAGAGCTGGCGGCCTTCACCAGCCAGCTGGAGAATTTGTACACGAAGTGGACGTGAGTTTAGACACGCACTGAATTTTGAATGATAGTAGCCCTGGGCTTATGAAAAACAAGCGCCGGGTCCGGCTTGCCGGACCCGGCGCTTGGGGGCTACGGAAGTGTTTACACAGGGAGTGAAATTATAGGCCTGGGTGGCTATAAATTGGGGTGGCGGGTGCGGTCGAAGTCTGAGATCCTCATCGCTGAGATCCTGGACGATATGTCGATACCGTTCCTTTATGAGAAACCCTTACGCCTCGATGCTAGCATTGTCCACCCGGACTTTACGCTCCCGAACATAAAGGAGAGTCTTCTTCGATCACGTGGATTTCGAGATAGTCGAAGGGGATCTTTTCTATGAAACTATCCGCGCGGAAGCGCGTTTTAGAAGTCTTTTTGAATTCTTCGATGTTGGAGTTTAGCCAGATGGGGACGGGCAGGTCGAACTGCTGGCAGGCAGCCGCAAGTGCCGCATAGATTTTTCGCGTGCGGTTTAGTTCGGATGCATCCTCGATAGTCGTATCCTTTACCAGATGGTTGTTATTTATGATCTTGCACCACATGCGAAACATAAGCTTACCTCCGTGAAAAACTGGCGAGCGTGCCTCTTCATATAGTTAGGAAGCCTGAGAACACTCGCGATGACATCGTAAACAGTGTATCAAATAATCCGGAAAATGTCTAGAAGTCTATTCGGCTATAAATCGGGAGCTAGGGTCGAAATTATAGCCGAAAAGAGAGGGGAAACGAGCTATAAGCCGCCGTGGCGGCTATAAAAAGAGGGGCCGGGGTGTGGATCAGCCCGAATGCTTGCAAGAGACTATGATCTGTGATACAATCAGAGATGTTTCCGCATAGTGTATCAACGGGAAAATGAATAAGCCGCGTCGAATTAATGAGGCGCGATCGTGTCAGGAGGCTTTAGCTATGACAGAGCATGAAGAAGTATTGAATTTGGAAGAGATCGCGCTGCAGGCGCGTACAGTTTTATTGCAGCTTTTGAAGGTTGCAAAGGTTTCGGAGGGCGACCTGTTGGTGGTCGGCTGTTCCTCCAGTGAGGTCTGCGGCCAGAAGATCGGCACCGCGTCGTCCGGCGAGGTGGGCCGCGTGATCTTTGAAGCATTATACAAAACGGCGAAAGAGAACGGACTTTATATCGCGGCTCAGTGCTGTGAGCATTTGAACCGCGCATTGATCCTGGAGAAAAAGGCGGCGAAGGCGTTCGGCTACCCTATCGTGAACGTGCGTCCGCAGAAGAAGGCGGGTGGTTCCTTCGCGACCGCGGCATTTGAGACCCTGAACGAGCCGGTCGCAGTGGAGCACGTGAAGGCGGCGCTCGGTATCGATATTGGTGACACGCTGATCGGCATGCACCTGCAGGATGTGGCTGTGCCCGTGCGCACGGAGCAGAAGACCATCGGTGACGCCCGTGTCGTTTGTGCGCGTACGCGTGCGAAATTCATCGGCGGCGGCCGCGCGATCTATAACGAAGATCTGATGTAAACAGCCGGATCAGCGCATGGTCCGAGGGCGGCATATCAAAACGGAGCACGGGTTGAATTTCCGGTTCATCGCAGGGAAAATGATTAGCGGACGAAAGAGAACCGCGGCATCATAGAGTAGGAAAACAAGCAATAAGGAGTAGACATGAATTATCAGGAAGCATTGCAGAAGTTACAGAAGTTCGGCTCGCAGGAGCATGTTCTGAAGTATTACGATGAGCTTACAGAGACGCAGCAGGCGGATTTGCTCAAGCAGATCGAGGCGACGGATTTCTCGCCGCTTTTGCTGGCGCAGGATAAGGAAAAGCAGGCGAAGAAGGGCGTGATCACACCGCTCGCGGCGATGCAGCTGTCGGAGATCGAGGCGGAGCGTGCGAAGTTCGAGAAGATCGGCCTGGATGCGATCCGTGCGGGAAAGGTCGGCGCGGTGTTGCTGGCTGGCGGCATGGGAACGCGCCTCGGTTCGGACGCGCCGAAGGGCATGTACAATATCGGCGAGACGAAGGATGTCTTCATCTTCCAGAGAATCGTGGAGAACCTGCTGGATGTGGTGCGCGTAGCGCAGACACCGGTGCATCTCTTCGTCATGACCAGTGATAAAAACAACGATGTGACCATCGCGTTCTTCAAGGAGAAGAACTACTTTGGTTACGACCCCGAATATGTCCATTTCTTCATCCAGGAGATGGCGCCGGCGTCGGATTACGACGGCCGCGTCTACATGGAGGAAAAGTGGAAGATCGCGACCAGCCCGAACGGCAACGGCGGCTGGTATGGTTCCATGGCGCGCTGCGGCATGCTCGACATCGTGGAGCAAGCCGGCATCGAATGGCTGAACGTATTTGCCGTGGACAATGTATTGCAGCGCATCGCGGATCCCGTGTTTGTGGGTGCGACTATTGCCCGCGACTGCGTGGTAGGGTCGAAGGTCGTTCGCAAGGCGGCGCCGGACGAGAAGGTCGGCGTAATGTGTCTCGAAGACGGTCGCCCGTCTATCGTGGAGTACTACGAATTGACCGATGAGTTGATGGAGGCGAAGGACGAAAACGGCGATCCCGCCTACAATTTCGGCGTGATTCTGAACTACCTGTTCCGCGAGGATAAGCTGCGCGAGATCATGAATAAGAACATGCCGCTGCACATCGTGGAGAAGAAAATTCCGCACATTGACGCAAACGGAGAGCACGTGGAGCCGAAGAGCCCGAACGGTTACAAATACGAGACGCTCGTGCTGGACATGATCCACTTGATGGACTCCTGCCTGCCGTTTGAAGTGGTTCGCGAGCACGAATTCGCCCCGATCAAAAACAAGACCGGCGTGGATTCCGTGGAAAGCGCAAAAGAACTCTGCAAAAAGAACGGAATAGTGTTGTAACGAGCGTGACAATGGGGACGGTTCTTTCTGTCACGGTGACAGAAAGAACCGTCCCCGCTGTCACATTATCACCTCCGCTTATAGGATTCTTAAGTATGAATAATAGAACTTATGAAAAGGTGAAAAAAATGAGCATTTCCCGCGGTTTTTTGCTTGCAAAAACCGAAACCGTACTTTACAATTAGTTTTAGTTGGGCCATTGAGCCGTTCAGCTTAAGCGTATATTATTAAGGAGGACACATTTATGTCATATGTTGATGAAGTGTATCAGAGAGTGGTAGACCAGAACCCCGCTCAGCCCGAGTTCCATCAGGCAGTTAAGGAAGTTCTCGAGTCTCTCCGCGTAGTTATCGAGGCAAATGAAGAGGAGTTTAAGAGAGACGCTCTGTTGGAGCGCATCACAACTCCCGAGCGTCAGCTTCTGTTCCGCGTTCCGTGGGTAGATGATAAGGGCCAGGTTCAGGTGAACAACGCATACCGCGTTCAGTTCAACTCTGCGATCGGACCGTACAAGGGCGGCCTTCGTCTGCACCCTTCGGTAAACCTGGGTATCATCAAGTTCCTCGGTTTCGAGCAGATCTTCAAGAATTCCCTCACCGGACTGCCGATCGGCGGTGGTAAGGGTGGTTCCGATTTCGATCCTAAGGGTAAGTCGGACCGCGAAGTTATGGCATTCTGCCAGAGCTTCATGACAGAGCTTCATAAGTATATCGGTGCTGACACCGACGTTCCTGCCGGCGACATCGGTACCGGCGCACGTGAGATCGGTTTCATGTACGGACAGTATAAGAGATTGACCGGACTGTACGAAGGCGTTCTGACCGGTAAGGGCCTTTCCTACGGCGGTTCCCTCGCTCGTACCGAAGCTACCGGTTACGGCCTGCTTTACATGACTCAGGAGATGCTGAAGTGCAACGGCATCGACATCGCAGGAAAGACTTGCGCAGTTTCCGGTTCCGGTAACGTTGCGATCTATGCGATCCAGAAGGCACAGCAGCTCGGCGCTAAGCCGGTTACCTGCTCCGACTCCACCGGTTGGGTATACGATCCGGAAGGCATCGACGTTGCCCTTCTTAAGGAGGTTAAGGAAGTTAAGCGTGCTCGTCTGACCGAGTATGCAGCAAAGAGACCTTCTGCTCAGTATCACGATAAGAAGACCGAAGGCACAAATCAGTGGGAGATCAAGGTTGACATCGCTCTGCCTTGCGCAACCCAGAACGAACTCAATCTGGACGATGCGAAGAAGCTCGTTGCAAACGGCGTTATCGCTGTATGTGAGGGCGCTAACATGCCTACCACTCTGGAAGCTACCGAGTACTTCCAGGCTAGCGGCGTTAAGTTCGTTCCCGGTAAGGCTGCAAACGCCGGCGGCGTTGCTACCTCCGCTCTTGAGATGAGCCAGAACTCCGAGCGTCTGAGCTGGACCTTCGAAGAGGTTGATGCGAAGCTCAAGAACATCATGATCAATATCTTCCACAACCTGGACGATGCTTCTAAGAAGTACGGCCTGGAAGGCAACTATGTTGCAGGCGCAAACATCGCCGGCTTCCTGAAGGTTGCAGATGCCATGAAGGCACAGGGTATCGTTTAATGAATGATACAAGGCGCGAGAGTTGCGAAGCAACGGAGCGACCCGTAGTATCATACTAAACGAATAATACCATCATTATATAAAACCGGTCGCGCATGTTCGCATGTGGCGGCCGGTTTTCTGTCTGTTGATAGCCCGCCTTTACCATACCGAAACTCATTTTCCTGCCCTTGACATTTCCCACGTCAGCGGGTAGTATTACAGTAGAAGATGAGAGGGGAAGAAACATGGGCGGTTTTCGTGAGCCGAATGAGACGGAGATAGAGGAAATCCTATACTGGCTAAAGCGGGAGCGGGTGAGCAATATCCGTTTTTCTTTGATCTGCGTATCTGTATTGGTCGTAGCAACACTGGCCATCTTGATATGCGGTTTATTTCGACGGCCGCTGCTTTTCGTGGCCGCGTTTATGGGAACCTTTGAGATCCCGGGCATATTCTTCGTTATAAAGAATATATTGACCGAAAACGAAAAGATCGAGATCGTGAAGCGAGGTGAATCGATGATCGCAGAACCGCGGATCCGGAAAGTGGGGATCAAATATTTGGGACAGCATGTGCAGCATCGTGTCGTAAGTGCGGATTTTCGCGAGGGACCGATGGTGAGATCCCTGGATTTTGTCATATCCGGTAGAATCAATAAGCAGATGAAGAAGGAGCCGAAAGGGTTCGTCGTAAAATTCTCCAACAGTGGGAACCGATGGCTGAACCGCCAATACGTTTTCGTCCCGAACTCGCACTGAAAATGTGCCAAACATATAGCATAGGAGGTTTACAACATGAAGAAAATCAACATCGTGAATGGGCCGGCAAATGTGCCGGCGATCGTGCTGGGATGTATGCGCATGCCGGCGCTGACCGTGGATGAAACGGTCAATGTCATCCGAAATGCGTACGATCTGGGCATCGACTTTTTCGACCACGCGACGTGCTACGGCGACGGCGAGGCGGAGACCCGTTTCGGCGATGCGTTCCCGAAGACGGGCCTTAGGCGTGAGGATGTGATCCTGCAGTCGAAGTGTGGTCTGCGGTTCGACCGGCAGATCTTCGACTGGTCGAAGGAGAACATTTTAAACAGTGTGGATGACAGTTTGCGCAGACTTAAGACGGACTATCTGGACGTGCTCCTGCTGCATCGCCCGGACCTTTTGTACGAGCCTGAGGAGATCGCGGAGGCGTTCGACCGCCTGTATGAGAGCGGAAAGGTGCGCCACTTCGGTGTGAGCAATACATTGCCCATGCAGATCGAGTATCTGAAGAAGTTTGTGAAGCAGCCGCTGATCATCAATCAGTTGCAGCTGTCCCTGGAGCAGAGCCAGCTGATCGACCAGGACCTGTATATGAACAATAAGACGACGGAGATGTCCGTGATGCGCGACGGCAGCGCGCTGGATTACTGCCGCCTGCATGATATCACCATTCAGGCGTGGTCGCCGCTGCAGTTCGGCATGTTCCGCGGTGTGTTCGTGGACCATCCGGAGTTCCCGGATCTGAATGTCGCGTTGGAGAACCTGGCAGAGCAGTACGGCGTGTCGAAGACGGCGATCGCGATCGCGTGGATCCTGCGGCACCCTGCGAAGATGCAGGCCATCGCCGGCACCATGAACCCTGAGCATCTGAAGGAGATCGTGGACGCGTGCAAGGTGGACTTAAGCCGCGAGGAGTGGTACCGCCTGTATCTGGCTTCCGGTAAATTCCTGCCGTGATTACAATTTGTGAATTAAAACGGGGCGCATCGTATGTGAACGATGCGCCCCGTCGGCGTTTCTATAACTCTTAAATTATTTCTTTTTCGTGAGTTTCTCGTAACCTTCCAGCTTCTTTCCGGTGAGCTTCTCGTAGCCCTCCAGATAGATGTTGATTGTTTTGTCAACGACTTCCTGAGGCAGCTTCCACTTGTGATCCTTCTCGTCGTGAGCCTTGAGCCAGTCACGCGCGAACTGCTTATCATAGGAAGGCTGGCCATGACCGGGCTCGTAGCCCTCCAGCGGCCAGAAACGGGAGCTGTCGGGGGTGAGCATCTCGTCACCTACGACGATATTGCCCTCTTCATCCAGACCGAACTCGAACTTCGTGTCTGCGATGATGATGCCGCGGGTCAGAGCGTAGTCCGCGCATTTTTTATAAAGGAGGAGGCTGTAGTCGCGAAGCTTCTCGGCGTATTCCTGACCCTTACCGGGGAAACGTTTCTCCAGATAGTCGATGGACTGCTCGAACGAGATGTTCTCGTCGTGGTCGCCGATCTCCGCCTTCGTAGAAGGAGTGTAGATGGGCTCAGGCAGTTTGTCGGACTCTTTCAGGCCTTCCGGCAGTTTGATACCGCAAACGGTGCCGTTCTCGCAGTAGCTCTTCCAGCCGCTGCCGGTGATGTATCCGCGGACAATGCACTCCACGGGAAGCATGTTCAGCTTGCGGCACATCATGCTGTTGCCGTCGAAACGCTTTTTACGGAAGAACGGGGGCATTTCGTTCACATCCACGGTGATCATGTGGTTGGGAAGAATGTCTTTCGTCATGTCAAACCAGAACTTACTCATCTGGGTGAGGACGGTGCCCTTCTTCGTTACGGTGTTTTTGAGAATTACGTCAAAACAACTGATGCGGTCGGTGGCTACGATGATCAGGCTGTCGCCGTTGTCGTAGATCTCACGAACCTTGCCCTCTTTGATAGGCTTCATCGTTTCGCTCATGTTCTACCTCCTGAAATAAATGAACTCAATAGGTTGCAAATGGCCTGCAAAAGCGTGCCATTTAGACATAAAGTATAGCACAGGGGGATTAAAAAAACAAGAACGGAAGAGAAAAAAATAATAAGGGGTAAAAAGGACTTGACAAGCCCTCAAATTAAGGGATAAAATGAAGAAAAACCCCTCGTTTTGAGGGATTTCGGAGAGATTATATGAGAAGAGTGAAGACGGAGTGGGAATTTGCACTGGCGAAAAGCATCCTTCCCGAAGAGATACATGCGCTTCGTAAGCGACTGGGACTGACACAGCGCGATTTCGGTACCCTCTTAGGTGTGTCGTCAAAATCGGTCGAACGTTGGGAGGCAGAGGATAAGCCGGTCACAGGGCCGGTCGTGGCATTGGCCAGGATCTTATGGGAATATCCGCAGATCGTAACTCGCCTGCAGGTGCCGAAGCGGGAGATGCCTCATCGGTTCTGGTTTTGTTGGCGGGATTATCGCTGCACATTGATCGATGCCGATGTTGAGAAACGCCGGGTTCAGGTGAAGGATTTCACGCTGGATCATACGAAGAAGGCGTTTGGTGTCGTATCGAGACCGTCCTACGAGGATTTCGAAGAACTGGTTGCGGTTCGCTGCGGGATCGGCGGCGGGAACAGCACACAGCTGAAGAGTGTTTTGAAAGAGAACGGATTGACCGAGTATGATCCGATGGTGATCCTGCGAAATACGCAGGGGCGCCTGCCGGACGACGAATTCAGTCTGATCATGGAAGAATAAAAAACCGGCCGCCGGAACGTTTGTTCCGGCGGCCGGTCCTCGTTAGGAAGGAAATCTTTATGAAATGGTAATGGTCTTCTTAGTTTCAGTCTCAGGCTGAGGCAATTTCTTCGGGATGGTCAAGGTCAATACTCCGTTGGAGAATGCGCCCTGGATGTCATCCTCATCTAATTCATCGCCTACATAGAAGCTACGGCTGTAGTGGCCGCTGTAACGCTCCTTGCAAATGTAGTGGTTATCCTGATCCTCGGTTTCATTTTCCGTGTTATGTGTAGCGGTGACGGTCAGGTAGCCGTTCTTAAGCTCCGCGTTGATCTCTTCTTTCTTAAAGCCCGGAAGGTCCATAACGACGCTGTAAGCGTTCTCGTCTTCCTTAATATCGGTCTTCATCATGGTTTCGGTCTTGCGTGCTGACATCGGCCAAAAAGCATTACTGAACAGGTCATCCCACATAGTTTTTGCAAAGTCATTTGACAAATAGTTTCTTCTCGACATAATGTCCTCCTTCTGCCGCGATCCTACGCGGCCTGTGAGGGGCTTTTTAAAAGCTCCTTCTCTCTTGTTGCACCTATGTTATAGCACACATTGCTAGCACTGTCAATAGGTGAGTGCTAATAAAAATTGTGAAATTTTTGTGAACTGCCTATTTGTCAGACAAATCAATGAATTTATCGAGTACAACGTCATTTTTGACACAATTTTGACGTATGGATTGCTGCCCGGACTTAGAAGAAAGTATCGTCAGGGTGAAAAACAGGGGACCGGAACTGCTTATAGCGGGATAGGCGCGTATAGGCAGACCTCGGAGGGAAAGCCATAGGGGTTGGAACTGCTTATAGTGAGGTAGGCGCGTATAGGCAGACTTTGACGTGAAAGCCATAGGGACCGGAACTGCTTATAGCGGGATAGGCGCGTATAGGCAGACCCCGGAGGGAAAGCCATAGGGGCCGGAACTGCCTATAGCGGGATAGGTGCGTATAGGCAGTCCCCGGAGGGAAAGCCATAGGGGTTGGAACTGCCTATAGCGGGATAGGTGCGTATAGGCAGACTTTGACGTGAAAGCCATAGGGGACCGGAACTGCCTATAGTGAGGTAGGCGCGTGTAGTGAGGCGCGACTTGTGCGAATTACAAAAGTGTGGTATGATGGAACGCGTGAGTTTTGAAAAATCCCCATTTATATAGGTAGAGGAGGTTACAAATCAATATGAAGAAGTTTAAGACATTGTTTGCAGCGGGATGCCTGACATTGGCCATGACGGCATGTAATACGGATACGACACCGACGAAGGTAGCAGATCCGACCACACAGGAAGTGCAGACTACGGTTGTCGATGATACAAAGGCTACGCAGGCGCCTGCAGACACGACGGAGGCGAAGCCGGAGGAGACGAAGGCAACAGAGGAGGTAAAGCCGACCGAAGCTCCGAAGGAAACGAAGGCTCCGGGTGAGACGAAGGCGGAAAAAGAAGAGAAGGCCGTGATCACATTGGCCGACGGTGGTAAGACGACCGTGGAAGGCGGGGCGAAGGACTGCGTATTCCTTGAAGGGAAGAAGGTCATCATCCAGAAACCCGGCACGTATGTGGTTTCGGGAACTTTGACGGACGGTCAGCTGCGCGTCGAGTTGACGAAGGAAGATAAGGTCGAGATCGAGTTCAAAGGTGTCGACATTACAAATAAGGATGGCGCACCATTCTACGCGGTTTCCGCAGATAAGGTAGTCATCGATCTGAAGAAGAACACAACGAATATACTCACCGACTCACAGGTCTATGAGTTAGAGGATGACTCGAATGAGCCGAATGCCTGCCTGTTTTCGAAGGACGACCTGACTATTAAAGGAAGCGGCGAGCTGATCGTAAACGGCAACTATAACAACGGTATCGTTTCGAAGGATGATCTGAAGATCAGCGGCGGCAACATTACCGTAAAGGCTGTGAAGAACGGCATCCGGGGCAATGACAGCATCACGATCAAAGAGGGAACCATCAAGGTGGATGCCATTAAGGACGGCTTCAAGGTTTCCAACGAGGAGGATGCGGAGAAGGGCTACTTCCTTATGGAAGGCGGTACTGTAGAGGTCGACGCGGGTGATGATGCCATCCAGGCAGTCACTTCCGTGAAGATCGAAGGAGGTACGGTGACTTACCGTGCAGACAGCAAGGACATCAAATGTGACGGCACCATCGAGATCAAAGAAGGTGCCATGACGGAGAAGACGAAATAAGAATTGATCGATCAGAAGCAGAGATAAAAGCTATGCAGGAAGATTTTCTGAAACAACAGAATGAACTGCGTGACCGGATAGAACTTGTCGACAAATTTGAAATCAAAGACGTAAAGTGCATTGCCGGCCTTGACCTTGCATACTGGAAAAACGATGATGAAGAGTATGCGGTCTGCTGCATTGTCATCATCGATGCTGACACGCATAAGGTGGTTGAAAAGAAGCACTGCAGTGGAAAGATCGAAGTGCCGTATATGCCCGGGTTTCTTGCATTCAGAGAGCTTCCGCTGATCCTGAAAACGGTGGCTTTACTGGAAACCAGTCCGGATATCTTCGTGTTTGACGGAAACGGCTATCTTCACCCGCGTCATATGGGCATCGCTACGCACGCTTCCTTTTACTTAAACAAGCCGACGTTCGGAGTTGCGAAGTCTTATTATCGCGTCGATAAGCAGACAGATTACATTGAACCTGAAAATGAAGCAGGAAGTTTTACGGATATCGTCATAGACGGTGAAGTGTATGGCAGGACATTGAGAACGCATAAGGATGTCAGACCGATCTTCGTTTCCGTGGGGAATTATATCTCCCTGGATACAGCCTGTGCGCTCGCGATGAAACTGACCGACCGGGAAAGTCATGTTCCCGTTCCTACAAGACTCGCAGATCTGGAAACGCACATCGAACGCGAAAACGAACTAAGAAGGATTGCTGAAAGCAAATGATCGAAGGGGCAGTATAATGACTTCGGAGGGAACGATGAGATCCTACTTAATAGCAGACACGACCCGGGAAGAACGGGAGCAGATCGTAGAGGAATCGCTGGGCAATATCAGCGGCGCCTGTGATGGTTGCATGGCAGGGCTGGCGGAGATGTACCAGGACTACATCGACGGGAAGAAAGAGATCCGCGAGATCAACATGGAGTTTCGCGCAAGATATGAATCCGGAAGCGAGGCTCCGGAGAGACACGGGTGCGGATACTATAACGAGTGACGGGAGGCATACCGATGCAGGAAGATTCGATCAAAGATATGTTTGAAGAGATTCGGGATGCGCTTGAGGAACTGGTCAGCGGGATCGAGGAAGCGGTGGATGAGGCCGTGATGGGTTCATTTCCCGAGAGTTTCGTCGAGGGCTGGGAGCAGTTCATGGCGGACCATACGTTTGTGAAGAAGGACGGGACGGTCGTGCAGGGCTGGCCGGTGACGCGGGTGCTGAGCCCGGATAAGAAGAAGCAGCTCAACTGCTACGGCGGGCTGAAGGTCGACGGGCGGACGCTGATCGTGCAGACGCGGATCTCTTCGTGGGAGCCGCTGTGCACGTTCGAGTCGGAGGAGGCCGCGGTGGAGGCGCTGAAGAAGATCAGCGAAGCGATGAAACGTGGCGAAACATTCATCGAGCTGTAGGGGTTTGAGCAGGCCTTAGAGAAACAGGGCAGAGGAGTTTGTTAAACAATGCTATAAGGAAGTCACAGGCAGTGAGGACGGGCCGATCACATTCCGCTCCGCCGCATACAAAGAAGGCGGCGAAACGGTGTCCGAGTTTCGCTGGATTGCCACGTTATATACATGGAATTTCATAACTTCCAATCCGAATGAAGGGTCGCGGTATTACCGCGCGTTGTTTACCGAGACGGAAGCGCCCGGGGAAACTGAGGCAACAACCGATTAAGGGCACTTGCCGATTTCGGCCGCCCGTAAAAAAATATCTTGACAAACCAAAGCCGCATTGCTATAATTATTTGGCATGCGGCTTTTTGCGCCCTTTTTGCGCCCTTTTTTCGGGCTCAGAAGGGAATTGCCCGTTTACACAGACTGTGTGAGGGGCGGTTTCGGAAGAACTCCGTAACAACCGAACGGAGAAAAGCGCAGCGTCGTAGCATAAGTTTTAGAAATATTACCACAGGAGGTGAATGAGAATGCCTACATTTAATCAGCTGGTTAAGACGGGTAGACAGACCAGTGCAAAGAAGAGCACAGCACCTGCATTGCAGAAGGCTTATAACTCCCTGCACAAGGTTATGACAGATTCCAGCGCTCCTCAGAAGAGAGGCGTATGCACAACTGTTAAGACAGCTACCCCGAAGAAGCCTAACTCTGCACTTCGTAAGATCGCCAGAGTTCGTCTTTCCAACGGTATTGAAGTAACGAGCTACATCCCCGGCGAAGGTCACAACCTTCAGGAGCACAGCGTCGTTCTGATCCGTGGCGGTCGTGTAAAGGACCTTCCCGGTACCAGATACCACATCATCCGCGGAACACAGGATACCGCAGGTGTTGCTAAGAGAAGACAAGCGCGTTCCAAGTACGGTGCTAAGAGACCGAAAGACGCAAAGAAGTAATTCAAAATAAAGATTAGTGCCGGCATTCGAACGAGAACCCCTGACGGTTGCAGACGCCGCGATATGCGGCGGGTTTAGGATACAAGAACCGAGCGCGAACACAATTATTTTGTGAGTACCGATGAGTAATTTATTACCGCAAAGCGGTAAATATGAGTTAGGAGGGAAGATACGTGCCACGTAAAGGACATACTCAAAAGAGAGACGTATTAGCAGATCCTATTTACGGCAACAAGGTTGTTACTAAGCTTATTAACAACATCATGTTGGACGGTAAAAGAGGAGTTGCTCAGAAGATCGTTTATGGCGCATTCGAGCGCGTGGAAGCTAAGGTTGGCAAGCCCGCAGTAGAAGTATTCGAAGAAGCTATGAACAACATCATGCCTGTTCTCGAGGTTAAGGCTAAGAGAGTCGGCGGCGCTACTTATCAGGTGCCGATCGAGGTTAAAGCAGACCGTAGACAGGCTTTAGGCCTTCGTTGGCTTACCATGTTCTCCCGCAAGAGAGGCGAGAAGACCATGGAAGAGAGATTGGCCAATGAAATTATGGACGCAGCTAACAACACAGGCGCATCCGTAAAGAGAAAAGAAGACATGCACAAGATGGCAGATGCAAACAAGGCATTTGCTCACTACAGATTCTAATGCGTGTAATAGGAGGAAAAAACCTTGGCTGGTAGAGAATATCCGTTAGAGAGAACCAGAAACATCGGTATCATGGCGCACATCGATGCAGGTAAGACTACATTGACCGAGCGTATTTTGTACTACACCGGTGTTAACTACAAGATTGGTGATACTCACGAGGGTACTGCGACCATGGACTGGATGGAGCAGGAAGCCGAGAGAGGTATCACGATTACTTCCGCCGCAACGACATGCCATTGGACTTTGGAAAAAGAAGCTAAGAAGATGCCCGGTGCTCTTGAGCATCGTATCAACATTATCGATACCCCCGGACACGTTGACTTCACCGTAGAAGTTGAGCGTTCCCTGCGTGTACTCGATAGCGCTGTCGGCGTTTTCTGTGCAAAGGGTGGCGTTGAGCCGCAGTCTGAGAATGTATGGCGTCAGGCGGATAAGTACAACGTTCCGCGTATGGCATTCATCAACAAGATGGATATCCTGGGCGCTGACTTCTACAGTGCAGTAGAGCAGATCAAGACCCGTCTGGGTCACAACGCAGTTCCGATCCAGTTGCCGATCGGAAAGGAAGACTCCTTCATGGGAGTTATCGACCTTTTCGAGATGCAGGCTTACCTGTATCACGGCGATAAGGGTGAAGACGTAGAGGTTACCGCTATTCCGGATGACATGAAGGATGACGCGGAGCTGTACAGAACCAACATGATCGAAGCGATCTGTGAGACCGACGACGATCTCATGATGCAGTATCTTGAGGGTGAGGAGCCTTCTACCGAAGATCTGAAGAAAGCACTTCGTGCTGCAACGATCAATGTTTCCATTATCCCGGTTTGCTGCGGTAGCGCATATCGTAACAAGGGCGTTCAGAAGCTTCTGGATGCGATCCTTGAGTACATGCCCGCACCTACCGACATTCCTTCGATCGAAGGTGTGGATCTGGATGGAAATCAGGTCGTTCGTCATTCTTCTGATGAAGAGCCTTTCTCCGCTCTGGCATTTAAGATCATGGCGGATCCGTTCGTAGGTAAGCTTGCATACTTCCGTGTATATTCCGGAACATTGAATTCAGGCTCCTACGTACTGAACGCAACAAAAGGAAAGAAGGAGCGTGTCGGACGTATCCTTCAGATGCATGCAAATAAGAGAACCGAACTCGATAAGGTTTACTCCGGTGATATCGCCGCAGCTGTAGGCTTCAAGCTTACCACGACCGGTGATACGATCTGCGACGAGCAGCACCCGGTAATCCTCGAGTCCATGGTATTCCCGGAGCCCGTTATCGATATCGCTATCGAGCCGCTGACTAAGGCAGCTCAGGGTAAGATGGGCGAGGCACTCTCGAAACTTGCAGAAGAAGATCCGACCTTCCGTGTTCACACGGATCAGGAGACTGGTCAGACCATCATCTCCGGTATGGGTGAGCTTCACCTGGAGATCATCGTTGACCGTCTTAAGAGAGAGTATCACGTAGAGGCCAATGTCGGCGCTCCTCAGGTTGCTTATAAAGAGACCTTCACGAAGGAAGTCAACATTGACAGTAAGTACGCGAAGCAGTCCGGTGGTCGTGGACAGTACGGACATTGTAAGGTTATCTTCACACCTATGGAACCCAATGGTGAGAAGACCTTCGAGTTCGAGTCTACGGTAGTCGGCGGTGCTATTCCGAAGGAATACATCCCTGCTGTCGGCGAGGGTATCGAAGAGGCTACCAAGTGCGGTATCCTGGGCGGTTTCCCCGTGCTCGGCGTACACGCTAACGTATACGATGGTTCTTACCATGAAGTCGACTCTTCCGAAATGGCATTCCACATTGCCGGTTCCATGGCATTTAAGGAAGCTATGCAGAAGGGCGGCGCGATCCTTCTCGAGCCGATCATGAAGGTCGAGGTAAGCACCCCTGAAGATTACATGGGCGATGTTATCGGTGACATCAACTCCCGTCGTGGCCGTATCGAAGGTATGGACGATATCGGCGGTGGTAAGATGATCCGCGGCTACGTTCCGCTCGCCGAGATGTTCGGTTACTCCACCGACCTGCGTTCTAAGACCCAGGGCCGTGGTAACTATTCCATGTTCTTCGAAAAGTACGAGCCGGTTCCGAAGAACGTTGCAGATAAGGTATTGTCCGCAAAGACCGGTAAATAATCCCCGTAAAACGGCGATTTTATGAAATAGTGCTTGCATTTGAGTGAGATTTGATTTATACTCGAAACAGCCTATTTATTTCAAAAATACAATTTTAAAAACCGAAAAGGTAAATTTAGGAGGAAGTTTAAAATGGCAAAGGCTAAGTTTGAAAGAACAAAACCCCATTGTAACATTGGTACCATCGGCCACGTTGACCATGGTAAGACCACACTGACCGCAGCTATCACTAAGGTTCTGTCCGAGAGAGTAGCTGGTAACGCAGCAGTAGATTTCGAGAACATCGATAAGGCTCCGGAAGAGAGAGAGCGTGGTATCACAATCTCCACCGCACACGTTGAGTACGAGACCGAGAAGCGTCACTACGCTCACGTTGACTGCCCCGGACACGCTGACTACGTTAAGAACATGATCACTGGTGCTGCTCAGATGGATGGTGCAATCCTCGTTGTTGCAGCTACCGATGGTGTTATGGCTCAGACTAAGGAGCACATCCTTCTGTCCCGTCAGGTAGGCGTTCCTTACATCGTAGTATTCATGAACAAGTGCGATATGGTTGATGACGAAGAACTCCTTGAGCTCGTTGAGATGGAGATCACCGAGCAGCTCGAAGAGTACGAGTTCACAGGTTGCCCGATCGTTAAGGGTTCCGCTCTTAAGGCTCTGGAAGATCCGAGCAGCGAGTGGGGCGACAAGATCATGGAGCTGATGGACACTGTTGACAGCTACATTCCGGATCCGGTTCGTGAGACAGATAAGCCTTTCCTTATGCCTGTCGAGGACGTATTCTCTATCACAGGTCGTGGTACCGTTGCTACCGGTAGAGTAGAGCGTGGTACACTGCACGTATCTGAGGAAGTTGAGATCGTTGGTATTCACGAAGAGACCCGTAAGGTTGTTGTAACCGGTATCGAGATGTTCCGTAAGCTTCTTGATGAGGCTCAGGCTGGTGATAACATCGGTGCACTCCTTCGTGGTGTTCAGAGAAACGAGATCGAGCGTGGTCAGGTTCTCTGTAAGCCCGGCTCTGTAAAGTGCCACACCAAGTTCACCGCTCAGGTTTACGTACTGACGAAGGATGAAGGTGGTCGTCATACTCCTTTCTTCAACAACTATCGTCCTCAGTTCTACTTCAGAACAACCGACGTTACCGGCGTTTGCAACCTGCCTGCAGGCACAGAGATGTGCATGCCTGGTGATAACGTAGAGATGACCGTAGAGCTCATCCACCCGGTAGCTATGGAGCAGGGTCTTCGTTTCGCTATCCGTGAGGGTGGTAGAACCGTTGGTTCCGGCCGTGTTGTTACTATCGTTGAATAATCTGACGAAAAGTAAATATACGAATTCAGGCAGGGCCCTTCGCAAGAAGGGCCCTGTTTTTTGATTCCGCAAACTGTGCGGGAGGGAGGGGGATGCAAGTGGCGCTCGCTAATGGCAGTGTGACAGAAGGCTTGCGTGGAAAGAAACACTGCCTATACTGGCGATATCTGCTGGCGGCAGTGAAATGGAAGCAAGATCAGGCAGAAAGACTGCCGATGCCGGTGAAGTTTGCTGGCGGCAGTGAAATGGAAGCAAGATCAGGCAGAAAGACTGCCGATGCCGATGAAGTTTGCCAGCGGCAGTGAAACGAAAGCAAGATCAGGCAGAAAGACTGCCGATGCCGGTGAAACATTGCCAGCGGCAGTGAAATGAAAGCAAGAGAAAATAGAAACGATGATAATTGGTTGCTAAGGTGTAATGAAGTATCAGATTATCGTACAAAGAATAAGGAGAGATTATCATGAAAAAGAGGGTTGGCTTGGAAATACTAAAATTGGAAACAATAAGACTAAACATCTTGAAAGAAGAAAAAAGAATGAACAGGCTCACAGAGCATGAAAAGCTCAGATGTAAAAAACAGAAGAATTCATTTCAATACTATATAGGGGGAAAGTTTGTAGGGAAGAGAGCGAAGATGGAGCATATTCGGGCTCTGGCAGTAGCAGAATATCATGACAAATTATTACGTGCATTAAATATAGAGATCCGGGCTTTACAAAGAGCTATGCAAACAGATCAGAAGTTGTCGGATGTTTATCGGTGCATGCATAAAGGAAAACAGGTTCTTTTTCAGCCGGAATATTCTCCAGTGGAAATGATCATTCAAAAGTTTGAAAAAGAAGAATATGTCGGCCTCGGGTTTTCGGAGAGTGACCCTGCCGGGTATATTACCAATAGAGGGGAGAGAGTGAGATCGAAATCTGAAAAGATCATTGCTGATGAACTGGATCGACAAGGTATACCATACAAGTATGAAAAGCCGTTGAAATTGAATGTTGACGGGATGGTAAAAGATTTTTACCCGGATTTCACAGCATTGAATATTTCTACGGGAGAGGTTAAATATTTAGAGCATTTGGGAATGATGGACAACCCACATTACTATAAGAATACGCTTGCCAAGTTGGACGCATATGAGAAGAATGGCCTATTGATCGGTCGAGATATAATACTGTTGCATGAAAGCTTCTCGCGGCCTTTGAATACAAGGTCAGTAGTGAACTACATAAAAGAATTTCTGACTTGATCAGGGCAGGAACTCTGCCGATGTAGAGTGGACAGACTAATGGCAGTAAAGCAAGATCTAGTTCGAGTGGAAACCCTGCCGATGGTGAATGAGTAGCTTATAGGCAGTGAAGCAGGAAAAAACTCGGCGGAAAACACTGCTGATGGTGAATAGGCAACCTATAGGCAGTGAAGCTTGGATGTCCGCTCATATAGAATAAGCAGGTACTGCCGGAGGTATTCTTGCACTTGCGATTTGGATGTGCTTGCCTTATAATAGAAACATGATTTCGGGATGGCAGAACCCGGAAAATGGATGTGAGATCCGAGGGTAAAGTGATCCCTCGGATCGGATATCGGATGAACCGGAATAGCCGTTCTGAAGGCACGATCGAGGGTTTCGTGCACGGCATATTAATAGGCTCAATCATAAGCTCAAATATATTGAAGGAGTAAATATGAGAGATTTTCGATTAGCGGGCGCGGGCAATGGCGCCGTGATCTATTATGAAGAGGGTACGAAGGACAGCGCGGGCTTGAAGAGGATCGCGAAGGTGGTCGCAGGCGATGTGTTTGTGATCTCGCGCGGGCGTCTGGGGGTTCGCGGCATCCGTCGGAACCGGCAGAGTTTGATCGCAGAGATGCTGTACATGGCGCCGAAGGACACGGACCTGGTGTGCGTGTGCACGGCGGATCAGGACTTGTATAAAGAGTGGGAGGCAGCCGGAGTGGATTTCGGTTTCGCACCGAAGGGGCAGCCCCTGGGACGCGAGCGCTTCTCTATGCAGGTGGTTTCCGTCAGGAAGGACGATCGTGGAGTTGAAGTGATCTCTTCCTCGCGGACCGACCTTGCGACTTCGTCGGGCAATGTAACCGGTACTGCGGCAGCCTCAAACGTAGCTTCTGTATCAAGCACAGCTGACGCCGAAGTAGCAGGTTCAAGCGCATCCGGCTCCACCGCAGTTGATTCGAGCGTTACCTCCGCGGCCGCCTCAAGTGTTGATGCCGACACCACCACCGTCCTGCTGATCGCGGGTACGGACCGCCTGGGCGCGATCTACGGTTTGTTGGAGATCTCGAAGATCTGCGGTATGCCGACGTGGTGTTACTGGGGCGATGCGCTGCCGAAGCGGCAGCCGGAGCTGCATTTGCCGGCGGAGGCACTGACGAAGGTGTCGAAAGAGCCGTCGGTGCGGCTACGCGGATTTTTCATGAACGACGAGTGGCCGTCGCTCGGAAACTGGGTTTCCAACACGTTCGGCGACTTTAATGTAGATTTTTATGAGCAGGTGTTCGTGCTCCTGCTTCGGATGCACGGCAACTTCCTGTGGCCGGCCATGTGGTCGGCGTCCTTCCCCTGCGACGGCGCGGGCGGGAATACGCAGGAGACCGACCCGCTCGCGAACGCCATCCTGGCGGATGAGCTGGGCATCACCATGAGCACATCGCACCACGAGCCGCTCATGCGCGCCAGCGAGGAGTGGGACCACGTGAAGTCGACGGACAATGCGGTCGGCTACGGCCGGGATTGGAACTACCGCACGAACGCGCGCGGTCTGCATGAATATTGGGATGACTCCGTGAAGCGCATGGGTGCGTTCCGCAATCTGTACACGTTGGGTATGCGCGGTGAGCGCGACTCGAAGATCATGGGCGAGGACGCGACCATGCTGGACAATGTTAACCTTCTGAAGGACACCATCCGCGACCAGAAGGGGATTCTGGCGGCGCATGGCCTTGAGGACGCGCCGAAGGTGCTCGCACTATATAAGGAAGTTGAGGATTATTTCTACGGCGATGAGACGACGCCGGGTTTGGCTGAATGGGAGGAACTCGACGACGTGATGCTCCTGCTTTCGGACGATAATTTCGCAAACTGCCGCACGCTCCCGACCGCGAAGACGAAGGATCGCCCGGCGGGGTGGGGTCTGTACTACCACTTCGACTACCACGGCGGCCCGATCTCCTACGAGTGGGTGAACAGCACCGCTCTGCAGAAGGTTTGGGACCAGATGACGCTCGCGTACGAGTATGGCATCCGTGATCTGTGGGTGGTCAATGTCGGCGATCTGCGGCCGCAGGAACTGCCGCTGTCGTACTTCCTGGATCTGGCCTATGACTTCGAGAGCATGGGTTCCTCCGCACCGAATGGCTGCGAGGCTTATATAAGAAAATGGGTGAACGAGCAGTTCGCAGCGCTTGATGAAACCGCCGACAACCAGTCCGCCCAGGCTGAAAAGTTCGGAGGAGTTGCCCAGCCGTCTGCAACCGGTAGCGGCCAGTCCGCTCAGGCGAATACATCCGATGCTTCCGGATTGAGCGAATCGCTCTCCCTAGCTGACGACATCCGCGAGAAGATCGCGCAGATTCTTTCCTTATATACGCATATGAACCAGAACCGCCGGCCCGAGGTCGTTTACGAAGATACATTTTCCGTAAACTATTTGCAGGAAGCGGCGCGGGAATTAAAGAAGACCGAGCTGATCGAGAAACGCTGCTTCGAGGTCTTCGATAAAATAGACGAGCGCCTGGCGCCCGCGTTCTATGGACTGGCGGCATTCCCGGCGCTGGCGTCCGCGAACGTCCGCAAGATGATGATCTATGCGGGATACTACAATCTGTACGCGTCGGCCGGAGACGGTCTGGCCAATGTCTGCAATGCCCTCGTGACCGAGTGCATTGCCCGTGATAAAGAACTGTGCCGCTGCTACAATGAGGAGATGGCCGGCGGCAAATGGAATGGCATGATGCTGAGTAACCATGTCGGCTTCCATCGCTGGAACGACGAGGGCTGGTCGTACCCGAAGACGGCGGTGATCGCCGAGAAGGACGGCCTGTTCGTGTGGAGCGAGGACGACGGTTCGTCCTGCTTCGCGGGCTTCGACGCCGAGCCGTGCGTGTTGACGCTGCCGACGCTGATGGAGGGTCGCGGCGAGGAGCTCCTTCTGACGGTTTCTGCTTCCGGCACTTACGATGCTGATGCGGAAAATGTCGAGATCGGCCTGCAGGGCATCCCTGAGTGGCTGAATGTCGTGGTCGCTCCGAAGTTTGAGAAGGAGCTGGAGAGCCCGGCGCTGGAGGACGAACTTCTGGACATGATGGCGGATTTCCGTGCATGCCCGACGGCCTACGAGGTGCGCATTTCCCTGTCCGAACGAGCGGACCTGTTGCCGCAGGAGAGCGTGTCGGACGGTTTCAAGATCACGCTGGGCACGGCCTGCGTCTATGTCGAGACGCGTTTTGAGTCGCTTGCGGACGAAGCAGTCGGCGAGGACATGCGTAAAGTCGAAAACAACGGATACCTGGCGCTCGAGGTGAACCAGGCACGCCTGACGCCCGGCAAAAACGGCCGCGAGTTCCTGCTGCTCACCGAGTACGGCAAGACCGCGGACACCCTGCGCATGGAGCCGGTGTTCGGCGGCGTGAAGGACGCGGCTGACGCGCCGAAGGCGGAACTTGGTTTCCGCATCGTTCATGAAGGAACGTATCAGATCCGCCTGTGCTTCGGACCGAGTAACCCTGTCGAAAAGGGCTTCGGCCAATGCTTCGGCCTGCTGCTGGACGGCGAGGCCCTGCCGGGAACGAACGGCGAGGCAGTGAGGGATTCATTGCCCGCAGGCTTCATAGCAGGTGATTACAACAGCCCTGCCTGGTGCCGCGGCGTTTTGGACAATATCCGCGTGGTGACTTACACGGCGAAGCTTTCTGCCGGGACACACAGCCTGCTCTACATCGGGGCCGATGCCGGCGTGCTGCTGCAGCGAGTGGAGCTTCTGCGCGACCCGGAGTGAAATGAAAGCCCGGGCGCGCCGCATGAATAAACAACATAATGAAGGAGGGGCAGTTTTCTGCCGCAAACTATGTTAATAGCCGATCAATGGAAGGAATATACCGTGCTCGATACGTCGGGCGGGGAGAAACTGGAGCGCTGGGGCGACTATGTGCTGGTGCGCCCGGATCCGCAGGTCATCTGGAATACGAAGAAAACGAACGCGGGGTGGAAGAAGCCGAACGCGCACTACCACCGGAGCGACCGGGGCGGCGGCGAGTGGGAGTTTTTCGATCTGCCGCAGCAGTGGAGCATCCGCTATGACCCGCTGGATCTGACGTTCCTGCTGAAACCGTTCAGTTTCAAGCACACCGGTCTGTTTCCGGAGCAGGCGGTGAACTGGTCCTGGTTCGCGAAGATCATCCACGACGCGAAGGAGCGGGAGCCGGGGCGCACGATCAAGGTGCTGAACCTGTTTGCCTACACCGGCGGCGCGACATTGGCCGCGGCCCGCGCAGGCGCGGCGGTCACCCATGTGGATGCATCGAAGGGCATGACCCAGTGGGCGAAGGAGAACGCGGCGGCCTCCGGACTGTCGGACGCGCCGATCCGCTGGCTGGTCGATGACTGCCAGAAGTTTGTCGAGCGCGAGATCCGCCGGGGAAACCATTACGACGCCATTATCATGGATCCGCCGTCTTATGGACGCGGACCGGGCGGCGAAGTCTGGAAGATCGAGGATGCGGTGCATCCGCTGGTCGCAACCTGCAAACAGCTTCTGAACGATAAACCGCTGTTCTTCCTTATAAACTCGTACACGACAGGCCTGCAGCCTGCGGTGCTGACCTATATGCTGCAGCTGGAGATCGTATCCGCCTTTGGCGGAACCGTATGCTCGGATGAGATCGGCCTGCCCGTAAAGGAAGGTCCGGTGCCGAACCTGGTGCTCCCGTGCGGAGCATCCGGTCGTTGGATGGCCTGAAAAACACGAAAAATGTTGAAAAACCCTTGATTTTACATGGGGAAAGCTCGCGTGAGAGCCCGAGTTTTCCCCAAAATGATGAAAATCAGAAAAAAATTTAAAAAAACGCTTGCAATTTCAGCAGGGATGCGGTAATATATTCCTTGCTGTGACATTGATAGCGTTGAAGTGTGAGGTTGCTGCCCACCGTGGCAGGTTTTCCGCGGAGCGAATGTCAAGTTAGGAAACTGGCGACAAGTCACTGTACCAAATCATCCGCTTCGGGCGGAAATGACGTGCGGACGGGGCAGCAAGCCTCATATTTTTATGAGTCATGTTGCGACACGCACGGGCAAGTGTACAGTCACCACTTGTCGTACTGTTAAAAGTACGAATAGGAGGCGACTTTTTTTATGGCAAGTCAAGTAATGAGAATCACGTTGAAGGCATACGAGCACCAGTTGGTGGATCAGTCTGCCGCAAAGATCATCGATACCGCTAAGAAGAGCGGTGCACAGGTAAGCGGACCTGTTCCTCTTCCTACTAAGAAGGAAGTTGTAACGATCCTGAGAGCCGTACACAAGTACAAGGACTCCAGAGAGCAGTTCGAGCAGAGAACGCACAAGAGATTGATCGATATCATCGCGCCGAATCAGAAGACCGTGGATGCACTTTCCCGTCTTGAGATGCCGGCAGGTGTTTACATCGATATCAAGATGAAGACAAAGTAATTTGCCGTTCATTGACCGAGACTTAAAACGTCTCACCCAAACAAGTTTATCCGGAACATGATATAGAAGCGTTTTCAAACCCACTTATATCTGACTGTTCTAGGATGATTGCCGTGAAAACGGTAATCCGCTGTAGATAAAACAGGAGGTAAAACACATGAAGAAAGCGATTTTAGCTACAAAAGTCGGAATGACTCAGGTCTTCGATGCAGAAGCAGGCGTTCTCATTCCGGTAACGGTTCTTCAGGCTGGCCCTTGCGTAGTTACGCAGGTTAAGACAGTTGATAAGGACGGTTACGCAGCAGTTCAGGTCGGATTTGTTGACAAGAGAGAAAAGCTCGTCACAAAGCCGCTTAAGGGTCACTTTGACAAGGCAGGAGTATCCTATAAGAGATACATCCGCGAGCTGAAGCTCGACAACGCTGCCGATTATTCCGTAAAGGATGAGATCAAGGCTGACATGTTTGCAGAAGGCGACAAGATCGACGCTACTGCAATTTCAAAGGGTAAAGGATACCAGGGTGCCATCAAGCGCCACGGCCAGTCCAGAGGACCTATGGGCCATGGTTCCAAGTATCATCGTCATGCGGGTTCCAACGGTCCTGCCACTACGCCCGGTAGAGTATTCAAGGGTAAGAAGATGGCCGGCCACATGGGAAGCAAGAAGGTTACGATCCAGAATCTCGTAGTTGTACGCGTAGATGCTGAGAAGAACCTGCTTCTGGTTAAGGGTGCAGTACCCGGCGCCAAGAACGCGCTTGTAACACTGAAGAACACCGTTAAGACGGACAAATAGTTATATTTGTTGAAAGGAGGCTAACAGATGGCTAAGGTATCTGTTTACAATATGGAAGGCGCTCAGGTAGGCGAGCTCGAATTAAACGACTCCGTATTTGGCGTTGAAGTAAACGAGCATTTGGTAAAGATGGCTGTTACAAACCAGCTGGCCAATTTGCGTCAGGGCACACAGAAGGCTAAGACCCGTTCGGAAGTATCCGGCGGCGGAAAGAAGCCTTGGAGACAGAAGGGAACCGGTCACGCTCGTCAGGGTTCCATCCGCGCACCTCAGTGGAAGGGCGGCGGCATGGTATTCGCACCCGTACCGAGAGAATATTCCTTCAAGTTGAATAAGAAAGAGAAGAGAGCAGCTCTTAAGTCTGCACTTTCTTCTAAGGTTGCGGATCAGAAGTTCATCGTTCTCGATCAGCTCGTAATGGACGAGATCAAGACGAAGAAGTTCGCTCAGATCATGGCTAACCTGAAGCTGGATAAGGCTCTGGTAGTTCTTGCAGACAACGATGCAAACGTTGTTAAGTCCGCTAAGAACATCCCGACCGTTAAGACAGCTCTTACAAACACGATCAATGTATTTGATATCCTTAAGTATGACACCGTTGTTGCCACAAAGGCTGCAGTTGAGAAGATCGAGGAGGTATATGCGTAATGGCTGACATTAAATATTATGACGTGATCCTCAAGCCTGTTGTAACCGAGAAGAGCATGAATGCTATGGCGGAGAAGAAGTACACCTTCCTCGTTCATCCGGATGCAAATAAGGTTATGATCGCCGAGGCTGTTGAGAAGATGTTCCCCGGCACAAAGGTTGCAAGCGTGAATACCATGAACCTGGACGGTAAGACCCGTCGTCGTTCATCCATCCGCGGTGTGATCTTCGGCAAGACCGCTAAGATGAAGAAAGCGATCGTTAAGCTGACCGAAGACAGCGCTGAGATCGAGGTATTCCAGGGTCTGTAATACATTGCCCGTAAGGACATAGGACCCAAGGTATTCGCAATAAAGCGAGATAATAAATGAACCCGGATGAAGAAAAGCCGGGGGTTTTGAAAGGAGTAACAACCATGGGAATTAAGAAATATACCCCATATACACCTTCCAGACGTAACATGACAGGCTCCGATTTCGCGGAGATCACAAAGACCGTTCCCGAGAAGTCACTGCTCGTTTCTCTTAAGAAGAACGCAGGCCGTAACGCTCAGGGTAAGATCACTGTCAGACATCGCGGTGGTGGAAATAGAAGAAAGTACAGAATCATTGATTTCAAGAGAAACAAAGACGGTATCCCCGCAAAGGTAGTTGCGATCGAGTACGATCCGAACCGTACAGCTAACATCGCCCTGATCTGCTACGCAGACGGCGCTAAGGCTTACATCCTGGCTCCTCAGGGCCTGGAAGTCGGCATGACCGTTAACAGCGGTGCTCAGGCCGAGGCTAGAATCGGTAACGCTCTTCCTTTGAGCGAGATCCCGGTAGGTACCAACGTACACAACATTGAGCTTTATCCCGGTGCAGGCGCTCAGCTGGTTCGTTCCGCAGGCGTTTCCGCACAGCTCATGGCAAAGGAAGGTAAGTACGCTACACTGCGTCTGCCGTCCGGCGAGATGAGAATGGTTTCCGGCCTTTGCAAGGCTACGATCGGTACCGTAGGTAATGCAGACCACAGCCTCATCAATATCGGTAAGGCAGGTCGTAAGAGACATATGGGTATCCGTCCTACCGTTCGCGGTTCCGTAATGAACCCTAACGATCACCCGCACGGCGGTGGTGAAGGTAAGTGTGGTATCGGTCGTCCCGGTCCCAGCACTCCTTGGGGCAAGCCTGCTCTTGGTCTTAAGACCAGAAAGAAGAACAAGCAGTCCAACAAGCTGATCGTAAGAAGACGCGACGGCAAGGCACTCAAGTAATTCGAGATAGGAGGATAAAAATCATATGGCTCGTTCACTTAAAAAAGGACCGTTCGCAGATGCACACCTTCTGAAGAAGGTCGATGCTATGAACGCTGCCGGCGACAAGTCTGTTATCAAGACCTGGTCCCGCCGTTCGACCATCTTCCCGCAGATGCTTGGTCATACAATCGCAGTTCATGATGGTAGAAAGCATATTCCGGTATATGTTACCGAGGATATGGTTGGTCACAAGTTGGGAGAATTCGTTGCTACCAGAACCTACAGAGGTCACGGCAAGGACGAAAAGAAATCACGTAAGTAATTGAAAGGAGGTTACTTCCAATGGCGAAAGGACATAGATCCAAAATCAAGAGAGAAAGAAACGCACAGAAGGATAATAGACCTTCAGCTAAGTTATCTTACGCCAGAATATCCGCACAGAAGGCTTGCTTCGTGCTGGATGCCATCAGAGGCAAAGATGTAAAGTCAGCGATCGGTATCCTGACTTACAACCCCAGATATGCTTCTTCTGTTATTTTAAAGCTTCTGAATTCTGCTATTGCTAACGCAGAGAACAACAATGGCATGAATCCGGAGAAACTGTTTATAGAGGAGTGCTTTGCTAACCAGGGCCCGACTATGAAGAGAATGCATCCCAGAGCGCAGGGTAGAGCTTACGGTATCTTAAAGAGAGTAAGCCACATCACCATCGTGCTCAATGAAAGATAGGAGGAGAATATGGGACAGAAAGTTAATCCTCACGGCCTGAGAGTCGGTATCATCAAGGATTGGGAGTCTAAGTGGTATGCTGATGCAAACTTCGCAGACTGCCTGGTTGAAGATTATAACATCCGTAAGTGCCTGAAAGAGAAGCTTTTCGGCGCAGGCATTTCCAAGATCGAGATCGAGAGATCTACAGACCGCGTTAAGGTTATCATCTATACTGCAAAGCCCGGTATCGTTATCGGTAAGGGCGGCGCTGATATTGAGAAGTTGAAGAATGAAGTTCAGAAGCTGACAAAGAATAAGCTCTTTGTTGACATCAAGGAAGTTAAGAGACCTGACCGCGAAGCTCAGCTTGTAGCAGAGAACATCGCAGCACAGCTCGAGAACCGTATCTCATTCCGTCGTGCTATGAAGTCCAGCATGAGCCGTGCAATGAAGTCCGGTATCCTTGGTATCAAGACTGCCTGCTCCGGTCGTCTGGGTGGCGCAGATATTGCTCGTACAGAATTCTACAGCGAGGGAACCATCCCGCTTCAGACACTTCGTGCCGATATCGATTACGGTTTCGCTGAGGCAGACACCACCTACGGTAAGGTAGGCGTTAAGGTCTGGATCTATAAGGGCGAAGTCCTTCCGGTTAAGGCTTCTAAGGAAGGAGGAGCAAAATAATATGTTAATGCCTAAAAGAGTTAAGCACCGTAAGCAGTTCCGTGGAACTATGGCTGGTAAGGCGCTTAGAGGAAATAAGATCAGTAACGGTGAGTACGGTTTGGTATCTCTTGATCCCTGCTGGATCAAGTCCAACCAGATCGAGGCAGCCCGTGTCGCTATGACACGTTACATCAAGCGTGGTGGTAAGGTTTGGATCAAGATCTTCCCCGATAAGCCCGTAACGGCAAAGCCTGCCGAGACTCGAATGGGTTCCGGTAAAGGTGCGCTTGAGTACTGGGTAGCTGTAGTTAAGCCCGGCCGTGTGATGTTCGAGATCGCAGGTGTTCCGGAAGATGTTGCAAAGGAAGCGCTTCGTCTTGCAATGCACAAGTTGCCTTGCAGATGTAAGATCGTATCCCGCGCAGACTTAGAAGGCGGTGATAACAGTGAAGAATAATATCGTAAACGACTTGAGAGCTAAATCGATCGCAGATCTGCAGGATGAACTCGTATCTGCGAAGAAAGAACTGTTCAACTTGAGATTCCAGAACGCTACTAATCAGTTGGATAACACGAGCCGGATCAAGGAAGTTCGTAAGAACATCGCTAAGATTCAAACCGTTATCACTGAGAAGGCTAAGATCGCTGAATAATCCCGGGAAGGAGGAACTTTAATATGGAAAGAAATTTAAGAAAGACCCGTACTGGGAAGGTTGTCAGCAACAAGATGGATAAGACCATCGTTGTAGCCGTAGAAGACAATGTAAAGCATCCTCTTTACAAGAAGATCGTTAAGAGAACATATAAGTTAAAGGCTCATGACGAGGAGAATGCATGCGGTATCGGTGACACAGTTAAGGTAATGGAAACAAGACCTCTGTCCAAGGATAAGAGATGGAGACTGGTTGAGATTATCGAGAAGGCGAAATAATCGAGACACCCGGCTTTATGTCGGGATGAAAGGAGATTCAAGATGATTCAGCAGGAAACCCGATTGAAGGTCGCTGACAACACCGGTGCCAAGGAACTCCTTTGCATCAGAGTTTTGGGCGGTTCTACAAGAAGATATGCAGCTATCGGCGACGTGATCGTTGCGTCCGTTAAAGATGCAACACCCGGCGGCGTTGTTAAAAAGGGCGATGTTGTTAAGGCTGTCGTAGTTCGTACAGTTAAAGGCGCACATCGTAAGGATGGTTCTTACATCCGTTTCGATGATAACGCAGCAGTTATCATTAAGGAAGATAAGAACCCCAGAGGTACCCGTATTTTCGGACCGGTTGCCAGAGAGCTTCGTGAGAAGCAGTTCATGAAGATCGTATCTTTGGCACCCGAAGTATTATAAGGAGGTGGCGATTTGGCTGCAAAGATTAAAAAAGGTGATACCGTACGCGTGATCGCCGGAGCAGAAAAAGATAAAGAAGGCAAAGTCCTGGAAGTTAAGGACGGAGCCGTTAAGGTTGAAGGTATCAACATGGTCACCAAGCATATGAAGCAGAACCCCGGCAATCCGAACGGCGGTATCGTGACCAAAGAGGCCTTTATCGATGCCTCCAATGTTATGTTGGTTGTTGGTAAGGACGCAGTTCGCGTCGGCTTCAAGGTTGAGAACGGTCTTAAGTATCGTATCAACAAGAAGAACGGTGAAGTGATCGACATCGTTTCGACCGCTAAGAAGAACTAAGCATTTTGGAGAGGAGGTCCGAACTTTGAGTAGTAGATTAAAAGATTTTTATGCTAGCGAGGTCGTTCCCGCTATGATTAAAGAGTTCGGCTACAAGAACATTATGGAAGTTCCGAAGCTCGACAAGATCGTGATCAATCGCGGTGTTGGTGAAGCAAGAGAGAATGCTAAGGTTCTGGATGTAGCTGTTAAAGAATTGGAGACGATCGCAGGACAGAAGGCCGTTGTTACAAAGGCTAAGAAGTCCGTTGCGAACTTCAAAGTCAGAGAAGGCATGCAGATCGGTTGCAAGGTAACCCTTCGCGGCGACAGAATGTATGAATTCCTGGATCGTTTGGTAAACCTGTCATTGCCTCGTGTGCGTGACTTCAGAGGTGTTAACCCGAACTCCTTCGACGGAAGAGGTAACTACGCTCTCGGTATCCGCGAGCAGCTCATTTTCCCTGAGATCGAGTATGATAAGGTTGACAAGACCCGTGGTATGGACATTATCGTTGTAACGACTGCTAAGACTGACGCTGAAGCGCGTAAGCTGTTAGAGCTGTTCAACATGCCCTTTCAGAAGTGATCAGGAGGTAGATTTTCATGGCAAAAACTTCAATGAAGATTAAGCAGGCGCGTGAGCAGAAGTTCTCCACCAGAGAGTACAATCGCTGCAGAATCTGCGGCAGACCGCACGCATATTTGAGAAAGTACGGCATTTGCAGAATCTGCTTCCGTGAGTTGGCTTACAAGGGCCAGATCCCCGGCGTAAAGAAAGCAAGCTGGTAATTCGAGGAAGGAGGACACTTAAATGGCAATGAACGATCCTATTGCAGATATGCTTACAAGAATTCGTAATGCTAACACTGCAAAGCATGACACAGTAGATATTCCTTCATCTAAGATGAAGATCGCGATCGCAGACATCCTCGTAAATGAGGGCTATATCGCTAAATACGAACTGGTTGACAACGGTAACTTCAAGGATATCCGCATTACCCTTAAGTATAACAAGGATAAGTCCGAGAAGGCTCTTACAAACCTTAAGAGAATCTCTAAGCCCGGTCTTCGTGTTTACGTAAGCTGCGAAAATATGCCGAAGGTACTCGGCGGACTCGGCACCGCGATCATTTCCACCAATAAGGGTGTGATCACGGACAAGGAAGCCAGAAATCAGAACATCGGCGGCGAAGTGCTGGCGTTTGTTTGGTAAGAAACGACATATTCAATTATTTAGGAGGAATGGCAAATGTCACGAATTGGAAGAATGCCCATCGCGATCCCCGCAGGTGTTACTGTGAGCATCGCAGAAAATAATAAAGTGACGGTCAAGGGACCGAAGGGTACCCTTGAAAGAGTTCTCCCTGCTGAGATGCAGATCAAGCAGGAGGGCGCTGAAGTAGTAGTTTCCAGACCGAACGATCTGAAGAAGATGCGTTCCCTTCATGGTCTGACGAGAACCCTTATCGCGAACATGGTCACCGGTGTTACCGCTGGCTATGAGAAGGCGCTTGAGGTAAACGGTGTCGGCTACAGAGCCGCAAAGCAGGGCAAGAAGCTCGTTCTCTCTCTCGGATATTCTCATCCGGTAGAGATGATCGATCCCGAAGGCCTTGAGTCTACCGTTGACGGCAACAAGATCGTTGTTAAGGGTATCGACAAAGAGAAGGTCGGACAGTACGCTGCCGAGATCAGAACAAAGAGACCCCCGGAACCCTATAAGGGCAAGGGTATCAAGTACGTGGATGAGACGATCCGTCGTAAAGTTGGTAAGACCGGTAAGAAGTAATAAAGGAGGAGTAAGATCATGATTAACAAGAAATCAAAAATTGAGATCCGCAAGGAAAAGCACAGAAGACTCCGCAGACATCTTTCCGGCACAGCCGAGAGACCCCGTCTCGCCGTTTTCAGAAGCAATGAGCACATCTATGCACAGGTCATCGATGACGTTCAGGGCAAGACCATTGTTTCCGCCTCTACTCTTTCCAAGGATATTAAGGCTGAGTTAGAGCACACCAATACCGTTGATGCAGCTGCAGCAGTAGGCAAGAGCATTGCCGAGAAAGCGATCGCAGCAGGTATCAAGGAAGTGGTATTCGATCGCGGTGGTTTTATATATCAGGGCAAAGTTAAGGCATTAGCAGAAGCGGCAAGAGAAGCCGGTCTGGAATTCTAGTCGAGGAGGAGAAAACATGAAGCGTACAATCATTGATGCTAGTCAGTACGAGTTGGAAGAGACCGTGGTAGCTATCAAGCGTGTAACCAAGGTTGTTAAGGGCGGTCGTAATTTCCGCTTCGCAGCACTCGTAGTGGTAGGCGATAAGAACGGTCATGTCGGAGCCGGTATCGGCAAGGCGACTGAGGTTCCGGAAGCTATCCGTAAGGGTAAAGAAGATGCTATGAAGCACCTCGTAGAGGTTCCCATGGATGAGAACAACTCGATCCCGCATGACAATGTCGGCAAGTTCGGAAGCGCTAACGTACTTCTGAAGAGAGCTCCCGAAGGTACCGGTATCATCGCCGGTGGTCCTGCACGTAACGTGCTCGAGCTCGCAGGTATTCGTAACGTTCGTACAAAGTCTCTTGGCTCTAACAACAAGCAGAACGTTGTTCTTGCAACCCTGCAGGGCCTGACGAGCTTGGTAACTCCCGAAACCGTTGCGAAGCGTCGCGGCAAGTCCGTAGAAGAGATCGTTGGCTAAGGAGGAAATAATAATGGCTGGAAAGTTAAAGATTACATTAGTAAAATCCACCATCGGCGCGGTTCCGAAGAATAAGGCTACGGCAGAGGCTCTGGGCCTCACAAAGCTTCATAAGACGGTAGAATTACCGGACAATGCAGCAGTCCGCGGTATGATCGCTAAGGTTAGACACTTAGTAGAAGTAGAAGAAATCTGATAAGGAGGTGCCAAGATGGATTTGTCGAATTTAACACCTGCAGAAGGTTCTGTACATAGCAGCAACTTCCGTAGAGGCCGTGGTCACGGCTCAGGCAACGGCAAGACTGCCGGTAAGGGACACAAGGGTCAGAAGGCTCGTTCCGGCGGCAGCGTACGTCTCGGTTTCGAAGGCGGCCAGATGCCTTTATACAGACGTCTTCCTAAGAGAGGTTTCAAGAACCGCAACTCTAAGGAGATCGTCGCAATCAATATTGATGCACTTGAGAGATTTGAGGACGGCACCGAAGTAACGGTTGCTACTCTTCTCGAGAATGGTGTCATTTCACATGCTAGAGATGGAGTAAAGATACTCGGAAACGGAGATTTAACCAAGAAGCTTACGGTTAAAGTCGATGCTGTCAGCGAGAGCGCTAAGGCAAAGATCGAAGCGGTTGGTGGAAAAGTTGAGGTGATCTGATGTTCAAAACACTGCGAAATGCCTTTAAAGTAAAGGACGTTCGTAAGAAGTTATGGTTCACACTCATGATGCTTTTTGTAGTGCGCTTAGGCAGCCAGATTCCGATCCCCGGGACGGACTCATCGGTCATTCGAGGCATTGTAGGACAGAATGATACGGTTGCCGGCATCCTTGGTATGATGTCCGGCGGTTCGTTCGAAAACTTCGCGATCTTCGCGCTCGGTATCGGACCATACATTACAGCGTCGATCATTATTCAGCTCTTAACAGCTGCATTCCCCGCTTTGGAAGAAATGCAGAAGGAAGGCGAAGAGGGCCGTAAGAAATTACAGTCTCTTACTCGTTACATGACGATCGCTCTTTCCGTTCTGCAAGGTGCTTTCCTTTCCTTCTCACTGGGACAGCAAAAACTGTTCGGTGATGCATGGAAGCCCGGAAATAAGTTCTGGTTGGTATTTTCCGCGACTGTAATTCTTACAGCCGGCGGTGCATGCCTGATGTGGATCGGTGAGCGTATCACCGAGAGAGGCGTGGGCAATGGTATCTCCATCGTCCTGACCATCAACATCCTGGCGCGTATCCCTTCGGATTTCGCGGCTTTGGGAGAGAAGTTCGTTGCGAATAAGAAACCGCTTCCTGCCATGCTTGCGATCCTTATCATCGCGGCGATCATCATCGCGATGGTAGTATTTGTTATCTACCTTCAGGACGGTGTTCGGAAGATACCGGTACAGTATTCCAAGAAGGTTCAAGGTAATAAACTGGTTGGCGGCCAGAAATCTCATATTCCGCTTAAAGTTAACACTGCAGGCGTTATCCCGGTCATCTTCGCATCGACGATCCTGTCGTTGCCTTCGATCATCAATTCCTATGCTACCATTAACAATGGAGTATGGAGAGGAATTGTGGAAACGCTTTCGCAGGGCAACTGGTTCCGCTTCGGCGAGTCCTATAAGTGGTATTTTGCGTTCGGCCCGATCATTTATGTTTTGATGGTATTCGGTTTCTCGTATTTCTATACGTCCTTTACCTTCAATCCGACCGAGGTCGCTACCAACATCAAGAAGAACGGCGGTTTGATCCCGAGCGTCCGCGCCGGATCCTACACAGAGGAGTACCTCAAGAATATCCTGAAGTACCTCATCTTTATCGGAGCGATCGGTCTTTCGATCGTAGCTCTGGCACCGATCGTTGCTTCCGGTTTGTTCGGTATCGCACAGGTATCCTTCGGCGGCACTTCGATCATCATTATCGTCAGCGTTGTGCTTGAGACGATAAAAGCGGTCGAGTCGCAGATGATGAACAGAAACTACAAGGGTTTCTTAAATAAATAATCAGATGGGTTCCATGGGGGATTTTTTCCTCCATGGGATTTGTCGGCGTTATAGGAGAGCTTATGAAGATTATCATGTTAGGCGCCCCCGGCGCGGGAAAAGGCACACAGGCTAAGCTGATCGCCGATCAGTATCAGATCCCGCACATCTCTACCGGTGATATTTTCCGTGCGAACATCAAGAACGGAACCGAACTCGGTAAGAAAGCAAAATCATACATGGACCAGGGACTTCTGGTTCCGGACGAGCTGGTAGTCGACCTCGTTGTCGACCGTGTAGCACAGGATGACTGTGATAACGGCTACGTTCTGGACGGTTTCCCCCGGACCATTCCGCAGGCTACGGCACTCGATGAGGCCCTGATCAAAAAGGGAACCGGCATCGACTACGCACTGAACGTTGACGTTCCGGATGAGAACATCATCCACCGCATGTCCGGCCGCCGTGCTTGTGTAAATTGTGGTGCTACGTATCACATTGTCCACATCCCGACAAAAGTTGAGGGCATCTGCGATCGTTGCGGCAGCGAACTGATCCTCCGCGACGACGATAAGCCCGAGACGGTTCAGAAGCGTTTGAACGTTTACCACGAGCAGACGCAGCCGCTGATCGACTATTATTCGAAGGCAGGTATCCTCGTTTCCGTAGACGGAACGAAGGACATGATGGAAGTTTTCGCCGACATCGAGAAGATCCTGGGCGAATGATCCTCGCGGCATTTAGGAGTTTTTAAATATGGCAATTTCAATCAAATCGGCACAGGAGATCGAGTACATGCGCGAGGCAGGACGCCTGCTGGCGCTGGTACATCAGACGATGGCACAGGAGCTGAAGCCCGGAATGTCGACCTATCAGATCGACAAGATCGGTGAAGAAGCGATCCGCAGTTTCAACTGCATCCCCTCTTTCCTTAATTACAATGGCTTCCCCGCTTCCATCTGCATTTCGGTCAATGATGTCATTATCCATGGCATCCCGAGTAAGAAGCATTTCGTCAAGGAGGGCGATATCGTCAGCCTGGACGCAGGCCTCATCTACCACGGCTACCATGCAGATGCGGCGCGTACCCTGGCGGTCGGCGAGATCTCCGAGGAAGCGAAGAAGTTGATCGAAGTGACTGAGAGAAGCTTCTTCGAAGGAATCAAGTTCGCGAAAGCGGGCGGTTTCCTTCATGACATTTCCGCAGGTGTTGAGAACTATGTAAAACCGTTTGGCTACGGCATTGTCCGTGAGTACACGGGCCACGGCGTCGGATCGCATTTGCATGAGGATCCCGCGGTGCCGAATTACAAGCCGATCGGACGCGGACCGAAGCTTCGCGAAGGCATGACGCTGGCCGTTGAGCCGATGATCAATATCGGAACACACCGCATCAAGCAGCTGGATGACGGCTGGACGGTGAAGACGGCAGACGGTTCGCTTTCCGCACACTATGAGAATACGATCCTCATCACGGATGGGGAGCCTGAAATTCTCACGCTGTTAAAGGCGTAAAGGGTGTCATTTATGACGACGTTTTCTATGGGCGACCTGGTAATATCCCTACGTGGGCGCGACACCCGTACGATCTACATGGTTTTAGGACAGGATGCAAAAGGGCGCATATGTGTCAGCGATGGCAGGTATCACCCGCTGCAGAAACCGAAAAACAAAAATCCGAAGCATCTTCGAAAGGTGCGGACGGAGGTCTTACACGCGGGTGAAGCGCCGGCGCAGAACGAGATCATCAAGGCAGCCATAAAACAGTTTCGGAAAACCGAAACGTTTACACTCATTTCAGGAGGTAAGAATGTCGAAAGCGGACATTATTGAAATTGAAGGAACGGTAATCGAAAAACTTCCCAACGCAACCTTCCAGGTTGAATTGGCAAACGGTCATCAGGTACTTGCGTACATCAGCGGAAAGCTTCGTATGAATTATATTCGTATCCTTCCGGGCGATACCGTGACCATCGAACTGTCACCCTACGATTTGTCTAAGGGCAGGATCATCTGGAGAGAGAAGTAAGTCTTCAAAATCCTTTAAAGTTTTGCTTGACAAAGCAATTTTGTATGTGGTATGATAGATAACGCTGTTCGAGTCTGAGAGGGGATAGTGTCCCCTTTTGGCCGGAAATTCCGCGTGGCGGGGTTAGCAGCGTGACGCAAATCGATCAAGTTTTCCGGCCCTGCCGGAGAACGGGTTATCGTCTCGTTAGAGACGGATCAGGACGAAAGGAGGATGTGGCTATGAAAGTAAGAGCATCTGTAAAGCCTATTTGCGAGAAGTGCAAAGTTATTAAGAGAAAAGGCAGCATTCGTATTATTTGCGAGAACCCTAAGCATAAGCAGAGACAGGGTTGATCTAAGTTTCATGAAGATTCCGGCGGAGTGATCCGCGGTATCGCGGGCGGACTTAACAGTCGGCTCGAATTATATGCGCTGTAAAAAGCGCAGAACATTGTCCGCAGAAGCGGAAACATTGCCCTGTATAAGGGCGCAAGAACACTAAATTTGAAAGATGGAGGTACACACATGGCTCGTATTTCAGGTGTAGATTTACCCAGAGAGAAGCGTGTAGAGATCGGTCTGACTTACATCTACGGTATCGGAAGAGTAAGCTCTAATCGTATCCTCGCGCAGGCGAATGTAAATCCTGATACCCGCGTGAAGGATCTGACGGACGACGAAGTTGCCCGCATCCGTGACGTCATCGACGCTACACAGGTTGTAGAAGGTGATCTCAGACGTGAGGTAGCACTGAACATCAAGAGATTGCAAGAGATCGGATGTTACAGAGGAATTCGCCATAGGAAGGGCTTGCCGGTTCGTGGTCAGAAGACAAAGACCAACGCGAGAACCAGAAAAGGTCCTAAGAAGACAGTGGCTAACAAGAAGAAATAATTTAAGAAAGGACCCATAAGGGAGGTTAGTTTGTAATATGGCTAAGAATGTGTCAGCAAAAAAGGTGACAAAAAAGCGTGTTAAGAAAAACGTTGAACGAGGACAAGCGCACATCCAGGCATCTTTCAACAACACCATCGTAACGTTGACGGATACAATGGGCAATGCCATTTCATGGGCGAGTGCCGGTGGGCTTGGCTTTAGAGGTTCAAGGAAATCTACTCCTTATGCAGCTCAGATGGCAGCTGAAACTGCTGCAAAAGCAGCAATTCCGCATGGATTAAAGTCGGTAGATGTTATGGTTAAAGGACCTGGCTCAGGTAGAGAGGCAGCGATCCGCGCGCTTGCAGCGTGTGGTATCGAAGTAACAAGCATTCGTGATGTGACTCCGGTTCCTCACAATGGTTGTCGTCCACCCAAACGTAGAAGAGTTTAATTAGGAGGTGCTACAGTGGCAGTCGATAGAGTTCCCGTATTAAAGAGATGCAGATCGTTAGATCTTGACCCTGTTTTCCTGGGTATTGACAAGAAGTCAAAAAGAACCCTGAAGAGAGCCAACAGAAAGATGAGCGAGTACGGCCAGCAGCTTCGTGAGAAGCAGAAGGCAAAGTTCATCTACGGTGTGTTGGAAAAACCTTTTAGAAATTACTATACAAAGGCCAGCAAGATGAGAGGTATGGTCGGTGAAAACCTGATGATCCTCCTTGAGCGTAGAATTGATAATGTCATTTTCAGAATGGGCCTTGCAAGAACCAGAATGGAAGCAAGACAGATCGTTGACCACAAGCATGTTGCGATCAATGGTAAGGTAGTTAACATTCCTTCTATTTTGGTAAATGCCGGCGATACGATCGAGATCGTAGAGAAGGCAAAGGATTCTCAGAGATATAAGAGCATCCTTGAGACTACCGGTTCCAGAATGGTTCCGGAGTGGCTTGAGGTAAATCAAGAGGCTTTGAGCGGCGTAGTTAAGTCATTACCGTCGAGAGAGATGATCGACGTTCCCGTCGATGAGATGCTTATAGTCGAGTTGTACTCCAAGTAATAATTTATTCGGAGCGACATTCAGTATGGTATTCCCGCTAAAGGAGGGCTTAATCATATGTTAGATTTTCAAAAGCCAAAGATTGAAATCGTTGAGTTATCCGAAGATAAGAAATACGGCAAGTTTGTAGTTGAGCCTCTGGAGAGAGGTTACGGAACTACACTCGGCAATTCACTCAGAAGAATTATGCTGTCTTCCCTTCCCGGCGCTGCAGTAAGCTCCGTGAAGATCGACGGCGTAAAGCATGAATTCAGTTCCATCCCCGGCGTTAAAGAGGATGTGACCGAGATCATTTTGAACATCAAGAGTCTCGCTATTCGCGCAAACAGTGATTTCACGGATCCGATCGTCGGATACGTTGAGGCTGAGGGCGAGTGCGTTGTTACAGCGGCTGATATCCAGTTCGGTTCCGAGATCGAGATCGTTAATAAGGATGCGGTCATCGCTCACCTGAGCGGCGGTAAGGATACACGTTTGTTCATGGAACTTACCGTAACGAAGGGCAGAGGCTATGTCAGCGCAGAGAAGAATAAGCAGAACTCCGGCATCGGTGTGATCGCCGTAGATTCCATCTACACCCCGATCGAGCGCGTGAACATGTCCGTTGAGGATACACGTGTAGGTCAGGTTACGGATTATGACAAGCTTACATTGGACGTTTATACCAACGGTACGCTTGCTCCCGAAGATGCGATCAGCCTTGCGGCAAAGGTGCTCAGCGAACATCTGAATTTGTTTATCGACCTCTCAGAGAACACCAAGTCCATGGATATCATGGTAGAGCCTGAGAGCAATGAAAAAGTTAAAGTTCTGGAAATGAACATTGACGAGTTGGAGTTATCCGTTCGTGCTTACAACTGCTTGAAGAGAGCGGGCATCAACACGGTGGAAGAACTTACGAACCGCACACCCGAGGATATGATGAAGGTCCGCAACCTGGGCCGCAAGTCCCTCGAGGAAGTTCTTGCAAAGTTGGAAGAACTCGGTTTGAAGCTCAATTCCGGTGAGGACTAAAGCACGTAAAGACATACGCTTGTGTACAAAGTACATGTGCGATACGCGCTGTGACAGCGCATATGACATGGAGGTAAAATTACAATGGCAGGTTATAGAAAACTTAGCAGAACCAGCAGCCAGAGAAAGGCGCTGCTTAGAAATCAGGTAACCAACCTTTTGTATCGCGGTAAGATCGTGACCACCGAAGCTAAGGCTAAGGAAGTTCAGAAGATCGCTGAAGGAATTATTGCTCTGGCCGTAAAGGAAAGAGATAATTACGATACCGTGACCGTTACTACCAAAGTTCCGCGTAAGGATAAGGACGGCAAGAACGTTAAAGAGGTAGTTGACGGCAAGAAGGTTACCGTATTCGACGACGTAACAAAAGAGATCAAAAAGGATAAGGCTTCCAGACTGCATGCCAGAAGACAGATGCTGAAGGTATTTACCAAGGTTACATCTACTCCGGCAGAAGCTGCAGGTAAGAAGAAGGGCACGAAGGTTATCGATATGCCCGCGAAGATGTTCGACGACATCGCTCCTAAGTACGCAAACCGCAACGGCGGTTACACCCGTATCGTAAAGATCGGTCAGCGTAAGGGTGATGCTGCGATGGAAGTTCTTCTTGAGCTCGTTTAATTACTGATCTGACGGACCCGCAAGCGGGTTTTCTCAGCAGAAAGCTCCGCCTGTTGTTGTGTGAACAGCACAATGACGGGCGGTTTGCATTTTAATATTTTAGGATATCGAACTTTGCAAAATGTTGTTGACATCTTGACAAATATATGATATGATGGTCGGTGCATTATCATGGATGCATAGGCACTATTATGCGCTTTTTTAGGAAAAACGCGTGCCTTACATCCCGAAATGCACCTATTTTTATTGAAAAGCAGGGGTAAAGACGTCCATGGAGAAAAACAGATTTCGACCCATACAGTCGGGTAAGAACGTAAGAATGAGTTACTCGAGACAGAAGGATGTTCTTGATATGCCGAACTTCATAGAGATCCAGAAGGATTCCTATAACTGGTTTATCAAGGAAGGCCTGGCAGAAGTATTCCGTGACATTTCGCCGATCGAGGATCATGGCGGAAAGTTAAAGCTGATCTTCGGTGATTTTCGGCTTTGCTATGAGGATATAAAGTATACCATCGACGAGTGTAAAGAGCGCGATGCTACTTATTCCGTTCCGCTGCGTGTTGATGTAAGCCTTGAGCATATCGACGAAGACGGAAACAAGCCTCTCGTAACGGTTAACTCCGTATACATGGGAGATCTCCCTTTGATGAACGATACCGGTTCTTTCGTGATCAACGGTGCTGAGCGTGTTATCGTAAGCCAGTTGGTTCGTTCCCCGGGTATCTACTACGATATAACAAAAGATAAGGCAGGAAAGCCGTTATTCACATCCCAGGTCATCCCGAACCGTGGAGCATGGCTGGAGTATGAGACGGACTCCAACGACGTATTCTATGTACGTGTAGACCGTACCCGTAAGGTTCCCGTTACGGTATTTTTGCGTGCGCTCGGCGTAGGCACGAACGAGGAGATCCTCGAGATGTTCGGACCGGAGCCGAAGCTCCTCGCTACCTTCGAGAAGGACCCGTCCGATTCCCGTGAGCGTGGTCTTCTGGAACTGTATAAGAAGATCCGTCCGGGTGAGCCGCTCAGCGTCGACAGTGCAGATTCACTGCTTCGCGGCATGCTCTTCGATGTACGTCGTTACGATCTCGCTAAGGTTGGCCGTTATAAGTTCAATAAGAAGCTGAATTTCCGCTTCCGTTTGGCAGAGCAGGTTCTGGCTGAAGATGTCATTGACCAGACCACAGGTGAAGTTCTGGCAGAGGCAGGCACTGTCCTGACCCGTAACAGCGCAGAAGCTCTGCAGGATGCCGGTGTTCCTTATGTATATGTAAAGACCGACGAGCACGGTGAGGAGAAGAAGGTTAAGATCCTCTCCAACATGATGGTAGATCCGAATAAGCATCTGCCGTTCGATGCTGCTGAGGCTGGCATCACCGAGAAGGTATACTACCCGGTACTTCAGGAGATCCTGGCTATGGGTCTCGAGGGCGATGAGCTCAAAGAAACCGTTAAGCAGAACCTGTCCCGTCTGGTTCCGAAGCATGTAACACCGGAAGATATCTTTGCTTCCATCAACTACTGCATGCATCTGGAGTACGGCATCGGTAAGAAGGACGATATCGACCATTTGGGTAATCGTCGTATCCGTGCTGTCGGCGAGCTGCTGCAGAACCAGTACCGCATCGGTTTCTCCCGTATGGAGCGTGTCGTACGTGAGCGTATGGCTACCCAGTCCAACGACGAGCTGACCGCGCAGTCCTTGATCAACATCAAGCCCGTGACCGCGGCAGTGAAGGAATTCTTCGGAAGTTCCCAGCTGTCCCAGTTCATGGATCAGAATAACCCTCTGGCAGAGCTTACGCATAAGCGTCGTCTGTCAGCCCTCGGTCCCGGCGGTCTGTCCCGTGACCGTGCAGGTTTCGAGGTCCGCGACGTACATTACACACACTACGGCCGTATGTGCCCCATTGAGACCCCTGAAGGCCCGAACATCGGTCTTATCAACTCTCTGGCATCATACGCACGTATCAATGAGTACGGCTTCGTAGAGGCTCCGTACCGTATCGTAGATAAGTCTGATCCGGAGAACCCTGTCGTAACCGATCAGATCGAGTATCTGACCGCGGACGAAGAGGACGATTACTTCGTAGCACAGGCGAATGAGCCCCTCGATGAGGAAGGCCATTTCATCAATAAAAACGTATCCGGCCGTTGGCGTGAGGATACCATTCAGATCAGCCGTAAGAACGTAGACCGTATGGACGTTTCCCCGAAGATGCTTTTCTCCGTTGCAACATCCATGATCCCGTTCCTGCAGAACGACGATGCGAACCGTGCCCTCATGGGTTCGAACATGCAGCGTCAGGCCGTACCGCTTATGGTGACCGAATCTCCGGCCATCGGTACAGGTATGGAGCATAAGGCAGCCGTTGACTCCGGTGTTTGCGTAGTTTCTAAGAGCGCCGGCGTGATCGAGCGCTCCTCTTCCGAGATGATCACTCTCCGCAGAGATTCGGACGGTGAGATCGAGAAGTACATGCTTCAGAAGTTTAAGAGAAGCAACCAGAGCAACTGCTACAACCAGCGCCCCATCGTATTTGCAGGCGACCATGTTGAGGCCGGCGACGTTCTCGCTGACGGTCCTTCTACCTGCAACGGTGAGATCGCCCTCGGTAAGAACCCTCTCATCGGTTTCATGACCTGGGAAGGTTACAACTACGAGGATGCCGTTCTGCTTAGTGAGAAGCTGGTTCAGGATGATGTTTACACATCCATTCATATTGAGGAATACGAGACCGAAGCACGTGAGACGAAGCTCGGTAGCGAAGAGATCACCCGCGACGTTCCCGGTGTCGGCGATGAAGCCCTGAAAGACCTGGACGACAACGGTATCATCCGCATCGGTGCAGAGGTACGTGCCGGAGACATCCTGGTAGGTAAGGTTACCCCTAAGGGCGAGACCGAGCTTACCGCAGAGGAGAGACTCCTTCGTGCGATCTTCGGTGAGAAGGCGCGTGAGGTTCGTGATACCTCCCTTAAGGTTCCGCACGGAGCATATGGTACCGTCGTTGACGCGAAGGTATTCACCCGTGAGAACTGCGACGACCTGTCACCGGGCGTAACGAAGACGGTCCGCATCTACATTGCCCAGAAGAGAAAGATCTCCGTCGGCGATAAGATGGCAGGACGTCATGGTAACAAGGGTGTCGTTTCCCGCGTACTTCCCGTTGAGGACATGCCTTTCCTTCCGAACGGTCGTCCGCTCGATATCGTGCTGAACCCGCTCGGCGTTCCTTCCCGAATGAACGTAGGACAGGTACTTGAGATCCATCTGTCGCTTGCGGCGAAGGCTCTCGGCTTCGATATCTCCACACCGGTATTCGACGGTGCAAACGAAATCGACATTATGGACACTCTGGAGCTGGCAAATGACTATGTTAACTCCGAGTGGGAAGACTTCCAGAAGAAATATAAGGACACACTGAATAAAGAGGTTATGGATTATCTTGGTTCGCATCTGGAGCACAGAGAGCTCTGGAAGGGCGTTCCGATCTCCCGTGACGGTAAGGTTCAGCTTCGTGACGGTCGTACCGGCGAGATGTTCGACAGCCCGGTAACCATCGGACACATGAACTATCTGAAACTGCACCACCTGGTAGACGATAAGATCCATGCACGTTCGACAGGTCCTTACTCACTCGTTACCCAGCAGCCGCTCGGTGGTAAAGCACAGTTCGGCGGCCAGCGTTTCGGTGAAATGGAGGTTTGGGCGCTCGAGGCTTATGGCGCCGCTTATACCTTGCAGGAGATCCTGACCGTTAAGTCCGATGATATCATCGGCCGTGTTAAGACCTACGAGGCGATCATCAAAGGCCTCAACATTCCTTCGGCCGGCATTCCCGAGTCGTTTAAGGTTCTGATCAAGGAACTCCAGTCCCTGGGTCTGGACGTACGTGTTCTCCGCGATGATAACACCGAAGTTAAGATCATGGACACCAGTGAGTTCAATCAGGACTTCCGTTCGGTTATGGAAGGCGATACGAAGTACCGCGAGAGCAGCCGCGATTTCGCAGCCGGCGGCTTCCAGACACAGCGGTTCAATCTTCAGGGAGACCTGGAGGATGCGTCGGATGAAGATGAATACGATGACGACGAATTCGAAGACGAAGGTTTTGATGATTCAGAAGACGATTTTGAGTAGGGAGGACAGCCACCATGCCTGAAATGGAAAACGAGACATATCAGACGATGACATTTGATGCGATCCGCATCGGACTTGCTTCGCCGGAGAAGATCAGAGAGTGGTCCAAAGGCCAGGTAACGAAGCCGGAGACCATTAACTACAGAACGCTGAAGCCGGAAGTGGACGGCTTGTTCTGTGAGAGAATTTTCGGACCGAATAAGGACTGGGAATGTCATTGCGGTAAATACAAGAAGATCCGCTATAAGGGCGTGATCTGCGATCGTTGTGGTGTTGAGGTTACGAAGTCCAACGTACGTCGTGAGCGTATGGGACACATCGAGCTGGCAGCGCCGGTATCGCACATTTGGTACTTCAAGGGTATCCCGAGCCGCATGGGCTTGCTTCTGGATGTTTCCCCGAAGAACCTCGATAAAATTTTATACTTTGCATCTTACATTGTCCTCGATCCCGGCGAGACCGACCTCGTAAAGAAGCAGGTTCTCTCCGAGCAGGAGTACATGGATCATGTTGAGATGTACGGACGCAACGCTTTTAAGGCCGAGATGGGCGCTGAGGCTGTGAAGAAGCTGCTCGCTGAGATCGACCTGGATAAAGAAGCGGAAGAACTGAGCAATGAAGTCGTACATGCGAGCGGCCAGAAGAGAGCGCGTATCATGAAGCGTCTCGAGGTCGTAGAGGCATTCCGTAATTCCGGTAATAAGCCGGAGTGGATGATCCTCGACTGCATCCCGGTCATTCCTCCGGATCTGCGTCCTATGGTACAGCTCGATGGCGGTCGTTTTGCGACCTCTGACTTAAACGACCTGTACCGTCGTATCATCAACCGTAACAACCGTCTCGCTAAGCTTTTGGAGCTGCACGCGCCGGAGATCATTGTCCGCAACGAGAAGCGTATGCTTCAGGAGGCTGTGGACGCCCTGATCGATAACGGCCGTCGCGGTCGTCCGGTAACCGGTTCCGGTAACCGTACGCTGAAATCTCTGTCTGAGATGCTCAAAGGTAAGCAGGGACGTTTCCGCCAGAACCTCCTCGGTAAGCGTGTCGACTATTCCGGTCGTTCCGTTATCGTCGTTGGTCCTGAACTTAAGATCTACCAGTGCGGTCTCCCGAAGGAGATGGCGATCGAGCTGTTCAAGCCTTTCGTTATGAAAGAGCTGGTTAAGAATGGTTCCGCTCACAACATCAAGAGCGCGAAGAAGATGGTCGAGAAGCTCCAGCCCGAGGTTTGGGACGTTCTCGAGGACATCATCAAAGAGCATCCGGTTATGCTGAACCGTGCACCTACACTGCACCGTCTGGGTATCCAGGCGTTCGAGCCGATCCTCGTAGAAGGTAAGGCGATCAAGCTTCACCCGCTCGTATGTACCGCGTTCAACGCCGACTTCGACGGTGACCAGATGGCAGTTCACCTTCCTCTGTCTGTGGAAGCACAGGCTGAGTGCCGTTTCCTGCTTCTGTCCCCGAATAACCTGTTGAAGCCTTCGGACGGCGGCCCTGTTGCCGTTCCTTCTCAGGATATGGTTCTCGGTATCTACTACCTGACCCAGGAGCGCGAAGGCGAGATCGGCGAAGGTATGGTATTCCGCAACGTAAACGAAGCGATCATGGCTTACGAAAACCGCGTGATCAAGCTGCAGTCTAAGATCAAGGTTCGTATCAACAAGAAGCTTGAGGACGGCACCGAGGTTTCCGGTATCGTAGATTCCACTGTAGGTCGTTTGATCTTCAACGAGATCATCCCGCAGGATCTGGGCTTCGTAGAGCGTAATAAGCCGGAGGATTACCTCCTGCCGGAAGTTAACTTCCTCGTTAAGAAGAAGGAACTCAAGAAGATCCTCGAAAAAGTTATCAATACACATGGCGCTACCCGCACCGCAGAAGTTCTCGATGCGATCAAGGCCATGGGTTATAAGTACTCCACGAGAGCTGCCATGACGGTTTCCGTCAGCGACATGACCGTACCTGAGAAGAAGAAGGAAATGATCGCAGAGGCAGAGAAGCGCGTAGAGGAGATCGCAAAGCGCGCACGTCGTGGTTGGCTGACCGAAGAAGAGCGTTACAAAGAGACCGTCGATACATGGAGAGAAACGGACGATGCGCTCACCGCAGCCCTTCTTTCGAACCTTGACAAATATAACAACATATTCATGATGGCAGATTCCGGTGCCCGTGGTTCCGATAAGCAGATCAAGCAGCTGGCCGGCATGCGTGGTATGATGGCCGATACGACCGGACGTGCGATCGAACTCCCGATCAAGTCCAACCTGCGTGAGGGTCTGTCCGTACTCGAGTACTTCATTTCCGCACACGGTGCGCGTAAAGGTCTGTCCGATACAGCGCTTCGTACTGCCGACTCCGGTTACCTGACCCGTCGTCTCGTCGATGTATCCCAGGATCTCATTATCCGCGAAGTAGACTGCTGCGCAGATAAGATCGCTGAGAAGGGTCCGGACGCGATCCCTTACATGGAAATCAAGGCGTTCATGGACGGCCAGGAAGTCGTTGAGAGCCTCGAGGAGCGTATTACCGGACGTTTCATCGCCGAGAACATCGTAGATCCGGAAACCGGGGAAATGATCGTTAAGGCGAACCACATGGTAACTCCGAGAAGAGCATCCCGTGTTATTAAGACTCTGGAGAAGCTCGGAAGAGATTCCGTGAAGATCCGTACCATCCTGTCCTGTAAGTGCCGCAACGGCGTATGTGCAAAGTGCTACGGTGCGAACATGGCTACCGGTGAGCCGGTACACATGGGTGAAGCAGTCGGTATCATCGCTGCCCAGTCCATCGGTGAGCCCGGTACACAGCTTACGATGAGAACGTTCCACACCGGTGGTGTTGCCGGTGGTGATATCACACAGGGTCTTCCCCGTGTCGAGGAACTTTTCGAAGCACGTAAGCCGAAGGGTCTTGCGATCATCGCAGAGTTCGCAGGTCATGTTACCATTACCGAGTCCCGTCGCGGTCTGCGTGAGGTTACGATCACAGACGAAGACGGACTTGCTAAGACCTACGCGATCCCTTACAGCTCCCGTATCTGCGTTCAGGACGGCAGCTATGTAGAGGCCGGTGATCCTCTTACCAACGGTTCCATCAATCCTCACGACATCCTTAAGGTTAAGGGCGTTCGTGCGGTTCAGGATTACATGACCCATGAAGTTCAGAGAGTATATCGTCTTCAGGGTGTTGAGATCAATGATAAGCACATCGAAGTCATCGTTCGCCAGATGCTGAAGAAGGTTCGCGTCGAGGCTTCCGGAGATAGCATGGTTCTTCCGGGCAGCACGATGGATGTACTGGATTTCGAGCAGATGAACGAGCAGCTGATCGCCGAGGGTAAGGCACCCGCAGAAGGCAAGATCAACATGATGGGTATCACGAAGGCCTCTCTGGCCACGAATTCGTTCCTGTCGGCTGCATCCTTCCAGGAGACCACGAAGGTTCTGACCGAAGCCGCGATCAGCGGTAAGATCGACCCGCTCACCGGTCTGAAGGAGAACGTTATCATCGGTAAGCTCATCCCGGCAGGTACCGGCATGAAGAACTACGGAGAGATCCGCTTCAATACCGACTTCGACATGGAGAACATCCGCCTGGCTGCTGAGCGCGAGCGCAACCGCAGAAAGACGACCGAGGAAGACGAGGACGATGATGATCTTCTGCAGCTTTCGCTGGACGAACTCGACGATGTCGAGGGCGATTTCGCGGGAGATGAGGACATCGACGGAGCAGATTCCGAGGACGAATTCTCTGACGATCTCGCAGATGCATTTAAAGATATTTTCGCTGATGAACTCGGCGATCCGTCTGATAAGGACGAATAATAAAAGGAAAACGGCCATCGCCCGAAAGAGCGGTGGCCGTTTTTTGCTTGACGAAAACCGGTTTTTTCGGGTAAAATGAATATGATGTGATAAAAACACAGTTTGAACTAGGAAGGTTCGCAACGCGAACCCATAACAAGAAGAAAGGAGCCACGATGATCAAAAAGAAAAAGAACGACATCGAGATGATGGAAAAATACGCGCAGTTGTGTACCTGGTGCGGCACCATCGATGCCTCGTTGTATAAGAAATACAACGTTAACCGCGGACTCCGTGATATTACCGGTAAGGGTGTCCTGGCCGGACTGACGAAGATATCACTGATCGAATCAAAGAAGGAAAATGAAGACGGAACGGTGACTCCGATCGACGGACGTCTCCTGTATCGGGGGATCGATATCCATGATCTGGTCAATGGCTTTGTGAAGGACGGTCGTTTCGGTTTCGAAGAAACGGCTTATTTTTTACTCTTCGGCGCCCTGCCGAACCGGGAACAGCTGAAGGAATTTGAGGGGATCCTGGCGCAGAACCGGACATTGCCCACGAATTTTACACGCGACGTTATCATGAAAGCTCCGAGTAAGGACATGATGACCTCCCTGTCGAAGAGCATCCTGACGCTGGCGTCGTATGACAACGACACGGACGACCTGTCGCTGCCCAATGTACTGGCGCAGTGCATCATGCTCATCAGTGTATTTCCGATGCTCGCTGTGTACGGCTATCATGCCTACAACCACTACGAGCGCGGCAACAGTTTTTACATCCACTATCCGGATCCGAAGCTCTCCACGGCGGAGAACTTCCTGCGCATGCTGCGCCCGGATAAAAGTTATACGAAGCTCGAGGCGCAGGTACTGGACCTCGCGTTCATCCTCCATATGGAGCACGGAGGGGGCAATAATTCGACGTTTACGACGCATGTGGTATCCAGTTCGGGTACGGACACTTATTCGGCCATAGCGGCCGCCCTGGGCTCGCTAAAGGGGCCTAAGCACGGCGGCGCGAACCTGAAGGTCATCGCGATGATGCGAGACCTCAAGAAGCACGTGAAGCACCTGGATGACCCGGCGGAGGTGGAAGAGTATCTGGTGAAGCTCCTGCATAAGGAAGCTTTCGACCAGCAGGGCCTGATCTACGGCATGGGCCACGCGGTCTACTCGATCTCGGACCCGCGTGCCGAGATCTTCCGCGGTTTCGTCGAGAAACTTGCAGCAGAGAAAGGCTACGAGAAGGAATTCGCCCTGTATTCCATGATCGAAGAGCTGGCACCGAAGGTCATTGCCCGCGAACGCCATATCTACAAGGGCGTTTCGGCCAATGTTGACTTTTACAGCGGCTTTGTCTACAGCATGCTCGGCATCCCCGAGGAACTGTATACGCCGATGTTCGCTATAGCCCGTATCGTCGGCTGGAGCGCGCACCGCATTGAGGAACTGATCAACTGTGACAAGATCATTCGCCCAGCATACATGAGCGTGGCGGACGAAAACACATACATCGATCTGGATGAAAGATAAGGAAAAGGGGCTGTCCTACGGGACCCCCTTTTTCGTTGTATTTGATACGGCCAGACGGTGAAAACGGCCGATTTTCCTCTATGAAGGCGCCGGATTTTGTGTTATAATTTAAGGTAAGCCACAGATCCGGAAGAACGGACCGGCAACAGGGGGTAGAAGATGGAGCAGCAGAGGACCAAATTCAAAACGCCCGCGGACTCCCGCACGGAGTGGATGAAGGTCATACAATATGAGGACATCAACGGCAGCGGGCGGTTGTTCGGCGGCCGGCTGATGGAGTGGATGGACGAAGTCGCGGGTATCGCCGCGACACGGCATTGCAACGATTATGTAACTACGGCTGCGGTAGATAACCTGCAGTTTAAGAACGGCGCTTACATCAACGACATGGTGGTGATCGTCGCCATCCCTACCTATGTGGGGCGGACGTCGATGGAGGTCCGGGTGGACGTGTACATCGAGAGCCGCGAGGACGGCAGCCGGCGCGTCATTAACCGCGCGTACTTCACGGAAGTTTGCGTGAGTAAGGAGGGCTGCCCCAAGCCGGTGGAATACGGCCTGCAGCTCGTGACGGAGAACGACCGCATCGAGTGGGACGGCGCACAGAAGCGGATCGAGGTGCGCAAGCACCGCCGCAATGAAGGCTTTTAAGCCTTTGGAGGCACTATGGAACGCAGTAAGATCATAATCCGGACCGGTTTCCTCGGAATTCTGGTCAATATGATCCTGGCCGCTTTTAAGGCGGTGGTGGGCTGGCTTTCCGGCTCCATCGCCATTATCCTGGACGCGGTCAATAACTTAAGCGATGCGTTGTCTTCGGTGATCACGATCATCGGTGCGCGTTTCGCCGTGAAAAAACCGGATAAGGACCACCCGTTCGGGCACGGACGTTCGGAGTACGTGGCTGCCAGCGTGATTGCGGTGATCATCCTGTACGCAGGTGTTACGGCGCTGATCGAATCGGTGAAGAAGATCATTCACCCGACCACGCCGGACTACGGCGTCCCGACGCTGATCATCGTCGCGGTCGCTGTCCTGGTGAAGATCTTTCTGGGACGGCATTTCATATCCGTCGGAAAGAAGGTGGACTCGGAGACGCTCGTCGGATCGGGACGTGACGCCCTGATCGACTCGATCGTTTCCTTCGCGACCCTGGTCGCGGCGGTCATCTTCATGACCACGTCGGTGCGGATCGAAGCCTATCTCGCGGCGGGCATTTCCCTGCTGATGATCCGCGCGGGCATCGACATCCTGCGGGATACACTGTCCAAGATATTGGGAGAGCGCCCCAGTTCCGAGAAGGCCCGTGAGATCAAGAAGATCGTCATGGAGTACCCGGAGGTGTACGGGGTCTACGATCTGGTCCTGCACAACTACGGACCGGAGGTGCTGATCGGCTCGCTGCATGTGGAAGTCCGGGACGACATGACCGTCGCCGAACTGGACCGCCTGGAACGAGACATTTCCGAGCGTATCTTTGACGACTGCCGCGTGGTACTGACCGGCATCAGCGTCTACGGGCGCAACATGCGGGATGACCATGTGAATGACCTTTTGAAGGACATTCGCAGGATCGTGATGGACCACGAGTACGTCCTTCAAATGCATGGCTTTTATTTGAATAAGGAAACTAAGGACATACAGTTTGACGTCGTCATCGACTACGACGCGCCGGATCGTATGGCCGTGTATCGGGAGACGGTGCAGGATGTCTGCGAGCATTTCCCGGAGTATAAATTCAAGATCACGTTTGACGCGGACGTCAGTGATTGAGACAGGAGGTTTTATCATGGATGAAGTATTGGAGTTTTTAAAGAAGGCGGAAACGTATTATCTGGCGACGGTAGAGGGCGACCAGCCCCGTGTGCGTCCGTTCGGCACGATCCATAAGTTTGACGGTCGCCTGTATATCCAGACCGGTAAGGTAAAGGATGTGTCTCACCAGCTCGAGGCGAACCCGAAGTTCGAGCTTTGCGCGTTTTGCAACGGCACCTGGCTGCGCATCGCGGGCAAGCTGATCCCCGACGAGCGTATCGAGGCGAAGGAGAGCATGCTGGATGCATATCCGACCCTGAAGCACATGTATGCGGCGGATGATGACAACACCGAAGTTCTGTACATGCAGGACGTCGTAGCGACATTTTCCTCGTTCACGACTTCACCGAAGACGATCGAATTCTAAAAGGCGGACCGATACATGCAAAAATACAACAGTCCTTTGTTAAATGCAGTGGACGATATCGTTGATTACATGCTTCTGAACCTGCTGACGTTAGTGTGTTGCATCCCAGTGTTCACCATCGGAGCGGCGATGACCGCGCGTACATTTACCGCGATGAAGATGCTCCGCGGCCAGTCCGAGGGCATCAAGAAGCCCTTCTTCCGCTCGTTTAAGCAGAACTTCAGGCAGGCGACCATCCTGACGGTGATCATGTTCGCCATGTTGCTGTTCCTCTTCTGGGACTGGAACCTGGTGGGCCAGGAGCAGGCGGGGCTGGCGACGAAGGCGCTGCTCTTCGGAGCGACGATCTTCGTGTTCATGATCTCGTGGATGGTGTTCCCCTTCCTATCCCGTTACACGGTGACGATCGGGGAGGCACTGAAGGGAGCGTTCGTCATGTCGTTCACGCACCTGTTCCACTCGTTCTTCGGCCTGGTGATCATCATTGCCCCGATCCTGTTTGGTGTGTGGCATATGTACTGGGCGTGGCTCATCTGGCTTGCGCTCACGACGGCGACCCTGATCATCAACACGAATTTCTTTATCAAAGCTTTCGATAAATTCGAACGCGAGCAGCGCATCGGCGCGTACGAGAATGCGACCGATGAGGAGCTCGCGGCGTTCGAGAAGCCGAAGAAAGAGCGCAAGTCAAAGAAGCCTGAGGTGCATAGACACACATTGTCCGAGGCGGCAGCGCTGGTGAACAAAGCGGCGGAGGAAGAGGACGAGGCTGGCGAGGAACTGACGTCCGCAGGAGAGACGGCGGAAGATTTTGAAGAGGCCGAGAGAGCAGAAGACGAGGCTGAAAATTCGGAGAATTAGAAGAAGCTAAGAGGCCGAGAAAGCAGAAGACAAACCCGGAATTCTGAAGTTTCAGAAGAGAGAGTTCGGAAACTGTAAATATCGAATGATTAAATATGGAAAAGTCGGGAGTGACCTGTATGGTCACTCCCGACTTGCATTTTAGGCATTCGATCGGAAGCCCCCATCACTTATAAGTATTTGGCTACCGTCATTGCATCTTATAATGAGTGAGGTTTGTATAAGATGCAATTTAAGAGAAGCTTCATAAGCACATGCATCCGATAGCGTGTCGAGGCAGCATAGGATGCAAAAGCAAGAAGCCGGAATTTCAAAATGCATCCTATGGCGTGGCGATACGCGCCTGGGATGCATAGGGGAGCGGGCCGAAGACTGCCGTGAGGAGAAAACGAGTTCCGGTGGCAGGCTTTTAAATCCAGGAAGTGAGCCGAAGACTGCCGTGAGAAGATAAAGCGTCCCGGTGGCAGGCTTTTAAACCCGGGAAGTGAGCCGAAGACTGCCGTGAGAAGATAAAGCGTCCCGGTGGCAGGCTTTTAAACCCGGGAAGTGAGTCGAAGACTGCCGTGAGGAGAAAACGAGTTCCGAGGCAGTCTTTAACACGCGGAAAGTGACACAAAAACAGCGCCGTGGTTGACACGGCGCTGTTGGAAACATGAGATACGTGCGGCATAGAACAGGCGCAGCTAAAACCGGAACAACCTCAGCGCCGAAATCCCCATCCTACCGGTTTTCATATTCCGCAGACTCTTTCGAGATCTGCATCTGGTAGTGGCTCGGGGAGACACCATACTCCTTCTTAAATGCACGGTAGAAACTGGAGTAATCCGTGAAGCCGCAGTTGGTGAAGGTCGAGAGAATCTCGCCGTTTTCACGAAGCGCGTCGCGGAATAAGGCAAGGCGCTTTTTTTGGATGTATTTGTGGATCGAGATGCCCAGGTGTTCTTTGAACACGTGGGAGATGTGGCACTTGCTTACGAAGAACTCGCGTGCCAGGTCGTCGAGCGAGATCGGCTCGGTGAGATGGTTGTCGATGTAGGCGATCAGGCTCTGCGACAAATGCGCCGTCTCACGCAGCTTCGGCGGATTATCCCGCTCGTAGATGCTGCGGTTGATATCCAGGATCAGGCCGGAGATCAGCAGGTCGACCTTTGCATCCTTACCGAAGCGTGTCTGGTGCGTCTCCTGGATGATCTCGAAGAGCTTTGACTGGAATGCATTGAAGGCGATGGTATCGTAGTGGTGGATATAGCGGTGCTCCTCCTCCGCCAGCTGGAAGATATATGCAAAGTCGGGGGAAATGCTTCGGAAGTGCTGGTAGTAGTCGCGGCTGACCCACAGGACGAAACGCTGGTAGCGCTTTCCGGGATCGTGTGAGATCGCATAGTGCGAGACGCCCGGCGGCATCAGAACGACATCGCCCGGCACCAACTGGTGCGGATCGGTCCCGATATTGAATTCGATGTTCCCATTAACGAAGAAATAGATCTCGTAGTAAGAATGGGAGTGCGGCTGCGTAGGTGTAAAGTGCAGGTCGCTGTAATAGAAGATCTCGAAATCTTCGGATATCATATATTGGCGCGTCGTAAATACGGTGCGCAGATCTTTTCTGAGTTCGTTTGGCATATTACTTTTCCTATCGTTTTTGTGGATGTTTATACGATTTTTGTTGAAAACAGTCGCACAAACTGTGCGAATTGCCCCCAACTAAAACAATTATAACATAATAGCACAGGTTTTGCAATACAGTCGACAATGTTAGCAATGGTAGTACTTTTAAAAATATTTTATAATTCATTCAAGTAGGGAAAGCGGAACGGATAAAGGAGAAGCAGACTCCTGTTTCGTGATTTCCATACCAGACAAATCCCCATCAAGAAAAGAAGATCACATTTTAATGAATTGAATGACGTGTGTAGCGCGACCCCGGATGGGTGCGCTTTCGTTTTTGCGTGAAAGGATTTGCCTGTGGTTAGGAGGAGTAGAGAAAAAGTGGAAGCAGAAACAAAGCCTATTGAGCCAAAGGCTGATTACGGATTACCGACCACAAAACTCAAAGGTCACAAAACCAGTTACATGCGGCGTTACTGGCAGTTATATGCCATGCTGTTGCTGCCGGTCGTGTACTTTATCATATTTAAGTACATTCCCATGATCTATGTGCAGGCTGCCTGGAAGGATTATAAACTGGATGGAACCAGCATCTGGAACATGCCTTGGACGTCGAAGAACGGTTGGAAGCATTTCATTGATGTATTTAAGAATAAGCAGTTTAAGCAGGCGCTGTGGAATACAGTCACCCTGAACCTGTTGGATCTGGTAGTCGGATTTGCGGTTCCGATCATCTTCGCATTGATCCTGAACGAACTTCGTATGAAGAAGTTTAAGAGAACGGTGCAGACCGTTGCATACATGCCGCACTTCCTTTCATGGGTCGTTATCTACGGCCTGGCAGTTCAGCTGTTCGCAACGAACACCGGTATCGTTAACAATGCACTCGAAGGTATGGGCATTCCCCGTATCGGTTTCCTGGATAAAGAGATCCCATGGATCATCATGTATGTCCTGATCGGTATCTGGCAGAGTTTCGGTTGGAACTCGATCCTGTACCTGGCGGCGATCACATCCATTAACCCCGAACTGTATGAGGCAGCATCGGTGGATGGCGCCGGAAGATTTAAAAAGATGTGGCACATTACCCTGCCGGGTATTCGTCCTACCATCGTTATCCTGTTGATCATGAGCATCGGTAACATCATCGGTTCCGGTTTCGATCGTCCGTACGCGTTGCAGAAGCCGCTCGTGCTCAATGTATCGGAAGTACTTTCTACCTACATTTACAAGATCGGTATCGTCGGAAGTAAGTGGGAGAGAGGTATTGCGATCGGCCTGTTCCAGTCCGTAGTCGGAGTATTCTTCCTGCTGACGGCGAACAAACTGGCCAGAAAATTAGGAGATCGAGGTATTTGGTAAGATGAAGATGAAAGAAAACAGTACGCCGGAGTTGGAGCTTCCCGTTGCGTCGAAACGCAAAAGCAAACTCAACCGGCTTCATGCCAGCGATTATGTATTCATTATAATATGCATATTCGTGATCATAATCTGCCTGTTGCCTTTGGTGAACCTGTTGGCACGTTCACTGTCCGGATCGGAATACCTGATCCGAAACAAGGTTTCCCTTTGGCCGAAAGGATTTAACCTGACTGCTTACGAGGCAGTATTCAAAGAGTCCGAATATCGCTGGGCATTTGTATGGACCGTCTTCCTGACGGTAGTGGGAACATTACTTTCCCTGACTATGACGACGCTGTGTGCGTTCCCGTTGATCTTTGATAAGTTAAAGGGCCGCGGCGCCATGAACATCATGATCACCATCACGATGTTCTTCAATGCCGGCACCATGCCGAACTATTTGCTGTTCAAGCAGTTAAACATGTTGGACACACCGTACGTACTTTTGATACCGTTCTGTCTGTCCGTATTCAATATGATCATCATGCGTAGCTTCTTCTACGGAATTCCGGACTCCCTGCGTGAGTCTGCAGAACTGGACGGAGCGAGCTTCTTCCAGATCCTCACGAAGATCTACCTGCCGCTTTCGAAGCCGGTCATCGCGACATTGGCCCTGTATTATGCGGTAGGCCGTTGGAACGGTTATTCCGACGCGTTGATGTTCGCACATAACAATAAAAAGAACTGGCCGTTGCAGCTGTACCTGTGGAACATGCTTCAGGGACAGAGCAACATCGATACAACACTCGATAACAGTTCCGTCGGTTACGCCGAACAGACGAAGGCGGCCGTCGTTATGTTTTCCACCATTCCGATCCTGTGCATCTATCCGTGGTTGCAGAAGTATTTCATCCACGGTGTAACGGTCGGAGCGGTTAAGGAATGATCCACGTTAGTAGCAGCAATGTTATTATATATATCAAGAAAGGAATTGTAACTATGAAGAAACAAGCTATTGCATTGGCGCTTGCAGCGTCCATGACAGCGACACTTGTTGGTTGTGGTGAGAAGGATACTAAGGAAACTACCACAGCCAATGCGACACAGGCTCCGGGCGGAACTGAAGCTACAAAGGCTACCGAGGGCGGCAACAATGATACTACCACGGTTGCAGATCCCGGCACTAAGGCTGAAACTCCTGAGTTCTCGAACGGTAAGTTCAAAGAGACTAAGAAGATCCGCGTAGAAGTTTACGATCGTTCCCCTGAGGGCGGCACAGATGCAGCTGACAACATGTACACCGACTACATCAAGAAGGGCATGTTGGAGGATCACAACGTAGAAGTTGAGTTCGTAAAGGTTCCTCGTTGGACCGAGGGTCAGGAACTGAACAACCTGCTTTCCGCAGGAACCGCTCCTGATATCTGCGTAACTTACGACTACCCGACCATTCAGAACTACGCTAACCGTGGCGGTGTTCTGGATATGGCTCCGTTCCTTAACGATTACAAGGCTGACTGCCAGAACCTTTGGACCTGGCTGGGCGACACCAACATCAACTGGAATAAGGATCCGAAGACCGGAACCATCTGGGCGATCGAAGGTAAGAGAGCTACATCTAACCGTATCGTTACTTTCATCCGTAAGGACTGGCTGGATAAGTTAGGACTTAAGGAGCCCACCACGAAGGAAGAGTTCGAGAAGTGCCTCGTTGCTTTCCGTGACAATGCTTCTACTCTCCTCGGCGACGACGCTGATAAGATGATCCCTTACTCCGTATCCTACGATGTAGGTTGGAGAGCAGGTACTCTTATCGAGTCTTTCATTGACCCTAACATCTCTGACCGTGACTACTATGTAAACGGTTTCGATGATAGAAAGTTCACCATGCCTGGTACCAAGGATGCGATCAAGCTCCTCAACAAGTGGTACAACGATGGCCTTATGTGGAAGGATTTCGCTCTGTATGGTGCGGATGACGCTACTGAGGACAACAACATGAAGGCTGGTTTCGTAGGCGCTATCACTCACAACTGGGATTACGTATTCCGTAACGGCGACAAGTCCATCAACGCTGAACTGAAGAACCTGGTTGGCGCAGATGCTAAGTTCGTAGCTATCGATCCGTTCGAAGATAAGAACGGTACACACACTAAGTTCGTTACCTCTACAGCTGGTGACCGTAAGTTGTTCTTCCCTGCTACATGTAAGGAGCCTTTGGCTTGCCTTATGTACCTGGATTGGATCTCTGATCCTGAGCACATCCAGTTCCTGCAGCTCGGTGAAGAGGGCGTAGGCCACGAGAAGTCTGCTGATGGTAAGTACTACATTACAAAGAAGATCGAAGGCGGCAACAAGGCGTTCATGAACTCCGGTAGCAACATCGACCTTACGATCACCTGCAACGGTCTCCGTCTTGCAACTGAGGAAGCTACCACATTGACAACCGCTAACAGCTATGCTGAGAACGATCCCGCTCTTGTAGCAGGCGCTGATAAGATTGCTAAGACCAACATGAGATACGACAAGAACGTAGCAGTTGGTGCGATCGAGGCTGAAGATGGCCAGGGCCAGATCCTCGGCGATAAGAGAAACGCTGCATTCCAGAAGGCTGTTGTATGTAAGCCCGATCAGTTTGATAGCGTTTGGGATGAGAACATGGCTGATTACATGACCTCCGGTGGTCAGGAGATCCACGATGAGCGTGACGAAGCATGGGTTAAGACCTATGGCGACGTTTCTTCTCTTCCGCAGTAATATCGCATAATCATTCGACACTAGTCAAATAGTTACTCAATAATCACGAATCCCCCTATTCATATCTGGTTTCAGTATGTTATAGGGGGATTTGTGTCTATTATAGTTTGAAATAAGGGATTATCAGTGTGTACGGGAAGCTCCTTCGCGAGCCAGGAAAGGGATAACCAAATTGTAGAGGGAAATTAAAAAGGAATAATAATCTGTTAGGATCATCCCAAATCAAAAGGAGAGGAGGCATTTAGGTTAGAAACAGATGTTGGAAAAAGATAGGGATGCGCTTTTTCTGCTTTATAGAACGAGAGGAAATAATATGAAAGGAAAACAAATCATACGTAATCATGTATACGTTGTGCTTTTTGCACTTCTGTTTATTGCTGCGCTTGGTTTTGGCACTGTTTCAGCCGAAGCTTCGACATCTCGTGATAGCGGGATGGAGCTGGTGGCAGCGCCTGTGAGCGTGGATGCATTATTCGGCAGTTCATTCAGGATACACAAAGAGTTTACCCTGAATTTTAATTCCGGTGGTGGCTCGGGAAGTCAGTCAGCTGTTTTCTCAAGCACCGGCTCTATCACATTGCCGAGTTGTAGGTATTCAAAAACCGGTTATCATTTTACCGGTTGGAAGATCGGATCCCGTGTCTACTCAGAGGGGTCTAAATTTGCATGTGATTCGTACGGATCTACAACTGCAACCGCGCAGTGGTCGGCAAATAGTTATACGGTCAGATATGATGCAAACGGTGGTTCCGGTTCCATGTCGAATACATCTGCAACCTACGATTCGAGTTTTAATCTTAGATATAATAGCTTTTCCAGAACCGGTTATTCGTTTGCGGGCTGGTCATGCAACGGTTCGAATTACAGTGATCATGCGTCTGTGAGAAATCTTACAACCAGTGGTACGGTTACAATGTATGCCCGGTGGAGCCCGAACTCGATCACGATCTATTTTGAAGATGGCGGGGGCTATGGGTCGCAGTCGCCGATCTATACCTCATATGGAAGCTCGGTAACACTTCCGGTTTGCTCTTATGCACGGGATGGTTACCATTTTACAGGATGGAAGATCAACGGAACGGTTTATTCCGCTGGATCGTCTATATCAAACCCCTGTACCGGCGGTCAGGTCTCTGCAACGGCTCAGTGGGCAGTAAATACCTATACCATCGCGTTTAGTGCGAACGGCGGCTCAGGTTCCATGGGCAGTATTACTGCGGCGTATGGCACGGCGGTCACACTTCCGGCCAATGGATTTTCCAAAACGGGCAGTTCATTTACCGGATGGACCTGTAACGGAACCAGTTATGGCAACGGAGCTTCCGTAAAGAATCTTACTTCAATTAACGGAGCAACGGTCACTATGACCGCGCAGTGGAGGGCGAACGGTTACACGATCTACTTCGAAGATAATGGTGGAACCGGAACGCAGTCTCCTATCTCTACAACTTACGGCGCGACGGTGACATTGCCCGCATGTTCGTTCGCCCGCACGGGTTACCGGTTTGCGGGATGGAAGATCAACGGTAAGGTCTACAATGCAGGCGATAAGGTACAGAACCTCTGCACCGGCGGCCAGGTTGCTGCAACGGCGCAGTGGACACCGATCACCTACACGATCGCCTTTGCGGCAAACGGTGGCAGCGGTACGATGTCGAGCATTACGTTGAAGTACGATGAGACCAAAGCACTGCCGAAATGTGCTTTCAGTATCACCGGCAGTTCATGTACCGGATGGACCTGGAACGGAAAGACTTATGCAAACGGAGCTTCCGTAAAGAACCTTACCTCTACGAACGGAGCGACATTAACCTTTACCGCGCAGTGGAAGGTGAACAGTTACACGATCGTCTTTGAAGAAAACGGCGGAACCGGAACACAGCCTAATATCAGTACAACTTACGGCGCGACGGTTACATTGCCCGTATGTTCGTTCGCACGCACGGGCTACACCTTTGCGGGATGGAAGATCAACGGAACGGTCTACAAAGCAGGCGATAAAGTAAAGAATCTCTGCACCGGCGGCCAGGTCGTGGCAACGGCGCAGTGGACACCGATCACCTACACGATCGCTTTTGCGGCAAATGGCGGAACCGGTACGATGTCGAGCATTACGTTGAAGTACGATGAGACCAAAGCGCTGCCGAAATGTGCTTTCAGTATCACGGGCAGTTCATGTACCGGATGGACCTGGAATGGAAAGACATACGCAAACGGAGCTTCCGTAAAAAACCTTACCTCTACGAACGGGGCGACATTAACCTTTACCGCACAGTGGAAGGCGAACAGTTACACGATCGTCTTTGAAGAAAACGGCGGAACCGGAACACAGTCTCCCATCAATACAACATACGGCGCGACGGTTACATTGCCCGCATGTTCGTTCGCACGTTCAGGCTACAGCTTTTCGGGATGGAAGATCAATGGAACGGTCTACAAAGCAGGCGACAAGGTAAAGAACCTCGTAACCGGCGGCCAGGTCATGGCAACGGCTCAGTGGAAGGGCAATCCTTACACCATCACCTTTGCAGCAAACGGCGGAACCGGAACGCAGTCTAATATCAGTACAACATACGGCACGACGGTGACATTGCCTGCATGCTCGTTTACACGCACCGGCTACACCTTTGCGGGATGGAAGATCGGCAGCAAGATCTATAAAGCAGGCGATAAAGTCAAGGATCTCGTAACAAGCGGCAAAATCACTGCAACGGCGCAGTGGACACCGATCACCTACACGATCGCCTTTGCAGCAAATGGCGGAACCGGATCGATGTCCAAAATTACCGTCAAATATGATGAAACAAAAGCGCTTCCGAAATGTTCGTTCAGCAAAGCCGGGAGTACGTTTGCAAGCTGGAAATGGAATGATAAGACATATGCAAACGGAGCTTCCGTAAAGAACCTTACCTCTACGAACGGAGCGACATTAACGTTTACCGCGCAGTGGAAGGCGAACAGTTACACGATCGTCTTTGAAGAAAACGGCGGAACCGGTACGCAGGCTAATATCAGTACAACATACGGCGCGACGGTTACATTGCCCGTATGTTCATTCGCACGCACGGGGTACACCTTTGCGGGATGGAAGATCAACGATACGGTCTACAAAGCAGGCGATAAGGTAAAGAATCTCTGCACCGGCGGCCAGGTCGTGGCAACGGCGCAGTGGACACCGATCACCTACAAGATAGCCTTTGCGGCAAACGGCGGAACCGGTACGATGTCGAACATTACGGTGAAGTACAATGAGACGAAAACACTTCCGAAATGTTCGTTCAGCAAAGCCGGGAGCTCATTTACCGCATGGAAATGGAATGATAAGACATATGCAAACGGAGCTTCCGTAAAGAACCTTACATCTACAAACGGAGCAACGATTACCTTTACCGCGCAGTGGAAGGCGAACAGCTACACGATCGTCTTTGAAGATAACGGCGGAACCGGAACGCAGGCTAATATCAGTACAACGTACGGCGCAACAGTGACATTGCCCGTATGTTCGTTCGCACGCACGGGCTACACCTTTGCGGGATGGAAGATCAACAATACGGTCTACAAAGCGGGCGATAAGGTAAAGAATCTCTGCACTGGCGGTCAAGTCGTGGCTACGGCTCAGTGGACACCGATCACGTACAAGATCGCCTTTGCGGCAAACGGCGGAACCGGTACGATGTCGAGCATTACGTTGAAGTATGATGAGACCAAAGCGCTGCCGAAATGCGCGTTCAGCTACACCGGAAGTTCGTTTACCGGATGGAAATGGAACGGAAAGACATACGCAAACGGAGCTTCCGTAAAGAACCTTACTTCTACGAACGGAGCGACATTAACATTTACCGCGCAGTGGAAGGCGAACAGTTACACGATCGTCTTTGAAGAAAACGGCGGAACCGGAACGCAGGCTAATATCAGTACAACGTACGGCGCGACGGTTACATTGCCCGTATGTTCGTTCGCCCGCACAGGCTACAGCTTTGCGGGATGGAAGATCAACGGAACGGTCTACAAAGCAGGCGATAAGGTAAAGAATCTCTGCACCGGCGGTCAAGTCATGGCTACGGCTCAGTGGAAGGGCAATCCTTACACGATCGCCTTTTCGTCAAACGGCGGAAGCGGAAAGCAGTCTTCTGTCAATACAACGTACGGCGAGACGGTGACATTGCCCGCATGCTCGTTCACACGCACCGGCTGTAGCTTTGCCGGATGGAAGATCGGTAGCAAGGTCTATAAAGCAGGCGAAAAGGTGAAGAATCTCTGCACCGGCGGCCAGGTTGTGGCAATCGCTCAGTGGAAGGGAAATCCCTACACGATCGTTTTTGAAGAAAACGGCGGAACCGGAACGCAGGCTAATATCAGTACAATGTATAGCGCGACGGTGACATTGCCCGCGTGTTCTTTCGCCCGCACCGGTTACAGCTTTGCTGGATGGAAGATCAACGGAACGGTCTATAAAGCTGGCGATAGGGTAAAGAACCTCTGCACCGGCGGTCAAGTTGTGGCTACGGCTCAGTGGAAAGGGAATACCTACACGGTTCAGTTTGACCCGAGCGGCGGCGTAGGCAACATGGATGATCAGGTTATGGTCTACGGAACGTCGAAGAAGCTGAGCTTGAATACCTTTACGAAGACCGGCTACACATTTGCCGGCTGGACGCGTACAAAGGGCTCCACAACAATAGATTTAAAAGATGAACAGGCGGTTGCAACACTGGCACCGCGTCAGGGACAGGTAGTGACGCTTTATGCGGTTTGGCATCGAAATCCGACCTATTCATTGATCTTTAACCCCATGGGCGGCACAGGTTACATGGAGCAGGAATATTTCGTATGGGGTGTTCCTCAGAAGATCCAGAAGAACCAGTTTAAATACTTTGGAAAGGTATTTGTCGGATGGTCTAAAACCAGAAACGGAACCAAAGCCGACTATGTTGATGAGCAGGTAGTTTCTTCGGTCATCAAGCAAGAAGGCGCTGTTGTTGAACTGTTTGCTGTTTGGAAGGATTCGACTACCTACACATTAAGATTCAACTCAAACGGCGGCACCGGAACCATGGCAGACCAGCCCATGACTTACGATGTGTCGGAAAGCATCCGCGTGAATACGTTTAAGAAAAAAGGTTATTATTTTGCCGGTTGGAGCCTTACAAAGAACCCGCTCGTGAAGAAATACTCCGATGGTCAGTTTGTATCCAGAGTTACCGCAACAGACAAGGCGATCGTCACTTTGTACGCGATCTGGGAGGTGGCTCCTGTGTATAAGGTGAGATTTGACTCAAACGGCGGCTCAGGCTTAATGAGCATCCAGCAGCATGTTTACGGTGAAAGTACGGCGCTCACCAAAAATGCGTTCAAGCGTACCGGTTATACTTTCATGGGATGGTCGACAGATAAAAAAGCTACTACAGCGACCTACCGGGACGAGCAACCTGTAAAGAACCTTTCGTCCACAAATGGCGAAACCATAGTTTTGTATGCAATATGGAGTCAGAACAAGTATTCCATCGTTTACTATCCGAACAATGGAAAGTCGCCCACAACAGTGGCTATGACTGGCGGCAAGGATGTGGTGATAGCAGAGAATACGTTCAAGAAGGCGAACAGTGAATTTGTCCTTTGGAATACGAAGTCTGATGGTACCGGAACGTGTTACACTGCAGGCCAGACACTTAAGAAAGGCTTTGATGCGCAGAATAATGAGACCATTAGACTGTATGCGCAGTGGCGGTCAGATAGGATCACATCGACAGATAAAGGAAAAACCTTTAAGTATGAAGCATGGGTATTGCCCAAGACATATGTGTATATACCCTTTGTAAAACCGGCAACTGTTCCTGCTTCTAGTACGGGATTGTATAAGTCCGAATATTCTAATCCTGATTTTACTATCATGGTTAACGGTTACGATATAACAGCTCCGTTTGCGGATGGCGAATTAGATGGATATATTCATTTGCTTCCGGATGGAAGTGCACCGAATGCGCAGGTTTCAAGCAATGATCTATATATCTATAATAATGCTGATGAGCCCAAATATGTAAAATTGAGTTTTGTTTCGGATCAATATTCGTACACTCTGGATGGACATACATCTATGGTGTGGAAAGTTAACCCCTATGCATTGAGTTCATTTCCGGCGCCTTACAATTGTTCAATTTGGGAGGTGTATTTATGCCCGGATGACATATCCATGATTTTGACTATGGATGGTATGCAAAAGAAACTCAAAGAAGTGGAACAATACATTAACATAAGCAAAGACGATTTTTGGGAAAAAGCTAGAGGAATAGGTAAAGCTAGTCTTGAGATCGCCATGACGGTTATTCCTAAGCTTGATATCCCGTATGTGAGTAAAATAGTTACGTTTATTGGATATATAAGAAAAGGAAAGAGTATTTTTGATATATTTGCGGATTTAAATAATAAACCTGCAGTCGGTAAATCGGCCGAGTCTAAACGAACGATGGTTGATTGGCTTTCAAATAGTGTAGAAAACATCAAGGGGGTTAAGTATATTGCTGAACCAGCATTGGATGTATCAGAATATATGAAACCTGGAACTGATCCGTCGAATTATAATAATCTAAAGTATAAATTAGTACGGGTTGATTACGGCATTCACTTCACGATATTGGTGGATAATTCAGATCCTACAAAGGATGTGTTGTTTATTATACCGGGTGGAGATCTTAAACAGTGGGATTGTACGAATGTTTCTATGCGTTATGGGGCTAAGGGAGTAGCAGTTACAGGTATTGATGCAGCGTTTGAAGCAGCTACACGATTGCAGAAGGTTAATGTTACTCCATGGGATTCTACTAATATTTCACAAAAGGGTGAATTGAAGTTCTCTTTACAGCCATAGACTAATAATCGGGCAATAAGAACGGATAATACATCCATTAGTAGTAAAGTATACCCTAGGAAAGGGCCTGTGAAAAAACGAGTAATCGTTTTTCACAGGCCCTTTCCTTTAAAAAAATCACATCTCGGGCGATGTGATAGCAAAGGGTTTATAAATATTTCATTTGCTTTTCCTTTGAAGATTATGTATAATAAGAGTAATGGTGGCGCAATTTGCGTTTTATTGCGCTTTTAACTGAATTCATTATTGCTTTATCAGATTATTTCGGCGTTTTATCCGCCCGTCTGGAAGTGCGCCGGTCAGGAATGGGGGCATCCGCAGGATGCTAGGAAGGGTGCAATATGGATACGACAACAACTAAAGGGAATAGCAGAAGTCTCAGAATTGTGCAGATGCTTCTTCTGTGTGTATTTGGCATCGGCCTGAATGTGCTATGTTCGACGATTGCATCACATTTTTCATGGAGGATCTACCTGGATGCCGTGGGAACGGTCTTCACGGCGGTCTTCGGCGGTTATATTCCCGGCGTTATCACCGGTATCCTGACGAACCTGTTCACGGGCATTCTGATCGATGACAGTTCGTTCTACTATGGTTCGCTGAATGTGCTTATTGCCATCATTTCCGCATACATGGCGCGTAAAGGCCTCTTACGGAAGCCTTGGGGTGTTTTGGCGTGTATCTTAAGTCTGGCGGCGGTCGGCGGCTTTTTGGGCGCGTTGATCTCCTGGTGCATCAATGGCGCTGTGAAGGAAGGCTTTGGCGTAGATAAGGAAATCTTTTCTGCGGCGCATTGGGGAGAGTTCATTAACTCCATTCTCGCAGATCTGTTCCGGGATCTTTTGGATAAGACCGTTACGGTCCTGCTCGTGCTCATACCGTACTTCCTGATACCGAAGAATATTCGCAGAAAACTTCGGTTCCGTGGCTGGCAACAGCGAGCGCTGAGCCATGAGGAGAAGGATGAACTGGCGAAACTGACGACGCGGCGCACTTCGCTCCGTACGAAACTGATCGTCCTGTTTCTCGCTTTTTCGCTCTTTATATCCGCATGGGCATGCGGCGTCAGCTTATGGGTATATAAGAAAAGCGCTGAAGATGAAAAAACCCGTCTGGCGCAGGAGACTGCAGCCCTCGCGGCGGCGGTCATTGATCCGGAACAGATCGACGCCTATCTGCTCTTGGGTCAGCATGTGCAGGGATACAGGAAGACTGAGGACCTTCTGAAAGGCATCAAAGAAACATCTCCCGATATCGAATACGTGTATGTATATAAGATCGAGGAAGATGGCTGCCATGTTGTTTTTGATGTGGATACAGAATCAGTCGAGGGCCAGGAACCCGGGGCGGTTATCCCGTTTGACCCTTCGTTTGAGAAGTTTATTCCGGATCTGCTGGCAGGGAAAGAGATCGACCCCGTCGTTTCGGACGATATGTTCGGCTGGCTTTTAACGGTTTATCAACCTGTGAAAAACCAATACGGTGAAACCGTATGCTACGCGGCCGTCGACATCTCCATGAAACAGCTCACGGCGAATAATATCATCTTCCTGACAAAGATGATCTCCCTGTTCCTGGGCTTTGTGCTGTTGGCACTGGTCTTGGGCTGGTGGTTCGCGGAATACAACATTACCTTCCCGGTCAATGCGATGGCGCAAAGCTCCGGATCCTTTGCCTACAATAACGGTGAAGGGCTTGAGGAGAGCGTTGAAAACCTGAAACAGCTGGATATTCGCACAGGCGACGAGATCGAGAACCTGCACCAGACGTTGATCAAGATGAGTACCGATGCGGTACAGCATGTGGAGGATCTGGAGGCGAAAAACGATACCATCTCGAAGATGCAGACCGCACTGATCGTCGTGCTTGCGGACATGGTGGAAGGCCGTGACGAAGATACCGGAGATCACATCAAAAAGACCTCCGCTTACGTGAGGATCATCATGGAAGGCTTGCGAAAGAAAGGCTATTATACGGAACAGTTGACGGATCAGTTCGTTAAGGATGTATATCATTCGGCACCGTTGCACGATATCGGTAAGATCGGCGTTTCCGATCTGATCTTGAACAAACCCGGAAAGCTTACCGACGAAGAGTTTGCGGAGATGAAGAAGCACACCTTGATCGGTGAAGAGATCCTGAATAAAGTTATGGCAAATGTTCCCGAGTCCGGGTATCTGACCGAAGCACGTAATCTGGCCGGTGGCCATCACGAGAAGTGGAACGGAAAAGGTTACCCCCGTGGCTTAAGCGGGGAGGATATCCCGCTTTCGGCCCGTATCATGGCCGTGGCGGACGTATTTGACGCGCTGATCTCCAAACGCATCTACAAACCTCCGTTCTCAATCGAAAAAGCCCTGAGCATCATCAAGGAAGATGCCGGTTCGCATTTCGATCCGCTGGTCGCAGAAGCGTTCCTTTCGGAGGAGGAAGAAGTGCGGAAGATCGCCGAAGCATTTGGCGCCGATGTAGATATCCTTTTAGAGTAAAGGTTGAAATACTCCTTCACAAGCAGATTTATTTAGGAGGAGATCATGAAAAAATACGGTTCATTAGCGCTTGCGTTGCTGCTTACGCTGGCCGGGTGTTCTCCGGCTGATGATGCCCCCTCGACAAAACCGGGTAGTTCGACGCTTTCACAAAGCGTTGAAGCAACAACGCCGGTTGAAACAACTAAAGCCGAAACGACACCGGCCGAGACCGGTCCGGTTAAAATCGAACATGGAAAGTTTACGATCTTTTGCATGAATTATAACAGCTATTATGTTGTGGATCCGTGGTGCCCGATCACAATGGAGAATAGGACGTTTAATGATGGTGACTGGTTCATGCCACATGATGGCACGTTCTATGAGATCGAAGCGGATGCTACCGGTTTCTCGGAAGACTCGTGGAATGTTGACCAATTGTTCAGCGCGAAGGAAATCATCTTAAAAGATGCAGTTGATACTTTCGGTATACCGGAATTAGGGGCGGGTAGCGACTCGGCCCTGCAGGTATATAGATCCGGTTCGGAAGAATATATCCTCGCTCGTGACACAAGAGGATATAAAGTATTCTTTTATGATGCAATGCGGTGGCCCCAGTGCGTGGGGATAATTCCGTTCAATTACGCGCAGGATGGTATTCTGACTGCAGAAGCTGTGGAGCGTTTCCTGCATCCGCAGAAAAATGAAGGACCTGAAGTTGCGATCTTAGCAAAGCAGTTGACGGAAGGCTTGAAAGATGCTTCTGCGTCGTCGGATGACATTTCGGATGTGTTCGTTGCTGCCTATACGGAATTTGCCGATAAGTTGGCGGATGTGATGTTGGATCAGTCCGAAAAAGGAAGTAACTTCCTGATTTCCCCGCTTTCCGTTATGACTTGTATATCCATGGCTGCTAATGGAGCGGCCGGTGACACATTGACCCAGATGGAAGCTGCCCTCGGTGAAAACCTCAACCTGGAGGAGGTCAATAAGGGGCTTCAGAGCTGGTATGTTTATTTCAGTAAAAATGCTCCGGAAGCTCTCCGGTTTGCGAACTCGATCTGGCTCAATAAGGATTCGGACATAGAAGAACGGATACGAGAGGATTTTTTGCGTAAGAGCATTAATAATCTGGATACCAGTATCTATTCGACCCCGTTTAACACACAGGGGTTGGAGGATATCAACAACTGGAGCAGATCAAAGACCTTCGGTATGATCCCCAACATTTTGGACCGGTTTAATGATGGGGACGCGATTGTCCTGCTGAATACACTCCTCTTTGATGCTCAATGGACCATTCCGTTTGATCCCGCAGCTACGGTAATTCAAGATTTTAAGGATAGTAATGGAAACATAGAGAAAGTGGAGATGATGTGTGGCTACGCGGAGTGTGAACTCTGGGATTCAGATACAGTTCAAGATCCATTCGGCGTGGTGAAATCCTTTGAAGGTACTCCGTTTGTATTCGCGGCGCTTCTGCCGAGAAGGGATGAGAGCGCAGAAGATTTGCTTAGAAGACTTGATGCACAGAAACTCGGCGAAATGTTCGAGATGTGGAAAAAATATGGTAGTCCGGGAGAAGAAAGTATGGAGTTATTCATGCCGAAATTCGATTATTCGGCGGATTATGATCTTTCGGGATCCTTAAAGGCTTTGGGTATAACGGATGCGTTTGATCAGGCACATGCCGACTTTTCGAACATGACCGGTGACCGTTCCCTGTTCCTTACGCGTGCGGTTCATAAGACCAGCATTGAGTTAAATGAAAGAGGAACCCGGATCGCGGCCGGGGCAGCTATGTCCGGCGGTTATGGCATGAGCCTGAGTTTTGACAGACCGTTTGTATACGTGATCTATGAGTCAAACTACGGGCTTCCGGTCTTCATCGGCCTGGTAAACCATATCAATTGATCTGAATACGATTTCGATACCATACGGGGGCTTGATTTTTCCAAGTCCCCGTATTATAATGTCTTCGTAACTGAATATAGGGGAGCTTGCGTAGGCAGGCTGAGAGTAAGCGAATGCTTTGACCCTTTAACCTGATTTGGATAATGCCAACGTAGGGAGATATGATGAACCGCGCGCAATCCTTTTTTTGCGTGCTTTTTTTGTATTGAAGTTACATTGTCCGAATCCCTCTGGAAAGGAGAGATCAAATGTTTAAAGAAATTACCGAAAATGTGCGCAAGACGACGCCTCTGGTGCACAACATCACCAACTATGTCACGGTCAATGATGTGGCAAATGTCCTGCTGGCTTGCGGCGGCAGCCCGATCATGTCCGACGAACCGGACGATGTCGTGGACATCACGTCGATCTGCGGCGGCCTCAACATCAACATCGGAACGCTGAATAAGCAGTCCATCGAGGCGATGTTCGCGGCGGGTAAGAGAGCCAACGAACTGGGACATAAGGTCCTGCTGGACCCCGTAGGTGCAGGCGCGAGTGCGCTGCGCACGAAGACCGCAGTCGACCTGATGGAGCAGGTGCGCTTCGATGTGATCCGCGGAAACATTTCCGAGATCAAGACTCTGGCGACCGGAGCCGGCACCACGAAGGGCGTGGATGCCGATGTTGCCGACGCTGTGACCGACGCTAACTTAGACCGCTCGGTCGCATTTGCCAAATCGTTCGCAAAAGCGAGCGGATGCGTTGTCGCCATCACAGGAGCCATCGACCTCGTGGCGGACGCGGAGAGATGTTTTGTGATCCGCAACGGCCGTCCCGAGATGGGACGCATCACCGGAACCGGCTGCCAGCTGTCCGGCCTGATGACCGCGTTTCTCGTGGCGAACCCCGACCGCATCCTGGAGGCAGCCGCTGCGGCAGTCTGCACCATGGGCCTGGCGGGCGAGATCGGCTACGCAAACCTGCAGCCGAACGAGGGCAATTCGACCTACCGCAACCGTATCATCGACGCCATCTACAACATGGATGGTGACATGCTGGAGAGAGGTGCGAAATATGAAATTCGATGAGAAGGAGCTCCTTCTGTATGCGATCACCGATCGCAGCTGGTTAAATGGGAAGACGCTTGTGAGCCAGGCGGAACTGGCACTGCAGGGCGGCGCGACCATCCTTCAGCTACGTGAGAAGCACCTTGACGACGAGGCGTTCTTTAATGAAGCCCTGGAGATCGGCGAACTGTGCCGCAAGTACCACGTGCCCTTCATCGTGAACGACAACGTGGAGGTGGCGCTGAAGGTCGGCGCGGACGGCATCCACGTGGGTCAGAAGGACATGGCCGCGGGCGATGTCCGCCGCCTCTTAGGACCGGATAAGATCCTCGGAGTTTCGGCCCAGACGGTGGAGCAGGCGCTCCTGGCAGAGAGAAACGGCGCGGACTACCTGGGCGTGGGAGCGGTTTTTCCCACGGGCTCGAAGGATGACGCGGACGATGTCAGCCATGAGACGCTGGCGGCGATCTGCAAGGCCGTAAAGATACCCGTCGTGGCCATCGGCGGCATCACGAAAAACAACGTTCTCGAACTGAAAGGCACCGGCATCGACGGAATATCCGTGATCAGCGCGATCTTCGCGCAGCCGGACATCCTCGGGGCCACGCAGGAACTAAGGAGCTTGTGCGAGGAACTGGTTAAATAGATCACGCAACATGCACATAAAAAAGCGAAAGCCACAAGGAAGGTTTGCTTCGCAAACCAAAGAGGCTCGAAGTTTATTTTGTGCTCTCGGCGATCGCCGAGAGCACAAAACCAAACTTCTCACGCAACATGCCCACAAGTGGACATGTTGCAGCGGGAGATCGGGGGCACCACCTTCACCCGCTATAGAAAACGTATATGCTGAAAAACAAAAACATTTGAGTGAGGTAAAAGACATGAAAACAGCATTGACGATCGCAGGAAGCGATTCCTGCGGAGGCGCCGGTATCCAGGCGGATATCAAGACCATGACCGCGAACGGCGTTTACGCCATGAGTGCGATCACGGCATTGACTGCGCAAAATACGACCGGCGTTACCGACATTTTAAACTCTACACCCGAATTCCTGGCAGCCCAGCTGGATGCGGTATTTACCGACATCTTCCCGGACGCCGTGAAGATCGGCATGGTATCCCAGACGGAGCTGATCGATGTGATCGCACAGAAGCTTACCTTCTACAAGGCGCGCAACATCGTGCTGGATCCTGTCATGGTGGCGACCAGCGGATCGAAGCTCATCTCGGATGACGCGATCGACAGTTTGTGTAAGAAACTGATCCCCCTGGCGTTAGTCATTACCCCGAACATTCCGGAGGCAGAGGTTCTGTCCGGCCTGGCCATCCGCAGTCCTCAGGACATGGAGACCGCGGCGCGCGCGATCTATGAGAAGTTCGGCACGGCAGTCCTGCTGAAGGGCGGCCACGACCTGAACGACGCGAACGACCTTTTGTACGACGGAAATGAATGTCGTTGGTTCCATGGCACTCGCATCGACAATCCGAACACCCACGGCACCGGCTGTACGCTTTCGAGCGCCATCGCTTCAAACCTGGCGAAGGGGCGCGACCTTGCGACTTCGGTCGCTGCGGCGAAGCGTTACATCACCGGCGCGCTTTCGGCGATGCTGGATCTGGGACAGGGCAGCGGCCCGATGAATCATGCGTTTGATATCAAGGGGGAGTACTGATGGGCGAAATTAAAAAGCAGAAATTTGACGGTTACGCAAACCACTACGATCAGTGGTTCATGGAAAATGATAACCTATTCACCAGTGAACTGCGCCTTTTTGAGAAGGCGCTCGGCGACATTAAGGGAAAGAAACTCCTGTCCGTCGGTTGCGGCAGCGGGCTCTTTGAGAGCTACATTGACCACAGCAACATCGAAGGCATCGAGCCCTCACGGGACATGGGCACCATCGCCGAGAAGCGTGGCTTAAAGATCCTGAAGTACGGTCTCATCGAGGATGTGGACCTTCCGGATCAGGCCTATGACATCATCTATTTCAACGGCAGTTCCAGCTACATGGAGGATCTCAGGCCTGTGATGGAAAAGAGCCTGCGCGCCCTGAAGGACGGCGGCAAACTGATCTTCATCGACGTTCCGAAGGAGAGCGCGTTTGGTTTCATGTACATGCTCGGGACCTGCGCGCAGACCTATGATACGAAGTTCCTGGACGGCGTTATGCCGGCCTGCCCGTACCCGATCGAGCTGGCATCGTCTGGCGTGTGGCATTCCACCGAGGAGAAGATCGGCCTGTTACAGGAGCTCGGCATCCAAAAGTTCGAGTTCTACCAGACATTGATCAAAAACCCAATGTACACCAACGAGGAGCCGGAGGAGGTCTCGGAAGGCTATAAGAGCGGCGGCTACGTGGCCATCGTAGCATACAAAGCCTGAGGGAGCGCGGCCCGGTAACGGGCAGCCCCGGCGGGCTTGCATCCGAACAACCAGAAAATATGTCATATGATGAAAGAGGAGAATAGACTATGAAGTTTTCAGAGAAACTTGCGGCGACCGTAGAGGAGCGTTGGGAGCAGGCGGTCGCACAGCCGTTCGTACAGGAGATGGCGGCCGGCACACTGGCGCCCGCGCGTTTTCGCTATTACATGCTGCAGGACTACTACTACCTGCAGGAATACATCAAGATCCTGGCGGTCATCCGCTCGCACGCGAATACTGAGGAGGTGCTGGCCTTCGTTGACGGCACGACCCAGGTCGTGCAGGAGGAGCTGCAGCACGTGCACATCCCGAACATGAAGGAGCTCGGCATCACCGCGGAGCAGATCGAGACGACCGGCCTGTCGGAGGCGGGAAAAAACTATCTGGCGTACCTGCACCAGACCGCGGACGGCCCGGCGCTGTACGGCCTGACGGCCCTGCTGCAGTGCTCCTGGCTCTATGCGCATATTGCCCGCGTGTGGACCGACAAGAGTGCGGACACGATCGCGACCTCGCCGTACCGCAGCTGGTTCGAGGCCTACACGAGCGAAGGCTATGTAGCGGGCAATGATGCCTGGATCGACCTGGTGGACCGCCTGGCGGAGGGGGCCGACGAGCAGGAGCGCGCTAAGCTGTGCGAGATCTTTCTGACCTGCGCCGGCCACGAGAACAAGTTCTGGCAGGCGGCGTATAACTGCTTATGATCCGCCGGCATATCACCCTCTCCGGATCGGTACAGGGCGTGGGACTGCGCTATCGTGCACAGTACGCCGCGCAGAAATTCGGCTGCACCGGATGGGTGCGCAACGAATGGGACGGCAGCGTGACGCTGGAGATCCAGGGGGAAGAAGAGAACATCGACGAGGTGCTTCTGGCCATCGAGCGCGGCACCTATGTGAAGATCGAAAACATGCGTGATAAATACATTCCCGTCGTCGAAGACGAGCGGGGATTTACAACCGACGAATGGTAAAACAAAGGCCGGGGACTGCTTAGTGTGGCAGTCCCCGGCCTTTTGCAGTTCCTGCGCCGGGCGGGCGCAGGAGGTAGCGGATTCTCTGAAATAACTGATGGATCGTGTTTTTTACTTGTATCTTTTGAGACATTGCGTTACAATGGTTTCGTTGGCGCGCCGATCGCGGGGGTCGATGGTCCGCATTCGGGCGGACGGTTTATGCGCCGGTTTAGAGAAGATGGATGAGGTTAGAAACAATGAAGATATTTGTAAAAGATCCCGCGTTTTATAAGAAGACGGCGCTGATCGCGTTGCCTATCGCGGGACAGAGCATGATCACCATAGGTATCAACCTGGCGGATACGATCATGGTCGGGGCACTACCCGGCGACGCGCCGCTGACGGCGGTGGCGCAGTCCAACCAGTTTGTAAGCATTTTCCAGATATGCTGTATGGGCCTCGGTATGGGTGCGAGCGTTCTGACGTCGCGTTACTGGGGTATGAAAGATAATAAATCGCTGAAAAAAGCGGTCACCATCATGTTGCGCCTGACGATCCTGCTGGCAGGGCTCTTTACATTGGCATCGCTTTTCTTTCCCCGGGGGATCCTGCGGCTCTATATCAAAGAACCTGAGATCATCGATGAGGCGACGCGATATTTTGTCTACATGGTGCCCTGTTACATCCTCCTGGGACTTTCGCTGACGAGCACTATCGTCCTGCGAACTACCGGGCAGACGCTCGTTCCCCTATTGGTGTCGATCGGTGCGTTTTTTGTGAACGTGTTCTTCAACTACATGTTCATCTTCGGTAAATTCGGCGCTCCCGAGATGGGTGTGGCCGGTGCCGGCCTCGGCACATTGATCGCCCGCGTGTTCGAATTCACATTGATCTGCGGATACGTATTCTTTATCGATAAGCGCATCGGCTATCGTGTCCGGGATCTGTTCATGAAGTGTAAAAACATGGTGCCGGAGTATATCCGCATCAGTATCCCTGTTTTGATCTCCGACACCCTCCTGGCGCTCGGAAACAGCATGGTCGCGATGATCATGGGACAGATCGGCGGAAGCTTTGTTGCGGCCAATTCCATCACTGTCGTTACTCAGCAACTCAGCACCGTACTGATCCAAGGCATTTGCCAGGCGGGCTGCATCATCACGGGCCACACCTTGGGTGAGGGTAAGGTAAAAGAAGCCCAGGAGCAGGCGGTCACGTTTTATGCGCTCGGTACCATCGTGGGCCTGGTCGGCGCGGTGATCATTCTCATCGCGAGCCCGTTTATCATCGGCATGTACAATGTGGAGGAGGAGACGAAGGTCCTGGCGGCACAGCTGATGGACTCCATTGCGATCATCGTCGTGTTCCAGTCCATTAACAGCATCATGACGAAGGGCGTGCTCCGCGGCGGCGGCGATACCAAATTTCTGATGGTCGCCGATATTCTGTTCTTGTGGATCGCTTCGGTACCCTTAGGCGCGGCGGCCGGCCTGGTCTGGGAACTGGATGCTTTCTGGATCTATTTCCTGTTGAAGATCGATCAGGTGATCAAAGCTTTCTGGTGTATTTTACGTTTACGCAGCGGAAAATGGATCAAACGAGTCAAATCTGCATCAGATGAGGAGCGTTTTTCCGGCCGAAAACAGGTAACCGAGGGTTAAATCGGTGAAAATCGGTAAAAAATTCATAAAAATTCACATAATTTCGATATTATGGGTGGAAATCCCGAAAAAACCATGCTATAATGATTATACGACTGATTCTCTCCAATTGTAGGTATGCGGACCGCATGTTCCGAGGGAGAGGGAAGAGATATAAAAGGATGTTGTTTTGAGTAATAAACTCGAATGGAGGAAGAGAATTATGAAGAAAAGACTTCAGGGTATTAACTTGGTTCTCATGTTGATGCTGATCTTTGTATTTGCCTGTGCATCGATCGTTTCCGCTGCGGGTACTACTGCAGGTGGCGGAGTTCCTGCGCCTACGGTTACGGTAACGGATACGAATAATACAGTCAGCATCCGTAAGGATTTGATCTTCATCAATGATGCAGCTACCGCTGTGCGTGAGCCGAACACCACGTATACGTACACTCTGTCTGCAGTAGATATGTCGGCGGCGACAGCTACCGTTAAGGACTCCGACGGCATGTCCGGTCCGGTAAAGAGCGGCGTTGCAGATGCGATCACTACGAAGACTGCAACGATCACATTTGCCAGCACGGCTACGTCTGCGACTTCGGAAGCCGGTGTTACCCAGACCCGTTATGCGGATTTCACATTCGACCTCGCAGGAACCAAGTTCCCGGGCCCGGGCATCTATCGTTACAAGATCGTAGAGGCCAATGCTACCAAAGCAACTGTTGGCATCGATGCAATGGCTACTTACAACGATACTCGTTATCTGGACGTATATGTTAAGAAGACCTCGGAGACGGATGATACTCCTGTGATCTATGGCTACGTTTTGTTTGAGTCGGACGATGCTACGATCTCTTTTGACGGAACGACAAGCCAGACCAACATTGCGAAGAAGTCTTCCGGTTATGTAAATACGTCCAATACGGCTAACAAAGAATATACAAACGTTGACGTATATCGCACACAGAACGTGACGATCAACAAGACGACCACCGGTCTGATGGCAGATAAGAACAACGACTTCCCGTTGACGATTACATTTACTGCTCCCGCAGACGGCATGGCAGCTATTCCTGTAGATGTTACGCTTGTTGATGATGCTACGCTGGCTGATACATCGTCCGATGCGATTGGGACCTATGTAACGCTTGCAGCTTGTGCAGGCGAATTGAGTGGTACCGTAGATAACGGAAGTTCCATTTCCTTCATCGGTGTTCCGGAGGGCGCGACCGTTTCCCTTGTTGAGACGAACAATACACCCGACTCCTACAAGGTGAAGGCTGAGGCTACCGTTGGTTCGACAGCTTCGACACCTCTCGCAGAGGCTATCGTTGCAGCGAGCGCCACAACCGGTACATTTACCGCTCTGACCATGTCTTCCACCACGACGATCGATCTGACGAATACGTTGGATACCATTTCCCCTACAGGATTTATCACACGGTTCGCTCCGTATGTTCTGCTCCTGGTAGGCGGCATCCTGTTGATCGTTCTCGGAAGAAAAGCAGTTAACAGCACAAAGAAGAAAAACGCGTGATCTCACGCGAATGATAAACAGTCCCACGGATAGTCGGGGCACATAAAGATCCGACGGCTATATATCCCATACAGCTGTCGGGTCTTTTACCTTAATTGGATGTGAGGGTCGACGATGGCCACGATAAAAAAGAAAATTAAGCCTGCTTTGAAGAATAAGGCAGTCGATCCGAAAAAACCAAAGGAGACCGAGCCTGACCAGGAGGATCTGATAAAGGAACTGGAGCAGGATGAAAAAGGTCTGAAGAGTTATCATTGGTTTCTGATCTACCTCGGCGTCTTTCTTTTGCTGATCTGGGTCCTGTTTTTTAAGATCATCGGGATCACGCACATGCCGAACGAAGATATGTCACCCCGTGTGGATGCGGGAGACCTGCTGATCTTTTATCGACTGGACCGCAACCCGAGTTTTCAGGAGCTGGTCGTTTTTGAAAAAGAGGTCGAAGAAGGTAAGAAGCAGATGTTTGTCGGACGCGTGATCGCGGTACCGGGAGACACGGTGGACATCAACATGGGTAATCGCCCCGTAGTTAACGGGCGTGCGCTTTCCGAGCCGATGATCTTCTATGATACGCCGAAGCGCGGCGAGAGAGTGAACTATCCCCTGGTACTGGGGCCCGATGAATACTTCATCCTCGTGGACTGCCGAAAGGATGGCATGGACAGCCGTTATTTCGGACCGGTTAAGAAAGATGAGATCCTCGGAACGGTCATTACCGTGATCCGAAGGAGTAAACTGTAGATTTAGAAAAGAAAGGAGGACGACGGGTGCGTTTCTTAAGAAAAATCAAATTGATCGATATGTTGAGTGTCACCGGTATCCGTGTCCTCGTAGCTGCTTCTGTTATGCTGGGATCGGTGCTCGTTCTGTACAGCGGCTATTCCCTGTATGAGCAGCTCTATACGCAAAACCGTGCATTTGCCTCAGGAGGCCTGGATTATGGCGATGACATCCTGAAGGACGAAGTTCAGGAAGAACTTTCACTGGCCCGTGAGGACTATCGTGCGTGGCTGCGCGTGGATGATACGCACATCGATTATCCGGTTATGCAGTCGGATAATGACCTTTACTATGCAAACCATGACATCGACGGCAATTCCAGCCTGACCGGTGCGATCTACATGGCGTTTGATAATACGTCGGATATGAGTGACTCGTATATCGTGATCTTCGGTCATCATATGGACAATGGCGCGATGTTCGGTGATCTGGACCGTTTCCTCGATGCAGAGTATTTCTATAAGCATCAAAAGGGTACATTGGTTTACCCGAACGGAGTGAATGAGATCACTTTCTTTGCGATCCTCCATACGGACGCTTATGAGAATGCGATCTATTCCGTCGGAAACCGAAACCTGGATGAAATCATTCAATATGCTACCGCCCATGCAGAGATCATGGATACGGGCGCAGTGCAGGATGCAAAACAGATCATCTGTCTCTCTACCTGTGCGGATGCCGTGACGAACGGACGTTTGGTACTTCTCGGAGTTATGGAGCCGTCGATCACACCGATCGAGCCGACGACTGAGGAAGAGTCCTCTACACCGGAGGAGAGTTCCACGGAAGAAGAGTCGACACCGGAGGAGTCTACCGAAGAGGAGTCGACGCCGGAAGCATCGACCGAAGAAGGGTCGACACCGGAAGCATCGACTGAGGAACAGTCGACACCGGAGGCATCTTCAGAAGAGCCTACGACATCAGATCAGACCATCAGTCCGGAGAGCGCGGCGGGAACCGGCGTAAAGGAACGCTGGCCCATCTTCAGCGGTTTCTTCGATCTGTTCATGCCGGGCGGCAGTTCCTATGGACGGAACGCCTGGGCGTTTGTAAACCTGCTCTGTCTGATCGTTACGGTTTATATCCTGGCACCTGTGACGATGCTGAAGCGTAAATACGGTCGCATCCGTAAGATGCGTAAGGTAAACGAAGCGAAGAACGAGAAGATCTACGATGTCGAGCCGTTCGCACGTAAGTTCTACACCGGTATCGCTATCGAGGGCGTGCTCACAGTTCTGGCATTACTCGCTTTCCTCTCTACGGAGAATATGCGCCTGCCTATGATCCTGATCGATAAATGGACACCGCTCATGCTGATCCTGATGATCGGCACCTGGACAGCGGACGTTCTGTTTACCCGGTATCATCGCGATGATCGCGAAGCAGTAAAGCAGGAAACTGAAGAATAATCAATAAAAACGATACATTGATCGTCGGTCCGTGCCTAGCACGGACCGACGATTTTTTAGACAAACGAACCGTTCCATGGTATAATGAAAGATAGGTACACGTTGTCGGATCATGGTAGATCGAAGAAGGTTTTCAGGAGGAGAAAAATGAAGATTGGTATTATCGGATATGGTAGCATGGGGAAAATGTTCCTTTGGACTTTTTATGAAACGGGCGTTGCTGCAAAAGAGGATCTATTCGTTTCCAACCGCACGCCGGAGAGGCTGCAGGAGGCGGAAAGCATTGCCCATATCGGAACGAACCGTGATGTCGCGAAAGCTGCCGATATCGTTTTCCTTTGCATTCGGCCGGGCGACATTAAGATGGTATTGGAAGAGATAAAGGATGACCTTAAATCGGATGCTTTAGTCGTTTCGCTGAACGGAAGTGTTTCGTTCGCTTTGCTGGAGCAGGTGACGAAGCGCAAATTCGCGAAGGTCATTCCGAGCGTTACTGCGGAGATCCGATGTGCGCAGACTCTCGTTTGCTATAATGATTTGGTGCAGGAGGCAGACCGTGAGGCCCTCCGCCCGCTTCTGGCCACCATGGGTGATGTAGTCGAGCTTCCTGAGCAGGAGATGGGCATGGGGTCGGAGCTCGCCAGCTGCATGCCGGGGTTCATCGCGTCCATATTTGACGTGATCTGTACGGAGGCGAAGAAGCACACGACGATCCCGCGTGAGCAGATCGTGAACATCGTTCTGCGTACCATGTGCGGAACGGGTGAACTGATGCTTCAGAAGAACATGAGTTTTGACGATGTCGTGGGCAGAGTCGCCACGAAGGGCGGAATTACCGCGGTCGGCTCCGAGGTGATCTATCGCGAGTTTGCCGGGACGGCAGAGGAATTATTCGTGAAAACGCTGGAGAAACGGAGACTGACCGCCGAGGCGGCCACGAAGATCTTCGAAGAGTGAAGGGATCCCGGGATAAATGAATACAATAACTAAACAACAGGCTGCGCAATTCATCCTGGCGAAGCAGGGGCTGCTCGGAACGCACCGTTTCGTCGGAAAAGACGGGGCGTATGCGTATGTGCGGCAAGCCGGATGTATCCAGTTCGACCCGGTCGATGTATGCGGGAAGAACCCGGAGTTGACGCTGCAGTCCAGGGTCAAAGGCTTTCAAAAATCCATGCTGCGGGAACTCCTTTATGAGGACCGCCTGCTGGTGGATTATGCGGATAAGGAACTGTCCATCTGGCCGGTGCAGGATTGGCCGTACTTTTCGTCCTATCGGGAGCGGAGCCGCGACCAGGGTGCCGCTTTTGAAGGTTTGGAAGAATTAAAAGAGCAGGCGATCGCTTACATACGGGAGAATGGTCCGGTCAGCAGTGATTTGCTTCCCATCGAGGGTGAGATCTACTGGCACTCGTCGATGCATTGGAGTGGAAATTGGAATAAAAACTCGCCGGCCGCGCGCTCGGTGTTGGAGCAGTTGTATACGGACGGCGTGCTGATCATTCATCATAAGAACGGCAGCCGCAAGTTCTATGACCTGGCGGAGAGACATTTGCCGAAAACTATACTGGAAGCGGAGAACCCGTGCCGTGATGAGGACGATTTTATCATCTGGCGCGTACTTAGGCGTATCGGTGCGGTAGGGCTGCTCTGGGATAAAAACAGCACGGCATTTTTGGGCATCGGCCTGAATGCCGAGAAACGGAAGCATGCCCTGGTGGAACTGACATCGGCCGGAAAGGTCTGCCCGGTCATGATCGAGGGGCTTAAGCCGCTGTTTTACTACCTCAGCGAGGACGAGGCGCTGATGCAGCAGGTTTTAGCAGGACAGGCGGACACGAAGCCGCGCATGGCTTTTCTGGCGCCTCTCGACCCGCTCATGTGGGATAAGGATCTCGTCGCGGCGATCTGGGATTTCCGCTATTCATGGGAGATCTACACGCCGGCGGTGAAGCGAAAGTACGGATATTATACGCTGCCGATCCTGTTCGGGGACCGTTTCATCGGACGCATCGAGGCTGTTCCGGACCGAAAGGCAGGAACGCTTAACGTGAAGGGTCTGTGGTGGGAGCCGCGTATACGGCAGACGAAGAAACTGCAGGCGTCGCTCGAACAGTCATTGCAGACTTTTGCACAGTTTAATGATTGCCGGAGCGTGGCATTTGCCTGCGGGGATACGGCGCTTTAAAAAGACAGACGCGCTAGGCCCCGTAAATGCGATAATAGGGCTTCGAAAGGAAACGAGATGATGAAGGTTGCTGCTTACCAGTTTGGTGTGACCGGGGATATCCGGCAGAATATGGTTGAGATGGAAGATGCGATCCGCCGGGCCGCAGCGCAGCAGGCGCAGCTGATCGTGTTTCCCGAGTGCGCATTGACCGGCTATCCTCCGCGAGATCTGCCAGATAGCCGGGCGGTCGATGCGGAAGTAGTCGCACAGGCACTGACGCGGCTGCAGGAGCTGTCTGACGCGAATGAGATCCACATCCTCGTGGGGACGATCGTTTTTGATGTCGCATACCGCAACCGGGCGTATTGCATCGCGCCGGGCACGCCCATGACTTGGTACGACAAACGGGCACTGTACGGTTGGGACAGCGATAATTTCACCGAAGGTGAACAGGATGGCGTGTTTACGATCTGTGGATATAGGATCGGTCTGAGGATCTGCTTCGAGGTGCGTTTTCCGGAGTATTTCCGGGAACTGTATCGCGCGGGGACGGACCTGAACATTGTCTTGTTTAACGACGTGACGGACACGGATGATGTGGACCGCTACCAGATGATACGCAGTCACCTGATCACACGTGCGGTGGAAAATGTGACACCGTTTCTGACGGTGGACGCGACTGCGCCATACCAGACCGCGCCGACGTGCGTGATCGACGCATCCGGGCGCGTGGTGAGCGAGCTTAAGCGAAATGAAGCGGGGTTGCTGCTTTTCGATTTCGAGAAGCAGGAACTGAATTTCGGGGAGATCGGGAGGAAGAAAGTGTCCGACCGGCTCCTGGGTATCGATCCGGATCGATAGACGGAGCGAAGAATTTTGGGTGGAGGTTTTGTTATGAAACGAAAGAGTATTATCAGCGTTTTATTCATTTTCCTGCTGGTTCTGGCAGGCTGCAGTTCGAGTAAGGTGAAACTGCCGGCGCAGAGCGAAGTCACGAATAAGACGCTGAAGGATGTATTTGCCGAGCACGGCATGAAGGTCGGGACCTGCATCTCATCGCAGGTGACGAAGAAGACGGCGACGTCCGACCTGATGGCGGCGCAGTTTTGCAGTTGTACCATGGAGAATGCCATGAAGCCGGACTATATTCTGGATCAGGCGCAGAGCCGTTCGTCGGGTAAACCCATCGTCAAATTCAACAGTGAGGCGCTGTCGCTCATGAGCTGGGCGAAGAAGAACAGCTTCTCCATGCGAGGTCACACGATGATCTGGCACAGCCAGACGCCGGACTGGCTCTTTAGGGAAGATTTCGACCCGAGGGGTTCCTATGTCGGCCGTGAGGAGATGCTCAGCCGCATGGAAGCGCTGATCCGCGGCGTGTTTGAGGAACTGAAAGCCCAGGGGTACATCGACCTGTTCTACGCATATGACGTGGTCAATGAAGCGTGGATGGAGGACGGCAGTATGCGCGACAGCAACTGGCGCCGAATCATCGGCGATGACTACCTTTGGTATGCATTCTACTATGCGGATAAATACGCGCCCGAAACGATCGACTTATATTACAATGATTACAACGAACAGTATAAAGCGGACAGTATCGCGGCGTTCGTCGACACGCTGAAGGACGATGACGGGAGATCGCTGATCGACGGCATCGGACTGCAGGCGCATTTGTTTACGGCGGATGATGTGAACACATACCTGGAAGGCGTGGATATATTGGCCGAGACCGGACTGAAGCTGGAGCTGACGGAAGTGGACGTGGGCCTCGGAAAATACGAGGGTGCGCTCACGAACACGGATGCTAACCTGAAGATGCAGGGGCGGTATTGCTACGAACTGTTTCAGGGCTTATTTGAGCGCGTAGACGCCGGAAAGGTCCGGATGGACGCAGTAACCTTCTGGGGTTTCTCCGATGGCTTTTCGTGGCGGCGTGAGTACAGCCCGCAGCTCTACGACAGCGATTTGGATCCGAAGTACGCCCTGTACGGCGTCATGCAGATCAAAGAACATGCCGGCTACGACCCCACCCAATAATGTGACAATGGGGACGGTTCTGTTTGTCACATTTTAGGTTGTGAACCGCCACGGATAGGGGACTTCCTTGAAATACGATCCCTCCCGGTCAGGTCGCTCGTTGTGAAAAACATACCGCTCGTTCGAAGCCGGATTCGAGGGGACCCGCTTCGACAGAGGCCGTTTTCTTGATGAAAACGACCTCAGCTCGCGCGAAAAGCGATCTCGGAAATCGCTTTTCTCCCCTCATCCGTCATCTCACTTGCGGTGTTTTTCTACAACTCGTTCCAATGCCCGGTCAGAATCGTATTCCGCGTAAGCCCCTGTCTCGTGGCGGCGCGACGAATAGCGAATGTGTCAAACAGAACCGTCCCGCCTGACACATTTGATTATCAGGGGGGACGATTGCACTCCGCGTAAGCCATCACCGCGTGGCGGTGCGACAGTTTGTGAATGTGACAAACGGAACCGTCCCCATTGACACATCGACAAATGGTGGATGTGACAAACGGAACCGTCCCCGTTGTCACCTCGAAAAGGAGGATGAATTGTTATGTTGCCTGTGATCAAGCAGAAGAGTAGAGAGATAGGTAAGGTGGAGCGAAGGGAGGATGTGCTGGTCCTTCGCGCGGACTATGGGACGCTGTACCTGGAGCCGAAGTCGGAGTCGATCGTGCACGTGACGTACGCGCCGGAGGAGGTGTCCGGGAAGGAACGGCCGGGCGTGATCTGTAAGGAGACGTTCGGAGAGTGGAGCTACCGGGAGACGGAGGAGCGGATCGTGATGATCCTGCCGAGGGTCACCGTGAGCGTGAAGAGAAAGAGCGGCGCGGTGTCGTTTTTCATGCCTGAGGGGAAGCTTCTGTTCGCGGAGCGAAACAGCGAGCCGAAGGAGTTCGAGCAGTTCGAGACCTATCGGCTGGCGGACGTTGAGCAGAAGACGCGGATCGTGGAGACCGCGGATGGTAAGAAGGAGATCCTCGAGGATCCGTTGAAGATCCCGACGGGGCCGTCCTACCATATCCGCTGGCATTTTATGCCGGCCAATGAGGCGCTCTACGGCCTCGGGCAGCAGGAGAAGGGCTATGCATCCCTGCGCGGACGGACGATCTACGTCCATCAGGCGAACCGCAAGATCGCCGTGCCTATGTTCGTTTCGACGGCCGGCTACGGCATATTGACCGACACGTATTGCCCGTTCATTTTTCATGATGATAAAGACGGGGCCTACCTCTACCTCGAGGCAGACCGCGAATTGACCTATTACTTCATCGCAGGCACCATGAACGAGGCGGTGACGGGCTACCGTTTCCTGACCGGAAAGGCGGCCATGCTGCCGAAGTGGGCCTATGGCTACGTGCAGTCGATGGAGCGTTACGAGAACCAGGACGAGATCGTGGAGACCGCGCAGAAATCGCGTGAGCTCGGCATTGGCATGGACTGCATCGTGCAGGACTGGTTCACCTGGCCGGACGGCGAGTGGGGCCAGAAATCCTATGACGCGTCCCGCTACCCGGATCCTGTCACCATGATCAACAAATTGCACGAGCAGCATGTGCATTACATGATCTCCATCTGGCCGACCATGGCCGGAGGTACGCCGGACAATGCGGAATTTGCCGCGAAGGGATTGCTGCTGCCGGCATGCACGGCCTACGATCCCTTTATGAAGGAGGCGCGCGACCTCTACTTCGACCAGCTGAAGCGGACACATTATTCGTACGGGACGGATGCCTGGTGGTGTGACAGCAGCGAGCCGTTCACGCCGGAGTGGAGCCGCCTCATGCGCATGGAGGAGAGCGAGAACTATCGCGAGTTCTGCACGGAGGCGGGACTTCGCATGTCCTACGAATACGCGAATGCATTTCCCCTGTACCATGCGATGGGCATCTACGAGGGGCAGCGAGGGGCAATGCAGGAGCACCCGGAAGTGCCGGAGAAGCGTGTCTGCAACCTGACGCGCAGCGCCTACACGGGGCAGCAGCGCTACGGAACGATCATGTGGTCGGGCGACACGTCCGCCAGCTGGGAGACCTACCGCAACCAGATCGCCATCGGCCTGCATTTTTGCGCATCCGGCCTGCCGTACTGGACCATGGACATCGGCGCGTTCTTCGTGAAGCGCGGCCTGAACTGGTACTGGGACGGTGACTATGATGAGGCACTCGACGACAACGGTTACTGCGAACTCTATACGCGCTGGTTCCAGTATGCGGCATTCCTGCCCATGTTCCGCGCTCACGGCACGGACTGCCGGCGCGAGATCTGGAATTTTAAGGGCGAATTCTACGATGCTTTGCTGAAGGCGAACCGCCTGCGCTACCAGCTGATGCCGTACATTTATTCGGAGGCAGGGCGCGTGTGGCTTCAGGACCGCTCCATGATCCGCTTCCTCGCCTTTGATTTCTCGGAAGATCCGCAGACCTGGGAGATCACCGATCAGTTCCTGTTCGGCGAGTCGATGATGGTCTGCCCGGTTATGACCCCGATGTATTTTGAAAAGGGAAATAAGCCGCTGCGCAATGTTGCTAAGACCCGCGAGGTCTACTTCCCGAAGGGTTGCGACTGGTTCGATTTCGAGACCGGCCAGAAGTACGAGGGAGGCACCACAGCGACTGTGGGCGCGCCGCTTTCCCGTATCCCCGTCTTCGTGAAAGACGGAAGCATCATCCCGATGCGCGCGGATGCGCTTTCGACCGAGGAGCAGACGGATGCGATCATTTACCGCCGTTTCGGGGAAAATGCAAGTTACGAAATGTACGACGATGCCGGTGACGGCTACGCGTACGAACGCGGCGAATATACGCTGAAAGTGATCGAGTGAGAGTATGGATAATCAAATGGAATGGAGCCGGGCGCGTGATGAGCTGGCGAGGGCACTCGCCGCTATGGGACACCCGGTAGAATTTGCCGACGCGTTTGCAAAGCAACTCGGAAGCCCGAAGGCGATCCGGCGGATGACGTCGTACCTGCGCGAGGCGAAGCCGCGCACCATCGAGGAGATCGTGGACGAAATGCTCGCGATCAGTGCGGAGATCGACGCCTGGCGGGATAAGAAAGAGTCCGAGCAGGCCAATGCCAACTATACGGCGTATCTGAACCGCAGACGGACAGATGACGAGTAATAGAGAACGAAACTGAAAAACGGGGTTTGTGACAAATCTGTTACATCTTGTTACAGATTTGTGTATTTGTGTTTCGATTGTTTTAAAGTTTGTTACGGAAATTTTATATTTTGTTTTGAAGTATTGATTCTGGTTTTTAATTCCTATATGCTCAAGTTAACAAAGAGATAGAGATATCTTAATTTGAGTAAGGAGGACAGAACCTATGAAGAAAAAACGAGTGATAAAATGGATCGGCCTCGCGCTCTGTCTGTGCGTTGTGGTCATCGGTATCGTTTTGGGAATTAAGGCCATTTCCCGAAAAGGCGATACTCCGGAAAATGAGGAACCCACCGGAGCGGCGATCGCACAAAATACCACCGAAGCGAAAGCGGAGGAAGCGACCGAAGCACAAACGACTGTGCCTGAGAAGAGCACCGAGATAGTGACCGAGGCACCGGTTACCGAAGCACCGGTGACAGAACCTGAGGTGAGCACTGAGGAAGCGACTGAGGCACCGACTGAGGCACCGACCGAGGCACCGACGGAAGTCGCCGAAGAAAACTGGAAAGAGTGGCTCGGCCAAGTTTCGAAGGACGTGAAGATCGGCGAGGTGAAGCCGAAACTCCTCTCTGCGAAAACCCGGAAAGACGAAAAGAACTATAAGCCGTCCATACCGGCATATAAGGTGGACAATGCTCTGAGTAATGTGACGAATTTAAACCAGTTTTATTTCTCACAAGACCTGAAAGACCTTTTGGCCGAGTATAATTTCGCGGTGATCCCGACGAACTTCCACGAGTTTTTCGATATATATGAGTTAAACCGATATAATGAGACTCCGAGTTTGGTTACGACCGACTCCCTTATGCATACATTCCATCTGTTCTATAAAAAACTGCAGAGGGATACGGAGAAGCAGTATCTGTATGATGATCTGACGAAGCTGACCGAACGGATGCTTAAGCTGTCGCTTCAGCAGTATGTTACCCTTCAGGGGAGTGAATGGGAAGAAGCGGCCGGAAGAAATGTTGTTTATTTCGGCGTTGCAGCCGAACTGCTCGGGATCGAGAATGCGGTACCGGGTGATCTTAGAGGTATGATCTCGGAAGAGGTTAAGAAAGTGATGGAGGCTTCGGGTCTGCAGAAGAGTCTGGTAACTCCGGAGCAGTGGATGGGAGAGGACTACTCGCAGTACAAGCCCAGAAGTTATTATGCGGAGGATAAGGATCCGAGACTCCAGGAGTACTTCCGTGTTCTGATGTGGTATGGCCGCACCAACTTCCTGCAGAAATATGAGCAGGAGACCCGTTGCGCGCTGCTCATGAATATTGCGCTGGCAGATCCGGAGTGTTACCGGGAATGGTATATGATCAACGAAGTAACTTCTTTCTTAGTCGGCTCCAGCGATGATCTGCTTTACAACGAGTACATTCCGATCATCACCGGTATCTACGGAAACGATTTTACGCTGGATGCCCTGATCGGAAATGACACTGCCTGGGAACAGTTTTTAAATGCCATCTCCCTTCTTCGTGACCCGAAGATCAACTCCATGGAGGTATGGCCGGAGAACCCGGATGAATGGCGTTCCGAGGTGAAAGGATTTCGCTTTTTGGGACAGCGTTATGTCCTGGATGCAGAGATATTCCAGAACCTGATCTACAGGGATATTGAAGATACCGATGATGGTTACAGAAGATATTTACCGGATGCCCTCGATATTCCGGCGGCTTTCGGATCCGATGTCGCGCTGGATATCCTGATCCGGATGGGCAATGATAAATTCCCCAATTATCTGGATAAAATGGCAGAGATGCGGGAAAAGGTATCTTCATCCGATATGTATTGGACTTCTTCTGTTACCGGTGGATGGTTGTACACTCTGATGCCGTTACTTGAGGAAAAAGGAGCAGGATATCCCTCGTTTATGACAAACAAAGCATGGACACTGAGAAGCCTGGAGAACTTCCTCGGTAGCTGGACCGAGCTCAAGCATGATACGATCTTGTATGCAAAGCAGGCGTATGAGATCTCGGAAAGCGGAGGCGATGCTTTCGTACATCGCTATGACGACCGCGGATATGTAGAGCCGGAGACGGAACTTTACGAACGGCTGGCAGCATTGGCCGAAGCTACCCGGGATGGCCTTAAAGACTTAGGCTATCTGTCCGAAGAAGAGGAAGAAGCTTTGAACATTCTGATCGAATTAAGCCGCGATCTGAAAAATATATCCGTAAAAGAATTGCAGGGTCAGGGTCTGACAGATGAGGAATATGAATTGATCCGGTGTTACGGAAGCAGTTTGGAACATTTCTGGGATTTAACTACAGATGAGGTGCCTGTTGTTGATTACTACTATGATGCAGTTACGCAGGAATGGGTCGAAGAAGAAGGATGGAGTGAAATCAACGGGGACAATGCAGAGACAGCTGTCGTTGCAGATGTAGCTACGGGTACAGACCCTGTTTCGGACGAGGCAATATGCCTCGAAGAAGCAACGAATGTATCTATTATGTATGTGATATTCCCGATCGATGGGGAGTTGCGTATAGCGTGTGGAGCAGTCTATTCGCAGTATCAGTTCGAGAAGCCGGTCGCAGAACGTATGTCCGATGAGGAGTGGCGGCAGGAACTGAACGATATTAGGATAACTAAAGACAATGATATGATCCCGAAGTGGACACACGCCTACAAACTCTTCGACAACGAATGATCAGGATCAGTCAGAATGTGAATGTGAGGTGAGCCTATGAGTCAGACCGGAAAAATAATATCGATCAGTGCCGTGACCATGGCGATCCTCACCATAGCGCTGATCCTCAGGATGATCCCGACCAGAGAGCCGTCTCCCGCCGAATACGGATACGAAATATCGACTTTGCCGACGATTGCGGAGACGACCTTAGCAGCGGATCCGGATGAGAGGCTTCAGCCCCTGCTTAAGGATGAGGCACTCCCTACAGAGGCCGAAGAGGACTTCCCTCTCTGGACAGAGTGGGAAGAGGACGTGTCTGATTTTGAAGATGCATACGTGGTCCTGAAGGATAAAAAGGTATCCTTATACGCGGATACATCCTGTACCGATCTGCGTTGGAACTCAGACGAGGACTGGTCCGTCCAGGACATGGTCATAAAAGACGTGGATCGTGACGGAACGGAAGAACTCATCCTGCTGGTATGGAAACATGGCAGTTACGGAAACAGCAAACCGTTTTGGGTGAAGGAAAATGATAACCGCTTAGGGCAGCATATTTTCATCTTCTCCTATGATAAGGACGAAGAGATCCGGATGCATTCGATCTGGATGTCTTCGGAGATCAAATTCAATATTATCTCGATCGCATCCGGAACCGCGGATCAGCTCATCCTGAACATACAGGGTGCAGGCCCCCAGTTGTGGGCGTGGCGCAGCTTCGGGATCAAATATGTGAGCGATGCAAAACCGGCAGAGATCGATCTGGTCTGTGTTGGCGATAACCTCATTCATTTGCCGCTGCTTTATGAGGATTCGAGCGGAAATGGCCTATACGAGAAGATCGCGCCGACGATCCGTGAGGCGGACATCGCGGCGATCAATCTGGAGACGATACTGGTGGATAACGAGCGTTCGGTCAGTGATTATCCTCGGTTCGGAACGCCGATCGAAGTCGGCGAGGCTCTGGTCAATGCGGGCTTCGACGTGTTCAACATGGCGAATAACCACGTGCTCGATAAAGGTGCCTATGGCGTTGACACGACTGTAGCATTCTTCAAAGAGCATGACCTGCCGTATTTCGGCGCGAACGGGACCGCCGGTTACACCGGAAACTACAAAGACAGCGTCGCCTTCGTAGAGAAAGACGGCATTACCGTGGCGTTCCTGGGTTACACCTACGGGATGAACGGCCTGCATTGCCCCGAAGAATATCCTTACATGACGGAGACCTTCGATGACACGGACCGGATGATCCGCCAGATCAAATACGCCCGTGCGAACGCTGATGTCGTGGTCGTATATGCGCACTGGGGCAGGGAATATAAGACTCAGCCGTCGAGAAGCCAGGTCACGTGGGCGCAGTTCTTCGCGGAGCAGAAGGTGGACATCGTGATCGGATCGCACCCGCACGTGTTGCAGAAAACGGATGTGGTCACAGATCCCGAGAGCGGCCATGAAACCATCGTATACTATTCCCTCGGGAATTTCGTATCCGGCCAGCAGAAGCCGGGAACGCAGGAAGGCGGGATCGCGAAGATCACGATCGCCCGCGAGGCGGACGGCGCGGTCCGGATCCGTGAACATTCTCTGCAGAAGACCCGGATGATCCTGAGTGAAGAGGGTTGCTGGGCAGAATTGGATACGGAAAACTGAAGCGTAGACGCCCTATAATAAGCGGCGAGGTATGGAGAAGATACTCCCTGCCTCGCCGTTTTATATGCGGGCGGGAGCTGCGGATTTGACGCTTTCGGGTAGCCTGTGCTACAATAGGGGCGTTGAGAAAAACCATAACTGCCAAAAGGAGTGTGCACCATGAAGTGTAAGAGCTGCGGCGGCGAGATCCGCCTGACTGATAAAACCTGTCCCTATTGCGGACGGGTGCTGACCGAAACGGCCGGGCATCAGGCGGAGCCTGAAGCGTTTCAGAAGAAAAGCGAGAAGTCCAAAGGCGGTCTGCGAAAAGCATTGTCCGATAACATACCGATCGTCATCAGTGCGGTTGTGATGCTTTTGCTCATCGTCGGTATTTGCGTTGCGAGTTATATCAGCGAGAACGCCTACCATTTCCGCGAGGACGCGATGCGCAGGGAGTCGGTAAAGAAATACGATGAGTATTCCGTGAAGATCCAGGAATACCTGGACGGGGGAGATTATACTGGCTTTTCGGCGTTTAAAGAGTATCACAATATCGCGGAGTATGAAGCGCCCTATGACGACCTGAACCAGCTTTGGGATATAACGAAAGTGTATACGAGTTTGGTTTCCGCCGTGGAGTCGGCGTTGATCCAGGGACCGGAGGCAAAACTAAGGGATCAGGACTCGGATGTTTTTGACGTCCAGATGGCGATCTCTCGTTTCTATGATGAGTTCAAATGGAACCAGTCGAAGATCGACGCGGATCCATATAAGGACCGAATGTACGACATGAAGAAGAAAGCTGATATCATCCTGAAGATCTATCTGGGCATGGACGATGCGGCGCGCGAAGCCTACTTCGAAGCCTCTGATGCCAAACAGAAAGCCTATCTGGAGGAGGTGATCCTGCATGACTAAGAAAGTGATCCTGGGGATATCGATCCTTATCAATCTGGTCCTGGCATACTTCCTCATCCAAGGCGTTATAGATGCCAGAGAGGAACTGAAATTTGAATATGTTGAGCAGGAGACGCTCCGCCCGGACAGCCTGCGTATGTATCTGGAACGGGAGAATTACGGCGTTGCGGCTTCATTGTCCCACCCGATCCGCGGCGGCGCCGAGGTCGACGATCTGGACGAAGATTATTACCTGCTCGGAGAATATGCGGATACCCTCTTCCTGAAAGCGATATTTGTGAAATCGGGCGATTCCGCTACTGCGGCGGCATGTGACCGGAGACTGGCCGAGATCCGTGAGAAGATGCCGTCCTATTCGGAACTGCTCGATAAGATCGAACAGAGTGTGAAGAAAACGGTTAGGGAGTGACGGATATGGCGAAGGAAATCATTTGTAAGAGTTGCGGAGCGAGCTTTGATGAAGCTTTGGTGCGGTGCCCGTATTGCGGCACCGGACACCTGCCCGCAGAAGAAAACGAACACATGCAGAACCTGGAGGATATTCGCCAGGATCTGCAGGACTATGAAAGAGAAAATGTTAAAAAGCCGGGTAAGAAGCTGGCAGCAGCGCTCCTCATTGCCCTCCTGATGATCGCCGCGATCGTGTGGTTCGTGCTCAGCGGCATATGGTCGGCGAGCTCCAGAGAGCGGGATAAAAGCGAGCAGAGAAAAGATGACTTTCTGAAAAATCAGGGCATCAGTACGCAAGTGGAGGAGTCAAATCGATGAAATGTGAGAATTGCGGCCGGCAAGTCGGACCGGAGGAATTAAAGTGTCCGCATTGCGGCGCGGATAACCTGTTCGCCCTGTTGCATCAGCAAAATATGGAGGAGTTCGGCGAAACATTCCACCAGACGGAGCAGGATGTTGCAGCTTCAGCGAAGAAGATCTCGAAGATCGGAATAAAGGCGGCTGTGCTGATGGCTCTTCTGATCGGATGTGTCGTATTATCCATGATCTCATCCGCGAATTATAAGGATCCCGATCCGGACGAGGCAGTACGGAAAGATGCGGTGAAACATGCGGCGGAATACTCTGCGCAGATCGACGGATTTTTGAAAAACGGGGAATACATGGAGTGTGTTGACTTTATGTATGCGCACGAGATCATGAATATCTCCGCGGATGAATATGATCATCTTCGGAATATCAAATATGTACTGCATGACTACGAGAACTGCATTCAGGAGATGGAAGAGATGGTCTTTCGGTCCACGGACCCGGATTACTTCGACAGTCTGGACACGGCGATCAGCTCTTTCTGCAGAAGTCTGGACTCCTTCTATGAGACGTGGAACGGTTATGTGAGAACAAAGGAGAAGAATGCGGACTACAAGGCTTACATGGAGGACATGGAGCAGGAGCTTAAGCTTGCCATGAAGTTGTATTTCTCTTTGGATGACGAAGAATTGGCCGCGTTTATGGGATTGACACAGGGACAGAAAGCCGTGAAGATCGAGGAGGTGATCCGTGATGAAAAATAAAAAACTGAACATCATCTTCAATATCCTGCTCGGTATAGCCGGCGTTGCGTTTTTTATCTGCCTTATTCTCTTTGCAGACTCAGTTAAATACAAAAACCGGGAAAAAGAGGACCCGGCAGAAGCACACGGTAGGGTATTTGAGTACGAACTGAGACATCAGGCGTACAATGAGATCATAAGCCATTATTCGGCAGACCGGCTCAGTAACTTCGAACCGCAGCCGGGTTTTGAGGACAGCTACCGGGTGGCACAGTACGCGCACGCTGCGTTCATGTCCGCGATCTATGAGGCGGAGCAGAATGAAAGCAAGGCGAAGCGAAACGATGCGACGCGGGAGCGCCTGAAACAAGGACTCGGAAGATATTCTTACACTGCGGATCAGATCGACGAGATCATCCGCAAAGCACTGGCGAAGTAGACGGACGGCGGGCCACTGCGCGGAAAGGAGAACGAACATGGCAGGAAGATCCTGTGAAAACTGTATGTACTATGAGTACGACTATGACTATGAGGAGTATTGTTGTACGCAAGACTGCCTCGATGAGGATGACATTGCCCGCCTGGCGATGGACAGCCACTATGTATGTCCGTTCTACCGGGAAGGTGACGAATATACCATCGTACGAAAGCAGATATAGAAAAAAGTCCTGCGGACGAAAAGAGGTGCCCACGAAAAGCCGGGCTTTTCGTGGGCACCTTCATTTGTTTTTACGAGACTATTACTCGTTTTATTTTTCTTCGGGCATCACGATCTGAATGTGAACTTCATCCAGCTGCTTTTGTTCTACGGCAGCGGGCGCGCCCATCATCAGATCCTGCGCGGTCTTATTCATCGGGAACGGAATGATCTCGCGGATGCTGTCCTCGCCGGCCATGAGCATGACCATACGGTCCACGCCGGGGGCAATGCCTGCGTGGGGCGGTGCGCCGTAGCAGAATGCGTTGTACATCGCGGGGAATTTCGCTTTTACATCCTCCTCACCGAGGCCGACCAGTTCGAACGCCTTGATCATGATCTCGGGATCGTGGTTACGAACGGCACCGGAGGAAAGCTCTACGCCGTTGCAGACCAGATCGTACTGGTACGCGAGGATGGAGAGCGGCTCCTGTTCGCAGAGCGCCTTCATGCCACCCTGCGGCATGGAGAAAGGATTGTGGCAGAATTCCAGCTCGCCGGACTCCTCGCCGATCTCATACATCGGGAAGTCAACGATCCAGCAGAATTCGTAGCAGTTTTGCTTCATATGGTTGGGGCACAGGGCGCCGAGCAGCTTACGAAGCACGCCGGCCGTCTTCTGGGCGGTGAGCTTCTTACCTGCGGTCAGACCCACGAAGTCGCCGGGCTTTAAGCCCAGAGCTTCGATCACGGCAGTCTTCCGCTCCTGCAGGAACTTCGAGATACCACCGACGAATTCACCGTTTTCATCCAGACGGAACCAGAACGCCTTCTGGGCGGTTTGAACTTCTACGTCTGCGCACAGCGCGTCGATCTGCTTACGTGTCTTATCGAAACCGGAAACCACAACGGCCTTTACGGTCTGACCTTCGAACGGTCCGAAGCCGCAGCCGTCCATGACCTGTGTTGCATCAGTCACTTCGAGGTCAATGCGCAGGTCCGGCTTGTCGCTGCCGTAGCGATCCATAGCTTCCAGGTAAGGGATGCGCTTAAACGGTGCGGCAGACGCAGTGGAGTAGGTTCCGTATTTAGCGAAGACGGGCGGGAGCACGTCCTCCATGATGGCGAATACATCTTCCTGTCCGGCAAATGCCATCTCCATGTCCAACTGGTAGAATTCACCCGGAGAACGGTCCGCACGCGCGTCCTCATCACGGAAGCAGGGTGCGATCTGGAAATAGCGGTCGAAGCCGGAGGTCATGAGCAGCTGCTTGAACTGCTGCGGTGCCTGCGGAAGCGCGTAGAATTTGCCGGGATGGTTGCGGGCGGGTACCAGGTAGTCGCGCGCGCCTTCCGGCGAAGAACAGGTCAGGATGGGGGTGGTGATCTCCATGAAATCATGTGCCATCATGCCGGCACGCAGTTCGGCTACGACCTTGCTGCGAAGCACGATTTTGGATTTCACCGCGGGATTGCGGAGATCCAGATAACGGTATTTGAGACGGGTGTTTTCATCCGCGTCCCGGGAGTAGTTGATCTGGAACGGAAGTTCGTTGTAGATACATTTTCCCAGAACTTCGATCGCGGTGGGAACGACTTCGATGTCGCCCGTGGGTATCGCCGGGTTCTTATTGGAACGTTCGCGAACGACGCCGGTTATGGCGAGCGTCGACTCGACATTGACCGGGTCAATGATGTTCATCATCTCTTCGGTCTCGATCACGACCTGTGTTACTCCGTAGAAATCGCGGAGGATCAGGAAACCGAGGTTCTTGCTGACCTTACGAAGGTTGTCGAACCATCCGGTGATCCGTACCTCTTCGCCAACGTTTTCGATGCGAAGCTCGTTGCATGTATGGGTCCTGCCCTGCATGATTGCTTTCATAGTATTGACCATCCTTTAAATCGTGGTTTTGCATCCGAAAATGAATGCACTTTTCATTATACAAGCGGGTTTTGGGTTCGTCAAGCATTTCCGCGGCGCCGACTGCCCGTTTCAACACGGAAAATGCGTACTTCTTGCGAATGAAAATTGACAAAAAGGCGGCGGGAGAGTATGATTATACTAGGTGTGAATCCCCTTTTGGGGAGGAGAGATGTGCGCAGTAAGAATTATGAGAGAGGAGATAATGATATGGATTCGATTTTCTTCAAAAAAGACGAAGAGTATCCGGTCGCTGATAGAGAGAAAAGCATGACAAAGCCTCAGGAAGGAATGCGGTTTGCTTTGTTTTCGGCGTTGCTTCTGATGTTTTCCGTTTTTCTTCCGTTTTACGGTAATATGCCTTCGGAACCATCATCGTATTGGGCCTCATTGATCGAATTAGGATATGTAGGATATGCGGTTTTTGCATTGGGCTTTTTGGCGTTTGTACTTAACTGCTATAGGAAACATGGGGTGGCGGCGATCTGCGGCGGCTTCGTATTACTCTTTTGGCTCTGTCACTTTATTTCCCGAACACTGGATACGATTTTTAAATCTGAGTATAGATACTGGTTCTTCTGGTACGGGTCCGGTTGGGGTGATAATGATACATATCGGCATGTTCGGATGATCGGATACTGGGTGCTCCCGATCGCGGCAGGACTCGTGGTGTATTTCTCATTGGCCTTGTGGAAGAAAAATCGTAAGCAGAAAAACGTAGAAGAGCAAGAGGTGTGATCATGAAGTATTGTTCAAAATGCGGTAACCCGATGGGGTACCATGATAAAGTGTGCGGTTTTTGCCATCCGGCGAAAAAAACGGAAATGGATGAGATAAAAAGAAAGCATTGTAAGGTAGCGGTGTTGGTGTCGACGATCCTGGTCGCCCTCATCGGTTTTTATCCGTTGGCTGTGGTCTTCTTAAACCTCGACTTTGGTTTCCGGTCTACATTTTTTAACTATGAATTATTTATCAGCGGTGTGCTGATCTTGACGTGCCTTATGTCGTTTGTGGCATATGTAAGGGAATCGTGGGGCTTTACGTTTTTCTGCGGGTTATTGGGACCGGCGTCGGCGGTGATCATCTCCGTGAGTTGCGGAGGCTTGTTTGAAACCAGTGTGGATGGTCTGAAAAGCTGGATACATTTATTTGCGACCTACTTCCTTCCGAACATCGTTTTGATGGCGGCTTCCGCCAGATTACTCTGCCTGGGACGGGAAGGCGAGTCCGACTATACGCTTCACTACAGACGCTTGCAGAAGCTCACGATCAACGACGAGGAGTCCATGGTCTGAAGGATTAAAATGTTCATTTACAGCGTTTGTAAAAAAGCGCTTGCAATGACAGGGAAACTATGATATAATAGTTCCTGAAATATGTTAAAAAATTAACAATCATCACTTTGGAGGATATTTCAATGGCAAAGAGAATTGTACTTGCCGGTGCATGCCGTACGGCGATCGGCACAATGGGCGGATCCCTCAGCACCACTCCCGCAGCGGATTTGGGTGCTATCGTTATCAAGGAAGCTATCAAAAGAGCCGGTGTTCCTGCGGAAGCAGTTGATCATGTATACATGGGTTGCGTAATCCAGGCTGGTCTGGGACAGAACGTAGCTCGTCAGGCATCCATTAAGGCCGGTCTTCCGGTGGAGACTCCTGCCGTTACCGTTAACGTAGTTTGCGGTTCCGGTCTGAACTGCGTAAACATGGCAGCTCAGATGATCCAGGCAGGCGACGCTGATATCGTAGTTGCAGGTGGTATGGAGAACATGTCCATGGCTCCGTACGCGATCCCGAACGGACGTTTCGGTTACAGAATGACATGGCCCAGCCAGAGCCAGGGCGCTTTGGTCGACACCATGGTTAACGACGCACTTTGGGATGCATTCAACGGTTATCATATGATCCAGACCGCGGACAATGTAGCAGAGAAGTGGGGTCTGACCCGTGAAGAGCTCGATGAGTTTGCACTCAAGAGCCAGTTAAAGGCTGAGAAAGCTCAGCAGACCGGTGCATTCGACGATGAGATCGTTCCGGTTATGGTTAAGAAGAAGAAGGAAATGGTTGAGTTCAAGGTAGACGAGGGCCCGCGTCCGGGTTCCACGATCGAAGGCCTTGCAAAGCTTCGCCCGATCAACCCGAACGGCGTAGTTACCGCAGGTAACGCTTCCGGTATCAACGACGGCGCTGCAGCGATCGTTCTGATGACCGAAGAGAAGGCAAAAGAACTCGGCGTTACTCCTATGGCATATTTCGTAGCAGGCGCTCTGGGTGGCGTTGATCCGTCCATCATGGGCGTAGGTCCTGTTCCGGCAACCCGCAAGGCTATGGCTAAGTGCGGTTACAAGATTGAAGACTTCGATATCATCGAGGCAAATGAAGCATTTGCCGCTCAGTCCGTTGCAGTCGGCAAGGACCTCGGTATCGATGTTGATAAGCAGCTGAACCCGAACGGCGGCGCGATCGCGCTGGGTCACCCGGTAGGCGCTTCAGGTGCACGTATCCTCGTAACACTGCTTCACGAGATGGTGAAGAAGGATGCAAAGAAGGGTCTGGCTACCCTCTGCATCGGCGGTGGTATGGGATGTGCAACCATCGTAGAGAGAGACTGATATGATACAAGGCTCGAAAAGAACCGACCGACATGCCGCATGATCGTCGGTGAAACGAGAGCCCAATATTTGAAAACGACCGGGCGGAAGGCAAATTTTGCTTTCTGCCTCGTGTCGTGTTAAAACGAAAATTGCGTTTCAAATCCATATCTGGATTTATTTTTTCTGAACTTGGCGCGCACTGTGCCTGTTTCAGAGCACATTTCACGTGTACGGGGTGTTGAAAGGTTTGCCTTGTACCAGAAAGGATCAAAAATGGAATATATTCTTTATGAAGCAGTAGGTGGCGTTGGCGTTATCACCATCAACCGCCCGAAGGCGCTGAACGCGCTGAACAGCCAGGTTCTCGACGAACTGAACGAGACACTGGACCAGGTAGACTTAAGCACGGTTCGCTGCCTTATCCTGACCGGCGCAGGCGAGAAGTCTTTCGTAGCAGGCGCAGACATCGGCGAGATGAGCACCCTTACAAAGGCACAGGGCGAGGCATTCGGTAAGAAGGGCAACGACGTGTTCCGCAAGCTGGAGACATTCCCGATCCCCGTGATCGCTGCCGTTAACGGTTTTGCACTCGGCGGCGGCTGCGAGATCTCCATGAGCTGTGACATTCGTCTCTGCTCGGACAATGCAGTATTCGGTCAGCCGGAAGTGGGCCTCGGCATCACACCGGGCTTCGGCGGCACCCAGAGACTGGCTCGTCTGGTAGGCGCAGGCATGGCGAAGCAGCTGATCTACACCGCGAGAAACATCAAGGCTCCGGAAGCGTACCGCATTGGCCTCGTTAACGAGGTATTCTCCGCAGAAGTGGATGAAGCAGGTAACGTAGTTAAGAGCGCACAGGATGTTCTCCTCGCGGCAGCGAAGAAGATGGCAGCTACCATCGCGAAGAACGCTCCGATCGCTGTTCGCAACTGCAAGAAGGCGATCAACGAAGGTCTGGATGCAAACATGGACGACGCGATCGTGATCGAAGAGAAGCTCTTCGGCGATTGCTTCGAGACACAGGACCAGGTTTACGGAATGGCATTCTTCCTCGATAAGAATAAAGATAAGGTTAAAGAGCCGTTCAAGAACGCATAATCAAGCAAGTTACACTATTCCAAATCATATATAAATACATTTAGGAGGTACTATCATGAAGGTAGGCGTTATTGGTGCCGGTACAATGGGTTCCGGTATTGCTCAGGCATTTGCCATGACAGAAGGTTACGAGGTTTGTCTTTGCGATATTAAGCAGGAGTTCGCTGACGGCGGAAAGGCTAAGATCGCTAAGAATATGGCATTCCTGGTAAAGAAGGAGAAGATCACCCAGGAGCAGGCAGATGCAATTCTGGCAAAGGTTACGACCGGCCTGAAGGATATTTGTACAGATTGCGACCTCATCGTTGAGGCAGCTCTGGAAGATATGGCTATTAAGAAGCAGACATTCAAGGAACTCGAAGAGATCTGCACGAAGGAAGAAGTTATCTTCGCTACCAACACTTCTTCTCTGTCTATCACCGAGATCGGCGCAGGCCTGAAGCATCCGGTGATCGGCATGCACTTCTTCAACCCTGCTGACCGTATGAAGCTCGTTGAAGTTATCGCAGGACTTAACACACCGGCTGCTACCGTAGACCGCATCAAGGCGATCTCCGAAGAGATCGGCAAGACTCCGGTTCAGGTTGCAGAAGCTCCCGGCTTCGTTGTTAACCGTATCCTGATCCCGATGATCAATGAAGCGATCGGTATCTATGCAGAAGGCATCGCAAGCGTTGAGGGTATCGACCAGGCTATGATGCTCGGTGCTAACCACCCGATGGGCCCCTTAGCTCTCGGTGACCTGGTAGGTCTGGACATTGTTCTTGCGATCATGAACGTACTGTACAACGAGACCGGCGACTCCAAGTATCGTCCTCACACCCTTCTTAAGAAGATGGTTCGCGGCGGTAAGCTCGGAAGAAAGACCGGCATCGGTTTCTATGACTATACCAATAAGTAAGATAAATAGATTATTTCGGAGGAAAACAAAATCATGGATTTTACATTGAGCAAAGAACATGAGATGGTGCGCACCCTGTTTAAGGAATTCGCACAGAATGAGGTTAAGCCTCTTGCTCAGGAAGTGGATGAAACAGAGAACTTCCCCAGAGAAACAGTTGAAAAGATGGCAAAGCTCGGCTTCATGGGTATCCCGATCCCGAAGGAGTACGGCGGCCAGGGTTGTGACATTCTGACCTACGCTATGTGCGTTGAGGAGCTGTCCAAGGTTTGCGGTACCACAGGCGTTATCGTATCCGCACACACATCTCTGTGCTGTGACCCCATCCTGACATTCGGTACCGAAGAGCAGAAGCAGAAGTACCTGGTTCCGCTGGCAAAGGGCGAGAAGCTCGGCGCTTTCGGTCTGACCGAGCCGGGTGCAGGTACCGACGCACAGGGTCAGCAGACGAAGGCAGTTCTGGACGGCGACGAGTACGTTCTGAACGGTTCCAAGATCTTCATTACCAACGGTAAGGAAGCTGACGTTTATGTTATTTTCGCGATCACAGGCGTTACAACAGACGCAAAGGGTCGCTCTAAGAAGACCATCTCCGCATTCATCGTGGAGAAAGGTACACCCGGATTTACATTCGGTGTAAAAGAGAAGAAGATGGGTATCCGCGGATCATCCACTTACGAACTCATTTTCCAGGATTGCCGCATCCCGAAGGCAAACCTTCTGGGCCGCGATGGCGAGGGCTTCAAGATCGCCATGCACACACTGGACGGCGGACGTATCGGTATCGCTGCACAGGCTCTGGGCCTCGCTGAGGGCGCTCTGGACAATACCATCGCTTACACGAAGGAAAGAAAGCAGTTCGGTAAGGCGATCGCAGCATTCCAGAATACACAGTTCCAGATCGCTGATATGGCTACAAAGTGCCAGGCTGCTCAGTATCTTGTGTACGCTGCAGCTCGCAAGAAGGATGAGTATCAGAAGGATCACAAGACCGTTTACAGCGTAGAGGCAGCTATGGCGAAGCTTTACGCAGCAGAAGTTGCTATGGAAGTTACCACGAAGGCAGTTCAGTTGCACGGTGGTTACGGCTACACCAGAGAGTATGATGTAGAGCGTATGATGCGTGACGCAAAGATCACCGAGATCTACGAAGGAACCAGCGAAGTTCAGAGAATGGTTATCTCTGCAGCACTTCTGAAGTAATCTGACTGATACAAGGCTCGAAAAGTCCACGTAGCGAATGCTCGCATTCGCAGACGTGACCTTGAGAGCCGAACAAACATGAGCCGTACCGATTTCCGTAGGAAAGCGATAGGACGGCGAATGTTTGTAGGATTTCGAGAACTTGAAAAGCGGAGAAATCCGTAGTATCAGTAAAATACAAAATCGAAAAAATTAAGGAGCGTAAGATTGTGAAGATCATAGTATGTATCAAGCAGGTACCCGACACAAAGGGTGGCGTAAAGTTTAATCCTGACGGAACATTGAACCGTGCTGCTATGCTTACCATCATGAACCCGGATGACAAGGCCGGCCTGGAAGCAGCACTTAGATTAAAAGATCAGTATGGCGCAGAAGTAACCGTTATCACCATGGGCCTTCCGAAGGCAGAAGAGGTTCTTCGTGAAGCATTGGCCATGGGCGCAGATAAGGGCATTCTGGTAACCGACCGTGTACTCGGCGGTGCGGACACATGGGCTACTTCTTCCACACTCGCAGGCGCGATCCGCAACCTGGATTACGACCTCATCATTACCGGACGTCAGGCGATCGACGGCGATACCGCACAGGTTGGTCCGCAGATCTCCGAGCATTTGAATATTCCGGTCATCTCCTATGCACAGAAGATCGAGATCGACGGAGACTCCGTGATCGTTGAGCGTCAGTACGACGACCGTTATCATGTAGTTAAGGCGAAGATGCCTTGCCTCATCACGGCTCTGGCTGAACTCAACGCACCCCGTTACATGACTCCGGGCGGCATCTTCGATGCTTTCAAGGCAGATATCACTGTTTGGGGCAGAGCAAACCTGGTCGATGTTGATGACTCCAACCTCGGTCTGAAGGGCTCACCTACACAGATCGCAAAGGCTTCCGATAAGGTACGTAAGGGTACCGGCGAGAAGGTAAATCTCGATGCAGATGCTTCCGTTGAATACATTGTCGGCAAGTTAAAAGAAAAGCACGTAATCTGATAAAAGCGTTTCCATTATACTATAGGAGTGATGAATAAAATGGCATTAGAAGAATACAAGGGCGTATATGTCTTTGCTCAGCAGGTCGACAATCAGTTAAGCAGCATCGCTTTTGAACTTATCGGCAAGGGCAAGGATCTCGCAAAAGATTTAGGAACTGAAGTTACCGCCATTCTTGCAGGTTATCAGGTAGCAGACCTGGCTGACGAACTTGCAGCTTATGGCGCAGATAAGGTCATCGTTATCGATGATCCTGAACTTAAGGATTACAGAACCGAGCCGTACGCACATGCGGTTGCTTCCGTAATTAAGGAATTCAAGCCGGACATCGTCCTGGTTGGTGCTACAGCGATCGGCCGTGACCTGGGTCCCCGCGTTTCCGCGAGAGTACACACCGGTCTTACAGCAGACTGCACGCAGCTCGATATCGGTGATTTCCCGCTCGTAGCGATCCCCGGTAAGGAGCAGCTTCACAACCAGCTCCTCATGACCCGTCCCGCTTTCGGTGGTAACACCATCGCTACCATCGCCTGCCCGAACTTCCGCCCTCAGATGGCTACCGTTCGTCCCGGCGTTATGCAGAAGCTTCCGAAGCAGGAAGGCGCTAAGGCTGAGATCATTAACTACAACCCCGGCTTTACTCCGGATAACAAGTACGTTGAGATCCTGAAGGTCGTTAAGGCTGTTACCGATACCGTAGATATCATGGATGCTAAGATCCTCGTATCCGGCGGCCGTGGCGTAGGCAGCGCTGAGAACTTCAAGCTTCTCGAAGACCTTGCTGCTGTACTCGGCGGTACCGTTAGCTGCTCTCGTGCAGTTGTAGATGCAGGCTGGAAGCCGAAGGATCTGCAGGTAGGACAGACCGGTAAGACCGTTCGTCCTCACGTATATTTCGCGATCGGTATCTCCGGTGCGATCCAGCACCTGGCAGGTATGGAAGAGTCCGACATCATCATTGCGATCAACAAGGATGAGACCGCTCCGATCTTCGAAGTTGCTGACTACGGCATCGTAGGCGACCTGAATAAGATCGTTCCTGCACTTACCGCTTCTTTGAAGGCAGAACTTGCAAATAAGTAATTGACCGGGGGATTTATCCCCTGCGGAAGACGTCGGTGATACCGGCGGGTTCCATACACGGGCAGGGAGGTTTCTCTTCCTGCCCGCTCTTTATATCGGGGCAATGCTCCTGAGCGGGCATTGATCTTCGTGAAACGGAGGTTTCTACAGTGAGTACCAGCACAAGTCAGGTCGCGCGTGGCGCGGGAAATCACAGAAAGCGTTCGAAGCGCAGTTCGTATATTTTCATCGGAGCTATGGCGATCCTGGTCATCATAGCCGGAGTATTATGGCTCAAATCCGCTCCGTCGAAGGAAAAGAAGGGCAATAAGGACGGGTTCACGATCGTCAAAGGTAAGCATACGGTCGAGATCGTAGTAAAGAATTACGGCACGATCATGGTGGAACTGGATGCGGATGCTGCACCTACCACTGTGTCGAACTTTTTGGATCTGGCAAATGAGAAGTTTTACGATAACCTGACGTTTCATCGTATCCTTCCGGGCTTCGTGATCCAGGGAGGCGACCCGACCGGCACCGGTGCCGGTAAGGAAGGACAGCGCACCATCCCCGGTGAGTTTCCGAACAACGATGTGGACAATCCTCTCCTGCACGAACGCGGAACCATTTCGATGGCCCGGAAGGTCGATCGTCAGAACAGCCGTGCCTACATGAATACGGCGACGTCGCAGTTCTTCATCTGCCTGACGGACCAGCCGAGCCTGGACGGAAACTATGCCGCTTTCGGAAAGGTGATCGAGGGTATGGAGATCGTCGATCAGATCGCAGAGGAATGCGCAGGCGACGGTGATAACGGCGCGGTTTCGAAGGAGCGTCAGCCTGTCATCGAAAGGATCCGCGAAGTTATTCCCGGCGCAGATCTCTCGGATGACGACTGATCGTATGTATTCATATAAGTCATAGAAGATAATATAACGGAGCATCCCGGTGCGGTCTTGAACCGCGCCGGGATGTTTGCGTTTGCATATGGATTTACGAAAAAACGTAAAATATTTTAAAAAATTACGTAAATACGTATTGACATTGTCCTCAGGATAGTGTATTATGTAATTACGGAACAGCATAAATCAATTACGTAATTGCAAACTCACCGAAATTCACTTTACGATCAGGAGGTAAATATCATGTCAAAGGATTATGGAGTAGAGATCGAAGAGATCAAAAAACAACTGGAGGAATTGCAGCAGTTAGTTTCTTCCGTAATGATCGGCTCATCAAAGGAGCCGAATGAGAAGGTCGGAGATATAGAGAAGATGCAGAAAATGCACCCGAACGAGCATGTCAATGCGATCATGAACGAGATCCAGGATGCCGCGGGTACGAACGGACAGACCGGAGCCATCACATACATGGGCGTTTTTGCATCGGGCGGAAGACAGTCGAACTGGGTAAAACACCGCGTCAACACCGACGACCTGCTTAAACTCATCGCCGACAACGTGGCGGAAAAGGTACTGGCCTGCCTGGGCAATGCGGACCGTCTGAAGATCCTGCTGGCGCTATTAAAGAAGCCCATGAGTGTGGCAGAGCTGATCACAGAGTGCGAACTGAACTCCACCGGTCAGGCTTACCATCACATGAAGCCGCTTCTGGCGGCGGATCTGATCGCGGAGGAGACGAAGGGCATCTACATCGTGAAACCCTACCGGGTCCAGGGCATCATCATGCTTCTGGCAGGTATCTGCGATATGTACGATGAGACCTACGCGAAGAGCAACTGGGAAGCAGAAGAATAAACCAAAGTCAAATGACCGGGAGGGTGTCGCACAGCGGCATCCTCTTTTGTCTTGCGAAACGGTGAAATCGCATCTTGACAAAGGGGGACTATTGATGTAGAATGGACTACATAAATAGTCCGGAGGTATATTATGAAGTTATTTGACAGCGAGATCAAACTGATGGAGATCATTTGGGCGAATGAACCGGTCAGCGCGAAGGAAGTCAGCAAGATCGCGGAAGCGGAGATCGGCTGGAATAAAAATACGACCTATACGGTGATCAAAAAGGTGATCGATAAAGGATATGTTAAGCGGGAGGAGCCCGGTTTTATCTGTACGGCATTGATCAAAAAGGAAGAGGCGCAGAAGAGCGAAGCGAAGGGCCTCCTGGAGAAACTGTTCCACGGCTCGAAGAAAGCGTTGTTCTCGGCACTGCTGGAAGATGAGAAGCTCTCCGATGCGGAGATCGATGAATTGCGCGAACTGATCCAAAAGAGGTAGGCTTATGGACGTTGTTTTTTACTGGTTGCTCAATATGAGCATCCTAGCAACGGCGGTGGGCATTATCGTGCTCCTGATTCGAAAGATTCGCCCTATCCCCCGCAGGGTCATCGTGATCCTCTGGGCCATCCCGCTGGTGCGCTTTTGGGTTCCGTTCGGCTTCAGTTCCAAATACAGTCTGCTGTCGTTGCTGCCGCGCTATGCGGTGCGGACCGTGCCCATCACCGAATTAGTGGCGTTGCCCGCTCAGGGGCAGGGTTTTTTGGATGTCTTTCCTTCGGAGAAACCAGTGGTGATGACCAATATCGGAAGGTGGGCTATATCCTATAGACCGATGACATATAAGGTCGACCTTCTGGCCGACGTGTTCGATTATGCTTCGTTTGTTTGGGCTGTGATCGCCGCCGCCGTGCTTATTACATTGACCTTGATCTATTTCGTCACAAAAGCGGAGCTACGCGGCGCGAAGCGCATGTATAACAATGTGTACAGCTCACAGAAGATCACATCGCCGGCGGTATACGGGATCCTGCGTCCCCGCATCATCATCCCGGAACATTTGCGCGATGCGGAGGGCTTGGACCTGATCCTGCTTCATGAAAAGCGGCACATTCGCCGCGGGGATAATTTCTGGCGCCTTCTGGCATTTATCACGGCGGCGATCCATTGGTTCAATCCGTTCGTCTGGATATTCCTGAAATGCTTCCTCTCGGATGTCGAACTGGCGTGCGACGAGTCTGCGCTCGCGAAACTGCCGCGTGAGAAGCAAAAAGCTTATGCGCTGGAGCTTCTGAATGTCCAACAGAGTAAAACGGTGTTTGCGTCTGCCTTCGGCGGCGCGAAGATCCGTACCCGGATCGAGCATATCATCTCGTATAAAAAGATGACGGTGTTTTCTGCCCTTTTATTTGCAGCCTTCGTTGCGGCCGTCGCCTACATGTTGCTGACAAATGCGGCGTAGTATTTTGAAAAGAGAATAAAACAACAGGCCGTTCGGTTTCAACCGGACGGCCTGTGTTTTTATACTCTATTGTATTTTAGATCAATAGTTCATGGCTTCTTCTTCGCCGTTTACGACGCGGAGCGCGCCCTGGCACAGCGCCAGAAGTTCGTCCTCACCGGGATATACGGTGAACGGAGCGATGAAGCCTGCATATTCCTTAAGGTCTGCTACGACGTTCTTATCGTATGCGATACCGCCGGTCAGGATGATCTGGTCTACCTTACCCTTCAGTACGCAAGCCATGGAACCGATGTCCTTAGCAACCTGGTAAACGAAAGCGTCGAAGATCTTCTTCGCTTCGGCATTGCCCTCGCCGATCCACTTCTCGACGTCGCGCATGTCGTTCGTGCCGAGGTAAGCGTTCAGGCCGGCACCGCCGACGAGCTTCTTATAAACCTCTGCCTCGGTGTATTTGCCGGAGAAGCACATCTTAACCAGTGCGCCGCTCGGAACTGCGCCTGCTCTCTCAGGGGAGAATGCGCCGTCGCCGTCGAGTGCATTGAACACGTCAACGACCTTACCGCCGGTGTGTGCGCCTACGGAAACGCCGCCGCCCATGTGAACGACGATCAGGTTCAGGCTGCTGTAAGGAACACCATGCTCCTTCGCGTAGCGCTTCGCAACTGCCTTCTGGTTGAGTGCGTGGAAGACGGACTTACGAGGCAACTCCGGAACGCCGGAGTAGCGTGCTACGTCCTGCATCTCGTCAACGACAACGGGGTCTACGATGAAGGACTTAGCGCCGATTTCGTCGCCGATCTCGCGTGCGATGATGCCGCCCAGGTTGGAAGCATGCTGACCGGAAACGCCCGCCTTTAAGTCTGCGAGAAGAGCATCATTGACCGGATAGGTACCGCCCGGGATGGGGCGCAGCATACCGCCGCGGCCGACAACGACGTCCAGAGACTTGATGTCGAAATTCTTACGAGCCAGCAGATCCGTGATCAGGTTCTTACGGAAATCCTTCTGTGCTACGATGGAAGGATAGGAAGAGATCTCCTCGGTGCTGTGGCGGAGGGTCTCCTCGAACAACAGGGTCTCATCCTCGAAAACACCGATCTTCGTGGAGGTGGAACCCGGGTTGATGATCAGAACTTTATGTGACATGGAAGTTACCTTTCCTTTCGATTATTTGCTCATGGCGTTTGCAACGACTGCTGCGAGCGCGATGGAGTTGACCTTTACCTCGGTGGAGTCGGAACGGGAGGTCAGGATGACCGGAACTGCGGTACCGCACAGGATGCAGCCGTTCTTCGCCTTCGTGGTGTGGGTCAATGTCTTATAAACCAGGTTACCGGAGTGGATGTCCGGGAACAGAAGGATGTCCGCGTCGCCGACGATCTTACGTCCCTCAGCGCCCTTATGCTTAGCAGCCTCTGCGTCGATCGCGAGGTCTAAGGAAAGCGGTCCGTCGATGATACATCCGGTGATCTCGCCGATTTCGTTCAGGCGGGTCAGTTCGGCAGCCTCAACGGTCTCCGGCATCTTCGGGTTAACGACCTCGACAGCGGCCAGAGGCGCGATCTTCGGGTTAGCGATGCCGCAAGCGTGTGCAACCTCGACTGCGTTGTGGATGATGCCTGCCTTTTCCTCGAGGGTCGGGTAGGTGTTGAATGCAACGTCGGTCAGGAACAGGAGCTGGTCGATGCCCGGGACCTCGAACAGTGCCACGTGGGACAGCTGGCGTCCGGTACGGAGACCTACTTCCTTATTCAATACGCTCTTCAAGAATGACTTCGTGTCGATCTTTCCCTTCATGTACATATCTGCCTTGTGGTCGTGTACGAGAGAAACAGCAGTCAGGGTAGCCTCCTGCTCATCCTCGATATCTATGATCTCGATCCCGGTCAGGTCAATGGAAAGCTCCGCTGCGATCTCTTCGATCTTCTTCTTATCTCCTACGAGAATGGGCTCCGCGATGCCGCGTTCCTTTGCGATCTTAACCGCTTCGAGTACCGGACCGTCCTGAGCTACCGCTACGGCGACTTTTTTCATCTCACACTCGGAAAGGTGTGACAAAAGTTGTTCAAATGAAGTGCTCATCTTAGTTCTCCTTAGTAATATTTGGAATTCATTGTGTTTGCGGGCAATGTATAAGCGGCAGGAAAGCATCCGCCGAAAAAAACACCCGTAAAAATAATCTTAACACCCCTGTGAAAAAACGTCAATAGATGCCTGGGATTTTTTGACTTTTTTGGCGGAAATTGACATTGAAATTCAAAATGAAATGTGCTAAGATAATCAAAGAAACGCCCTGGGGCGGTTCATTTTTTTCGGAATGAACTGTCGCGGGTTAAAATAATGGAGGTCATTTCCTATGAAGAACCGCAGACGAATTACGTCTCTGCTTACTGCATTATCCCTTATAGTGACGATGTTCACGTTCACTTCGGTCCCCGTTAAAGCGGAGTCCTTTACTAAGGGGCAGGAACTCGAAGACGTTGTCTTCCAGATCTATGCGCAGGACAGTGTGAACTATTCGTGGCATGTATATGATGAGAGTCCTACAATATATAATGAACCTATGCAGATCACCTGGAGCCAGGATCCCAACGAGAAGTTCGGTGAGATCGGCGGAAGCCTCGCTTTCGGTTTCCAGCTTGCCGACAACGCGCTGCAGATCGGCCAGAATGCAACAGTTCATTTTACCGTAAAGAATATCAAATTGACATTTTCCGGAATGCCTGAATTCTCAGGTATCCCCGACATCGATAAGACCGCAAACTTCTTATGTAAGGAAGCGACCTGGGGTAAGACCGGCAACTCCGTCGAAGTCAGCCTTCGTGAGGACATTCGCCGTGCATATCCCGATCTGCCGCTGGCAGGCTTGGTAAAATCCTTAGTAAAAGTTACCTGTACTTTCCAGTTGGTTTCCTATGAGCGTGGTGAGTGGGTCGGCCCGCAGAACCCGGATGGATCCGAATTCCGCGGCAGAGATGATATCCTCGCTGATATGGGCGCAGGCGTTAGCATTACGAACGCCCTGGATAAGGCAGACTGCACAGGTGATGAGATCACCGATGCGATGCTTGACGCATATGCGGGTATGGGCATTAAGTCCTTATATATTCCCGTAAACTATGACAGTCACATGGGTGAAGACGGAACCATCGACGACGCCTTCCTCGAGAAGGTTAAGACCATGGTAGATCATGCGATCTCCAAAGGGTTCTATGTGATCCTCTCCCTGACCGGATCCGGCGACTGGTTGTCCCCGCTGCCGGAACTGAGAAGCTCAACCGACAGCCGCCTGACGAAGATGTATGTTTCGATTGCGAATAAGATGGACTCCTTCGGTGACCATCTGCTGATCCAGGTTTTGCATCATCCGGTTGCCACTAAAGAGCCGACCGTAGATCCTGAGGCTGAGGAACCGCCCGCACCGCTTGGAATCTCCGATTATAATACCGTTCTTTCTGCATGGCAGGATAAGATCGTCCGCGTTATCCGCGGAACCGGTACCAACAACACGGTCAGAACGATCCTGCTCTCCCCGTATAACAGCGATCCGGAACTGATCGCTTCCATGTCGTTTACGGAGGTAACGAACCTGGCTCTGTCCGTTGAGTTCGCCCCTTATGAAGATAAGGACTGGGATAAGAACGTTGCAGCGGGTATCCTGAAGGATGAGATCGCTAATGCAAATAACGAAGCGAAAAAGAAGAACACTGCGGTGATCGTAACATCGTTCGGTGCGCTCAATAAAAATAACTACGATGCGCGTGTGCAGTATGCATACGATTTTACTACCGGTGCGAGAAATGCCGGTACCGTTGCCTTCTGGAAGGAAAACGGTAACACGGATGAGATCGGCTTGATCTCCTATGCCGATGCTTCTTACGCATTCCCGATCATCGGCCTGTCACAGGCAGCAGCTGCTGCCGGTGAGAAGAAGCCGGCGATGGATGCTACGGTCGTTACGACCGAGCCGGAACCGGAAACCGAGGCGCCTACCGAGAAAGCCACGGAAGAGAAGCAGACCGAAGCTCAGCAGGAGACAGAGACGCAGGAGCAGACTCCCGAAGAGACGAAGAAGGGTAAGAATACTACCGTGATCATCATTGCGGTCGTACTCGGTGTCGTTTTCATCGGAGCGGTCATCGTCTTGGCACTGATGTTTAAAAAGAGGAGCGGTTCGTTCTTCTAAAACAGGGAGTTATCCCAAATATATACAACGAGATCGGCTGCTGTACGCCCCGTAATTACGGCGTTTGGCAGTCGATTTTCTCAAAATGCGATTTGAATAAGAAGGTATGTGTATGGATATCGTAAGAGTACTAGCAGAGGAACAGAAAATCAGGACCACACAGGTTGAGGCGGTCATCAAACTGATCGACGAGGGCAATACGATCCCATTTATCGCGCGTTATCGTAAGGAAGCGCATGGCGGACTGAATGATGAGATCTTGCGTAACCTGGATGAGCGGCTGCGCTATCTGCGCGGCCTCGAGGAACGTAAGGAAGCGGTTCTGTCGTCGATCGAGGAACAGGGGAAGCTGACCGATGAACTGAAGAAAGAGATCGAGGCGGCCATGACCCTCGTTGCAGTAGAGGATCTGTACCGCCCGTATAAGCAGAAGCGCCGTACGCGTGCGACGATCGCGAAGGAGCACGGTCTGGAGCCGTTGGCGAACCTTATCCTGCTGCAGATGACGAAGAAGGATCTGCTTACGGAAGCAACGCCTTATGTGGACCCGGAGAAAGAGGTGGCCACGCCGGAGGATGCCATCGCAGGCGCGAAGGACATCATTGCGGAAAATATCAGCGACAACGCGGAATACCGCACTTACATCCGCGATCTGACCATGAAGCAGGGCACAGTGGTCTGCGAGAGCCGCGTCGGCGAAGAGCCCAGTGTATACGAGACTTACTATAAATATGAGCGCCCGGTCGCTAAACAGCCCGGATACGCAACCCTCGCCATCAACCGCGGCGAGGAGGAAAAGATCCTCTCCGTAAAGATACTGACGGACACCGAGCGGGCCATCGGCTACCTGTGTAAGAAAGTCATTGTCCGCGATAATCCGAACACGACGCCGGCGCTGAAGGAAGCCGTCGAGGACGCTTATGAGCGCCTGATCTGGCCGTCCATCGAGCGCGAGGTGCGCAACGAATTGACAGAGGTCGCTGAGGATGGAGCGATCAAGGTGTTCGGTAAGAACCTGCGCCAGCTGCTCATGCAGCCGCCCATCAGCGGCCATGTGGTGTTGGGCTGGGATCCGGCCTTCCGTACCGGCTGTAAGTTGGCTGTTGTGGATGCCACGGGAAAGGTTCTGGACACCGTCGTGATCTACCCGACCGCGCCGCAGAATAAGGTGCATGAGGCGAAAGCCATCCTGAAGAAACTGGTGGAGAAATACAACGTGGAGCTGATCTCCGTGGGCAATGGAACGGCGTCCCGTGAGAGTGAGCAGGTCATCGCGGAATTTATTCATGAGATGAACCGACCGCTGCGATATATCATCGTTAATGAGGCAGGCGCGAGCGTGTACTCTGCGTCGAAACTGGCGACGGAGGAATTCCCGAAGTTCGATGTGGGACAGAGAAGCGCGGTATCGATCGCCCGCCGTCTGCAGGACCCGTTGGCGGAGCTGGTGAAGATCGACCCGAAGTCCATCGGCGTGGGGCAGTACCAGCATGATATGAACCAGAAGAAGTTGTCCGATACCCTCGGCGGCGTTGTGGAGGACTGCGTTAACCAGGTCGGCGTGGACCTGAATACCGCATCGGTCTCCCTGCTGGAATACGTTTCCGGCATCAATAAGACCATTGCGAAGAACATCGTGACCTACCGTGAGGAAAACGGAAGCTTTAAGGACCGTAAGCAGCTGCTGAAGGTGGCGAAACTGGGCCCGAAGGCTTATGAGCAGTGCGCGGGCTTCCTGCGCATCCGAGGCGGCAAGACACCGCTCGATGCTACGGCCGTGCATCCCGAAAGCTACGAGATCGCTGAGAAGGTGCTCGCGAAGGTCGGAGCGACCGACCGCGAGATCGGTAAGCTGGCCGGCCTGAAGAAGCGCGTGGGCGACATCAAGAAGATGGCGGCAGAGCTTTCTGTCGGCGAGATGACACTTTCCGATATTATCGGCGAGCTCGAGAAACCTTCGCGTGACCCGCGTGAGGAGATGCCGAAGCCGGTGCTGCGCGCCGATGTGCTCGATATGGAGCAGCTCACGCCCGGCATGGTACTGAAGGGCACCGTCCGCAACGTCATCGATTTCGGAGCCTTCGTCGACATCGGCGTGCACCAAGACGGCCTGGTCCACATTTCCCAGTTGACGGACCGTTTTATCAAGCATCCGTTGGAGGCCGTTTCGGTCGGCGACGTGGTCAATGTAAAGGTTCTGTCGGTCGATGTGAAAAAGAAGCGCATTTCGCTCACCATGAAAGGCGTGGAACAGTAGAAATATAAGGTCTTTACGATCCTGTACTTGACGTTTTTCTTATTCCGTATTATAGTCTTTCTGGTCGGGACCACCGACACCGATAATACGGGGCTTACAATTATTTAGAATTCAGGAGTTGAAGCAACAAAATGAACGAATGGAAACCGAAACTGTTTTCATCCATGAAAACCTATTCCTCGAAGCAGTTCGCAAAGGATGTCGTAGCGGGCATCATCGTGGCCATCATTGCCCTCCCGCTGAGCATTGCCCTCGCGATCGCTTCGGGCGTTGCACCGGAGCAGGGCCTCTACACGGCCATCATCGCGGGCTTTTTCATCGCGCTGCTGGGCGGCAGTAATGTGCAGATCTCCGGACCGACGGCGGCGTTCGCAACGGTCGTAGCCGGGATCGTCGCACAGCATGGCATGTCCGGACTGGCCATCGCCACCATCATGGCCGGCATGCTGTTGATCGCCATGGGCCTTTTGCGGATGGGCAGTCTCATTAAGTTCATTCCCTATACCATTACCACCGGTTTCACCGCCGGTATCGCAGTTACCATCGTGATCGGTCAGATCAAAGATTTCCTGGGGCTGCGTCTGGAGAAGGCGCCCATCGAGACCACGGAGAAACTCGTGGAGGCGGTGAAGGGCCTGCCCACCACCAGCCTGCATGCCCTGCTGGTAGGTCTGGCCTGCCTGACCATCCTGATCCTGTGGCCCAAGATCAATAAGGTCATTCCGGGTTCGCTGATTGCGGTCCTGGTCGGCATCGGCCTGGTTAAAGGTCTGGATCTGAAGGTCAATACCATCGGCGACCTGTACAACATTTCTTCGGGACTTCCGAAGTTCACCGCACCGTCGCTTTCGTTTGAAACCATCCATAAACTGTTTCCGGACGCCGTGACCATCGCGGTCCTGGCGGCAGTGGAGTCGCTGCTGTCCTGCGTGGTTTCCGACGGTATGTGCGGCACGCGGCACCAGTCCAACACGGAACTGATCGGCCAGGGTTGCGGTAACATCCTGTCCGCCCTGTTCGGCGGTATTCCCGCGACCGGCGCGATCGCGCGTACCGCGGCCAATGTTAAAAACGGCGGACGTACGCCGGTGGCCGGCATGGTACACGCTGTGGTCCTGCTTCTGATTCTGGTGATCCTGATGCCGTACGCTAAGTGGATCCCGATGCCCGCGATCGCAGCGATCCTGTTTATGGTCGCTTATAATATGAGTGAGTGGCGCTCGTTCGTCTCTTTGTGCAAAACCTCGCCGAAGAGCGATATTTTGGTGCTGGTGCTCACGTTTGTTCTTACTGTGGTCTTCGACCTGGTCGTAGCCATCGAGGCCGGCCTGCTCGTGGCCGTTATCTTCTTCATGAAGCATATGGCGGACACGACGAAGGTCAGCGGCTGGGAGTACTATACCGAGGAAGAACTGAAGAACGATGAAAACGCCATCGGCCGTAAGGCGGTGCCGTCCAACACACAGGTGTTTGAGATCATTGGTCCGATGTTCTTCGGCGCGGCGGAGAAATTCACCGATTTCCCGCTGGAAAAAGGCATCAACTGCCTGATCCTGCGTATGCGCGGCGTTCCCGTCGTGGACGCAACGGCCATGCGCTCTCTGAGCCATGTGTTGGAGCATTGTAAACGAAATGAAGTGACGCTGGTGCTGTCGCACCTGCAGCCGCAGCCGAGAACGGTGCTGGAGAAATCCGGTTTCCTGGAGAAGGTCGGCGAGAAGAATATCTGCGCGAATATCGACGCGGCATTGGAACGCGCGGCGCAGTTGAAGGGATAATGAAACGCCCCGGCGTTTGAGAGCATAGAAAGGAGTTATACCATGAAAGTTGCGGATCTGCAGGCGGAAGTCCTGCGTTTGAAGAAAGAAAAAGACGTTTGTATCCTGGCACACAGCTATGTGGCGCGTGAGATCGCGGAAGTCGCGGATTTTGTCGGGGACTCCTTTCAGCTGAGCGTGAAGGCGAAAGATTGCCCGCAGAAGACCGTGATCATGTGCGGCGTGCGTTTTATGGCGGAGACGGTGAAGATCCTGTCCCCGGAGAAAAAAGTCATCCTGGCGGCGGCAGAGGCCGGCTGTCCCATGGCGGAGCAGCTCGATGTCGAGATCGTGGAGCAGGCGCGGAAAATGTTTCCCGGCTGCGCGGTCGTGGCCTACATCAACACAACAGCGGAGCTTAAGACCGTCTGCGACGTCTGCGTGACGTCCTCCTCCGCGGTGAAGATCGTTTCGAACATGCCGCAGGATAAGATCCTGTTCATTCCGGACTGCAATCTGGGACAGTATGTGAAGTCCCAGGTCCCGAATAAAGATATCCGCTACATGCAGGGCGGGTGCCCGGTCCATGCGGCCATGACCCGCGACGAGGTCCTGACGGCAAAGGCAGCGCATCCGAACGCGCTGTTCCTGGTGCACCCGGAGTGCATCCCGGACGTCGTGGCGCTCGCCGACTTCGTCGGCTCGACCTCAGCGATCATGGATTTCGCGAAGAAGTCCGAGGCGCAGGAGTTTATCATCGGCACCGAAAACAGCATCATGGAGCACCTGCAGTATGATTGCCCCGGAAAGATGTTCTACCCGCTGTCGAAGCGCCTGATCTGCATGAACATGAAACTGACCACGCTAGGCGATGTTGCGAACATCTTGCGTGACGGCCGCGGCGGCGAGGAGATCGTTCTGTCACCCGAGATGATCGAGAAGGCGCGCCGCCCGATCGATGCGATGCTCGCGTTCGGCTGATCGAACCTGCCTATTTATTGACTAGGTCTTTACACGCCTTGTAAAATGTGCTATGATAATGTGGTTCCCGAAAACGGGAGCTCAAAGGAGGTTTATACGATGACCAGAGTTACCAAAGATATGTTGATCGGTGATATGCTTAAGATCGATATCACCATCGCGGCGATCCTTATGGCAGAGGGCATGCACTGTGTCGGTTGTCCCGCGTCCCAGGGTGAGACCCTCGAGGAAGCGTCCTTCGTCCATGGCATGGATGTTGACGAGCTCGTGACCGCGATCAACGAATATCTCGAGAAGAAAGAAGAGCAGCAGGCAAAAGCCGCCGCTACCGAAGAATAAAACTTAACGCCCCGGCCGGGGTTTCCTTTTGCAGAGAATGTGACACGTGACAATGGGGACGGTTCCAACTGTCACATTTTTTGTTTTGAGCCGCCACGAGGCGGTGTAACCTTCCGCGGGATGCGATCCGATCGGACAGTTCACTGCGATGTGAAAAACGAGGCCGCGGATGTCAATGCCGGATCTGAGGGGGCCCGCTTCGATTGAGGCAGTTTCCTGATGGAAACTACCTCAACTCGCGCAAAATCCAGTCTCGGAGACTGGATTTATGCCCCTCATCCGGCATCTCCCCCGCGGCGTTTTTCATCATCTCGATCACATGCCGACCAGGATCGCATCCCGCGTAAGCCCCGCACTCGCGGCGGCGCGACAGAATGTGACAGGTGACAGCTGGAACCGTCCCCATTGTCACGTGTCACATCGCTGGCCGGGAACCCCGGCGGGGCCGAAGGGCTGATGGAGGAAGAAAAGAGAATTGGACCTGATCGGTTTATCCTCGGCCGATGTAATCGGCGTAAGCCGGCTTACATCGGTCTTGATCACTGTGTATCACGCTACGCAGACCCTGTCAAGGCTGCGTAGCACCGCCGTAGGCGGCGTGGCCTTGACCGAGTCTGCGCAGCGTGATACCCCCCCCCTGGATTTTTTGGTGATTTGATATCGTTTTCCACTTTGGCTCGACGCGACCGGTGCAGCGTGATATGCGGCTACGACCCGTACATTGGAGCGAGCGGATGTAAAACACCGTGAGGACGGGATCGGATGAGGGGAGAAAGGCGATTTCCGAGATCGCTTTTCGCGCTAGCAGAGGGCGTTTTCATAAAGGATACGGCCTCTGTCGAAGCGGGCCCCCTCAGATTCGGTGCCGTCCGC